>Ga0335085_10000018_pt1 | contig 650236 bp, 554 predicted proteins | sample Lox_Sample_45_FD_206712 | JGI IMG/M metagenome (GOLD analysis project Ga0335085, IMG submission 206712) | Soil microbial communities from Loxahatchee National Wildlife Refuge, Florida, United States - Lox_Sample_4.5 | ecosystem: Environmental > Terrestrial > Soil > Wetlands | place: USA...
ATGATTGCAAGTCTGCGCATTTTGCCTCTATGATCGATACCCGGACGGCTGGTTAACGACGAGCCCTGCCTGTTTTTGACGCACCCTTCCCCGCCGCCTTCGCGGCATCCTCCCTGGCGCGAAAACGGACGATTTTTGCGATCAAAGCCAGTGGAAGCTTCTCATCGATTGGGAATTGGATCGCCCCCTTGGAAACCTTGTATCTTGTCAATTCGTTTCTAAATTCCCGGACACCGGAAGAAGTAGGATAAAAACCGATATGATTCTTATACGCGGCAAAGTGCACCAACACGCGATGTTGCTTATACGAGGGGATGTTGTAATTGATGATTTCCAGCGCCTGCGGCGCCGCCTTTTTGATGGTTCTCCTCAGGTCCTCCAACTTGTATTGAATTTCCTCCGGACAGAAAGACAGGTATTCGTCCACCGTTTTGTATTTTACTGACACCCGCATGAAATAAATGTACTATTTTTTGATGAACTCCCTGACCTGGCGCCCGCTCTCCATATCGACGGAAAGGAAATAAACCGCCTGTGACATTTCTCTCAGGGGGATCGTAACCGTGTTGACACCCTGATGCAATAGGACCCGTTGTGACAACAACGACTGTCCGACGACGTCCGAGATCACGATACCGGCAAATTCACCCGTACGCGAATAGATCGTTAGGGTGAGCTGATCCCTGGCCGGATTAGGTTGGAGTATCAGTGGGGCCGAACCGGGTCCCGGCTCCAGGGTCACCTCTACGATCCGCGAATACCACCATACCCCGCCCAGGTCCTGCCATGCCAGGCGGTAGGCCACGCGACCCGTGATGTTCTGTGCCGGGTCTGAATACCGGTATGACAACGTGCCGGCCGATGCAGCGACCGTGGCGAGGTCCAGGAAACCGCTGGAATCCGTAGCGCGCTCGAGGATAAAATTTCGTATACCAGACACCGTTGGATCGGAAGATAGTCTCCAGGCAAGCGCGACCAGGTCGGCGGACGGCATTGCGGTAAAGGACTCCAGCGCCGTGGACGCCAGGACGCTACACCCGGCGGCGCCGGGAAGCGGCGCCGCATATCCGCTTTGCGCAAGGCCGGTAGCCCCGCTTGTCGCGCCGTTTGCCGACCCGCGGCACGCCACCTTTGTATTTCCGGAGCTCACGACGCCATTGGCGCCGCCCGTTACCGTTGCGGTGACCGCCGCGGGAAAACTCGCCCCGGCCGCCCAGACCATCCCGCCTCCGCCCCCACCGCCCGGTCCGGTACAGTCGTTGACGCGGTTGCTGGAGTTGGATCCTGCGCCGCCAACCGCCGAAGCGTTTATGGCCCCCGTTATCGTCGTTGCGTCGATGATGATCGTTCCGCCGGCGCCACCACCTCCGCCGCCATCTCCTTCCGCCTGGAGCGGATCCTGACATGCGGCATTCGTGGGTTGAAGCCCGTTCGCGAGCAGCTGCCCGCCGCCGCCGGCAATGGTCGGCGCCGAAAGGATAATGATGCCCCCGCCGTTTGCGCCGGGCTCGCCGACACCGTTGTTCTCTTCCCCGCTGCCTCCGCCGCCACCCATAAAAATCCGGTTGGCGCCGGTCGTATATCCGTAAGCTGCGACGCTTGCACCACCGATACCGGGGTATTGACCGTGGCAGCTGAAAAAGGTCTCTCCCGCCCGCGTTCCGCCGTTGCCGCCTGCTCCATAGTTGCCGCCACCCGCACCGCCGGAATTGGCATTGTTACCCCCGCCGCCGCCATTGGCCAGCTTGCCCATGCCGTCGGGTTCGTTTGCGATCATCGCTGCAATGCCCTCCCCTTTCGTGCCGGCCGTGTAGTCGCCGGTTCCGGGATCATTGTAGAAATATCCGTTCACTGCGGTTGCCCAGTCACAGTTATATGGCGGGATCGCATAGTTGATCAATGCTCCCCCCTGGAAACCCTGTCCGCTGACATCGATATCCGCATTCAGCGTGATCGTGCTGGTGGCAGCAATAACCACTACCCCGCCCTTTCCGGTGGTGGGGTCCCAGGCTTGGGCGTTGATGGTACCGTTAACCGTCACGGATGTGTAGGAATTATAAGAAACGAGTTGAACATTTCCGGTAGGGTCGTAGGCGTTGACGAGCTTGTTTTGTAGCATCACCTGGTTGCCGGTAATGCTGCAGATCGTATTGAATTCGTAGTTCCCGGCATCACCGATCGCCGTAACGTTGCCATAGGCGGCGCTGTTCACACTGCTGATCGTGGCGCCTTTCATCTGTATGATCAGAACCGGCTGGCCGTTATACAAACCCGCCGCATTGTCCACCGTCACGACGTTGGAAGGAATCGCTATAGCAGAAATGGCATAATAGGAATTCACGACGCCGGAGAGGGTCTGACTGAGGGCGCCATTAATACATAAAACATTGAGGATCACCGGTAAAGCGAACCTTAAAGGGGTTTTCATACCATTGGATTCCTGCTAAAAATACTGCTTAATTTTAATACTTGCAAGGTAAATGGACGCTTCGGAAAACCCCATTCAGCATGTCTCCGATACGGCGCGATCGGTATCCGGCCTCTTTCTGATCCACCTCGAATCCACAAATCTGCATCTGTTTTATTTCAATAATCTGTACCACCTTTGGACTGCTTAGACTCGTAAATATATGATCCAGGGCAACATGACCTGTCGCGCAGCCGGCACACCCGTCGGAGAGAGCCTCGATCCGGCCAACTGGGAAGAACTTCGCCAGCTTGGACACCGCATGGTGGACGACATGATGGACTATATTCAAAGGGTCCGGGAGCGACCGGTTTGGCAGCCCCTACCCGAAGAGGTCGTCGGGGCGCTCCGGCAATCCCTGCCGCAGACCGCGCAAAGTGCGACGGATGTCTACCGGGACTTTTTGACAAATGTTCTGCCATATAACAAGAACAATATCCATCCCCGTTTCTGGTCATGGGTCGAAGGCGGTGGAACGCCCTTTGGTATGCTGGCGGACATGCTTGCCAGCGGAATGAATCCCAATCTGGCGATCGGCGATCACGCTCCCGTATATGTCGAAAGACAAGTGTTGGATTGGTCCAAAGAGATCTTTGGCTTCCCCGGGACGGCCGGCGGTATCCTGACCAGTGGCGCCTCCATGGCCAATATTACCGCGCTCGTAGTCGCCCGCAACCAGCTTCTTCCGTCGGTTATAAAGCAAAAGGGCGTCCGCGCCGCTCCGGGTCAGCCGCTCATCTATGGCTCGTCGGAAACGCATAATTGCGTGATAAAGGGCGCCGTCGTGATTGGCATCGGCAGTGAAAATTTTCGAAAGGTGCCGGTAGACGGCGATTACCGGATCAGATTGGACGAATTAAGACGGATGATCCGCGAAGACCGCGCGGCCGGGCATCTTCCTTTTTGTATCGTCGGTAATGCCGGTACGGTCAATACCGGGGCGATTGACGACCTGGCCGGGCTCGCGGAAATAGCCCGGGCCGAAGGGCTGTGGTTCCATGTGGACGGCGCCTTTGGCGCGGTACCGGTCCTGCTGCCCGAATTCGCGGAACAATTGAGCGGCATTCGCGCCGCCGACAGCCTGAGTTTTGATTTCCACAAATGGTTTTATGTCAATTACGATGTGGCGGCCGTACTGATCCGCGATGGCGTCGCGCATCGCGAAGCCTTTAGTTCCCCGGTAAGTTATCTTGCATCACACGAAAGGGGGCTTGCCGGCGGTCCGGAGCCGTTATCGAATTTTGGCATGGAACTTTCCCGCGGCTTCCGGGCTTTGAAAGTGTGGATGCTGCTCAAGCAAAATGGTATCGGCAAATATGCGGAACTGGTCCGACGTAACATCGAACAGGCCGGTTATCTTGCCTCTCTTGTCACCGCGGACCCGCAGCTCGAGTTGATGGCGCCCGTTCCGATGAACATTGTTTGCTACCGCTATAATCCGGGCAACCTCGATGCGAAAGCGCTCAATGCGCTAAATAAGGAATTGCTTCAGCGGTTGCAGGAGCAGGGTATTGCAACCCCCTCCTATACGGTGTTGGATGGGCATTATTCGATCCGGGTGGCGATCACCAATCACCGGAGCACGTTTGACGATTTCGATCTGTTGGTCGGTGCCAGTATCCGGCTGGGACGGGAGATCGCTGGAAATGGATGAGACTTTGATTTTTGCAAACAATAGATTGATCCCCGCAATCGCCGGTCCCGCCCAACGGCCGAACTTTGTGCCATAAAACAGATCAGATGAGCAACACGACCAGGATCGCCCTCGTTACCGGCGGAAGCCGCGGACTCGGCAAGGACATGGCCATAAGACTGGCTGAAAAGGGTCTCGACGTTATTCTCACATACAACCAGCGCGCGGATGATGCGCAGGCAGTCGTACAACGGATTGAAGCGGCGGGACGGAAAGCCGCGGCGCTACAACTGAATACCGGCAATATCCGGGACTTCGGCGACTTTGCGGACCGGTTGAAGCAGGTGCTGAAAGAACATTTTGACGCCGACCGGTTCGACTTTTTGATCAATAATGCCGGACAAGGCGGTTACCAACCCATCAGCGAAGTAACGGAAGCCTTTTTTGACGACCTGCTAAACGTACACTTTAAAGGAGTATATTTTCTGACGCAGCGTCTCCTCCCGCTGATGAACGACGGCGGCAGTATCGTCAACATTTCTTCGGGGCTGACGCGCACCTCTTTTCCGGGTTCGTCGGTGTATGCTTCGCTCAAAACCGCGGTAGAGACCTTCACCCGCTATCTCGCCAAAGAGTATGGTTCCAGGGGCATCCGAGCGAATATCGTCGCGCCCGGCGCCATCATGACGGATTTTGGCGGCGGAAGGCTTCGTAATAGCCCGGATCTGCAAAAGAACATTGCCGCCATCACCGCACTCGGCCGGCCCGGCGTGGCGGAAGATATCGGCGGGGTGGTGGCTTTTCTGTGCACCGATGACGCACGGTGGGTGAACGGGCAGCGGATTGAGGCGTCGGGCGGAATGAATGTTTAGGTCCCCGCATCACCCAGCTCGCGCTCCGCGATCGCGCCTACCGTAAACGGTAACACCGGGTCTTCCCCATCCTCCAGCATCCATGAAGCCATAAGCGCCGACCATGCAACGATCCACCGCAGGAGGCGGTCTACCGGTATTTGGGTCAGCCGGGCCATCAACCTTACCTGGCTTGACAGACGCTCCGGTGATCCGGCCACCGTAAGGTCCGGATTGCAAAAGATATTTGCATAGTCGAATCCCCGTTCGCCGATCAGTCCTTTCGGGTCGATGACCAGCCAGCCGCGGGCTCCGCCATCCAGAATATTCTCATGATGGATATCCCCATGTAAGGCAACCGCATCGAGCGGTGTGGCCAGCAGCTGTTGAACAATGGACTGAGCCCGTCCAAAGAATCCGCCATCGCGCGCCGCGGCCGAATAAAGTGAACGGAACCAGGTCTCCAGCGGAACCAGACCCGGGACGCCGGTGCATGGATTGGCGTGCAGCTGTTTCACCACTGCGCAGATGATCCGGTTGACTTCTTCTTCGCGGCCGGACAAGGTCATCCGTTTTAGCGATCGATCGCCGGTGGCCCGCTCCATAAGCAGCGCTTCTGCGTCGAACTGGTATACCTTCACGGCCGCAATCCCGTTCCATGCGGCCAATAACCGGAAACCGCCAAGCTCCGCCTTTTTTAACGGGATCTTTAGCATGGCAGCCTTTCCGGCGACGACTACCGGTTGTAACAAGCTGTTGCCAACCATAAAAATTTCCCCGTCCTCGCTAAGAGACCATTTTTCCCTTACCCGCTTAAGTGTCTCCATTCCGCGATTAACCCTGTCCATGTTAGCTGCAAATGTCTGCAATTTCGTAAGTTTGTTATCACCAACGCTAAACTTATGCAGACATCCAGGAAGGCCGCGATGGGTTTTATTTTTGTTACGCTGCTTATCGATGTAATGGGATTTGGTTTGATCATACCGGTCCTGGTCGATCTGATCAGTCAGTTGAAACATATTCCCGCCAACGAAGCAAGTCCCTACGGCGGATATCTCTTGACAGCGTTTGCCATCACCCAATTCTTCTTTTCTCCCATCATCGGCAATCTGAGTGACCGCTATGGCCGCCGTCCGGTTCTGTTGTCCTCCCTGTTTGCGTTCAGCATAGACTATATTATTCTGGCGTTGGCGCCCGCCTATGGCTGGTTGTTCATCGGCCGCGTCATTGCCGGCATCACCGGAGCCAGCTACACCACCGCGAGCGCTTATATCGCGGACATCAGTCCCGACCCGACCACCAAAGCAAAAAACTTCGGGATGATCGGCGCGGCGTTCGGCCTGGGTTTTATTATCGGTCCCGTCCTGGGATTTCTGTTGTCCCGCTGGGGAATTCGGATGCCGTTCTATGGTGCATCCGCCCTTTGCCTGCTCAATTGTGCCTATGGTTATTTCCTGCTGCCGGAGTCGCTTCCCAAAGAAAACCGCCGCCCCTTCGAGTGGAAACGGGCCAATCCCTTCGGCTCGTTAAAATTTTTGACGAAACATCCGGAGATCGGCAACCTCGCCTTTAGTTTTTTTCTTATTTACCTGGCCGTTCAGGCCATACAGTCCAACTGGACTTTTTTTACAAAATATCGTTTTAACTGGAGCGATGGAATGGTCTATTTATCGCTCGCGCTGGTGGGTGTTCTTATCGGTGCCGTGCAGGGTGGTTTGACCCGGGTGGTAAACCCCAGGATCGGGAATGAAAAAAGCATTTACATCGGCCTTTCCCTGTATACCCTCGGACTTGTTCTTTTCGCTTTCGCCAATCAATCCTGGATGATGTTTGTCTTCCTTGTTCCCTATTGCCTCGGCGGGATCTGCGGACCTTCACTCCAGTCGGTCATCTCCAGCCATGTCTCTCCCAGTCACCAGGGCGAACTGCAGGGCGCGCTGACCAGTCTGGCAAGCGTAACCTTTATTCTGGGCCCCCTTATTATGAATGACAGTTTCGCCTATTTCACGAGCGCCCGGGCGCCTTTCTATTTTCCCGGGATACATTTCATGATCGGCGCCGTATTTATGCTGCTCAGTACGATTATTGCCTATCGCGTACTCAGCCGGGAGCGACGACATCCCGCCCCCGCGCAACCGCTGGCCGACTAAACCCCGTCCAGCCGCTGGCCGATTAAACTCCGCCTAGCCGCTTGCCGACTAAACCCCGTCCAGCCGCTGGCCGACCATTTTTTAGAATGACTACGCATGAACCAGCCACTATTCGAGGCCGTCGACGAATACATCGGTGCTCTTTTCGCCCGGGAAGACAGGGCATTGATCGCGGCACGGCAAACCATTTCCGATTCGGGGATCCCCGATGCTAGCATTTCGCCGAGCCAGGGATCATTTCTCCGGTTGATGGCCCGATCGGTCCGCGCATCGCGAATCCTCGAGCTTGGGACCTTTGGCGCATACAGCACGATCTGGCTTGCAAAAGGGTTGAGCATGCCAGGGAAACTCATCACCGTCGAAGCCAATCCTGTCCACGCGGAAATGGCAAAGGCCAATATCGAACGGGCGGGTCTCGTGGACCGGATTGATCTGCGAATTGGTAAAGGGCTCGATCTCTTACCCAAATTGGCGGAAGAATCGGCCGAACCCTTTGACTTTGTGTTTGTCGACGCGGACAAACCGCCGTACGTGGAATATTTTCAATGGGCGCTTCGCCTTTCCCGCCCGGGCGCCTTGCTCATTTTCGACAATGTCATCCGCGAAGGAAAGGTGCTGGATCCCGCCTCGGATGATCCTGCCGTCATCGGTGTGCAACGGCTCAACCGGGCTCTGGCCATTGAACCACGTGTCAGCGCCACGATCCTCGCAAACGTCGGCCTGAAAAAATACGACGGGATGGCGATCGCGCTGGTCCTCTAGCGGCCTCCTACGCGCTCGTGCCCTCTTGGACTCCTCCCCCGCTCGAACTCCAGTGCCTCCTCCCCGCTCGCACTCCAGTGCCTCCTCCCCGCTCGAACTCCAGTGCCTCCTCCCCGCTCGAACTCTAATCGTCCTCTAATTGATTTCTAATCCTCTTCTAATGGTCGCCTCCCTGCCCGGCGCTTTGATTTCTTATCTTTAGTTGATACATTTGCAAGCAAAAGTCTAATACTATGGTAAAACGCACGCCAGTTCTATCCGCCCTTTGCGCGGGGCTCTTGTTATTCAGCGCCTGTGTACCGACCAGTAAATTCAATGCTTCACAAATGGCTCTTTCCTCTGCCCGCTATGACAGCGCGCAGCTGGCGAACAAAGTAAAAGATCTCCAGGCGCAGCTGGCCAGACAGTCCGCCGATTGCCAACACCAGGCAGACTCATTGTCTCAGCAGATCGCGGCATTGAACCAGCAGGTGAATGACCTCAGCAAGAAAAATTCCGGCCTGGCTTCGGATGTGACCGCGCGCAATGCTCAGCTCAACAAAAGCAAACAAGACCTGGCTGCCCAGCAGGCCAAGCTCGAACACCTGCAGGAATTGATGGACCGTCAGAAGAAGGCGATCGAACAGATCAGGAAGAAAATGACCGATGCGTTGGTTGGGTTCAACTCCAGCGAGCTGTCCGTCGCCATCAAGAACGGTAAGGTATATGTCAGCTTGCAGGAGAACCTCCTCTTCCCTTCCGGTAGTGCAGTGGTGAATCCCAAAGGTAAGTTAGCCCTTGGCAAACTCGCGGCGGTCCTCAACCAGAACCCCGATATCACGGTGGATATCGAAGGTCATACCGATTCCATCCCCATCCGCATGAAATATCAGGACAACTGGGATCTTAGCCTCGCGCGTGCGGCGTCTATCGTCCGGATCCTCACGACCGACTACCGGGTCGATCCCACGCGGGTAATCGCTTCCGGTCATAGTCAATTTGATCCGGTCCAGCCAAACAGCACGCCCGAAGGCCGCGCATTAAACAGAAGGACCGATATTATTTTGTCGCCGAGGCTGGACGAACTATACCGGCTGCTCCAGACGCCGGATATGTAACAGACACATCGTTAACCGGATCACCCATTTGGTATCCGTTCCTCGCAAATGGTTTGCTGGGCAAAGGCCGTCGCGCCGCTTAGGATCAGGCCAAAGATAAAAAGGACGATCCAGCGGCGGGTCTTTTGAAATAAATGATCTGGGTTCATTCGCAAAGTGCTTTGAAATACAAAGTAATAAAGAAAATGGCCCGCCAATCGCCCTTCCACCTACCCGCGGCAGCCAGACAACCCACCCACATGCTGAGACCGATTGCAGACGCGATAAACCCGCTCCGCCTGCCGCTCCCCAGGCCGACAGGAGGATCACTACAAAAAAAAGAAGGTCGACTCCCTGCATCCAAATCTTTATCGGATGAAAATAATATCGTATCTTGCCTCCAGTTTAGAACAAAGGTATAATGGTTAACAAGCCGCGGCTTTTCCAAGCCGGGGCTTTTTTTTATGCCAACAATCCGCTAAGTTCCGCGTACTGCAGGAGCATGATCGTTTTGCCATCTTTTATTTCTCCCGAGCGCACCATTTCCCAGGCCTTGCTGTATGCGATCTCCAGCACTTCGATGTCCTCGCTCTCCTCCTGCAAACCGCCGCCTCTGCCGATCTTCATTTCTTTTGTGTACTCCGCCACAAACAAGTACAATATCTCTGTTACAGAACCCGGCGACATGTATGCCTCCATTACTTTTTCCACTTCACCCACCTTGTATCCGGTCTCTTCTTCCGTCTCCCGCCGGATAGCATCTTCCGGGTGGTCACGGTCCAGCAAGCCGGCGCAGCATTCGATAAGCATCCCTGACGGGTTGCCATTTACAAAGGTGGGCATCCGGAACTGACGGGTGAGGATCACGGTTTTTGTTGCACGGCTATACAAGAGGATCGCTGCGCCATTCCCCCGGTCATATACTTCCCGAGTCTGGGTCACTAGCCGGCCGCTTCGTTCCGTCCGCTCAAAAATGAAACGCCGAAGCACATAGAATTGGTCGGACAGAACCTTGTTTTCCAATATTTTAACAGCATATTTACTCATTTGACCATTTTTGATTATATTTGATCGATTTTGATCAAAAGTAGGGTGATCCCATGAATTTCCAAAAAAGAAAGCAAGCCATCCTTCACCAACTCGCTACTGCTGGTGAAGCGGACATCAAAGAACTGGCAAGTGCCCTCCGTGTATCGAACATCACGATTCGAAGGGATTTAAATCAACTTGCCGCCGATGGCCTGCTCCGGCGTACCCACGGCGGTGCCATGAAGGTTGCCCCGCCTAACCCGCCCTACCCTTTCGCCAACAAGGCGGCTGTGAATGTAAAGGCAAAGGAAGCCATCGCCCGCCTTGCTGCCGCCGCGATTCAAGACGGGGATATCGTTTTTCTCGACTGTGGCAGCACGGTGTTTCACCTGTGTCCCTTTATCCGAAATAAATATATCAGGGTCATTACAAATTCGCTCCCGATCGTTCATGCGCTGGAAGACAGCCGGGTAAGTCTCAACCTCATCGGAGGCGAGTTTGACCCCGAAAGGCAAGCCGTTCATGGGAAAATGGCGGAATATCATATTGCGAAGTACCGCGCCAACAAAGCCTTTCTCGGTGTCGATGGAATTTCTCCTAAAGGACTCTTTGCCAACAGCGAAAAGGAAGCGACGTTGACGATGGCGCTGATCGGTCAGAGCGCCGCCAACTGGCTCCTCTGTGACAGCAGTAAGATCGGCAGGGAAACGTATTGGCAATTTGCCAGCCTTCGGCTGATCGGCACCGTGATTACAGATGCGCCCGTTTCGATGTGCACCTTTCTGGAGAAAGAGGGAATAACGGTTGTCATGCCTTCCTGAGCGTTATGACGGTTATCTCCGGCCAGATACCCAGACGTCCGGAAAAGGCAAGGAAGCCGAACCCGCGATTGACGTAAAGATACCGGTTCTTTTCCTTCGCCAGGCCCGCCCAGTCGAGGTAACGATATTGAACCGGGCTCCATCGCAGACTGTCCGACTCCACGCCAAATTGTGCGCCATGGGTGTGACCGGCCAGCGTGAGATGGATGGTCGTCGGATGATAGCGGATCTTCTCTTCCCAATGCGTCGGGTCATGCGAAAGGAGGATCTTGAACATGTCCCGGTCGACGCCGGCCAGGGCCTTTTCGATATCCCCGAGCTGGATAAAGCCGCGTCCCCAGTTCTGCACGCCGAGCAGGGCAATTTTTTGTCCGCCCCGTTCCAATACGACATGTTCGTCCATCAATAACCGGTAGCCCAGTGTCCCGTGATGCGCCTTTAGCTTTTCCAGGTTGGCTTCCTGATCGCCAACCTTGTCCCACTTGATATAATCGCCATAGTCATGATTGCCTAAAATCGAGAATTGACCGAATGGCGCCCGCAGCTGGCTGAAATCGTCGAGATATGGTTCGATCTCCCAGGCCACGTTATTAACCAGATCACCTGTAAAGACAAAGAGATCGCTATGTTGGGCCTGCGCCAGCTGGATGCCCCGGCGAACTGCCTGGTGGTTATCAAAGCTACCGGAATGGATGTCGGAGATCTGCGTGATTGTAAAACCATCAAAGGCGGCGGGGAGGTCGTCGAAGTGCAAGGTCTCGCGGTGTATCCGGAAATCGTATTTGCCTTTGAACATACCATAGAGAAAGGCGCCGAATGGCACTGCAGCTATGAGCATTGCCGTATCTACCATGAATTGGCGACGTGCGGGTAGAAAGGGTTCATTGGCAGTGCGACGGGGGCCAAATAACCTGCTGACGATCGCATAGAAGAAGCGGCCGCTGTCCCACAGGAACAAGACCAGCACAAAGACTAGTTTGGTCACCAGGAGTGCCAGGAACAGGCTCAGGACCCATTCATGATAAGGACGCATACCCTTTGGCGTAGAAAAACTTCCGATCCCAAGGACGAGGAGCAGCATCAGTCCAACCGAAACGATCACATACCCCCATAATAACAACCTTCTGAACTGTCTTGATTTCCAGCCGGAGGCGATTGTCCGAAGGCCGTTGTAGGCATAAATGTCGAACAAGAGGCTCAGCGCCACCAGGATTAAAAAGATGGTCAAAAACCGGCCACGATGCATAGTGCAATTTACCCCTTTTGTCGCAAGATCGGGGACTTTTGTCGCTTCGGAAGACCGGGAATCGGACTTATTCGTAGGTTTACAAAATGATAAGAGTCAGTCCGCAATGGTATACGAAAAAGTGGGTGGTTATCAGCCTGCACATATTGTTTTGGGTCCTCTTTATCGTATCTCCCTACCTGATACGGATCTCCGTGGAGCATGATTCGAGCTTCCACCCGGAGAAGAATCTCGGCAACTTCTACCTGGCCTTATTCCTCACCAACGTCACGCGCGCAATCCTCTTCTATCTCAATTCGTATCTCTTCATACCCAAAATGGCGTACGTCCGGCGACTTGGCCGGTATATGATCGTGCTGCTGATATCCCTTTTCGTATTGATCGCCTCGGACCAATTGATCTATTCCCAGCTGATTCCGGGCCTCCATTTCAAGCTCTGGAGCTATGTGCTTTTCGAGCTGCCTACCTTTATCTTTATTTTAATGGGAAGCACGGCATTCCGGGTGATCGCGGATAAGATCCGGGAGCAACAGCGGGCCAAGGAGAAGGAGACGGAAAACCTGAAGACCGAGCTTTCTTTTTTGCGGTCGCAGGTCAGTCCTCACTTTATGTTCAATGTCCTTAACAATATGGTGGCACTCGCTCGCAAAAAATCAGACCTTCTCGAGCCATCGCTGATCAAGTTGTCCTCCCTCCTCCGTTATATGCTGTATGAAACAGATGAGGACAAGGTGCTGCTGGAAAAAGAGATCGACTACCTGAAGAGCTATATCGAGCTTCAGGCGCAGCGCTTTGGAAAGAACGTCGACATCCAATGCCGATTCGAATCGGTCACTGGGGGGTTTGTCATCGAACCGATGCTCCTGATCCCCTTTGTCGAGAATGCCTTTAAGCATGGAACGGGTCTTGTCCCACAGGCGCAGATCGACATCCGGCTGAAACTGGAGAACGGACAACTGTTTTTCTGCGTCCGCAACCGATACCATGAGACCCAGGAGTGGGAAAAAGACAAAACTTCCGGGATCGGCCTGACGAACGTAAAAAGACGGTTAAACCTGCTATATCCGAAAAGCCACTCCCTCGAGATCAGTAAGGAGGGCGGATGGTATTCCGTGTTGTTAAAACTTAACTTGCACTAATGCTACGCTGCATCGCAATCGACGACGAAGAGCTGGCGCTCGAGCTGCTGGAGGACAATATCCGCAAGGTTCCGTTCCTGGACCTGGTGGCGACTTGCAACAACCCCCTTGAGGCGTTGAAGGTTTTACAGGGACAATCGGTCGATCTGATCTTCCTGGATATTCAAATGCCGGGGCTGACCGGTCTTCAGTTCATCCAAAGCGGAATGGCCGCTTCCTGTATGTTCATCCTCATCACGGCCTATGAGAAATATGCCCTGGATGGGTATAGTCTTGACGTGGTCGACTACCTGGTGAAACCGGTTGCTATCGATCGGTTTCTGAAGGCCTGCAACAAGGCGCAGGAATTGCATCAGCTGCGGGCCCGCAACAAATCCGACCCGCATGGCCAGGCGCCGGCAGACTATATTTTCGTCAACGTCGACTATAGCTTGTTAAAAGTGCAGAAGTCCGATATTGCATGGATAGAAGGGCTCAGGGACTATATCAAAATCCACCTGGCCAGCTCACCCAAACCGATCATGACCCGGATGAGCATCAAGGCGATCGAGGAGGAATTGGTCGGATCGCCTTTTATCCGTATTCATAAATCATACCTGGTGTCTATCCCGGCGATCACCTCTGTTCGCAAGAACAGCGTATTCATCGGGACGATGGAATTGCCGATCGGCGAGAATTACCGGGAGTCGTTTTTTAGCGCGATCGGGAAGGCGAACTAGGGAAGCATAGTCAGCGTCAATATCCGCTCTTCCGAATAAGGCATCGCCGACCCGCAATGTCTAAAGGCGCTGTCGCAATTAAGATGCCGGATGAGTGAAACCTCGTTGATCATTTTACCACTTAACAGTTTTCCGTCTGTCCTGGCCATGAGCGAGCTGACTACGAAATATTCGCGGCCATATTGGAGGTTGAATTTGTCGCCGCCGGCAGGCATCATCATTTGAAAATTATTCATGGTATCCTTCACCACCGGCGTATTCATCGCCGGGATCAGGTAATTGAGGGTCGATTTGGCCGGCGGCATAAAGGATGTCAGCAGTGTATATCCTTTTCCATATTCCCCGGTCAGCTCCACGGTAGTTTGCAGGCAGTCCTGCCCTTTCAGGATATTCTTTCCGTTGCTGAAGTCCCCGACGATCGAATACGGCGTGATATGCTTGTCACCGACCTTTTTCAAATAGGGCGAACCGAGCACCGGCGATACGGCTACGAAAAAGGTGTTGAAATCCGTGATCGGTTCCGTCATTTGGGGAACGTTTAAAGGCGGCATCAGCACGCCGCCGCGGGGATGAAGCGAGATACGATACGGCTTCAATGCCTGTGCTATGGCGCTCTGATCGGTCGTATCGGCAGGTGCGAGACGGCGCACGGAAAGCCAGCGAACTTCATCCCATGGGATGCCGGAGCTGTCTGTCACGACGGTCAGCTCGCAAATGGAAATCGTCGTCGTGGCCCATTTCGCATTTTGCCATTCTTCGCAGGTCAGTTGATACCGGTACTTGTCGCCGACGATATATTTTCGCGGGAACAGGCTGGGACTATGATTGGCTACCTGGGCGGAGAGCCTGGCCGGCGATATCAAACCGCGGCCAAACACGACCAGGATCGCCAGGAGCAATTTAGCCAGCGCCTCCCCCGTTCGCTTGCCGGTGAACAGACAGCCTCCCAGGAAAGAACCCTCCAGTGCGCTATAGCCGTGCATGCCGCCGCCGCCAAACCCCGCGGCTTCGCCAACGGCGAAGAGACCGGCTATCGGCGACCCGCTGTCGTCCAGCACCTGCCCGTCCAGGTTTGTCTCCAGGCCGCCCAACGTTTTGCGGGTCAGGATATGCAGGCGGACGGCAATCAGCGGACCTGCCGCCGGATCGAGTATTTTGTGCAAAGGCGCCACCCTGGTCAGCTTGTCTCCTTTATATTTCCGGGCGGTGCGGATTGCGCCGACCTGCCAGTCCTTGCCGAAATGATTATCGACTTCCCGGTCTCTCGCCGTAATCTCATGCAGCAACGCCTCATAACTCAGCAGTGGCGCGCTGGTAGCCGCATTCATCGCCGTCACCAGGTCCTCAAGATTATCTTTAACGAAAAAGTCCACTCCATGCTTTTTAAATGCCTCCACCGGACCGGGCGCACGTTTCCTAAAAGCACGACTCATGATCGAGCGCCAGTCCCTGCCCGTGAGGTCCGGATTCTGTTCCGATCCGGATAACGCAAATTCTTTCCGGATAATAGTTTGATTCAGGATAAACCAGGAATAATCGTGGCCGGTCCGCCGCAGGAATTCCAATGTTCCCAGGGTATCGAAACCAGGGAACAACGGCGCGGGCAGCCGCTTGCCGGTCGCGTCGAACCAAAGGGAAGAAGGACCCGGTAATACGCGGATCCCATGTCCTTTCCAGATCGGGTCCCAATTGGTCACGCCTTCCGTATAATGCCACATCCGGTCGGCATTGATCACGTGGCCGCCTATGCGCTGGGCTATAGCCAGCATCCGGCCGTCGACATGCTCCGGCACACCGCTAAGCAATGTCTCCGGCGGCCGCCCCAGCCGCTGCGGCCAGTTCCTTCTCACCAGGTCCAGGTTTGCGCCGATGCCGCCCGAGGCGACTATTACCGCCGGGGCGCTATATGAAAACTCTCCAACGACCTTTCTCGAGCTGCCTTCCCCTCTCCTTATCGCGGAAGGCTCCAGCAGCGACCCGCGAACGCCGGCGATCTTCCCACCGGCAACGATCAGTTCATCCACCTGGTGACGGAATCGGAGCATGGCCAGACCCTTTTTTGCCGCTTCGCTGATGCCGGTCACGAATGGTTGCAATACCCCGGGCCCGGTGCCCCAGGTAACGTGAAAGCGCGGCACGGAATTTCCGCGGCCGGACGCGGTGCCATCACCCCGCTCTGCCCAGCCAACGATAGGAAAAAACCGCAGGCCAAGGCCGCGTAGCCAGGAATATTTCTCGCCCGCAGCGAAGCCGACATAGGCCTCCGCCCATTTACGCGGCCATTCGTCCTCGATCCGGTCAAACTCGGCCGTTCCCATCCAATCCTGCAAGGCCAATTCGTAACTATCATTAATACCCATGCGCCGCTGTAAAGGCGTCCCGACCATGAACAATCCCCCCAGCGACCAGAATGCTTGTCCGCCAAGGCTCTGCTGCGGCTCTTGTTCGACAACCATGACGCGTAAACCACGGGATAACAACTCATGGGCTGCCACCAGGCCGGAAAGACCGGCACCCACAATAATTACATCGGCATCTGTCGCCATAAGCAACCTTTACCTTAAAGGTAATGCACTAAAACGGGTGGACAATCCGGGTAGGATGCGGTTTGGGCTTCATTGGGTTAATAGCGCCAAAGCCATTGTTTATAAATGTTTTATGATTTTTTTTACGGCTTTGAGATGATAGAATTGACCTTAAGTTGTCTGGATGGCAGAAAAAATGCGCCCTATATTTGTATCGTTAAAGAAAGAAAAATCGAAAGCTCAATATAAAGAGTCCAGAGATCAAGAGTTTCATATGGCAAGCAATCGTTAGAGGTCGACTGTTTCTACAGTGGACCTTTTTTCTTTTTGTTGAGGGACAATGGATGTTCCGGGGTATAATAACTGAAATCCGCGACAAGTCGCGGACTCAGCTTCCTATATGTAACACGCGCAGTAAACGATTCAGGGTGGCTCCGCGCGGGAACCGGGGCTTTTAGAAGAACCAGCTTGACAGTTGAGACCTGCTCGCCTGAAGCCAATTCTGGGTGGGTTTAGGGGTATTATCAACAAATTGCATGTCTTCGACCTTCACCACAATACCGATCGATTTATCGTCAGTCATTTTTGCTTTCATTTCGGCAGACAGCGTTTCAAAGCCATTGATCGTGACCGCCTCGGTGAGCAGCTTGGCTACTCCTTTTGCCTTTACAAAAAAATCTTTCCCTTTTTTGAAGAAATCAAGCTTTGCGATCACTTCCTTTTCATACGCGTCGATATGCATGGTAGGGCGCGGAATCGCGAACCAGATATTGCCTTCCATATCCACCTCAACATCGGTAATCACGTGCGTCGGCAGTTTGATGGGAGATACGGATTCTGTATAAAATAGTGCGGTTTGCAATTCGGTAATCTTACTCTTCAGAACTTCCATCTCAACTTGCTGTGCGGTTACGGTTGTCATGGCTTTAGTGTTTGGGTACAGATTAAGTTTTTATCAAGTCGTGCGGACGACCAGAGTAAGACAATTGGCATACCAGTTCACAAATCAATGAAAGTCAGCCAGATGTACGTAAAGGTATCCCTCTGGGCCGTCCCAGATTGGGACTTCTTTTCCAAAATACAGGAACCGGTTAACGATTTCGATCGATCTTTGCCTGCAAATTTGCGTTTAGCTTTCGATATGATATGTTTATAAGAGGTTGCCTGCTTATCGTTTTGCTCCTCACTAGCGTTTCTCTTGTTTTTGCCCAGCATATCCGCGTACCCGCCGTCGATACCGTTCCGGGCAAAGGTGCCATCGTACCGTTTAATATTGTTTTACCTCCGCTCCCGATGCCGCGTAAGGACACAGCCAGACCGCCGGAAAGCACCCGGAATCTGCTTGTCTTTCCATTTGCAGTTCGCTCGCTGGAGACGAATTGGGGCTTTGGCGGCGTCGCCGCACGTTTTTTTAAGGCGGGAAACCGGCGCGATTCGACGATCCGCACTTCCGATGTCAATGTCCTGGGACTTTATACTTTGCGAAAACAGCTCATTCTGGTACTCAACTCAACCATCTTCTTCCCGGGGGAGAACCGGATCGCGCGCTTCCAGGCTTCATATAGTTATTACCCCGATGACTTCTGGGGTCTCGGAAATCATGTTCCTTATTCCAACGAAGAAGGCTTCAGCCAAAAGCAGTGGTTTATCAATCCGCAATTCCTGCAGCGCATCAACGGTAATTTCTATCTCGGCGTTACCTACGAATTCCAGCACACGGGGCCGGTCAGTTACCAACCCGGGGGGTTATTCGATCAGGAAAATGTTCTGGGGCGTTATGGTGGCAACACATCCGGTATCGGTCCGATCATCTCCTGGGATACGCGCAACCATGCTTATAGCCCCGACCATGGGTTCTTCGCCGAATTGCAATATGTTTGGTTTCCCCCTTTTCTCGGCAGTGATTTCAAATTTCAGGTCTTTAGCGCGGATGTCCGGAAATTTATTTTTCTCAACCCGAAATCTGTATTGGGTTTACAGGGAATTGGCGGGCTTACATTTGGCAATACACCGTTCCGAAAGCTGGAGGAACTTGGCGGAGCGGACATGATGCGCGGGTATTACGGGGGTCGGTATACCGACAAATGTCTGATGGCCTACCAGGCAGAGTATCGACGGCTGCTGTTTTGGCGGATTGGTGTGGTGGCCTTTGCGGCAACGGGCGAGGTCGCGCCGACGCCGACACAGTTCGACCTGGAAGGCTTACATTTTACTTATGGCGGCGGGCTTCGATTTATGCTCAGCACGGCGGAGAAACTAAATTTGCGGGTTGATTACGGCGTCGCGAAGCATTCAAATGCGTTTACGGTCCAGCTGAGGGAAGCGTTTTAAGGATTTTGTTTCAAACCCGCAATCCCGATCAGGATCAGGCCGATATATAGGAATTGATACATGTCGTAAGTCCCTTTTAGAAAAAAGATTTCTATGAGCTTGACACCTACCAACGCCGTGCCCATCCAGACCGCCAGGGCGGTGGAGGCGGGAATCTCCTTCATGGCGATGGAAATACAGTATACATTCGATAGCCCGAATACGGCATAACCGACAAATGGCCATATGATCTTCCAGTCGCCGGAGGCAGAGAAGAGACCCTGCCAGTGGATCGTCTTCAGTTTTTCGACACTCATAAAGCGTAACGAAAAGGTCCATGCTATCTCGAAGATAGCTCCGAGGAAAAGATACAACCATGCCATGCGCGGTCGGTTTAATTTTCTACCATTGCGGGTTCGCGCTGCTTCTTCTCTTTATCCGGCCGCCCTCCCCGCCCCCGGGACATTCGCGACAGGAAGCGGTCGATGAGCCATTGCCGGGAATAATAATACGCGCGAAACAACGGATATCTCCCCACCAGCTTTTTCTCGTCAAACCGTTTGATCGCAAATGCGTGCTGGAGGAAATAATCCTTTGGGTAGTCATACGGCAGCCCGAACTCATCCGGCTTCTTCCGGCCGGGAAGATACGCCGTGCCGAATAACCAGTCCCATATGGCGAATTTAGTGGAATAATTGGCAAAGAACACCGCCCGGTCATTCGAATGATGCCATTGATGCATTTCCGGCCCGTTGATGATGTATTGTAACCTACCGGACCGGACGTCGATATTGGCATGGATGTACATGCCCCAGACCGCGTCCAGCAAGGCTTTGATTGGCACCACGATTGGGTTTGCCCCCAGCAGAACGATAGGGGCGAATTCGATGGTCTGGTTGATCAGAATCTCCAGGCTATGCGACCGCGTGCCCGCCAGCCAGTCTACTTCCTTATTGGAATGATGGGCCTCATGTGTTCGCCATAGCCATTTGGAGTGATGTTGGGCGCGATGGAACCAATAAATGTAAAAGTCGTGCAGCACGAGGAAGAAAAGTACCTGCAGGGCCACGGGCCAGTGTGTGACCAGGTGCAGTCTTGACAGATGCCAACGGTTGTCAGCGGGTGTGATAATGAAATTGAAGATCAGGATTTTCAGAAAATAACTCTGGATAAAAGTATACCATACGAGATCCACCCAGAATCCCTCGCGGAAGATCGGCATCCCTTTGGTATACGGATACTTCCGTTCCAGCCAGATGAACAGGAATACGCTGGCTATCAGCAGGCTGGTTGTGATCGTGACCACGTTGTCCATAATTATCTACGTTGTCTGCTCTGCGGAGCGAGCCCTTCTCAGTCGTCTCATAGCTCCTATCTCGCTTTCGTATACTCGCTTGACACCGTCCCCCAGCGCCAGTTCGACATCGCGGATATCGCGAACCAGTTTTTGCATCCCCTGAGGCTCCACGCTGGCCGCATGATCCGAGCCCCACATGGCACGATCCAGGGTAAAATGTCTTTCCACAAAGGTAGCGCCTATCGCCACAGCGGCAACGGTTGTCGCCAATCCGGTCTCATGACCTGAATACCCTATCGGCGTCTCGGGGTACATGTCGGCAAGTGTATTGACCATTCGAAGGTTGAGCTCGTGCGGCGGACACGGATATGCGGAAGTGGAATGTGCGATCATGAGGTTATCAGTCCCGAATTTATTCACAGCGGCCTTTATTTCATCCATCGTAGACATCCCGGTTGAAAGAATGTACGGCTTGCCGGTCTTTTTCACCCGCTCGATGAGTGAATGGTCGGTCAGCGATGCGCTCGCCAGCTTGTATAGGCCGGGCCTGAATTGTTCCATGAATTCCACGGATACCTCATCCCAGCAGGAAACAAACCAGTCGATCCCCTTTTGTTTGCAGTACTCGTCGATCGCCGTGTATTCATCGATTCCCAGCTCAACCATGTGGCGATAGTTGATATAGGTCATCCGGCCCCACGGCGTGTCCCTTTCCAGCAGCCATTGATCTTTGGGCGTACACAGTTCTGGGGTGCGTTTCTGAAATTTTACTGCATCGCAGCCCGCCAATACGGCTTCGTCAATCAGGCGTTTCGCCAACGCGAGCGATCCGTTGTGATTGATACCGATCTCTGCGATAATGTAGACCGGATGTCCCGGGCCGATGGCCCGTTTGGGGCTGACTCGAAAAGTGGTAATCATACATTATAAATTTTAGCGTGAACGATTATTATTTTTGAGTGAACGACGAATACGTTCATATCGCCGTCCATCCTCCATCCACGATGAGGTTTGCGCCGGTCATATATGCGGAAGCGTCGCTGGCCAGGTAGACGATGGCGCCGCGGTAATCCGAAGGCATCGCCATCCGGCCGATCGGCGTTTTAGCGGCGTAGTTGTCCTTGAACCATTCCTCCTGGCTGTTCTCCACTCCGCCGGGCGAAAGCGCATTGACCCGCACATTCCTTTTTCCCCAGTACGCCGCCAGGAACCGGGTAAACCCGATCACGGCCGATTTGGTCACGGGATAGGCAGGCGATTTATAAAAGGTCTGCTTGCCGTCCACATTGCGGTAAATGGTTTGGTCCGGCGCTACGATTCCGTAAGTGGATGCAATATTGATAATACTGCCTTTCCCGCGCTCTGCCATTACGCCTCCCAGTATCTGCGAGCAGAGGAAAACGCCGCTTACATTTACCTTCCAGGATCGGTCCCACAAATCCAGCGGATAGTTTTCGAACATCGATTGCTCTGAGGCCAGCAAGGGGCTTTCGAACATATCATTGATCGCCGCGTTGTTAACCAGCACATCCAGCCGTCCGTATGCATCCAGGATACGGCGCCGTGCCGCCATGAGTGAACCCCGGTCCGTCACGTCCATCCCGATCGCCAGATGACCCGTCCCCAGTCCCGTCGAGATACGTTCTGCCGCCGCTTCGTCCAGGTCGGCCACCACCACTATCGCACCCGCTTCCGCCAACGCCTTGCAGTGTTCCCTTCCCAGAAGACCGCATGCACCGGTCACCACCGCAACCTTATCCGCCAATGAGAATATATCCATATTATACCTTAACCACCGGTTTCATGTTAAATTGGCTGACCTTGCGAAATACCGGTTCCACCGGGGCGCCTCTTAGCCTTGCGGCCACGTCGCCTGCCGAAACCGCCTCTTTCAGTAGTCCAAGCACTTCGCGATAAGCGGCGAGCGTATAGTCGACGTCGTGATCGGTATGGCTAAAGCTCATGTTGTGGAACCCGGACCATAAAATCCCGCGCTTGATGAGCTCCTGCTGCACATACGACTTCAGTTCAAGAGGATTTCCGGCGGAAGCGTCGAAACTTACGAGCGTCCGGCAGTCGAATCCGGTGCACCGGGTGTATCCGCCGATCCCCAGCTCGGCCGCCAGCATATTGAATCCGTCTTTAAGCCGTTTCCCTTTTTCCGCGAGGTAAGCCGGGACGTTCTTGTCGATCATTTCATGGATCGTGGCGACCGCCGCGGCGAGGGACAGTGCCTCTCCGCCAAAAGTCGTAAAGAAGAAGACGTCTTCGCGGAAGAGGTCCATGATATCGCGCCGGCCTGCCAACAGCGAGATCGGCATCCCGTTGGCAAAGGCTTTCGAATAGCAGGCGAGGTCGGGAGTGACGCCAAAATATTCCTGCGCCCCACCGATCGCGATCCGAAAACCCGTCCACATCTCGTCGAAGATCAGCAGGGTGCCATTAGCGGCGCAAACTTCTTTGAGTTGCTTCAGGAAGTCATTTTTTGGCGCCTCGAATACAAAAGGCTCAAGGATGACGCATGCCGTATCTTCGTCCAAAGCGCTCCGGACCGATTCGATGTCATTGTATTCAAAGGTGGCGGTAAGTTCCTTCACTTCGGCGGGAATACCCGCGTTCCGGCTCGTCACCGCGATATACCAGTCGTGCCAGCCGTGATAACCGCAGCACAATACTTTGTTGCGTTTTGTAAAGGCGCGCGCGACCCGCACGGCTGCGCTGGTGACGTCGGCGCCGGTTTTACTGATCCGGATGGATTCGGCGTTTGGTATCACCTGGTGGACCAATTCGGCGAGTACGACCTCCAGCTCGTGCATCATCGAAAAAGTGATCCCGTCTTTTAGCTGCGCGAAGATGGCCTCGTCGACCCGCGGGTAAGCATACCCCAGCGAAAGCGGCCCGATCGCCATATTGTAGTCGATGAATTCATTGCCGTCGACATCCCATACATGCGCTCCCTGGCCCCGTTTCAGGTATTTGGGGGCGACCCCGTTTACATATTGTCCCGGCCCTTTGGCCAGTGTTTGCGTCACCGGCGTCATGATCGGCAACGCCCGCTGATACAGTTGCTCCGATTGGATGATGACCGGGTAGTCTTCATTGAATGCAATTTTATTTGGCATATAATAGCGATGAATTTTTTATTTGGTTGGCGATCTGCGCGGGAGTGAAACCTTCCGTTTCCAGGACTTCATCCAGCATACCGGGCCGGAACCAGCGCTCTTCCAGTGACAACGACAGCACTTCCGCGTTCAGTTCGCGGCGACGCAATAACACTTCGGCTACGATCGAATACAGTCCGCCGGTCCGCAGGTGGTCTTCGACCGTCACCAGCAGGGACGAATTCCGCGCCGCCATGATGATCGCATCCTCATCCACGGGTTTCAGCGACCGCATATTTATCAGTCCTACGGATAATCCTTCCTTTTCCAGAATGGCTTTTGCCTGAAGGGTATTTTCGAATAGAAAACCGTAAACAAGCAGCGTGACGTCCTTTCCGCCCGCAATCACTTCTGCCTTTCCGGGTGTGTAGGACATATGTCCGAAATTGCCTTTTTTATGGTTGATGCGAACATAGGCAGGGGCTGCGGATGCCCAGATTGCAGGCAACATGTTAACGAGGTCGTCTTCGTCAGCAGGGCAAAACACCTCCATTCCGGGAATACCGCGCATGGTGGCGACATCTTCGATGGATTGATGGGTGGGGCCATTGCCGTCGGAGAGAAAACCCGGTATATATCCGCTCAGTTTGACCGGCAAACGAGCGATACCGACATCGGAGCGGATGAACTCGAATGCCCGCATGGTGAGGAAAGGAGCCAGAGCATGTACGATGGGAATACGTCCTCTTAGCGCCAGACCCGCAGCCATCCCAACCATGGTTTGTTCGGTGATACCGGTGTCGATAAAACGGTTGCCAAGTTTTCGCGGTATATTTCGGACCAATGCGCGGTTCTCCGCCGTCATCACCACGATGCGATCGTCCTTTAGCGCGGTCTGTGTTAAAAGCTCTTCGTAGGTCATAATGCGTTTTTATCTTACTACCATTGTTTCCGATTCTATTGCTGCTTCTTTTTGGCCATGGAGCTCCTTCAGCAGCTGTTCCACTTCGGAAGCGGTGAATGAACAGAACCACCGGTCAGCACGGGCCTCGATGCTCGGGAGTCCCTTTCCTCGGACCGTATCCGCGATGATGACCCTGACCCGACCCGTTTCAGGGAGCGTGGCGAAGGCTCTTTCCAGCTGACTGAAATCATGACCGTCGATCCGTTCGACGGTGCAACCAAATGCCCTGAATTTGTCCGCCAGCGGTTCCAACGGGACCAACTCTTCGGTCCGGATATTGGCCTGAAATTGATTGCGGTCAACGACCAGGGTGAGATTGTCGAGACCATAAGCGTTAGCCACGAGCAGAGTCTCCCAGACGGAGCCTTCATTCAACTCTCCGTCGCCGGTGATGACGACAACCCGGTTACGACTGCCGCGAAGTTTACAGTCCAGAGCAACGCCTGCGGCGACGGATGGCAAATGTCCCAGGGACCCCGAGTGAAATTCTACCCCGGGTATCTTACGGTTTGGGTGCCAGTATATGTGGTCTGCGGTCGACAAGTGGTTGGAAAGACGGTTCGGCTCGAGGAAGCCCATTTCGGCGAAAGTTCCATACAAGGCCGGCACGTCGTGGCCCTTTGATAGAAAGAGATAGTCACGTGCGGGATCGAGTGGGTCGTTTCCATTCCGGCGGATCACCTGGGCGTAGAGATATACCATGATCTCTACGCATGATAACGAGGCGCCGATAAAACAGCCACCCCCCTCCGACATCCGGATGATGTGTTCCCGTACGCGCAGGGCGGTTTCTTTGAGTGTATCCGATAATGTATGTGTCATAGTGTATGTATTTTGGCCCGGTCCGGCGCCGGCTGTTTTGTCTGCGCTGCGCCGACCGTTCTTAATTCGCCCAGATGATGGCGGTACCAGTTGACCCCTGCCAGGTCCGCGTTTATCGAAAATAGCTCGGGCCGTTTGCTCAACAGGTCGAGGATGGACTCCAATCCGAAAAGACGGTCCATGGGATACAATTCGTCAAACACTGCCCGGATCAGTTGATAGTCTGCCTCATAATCGATCGTGAACCGGTGTGTCATGGAATAGTCTTTTCCCCCCTCCATGATCACATTGCCGATGCGAAATATTTCCGGGTGCTCCCAGATATATGGTGTGGTATGTTCCCGCTCCATCGAACGGCCCGATTCTCGCCACGCTTTTTCCAACGCCGGCAACGTCATGATCTCTACGTCATTTCCATCGGGCCAGGTGGCGGGGTGCAGATTGCTGACAAAATCGTAATCATGCTCCAGCCAATATCCGATCACATGATCGATGATTGCCGGATCGATCAACGGGCAGTCGCTTGGGATCTTGATCACGGTATCGGCGCCAAATTCCAATGCGGCCTGGTAATGCCTGTCGAGCAGGTCCTGCGGATGACCGCGGTAACAGTCCAGCCCCTCCCGGTGGCAGATATCGACTATAAGATCGTCCTCTTCGCAGGTGGTTGTGGCAATGACTACCCGACCGGAGAATCTGGCTGCCTGCACCCGCTCCACCTGACGGACGAAGAGCGGTTTGTTTTGCAAGGGCATTAACACCTTATCCGGCAGTCGGGACGACCCCCTCCTGGTTTGAATAATGGTGAGGATATGCTGATCTTTCACGTTCATGTAAACTATTGGTAATAACCCGGGCCGTTCGCAGAAATTCTTCCCTCCCACCCTTAAATTCCACATACCGGCGGCAGAGATCGGCGATTAATGCGGCGGATTGGCCTCCATTCTGCACTGGCGCCAATTGTTTTAACTTCTCCACGTCGAAATAGGAATGCACTTTTTTGCCAAGGGCGATCCCGGTATATACCACGGTTGAATACTGGGTGATGAGCTCGTCACAGTTTGCGATCATGTGCTCGGTATTCCCCTCGGTATAGACCAACGCCTCCGGCGCTAATTCCCTGATTTCCCGGACGCCGCGCTGCTTGTCCTCGTTGGGGTGCAGTTTAAAGATCAATTGCCTGCCGGCGGCGATCCCGATGCATTTCCTGATAAAGGCGGCCCGGTCGTCTTTTCTGAATGTCTCACGGATGTCGGATGTGGCGACCAGAACATACCCGCGGAACGGGAAAGGATTGTTCAGATAGACGGCCGCATGATCATAATTCGGGATTCCCGTGACGAAAATGCGCGCCGGTTCGGTTCCAAGGCGGGCAAATTGGTGGCGGTACCCTTCCGAAGCCGCACAATAAATATCACAAATGTTACTGCAGCCGTTAAAGGCGGTATTCATAGCCCAATATGCTGGCAGGTGCAACCGGCGACTCCACTTTGCCCAGGTGGTGATCGGATCGGTCATACCTTCCTGGACCCATACCGTTTTCAGCTGCCGAAGGTCGCGGGGAACGTAGAGGTCCGAACAAAGGACCGCCATATCATAATGATTATTAAATACCGAGCGCGCATAGTCGTTGAAAAGACCGTTGCGGTCGAGATAGGCATCCGATTTCCTGCGGAATTCACCGCCCATGATGGTGGTGTCCAGGATCCCCTTTCGGACTGCGAATTTGATCAATACATTCTTGCTGTAAAGCTGGCTGAAGAAACAATCGTAGTCCGGCAGCTGGGCTGCTACCTGGTGCATCTGGCTAGTCTGATTAGGGGATCCCACAATAAACAGGATCTTCTTTCTTCGAAACGTAGTTTCTCGCAACATACAGTTCAAAGTTCATTGTATATACCGAACCAGTTTCCCACGCAACCAAAAATCACAATTCCTTAATGTCGGCTAACAATCCACTAATATTGGTTGTGTGCGATTTAGCGTCATAGTTATCCACCAATTATCCAGATCAATTTTCTATCACTTGTCGAGATATGGCAACAAGATTTGCTGCCAGATCCGATATCCTTTTTCGTTCATATGCAGTTTGTCATCCAGGAACAAACTGTCTGCCGGCTGGCCGGTTGGCTTCAGCATCGGATGATAAACATCCACAAAGGTAGCGTGGCTGTATTTAGCCATGAAATCCCGTATCAGGTCGTTTGCTTCCTCCATCCGGGCCATCAATTTCTGGCGGCTCGGGCTGGGTTTGATCGAAATATAAACAATATCCACTTCACCCAGGTGGCTGCGGATCAGGTCATATAGCTTTACAAACCGGTTGTAAACCATCGTCGCCGTCACCGAATCGCTATTGGCCAGATCATTATCTCCACAATAAATAACGATCTGTTTCGGATGGTACGGGTAAATGATCTCCTTTGCGTATCGGATTAGATCGGGAAGGCTCGAGCCGCCAAACCCCCGGTTGATGATCGTATAGCCCGGGAAATAACTTCCGACGTTTGTCCATTTTCGAAAAGACGAACTTCCTACAAAAAGGATCGCTCCGGTGGGCGGGTGATGAAGGCTGTCCTGGTGCCGGAATTCCGCTATCTCCTCCCAAAAAGGCGGTGACTGTTTTGTTGGCGCGGGTACGGCTGAAGCTGCGGCCGATGCAGGTGGTGTTGACGTTGCTGGCGGCGGCTGCTGTGCGTGTGACGGGAAGACTGTCAACAGGACCAGGCAGCAGTTTAGATAGAAGGTTAGACGTAAGCTGGTGTTGTTCATTACAACGTTTTATCAAATCTACGGTAAAAACCTAAATTTGAGGATAATCGCGATTCATGGTTCATCCTTGATATCAGTCCCCCTTACGGCAATCGGCTCGGCATCTTAATCCTTATCCGCGAAGCGCTTCGACCGCTGCGGCGGTTTTGGCCAGCGGTTTGCCGAGAAGGCGGCTGCCGGAAGAGGTGATCAGCAGGTCTTCTTCGATGCGGATGCCGCCGAAATCGCGTAGCGATTCGAGCTTGCCGTAGTTGATAAAGTCCGCATATTTTTTTTCGGCGCCCCAGCGGTCCATCAGTTCGGGAATAAAATAGAGCCCCGGCTCGATCGTCACAACAAACCCCGGCTCGAGGGCGCGGGCGAGGCGCAGAAACTTCCAGCCGAATTCTTTGCTTTTTTTTAGGTCGTCGGTGTAGCCGACATATTCCTCCCCGAGGTCTTCCATGTCATGGACGTCCAGGCCCATCATATGACCGAGGCCGCATTGGAATACCATGGTATGGGCTCCCGCGGCGACGGCTTCCGCGGGGTCGCCTTTCATGATACCCGCAGATTTGAGTCCGGCTACGAGTCTTTTCGCCGCCAGTGCATGGACATCACGGAATAGTACGCCCGGTTTCAGGGCAGCCACGGCCGCTTCCTGTGCGTCCAGGACGATATCGTACATTTCACGTTGAAGCGTGGTAAACTTTTTTGCGACCGGGAAGGTCCGGGTCATATCGCCTGCGTAATGCATTTTGGTCTCTGCACCGGCATCGCAAATGACGATCCGGCCGCTTTTCATCACGGTATCGCCATAGTGGTTGTGGAGGACCTGCCCGTTGACCGTAAGAATCGTCGGGAAGGACAGATTTCCGCCGGAGCTGATGGCTATTCCGTGCAACACTCCCGCCAGCTGGGCTTCTGTTATTCCGTCGCGCGCCCCGCGGATGGCTGCAAGGTGCATCGCCGTGGTGATGTCGACGGCTTCTTCGATCTGCGCAATTTCTTCGGCCGATTTGATCGAACGTTGCGCGACAACGGCTTTTATGAGCGGCACGGATGCGTGTCCTTTGACCGCTCCGGGCGCAAATCCCAGCCACGCGCTAAGCTTCAGGATGTTCTCCGGCCGGAATGGGGGAAGGAAGTGGATCGTCCGGCCTGCACCACGTGCGGGGACCAGTTCGGCGGCCAATGCCGCCGCCGGCCGGGTATCCGTGATGCCCGAAGCTTCGGCCTGCTGTGCCAGTGGAGGCTGCGCGCCGGTCCAGACGATGTCGTCCATCGTGAGATCGTTGCCGAAGATGACTTCTGTATTGTTGTCGATGTCGATGAGCGCAGCCAGCCCGGGCTTGTCGATACCAAAGAAGTACAGAAAGCTGCTGTCCTGGCGGAAGGGATAGAGGTTATCCTTGTAATTCATGGAGCTATCCTCATTTCCCAGCAGGAGGATGAGCCCTTTTCCCACCTGTTCTTTTAGTCTCGATCTTCGCGATTGGTAGATGTGTTTGTCAAACATAATAGTCTGCGGTTACAAGTCATAGATCACCTTCTTGAGGTAAAAGTCCTTTGTATCGATCAGTGGCATGGATGTGCTCGTGATCGTAATGCCTTTTGTATCCACTATCATCCGGTTTGTGCCGGAATTCGTTGTGATATCCAGCGGGAGTGGCATGTCCATATTCAGCAATTTCACCCGGTAATGTGTGGCGTCAGTCTGCCGGATATTGACCTCCAGCTTATCGGTCGTATAGAGGTACAAATGAAACAATGGCGAAAGGTCTTTGCCGGAGGCGCGGTCAAAGATCTGTTCGACTGCCGGGGTGCTGGTCGGGTGTGTGTACGTATGGTTGCTGTCGGTAGCCACTTGCAACAAAGCCGGGAAAAAAACACTATCGCCAAGCACATAGCGTAACGTATGCATAAAGAAGGCGCCTTTGGGATAGATATCCGGATGATAAGCGGCATCTTCGGTGATGTCTTTTCCCAGGACAAGGGGTTTGTCGTTGTGAATGCGCGGCATCGAGCGCTGGAAGAGCTTTTCATATGCGTCTTCTCCCTCCATATCCCTGGTATAGAGATCGTCGCCAAATGTGCCGATGCCTTCATGGATCCAATAGTCGGCCCAGTCGCCGGCGGTTACTTTATTGCCCCACCATTCGTGGCCGAACTCGTGGTTCATGAGCCAGTCATAGTCCTGGCCGCCGACCTGCGTGTAACGGAATTTGTTGCCATAGGCGTTCATGGTCTGGTGTTCCATACCCAGGTGCGGCGTTTCCACGATGCCGATCTTCTCTTTTACCCAGGGATATTCGCCAAAATATTTCTCCTTTATTCTTGCGAACCTTTCCAGCATTTCCAGTTGGTGAGGCGCCATGGCCGCATGTGGTTTCAGGACATAAAACTGCATCGGCACCTGATTACCCTTTATCGTTGAATAGGTGCGGGACACTACCGCATAGTCTCCGACATTAAAGACAATACTGTAATTGTTGATCGGGTAGTTGGTCTTCCAGTGATATGCGCTTTGATCGCCGTGGGTCTTGACGTCCACCAGGAGACCAGGGCCTGCGACTACCAGGCCTTTCGGCACCCGCACAGTCAGATCCACGCCCTCGTCGGGTTCGTCGGAGGGATGATCTTTTGCCGGGAAATAGATCTTTCCGCCGGTGCCTTCCGCCGTTACGGCGACCCAGGGGTGACCCAGGGAATCGGTAGTAAAGGTAAATCCGTCGTCCCAGGGAGGGCGGACGGCAATCATCGGATGACCGGAGTAATCCACCCTGACGGTTACCGGACCGGCAGGCCATGGCTGCGCGGCGGTGATCCGCAACTCGTGGTTTTTGTGCGCGTATTCGGCGGGTTTCCCGTTGACCGTCACCCCTTTTACTTTGAAGGAATCCATCAGGTCAAGCAGGAGGCTGGTGGCAGGCTGTGCGAGATTGCAGCGGATGGTTGAATAGCCGGAGATAGATTTTACCGGGATATCGAGGGCCAGATCGATCGTGTAGTGCCGGATATCCATATTGGCTTGTTCCGGCTTTAGCGGGCCGCCGTAATCAGGACGAACGATCTGAGCGAAGGCGGGGCATGCAGCGCAGCCGAGAAGCATGCACCAGGTCAGGAATCTTGTCATGGTACAATATTACTTAAAGTCCGGATGCCAGCGCATGCTGTATCCCCCGTAATTCTGCGAGACCGCGGAGGCGGCCGATGGCGCTGTAGCCGGGATAGGTTGTCTTGCGGAGGTCGTCCAACATCTGGTGCCCGTGGTCGGGCCGCATCGGCAGAGAGATCTTCCGGCGGTCCTGAACGTTAAGGAGTTCTCTGATAACAGCTACCATATCGACATCTCCGTCCAGGTGATCGGCCTCAAAGAAATTGCCCTCCCCGTCTCTTGTGGTGCTCCGCAGGTGAATAAAATGGATGTGGTCGCCCAGCCGCTTCACCATGCCGACAAGGTCGTTGTCCGGCCGGACGCCATATGAACCCGTACAGAAACATAAGCCGTTCGCAGGCGAAGGCGAGCAGTCCAGGAGTTCGCGGGCATCCTGCTCGGTGCTAACGATCCGGGGCAGCCCGAGGATGGGATAAGGCGGGTCATCAGGGTGGATGGCCAGTTTGAGCCCGTTCGCTTCTGCGGTAGGGACGATCTGTTGGAGGAAATAAAAAAGATGCTGCTTCAATTTCGCAGCGTCGATCCCCTGGTACTCCTTGAGGGCAGCAAGGATCTGGGCTTCGGTGAATCGTTCCTCGGACCCCGGCAATCCAAGCAATGCATTTCGAAACAGCGTTTCTTTCTCGTTCGCCGTCATCGACGCGAGGCGGCGTTCGGCGGCTGCGATCTCTTTCGCGGTATAGTCCTTGTCGGCGCCGGGTCGTTTGAGGAGGAAGAGATCGAACGCAACAAAGGCCGGCTTTTCGAACCGGAGTGCCTTGCTGCGATCGGGCAATTCGTAGGCGATATCGGTCCGCATCCAGTCAAGGATCGGCATGAAGTTATAGGTTACCACCTCGAGGCCTTCTTTTGCCACGTTCTTCAGGCTCTGCTGATAGGTACCGATGTATTGCTGGTAGTTGCCCCGTTGTTTCTTTATGTCCTCATGGACCGGCAGGCTTTCGATGACGGTCCAGCGCATGCCCGCGTCTTCAATTTCTCTCCGGCGTTTTGCGACCTCTTCGCGTGGCCAGGTTTCGCCGACTGCAATATGATGGAGTGCGGTGACTACGCCGGTGCAGCCTGCCTGGCGGATGTCCCAAAGGGTGACCGGATCGTTGGGTCCATACCAGCGCATGGTCTCCTCCATCATATAGGGTCGCTTCATATAATTGTTTTATTTCCCAAGCACTTCGATCTCAGTTACTGCCGGCATTGGCGCACCCAGTTCCTCGCTTCGTCGTGAGGGCAGCGAGCCGGCAATGCTGATCCTGATCTTTCCCGGCAGTTCGACTTTCATGCCTTTCGAGTCTACAACAGAGAGTTGGTCCGGGGTAAGCGTGAAATGCAGGCGGATCGAATCACCGGGCGCCAAAGATACACGCTGAAATCCTTTCAATGCAAATAAGGCGGCCGAATCGCCGGCGTTTTCGTGTGTCAGGTACATTTCAGCTACTTCGTCGGAGGCGTATTTACCGGTGTTTGTAAGGGTCACCTCCGCAGTCAGGGTTTCGCCGCGGCGGATCTTCGGTTTCGAAACGGTCAGCCCGCTGTAGAAAAAGCTGGTATAGCTTAGGCCAAATCCGAACGGATACAAGGGGTCCGTAGTCATAAAACGATACGTTCTGCCCTTCATGGAATAGCTGTCAAATGGCGGCAGCTGGTCATAGGAGCGGGGGAAGGTCACCGGTAGTTTCCCTGACGGTGCGACTTTTCCGAATAACACGTCCGCCACTGCGTTACCGCCTTCTTCCCCCGGGTACCATACCAGCAGTACGGCATCGGCTATTTGCTGGACTTCGGCGAGGTTCATGGGGCTGCCGCCGGTGACGACGGCAATGACCGGGTGTTGATTGCCGGCCTTTAGTTTCCGCAGGTAGTCGATCTGGGCGGCAGGAAGGTTGTAGTCCAGCCGGTCGCCGAATGTCGGGGATGCCAGCGACTCGCCTTCTTCGCCTTCCAGCAGGCCGGTGATACCCATAACATAGATCGTTGCGTCGGCGCCTTTGGCATTTCCCGATGCCCAGTCGATCGGGTTCACGTTGGGGCGATCCAGCAGAACACCCTGGTTGTAGGTCAGCTGGCTTCCCGCTTGCACCTGGGATGCGAGACCTTCCATGATCGAGACCAACCGGTTGTTGACCCCATAGTAGTTGCCCAGGAGGATGTCGATGCTGGTCGCGTTGGGGCCGGTTAGAAAATACTGCTTCAGACCGGGGGAAAGCGGCAGGACGCCGTTGTTTTTTAGCAGCACGATGGATTTCTCCGCCACTTTCCGGGCCAGGGCGCGGTGTTCGGGGCTATTGATAACGGATTCTGGTATCCGATCGTAGGGGTTGCTCCCGGCAGGATCGAAAAGACCCAGTTTGAATCGCGTGAGAAGCAGTGTGGCGAGGGAACTGTCGATCTCGCGCTGGGTGATCAGACCCTGCTTTACTGCGTCGGGCAGTGCGAGATAGGTGTCGCCGCAATTCAGGTTGACACCTCGTTGTACGGCAAGTGCGGCGGCGGCGGCTCTGCTCGTGACAAGCTTGTGCCCGCTATAGATATCGGCGATCGCATCGCAGTCGGAAACGACATGTCCTTTAAATCCCCATTGGGTGCGCAGGACCTGATCCAGCAGATAGGTATTTGCGCAGCAGGCCTCGCCGTCGGTCCGGTTGTAAGCGCACATCACCGCCTCTACCTTGGCGTCGACGACCAGGGCATGGAAAGCCGGAAGGTAGGTGTCCCAGAGATCGTGCTTTGAAACTTCAGCGTCGAACTGATGCCGCAGCCGCTCCGGGCCGCTGTGCACGGCGAAATGTTTTGCACACGCCGCCACCTTCAGGTAGCGCGGGTCGTCGCCCTGGAAACCACGCACCAGAGCAACGCCCATACGACCGGTCAGGTAGGGATCCTCACCATAGGTCTCCTGCCCCCTGCCCCATCGGGGGTCGCGAAAGATATTGATATTGGGTGTCCAGAACGTCAGCCCGCTAAAGCGGTTGCGATAGTCTTTTTTTACGGATGCATTGTACATCGCCCGGGCCTCATCCGAGATTGCGTCGGCTACCTGGCGGACAAGGCTGTCGTCGAAAGTTGCCGCCATTCCGATCGGCTGTGGGAAGATGGTGGCGACGCCGGATCGGGCGACACCGTGCAAGGCTTCGTTCCACCAGTCGTAGGCCGGTATGTGTAACCGGGGAATGGCCGGAGTGCTGTTCATCATTTGGTAGATCTTTTCTTCCGGCGTGAGGCGCGTGATCAAGTCACGGACGCGGACTTCGAGAGGCAGCGCTGGGTTCTTCCAGGGTTCGGCTTGGGCCGGCGTTTCAATTTGCGGGGGTTGGGCGGTGGATCGCGCCGGCGGCGGCGCTGGTTGGGCGGTTTGCGCGGTGGTGCGGGCAGATAGCACCAAACAGGCGATCGGGGCGAGGAAGAAAAGTCTTTTCATACTTGAGCAACATTTAAGGCTGCTAATGTAGCCAAATTTAGCCAGGATGCAACCGATTGCAGGCATGTCTCATTTTTTTGGCGTTTTGGGGGGCCTTGCCTGGCGGGGCTGTATTCGGGCGGCAGTCGGCTGCGGCAGCTATTTAGGTGTCTTTCGCGCTTGAAAAGGCGAAGCAGGCAATCCATCCTGGAAGAGGCGGTCGCGGTTGATGAGGTTTATTCCCCGGGGATTGTCTGCCCACCCGTACCGCAGGGCGACCGGATTGGGAACCTGTTCGCAGGTAACGACAACTGTCTTTCCTTCGATGACGGCCTTTGCGGGGTAAAAGTGATTGTCATCGCCCGCCAGAGCGAAGCCGTGGACTTCGCCACCGCCTTTGACGACCAGCCCGCTTTCGACGGCATCAAAATGCACGGTGACTTTTTCATGTTTGATGTGCATGGCGTGAAATAGCGGACCGGTATAGATCGTGTTGGCTTTTTCGTATGCTATCCCTTCCGCGGAGGCAAACAGTCGTTTTGCCAGTTCATCCAGATGGCGACATTCGCCGTCACTTCCCTCTCCCAGGTCGGCCGACACCGCCATCCCGGTCAATGGAACGCTAAGGGTCAGGCGCTGTTGTTCGCGCAGGTCCGCCCAACGGCTTTCTTCGGGCTGGGTCGACGGGGCGCCGTGTGCCCCCGCCTGAACATATATCCACGGTAAGCCCGGTTGACCCCAGTGCCGCCGCCAGTCTCCGATAAGGGATGCGAAGATTCCGTGGTAGTCTTCCGGCCTGGCCATATTCGCCTCTCCCTGGAACCACAATACCCCCCGAACGGTATAGAGGCAAGCCGGAGCGATCATGCCATTAAACAATCCACCGGTAGCCATCCGGTCGGCCGGCCCGGTCCCGTCCGCAAATGTGCTGTCGGCATAGGGTGCAGCCATGGCGGTGTAAGGTGGGAATAACCGTAACGCCTCCGGGCTAAGCCATGCTTCCGCGGGAGTACCGGCAACGGTGGCGTCGATAATACCCACTGCCACATGATATTGATCGGCTACCTGCAAAGCGAACAGGTAGGACAGAGCGGAAAAGGAAAGTACGGAAGAAGGATTGGCCGCCTGCCATCCACTGCCGGAAACGTTTGGGCGGGGACCTTTGAAGTCATAGTGGGTGGCGATATGATATTGCCGGATAATGGCGTGGTCTGCCGCAGCGATAAAATCGGTGTATTGGTCTTTGACCTTCTCCATACGAAGCTGCATACCGGTCCCGCCGGAACAAAACCATACTTCGCCAACCATTATGTCCTTTATCCAGATATGATTGATACCGTCGATATCCATCGTGTAGGGTCCGCCGGCCTTCTTTGGTGAGAGGACCACAAGCCATTTGCCATTGTCCCCGGTGATGCCGCGTACGGTCTCGCCATCGAATTTGACCGCTACTTCTTCACCGGGTGAGCCAAAACCCCAGATGCGGATCGGGATATCGCGCTGCAGCACCATTCCGTCACTAACGAGTCGGGGTACTCGCACCTGGCCTTGCGCCTTCCATCCTGATAACAACCATAACCCGATCCAGACGAAAAGATGTCTACCATGCATGACCGTAAATATTTAGGGCGGCCCCTTCGGGGCCGCCCTGCAAATATATTTCTTTATGCCATGTATCTAATACCCATTGTTTTGCGGAAAAGTCGGTCCGGTCGTTACTGCGTCGATTTCGGATTGCGGGATCGGGCGGAGTACCATATACGGCTGGAGGTGCGCGCCGGCTTCGACGGGGTTCCAGGTCTGGACTCTTTCCAGCAGAGATTTGGTACGCACGAGGTCCCACCAGCGGATGCCTTCGCCGTAAAATTCCCTGGTGCGCTCATCGAGGATGAAGTCGATAGTCACCTGGCCGGGGGTGATATCCATTGCTGCTGCTGCGGCGGCATTTTGTCCCGCATTATTTGCCGGATTATACGCGGCTCTTTCCCGCACGACATTGATCATCGCCGCTGCATCGGTCGGGTCATTGTTTTCCAGGTATGCTTCGGCGCAAAGAAGGTAAACGTCGGAGAAACGCCAGAGGATCACCGGTCGCGTGCTGGGGTCATTGAAATCGGGCGCAGGCCGGCTCGGGTCGTCGAATTTGCGATTTGCCGGAAAATAGGAATTGGTCTGCAGGCTCGGTGGAATGATAATTCCCTTGAATGGCGTTGCGCCGTTGAATTGTGGCGCGCCGGGGACTTCGTAGGGCGGGAACCACACCGCGGTATCGACGTTCACATTCATGGTATAGCTGATCCCGCGGGAATTATTGGTGGCGCCGGCGGTGTTGGAAATGCCGGCGGTGTTGGCGATAAAGACGGTCTGGAATGTTTTCCAGTAGCGTGTGTCGTTGATCCGGTCCACACTGTCAAACGCCTCGCCGAGAACATAGGCGTTGTTCGGCCGCACACGGATATAGGGCCGGCCGTTCAACACATCACGGGTCATCATGGAAGCGCCCGAGTTGGCGAGCTTTCCGGAACCGTTGACATAGGAGTTGATACCGCTGTTTGCCGGATAGTTCCAGCGCTGGAACCAGGGCAGCAGGTTTTGCGCGGCGCCGCCGGCCAGTCCCTTACCCACCTGGTATTGGCCATACTGGGCATTGCTGCTGTGGTCGCTTACCAATATCGTCTCCTTACCATAGTCCCAGGTCGCCCGGGATCCGGTGACGGGGTTGACGTTTTCGCCAAAGGCATCGGCATAATCCTGCCACAGTCCGAAGCCATAGGTTGCCTGGTTGGTTATCAGGTTTTGGAAGACGCTGATTGCCTGTTGGAAGTCGTTCGGTTGCGCGGCGCTCGACCACCCGCGGGTGAGGTAGGTCTTACCCAGCAGATAAAGCGCGGCTCCCTGGGCGGCCGCTTTTCCCCCGAAAGGCGCTTGGGCGGTGGCATTTACCGGCGAGGTCACCTGCAGGAAGGCTGCCGCATAGTTCAGGTCGGAAATGATCGTGTCGTATACCTGGGCCATCGGCTGCCGCGAATCCGTCGTGCTGGCCGACGTGATGAACGTGGTGTGGAGCGGCACGTCGCCGAAATCGATCACCAGGTAGAAATACCAGAATGCCCGAAGGAAGTGGGCTTGAGCGACACATTGGTTAACGATCGTATCGGGCGGCAAAGCTTTGGCATACTGCAAGACACCGTTCAGCGTATTGATATCCTGATAGGCGATGTTCCACCACCCGTTGGATTCGTCGGCGCTGTTCATCGGGTTATACGTAAAGAAATCCGTGCTGGTGGCGCTTGCCCCTTCGAGTGTCTCATCCGTCCCGCCGAGACACTGCATCGAAAATCCTTCGGTACCCCAGAGACTGCGCAGATCGTTGTATACACCGCCAACCCCACCCACCAGTCCGATCTCGGTGTTAAAGACACTGGGCGGAATGGAAGCCTCTGGTTTCTCCTGGAGGATCTTTTGACAGCTGATGGTACTCAGCAGAAGCGCCAGGAGGCTCGCAATACCAATTTTCTTAAATTGTTCCATATGCAAAATTTTTATTGAATTAGAATTGGAGGTTAACGCCGATGTTGAAAGCGCGGGTGGATGGGTTGTTGGCATTGACGGTGATCTGCCGGCTTTGACCGTTCGTCCCCCCCGCGCCCACGCTGCCGCCTGCCGCCGTCGATGCAACCGCGCCGCCGTAGCCGTTGCCTTCCGGATCGGGCCCATAACCTGCTTTTACAAAAGGGGAATACAGGATAAAGGGATTTAATGCCGTCAGATAGACGCGAAGATTGGTGATGCCGGATCTGCCCAGGGCCCTTGCCGGAATGGTATAGCCGAGGTTGATGCTGCGCATTTTTATAAAGGAGCCATCCATATATCCCAGGGTCGATGCAAAGGGAAAGGATTGAAGACTGGCATCCGGTCTGGGGAAGGCGTTTGTCGGATTGCTGCGGGTCCAGTAGTCCACTTTCATCTGGTTGACGCGGCTCTGCATGAAAAAGTCATAGCCGTTTGCCGAACCATCCGTCTGCAGGTAAGGAACAACCATCTTCATGCCCATGCGCGCGAAGATCACGAAGTTCAGGTCGAATCCCCTATAGGTCATGGTACTGCTAAATCCGCCTTCCCACTTTGGCTGGAAATTGCCGAGGATCTGCCGGTCGTTCTGGTCGATCTTTCCGTCGGGTTTGCCATTCGGTCCGCTGATGTCCTGCACGTGGATATTTCCAGGTAATTGCGCCGGCGAAGTCTGTGCCTGTAATTTGCCGTCGACGGAGTCCGCGGTCTGCCAGATCCCCACCTTCTTTACGTCGTAGATGACGGTCAGTGGCTGTCCTACGAACCAGCCGTCATTGATGTCCTTCGTTACGCCAGGGATGATTTGGGTGATCTTTTCACGGCTCAGGAAGAAATTGAAGTCGGTCGTCCAACCGAAACCGCCGGGCGAAGAAGGCTTGATATTGACGGTCGTCAGATTGATCTCGACTCCTTTGCCGGTGGTTTTACCCAGGTTGCTGACAATGCTGCTCGCACCGTTGCTCGCCGGGAGGGTTTGCTGCAGGAGGATGTCCTTCGTATTTTGCTGATAGACGTCGATCGTACCGAAGATCCGGTTCTGGATAAGACCGAAGTCGAAGCCGAAATTTGTCTGTGCCGTTTGTTCCCAATGAAGGTGCGGATTGGCCAGTTGGGTCACCAGGAATGTCCCGACCCCACCCGCGGATGCCTGGCCGAAGTTATAGGTGCTGGTGGTCAGCAGACCCAGGGTACTATAAGGCCCGACGCCCTGGTTGGATGTGACGCCCCAGCCTGCTCTCAATTTCAGGTTGCTCAGCCAGGCGAATCCCTTCATAAATTCTTCGTTCATCATATTCCAGCCCAGTGCGAAGGCCGGATACGTAAAGTAGCGGTTACCCGGTGAAAGAACGGAAGCTCCGTCTGTTCGCACGGTTGCCGTCAGCAGGTATTTCTCGTTAAAGGCGTAATTCACGCGTCCCATATACGAGATAAGTCCACGTTCATAGAAGTTGCTTGGATTGTTTGGGTCCACCCCAAGTGTCGTTGCGAGGGCAAGGTTGCCGTCCAGTACGGAATTTGCGGGGAATCCGGTTCCCTGGAAACCGCTATTTTGGAAATGGTCTTTTTGGGCGCTGTATAACCCGGTGATAGTAATGTGGTGCTTCTCCGCAAAGGTCTTGTCATAGGTCAGCACGTTTTCCCAAACCCATGAATAGGTTTCGGTATTGGCGACCGTTGCCGTTGCGCTCGCCAGCGAAGTATTGGCGTTTACAAACGTCTGCGGACCGCTGTAGCTACCGGTATAATTTTGTGCATAATTCAACCCGATATTCATCCGGTAACGCAAACCGGGCAGGATATACCATTCGCCGTATAGGCTATTAAAAGTCTGCAGCCGGCGGGTGCGGTTCAGGATCTCGCTCTTGGCTGTCTTCAGCGTCAGCGGGTTGACATAGGTGGTCGCGTCGATGGAACCGGCCAGGGGGTAGAGGTTGAGTGTTCCGTTCGGATTATAAGGTGCATCGAGCGGGCTCAAACGCATAAGGGTCCCTGTGACACCCGTACCGCCGGGTAGATTGGTATAAGCCAGTGAATTGATCGTGTTGATCCCTATCTTCAGGTGGCTGCTTACCTTATGATCGATAGTCGTGCGAAGCGCAAACCGTTCGAAGTTTTGGTTGGGAATGATCCCTTGCTGGTCGTAATAAGAAGCGCCTATGCCGAATTGGGTCGTCTCGGTGCCGCCGGAAAGACTCAAATTATTGCTTGTAGTCATTGCGTTCCGGTAGATCAGCTTCTGCCAGTCCGTATTTACTCCTGCGTTCAGACCGGAGTCTTCAAGCGGCGTCAATCCGTAAACCGTTGTATTCGGTGTGGCGGAATTCAGGGCAGCGGCATCCGCCTTAAATTGCGCATACTCTTTTCCATTAAATACCCGCAGTTCTTTAAGGATGCTTGAAATACCATAGTATCCATTGTAGGTCATCTGTGATTTCCCTACCCGTCCCCGCTTGGTGGTGATGATGATAACGCCGCCGGAGCCCCGGGAACCATAGATAGCCGTCGCCGAAGCGTCCTTTAATATATCAAGGTTGGCGATATCATTCGGGTCGATGTCGTTCACGCTGCCCGAGAATGGGATCCCGTCAAGTACCACCAGCGGCTGGTCGAGGCCGTCGCTGACGGAGTTGGCATTCCCGGTGCCGGTTATGGGATTGGTATATGAAGAGGTCGCCATCGACCGGTTTCCCCGGATGCGGATCTGGCCGCCGCCACCCGGTGAAGCGCTGTTGGTTACAATATCCACGCCGGCTGTCCGGCCCTGCAACTGGTTGATGAAGTTTGGTTCAGGCACCTGCGCCAGCGTGTTTGCGGATACCCTTGCAACCGAGCCCGTAACGTCACTTTTCCGCTGTGACCCATACCCGACGACAATCACCTGGTCCAACGAGCTGCTGGCTGAGGGTAAAACGATCTGGATGGAATTGCGCCCGCCAACTTTGACGGAAGTGGTAATATAACCGACGGAAGAGACGATCAGGGTCGCGTTGGGCGGAACGGAAATGGCAAAATTCCCGTTGTCGTCGCTGCTGACACCCTGTTTGCCTCCCTTAACCCCGATGGTCGCTTTTGCTACGGTCTGGCCGCTGTCGGAGACGACATGCCCGACGACATGGATGTCCTGGGCGTACAAGCGGGGGGCGGCCAGGACAAGCCCGCAGCAGATGAGGAGAAATGATCTTTTCAACGGCCACCCGGTCGGCGGCAGTCCCCGGGGGACCCGATGCTCGAACGAAACTCTCATAAGTGATCGGTTTTAGTTTTGAAGCTTTGGTAATTAATATGTGCTGTACAGCATGGTCACCGCGTTGCCGGCTTTGGGCATACGAGAGAATATTGGCAGCGAAGGGAGTGGAAAATAGTTCTGGCTGCATGAGATCAATCGTTGTTTTTTTGGCATGGCAAGAATGCAGTGTGCTGCGTTGACGAGGCTAAAATAGTGAAAATTCCAAAAAAATGTAACCGATTACATTTTTTTTTAAAAAATAAAGTACATTTACCTCTGTCTAAGGGATGTAAACGATTGCCATGAGCTACCAGAAAGAAGTTACTATTTATGATTTAGCCCGAAGGCTTGACCTCTCTATCGCAACCGTCAGCCGGGCATTGAAGGACGACCCCGTTGTAAGCAAAAAGACAAAGAAACGGATCTCGGATCTCGCCCAGGAGCTGGGGTACCGTAGCAATCATTTTGCCCGTAATTTGCGCACCCGTCGAACGATGACGATCGGCGTGATCATTCCGCGTATCAACAGTTATTTCATGTCCGCCGTGATCGCCGGGATGGAAAACATCGCCAATCATGAAGGCTATAACCTTATTATCAGCCAATCCTCCGAATCAGTGGAAAAGGAGCGCGCCAACGCCACTACCCTTTTTAACAACCGGGTAGACGGTTTGCTGGTTTCGCTCGCCTACGATACCACCAACCTGCTTCATTTCGAGCCTTTTTTTTCAAAGAAGATCCCGCTTATCTTCTTCGATCGTGTCGCCGAGCACAAGGATTGCACTTGTATTTTGATCGACAATCAAAAGGCCGCCTATGACGCCACCACCCATCTCATTAGTCTTGGACGGCGCAGGATCGTTCATATCACCGCCCCTTCCCGGCGAAACGTATACACCGACCGGCTGAAGGGCTATAAGGAAGCGCTTGCCGATAATCACATCGCCTATCGGGAAGATTACGTCATTGCCGGCAACCTTAGCCAGGAAGCCGGCGCCGAAGCTGCCGCCCAGATTCGTGGCATGTCACCGCTGCCGGACGCTGTATTTGTAGCCAACGACAATTGCGCGGTTGGTTGTATGGTGGCCATCCGCCAGATGGGGATTCGGATACCCGGCGACATCGCATTCGTTGGTTTTAACAACGATCCCGTAACCACGGTGGTCGAACCGAATCTCACCACGATCAGTTATCCTGGTTATGAGATGGGTCAGCTAGCGGCACGCAGCCTTATTGAACATCTGAACGGTACATCCAACATTCATTCGACCAATACCATCCTTCTTCGTTCCGAACTGATCGTCCGCGACTCGTCGGCCGAAAAAAAACCCGCTGCGTCATGAGAACGGCTGCGTTGATCCTGCTATTACTCGGCAGGCTGGGCGCTACTCAAGCAGAAAATGGCTATCGGCTGTGGCTGCGTTACGACCGCATCGAAGATCAGCGCTTACTTCGCGAATACCGGCTGGCTATTCCGTCTCTTGATTTTCCCGGTTCCGACCCCATCATCAGCGCTGCGCGAACCGAGCTGCTCAATGGCCTCCAGGGTCTTTTCGGTGAACCCGGCTGGCTTCCTTCGGTGAATGGCGTCGTCATCATTGGTACACCGGCAAGCTCGCCGTTCGTGGCTCAATTGCCCGGCGCAGATACGCTTTCGCGGCTCGGCGACGAAGGCTTTACCATTCGGGAGATGAACCTGAAGGGCCGATACCATCTTGTAATCGCGGCCTTTACCAGTAAAGGTATCCTATACGGGGTCTTCCGTTTTCTCCGGGTCCTTCAGACGCATCAGCCGCTTAGGAACCTGAATATCTCGGAGGCTCCCGCCTATCGGTACCGTATCCTCGACCATTGGGACAATCTGAACCGGGTCGTCGAGCGGGGATATGCCGGGCTCTCGCTTTGGGATTGGTGGACTCTGCCCGCATATCGTGATCCACGGTATGCAGACTATGCGAGGGCAAATGCATCGGTAGGAATTAACGGGACGGTACTGAATAACGTAAATGCCAGTCCGATCATCCTCCTGCCGGAATGGTTGAGTAAGGCTGCGGCACTGGCGGATATTTTCCGGCCTTATGGTATCCGCGTCTATCTCTCGGTAAAATGGAGCTCGCCTATCGAGATCGGCGGGCTAAAGACGGCCGATCCCCTTGACACAGCTGTCCGGAGGTGGTGGAAAGATAAAGTAGCGGAGATCTATCGGTATATCCCCGACTTTGGCGGGCTGCTTGTCAAAGCCAACTCGGAAGGACAGCCCGGCCCGCAAAATTATGGAAGGACCCATGCGGACGGCGCCAATATGCTAGCGGCTGCGATCGCCCCCTATCATGGGATCGTGATCTGGCGGGCTTTTGTTTACAGCACATCCGGTGAGGACAGGGCAAAACAGGCGTATGATGAGTTTAAGCCGCTTGACGGCCGCTTTTCGGCAAATGTCCTTGTACAAATAAAGAACGGTCCCATCGACTTTCAGCCGCGTGAACCTTTTCATCCGTTGTTTGGCGCTATGCCGCGTACGCCGCTTCTGCTTGAGGTGCAGCTGACCCAGGAGTATCTTGGTTTTTCAAACCACCTTGTCTATCTCGCGCCGTTGTTCGCAGAATGCCTGAATGCCGATACGCATACACAGGGCACAGGACCCGTGGTAGCGTCGACGATTTCCGGCATCGCAGGCGTCGCCAATACCGGCAATGACATTAATTGGTGCGGTCATCCCTTTGCTGCTGCCAACTGGTATGCCTTTGGCCGGCTGGCATGGAATCCCCGGACAGCCGCCGCTGAAATCGCGGATGACTGGATCCGCCAGACATTCACCAATGACCCCGGGTTTGTCGCGCCCGTCAGCCGGATGATGCTGGCTTCCCGGGAGATTGCGGTCGATTACATGACACCGCTGGGGCTTCATCACATCATGGGGTATGGGCATCATTATGGCCCCGCGCCGTGGTATGACAAGGCTCCCCGCGCAGATTGGAACCCGGTATACTTTCACCGCGCGGACAGCGTAGGTCTCGGATTTGACCGGACGGTAACGGGCTCCAATGCGCTGGAGCAGTATGCCCCGGGCGCCCGTTCGCTGTGGGAAGACGCGCGGACCTGCCCGGATACCTGGCTGCTCTGGTTTCACCATGTACCGTGGAACTGGCGGATGCATTCGGGCCGGACACTCTGGGAGGAACTCTGTTACCGGTATTATGCGGGTGTTGATTCGGTCCGCTGGATGCAGCGGACATGGGATTCGCTCCGGGGCCGGATCGACGAGGAGCGCTGGTCGCAGGTCTCCATGCTGCTGGGGATCCAGGAGCATGACGCCGTCTGGTGGCGAAATGCCTGCCTGCTGTATTTTCAGACTTTTTCACGCCTGCCGCTGCCCCCGGGTCGTGAGGTCCCGGACCATACCCTGAGTGACTACGAAAATATTCAGCTATATTTTGCACCATGAAAATGAAACGAACAGCCATCATCACCGGCGGCGGCTCCGGAATCGGCCTGGCCATCGCGGATCGCTTTGTTGCCGCGGGTATCTGCACCATTATTATCGGTCGCGACCCGCAGAAACTGGCGACAGCCAGCGAGCAGCTGGGGGAAGATTGTCATCCGGTCGCGCACGATCTGAACGATCTTCCTTCCTTGCCCGGTCTTGTCGGTCAACTGGTCACTCGATTCGGTCAGATCGATATCCTCGTCAACAACGCCGGGATCAACCTGAAAAAGGAATTCACGGACGTGACCGACGAAGAATTCGACTATATCCTTCACACCAATGTAAAGGCGGTATTCGCCTTGTCGAGGGAAGTGGTCAAGACGATGCTGCCCCGCCGGATGGGCCATATCATCCATATCAGCAGCATGGCTTCCCAATATGGTATCCCCAAGGTGATCGCTTATACGGCATCCAAAGCTGCTATAGAAGGGATGACGAGGGCGATGGCTGTAGAACTTTCCCCTGATGGCATCCTCGTCAATTGCATCGCACCTGGGTTTATCGCCACGGATATGTCGGCCAGGGCGCTGAATAGTGATCCGGAGCGCCGGCAAAAGGTATTTGCCCGGACGCCGATGGGCAGACTGGGTGAGCCGGCCGAAGTCGCTGATGCAGCGCTTTTCCTGGCGTCCGATCAGGCCAGCTATCTCACCGGTGTGGTGCTGCCGGTCGACGGCGGCAATTCCATCGGCTTTTGAATTTTCATCGTATGAAGCGATCTTTTTTCTGCCTACTGTATGTACTTATCGCATTGCCCGCCTTGTCCCGGGACATGGCTGCCGAAAGGCGTGAAGATACAATTGGCAAGGGTCTCAAAGACTATTACCGCGATTATTTCCCCGTTGGCGTTGCCGTCGGCGGCCGCTCGGTTTTCGGGCCGGATACGGCGCTGATCATAAAGGAATTCAATAGCGTGACGCCGGAAAACGCAATGAAAATGGGGCCGATACACCCTCAGGAAAACCGTTACAACTGGAAGGAAGCCGACGCAATCGTTGATTTTGCCACCACACACGGGATGCGTATCCGTGGTCATAACCTTTGTTGGCATGAACAGACACCCGCATGGCTTTTTGTCGACTCCGTGGGGGACACGGTCAGCAAGGCCATTTTGCTAAAACGGTTAAGGGAGCACATCACAGCCGTGGTCAGCCGTTACAAGGGCCGCATCTACGCCTGGGATGCCGTCAACGAAGCCGTCGCTGACGAAAACAGCGATGACACCACCAGGGTCCTCCGCAACTCTCCGTGGTACCGGATCTGCGGCGACGAATTCGTCGCCAGGGCATTTGAATTTGCGCATGCCGCCGACCCGGAGGCCCAGTTGTTCTACAATGACTACAATACGGAGCGGCCGGAGAAGCGGGAGCGGGTTTATCGTTTGCTCAGGAAGCTCGTGGCGGCCGGCGTACCCATCACGGGAGTCGGTATCCAGGCTCACTGGTCTATCTACGAGCCGTCGGCAACGGACCTGCGCGCGTCGATCGACCGATTCTCCAGCCTCGGGCTAAAAGTGCAGATCACGGAACTGGACATTTCAATCTACCCCTGGGAAAAGAACCGGCGGGCGCGCAGGCCGGGGGATTCGGATGACTATACGCCCGAACTGCAGCAGCGCCAGACGGAGCAGTATAAGAATGTATTTGGCATTTTTCGCGATTATAAAGGAATTATCAACGGCGTGACCTTCTGGAATATCACCGACAAACATACCTGGCTGGATAATTACCCGGTACCGGGGAGAAAAAATTATCCGCTTCTATTTGACACGGCGGGACAACGGAAAAAAGCCTATTGGGAGGTGGTTCATTTTTAATTATTTCCCGTAACTTTAATGGGAGAGAGAATTCCCTGCGTCAGGGACTTTGCTGTCCGCCATTCAAAACGATTGCTTGTGACTCCCCGGGGATCTTCAACGCCCGGGGGGTTCCACTGTCTGTGGTTCTACCGTTTGTCCGAATTTACCACTCGCGAACAGCCAAACTTCCTACCTTCCTGCCGAACAAATTATTCGGCGTATGTCACGTTTCAACATGGTTGTCCTGCTTGTCGGATTAATGAGTCATCCGGCTTTTTGCCAACCACTTTATGTTCCCCGCGATGTCCAGCGCGCCTATCAAAAGGGGACCCGCTCCGCCGATGGGCGGCCCGGTCCGAACTACTGGCAGAACAGCGGCCGGTATGACATCAGCATCGAGGCCTCACCGCCGGATCGGTTGGTCCGCGGATCGGAAAAAATCACTTATTTCAACAACAGCCCGGACACCTTACGGATCATCGTCTTCCGGCTGACCATCAATGTCCACAAACCAGGGGCGGTTCGATTGGGTACGGAGGATTCCAGTTATCTCAACCCCGGGATCCACATAGACAGCTATGCGGAGAACGGGCAACCGAGACCCTGGCGAAATCAGGAGTTTGACGGCACCTGGAGAAATATCCGGCTTGCCAACCCGCTCCTCCCGCACGATTCTCTTCGTCTTGATGTCAGTTGGCATTACGTCGCTTCCCTAAAGAGCAACAGGGAGGGGATGATTGATTCCACGTCCTGGTTTCTCGCCTATTCATACCCGCGCGTCGCCGTGTATGACGACTACAACGGATGGGACCGGATGGATTTCACGGATACGCAGGAATTCTACAATGATTTTAACGACTATGTCCTTCATGTCCGTGTCCCGAAAAACTTTGTCGTTTGGGCAACCGGCGATCTGCTCAATCCCGATGAGGTGCTGCAACAGCCCTATGCCAAACAACTGGCCGCTTCGTATCGTTCAGATGCGATCACCCGGATAGCCTCACCCGCGGACATTTCCGGCGGGTCGGTAACCGCGCAGCAGGCGGTCAATACATGGACCTGGCAAGCAAACCATATCACGGATATGACTTTTGCCATAAGCAACCATTTCGCCTGGGATGCTTCGAGCGTGGTGGTCGATGACGGGACCGGACGCCGCGCCAGCGTGCAAGCGGCGTATAATGACACGGCCCGGGACTATCACCGTATGGTCGAGATCGGGCGGCACGCGCTCGACTGGCTTTCACATAACTGGCCGGGTGTCTCCTATCCTTTCCCAAAAACGACGATCGTTCAGGGCTACGCCGATATGGAATACCCGATGATGGTCAATGACAATACGACGGAAGACTTCAATTTTTCCCGTTTTGTAGCCGAACATGAGATCGCGCACAGCTGGTTTCCATTTTACATGGGTATCAATGAATCAAGATATGGGTTTATGGATGAGGGATGGGCAACGACCTTCGAGCTACTGATCAGCCAGGCCGATCTCGGCAAGGACAAGGCCGAAGACAATTATAAAAACTTCCGGATCAACTATTATACATATGATCCTTCCGCGGAAGAAGATATTCCGATCATTACACCGGCGAATGCGCTGAAAGGTATTGCATATGGAACAAATGCCTATGGCAAACCTTCATTGGCATATCTGGCCGTCAAGGACATGCTTGGTGATGAATTGTTTCGCAAATGTCTGCATACGTATATGGATAGATGGAATGGCCGTCATCCGATACCCTGGGACTTCTTTTATTCCTTTAATGACGCCGCCGGCAAGGATCTGGACTGGTTCTGGAATAATTGGTTTTTTACCACTAATTATCTTGATATCGGGATCGACTCGGTGTCACCGGCCAAATTCGCCATCGGCAACCAATTTCATACGGGCGTAAATATTTATATCAAGAACCCGGGCGGCTTTGCGATTCCCTTTGATATTGTGTTGCACTATACGGACGGAAGCTCGTCCAGTGAACACCTTAAGCCGGATGTCTGGCAACATGATCAGCGGCGGGTCGCAGTCATAGTTGATGTGCAAAAGGCGAAAACACTCGTGTCCGTGCAGCTAAGAACGGGCATCTACGTGGATGCAAATCCGAAAGACAATGTTTGGAAGGCGAATTAGAAATTCATTTCCTCTATAACGGGAGGGGCATTGAAATTACTGTAGCGGATCCAGGATGGCCGGATGACAAAATGCGTCAACCCTGCCCATTCCGCCGCGCGTTGCCTGCCGTCCGGAAAGACCGAATAGTACGTCTCCTTGTATTCAGCGCCCTCGCCGGACAACAATTCGATGGCCCTGCCTTCATATTGGACGGAGGTTTCGTGGGACCAGCCGATCACGAGTGCTACTCGCGGATTGGCGCAGAGATTGCTGTATTTGCGGGAACTCCGAACCGTGTCGAAAACGATCTCCAGCCCGGGCGTTACGGCAAACCCTACGAGAGCAGCCTGAGGCTGGTTCGCATCGCCGGCAAGTGTGGCCAGAACGGCCAGCTGATGTCGGCGCAGGAAGGAATAGCAAAATTCTTTGGTCATAGCTTTTGTATCCTTTTGAATATGATTAAATCCCGTGGTGACCGGCAGTGCCTAAACCGACAGTCTGAATTTTCGCTTCTCGAGCCATCCAGTCAGCATTACGATCAGGAGCGAAAAAAGCAGCGATTTCAGGAGGCCAATGTTTCCGGTGCGTAGCGATTCCGGCAACCGCCAGCTTTCCGGCAGCATTTTCAGGATGGAAAAATGGATATAGGTCAGCAGGTAACACATCAGCGTGCTGGTACCCGCTGGCCGGATCAGCGCGTACCAGGTTTGGCAACCACGCAGGTCTACCACATAAGCCAGTACAGAAAATACGATCATGCTGATGGCGGTACAGATCAGAACCCAGGATGGCGTGTCACCCAGCTTGGCGATTCCACCCAGGGGACGCAAGGCAAATCCCGCCGCCAGCAACAGGGGCGTCAGCAGCAGCATTCGCCAGAGACTTTGGGCCGCCCGGCCACGCCCCGTCCAACGGCTATAGAAGACGGCGGTCAGTACTCCGGCCAGCGTGAAGGCAACAAGACCCCCGCCGTCGATAAACCACATTCCTTCATGGTAGGTCATTATTTTCGATAGCCAGCCCGCGCTGTTTGCGATCGACAAACCGAGAAACAACAAAGCCGCAGCCGCCAGCGGCAGCAAGCGGTCCCCGATATACAGGTACAACAGTGCCCCGCAAAGATACGCCCAGCCGATCAGACCCAGGATACCGTACCAATGGGTCTTCATCCAGCTCGGATGTATCGGTGTGCCTCCCTTATAGATGATCGCCAGAAAGATCAGCAACAGGATACCGACTGACCGGATCCGCCATTTCCCTGTGGCGGACCAATTGCCCGGAAAATTGAACCAGATAAGGAAAAAAGCGATCGTCGCGATCAGCAGCCAGGCAAATTGACTGATCAAAGCGGCCCCGGTGGTATATTCTTCGTAGTTGACCGCGTAGACGCCCATGACCAGTAAGGCGAAGGAGCGGCTGAGGATGTGGCCAAACAACGCCTTTTTTGACATCCCTTTTGATTCCCATCGGCGAATGGCAAATGGAATGGAAAGGCCCACAATGAAAAGAAAGGCGGGGAACACGGTATCGGCCAGGCCCAGCCGATCCTCGCCTTCTGCGGCATGCTCCAGCCAGCGTGGGACTTTTTCGTCGAGTATCAGGTCATTTACAAAGATCATCAGTAGCATCGTGATGGCGCGGAAGACGTCGATGGAAGCGAGGCGACGGGACCTTCCGCCGTTCACGGGCCCCGGCGATGCGGAGGGGGAGATGGTCATATTGTATCAGTTTGTCCAGTAATGAAGCCAATCGATCATCCGGCTCGTGTATCCATATTCGTTATCGAACCAGGCGATGATCTTTACCAGCCTGCCCGCAGCCGAGGTCAGCGTTCCATCCACTACGCAAGAGTTCGTGTTGCCCTTTATATCCTGCGACACCAGGCCATCTTCGTTGAAACCTAGGATTCCCTTGTATGCATCCGCCGCCGCTTTCCGGAAAAGGTCGTTGATTTCGGCAGGATCGGCTTCCGAACGAAGTCCGACGGTAAAATCGGCCATCGCCCCATTGGCTACGGGAACCCGGGTTGAGACGGTGGCGATGCGGCCCTTGATTGCAGGCATCAATCGTTCCAACGAGAAAGCAAGGTCTATCTCAACCGGGATGATCGATTCGGCTGCCGCGCGTCCCCTGCGGAACTGCCGGTTTGGCGCGTCGACCAATTCCTGCCGGGAAGTATAGGAATGCAGGATGTTGACCTGCACCGATTCGATCCCGACCTTTTCCAATATATGAAGCAGGGGAGTAGAGCAATTGGTCATGCAACCGCCTGGCGAGAAGATAGTGATGTCCGTTGACAGCAAATGCTGGTTATATCCATAGATCAGCAGCGGGATATCCGCTGAACCGGTCGTTGACAGCATCACCTTCCTCGCGCCGGCTGACAGGTGGATCGCAGCGCGCTCCTTGCTGGCAAACCGGCCTGTGCATTCCAGCACGACGTCAATATCCAATGCTGCCCAGGGAAGCAACGCGGGGTCTTCGCGACGATACACAGCGAAGGACCGAGCTCCAATAGTAAAGCAGCCTTTGCCGATCTCTAAGGGCTCCGGCAACGGGCCATAAATAGAATCGTAGCGCAAGAGGTAGGCCAGGTTGTCTTCCTCCATGACATCATTGACCGCTACCAATTCGATCCCCTTCAATCCCAGTAATCGCCTGGCAAGCAACCGACCTATCCGCCCCATCCCGTTTATTGCAATTCGCATAAGATGCAAATATAAAAAAAGCTGCCCTGGGATCAGGACAGCCTCTAACGATTGCTTGCCTAAAAACTATTTCTTGGTCATCGTGTCTTTCTTGGTAGTGTCGGCAGCCATCTTAGCCGTTGTATCGGCAGACATCTTAGCCGTGGTGTCGGCAGACATCTTGGCGGTCGTGTCGGCAGCCTTAGTGTCAGAGCCAGAGTTGTTACAAGCAGCGAAAGCGGCGATTGCGCATACGAACAAGAACTTTTTCATTTGAGATTGTTTTTAACGTTAAATTGAATGGTTCCGGGCTTAATACGACAGCAATCAAAAAGTAACCCGATAAAATCAATGCTTTTTGCATATTTTTTTTACTAATGTGTATTTATTGGTTCTTGAGGCATTGAGACCGATCTTTTGAAATTTTTGCCCTTCATTTGGGTTACGAATCATTAATTTGGGTATTAAACAAGGTTATCAGCGTGAGGACTGACACGACCGAACAACAGTTATTGGAAGGCTTGGCGCTCAACGACAGAAAGGCCATAGAGACCATTTATAAGCGACATTATAGTATGGTGCAAGCGCTGATTCTCAACAATAGCGGCTACCCGGATGACGCCCGGGACATTTTCCAGGAGGCCATGATCGTACTCTACGAAAAGGTCAAATCCGGTTCCTTCGAATTGAATTGTCAACTGAAAACCTACCTTTATTCCGTATGCCGTCGCCTTTGGTTAAAGCGCCTCGGGCAGTTGAATCGAACTTTTTCGGAGGTGGAGAATCTGCAGGATACGGTACCCGTAGAAGACGAATTGGAGCGCCATGAGCAACGAAACAGGGATTTCCAGGTTATGGAGCTATCGTTAAACAGCCTTGGTGAGCCCTGCAGGAGTTTACTCAAGGCCTATTACCTGGAAATGAAAAGCATGGTGGAGATTGCGGGCGACTTCGGTTACACCAATGCCGACAATGCAAAGAATCAAAAATATAAGTGCCTGATGAGGCTTAAAAAAATATTCAATCAGCAGATCAAATAGTGTGAAAGATGCAAGATAATAATACGCTTTTGGACGCCGTCGAACGCTATATCCGGGGGGAAATGCTCCCGGAGGAAAGGCGCTTCTTCGAGCATGTGCGCACCAGCAACCCGGAAGTTGATCAATTGGTGATCGAACATACGTTATTCCTTAAGCAGTTTACGCAATATGGCGAAATGTCGCGGCTGAAGGCCAAATTACACGATGTTCATGAAGAGTTGTCTGAGACGGGTGAGATCGGCGAAGGACGGCCGGCGCTCGTGGTGACCCTTTGGAAGAAATATAAGCGGGTGGTTTTTGTCGCCGCATCGATTGCGGGTATCACAGCGTTGTTTATCAGCGTCTTGGTCTCCTTGCTGTCACCCAAGCTGACAGAGCCTAAGTTCGAACAGTTATACAAGGATATTCGAAATACGAGGAACGATCTTAATAATCTCAAAAATAAGATCAACTCCGTACAACCTCCCATGGTCCCCTTCAACCGCGGCGGTACAGGTTTTCTGATCGACCCTGCGGGCTATCTGATCACCAATGCCCACGTCGTTAAGAACGCCACCGCTGTGGACGTACAAAATACGCTCGGTGAGTACCGCGCCAGGATCATCCAGTTGGATCGCCAGGCGGATTTGGCGCTGCTCAAGATCGACGATACCACCTATCACGCGTTTAACGGACTGCCCTATGGTATCAGCAAGACGGACGGCGAATTGGGTGAAGAGCTGTTTACGCTCGGGTATCCTCGCCCGGAGATCGTCTATAATAAAGGCTATCTTAGCGCGGCGACGGGATTTCAGGGCGACACCACCGCTTTTCAGCTGACCATTGCGGCCAACCCGGGAAACAGCGGTACTCCGGTTCTGAACAATGAAGGAGAGGTAATTGGCATCGTTACCGGTAGCCAGCAAAATGCGGAAGGGATGGTCTTTGCCGTCCGGTCAAGAAATATCTTCCAGGCGGTCGATACCATGAAGGCGGACAGCACGCTTCAGAAAAGTGACAGCACGCTGTCCCACCTGAGAATGCCGTTGTCGTCCGCGCTAAAGGGAATGGACCGGCGTCAGCAGATCAAACGACTGAAAGACTATATTTTTATCGTAAAATCGAATTGAGAAAGACCCGCCACTTTCGCATCCTTCGGTTGGGCGGGATTTTATTTCCAGAGTCGTTGCGGATATTCCCCCTTATTGATCAACGCATTCAGGCTGGCCTGCACGCCCGGGGCATCTTCCTTATAGGTCACGCCAAACCACTGTGCGGAAGTTGGGATCACGCGGATATTGCCTTTTCCCTCCTTGATTAGCTTGTCACCGATGATCGGAATAAAGAACTCAGCCTTTGGATCGGTGCCCCGTTCCTTTAGAAATTCCCTGAAGATCTTTTCGGTATAAGTAAAGACAGACGGGTCAAACCCCCAGAAATTCATCGACACTTTTGAGTCAAAAGGAACATCGAACTTCTTACCATCTTCTTCATAGGTGATCCGCTCGCCGTCCTGGTATATCTTGGTCCGTTCAGCGATCGACACCAGGTTGCCCGACGCATCGACCACGCAAACGCCCCGGCTGACGGTTCCATTTTCGGACAGCGTTTTTTTCAACTCGTACCCGATGATACAATACAGTGAAGGGCGAACGTTGCTCGTGAGAAATTTAAAAGCCTTCTCAAACGCATCCCTTCCATAAAAGTCATCGGCGTTGATGACCGCAAACGGCTCGCGGATCGCGTCTTTGGCGCAAAGCACTGCATGCGCGGTCCCCCATGGCTTCGTCCGGTCGGCAGGAACGGCAAAGCCGCCGGTGTATGAATGCAGATCCTGGTACACATAGTCGGTCGCTATCTTGCCGTTCAGCTTTGGTTCGAAGATGTTTTTAAAGTCTTCGGCAAAGTCCTTACGAATAATGAAAACTACTTTTTTGAACCCCGCGCGGATCGCGTCGAAGATCGAGTAGTCCATGATCGTCTCGCCGCCCGGGCCAAAGCCTTGAATCTGTTTCATACTTCCATATCGGGAGGCCATTCCTGCAGCCAGGATCAGAAGGGTTGGTTGCATTATCGTAATTTTAATTTTTTCAGGACACGAAAATAAAACAATTTGATGACGCAACCGCCAGATGGTATTTCCCTGTTGCAGCCGATCGAATTCCCCGAGTCGCTCGGGCTCGGAATTCATATCGACGTGTTGCGTCTTGACCGTCTGCATCCGATCGTCTCCGGAAACAAATGGTTTAAGTTAAAGGGTCATCTCGACCAGGCGGTTCTGTCGTCTTCCGATACGATCGTCACGTTTGGCGGCGCATGGTCCAATCACCTCGTCGCAACGGCCTACGCCGCCGGCGAGGCCGGACTGCGCGCGATCGGGATCGTTCGGGGCGAACGGCCTGCCGTCTTGTCTCCTACCCTGACCGATGCGTTACGGCACGGGATGACGCTTGAATTCATCTCCCGCCATCAGTATGCCAAAAAAGAGATTGCCCTTTTTTCCCAACGTTATCCCGGCGCATATATCATCCCGGAAGGAGGGGCGGGGCCGCCTGGCGCCCGGGGCAGCGGGGAAATCCTGCGGATGATCGACAGCACGGAGTATAGCCATATTTTATGTGCGGTAGGCACCGGAACGATGTTCGAGGGCCTGGTCCACGCTGTCCGGCCTGGACAGGTTGTCATTGGTGTCCCGGCGCTCAAAGGATTCGAACCGCGGGATAATTGGTGGACGGACTATCATTTCGGGGGTTACGCCAGACATCCGCCGGAACTGCTGGTCTTTATGAATGAATTCTATCGGGAAACGGGTGTGCCGACGGATATTGTTTATACGGGGAAATTGATGTATGCGCTGCGCGATGGCTTGCGAAAGGAATGTTTTAGGCCTGCGGCTCGCCTGCTGGTGATCCACAGCGGCGGTTTGCAGGGCAACCGGTCTTTGCCACCGGGGACGTTATTATTTTAGGCCCGGAATTTGGTTCAATTTTAGCGCAATTTCTAATGCCAGTAAAACATCTTTTTAATAGCTTCGTTTAACACCTATGCAGCGCAACTTTGGAATCTTGTTGGTCTGCCTTCTCGCTTCAGTAAGCCTAAAAGGGCAGGACACGCTTCCCCGGTTCACTGTCACCGCCCGTGGCCCGGGGAAAATACTCATCAGTTGGCACAACAGGTACCCGGTCGTTACCCAGATCAGTATCCAGCGCTCCAGTGACAGTCTTAGAGATTTTACAACGCTTCTAACGGTACCCGATCCTACACTTCCGGAAAATGGGGCCGTCGACAGCAAGGCCCCCCACCCCAATTTCTTTTACCGGCTTTTTGTCGTCTTCAACAATGGACAGTATCTTTTCACCGGTTCGCACCGGCCACAGTCCAATCCGGTCGAGAGCGAAGTCGTTGTTCGGGAAGACAAGGCCGCGGAGAAGGTGCTGGCAAAGGCGGTGGAGCCGCGGATTGTATTTGTCGACCCCGGCGGGGCGCGCAAACCCGCTTCGATTAAAAATCCGGTCGCCGCGCGCGGGAGTGTTCCTATTTCGGATATGGCATTTACGAGCATCTATGTTCGCCGGGGAGACAAGGTGATCGGCCAGATCTCCAGCCGCCAGATCCAGTCTTTCCGAGACTCGGTTCTCAACCGAACCCGGGATACGCTTGTATTCATCGATGGCGATACGCTGATGATCAAACCGTTTGTTGCGCCGGAGGTTTATAAGGTTTCAACGTATGTATATACCGGTCGATATGGCAATATTCACGTGTCCTTGCCGGAGGCCGCCAGGAGGCACTATTCGGTGCGATTCTTTGACGAGAGTAACAGGCTGCTCTTCGAATTGGCGGATATTAAGGATCCGGCGCTTATCCTGGATAAAACCAATTTCCATCACGCCGGCTGGTTCCGGTTTGAATTGTATGACGGAGATCAATTGAAGGAAAAAAATAAGCTGTTTATTCCAAAGGATTTTTAATGAGGGGACGCCGTCAGGCGCCGGTTACCTCGCAGTTGAATACTTCGGCAAAGGCGGAGCGCAAGACAGATTTAACCTCCCCTATTTCCACCTGTCTGCCCAGTTCCCTTTCCAGTGACGTAACCTGTTTCTGCGGGATGCCACAGGGGACGATATCGCCGAACCAGGACAGATCCGTATTGACATTTAGTGCAAAACCATGCATGGTGATCCACCGGCTGCAGCGGACGCCGATCGCACAGATCTTACGCTCCAGACCTTTTACGCCCGGGTCGATCCAGACCCCGGTTTCCCCTTTCGACCGATCCCCCTTGAGCCCATAGGCGGCGAGCACGCGAATGTTCACTTCTTCGAGATTCCGCAGGTAGAGCCCGATATCGGTAAAAAATTCCTCCAGGTCGAGGATGGGGTACCCCACCAATTGTCCCGGACCGTGAAAGGTGATATCGCCGCCGCGATTAGTGCGGAATAGCTGGGCGCCCTTCTCGCGCATGCGTGCTTCCCCGATCAGCACGTTTTCCTCGTGGCCGCTTTTACCCAGTGTATAGACAGGGGGATGCTCGACAAATAGCAGGTGATGGATCGTGCGTTCGTGTCCCGTCCCTTCACGGGCAGCCGCCTTGATCTGAAGATTTTGTTGCAGTAACTTCTCCTGGTAGCCCCACGCCTGTTGATATTCCATCCGGCCCAGATCTTCAAATACTACCTTTCGCATAAGGCGCAAAGGTAATAACTTTGCAAATATGGAGACAATGTACGATGGGTCGGAGGAGCTTTATGAGCGGCTCAACCTGAAGGTAGACAGAGGGCAGGAGCCGGTGCGTATCGATAAGTTCCTGGTCCGGCGGATCGAAAGCGTGTCCCGCAACAAGATCCAGAAGGCACTGGAGGCGGGAATGGTGCTCGTCAACAACAAGCAGGTCCAGCCCAACTACAAGATACGGCCGCTTGATGAGATCGTGCTGTATTCCGACAAGGAGGCGCACGGAGAAGAGATCGTACCCGAGGAACTTCCGCTAAACATCCGGTATGAAGATGAGGAGGTGATGATCATCAACAAACCGCCCGGGATGGTTGTCCATCCGGCCAGCGGCAACTATACCGGGACCCTGATCAATGGGATCGCCTGGTATCTGCAGCAAAAAAATGCAGCGATCAACGAACAAACCTTGCCGCGTTTTGGTCTTGTTCACCGGATCGACAAGAATACAAGCGGGCTGATGGTCCTTGCCAAAACGGAGCGGGCCGTCCGCAGCCTGGCCAGGCAATTTTTCGATCATACGGTCCGTCGACAGTATATGGCCCTGGTTTGGGGCGACCTCACGGAGGATACAGGAACGATCGTGGCGCACGTGGGAAGACACCGGCGTTTTCGCAAGCTGTTTGACGCTTATCCCGAAGGGGAGCACGGGAAAGAGGCCATCACACATTATAAGGTCCTGGAGCGGTTTGGCTATGTTACGCTGGTCCAGTGTGTGCTGGAGACGGGGCGGACCCACCAGATCCGTGTCCACATGCAGCATATCGGACATCCCCTGTTCAACGACGACACCTATGGCGGAGATAAGATCGTAAAGGGAACGGTATTTTCCAGGTACCGGCAATTTGTGGACAATTGTTTTGAGATCTGTCCGAGGCAAGCGCTGCATGCGAAGACTATCGGCTTTATCCACCCGGCAACGGGAGAGGATGTGCTGTTTGAAAGCGAGCTGCCGGAGGATATGCAACAGCTGATCCGGAAATGGCGGTCTTATACAAACGGGAACATGCTCCGTTAAAATTCAGGGTTATGCCAACAGTTAAATTCACATATGCGCTTCGAAGGTTCTTTCCCGGGCTGAAAGATACGCCGGCCAGGGCAACAAGCCTTGCGGCTGTGCTCGCTGAGCTGGAGGACCGCTATCCCGGAGTAAGAAGTTATATTCTCGACGAACAGGGGCAGCTTCGGCGTCATGTCAATATCTTTATAGACGGGGTCGTGATCAGTGACCGGAATAAACTGAGCGATCCGTTTGGAGAAAATAGCGAAATTTATATCATGCAGGCGCTTTCGGGCGGATAACCATTTCAAAAGATTTATGCAACCGACGCTTCTATTAGGAACAAGAAAAGGCCTTATCGCCTATCATGCGAACGGCAGGGGCTGGAAGATGGAAAATCTTTCCTTCGAGGGACAGCCGGTATCCATTGCGTATTCCGATCCCAGGAATCAAACCTGGTGGGCATGCCTCGATCATGGCCACTGGGGCGTTAAATTACATCGGTCTGCCGACCGGGGAAGGACCTGGGAGGAAGTGCCGGCTCCGGCATATCCGGAAGGAGAAGAGGTCAAGGACGGCGTCCCTGCCGCTACCCGATATATCTGGTCCATGTCGCAAGGTGGCCGGGAGCTGTCGAAACTCTGGATCGGTACCGATCCGGGCGGACTTTTTCTTAGCAACGACGGCGGAGCCAGCTTTCGCCTTGTCGAATCGCTGTGGCAGCATCCTACCCGCAAGACCGGCTGGTTCGGCGGGGGCAGGGATCAGCCTGGAATTCATTCTATCGTCATCGATCCACGCAACGACGATCACCTCTACGTGGGGATCAGCTGTGCAGGCGTATTTGAAACGACGGATGGTGGTCGCCATTGGTCTATCCGGAACAAAGGGCTGAAAGCTGAATTCTTGCCAAACCCCGATACAGAAGTGGGATATGATCCGCATATCCTTGTCGCCGCTCCCACGAATCCCGAAATCCTCTGGCAACAAAATCATTGCGGTATTTTCCGGTCCGCCGACGGCGGTTTGAGCTGGCAAGACGTCAGCCAGCCGAATGGCCCGGCCCGGTTTGGATTCGCCATTGCCGTCGCCGATGACAACCCCGACCAGGCCTGGGTTGCTCCCGCAGACAGCGATGTCACCCGAACAGCCATCAAAGGAGCACTTTGTATCTGTCGCACCGACGACGGTGGAAAGAATTGGAAGGAGTACCGAACGGGGTTGCCGCAAAAGGATTGCTTCGACATCGTCTATCGTCATGCACTGGCTTGTTCCGGAAATGGTGTTGCGTTTGGGACGACGACAGGGAATCTCTTCTTTTCACCGGACAGAGGGGAAAACTGGCAGGCAATCAACAACTACCTGCCCATGGTTTATTCGGTTCAATTCACGAATTAGCGCGGGAAACTCATTTTATAGTCGACGCTGATCTTTCCTTTGGTGATATCGTCCAGCTTGCTCTTTAAAAGCTTCCTTTTCAGCGGTTTCAGATAATCTATAAACAGTTTCCCTTCGATATGATCGTATTCGTGCAGGATGATGCGGGCGGTAATACCATTGTATGTTTGGGTGTGCGGTTCGAAATTCTCATCGACAAAGCTCAGCGTCACTTCTTCGTGCCGGATAATGTCTTCTCGGATCTTCGGGATGCTCAGACAGCCTTCATTATAGGACCATTCTTCGCCGTTGAGGCCGGTCACGTGGGCGTTGATAAAGACTTGCTTTGTGCCGGGGCCGTCCGGATACTTATCCCGTTCATTTTCTTCGAGGTTGTCAAAGACCTGGTGGGAATCGATGACAAAAAGCCGGATGTCCCGGTTGACCTGCGGCGCTGCCAGCCCTACTCCGTTGCTCGAGTACATCGTGTCCCACATATCTTCGATCAATTTGGCCAGTTCGGGGTAACCGGGAGTTATGTCTTTTGCTACTTGCCGTAGCACCGGTGTGCCATAGGCCACAATGGGTAAAATCATATTCGTCTTATTTTGACCTTTCTAAATATTCCTGTAATAGTATTGTTGCGGCTATCTCGTCGACAAGCGCCTTATTTTGGCGCTGTTTTTTTTTCATTCCCATATCGATCATCGCGCGGCTCGCCATTTTTGACGTGAACCGCTCATCCACCGGTTTTAGCGGCAGGGCGGGAAATTCGCGTTGCAGCTGTATAATAATATCGCGGACCAGGGGTGTTGCGTGGGTGTCGCTGTCGTCCCAATTCTTCGGTTCCCCGATCAGTATCAGTTCAACCGGTTCTTTTTTGATGTAGTCCTTCAGAAAAGGGACCAGCTTCGGGGATTCAATGGTGGTCAATCCCGTTGCAATGATCTGCAGGGGGTCGGTTACCGCGATGCCGGTACGTTTGAGGCCGTAATCTATTGCGAGGATACGTGCCATAGTCAATATATTTTAGCCAGCTGCGCGCCGTGTTTGTTGAGGAAATCGATTGGTGTAGTCACCGGCAGTGCCGGGGTGTCCAGCGGGAAAAGCGGGTAACTCCAGGTAATGAAATAGTCCAGGCGATGATGGAGGGCCGTATAGTAGGAAATCGCGCCGGGGATGTCCTCGATCTTTGATTGTAAGGCGATGACAGTGGTTTCCAGCCCTGCATCGATGATCTGCACGGACGCGATCAAGGTGAGCAGCAGTTGTTTCGCCACCTTCGTTCCATATGCTTTTTGCAATGCCGGCCCGATGTCCCGCAAAATTGCGGAGGAAACAAAGACCTGAACCCGCCCGGCGACCGCCCATTGTACCAGATCCCTGGTCATTCCATAGCTACTGCCTTTTAGCAAATAGTCTAGCAACACATCCGTGCCGAAAAAGATCCTAAATGCCATCTGGCTCTTTTATGATTGCATTTGTCTTTTTGGTTACCCGCGGCTCTAACCGATCCATGTACTCAAGAATATTGTTATGTTTAACCGGCTCAGTAACAATACGAAAATAATTTTCCACCAACTCGGAAACACTCATATTCTTGCGGGCGGCATAGGCTTTGACGGCTTCCAGGAGGGCGCCGTCGATAGTGAGGTTTAGTCTTTCCTTCATGCTGGGGCAAAGATACGCATGATTTCAAATTATGCGCATAAACTTAACGGGAACCCGGGATACACTGGACTCTACCGCCTTGTCAGGACACATAGATCGGTGATTACAAACACGGCAAAAACTGCGCTGGCGATACCATTTGCCGTCATAAAGGCAAGATTGACTCGGCTTAAGTCATTGGGCTTGACGATCATATGCTGATAGATCAGCATTCCCATAAAAACCGCCACGCCGCCCCAGTAAAGCCACCCGAAGCCCCCATAAATCCCCGCGATAACCACGCAAACCGTCGATAACAGATGCAGGAATTCAGAGACCCGGAGCGCCTTCGCCTTGCCCAGCCAGGAAGGCATGGAATAGAGGCGTTGCGATCTGTCAAATTCCTCGTCCTGCAAAGCATAGATGATGTCGAATCCGCTTACCCAAAAGATGACGGTCAGTGAAAAAAGGATTGGAAGAAGGTCGAATCGGCCGGCGACCGCAAGGTAGGCGCCAATGGGTGCAAGCGATAAGCCTAGCCCGAGAACCAGGTGACAGAGGGGGGTAAAACGTTTCGTATAGCTATAGCCCAGCACGACAGCCAATGCGACAAAGGAAAGCACGAAGCACAGGGGATTAATAAACCAGGTGCAAAGAATGAAGAGCAGGCAGTTGACAACCACGAATCTCAAAGCGCTGTTCCTGGAAATGATACCTCGGGGGATCTCGCGGATCGCAGTCCGCGGATTCAACGCGTCGAATTTGACGTCGAGCCAGCGGTTGAACGCCATGGCGGCGCTGCGCGCGAAGATCATGCAGAGGAGGACCTCGATCAAGCGACCAGCGATGAAATCTTTTCCCAAATAAACAAAATTCCACCCCGGGCCGACATTCAATGGGGAATGCGCCAACCCCAGAAAAAACCCGATCATCGCAAACGGCATCGCAAAGATCGTGTGCGAGAACCGGATCAAACTCAAATAACTCTTTACTGTACTCATTCTATTTTTTTATTTCGAGTCGGCCGGGAGCCGCGTGCGGGCCAATTCCCAAAGGACAATGCCCGCGGCAATCGACACATTCAGCGAATGTTTCATCCCCCATTGCGGGATCTCGACACTCCCGTCGCACAAGGCCAGGGCGGCACTATCCACTCCCGTCACCTCGTTGCCGAATACTACGGCCAGCGGACCCGATACAACCGCCGGTAGCGTATTCAGGCGCATACTCCCCTCCGTTTGCTCCACCGCGAGCACCGTATACCCTTCCTCCTTCAGGGACAGAATCGCGTCGGCGGTCGCCGGGAAATGGCGCCATTCGACTGTCTCCGTCGCGCCAAGGGCTGTCTTGTGGATATCGCGATGAGGCGGCTGCGGCGTATACCCGCAGAGATATATCCCGCGGATAAGAAAGGCATCACCGGACCGAAAGACACTTCCCACATTATGCATGCTCCGGATATTGTCCAGAACGACGATCACCGGCATTTTCTCCGATTGTCGAAACTCATTCACCGATTTACGGCCCAACTCATCCATCACCAATTTGCGCATAGACAAAGGTAATTCACTGCTTATACATTTATGCCCCGCTTACCCGATTTTATTTGCCGATTTCCCTGCAATCTTTCGCATCGCCATTTGTCTGTGCTTTCTTACATTTGTTGAAATGGCTAGTGCAAAAAGCCGCGCAAAAAGCGGCGCAAAAAGCGGCGCAAAAAGCGGCGCAAACAGCGGCGCGGATACTCCGCTGATGCAGCAACATCGGGCGATCAAACAACGATATCCCGACGCGATCCTGCTTTTCCGCGTCGGTGATTTTTATGAGACGTTTGGCGAAGACGCGATCACCGCTTCCGGGATCCTCGGGATCACGCTCACGAAACGGAACAACGGCGCGGCGGCTTCGAGCGAATTAGCCGGCTTTCCCTATCACGCCCTGGACACCTATTTGCACAAGCTTGTCAAAGCCGGTCATCGCGTCGCCGTCTGCGACCAGCTGGAGGACCCCAAGTCGGTGAAAGGGATCGTGAAGCGGGGGGTGACGGAGATGGTGACGCCGGGGGTGGCTATGAACGACAAGCTTCTGGAGGGCAACCAGAACAATTTCCTCGCAGGAATTTTCTTCCCGGAGAACTGGCCGGGGCAAGATAGCGGAAAGATCGGTATCTCCTTCCTCGATATCTCGACCGGCGAATTTTTTCTGGCAGAGGGCGACACCGAGTACATCGATAAATTACTCCAGACGTTCCGGCCCGCAGAGGTCATCTTTCAACGATCCTTCCAACGGGCATTCAAAGAGGTGTTCGGCCAGAAGTTCTATACCTATACCCTGGAAAGCTGGCTGTTCGAAGAAGGTTTTGCCAGGGAGACCATCCTCCGGCATTTCCAGACCCATTCGCTAAAAGGGTTTGGGATCGATGACAGAAAGGCCGCCGTGATCTCAGCCGGAGCCGTCCTGCATTACCTGAAAGACACCGAGCATCCCAACCTTCAACATATTTCGTCCATCCAGCGAATCGACCGCGAAGAATACCTCTGGATGGATAAATGGACGGTCCGCAACCTTGAGCTGCTGGGATCTTCCTATGACGGCGAACAGCGACATTCGCTGTTGAACGTGCTTGACAACACCGTTTCGCCGATGGGGGCGCGGCTGCTAAAGCGATGGCTGCTCATGCCGCTAAAGGACCGGGCCGCCATCGAGAGGCGGCTTGACGCGGTGGAGCTTCTCATCAAGGAGCCTGACGGGCGCGCTGCGCTGACACAACGCATCCGCCATTGCGGGGATGTCGAAAGGCTGGTGGCCCGCATCCCGGTCCGCAAGACCGGTCCGCGCGAACTGATCCAACTGGCCCGCGGACTGGAAGAGATCGTACATATCCGGGCGGCCGCACAGCGCTTTCCGGAGGGATGGCTGAAGGATCGTTGTCTTTCGCTCGACCCTTGCCCGCAGGTGGCGGAACGGATCGTACGGACGATAGCGGAGAATCCGCCGGCTGCCGCCGCCAAGGGCGATTTCGTGCGCCCTGGGGTGCATGCCGAACTGGATCGGCTTCGCCGGATCGCCAGCGGTGGAAAGGAATATGTGGCCGGCCTACAGCAAAAGGAAGCGGGCCGTTCGGGGATTTCGACCCTCAAGGTCGGCTTCAACAGCGTATTCGGCTACTACCTCGAAGTCACCAACTCGCACAGGAATAAAGTACCCGCCGACTGGATCCGCAAGCAAACGCTTGCCGGCGCCGAACGGTATATCACGCCGGAACTGAAAGAGTACGAAGAGCAGATCACCGGGGCCGAGGACAAGATCAGGACACTCGAAATGGAAATTTATGAGCAGCTGTTGGTTTTCCTGCAACAAACCCTTGCACCGCTGCAAGCGAATGGCCACCAGCTCGCGATACTTGATTGCCTGTTGTGTTTCGCGCAAAATGCGTTGCAATACAATTATAAGAAACCGCAACTGCACGAAGGAGGAGAGCTCGAGCTGAAAGGGAGCCGTCATCCGGTGATCGAACGCCGGCTTCCCGCCGGCGAGCCGTATATCGCCAACGACGTGCTGCTCGACCCGGCGTCGCAACAGATCATCATTCTTACCGGACCCAACATGAGCGGCAAAAGCGCCTTGCTCCGGCAGACCGCTCTTATTACGCTCATGGCGCATATCGGCAGCTTTGTCCCCTGCGACAGCGCAAGGGTCCCGCTGACCGACAAGATCTTTACCCGGGTCGGAGCGTCCGACAACCTGAGCGGCGGGGAGTCGACATTTATGGTGGAAATGAACGAAACCGCCAGCATTCTCAATAACCTGAGCGAAGGAAGCCTGATCCTGCTCGACGAGATCGGCCGGGGCACGTCCACTTACGACGGAATTTCCATTGCCTGGAGCATCGCCGAGTACCTTCACCGGTCGCCTTTCAAACCAAAGACTTTGTTTGCCACCCACTACCACGAACTCAACGAGCTCGAGACCAAATTCCCCGGCATTCTCAACTTTCATATTACCAACAAGGAGGTCGGCAATAGGGTCATCTTCCTTCGCAAGCTTGCACCGGGCGGCAGCACGCATAGTTTTGGCATCCATGTCGCGAAAATGGCCGGTATGCCCCTTTCGCTTATACAACGGGCGGAAGAGATCCTTCGTCAGCTCGAAGAGAAACATGTCGGATCGCCCGTCGGGGAATCGCTGAAAAAGATCGCCGCACCGAAAATGCAGCTTTCGATATTCGATGCGCATACCGAAACGTTCGGGCGGATCCGGAAATTACTGGAGGCAACGGATATCAACCGGCTCACACCGGTAGAAGCGCTGCTGAAGTTACAGGAAATCAAAAACGAGCTGAGGTGATCCACGGTGACCTTTATCAATCTCCAACAGCATTTTATCCGGCGGATCGTCCTGTATGTCCCATAAAGTAACCGGGATCGGCGGCGTTTGTTACTTTACGTTAGCAGACCGCTGAATAAATGATCAGATACGCTTATGAGTTAAACGATTTCCGCCGTTGGGCCGGCGGGTTCCGCAAATTAGTTCCCCAACCTGTCCTCCGCACAGGCCATTTGTATGCCGGTATCTCCTGGATGGTGATCGATGTGACGCTTCGCGAAGACCTTGTTCTCCTCATGCAGCCCGCCGCCGCTCCCTCCCTTTTGTTGCAGTTCGATCTGGAAACCAACCACCCGACACTCCGCCTTTCTTCCACCGGCAATGGCCGGGAGTCCACGCATCTCCGAAATACGCGGCTAAAGAAGATCGCGCTGCTTGTTGCGCCGGCCTTTCTCCGGCATCACATTCGCGCCGGCATTCACGACGATCTGTTGAGGCAGGCATCCCGGATGCCGCATCCATACACCGAGCCTGTCCCTTTCGACTACCGGCCGCTGCTCGAAGAGATCTTTCACTCGGATCCCACCGCGCCCCTCCACCATCTGCTCTTGCACAACCGCATGCTGCTGCTGGCGGAGAAGTTCCTGTACGCGTTTATCCATAAGACTCCCCAACCGCAGCCCGGCAGTATCAATTGGGCGAAGGCAAAGGAAAAAGATGTCGAAGCGCTGCGCGAGGTCATGAACATGCTCAGCGATACGCAACTGCACAAATTTCCCTCTATCGAAGCGCTCTCCAAAACGGCCATGATGAGTTCGACGAAGCTCAAGACCAGGTTCAAGCAGATCTATGGGATGAAACTCTACGAATTCTACAATCACCACCGGCTGCTCTACGCCAAAGAAATGCTCCGGACCGGCAATTATTCGGTCAAACAGGTTGGAGTCAATATAGGGTTTTCCAATCTGAGTAATTTTGCGAAGGCATTTAAAAAGGAATTTGGGGTATTACCCCGTGAAATCATTAAGAGTAAGTGATTAATTTTGTGAAAAGGAATGTTAAATAGCCTTTTCAGGTAATAAAACGATCCCAACAGCTAAGCTTCCTGCGGCTATTTTCTTTAATTTTGCGCTTTTGCGACGCCCGATCCTTCCCCTCCCCACCGCGACTATTGCCGATGAGACTGTTGAGTGCTGCCTTGAATTTTTCATTAAACTATCAAAATCAGTGATTATGGTAACGTATTCTTTTCAACTGGAAGATTTTGAAAAATGGCTCGCCGGTTTCGCCACAAAGCTGGACACCACCGTCAACGACCACATCCTTAGTTTGCCATCCCGCCTGGGCGACGGGACCATCATGGCCCGCAACGTGAACCCGCATTTTTCCTATTCGATCATGAATTTCAAGCTGACCGACGACCTGGAATTGCGTCGTGAGACCGGTGCGAAGGGTTTTGTCGTCACGTTTAACCAGGTAGAAACGCAAAAAGAAGGTCTTGTCGGACTTCCGCCGCAACCGATCTCCGAAAAGAAAGCCTTCTTCCGGAACGATATTTTCCTGACGGAGTCTAGCAACCCCGCCAGCCTGAGGCTTACCGCCGGAACTACGGTTAAACGACTGCTGATCTATTGTTCGCATGAACTGGCAAATCAATATCTGCCGGCCGACCTCCACGAAAAGCTTGCCGCGTTTGCCAGAGCCAACAGCGGGGCCGATAGCCCGCTGTTTATCAATCTGACACATCGTACCATGCTGAAGGAGTTGTTCGAGATCAACAACAATGATCCGGTCAGCCAGATCAAGCGGCTAAGTGTCGTCATTCACCTGATCGAACGCTCGTTGCATTCGTTCCTTCGCCAGGAGCAGGCCATGCTTCCCCGTACGGTCAAGAAGACCGATCTCGAGAGCATGCAGCATATCGAACAGATCCTCAGCAGCCGGCTGGAAGGTTTCCCTTCGCTGGAATCGCTTGCTCACGAGGTGTATATGAGCACCAGCAAGCTGAAGAACCTCTTCAAGCAGGTATACGGTGACACGCTGTATGACTATTATAACAAAAGCAGGCTGCAACGCGCCAGGGAACTGCTGCTCAACGGGCAGGTCTCCATCAAGCAGGCGGGAAGCGAGATCGGATTTTCCAATCTCAGCCATTTTGCCAAAGCGTTCCGGAAGGAATTCGGGATATTACCGCGCGATTTGGTGAAGGGGCGCTAGCGCGCCGAGGATGCCGCCCGGAGAGGATGCCGCGAGGTGCGGGCGAAGTTATCGCGAAGTAGAAAGGTCATGGAGACGAGGATAGAGCAGGGTAAAGATCCGAAAGTTCTGCTGATAGGCGGCATGTCGCGCCGCATCGGGTTTGAAGGTTTTTACAACGTGTACCAGGTCTTTCACCGCATCGAGATCATCGATCAATCCCAGTGCATAGAGACCCATGATGGCGGCGCCGACTGCCGAGGCGTCTGCCGTGCCGGTCAGGTGCACCGGTTTGTCGAACACGTCGGCGATCATTTGCAACCAAACCGTCGAACGCGTAAACCCGCCGGTGGCGACGATGTGCGCTATCGGGTTTAGTGACGAGCCGATCTGGCACAATGCAAAGCTGACGCCTTCCAGGCAGGCCCGGGTAAAATGTCGATGGTCATGGCCGGACCTTACGCCGAAAAAGACGCCGCTGGCATCTGCGTCCCATACCGGCGCCCGTTCTCCCTGTAAGTAGGGCAGGAAGATAAGCCCTTCGGATCCCGGCGTTACCGTATCTGCTTCGTTAACCCGGCGCTGCCATTCTTCTTCGCCGTCGCCGGCCGAAAAGATTTTTTCGAAGAGCCATTTCAGGACATTGCCGCCGTTGTTGGTGGCGCCTCCGCAGGCATAGCGGTTTTCCGACAATATATACGTGAAGACACTTCCATTCGGGTCGTCTGCCGGTGTACCGGCCGTCATCCGGATCGCTCCGCTTGTCCCGATGGTCAGTGCGGTCTCGCCGGGGCGGATGGCGCCGCTTCCCAGGTTGGCGAGGCACCCATCGCCGCCGCCAATGACGTAGCGAACGTTCGCTTTTGTTTCTTCCACATGCGTGCAGGGAACCGGCTCGGATAGTTTTGAAGCGTCGATCCCCGCGAGGGCAAGGCTTTCGGCATACCATTCCAGGCGCCGGATATCAAAAAGTCCGGTGGCGGAGGCGACGCTATGGTCGACCTGGTACTTGTGGGTCAGGCGCCACCAGATATATTCCTTTATTCCGATGAAGCGCGCAGCACGCCGAAAGATTTCGGGTTGGGTCTCTTTAAGCCAGATCAATTTGCATAGCGGCGACATGGCGTGGATCGGCGTTCCGGTACGCTGATAGATGCGTTGGGCGGATTCGGATGCTTTCAATGCTTTTGCCTGCGCCGACGGGCGGAGGTCTGCCCAGGTCATGGCGAGGGTGAGTGGTTTGCCGTTTGCGTCGACGGCGATCAGACTATGAAAAGCGCAGCTAAAGCTGATGCATTCCGGTTCGTTATGGTTCAAACCGGCTGTTTGGCCCAATGTCCGGAGGACGGCAATGACCGCATCCATCAGTTGATCGGGGTCGAGTTCGTGACGACCCCCGGCATCGGTGAATACCGGGTAGCTTGCGCCGGCGGTTCCCAATAGCTGTCCGTCCGTGGTAAAGGCGACGGCCTTGGTATTGGTCGTCCCGATATCCATACCGATCACATACTTCATACGCTTGTTATATCAGCTCTTTCAGTGCGGTTACCACCTGGTCTATCTGTTCACGCGTGTTGTGCTTGCAGAAGGAAAACCGGACCGTGACCTGGTTGGGGTTATTGTTGATCGCCCGGATGACATGTGATCCCTGCTCTACGCCGCTCGTGCAGGCGCTGCCGCCGGAGGCGCAGATATGATGAATATCCAGGTTGAAGAGCAACATTTCGGACTTTTCCGTTTTGGGGAATGAAACGCTAAGCACGGTGTAAAGGCTCCGGCCGGCAGGGTCCCCGTTAAAAGAGATGCCGTTGAGCTGGTGGCTGAGCTGCTGCATCATGTAGTGTTTCAGGTCCGTTATATATGCGCTGTCGGCCTCGTAGCCTGCCGTGGCGAGCTCGAGGGCCTTTGCAAATCCCACGATACCGTAGACGTTTTCCGTCCCGGCCCGCATGTTCCGCTCCTGGGCGCCGCCATGGATCAGCGGGTGGATGCGGACGTTCTCGTTGATGTACAGCAGCCCCACGCCTTTGGGGCCGTGGAATTTATGACTGGCGCCGGTAATAAAGTGAACCGGCGTATTGCGCAGATCAAAGGGGAAGTGTCCCACCGTCTGAACGGTATCGGAATGAAAGATCGCTCCATACCGTTTGCACAGGTCGCCCACCGAGTGGATGTCCAGGATATTGCCGATCTCGTTATTGGCGTGCATGAGACTAACCAGCATTTTTTCCGTACCGGCCGCTAATTGCTGTTCGAGGTCTTCCATATCGATATGCCCGTTTGGCAGCACGCGTACATAACCCACGGATGCTTCGCCGCGCTTGTGCAAATGTTCGACCGAATGGAGCGTGGCATGATGTTCCAGGGGCGAAGTAATGATATGGGTGCAGCCCAGATCGCGAACTGCCGCGGTGATCGCGGTATTCGAGCTCTCGGTGCCGCCAGAGGTGAAAAAGATTTCTGCCGGGTGAGCGTTGAGGATCTTCGCGACAGATTTGCGGGCGCTTTCGATGGCGAGGCGAGATTCGCGGCCGTAGGAGTAAATGGAAGACGGATTCCCGAATCGCTCGGTCAGGTAAGGCATCATTGCTTCCAGGACGAGCGGGTCAAGGCCTGTAGTAGCGGCGTTATCAAAGTAAATTCTCTCCATGGGGGGCAAAAGTACGAATTCCCGGTCAGGCGACAATCGGTCAGGGCGCGTTCGCCAGGGGCAGCTTCCGCCAGAGCTGCAATCGGTCAGGGCGCGATCGCTTCTTTGATATCCTGCATCAGTCGGAGCGCGATATTATTCGCCGTCGTTTCGAAATTGCTTTCGGCGTAGATACGAATGATCGGTTCGGTATTGGAAGAACGAAGATGGACCCAATCGTTATCGAACTCTATTTTCAGCCCATCGTCCGTATTGACCGGATGGTTCTTGTATTTCTTTTTTATTTTCTCCAGTACCGCCGGCACATCGATCCCCTGACGAAGCTCGATCTTGTTCTTGGAAATGAAATAATCCGGATATTTTTTTCGCAGCGATTTCACCCCGCCCCGATGATGGGACAAGGCGCTAAGGAAAAGACCGATGCCGACCAACGCGTCGCGGCCGTAGTGCAGGTCCGGCACGATGATCCCGCCGTTCCCTTCGCCGCCGATCACCGCATCCACGGCCTTCATCGCGCTGACGACGTTGACCTCGCCGACCGCAGATGGAAAATACCGGCCACCGTGCCCTTCCGTGATCTCTTTCAGCGCCTTGGTGCTGCTCATGTTGCTCACCGTGTTCCCGGGGCGACGGCTCAGCACATAATCGGCCACGGCCACCAGGGTGTATTCTTCGCCGAACATGCTGCCGTCTTCGCAGACAAAACAAAGTCTGTCCACATCGGGGTCGACGGCTATGCCGAGGTCAGCCCTCGATTTCTTCACCTGTGCGCTGAGACCGACCAGGTTTTCCGGTAACGGTTCGGGGTTGTGGGCAAAGCGGCCATTGACTTCGTCGTTTAACAGCTGGATGTCTTCCACTCCGAGGGCCTTTAGCAGGGGTGGGATGAATATGGCGCCGGTCGAGTTGATCACATCCACCACCACCTTTAGTTTTCGCTCGCGGATAGCCGTCACATCCACCAGCGGATAATATACCACGGCCTCTATATGCCGCTGCAACCATGCATTCGAGAGCTGATATTCTCCGAGCCTGTCAACAGGAGCGAATATAAAGTCTTCCTTTTGGGCCTTTTCCAAAATGGCGGCACCCTCCGGCGCGCTGATAAATTCACCTTCGTTGTTTAGCAATTTGAGTGCATTCCATTCCTGGGGATTGTGGCTCGCGGTCAGGATGATCCCGCCGGCGGCCTTTTCGCCCGCGACTGCGAGTTCCACGGTTGGGGTAGTCGAAAGGCCGAGATCGATCACATCCAGGCCAAGTCCTCTCAACGTATTGACCACCAGAGCATTTACCATTTCCCCACTCATCCGCCCGTCCCGGCCGACGACGATTTTTCTGCCCTTGCCCAATTGAAGGATCCTGCTGCCGTAGGCGGCCGTGAACTTTACGATGTCCAACGGAGACAGGTTATCTCCCGGCTTCCCCCCGATCGTCCCCCGGATACCGGAAATACTCTTTATCAATGCCACGAAATGCTAGTTTTAAATGACCACAAAAATAAGGTTTTCCGACCGGCGGCCGGCGATTATTCCGGCCTATGGTGGGTGATCATCCCGCCTCCGCCCGGCGTTGCCGGGGACACAAATAAAATGGCCGCTCCCCGAACGGAAACGGCCAATGCAATAGAATAGGGTTTAACCGGATATCTTAGAGCGCCGGGACCGGCCCGGCGCATTTGATCTTCAACAAAGATACCGCCGCGACCGACCGGAAACAATAGTATTTACCCCCATTCCGCCCGGCTTTTATCAGCCGGAAATCTACTATTTCCGATTCTTCAACAGCATATACCGGGCGGTTTCGTACAGGCCTTCGGTGAGCTGTTCCAGTTGTTGCCTGACCGGTCCGGTCATCAGTTGAGGGGATACCGGGTTGTTATCCGTAACCGATGCCATCTCTACGTTTCCCGTGATGAGACCGCGACGATAGAAAAGACCGTCCTTTAGTAGTCCGATGTATGCCTGGTCGGGGTCGTAGATAAACGCGAATTCTTTCCCCCGGTTACGCACGGTATCCAGGATGTCCCTGCCCAATGTGGTATTGCGGTATGGGATGTGGCAAAGGCCGGCGAGTGTGGGTAGTACATCGAGCTGGCTGCAATCGAAGGGGAATCGTCGCCCGGCTTTCCTGCCGGGCGCATAGATCAGCAGCGGCACATGTTCCGCCGTCAGGCGGTCTGTGGTCCAGGCCCTTGGGAAAAGATTGCCGGCATCTCCGGGTATCCCGTGGTCGCCGACAAAAAGGAAGATCGTGTTGGAAAAGAATTTCTCTTTTGATGCAGCCTCTATAAATGTTCGATAGCCAAAATCGGTGTACCGAAAGGCATTCATTTCGTCGTCGCTGGTAAATCCGAACCTTTGCAGTGAGTCGCCGGATACATGGATCGAATGAAATGCGGCCTGATCTTCTTTTGGGATGGTGTAGGGGCGATGATTGTCGGCGGTCTGGATGACGGCAAAAAAGGGATGGTCGCGGGTCCGCAGGACTTTTGTCGCCTCAAGAAAGAGGTTCTTATCGCTAATGCCCCACACGTCTACTTTTGGCGCCTGGTAGTCCTGTTGTTCGTACAGGTGAAGGCCGCGGATATTATTGGTCAGCAACCCCCGGATATTAGCCCAACTGGTGCTGCCGCCGAGGAAATAGAATTTGTCGTATCCTTGGAAATCGTTGATGATCGTGTGCTGATCGACCGCCGCGGGATTGCGGCTCGAGGTGCTCGTCGCAGGCGACACATCCGGGATACCGGTGACCACCGCCCAAACGCCTCTCGCAGTTCCATAGGAAGGCGTAAAGCAATGGTCGAAGAACAATCCTTCGCGGCAAAGGCTGTCGAAGAAAGGCGTCGTGTTCAGCGGGTTTCCCCACATCGAGCTTTTGTAGGCGCTAAAAGATTCGCAGATCACAACGATCACATTCGGTCGGGTGCCCGGGGAAAGATGGTCGGGCGGCGGCGTGCCCGGAATGATCCGCGTATAACCGCTATCCCAACCAAAATAGGGCGCGAGGATGGGGTATGCCGCTTTAACTTTTGCTTCATCGTAGGTCGAATGACGGAACTTCAGGCTGCTAAAGAAGGACTGGAACGGATTCAGGGAGAGGTTCGCCTGATAGTCGCCACCTTCCGCAAACGCGTCGCTCCAGCGCAGCGGGTATTGGCCGATGCGGCCGAAGATACCAAGACCGAGAAGAAGAAAGGTCGCCGCGAACCAGACCACCCGCGCACGGCGGGAAAGCGGGGCGCCGGAGGATGCGGGGACGTAGGATGCGGTGCTGTCATGGTCCCTGATCCGCCCGAATGTCCACCGGATGATCCGGCGGATCGCCCATGTGCCGGCAATCAGGATCAGGACGATGCGCAACACGGGATAGGTCTGCCAAACTACGCCCGCCGAGATGCTCGTATCGGTCAGATAGTTCAGCACGCTGGCGCTCAGGCGTTGGGAGAGATAGGCGTAGTATGCGAAGTCCACGCAATAAAAGAAGACTACCCACAACCCCGCTAGTGAGGTGAGGAAGAAAAGCCATTTTCGCCCTGCATTGCGCCGGAACGGATCGAGGATCGGCCAGCTCGAGCCGATCAGTATCAGGACCCCGAGGATGCCCGCGTAGCGCAGGTCAAAGCGAACGCCCAGCCCGAAGCAAGACAGGAGCGAGAAAAAGGAATGTCCCTGTGAAGAAAAAACGATGTACAAGGCCAGTCGTAACAGGCTCATGATCAACAAAAAAATAATAGTAATAGCCAAAACCAAACGCACCGATTTTGGTATATTTGGTAAATTTGCCGCTGATCTGTTTAACATGTCCGAGTCGAATTTTGCAGTGGCCGGCGCCCCGGGGCGCTACGGCCGGGTTTAAAGTCTGCAACAGGTTATCAACCCGTTGCAGGGGGCATAAAATTAGATCAAATATATTGAAACCATGATTTTACTCGACACCGGTGCTCCTCCGGCTTTCTTACACAAGATTTTGCAGGGTGACTACTGGCTCTTTTCCCATATCAACCAGCGGTGGACAGCTCCTTTCCTGGACAGCGTCCTGTTATTTATGCGGGAAGCGGAATTCTGGGTTCCTTTTTATCTTTTCCTGCTCGTCTTTATCACCATGAATTTTGGCAAGAAGGGCTGGTTGTGGTCGTTCTACCTGATCATGGCCGTGATCGTCAGCGATCTTATCAGCAGCCATCTCATCAAGGACCGGCTCGTCAACCGCTTACGCCCCTGCGGCAATCCGTTTTGGGCCGATTCCATCCGTTTCCTTGCCAATTACTGTCCGGTGAGTTCCGGTTTCACGTCCTCTCATGCCAGTAACCATTTTGCGATGGCCGTCTTTATATACCGGACGCTAAAGCCGGTCAGCCGCTGGTGGTCGCTCGTGCTGCTCTGGGCCTTCCTTATCAGTTATGCGCAGGTTTATGTCGGTGTTCATTACCCGCTGGATGTGATTTCCGGCGGTCTTCTCGGTTCGCTGATCGGGTGGCTGGTCAGTTTTGTTTTCCGGCGTCAGGTCGGAATGCTTCCTTTACCAACCAATTCGATCTCCCATGCTTGAACTGATCATCCTCATCTTCCTGATCTTTCTTAACGGGCTTTTCGTCATGGCGGAGATCGCCCTGGTGTCGGCGAGGAAGACGCGGCTGGAGACGCTTGCCGACGACGGCGATGACCGGGCCCGATCGGCGCTCCGGCTATCGGAGCACCCCGAGCTTTTTCTTTCGACGGCACAGATCTTCATCACGCTGATCGCGATCCTGACCGGTTTCTATTCCGGTGAAAAATTCAGCGGCGACCTTCAGCCTTATCTCGAAAAGATACCCTATATCCGGCATGCCGCCGCCGATATCTCTACGGGGCTTATTCTTGTCTTCGTCACGCTGGCGTCCATCATCTTCGGAGAACTGATCCCGAAGCGCATCGGCCTCCTGCGGGCCGAGCAGATCGCCCGTTTTGTCGCACGTCCGGTCAGGACGCTCTCACGGATCACCTATCCGCTTGTCTGGCTGTTGAACAATACCAGCAACCTCTTTTTCAAGATCTTTCCCGTCAATCCTTCCACGGACAGCGCAGTCACGGAAGACGAGATCAAGGCTATCATCAATGAAGGCACGGAGCAAGGCGCGATAGAGGAAGTCGAACAGGATATCATCGAACGGGTATTCCATCTGGGAGACCGGAATATTACCTCCCTGATGACACACCGAAGCGATATCATCTGGTTTGACCTCAACGAGAACGAAGAGACCATGAAGGAAAAGATCATCCGCGAGCCTCATTCGGTTTACCCGATCTGTGACGGGGATATCGACAATATCAAGGGGGTGGTCACGATCAAGGATCTCTATGTCACGCCCGATGATGTGCTTTTCAGGGACATCATGACCCCCGCGTTGTTCATCCCCGAAAATAACACGGCGTACATGGTGCTCGAGAAGTTCAAGCAAAGCGGCATCCATTGTTGTTTTATCGTCGATGAGTATGGCAGCCTGCTTGGCCTGATCACGATAAACGATATCCTGGAGGCGATCGTCGGCGATATCACGCAGCCGGACGCTCCGCCGGATTACGAGATCAAGGAACGGGAGGATGGCAGTTATCTTGTCGACGCACAGGTGCCTTTTTATGACTTCCTTACGCATTTCCATAAGACCGAGTGGATGAATGAAGGCGATCATGAATTCGATACCCTGGCCGGATTTATTCTGAACCAGCTGGAACATATTCCCACAACGGGCGAAAAGATGCAATGGCGCGGAATGACTTTCGAGATCGCCGACATGGATGCGGCAAGAATCGACAAGGTGCTGGTGTCGTTGTCCCCGCAGTTGAAGGCCGAGGTGAAAGCGGAGGACGACGCGCATTGACGGCACGCAGCCGGGTAGGACGGGATCAGAACTGAAAACTCGCAGCGGCAGCGGGACAATCCAGTCTTGTACTTTGTCGCTGGCCGCCCACCGTTACGTGCATGATATTTATCTCCTGGGGAAAACCGTCGTACAGCAGGTCGTTGGCGACATCGATTCGTCTGACCGCGGGCACGTCGTCGACCTGGAAATAGCTCCAGGTGCCGTCTTCTTCCTTTTCACTGCCGACGAAATGCAGCTGGGCCGGCTTCCCGTCCACTTTTAGCCGAAGGTGACGCCCGACGTATGCTGCGATCAGCTTGTCCGTGGCCGGCTTATCTTTTGCCGCCGAAAGGTCGACCCTGGTGCCGGCGGCTTTCTCCAGCACGGTCTCGAAATCATTCGTAAACATCTTGCAGCTGACTTCCAGGATCTTGTCCTTAGGGTTGTGGTTGATCTCGGTGACGGTGATATACAGCGGGTGCCGCGAGGTGTTCGGGCCGGACACCCCGGTTAGAGGCCACGCGGAAACGGCGAATAAAATCGGGCCAGCCAACCACTTAAATAGCGATGGAGCCATTTAAAAAGTAAATTTTTGTACTACAAAAGTCTGAATAATTTTACAAAGCCGGGCATTGCCCGGCGCACTTTCTGCGCAATATGGAGGATTTCAGGCTCTATTTCGGATTGGGAACGGAACATATCCTCACGTGGGAAGCCATGGACCATATCCTGTTCGTGGCGGCCCTTTGTTTGCGTTACCTGATCAGGGACTGGAGAAAAGTGGTAGTGCTGGTGACGGCCTTTACGATCGGTCATTCCGTTACGCTGGCTCTCAGCGCGCTGCATCTTGTGCATGTCAATACCCGACTGATCGAATTCCTGATCCCGTTGACGATCGTAGCCACTGCCTGCAATAACCTCTTTCAACGGACAGGGCAGGTCGAGCATCCATCGCGTTTACCGCTTATCTATTTTTTCGCGCTGTTCTTCGGCCTTATCCATGGCCTTGCCTTCGCGAGCACGTTTCTGAGCCTGGAAGGCCGGGAGGGGTTAGTGTTGCATTTGTTTGCCTTCAACCTGGGTATCGAAGCCGCCCAACTACTGGTGGTAGCGATCATCCTTGTCATTTCCTTTGTTTTTGTCCAGCTGATCCGATTGAAGCGCACGTGGTGGGTCTGGGGGATCTCCGCGCTTGTGCTGGTTGCGTCGGTTAAAATGGCGGTCGATCGCTGGCCCGGCTCCGGTATTTTCAACTTTTCACATAAAACCAACACATGAGTAAATTACTGCTTCTGCCGGGATGGGCCCGGTTCACGCTGTTCGTCCTTTGTTCCTGTTCGGTTGGGGTCCTTTCGGGCCAGGACATTAAAAACAATCCGACTTCCAACCACGGCAACAAATTCGAGGCGTTGGGAACGATCCTCCCGTCACCAAACGAATATCGCACCGCCAGCGGAGCCCCGGGGCCCAAGTACTGGCAGCAACGGTGCGACTATGATATCACCGCCGACCTCGATGAGGACAAGCTTCTGCTCACCGGTTCGGAGACGATCACCTATTTCAACAACTCTCCCACCGAGCTCACCTATCTCTGGATGCAGCTCGACGAGAATCAGCACAGTTCCAAGTACAATGCCAACTACCAGGACGGCAGTTCGCTTCCTCACGTGGTCAGCGACCAGAACCTCCGCCGCCTGGAAAACGAATCGACGCCAAACGATTTTGGAGATCATATCGTCAAGATGACCGACGCCCTCGGCAAACCGCTCCAGTACATGATCAACAAGACGATGATGCGGGTAGAGCTCCCGACGCCCCTCAAGCCCGGAATGAAATTCATTTTCAAGGTCGACTGGAATTACAGGATCACCGATCGCAAGTCCGTAGGTGGCCGCGGCGGTTACGAATACTTTCCCGATGACGGCAACTATCTGTTCACGATGACCCAATGGTACCCCCGTCTTTGTGTGTACAGCGATTTCCAGGGCTGGCAGAACAACCAGTTCACCGGTCGCGGGGAATTTGCGCTGACATTCGGAAATTTCAACGTCAGGATGACCGTGCCGGCCGATCATATTATCGGTGCCACCGGGCAGTGCCAGAACTATCAGCAGGTGCTGACACCGGCGCAGTATGCGCGCTGGCAGCAGGCGCAGACGGCGAAGGAACCGGTTGAGATCGTCACGCTTGCTGAGGCCAAGGCGTCGGAAGCGAAGAAGAACAAGGCTAAAAAGACCTGGATCTTCAAAGCCGATAATGTCCGGGACTTTGCCTGGGGTTCTTCACGGAAATTCGTCATGGATGCGATGCCCACATATGTCGAAGGAAAGAAAGTGATGTGTATGAGCTACTATGGCAAGGAAGCGTATAACCTCTACCGCCGCTTTTCCACCAAGGTCGTAGCGCATACGATCAAGACGTATTCGCATTTTACGATACCGTTCCCGTATCCCGTCGCGCAGAGCGTAGAGGCGTCCAACGGCATGGAATATCCGATGATCTGCTTCAATTTCGGCCGGACGGAAGCGGATGGCACCTATAGCGAGGCCACGAAATATGGAATGCTCGGGGTGGTCATCCATGAGGTAGGCCACAACTTCTTCCCGATGATCGTCAACAGCGACGAGCGCCAGTGGAGCTGGATGGATGAAGGTCTTAATTCCTTTGTCGAATACCTCACCGAGGAGCTTTGGGACAATCATTTCCCGGTTCGCGGCAAGGGACCCGCCTGGGCCATCGTAGACTATATGAAGCTCCCCAAGGATCAACTGGAACCCATTATGACCAATTCGGAGAACATCAACCAATTCGGCCCGAACGCCTATACCAAGCCCGCCACGGCCCTGAATATCCTTCGCGAGACGATCATGGGCCGCGAGCTATTCGACTATGCGTTCAAGGAATATGCGCGTCGCTGGGCGTTCAAACATCCTACGCCCGCCGATTTTTTCCGGACGATGAATGATGCCAGCGCAGAGAATCTCGATTGGTTCTGGCGCGGCTGGTTTTACGGCATCGAACCCGTGGATATCGCATTGGACAGCGTCAAGCACCTGGTGCCCGACTTCGATAACCCGCCCGCACGAAGGGACACGACCGTGATGGCCAGTATCGACAAGCCGCTTCCGGATGGCAAGTTCCCGACCGATGTATCGAAGGTTCGCAACCGCGAGGACAAGAACATCGTGTTCCCGACCGATGCCGATACGACGCTGCATGATTTCTACTGGAAATATACCCGCGGCCAGATCCCGTATGATACGACAAAATATCCGCAGCATACCGAAGGGATTCCCATGGGTCGCTTTGTCGCGCCGGATGAACCGATGGACGATGCTACCCGCGAAGCGATCAAAAAGAAACAGTTCTATGAGCTGCAGTTCAGCAATAAGGGCGGGCTGGTGATGCCGATCATTATCGAGTGGACGTTCAAGGACGGTACCAAGGAGGTGGAACGGATCCCCGCGCAGGTCTGGCGGAAGAATGAGGCGCACCTGACGAAGGTCTTCGCGAAGGACAAGGAGGTGGCCAGCATCAAGCTCGACCCCAACCGCGAGACCGCGGATATCGACGAGAGCAATAACAGCTATCCGGTGGTACAGACGGAAAGTAAGTTCCAGGTCTTCAAATCGCGGCAGGCCGCGCCACGCGCGATCCCGCAAGGCAACAATCCGATGCAGCTGACCGGAAAGGAAAAGAAGGCGTTCTAGGACCCTTTCAATAGGGCCACGACGTCTTCCACTTCGAACAGCAGGCTGGAGGAAAAGATCTCCTTCAGGAAGGACACATGACCCGAGCCGATATATAGCAGGATCGCCTTGTCGTGCGCAAAGTCGATCCGGCGCAGGACGTTCGTATAGATCCGCATATTGCGGCGATAAAAATCGCTGGCCAGGTCGGCGCCGGGATAGTCTTGTCCCTCCCCCACCCTGGCATAGACCAGGTTGTACAGGTCGGCGCCAGAGGCGATGACCTCCGGGGTGTTATTGGAAATGATGACGTCGGTCAGCGTATGGCCGGGCGGCGACTGATAGTAGGAGTAGATCGCGCTGATCCGCGCGGTGATCGATCTGGCGATGCTATCCTTTGGATGATTGAGGTCGGTGAGGATATCCGTCTGATGATGCTGGACGGCATAGGCCATCAGGGAATCGTAGTCGAAGTCTCCCCCCGCATCGGCGCAATAGATATGCGGGAGTTTCAGCCATTTCCCCAGGCGATAGCCAACCTGGTAAACTTCATTATTCCCCAGTTCGAATTCATTCCGCAAATATAGCGGATAGGTGGTATCGACGTATCCCTGTCTGTCCGTGGTCCATTCGACAAACACGCGGTCGGGGGAGGCCGAAGCCAGCCGGCGGACGAGGTCATCCAGTTCGCGTTGCCTTTCGGGTGTTTTCATATCCACTTTTGCCGTCTTGTAGACGTCGCCTGAGGCTCCGTCAAAATGAAAGGTGCCGACAATGTACACTTTGATCTTTTGCGCGATGGGCGTAGAGACCGGAAGCGGCGGAGCGGGAGTTTGCGCACGCGTAAGGAAGGATGCGAGCAGGAGAAAGAGAATTCCGCACCGGGCTTTTGAGAAATGGGAGCGGCTTTGCGGGAAATGGCGGCCGGCTTTCAGATTGCGGCGATTGGACCTTTGCATTTCGCAATATACGTCAATGAACGCTACCGTCCTGCACTTTAATCTTATGTTTGCCGGCTTTTTTCTCGAATTCGAGCACTTCCTTTGGCTTGGCGACCGCCTGGGTGGAATCGGGCATCGCCCGCTGGCCGGCTTGCGATTTTTCCAGTTTCCCCAGATCCCAGGTTTCTGTCCGGATAACGGTTCCGGTAAACGCATCATAGAATTTCCAGGTTCCGTCCTTTATGGCGGCGCCCGTATTCTTAATGATCACCGTCCTGTATTTGTCAAGGTGCTCGACGTCTTCTACGACAAGCGTATCGTAAAGCTTGTTCGGGTTAAGCGCGACCCAGCTTTCTTCGCGCTGCAAGGTGCCGTTGATACCAAAGTATTGGCAAATCCCGGCTTTGTTGCCCCATTTGTATTGTTCGATCCCGATCAGATCGCCCTGCAGGCTGAACAACTTCCAGACACCTTCTTTTTTGTCGTCCTTGTAAATGCCTTGTTCTTCAAATCCCGGTTCACCGCGGATCTCGTCGTAATGGTTCACCCATTTCCCCTGCTTCCGGTTTTGCTGGTCGACGCCGTTCAGCGTATCGCCATGCGGACCGATCGTATAGTCTTTCAACTGGGACCGGGCGCTAAGGCCGGCGAGTTGAGCGATAATGAGGAAGAAGAGGATCTGACGCATACCGTAAATCTAACGAAAATCGTTCCAATTTATTGAGTAGCTTATATTTGCGTACTCAATTGATTGACATGAAAATATACATTGGGCTCATGATGGTTGTTTTTTTTGGGTTTAGGGCCGGGGCGCAAATGACGATTCGCCAGATGAAAGACGAATTGGAAAAGTCGCCGAACCCGATCCTGTATGCAAAGGAAGTGCTCAAAAAACGCTTTAAGATCGACACGATCACGATTAGCCAAACCGCGCATTTTGGCGGCCTGGCAGATAGTCTGGCGTATCGCGGAAAGGAGAGAAAGGTTTATGGGCCTTATGGTCCGAAGGATGGCCGGTTCCTCGTCCAGGTGCTGAGTAAAGCGCCCAATACCTTCTATCACATCAGTCAGATCTTTATCGACACGTCGGTCTTTAGCTACCGGATCGCCGACTCCATCGGGAATGTCATCCTGAAAAAGTTGAAGGATGGGACGGCGACCTTTGAGGATATGGCGAGGACCTATGCGATCGGCCGCGATGCCGCGTCCGGCGGAGATGTGGGATGGGTGGCGCGGGGCGCAATGTTCCCGGTAGTGGAGCATGAGATCGCCACGCACAAAAAAGGGGAGGCTTTCAAGCTGTGGACGAGGGCAGGGCTGAATATTATGCGAAAGGATGACGACGCCCGGCAGGACGCGGGGTTTGCGCTGATGATGCAGGTTTTTTTGTAGGATGACCTGCGTTCTATTTCATCAGCAGTTTGACCGCCAGTCCGGTGAAAATGGCGATGCCTATACTCAGCAAGGTCCCGATCACCAGGTATTCCGTTTTTATTTCCTGCCGGTCTTTTTCGCTAAACCGGATGATACCCTTTGCGGTGACGAGCAGACCGATCGCGGAATACTGGCCCTGCAGGACGAGTACCAGGACGATAATCCGTTCGGCGATCCCGATCCATTTACCCGCATTGACAAGGCTGTTCTCCGGATCATCGATCCTTCTGCTCCATTGTCTGGTTAGTTCGCCGATAAGAATACCCGCGGGAGCCGTTACAAAAACAAAACCTGCCGTTATCAGCCAGGCATTGCTGTCGGTATCCAGCCGCCGGCGCAAATCATCCCAAATTCCGGGGTACCGGAATGTCAGGAACCAGCAGACGCCGATAACGCCGAGGTGTAGCAGCTGATCGATCAGGAAATAACGGATCGTGCGGGGCCGGTAGGATTTCCAGACGTCGATAAAAAAGTGCGTGACGAGAATAGTGAGGGCAACCGCCCAATAACGCCAGCCGATGAAGATGTAAGCCAGCCCGGCGGTCAGAAGCGCATGCACGTAGAGTTTTGGGGAAGCAAAATGCTTCCTGCAACGCTCGTCGACCCATGCTGCAGGCTGCAGGATAAAGTCGGTCAGCAGATGGGACAGGATCAGCCTGATCAGCCATATGGTTCCGGGTATCATGATAGTAGTTCGGTCATTTTCGTGTATTGCTGAAGTATCCTTTCGATCGCCGGCCACCTTCCGGCATTTGCCAGCTCGGATATGGTGCTCTTGGCTTTCTCGAGCGACAGCGCCAGTTGCTGCTGCGTCACTCCCTTTAACAGGTTTGCGATGACATCGGCCTGCTTCGCGGTCATTTCCTGGAAAATGCTGTCGAGATAGTCCGCCATGGTCTGAAACCCGATATCCGCCATTTGGTTGCCGCTGACGATGGAAAGACGGCGTTCCGTTGCCTGCAGCTTGTCCAGTTCCCTGCCGGATAGCACAAAGGCCTCGCCCTTTGCAGATCCTGGTGCATGAACAGGCGCGGTTACCTCGCCGATTCCGATGGCGATCCGGATATCCCCCCGGGCCGCTCCGTCTTCCCTGGTGGTTATTTCGATTGCCACGGCCCTGCAGGCCAGCGCCAGCTGCAGCGCTTTTGAAGGCTCTTTTACATACGCCTGAAAACTGTCACCGCGGTAGAATTCGTGCGGATGCTCCTGCAGAAGCCCGGCCAGCACTTCCAGCAGCCTGGCTTCCTGCGGCGGAGACAGGCTGGTTGAATTTACAATATCGCCGGTCAGGACGGCGCCGGGGATTCCCTTCGGTCTGCTCATAGCTCTGTTCGGTTGTTTCACCGAATTTGGTCAAAGTTCGGTATTTTTACCGAATATTGCAAGAGTTCGCCAATTTTACCGAATTTTTATACAGTTCGCCATTTTTACCGAACTAGTCGCCGATAAAGAACCGAAGCGCCAGTTCGTATCCTTTCAGGCCCAGGCCGGCGATCGTACCCTTTGCCTTCGCCGATACATACGAGAGGCGGCGGAATTCTTCCCGCGCGTTGACATTGCTGATGTGAACTTCGATAACCGGCGCTTTGATGGCCGCAATGGCATCGCCGATCGCAACGGAAGTATGGGTATAGCCACCGGGGTTCAGGAGAATACCGTCCGAGGAAAATCCGACGCGCTGCAGCTCATCGATCAGTTCGCCTTCGACGTTACTCTGGAAATAACTAAAGGTGATCGAGGCGTATTTCCTGACAAGCTCCGCATAGTATTGCTCGAAGGTCTGGCTGCCATATACTTCAGGTTCCCGCGTACCCAGCAGGTTCAGATTCGGACCGTTGATGATGGCAATACGCATGGCGGTCAGGAGTTGGCTTTTATCAATTGGATGAATTCGTCGAACAGGTAGCGGCTATCGTGGGGCCCGGGGGTGGCTTCGGGGTGATATTGCACGGAAAAGGCGGGGCGGTCTTTCAACCGGATGCCTTCGATCGACTCGTCGTTCAGGTTAACATGGGTGATCTCCACATTGGCGGTTTTCCGGACAGCTGTCGGGTCAACGCCAAATCCGTGATTTTGGGTGGTAATTTCGCAACGACCGGTGACCAGGTTCTTTACCGGATGGTTTAGCCCGCGATGACCGTGGTGCATCTTAAAGGTCGGGATATCGTTTGCCAGCGCCAGCAGCTGATGTCCAAGGCAGATGCCGAATAGCGGCTTCTTCTCTTTCAGGATCTCTTTTACGGTAGGGATAGCGTAGTCCATCGGTGCAGGGTCGCCGGGGCCGTTGGACAGAAAGTAGCCGCTCGGGCGGAATTCCCGGAGCCGGGATAGCGGCGTTCTGGCCGGAAAGACTTTTACGTATGCTCCTCTTTCGATCATGCACTGCAGGATATGCTGTTTGACGCCATAATCCAGCACGGCAATCCGGAGGGGCGACGCGGGATCGCCGAGTTCGTATTCCTTGTCGGTGCTGACGACGGACGCCAGTTCCAGTCCGTCCATGCACGGCGTGGCGGCGAGGACGGACCTTAGTTCCTGCAGGTCGGTGATCTCCGAGGAGATCACGCAGTTCATGGCTCCTTTGACCCGCACATGGGCGACAAGCGAGCGGGTGTCCACTTCTTCGATGCAGACGATATGGTTGGATTTCAAATACTCGTCGAGGCTGCCTTTCGCCATCAGCCGCGAGAACTGGTCTTCCAGGTTCCGGCCGATCAGGCCCCGGATCTTTACGCCCGCCGATTCGACGTCGGTGTCCCTGACGCCATAGTTACCGATGTGCACGCTGTTCATGATCAGCACCTGCCCGTAATAGCTCGGGTCGGTGAAGACCTCCTGGTATCCCGTCATGCCGGTATTGAAACAAATCTCGCCGGAGGTGGTGCCGCGTTTGCCAAAGGCTTTACCATAATGAACGGTGCCATCTTCGAGCATCAGGATGGCGGGAGACGTGGTAGACATGGAAGATGAAAAATTTGGCGAAATTACGTAAAAAGGCCGGACTTTTTGCAAGGTCCGGCCAAAGATATGGTTGTTGCGAGAACTTATTTCGATTCTTTCTCTTCGGTTTTTTCCTCCTTCGGCGCGGCGGTCTTCTTTTTGCCACCTGCGCGGCGGGTACGTTTAGCTGTTGCCTCCTTGGCTTCGCCCTTGCCTTTGCCATAAATCTCGTTGAAGTCCACCAGTTCGATCAGTGCGGTCTCGGCGTTGTCGCCGACGCGGGTACCCAACTTGATGATCCGGGTGTATCCGCCCGGCCGGCCGCCAACTTTTGCGGCGACGGTGGTGAACAATTCGGTAATGGCCTCCTTGTCGTTGAGATAGCTGAATACGACGCGGCGCTGATGGGTGGTGTTGTCCTTTGATTTTGTGATCAGCGGCTCTATATAAGTCCGCAGGGCTTTGGCTTTTGCCAGCGTGGTAACGATCCGCTTGTGCGCGATCAGCTGGCAGGCCAGGTTGCTCAGCAGCGCACCGCGGTGAGCGGCGGTCCGGCCGAGATTTTTGATTTTGTCTCCGTGACGCATGACTGTTGATTTGAACCCCACACCGTGTCAGGAATTGTGGGGTTTTATTAATAAAATTATTCGTCGTCTACCTTAAGTTTGCCGAGGTCCATGCCGAAATGCAGGCCTCTTTCGCCCAGCACCTGTTCGATCTCCGCCAGCGACTTCTGGCCGAAGTTGCGGAACTTCATCAGGTCTTCCTGCTCGTAGGTTACGAGTTCGCTAAGACTGTTGATCTTGGCTGCTTTCAGACAGTTGAACGCGCGAACGGAAAGATCGAGGTCTTCCAGCGGGGTCTTCAGGATCTTGCGAAGCTGGAGGGTTTGCTCGTCCACGAGGTCTTCCTTCTTCTCTTCCTTATTGTCAAAGGTGATGTTCTCGTCGGTGATGATCATCAGATGCTGGATCAGGATCCGGGAAGCTTGTTTGACAGCCTCTTCGGGGTGGATCGTGCCATCCGTCGACACTTCCATGATCAGCTTTTCGAAGTCGGTGCGCTGCTCGACACGGGTATTCTCGATAGAATACTTCACGTTCTTTATCGGGGTAAATATCGCGTCGGTCGGGATATAACCAAATGGCGCATCTTTCGGCTTGTTGTCTTCCGCGGGAACGTACCCACGGCCTTTGCCGATGGTGATCTCGATGTCCAGCTTCGCGGAGTTGTCCAGGGTACAGATCAGGAGGCCCGGGTTCATGACCTCAAAGCTGGCCGTAGCTTCACCCAGGGTACCTGCCGTGAATTCGGTCCTGTTCTTCAGGCTCAACGTTATCTTTTCCTGTGTCACTTCATGCTCCACCTTCTTTTTGAAACGGACTTGTTTCAGGTTAAGGATGATTTCCACCACGTCTTCCGTAACTCCCTTCAGGGTAGCAAATTCATGATCCGCTCCCTCGATCTTCACCCCGATGATCGCGTAACCTTCGAGCGAACTCAGCAATACCCTGCGCAAAGCATTGCCGATGGTGACGCCATAACCCGGCTCCAAAGGACGGAACTCGAATTGTGCTTCAAAGTCGGTCGCCTTTTGAAGAATGATCTTGTCTGGTTTCTGAAAATTTAAAATGGCCATATTTAAATTTACGATTTAGCTTTTTTACAACCGCGAACCCGCTGTTGGGGCGGGCGCTATGGTTCCTTACTTGGAATACAACTCAACAATCAACTGCTCCTTTATGTTCTCCGGTACGCTTTCCCGCTCGGGCCAGGTGATGAACGTTCCTTTGAATTCGGCTTCCGACCAATCCAGCCAGTTGAATTTGGCGTTCTTCCCGCGCATCTGGCTGGTCAGCGCCGTATTGCCGCGCGAAGACTCCTTGAGGCTGATGATGTCACCCGGACGCAACTGGAAAGAGGGCACGTTGACCACTTCCCCGTTGACGGTGATATGTTTGTGGGCAACGAGCTGACGTGCGGCGGGACGGGAAGGGGCGATACCCAGACGAAAGACGGTATTGTCGAGGCGGCTCTCCAGCAGCTTGATGAGGGTCTCACCGGTAACGCCTTTCCGCCGGTTCGCTTCATCGAATGTCTTGCGGAACTGGCGCTCGAGCACTCCGTAAGTGTACTTCGCCTTCTGTTTTTCCTTTAGCTGTAGAGCGTATTCTCCGGGAGCCTTGCGTTTCTTTGTACCGCCGTGTTGGCCGGGAGGATTGCTGGTCTTTGTTAAATACTTGCCATTTCCCAGGATGGGTTCGCCAAAAATGCGGGAAATTCTGGTCTTTGGACCGGTGTAACGTGCCATAACGTACTTGTTAGATTTTTAAGTTCCCGGGCTAAGCTTATCTAAAAATCTAAAAATTGAAGCTTATCCGGCTTATCATTATTGATCGATTACTATACCCTGCGTTTTTTCGGCGGACGGCAGCCGTTGTGCGGCAGCGGCGTCACGTCCTTTATCATCACCACTTCGAGGCCGTTGTTGGCGAGGGCGCGAATGGCGCTTTCGCGTCCGGAGCCCGGTCCTTTTACATAAACGTCCACTTTTTTCAACCCGGCGTCGAAGGCGGTCTTTGCCGCATCCGAGGAGGCCATCTGGGCAGCATAGGGGGTGTTCTTCTTGGAACCCTTGAATCCCATTTTGCCGGCGCTGCTCCAGGAGATGACCTGGCCGTTCTTGTTGGTGAGGCTGATGATGATATTGTTGAAGCTCGCGGTGATATGGGCATCCCCATAGTTGTCCACCTTGACGATCCGTTTTTTTGCAGCTGTCTTTGCGCTGCTTGTTGCCTGTGCTTTTGCCATACGCTTTAAATGAGGTAGAGTATCGTTTATTTCTTTGCTATTTTCTTCTTCCCGGCAACGGTCTTCCGCTTGCCTTTACGCGTCCGGCTGTTGGTGCGCGTACGCTGACCGCGGACCGGCAGACCTTTCCGGTGGCGAAGACCGCGATAGCAGGCGATATCCAACAACCGCTTGATGTTCAACTGCACTTCGGAACGCAGGGCGCCTTCCACCTTGAATTCATTGGTAATGATGTTCCGGATGGCGTTCAGCTCTTCGTCGTTCCACTGGTTCACTTTCTTGTCCAAATCGATCCCAGCGGTTTTCAGAATATACTGAGCGGAGGAACGACCGATTCCGAAGATATAGGTCAGTCCTATCTCTCCTCTTTTATTTTTTGGTAAGTCAACACCGGCAATACGAGCCATATTCTTTTATTATATTTTTTCAATTTCCTGCTTTCGGCGGAAAAGCCGTGAATGATCGGGACCTTCGTCGGAGCTGCTTGGCCACACTCCTCCTCCGGCCCGTTTAGCCTTGCCGCTGCTTGAAACGGGGGTTCTTCTTGTTGATGACATAGAGCTTCCCCTTCCTCCTCACGATCTTGCAATCGGCGCTACGCTTTTTAATGGATGCACGAACTTTCATACTTTGTTTATTTATACCTGAATATGATCCTTCCCCTTGTCAGATCGTACGGGCTCATTTCCACTCCCACTTTATCTCCCGGCAAGATCCGTATATAGTTCATCCTCATTTTCCCCGAGATGGTGGCCAGTATTTCGTGACCGTTTTCCAATTTTACCTTGAACATAGCGTTGGACAAGGCTTCCAGGATAATGCCATCTTGTTTGATGAGTGCTTGTTTCGCCATACAGTTTTTGGGAGCGCAAAGATAGGAATAAATTGAATTACATCAAAAAATAACTCGATCTCCGGCTCTTTTTAGTAAGAACGGGACAAAACCCGAACCGGCCCGGAAAACGTCTCTTCCGGCCGGAAAATTAGAAAATCGGCAAAAATTACTTCAAATTATAATATGAAACCGCCGGCTAATGGGCCGAAACGTCCGAAGGGCGGGCCAAATCCACTTTTGTCATCTGGTGATAATAGTTCTGAAGCTCGTGTACGGCCAGTTCCCGGGTGATATGACGCCTGTCCTCCCGATACCACATCTCAAAATTCGAGAAATTCCCATTTTGGGAAAGAAGGATGCGGAAAGGCCCTTTCAGGTACTTCACCTTGCCATCCGGCATATTCTGGCGCTCGAACCCGAATTGCAGCAGTTGGTTCTCGTCTACGGCGATGCCGTCCAACTCCTTTGGGCTGTACCAGAAGTCCTGGGCGCTCGTCTGCACGTCGACTTGTTTGTCATCGCCATTCAGTCCGATTACTTCCCCCTCTATCCGCTGGCCGTTAAATTCGACAAGGACGAGGTCCCCCATCCGCAGGTCATGAAACTGGATCATATGGAATCGTTTTTTTGTTTTTCCCAATTTACGGTTTTTCCGCCTAATTTTTGCCCGGTATCGAATACAATACCTTTCCCCCTGAATAGGTGGCTACCACCCGGGTTTGCAGGACGTCCGGCGCGCCAACGGTCATCAGGTCGTGGTCGAGAATGACGAAATCGGCTTGTTTGCCGGGTTCGAGACTGCCGACCTCTTTTTCCAGGCAGTCCGCTTTGGCGGCCCAAATGGTCATCCCACGGATCGCCTGCTCGCGGGACAAGGCATTCTCCGGCTGAAAACCGCCCGCCGGGTATCCTTTGGCGTCGACCCGGAAGACGGCCGCGAGGAACGTTTTAAACGGGCTGATATCTTCTACCGGGAAATCGGTCCCCAGCGGCAGCCAGCCGTTCTCGGCCAGCAGCCGTTTAAAGGCGTAGGCGCCCTTTATCCGGACGGGACCCAAACGTTCCTCCGCCCAGTACATATCGCTTGTCGCGTGGGTTGGTTGGACCGACGGGATAACGGAGGCTTTGCCGAACAAGTCGAAATCGGCGTCGGCGATCACCTGCGCGTGCTCTACCCGCCAGCGCTTGTCATTCTTTCCTTTCAGGTATTTGTTGTAAACCGTCAGGATCATCCGGTTGCCGGAGTCGCCGATCGCGTGGGTACACAATTGAAAGTCGGTGGTGGCGAGCCGGGCGGCCAGGGAATCGAAGTGCGCTATCGGGCTTTTCAGGAAACCGTACCAGCCGGGTTTGTCGCTGTACGGTTGAAGCAGGCAGGCACCGCGGCTGCCCAATGCGCCGTCGGCATATGTTTTTACCCCTTTCACGTAGAGCAGGTCTGTTTTGTAAGGACCTTTCGGCAGATAATGATCGAGATCGGCCTTATTGTCGCTAACCATCACAAAAATGCGCATCTTCAGGATGCCTGCCTTTTGCAGCGAATCGAGGCCTTCGATGGCGCGCCGCCCGAGGCCGGGCTCGGTCACCGTCGTCAGGCCCTGGCTGAAGCATTCCAGCTGTGCGGAATCAACCTGATCCTTGAATTCCGCGGGGGTCGGCCCGGGTATTGCGCCGTAGACCCGGCCCATGGCGTTATCGATAAGGATTCCCGTTAGTTTCCCATTTTTTGTCTCCACCACACCGCCGTCGACTTTATCACCCGGATGGATACCCGCCAGCTCGAGCGCCTTTGCGTTGGCGACCAGGGCGTGGCCGTCGACACGGACAAGCGCCGCCGGGGTCGAAGGGAACGCTGCGTTCAGCAGGGAATTGTCGGGGAATATTTTGCCGGGGAATTTGTTTTGGTCCCAGCCGCGGCCGATGATCCAGGGCAGGCCGGGGTGACCGGCCGAGAAGTCTTTTACCCGCTGAACCACCGCTTCAAAGCTCGTGCTGCCATAAAGGGAGGCGGTGAACAAAGAGTTTCCATATTCCACGAAGTGGGCGTGGGCGTCGATAAAACCCGGATAAACGGGTTTACCCCCGAGATCGATGGTATTCGCGGCGGTATACTCGTTCCGGATGTCGGCGTCTTTGCCCACGGCGATGATCTTTCCGGCTTTGACGGCCATTGCCTCCGCTACGGAAAAGGCGCTGTCCACGGTATATATTTTCCCGTTATGAACGATCAGGTCGGCAGGCTGTGCGGAGTGGCAGGAGATGGCGAGGATCGCCGCGAAAAAAAGGAGCGGGGATGCGGGGGATATTTTCATGCGTAGTTTGTTTTATTCCGCCCAACTCATGGTGTAGCCGGGATTCTCGATCTCGAGCGCTTCCGCGGTGAGCATCAGCGGATGGAAGGTGTCCACCATTACCGCCAGTTCCTTCGTCTCTTTTGCGCCGATACTCCGCTGGACCGCGCCGGGATGGGGTCCGTGCGGGATACCGCCGGGGTGGAGGGTTATCATGCCTTTCGTGACATTCTTCCGGCTCATAAAATCGCCGTCCACATAATAGAGGACCTCATCGCTGTCGATGTTGCTGTGGTTATACGGAGCGGGGATCGCCAGCGGATGATAATCGAACAACCGCGGACAAAATGAGCATACGACGAAGTTCCGGCCCTCAAAGGTTTGGTGGACGGGCGGCGGCTGGTGCACCCGGCCGGTGATCGGCTCAAAGTCATGGATGCTAAACGCAAACGGATAGCAGTAACCATCCCACCCGATCACGTCGAAGGGATGATGTCCGTAGTGAATGCCGTAGATCCGGCCCTTCTTTTTTGTCAGGATAGGAAAATCGCCTTTTTCATCCCTGGTCGGCAGCGATTGCGGGCCGCGGATGTCACGTTCGCAATACGGGGAATGTTCCAGCAGCTGGCCGTAAGGGCTGAGGTATTTTTTCGGGTAACGGATCGGGCTGAAGGATTCGACGATGAACAGGCGGTTATCGCTATCGTCGAAGTTGATGCGATAGATCGTCCCGCGCGGTACGAGGAGGTAGTCGCCATAGCCGAAGGAGAGTTCGCCGTACATCGTTTCCAGCACGCCTTTGCCGCGGTGTACAAAGATCAGCTCGTCGGCGTCGGCGTTCTTATAGAAGTAACCGTCCATACTCTTCGTAGGAGCGGCCAGAACGATATGGCAGTCGTTATTTACCAGCACCGGTTTCCGGCTTTTCAGATAGTCTTCGGCCGGCTGAACCTTGAAGCCCTCGAAGCTGCGGTGTTTCAGCATGCGTTCTTCTGCGACCCGCGGCTGAACATCATAGGGATCTTCGGTATGGATGATCCCGGTCGGCGGATGACAGTGATATAACAGCGAATAATCGTTTGAAAAACCTTCCGTGGAGAAAAGCTGCTCGGAATACAGCGAACCGTCTTCCTGCCGGAATTGTGTGTGCCGTTTATGAGGGATCTTTCCGAGGGAATAATAATGAGGCATGCCTTAAATTTATGGCTTTATTACCATTACCTTTATGAAAATTTCTTTTTTCCGGTGCCTGCCCGATTGCTGTGTCTTTGCCTTGTCATTTCACTGGCCTCCTGCCAGGAGCGATCCAAAACCATGAGCTTTTACTTTTGGGATACCAGTTTTGTCCTCGACAGCGTGGAACGCAATATCCTTCGCGATAACCAGGTGCGCACGTTGTATGTTCGTTATTTCGATATCGATTGGCCCACGGCGGACACGGCTCCGCTCCCGGAGGACCTTTTTTCTTATGGATCGTCGCCCGCCGGCTATACGATAGTACCGGTCGTCTGCATCCGGAACCGCGTTTTTGAACGGCTCCGCCCGGCGGAAGTCCGGACATTCGCAGCCGATGTATATGCCCGTGTCAGGCTCATCAACGAGACCCGGCACATCACGAACCAGGAAATCCAGTTTGACTGCGACTGGACCGGGAAGACACGACAGAACTACTTCGCCTTCCTTCGGGAATATTACGCTGTTTCGGTGCAAACCGTTTCTTCGGCGATCCGGATGTTCCAGCTTCGGTATTCCGAAAAGACGGGTGTCCCGCCGGTCGACCATGGCGTATTATTCTATTTCAACCTCGAAGCAAGCGATACCGGCGACAAGCGTTCGGTGTATGAGCGAGCCGTTGCCCATCGTTATACCCCCTCCCTCCGGTCCTATCCGCTGACACTCGATGTCGCGCTGCCGCTTTTTTCTACCGGCAAGGAAAAGCGCGATGGCGAGGACCTGCTCGAGATCGTGACCGACATAAACCGTCATTCCAATCACCACATCCGCAACCTGATCTTTTTTGATCTGGACCGTCGATATTTGTCCCGTTACGATCCCAATGTTTTCAAAGAAACGCTTGCCCGGTTCGACTAACAGCTAATCTATCGTTATGGTCCGGATCGGTCTGCTATCCGATACACATCATTTTCTTGACGACGCCATTTTCCGTCACTTCGAATCATGCGACGAGGTTTGGCATGCCGGCGACTTCGGCGCCGCGGATCTGGCGCAGCGGCTTGCCGGTTTCCGGCCTTTGCGCGGGGTATACGGGAACATAGACGGCCAGGATATCCGCGCAGTTTACCCGGAAAAGCTACGCTGGCAGTCGGAAGGAGTACGCGTGCTGATGACGCATATCGGCGGCTATCCGCCGCGGTACAATCCGGCCGTGCTTCGGGAGTTGACGGTTGATCCGCCGCAGCTTTTCATCTGCGGACATTCGCATATTCTCAAGATCATATATGACGATCGATTGCGCTGCCTTCACATGAATCCGGGTGCGGCGGGGAAGCAGGGCTGGCACTTGGTGCGGACGGTGGTGCGATTTACCATCGACGGGCCGGACATGAGGGATTGCGAGGTGATCGAATTAGGAAAGCGATAGGTCGTATCGCCGCTCATGCCCGACGAATAAGCACTCTTGCCTCCGGGAAGATCAACTAAAATAGACCAAAATACGGAATGTCGTAGTTTTAGCTCAACGCGCGTGCGCTATGCCGAATACATTTTCCCAATCGAGTTTTCATTCCCGGTGTGATGAGCTGGCCCGCACCGACGCTCAGCTGGCGGCCATCCTCCGAACCCATGGCTATCCGCCGATGTGGAATCGGCCGAATACGTTCGAAACCCTCGTCCATTTTATTCTCGAGCAGCAGGTTTCGCTGGCTGCCGCGTTGGCGGCGCTGAACAAATTAAGGGAGCGGGTAAAAGAGGTTACGCCGGCGACCATCCTTGCGCTTTCCGATGAGGAAATGAAAGCCTGCTATTTCAGCCGGCAAAAGATGGGATACGTGCGATCCCTCGCGGGATCGCTGGCGGATGGGCATCTCCGGCTCGATGCGTTTGTGGCGATGCCGAATGAGGAAGTGCGGTCACGGACCCATCGCGACCAGCTCTTGCCGGTGATCGACCGCTGGAGGCCGAACCGGACGATTGCGACGATGCTGTTGTGGCACTATTATTTGTCGACGCCGGCCAGGGGGCGGGGAGATGATCGATCCTAGAGGTATTCGAGGATCTTGGCGCGAAGCTCGTTTGGCTTGAAGGGTTTGCTTACGAAATCGTTCATCCCGCAGGAGATGATCTCATTTATAATCTCGTTCTTCGGCGACGCGGTCACCGCAATGATCGGGATATCCTTAAAGTGTTTCCGGATCTTCCTCGTGCAGGAGAAGCCGTCGAGGAGCGGCATCTGGACGTCCATCAGGATCAAGTCATATTTTGTGCGGGCGACGAATTCCAGCGCCTGTCGGCCGTCCACGACCAGGTCGATCTCGCCGCCCCAGCCGGTGATAAAGCGCCGGGCGATATTGGCGTTAAAGAGATTGTCTTCCGCCAGCAGGATCCGTTTGTTCCTGAACTGTTCGTTGGTCCGCGACACCGCTTTCGGCGCGGGTGTTGCGGCAACCGGGCCGACGGTCTCGCCGCGCTGAAGCGTCATGCTGAAATGGAAGGTCGAGCCTTTGCCGGGCGCACTGTCCAGCAGGATAGTACTCCCCATCAATTCCACGAGCTTTGTGGAAATGGACAATCCAAGCCCGGTACCGCCGTATAGTCTTGTCGTGTCGCTGTCTGCCTGGGTAAACTGTTCGAAGATCTTTTCCTGTTTTTCCTGCGGGATACCGATCCCGGTGTCGATCACCGAGAAGCGGGCGCCGAAGGTCGTGCCGTTATCCTCCGTCATCTCCACTTTTAGCTTCACGGACCCGGTCTGGGTGAATTTGATCGCGTTGCTGATGAGGTTGTTCAACACCTGCGACAGCCGGAAGTTATCGCCCTTCACACAGAAGGGTATGCGCTGATCGAATTCCACGTCGAAAACGATGCCTTTATCCTTTGCCTTGTAGCTAAACGACTGGTACAGGCTTTGTGCCAGCTCGCGGAGGTTGAAGTCGATGGCGGACAATTCGATCTTGCCCGAGTCCAGTTTTGTAAAATCGAGGATATCGTTTATGATATGCAAAAGGCTTTCGCCGGAGAACTGGAGGGTACGCAGGTCTTCCTGCTGGTCTTCGCGCGGCTGATTTTGCAGCAGCAGGTGGGTGATACCGATCACCGCGTTCAGCGGCGTCCGAAGCTCATGGCTCATTACACTGAGGAACTGTGATTTTGCCTTGGCGGCCTGCTCGGCTTTCTCCTTCATTTGCACGAGTTCCTGTTCGCGCTGTTTCCGGCTCGAGATATCGCGGATGAAGCCGTTGTAGTAAAATTCCTGGTCGCTGTGAATGGCGGTGACGGCAAGCTCCATCGGAAATTCGATCCCGCTTTTGCGGATCCCGGTAAGTTCCAGCCGTTGATTGAGGATATGGAAATCATCCGGGTCCAGGAACAGCTCGAACCCGGTACCATCCGGGCTCCGCGCGGCCGGCGGAATGATCGTCTCCATCAGCGTCCGGCCTTTTACTTCTTCTTCGGTGTAGCCGAAGATCTCCGTGGCTGCCTTGTTCCAATGGATGATATGACCGTCCTGGTTGGTGATTACGATGGCATCCAGTGCGGAGGAGATCACGCTGCCCAGCATCAGCTCGTTCTTCCGCAACAGTTTTTGCGTGATCTCATTTTCCCTGATCTTCTGGTCCAGCGCGATATTGAGACGTTCGGATTCGGCCAGCTTTTCCAAAAAGATCTGTTCGATCTGCGCCTGGGAAAAGATGCCCAGGTGTTCCCGGTCGACGATCTCCCGGGGGATCAGGGTGAGCATATGGGGAAAAGCCTCCAGTTCCTTGTAACGATTGGAATAGGTCTCATAGGTCTTCTCAAAGATCTTTCCGGCCAGCGTTTCGCCGTAGTTACCGCTGACGAACTGAAAGGCGTCGAAGCTAAGGGACTGAAGCTTTCGGAAGGTATCCGCATCGCTCAGGTGCTCGTCCATTTCGGAGAGGTCACGCATCTTTTTCTCAAAATAGCCGTCGCCCGCGCGACCGAATTTATCGCGAACCGCTTCGAGAAAAGATTGCAGGAATTGGACGGCAAGCGTGTTCTTCTGTTCCGTTTCGCTTATAAACAGCACGTTGAAGATCGAGCCCTCGTTCAACAAGGCGGGAAAACGCTGGCGGATGCCTTCGCGTAAGGGGCGCCGCGTGAGCTTTTCGGAAAGCTCGAATGAGGTCAGGTATTTTTCGAAGAGCAGGTAGGTATGAAATACTTCCTCCGCATCCTTCTTTGCCGCCTTGTACCCCAGCTGGATCAACTGCTGGGCGTTAGCCGGGGTGGAGATGCAGGAAATGAGATATTCGAACAACGACTGATACAGCGCTGATCGGTCTGCCGACCTGGGGAGGGCCGAAGGTCTCCCCATTCCTTTGAGGAAGTTTTTTAGCATTGGTGCGTACGGCCTTATGCCCCTTTGCTGGCTTTATAAATTGAGTAGAAGCCAAGCCCCGACAATCCCCAGGTTACCACGAGGGCGATCAACCAGGCGATGGAGCCGCTTATCGAGCCCAGCAGGTATTTGAAGATATTGACACCGTAGTAATGTTCGATCTGCATGTGTAAATGTCCAACTGCCATGACGAGGAAACCCCAGGCCATGAAGGTCATCCCTTTACCGAACTTGCCGCCTTTCAGGGCATAGGCCGTCAGGAAGGCAAACAGGACCACGATAAACAGGAACGGCAGTTCCATTACCCCGAACCAATAACTCATGTTGCCGGCGTGTGTGGCGGCCGCCGTATTGTTGACCTGTATCAGGCTGCAGGCCGGCTGGCACTGTGCGGTGACGGAGGATGCCGCGACCATCCCCAGGGTAACGATCAGAAGGAATAAGGGTCGAAGATTTTTCATGACAATATGGATTTTTGAACAATAAATTGGGAGTTTTTCCCGTCTGGATAAAGTTCAGCCCCTCTTTCAAGGGAAGATGCAACCGATAAAAACTTATGTAACTACTTAACGCATAGCGAACAAAAAAATTGCAGATATGCAAAAGATCCGACCCCCGTTCGTCTTTGACGAAAACCTTAATTCCTCCTTTCTTGAAGAGCTCTTCGAGGGCGATACCAAATACGCAGAAGCCGTGTTTGAAGATTTTCTAAAGGATCTTCCGGATTATTGGGAGCGGGTAGAGACGGCTTACCATAATAGGAATCTTCCCACGCTGGGAACAAGCGTCCATACCTGCAAAACCTTGTTCGGGTACGTCGGATTTACGGATCTTCAGGAGCTTTGTCAACAATTCGAGAACAAATGTTCCGTTAATAGTGCGGAAGAGTTGCGAGTGGACTATATCCTTCTCATTCAGAAAAAAGAACGGGCTCAACACATCATAGAAAAAGAATATGCCAGGCTCAGGGTTTTCAATGAAGATCAGGACCAGGTCGTCAATTTGGATTAGGACATGAAACTTTCGTGCATCATAGTGGAAGACATCCAGATCGCCGCGGATTTTCTCCGCAAGTTCTGCGAAAAAAGTGACCTCGTCGAAGTCAAAGGGCATTTCCTCAATGTGACGGATGCCCTGGAGTTCCTCGATCGGGAGCGGGTCGATCTGCTATTCCTCGATGTGGAAATGCCCGGCGCCAACGGATTCGACCTCCTTGACCGGCTCACGTATTCGCCCATGATCATCCTGACCACTTCAAAAACGGAATACGCCTTCAACGCATTTCAATATCACGTCAACGACTACCTGAAAAAGCCCTTCACGTACAAACGGTTCATCGAGGCCATCGGAAAGCTGCAGCAGCCGGTGGCTGAAATAGCACCGGCCTTACCGGCGATGACGGTCACATCGTCCGCCGCGGCGCCGCAGACCGACAGCGAATTCCTGTTTATCAAGGCCGACGATAAGTTGACCAAGATCAAGAAGGATGACATCCTCTTTTTGGAAAGCATGCGGGACTATGTAAAATTCGTCACTTCCGGCAAGAACTATGTGACGTACAGCACGCTGAAGAACATGGAAGAAAAGCTAAACGGCCAGACCTTTCTCAAGGTCCATCGTTCCTACATTGTCAATCTCAGCAAGATCGACGACATCCGCGGAAATACCATCTATATTCTCGGCAACCAGATCCCCATCGGCAAGGGTCATAAAGAAGACCTCGAAGCCCGGCTAAATATCTTGTGACGTATTACGTATCACGCCGGCCGGGTTTAATTCCCTCGTCGGGTATTTCTTTCTTTCGTCGGGCAAAACCCCTTCTTAGTCGAAAAAGTTTCCCCCCGCGGTTGGTATTTTACACCTTTGTATCAGCAAGACAACAATGTCCAATTCCGAAGAACCAACGTCCAAATCCAGTATCGAACCCATTCCTTGAGAAACCGATCCAACGAATCCTGATCCTGAAAAACCAGACTACGAATCCTGATCCTGAAAATCCGACCGACCGATCCTCATCCTGAAAAACCAATCAACCGATCCGTATCCTGACCTTGAAAACCAAGATCCAAACCGTAAGACCCGTATTTTAATCCGTACCTGAAAAACCGTTGTCCAGACATCCTGAAAACCAAACCTGATCCATCGTCCTTGAAAGCCGGCTGTTAGTCCATCATCTGAAAAACCTGAAGTGCCAGGGTAAGACCCGAAAGTGTGAAATCCGTCCAAATGATTCCGTTTTGATCGATCCCCAAGCCTGAAACTTAAAGATCGTTGGCCCTGACAAAAAATTGCCGCCACGGAGAGTATCCGTGGCGGCTTTATTTCTGATGCCACCCAGCTAGATCCACGGTCTGCCCACGCCCGTCCTGAACGGCCAGGGGATGGTGGCCAGGATCACGATCAGCGCCACCAGGTAGAGCCAGAAGGCGCGCCGGAACCTTGACACATCCGGGATATTCTTTTTGGCTGCGCCCCGCCCGATCGTGATCAGTACGATCGCGATCAGCATACCCACAAAATGCTCCACTACCCAGTAACGCATCACTGAATTTTTCATCACCGCCCCCATCCCCGGTTCCCGGACCAACGCCAGCCCGAATGACCCGAAGAGCCACAGGATCAACCCCAGCAGCAATGTAGTGTGTGCGGAGATCAGCAGGTACAAACCCAGCTTCCGGTCTCCGGTGGAAAGCGGCCGGCCGGAACGCATGCCGGAATAGCTTCTGCCGATGGCGGCAAGTAACAGAATGAGGATCACCCAGCGAAGAAGGGAGTGAAGGAGCAGGACTACAGACATGCCGATGAGATTTAGTGGTGAAAGGCACCAAAGCTACAACAGCTCGTCCATTGTGCGGCCCCGCGGGAACAATTTCCCGCAAGGGAAAAATCTACCTGGAAATACTTCTATATTTTACTTTGGTTCTCAGCCAGTTACAAATCCCGTTTTGCGATCACGATTGGCGAAGTTCAACGATTGTCAGCCGCATGCTATCATTTCGGCACGCGAAGGTTGGGCCGCTACGGCGCACCGTCATTTTGCAATGGCTGTACGTTCACGATTTCCGGCGGCCTAACGCTTGCGGTTTCAGGTGTGACGCCAGAAAATGGTAGATTTGTCCTATGACGGATCAATCGTTCAGGATTTTTTTTGCCATACTCATTTTATCAGGATCCGGTTTGATCGCTTGCAACGGTTCCGGCAATGGGCGCGACAGCAGCGCGGCGGCGATCCTCACCCAACCGCCCTATGCGCAGTTGACCGACAGCCTCAAAAAGGACAAAGTACCCGACAGGGCGGGTCTATATTTCAGGCGCGGCGAACTACTATCCCATAACGACCGGCACGAGCTCGCCGCGGCGGATTTCGGCAAGTCCTGGGATCTCAAACCGGATGAGCTCACCGGCGCCCGTTTTGCCTCCGAGCTTACGATCACCGGTCAGATCGGCAAGGCCATCCGGTTGCTTGAGGACTGCCGGAAGAAATTCCCGGACAACAGCAGCTTTGCCGCCACGCAGGCCGAATTATTTATCCAATCGAACCGGACGCAGGATGCGATCGCCGTCTATGACGGCATCGTTCGGAACGACAGTCTGAACGTTGACGCCTGGTATGAGAAGGGGCTGTTGCTGGAAAAGAAAGGCGACACGCCAAATGCGATCGATGCCCTCAGAAGGGCCTATCGCATTACTCCCGTCAATACATATGGATTGGAGCTCGCGCTCCTCTATGCCGACAGCCGGGATCCGGCCGCAGTAGCGGTCTGTGATGCCATCCTCCGCAAGGATTCCGCCCGGGACCTCCCCGATCCCTTTTTGATAAAAGGCATTTATTATTCCAATACCATGCAATACAAAAAGGCGATCGTGCAATTCGATTCCTGTATCGGCCGGGATTGGAAATTCGCCGACGCGTACCTGGAAAAGGGGATCGCATTGTTCAAACAAAAGGAGTATCCGCGGGCGCTCGGGTCGTTCCAAATGACAGTCAAGGTAGCCGAAACGGATGCGGACGGCTATTTCTGGATCGGCCGCTGTTATGAAGCGACCGGCGACAAGCAAGAGGCGATCGGTTATTACCGGCAGGCGCTCCTGCTCGACAAACAATTTACGGAGGCGGCCGACCGCATCAAACATTTAGAGTAATTTTATTCATATCCTTATTTTTATACATTATGGCACTTCTGGCCCCCTCCCTGCTGGCTTCGAATTTCCTTCGTCTTGGCGACGTTTGTCAGTTGCTCGAAGAAAGTGATGCCGACTGGCTCCACCTTGATGTCATGGACGGCAGATTCGTTCCGAATATCAGCTTCGGTCTGCCGGTCATCGCGCAGATCCGTACCGCAACCCGCAAAACCTGCGACGTGCACCTGATGATCGAGGAGCCGGAACGATATACGGAGGCCTTCAAAGCGGCAGGGGCCGACCGCCTAACCGTCCATTATGAGGCCTGCCGGCATCTGCACCGGAATATCCAGCAGATCAAATCGCTCGGAATGGCGGCCGGTGTCGCGCTCAATCCGGCCACCCCGGTTGATTTTCTTTCCGATATCCTGCAGGATCTCGACACCGTACTGATCATGAGTGTCAACCCCGGGTTTGGCGGTCAGGAATTCATTCCGCATACATTTCAGAAGATCCGCAACCTCAAGCGGATGATCCATGACCGGGGATTAAAGACCCTTATCGAGATTGACGGCGGTATCACGGTGGATAATGCGTCCCACATATTAAAGGCCGGTGCGGATGTACTGGTGGCAGGGAGTACTGTCTTTCATGCCAAAGATCCCAAAGCCATCATCCACACACTTAAATATTCCGATTGAGCGTTCCTGCTGTAAATTAACATACTTGAAAGTCGTATTTGCCGCTTTTGTATCGCTGTTGTTGCTGTTGCAGCCGGCATTTGCGCAAAAAAGATCTCCGGCCGGCGGGGCGGCTGGCGGAGGAGCAGCAAGCGGCAGGGCGGCAAGCCGCGGAAGGACGGCGATCATCAGCGGAAGGGTGCTGGATGAGAACGATCATCCGCTGGCTGGAGTGTCGGTCACCATTCTCGGCCGGCAAACCGGCCGCGTCACATCCGACTCCGGTGAGTTCCTGATTCGTGTCGAATCGGATAAGGCTTTTGCCCTGGTATTTTCTTTTACCGGTTACCGGCCGGAGCAACGCAATTTCCTGCTCAATGAGAAAGAAGAGGAACGGGTCGTCGTTCGCCTCGAGCCGGCCGGCAAAGCGCTCGCCCCCGTCACGGTGTCGGACCAGCAACCCGCCCGGGAGGCCGGTTTGGTCCGGATCAATCCAAAAGATGCCATCAATATCCCCACGCCCACCGGCGGGATCGAAAGTCTCATCAAGATCCTCGTAGGCTCCAACAACGAACTCACTTCGCAGTATTCCGTCCGCGGCGGCAACTATGATGAAAACCTCATCTATGTAAACGATTTTGAGGTCTTCCGGCCTTACCTTGTCAACAATGCCCAGCAGGAGGGTCTCAGCTTTATCAATCCCGAGCTCACGCGCAGTGTTAATTTTTATACGGGCGGCTTCCAGGCCCGGTATGGCGACAAAATGTCCTCCGCCCTGGACATCCAATATCGCAGGCCCACGACATTTGGCGGCTCTTTGTATCTCGGCGTGCTCGAGCAAGGGCTGCATCTCGAAGGTGTCGGCGCAGGGGGAAAGTTCACTTACCTGCTGGGTGCGCGCAACCGAAGCAACGGCAGCCTGCTCAGCAGCCAGGAGACAAAAGGGACCTATGCTCCGTCATCGTCCGACCTGCAGGCCCTGCTCACCTGGCAGGTCAACCGCCGCGACCGGCTCGAGCTGCTCGGTACGTTGTCACAGACCCGTTTCCATCTTATCCCGCAGTCGGAACAGCTCACCTCTTCGATCTTCTCCCCCTACTTTACCGCCAGCCTCGGGCTGGACGTCAATTTCCAGGGACAGGAGAAGGATGCCTATCAGACCAATATGCTTGGACTGTCGTATATCCAGACCATCAATGAGCGGCTGCGGCTCAAGTGGATGGGTTCGGTATTCGAAGACAGGGAAGTACAGAACTTCGATATCATCGGCGACTACCTGTTTGGCGAGCGGGATTTCGATCAAAGCAGCGCTACTTTCGGTCAGATCGTCAACCCGCTCGGCGCGGGCGCGTATCAGAATTTCGGCCGCGACCAGTTGAATATCACGGTCTGGAATTTGACGCATAAAGGTTATCTCGACCTCCGGCGTCACTATGTCCAATGGGGTGTCGGCGCCGAACGGGAAATCATCCATGACCATATCGACGAATGGGCCCACCAGGACTCCGCCGGTTATTCCCTCCCCTACGAGCCCGGTGTCCCCGGGATCGATCATGTCGCAAAGGCCACAGACGCGCTCGGGATCACCCGGCTTACGGGATTTGTGCAGGATAATATCTTGTTTGCCGATTCCGGCGCCTTTACGGTCCAGGCCGGCTTGCGGTACAACTACAATATGTTGAATCAGGAGTTCCTGCTGTCGCCCCGGCTGAATGCGTCATGGAAGCCCCGTCATTCGACCAGGGACATTGCCTGGCATGCGGCGCTCGGCATGTATGATCAGCCGCCATTCTTCCGTGAGATGGTCCGTTATGACGCCACGATCAATACGGCCCTCAAAGCACAACGCAGCTGGCAGGCCGTCCTTGGATTCGACCAGAATTTCCGGATGGGAGACCGGCCATTCCGCTTCACCACGGAGGCCTATTACAAGTCCATGACGCGGGTCGACCCGTATGACATCAATAATGTGCATATTCAATATTTTGGTCTTAATGACGCCAAAGCATATGCGACGGGTGTGGAGTTCCGGCTTACCGGCCAGTTGGTCAAGGATGCGGAAAGCTGGGTAAGCCTCGGTTTTATGCGATCGATGGAGCGGATCGACACCAGCTATTATACGTACACCCTTGACAGCCTGCACCGGCCGACCGACAGCGTGCTGACCCCGGCGGGATGGGTGCGAAGACCGGCGGACCGGCTCTTTACGTTTGGGCTGTTCCTCCAGGATTATCTGCCGACGAACAAGAACCTGAAGGCATTCCTTAATCTGCTGTACGGCAGCGACCTGCCGTTCAATATTCCCGGGGAGCTCCGTTATCGCGGGCAGCTGACCATCGACCCCTATATCCGGATCGACGTCGGGTTTAGCGCGTTGTTGCTCGACAGTGAAAAAAGCAACCGGCGCAGCCATAATCCCTTCCGGAATTTTGAAAATATCTGGGCCACACTCGAGGTATTCAATCTTATCGACCGGGCCAATACGATCAGCTTTATGTTAATCAAGGACTTCTCGAATACGACCTATGCGATTCCGCAGCGGCTTACGCCGAGGCTGGTTAACCTGAAACTAGTGGGCAGGTTTTAGGCCGGGGCCGGTGAAGTTCCTTAGTTTGCGAAAATTCGCAACAATTGTTAGTAGTACTCCGCAATTATTTCCCAGAAAATACGTAATTTTCCCGTTTTGGGAAGACCCCCGGTCAAAACCCGGTCTAAGCGGTTGTTGATCAAACCCTTATTTTTTGGCAATATATTGGTCTCTTTAGCTGTAAACCGCGCAACTATGAAAGCCTTTAATACCCTGATCCATCTCATCAAAGTTGTTTTTCTTCCTTCGACCTTCTCCCGGGAAAAAATGCCGGCGCTGATACCGGTACGGGTGGTGACCAAGGTGCACCCGGCTCAACACAGCTAATCCCTAATCGTAAAAACAATGGTACTGACTACTGAGATCTCGGTTTTCCCGAATCCTTTTGATCACTTTATTTTTCTCGAAGTCACCTGTGAAGAACCACTCGACTGTATTATTCTCCTGGCCGATCTCGGGGCGGGAAGGATCATCCGGATGATGGGCGCAGGTTTGAATGGCGGGATGAATCGTTTGTCGCTTGACGACCTGAAGTCGCTCGGCGCGGGACAATATCAACTGGACATAAAGTCGGTTGACGGCGATGTGCTTTATCAAACGATGCTGATCAAACAATAAGATTCTCCAGGACACTTCGGTGTCCTTTTTTTTTCTGGCGTATTTTTGCGCCATGACCAAACTTTCCGTTAACATCAATAAGTTCGGGACCCTTCGCAACAGCCGCGGCGGTAATAACCCCGACGTCGTACAGGCCGCTCTGGATGCCCAGCGGTTCGGTGCGGATGGCGTCACGGTTCACCCGCGGCCGGACGAACGTCATATCCGGTACAAGGATGTCTACGACATAAAAAAGATCATTACCACGGAATTCAATATCGAGGGCAACTCCCAGGAACAAAAATTCGTCGACCTCGTGCTGGATGTCCGGCCCACCCAGGTAACGCTGGTGCCGGACGCGTTAGATCAGATCACATCCAACCATGGCTGGGATACTATCCGGCACAAGGATTATCTGGTCCAAATCGTTCGCCGGTTCAGGGATGCCGGGATCCGGGTCTCGCTGTTTGTCGATCCGGTGATCGCCATGGTGGAGGGTGCGGCGGAAACCGGTACCGACCGGATCGAACTGTACACCGAGGCCTATGCGCGGGAGTATCCTAAAGATCCGGCAGCGGCGATCGCGCCCTATCGGGATGCCGCGTTGCGTGCCGGGGAGCTCGGACTGGGTCTGAATGCGGGTCATGATCTCGATCTGCGGAATCTACAATATTTTGCGCGGCATATTCCAGGTCTGAAGGAAGTGTCGATCGGGCATGCGCTGATCTGCGACGCGCTTTATCTCGGATTTGAGAATGCGATCCAGCTTTATCAACGGCAGCTGAAGTGATCTGGGGTCTTCTGTCTTTTTACCAAAGATCCTCCTCTTGCGGCGTCCCGCACAACCGGGCTTTCAACCATTCGGTTCTTTTCTTCAATGATTTTTGACAGCGCGGGCGACCTGCCGCTCCATATCCCGGTTATTGGCCTCCCGTGTAATATCTTATCGGCCGGTATGGCGGGCACGTATTTTTGGCAAAACACTCGATATGAAAAAAACGGTTCGAGCCGGCCTTTGGCTGGCCATGTTCCAATTCGCTTTCGCGGCCTTTACCCAGGCCCAGCTGACCAGTTTGCCGGATGGCGGCAATAAGAAAGCCACGGTGACCGAGCGTATAGGCATTACCGATGTAACGATCAATTACAGCCGGCCCGCGGTCAAAGGCAGGGAAGGCAAGATCTGGGGACAGTTGATCCCTGTCGGATACGCCGAACAGGGTCTTGGAGATACCAAGGCAGTCCCCTGGCGTGCCGGCGCCAACGAAAACACGACCATCGAATTCAGTACCGACGTGATGGTTGAGGGGCAGGCGCTCCCGGCGGGCAAATATGGCTTCTTTATCGCCTATGACCCGGGGGAATGCACACTGATCTTTTCGCGGACCAGCTCGGCCTGGGGCGCTTTTTTCTACAACCCGCAGGAAGATGCGCTTCGGGTGAAGGTCAAGCCCGTGCCCCTCGACAATGAAGTGGAACGGCTCCGGTATGAATTCACCGATCAAAAGGAGAATTCCGCCGTCATTGCCCTGCAATGGGAAAAGCTCAGCATCCCTTTCCGGGTGGAGGTGGATTATCCAAAAACGCAGCTGGCTGCTTTTCGCCGGGAACTGGTCAGTGAAAAAGCCTTCAACTGGCAGAACTATGTGCAGGCCGCCCAATGGTGCGCTCAACGCAACACCGACCTGGACGAAGGGCTGGCGTGGGCCAACAAGGCGATCGATCCGAATATCGGCGGCACATCCAATTTCCAGACCCTTTCGACAAAAGCGCAGATCCTTACGCTTCAGGGAAAGACCGCGGATGCGGATGTCCTGATGAAGCAAGCCATGCCCTTGGGTACTGTGGCGGAGGTGCACCAATACGCCAGACAACTCTTGCTGCAGAAGCGGAACAAGGAGGCCTTTGAGGCGTTCAAAGGAAATTATGACCGTCACCCGAATGAATTCACGACGAATATGGGGTTAGCGCGCGGTTATTCGGCGACGGGGGATTATAAGACGGCGTTGGCCTATCTCAAAAAGGCCCAGGCACAGGCGCCGGACCCGCTGAACAAAGCAAATATCGAGAAGCTGATGCCGATGCTCGAGCAAGGAAAAGACATCAATTAGGGCTGGTTAATTACACCCCAATAGTTCGCAGAGCTTTGCCTGGAGGTCGGGGCCGCGCAGGTTGCGGCCGACGATCTTGCCGGTCGGATCGACCAGCAGGTTTTGGGGAATGGCCTGGATATGATACTTTGCCGCCGCCTCGTTGTACCAATATTTCAGATCGCTGACCTGTGTCCAAACCAGGCCGTCCTTTTTGATCGCCGCAACCCAGGGCTCTTTTGACTTGTCAAGGCTTACGCCTAGCACGGTGAAATTCTTATCCTTGAATTTATAGTACATGGAGACCACATTGGGGTTTTCCATGCGACAGGGACCGCACCAACTGGCCCAGAAATCGACCAACACATATTTGCCCTTGAAAGAGGAAAGGGTTATGGCGTGCCCGGAGGTATCGTTTTGTGTGAAGTCGATCGCTTCGGTGCCGACCGCACCGATCTTTGCGTCGTCCAGTTGTCTTTGCAGGTATTGCGCATAGTATCCCTGCCGCACGCTTGCGGACAGGGAGTGCAGCCGACGCTCCTGTGCCGCCACGTCCTCAGTCAATTGATTCACGACGATGAGCACAAAGGCGGAGACATAGGAATTCGGTTTGCTATGGATGAACTTGTCCAGCACAGCGAACACGGTGTCGGTGATATTCTGGATTACGCGGCGCAACGAATCCTGCCTGGTCACTCCTTCCGGGGAGCGAAGCATTCCCATCGTCATGTTCAGCCGCATAAAATAGGGATTAAAGGTCGTCTGGAACTCCATGAAGTCGTCGTTGGAAGGGGACCCGGTGACTTTTATCCCTTTCAGGTCATCGACGTTACCGGTCATCTCTATTTTGTCGTTGCCGATGAACAGTGGGATCTTCTTTTTTGTCGCCAGGAAATTCACTTCGTAGAGATTCGGTTCGCCGAGATGACCGGCCAGCACGAAGACACCATTTTTCACGATGGCGTAGGAGAGCGTATCCATTGGGTTGGACACGTCGGTAATACAGACGGTCGAGCTGTCGGCAACACCGGCTACCCGGCCGTGGATGACAAAACGAGGTTCCGCGGGATGAGATTCAGCAGCATGTTGCGCCAGGCTAGACAGCGGTACTGCCATTATCATTGCAAAAAATAGCTTCATATGGATTGTGACGTTTCTTTAAAATATCGATCACGTCCTGCAAATTATTGCCTTTTGCATTTAACAGGATGAGATAATGAAAGAGAAGATCGGCCGCCTCGTTCAGGAACTGGTCATCGTCGTGGTCTTTTGCCTCGATGACCAACTCGACCGCCTCCTCCCCTACCTTTTGAGCGATCTTATTGATGCCTTTGCTAAAAAGCCCCGCTACGTAAGATCGGTCGGGATCGGCCTCGCGGCGACGGCTTTCGATGATCTCTTCCAGGCAAACCAGGAAATCCTCCCGGTGGTTCTTTTCGTTCCAGCAGGTATCGGCGCCGGTATGACAGACCGGTCCCAGCGGCTGGGCCCTGATCAGCAGGGTATCCTGGTCGCAGTCCGCCGCGACCGATTTTACCAGGAGGAAATTACCGCTCTCTTCCCCCTTGGTCCAAAGTTTTTTACGCGACCGGCTATAGAAGGTCACCTTACCGTCCGCCTCGGTCCGGTCCAGCGCTTCCTGGTTCATAAAGCCCAGCATCAATACCTTTTCCGTCATGTGGTCCTGGATGATCGCCGGGGCTAACCCGTCTGCGTATTTATTGAAATTTATCATCATATAATACAAATTCAGATTCGCACTTCGATCCCTTCCGTTTGCAAATATCCTTTTAATTCGGGAATTGTGATCTCCTGATAATGAAAGATACTCGCTGCCAGCGCGGCATCCGCCTTTCCCGGACCAAGGATTTCCGCAAAATGCCGGGGTACCCCTCCGCCCCCCGATGCAATCACCGGAACCGGCAAAGATGAAGCCAGAATTTGCGTAATATCCATCGCAAACCCCTGTTTTGTTCCGTCGTTGTTCATCGACGTCAGCAGGATCTCTCCGGCACCGCGTCCTACTCCTTCGCTCGCCCAGTCGATACATCGGGTCTCGGTCCGAACGCGTCCGCCGTTGAGGTAGACATACCAGTGCCCGTCTTCTTCCTTCCGGGTGTCGATCGCCAGCACGACGCATTGGCTGCCGAATTCTTTTGCCAGTTCGCTGATAAGCGCCGGCCGTTGGAAGGCGGAGGTATTTACCGAAATCTTATCCGCTCCGCTTTGAAGCAGCAAACGTACGTCTTCAACACTGCTGATGCCGCCGCCCACGGTAAATGGGATATTGATCTGATGCGCGATCCGGGTCACCAGGTCGCGCAGGGTCTTTCGCTTTTCATTCGTTGCCGTAATATCCAGGAATACGAGTTCGTCCGCGCCCTGTTCCGCGTATCGCGCGCCCAGCTCCACCGGGTCGCCGGCGTCCCGGATATTCTCGAAATTGACCCCTTTGACGGTACGGCCGTCCTTGATATCGAGACAGGGTATGATCCGTTTGGTCAGCATAGTTGTTTTAGCGTTATCCGTCCTTCATAGATGGCCTTCCCGATGATTACCCCTTTGCACCCGATCTCTTCCAGGCGGTGCACGTCGTCCATCCCGCTGACGCCGCCGCTCGCGATAAAATGCAGGTCGGGGAATTTTTCGACGATATTTTTATAGAGGTCCAGTGCGGGCCCCTGCAACAAACCGTCCTTGCTCACATCGGTGCAGAAGATCTGTCGTACTCCCTTTTCCATATAGTCACGGATAAAGTCGTATACCCAGCGATCGGTCGTCTCCGACCAGCCGCTGACGGTGATCTTTTCCTTTTTTACGTCGGCGCCCAGCAGAAAACGATCCGGGCCGAACTGCCGGAGCCAGGCCTCGAACGATTCCGGGTCTTTGACGGCGACGCTCCCGACGGTGGCGAGCGCAGCGCCGGAATTAAAGACGATGTCCACGTCTTCGGCGGTTTTTATGCCTCCGCCGAAATCTATGATCAGCGTCGTCTTGCCCGCGATCGTTTCCAGCACTTTCCAGTTGCGGACTTTGCCGGCCTTTGCTCCGTCGAGGTCCACGAGATGCAGGCGCTTCACGCCGGCGTCTTCGAATTGCCGGGCGACTTCCAGCGGATGTTCGTTGTAAACCTTTACCTGTGCGTAGTCGCCCTGGGTGAGGCGGACGCATTTGCCTTCGATGACATCGATCGCCGGAATGATTTGAATCGCATTCATAGGGTCAGAAAGTTTTTTAGTATCGTTTCCCCCACCTGGGCCGACTTCTCCGGATGGAATTGGACGCCGTAAAAATTTTCGCGATGAAGGGCGGAACTGTATGGCTGGACATAGTCCGTTCGGGCGATCGTATGGTCGCCGATTGCGGCATAGTAGCCGTGGACAAAATAACAATAACTGTTTTCGGGCACCTGGTTAAACAGGGGCGAGCCCAAGCCGTAGATGTTATTCCAGCCGATTTGCGGGACCTTGAGTTCCGCGTTCGGAGGTGTGAATTTTTTTACAGGCTCGCCGAAGATGCCGAGGCAGGCGGTATCGTTCTCTTCGCTGTGGCTGCACATCAGCTGCATGCCGAGGCAAATGCCGAGCACTGGCTGGCGCAGGCCTCGGATCAACGCATCCAGTCCCCGCTCCCGCAGATAATTCATCGCGGTGCTGGCTTCCCCGACGCCGGGAAAGATCACTTTTTCCGCGCGGCTGATCGCATCGGGATCATCGGTGACGATGGCACCGGCGCCGATCCGCTCCAGGGCGTAGAGCACGGACTGAATATTGCCTGCATTGTATTTGATGATGGCCAAACTCATAGAACGGAATTCAGGAATTCTTTTGTCGCTTTCCGGATATCGGCGGTCTGCCCGAGTGCCCGGATATATGCGGTGCCGATGATCGCACCATGGGTATGCCGGCAGGCCGCTTCAAAACTAGTTTTGTCACGGACCCCAAAGCCCACGACGATCGGGTTGGTCAGTCCCATCTTTTCCAGCCGTTGGAAATAGGCTTGCTGATCGGCCAGATTCTGCGTGCCGCCGGTCGTGGAGGATGACGATACGGCATAGAGAAAGCCGGTACTCAGCGCGTCGACCTTTCTGATCCGCTCTTCGGATGTCTCCGGTGTCAACAGAAATACAAAATCAAGTCCGTGCTGCCGGATTGCCGGTCCATATTCTGTTTCGAATTCGTAGATGGGGAGGTCGGGAAGGATCAATCCGTCAACGCCCGCCGCGGCGGCCGCGGCGCAAAATTTCTCAAATCCATATTGCAGGATCGGGTTCAGATACCCCATCAATACGACGGGGATTTTGACGGAAGCCCGCATATCGGCCAGCTGTTCGAACAGGCGAGCGATAGACATCCCGTTTTCAAGCGCTTTTGACCCGCTTGCCTGGATCACCGGGCCGTCGGCAAGGGGGTCGCTGTAGGGCATCCCCAGTTCGATCATATCGGCGCCATTTTCCTCCAGCGCCTGCATGAGCTCCATCGTGCTGTTCAATTGCGGAAAGCCGGCCGTATAGTATACACCGAGCACCTTCGATCGCTTGCGCGCGAAAAGCGTTTTTAACCGGCTCATATCGTACCGTCCTCCATCGCCCGCATATAAGTAGCCATGTCCTTGTCGCCTCTTCCGGACAGACAAAGGACGACGGTGTCCTTTTCATTCAGTTCCAGCTGGTCCAATGCCGCTACGGCGTGCGCGGATTCCAGGGCGGGGATGATCCCCTCCAGTCGCGTCAGCTCGAAGGCGGCTTTAAGGGCGTCCCGGTCGGTTGCGCTCAGGAAGGTCGCCCGGCCGCTGGCGTAGAGGTGCGCGTGCAACGGGCCGATGCCCGGGTAGTCAAGACCGGCGGAGATGCTATGGGGTTCGACCACCTGTCCGTCTTCCGTCTGCATGACAAAGCTCCGGCTGCCATGCAGGACGCCCGGCTTGCCCAGTTGTGTGGTGGCGGCGCTTTTACCGCTGTGGATCCCTTCGCCGGCCGCTTCCACGGCGATCAGCCCGACGTCGGGCTCATCCAGGAAGTGATAAAACATTCCCGCCGCATTGCTACCGCCGCCCACGCAAGCGATCACGTGCGTCGGCAGCTCGCTCCCCGTCTTTTCCTTTAGCTGTGCCCTTGTCTCCTCGCTGATCACGCTTTGGAAACGCGCCACCATATCCGGGTAGGGGTGCGGCCCGACCACGCTGCCGATGATATAGTGCGTGTCGACCGGGTGATTGATCCAGTCGCGGATGGCTTCGTTGGTGGCATCCTTTAGTGTCCGGCTGCCGCTTGTCGCGGGCACCACCGTGGCGCCCAGCATCTTCATCCGGGCCACGTTCGGCGCCTGGCGTTCGATATCCTTCTCGCCCATATAGACGATGCATTCGATCCCTTTCAGTGCGCATACCGTGGCGGTAGCGACCCCGTGCTGCCCTGCACCGGTCTCGGCAATGATGCGTCGCTTGCCCAGCCGCTGGGCCAGCAGGATTTGGCCGATCGTGTTGTTGATCTTATGGGCGCCCGTGTGGTTGAGGTCTTCGCGTTTCAGGTAGATCCGGGTGTTGTGTTTTGCGCTGAGGCGGGCCGCCAGGTATAGCGGTGAAGGCCGGCCGACATAGTCCTTCAGGAGCGAACGGTATTCGCGCTGGAAGGACGGCTCGTCCATGATCTGCCGATAGCGCGTCTTCAATTCTTCCACGTTCCGGTGGAGCATCTCCGGGATGAAGGCGCCGCCGAATTTCCCGTAGTATCCTCGTTCGTCCGGCTCGCGGTAGCTATCTTCCTCCAGTCGTTTCAGCCGATATTCTATTCCCATGAGTTTATTGTTTTTTTAGTCCGTCAAGCATGGTCCTGATCTTCTTGAGATCTTTTACCCCGGGGCTTTGCTCGAATTTACTGTTGATGTCGATCGAGAAGAATTTCCGGGCGACCGGTTCGCGGGCAAACGCCTTAAGTTTCTCCACATCGCCCGGCTCGATCCCACCGCTCAGGAAGAACAGCTTGTCGATCTGCGCCGGTTTCAGGACATCCCAGTTGAATTTCTTCCCTGTCCCGCCGTAGCCGACCCCTTCGGTATCGAACAGGAACATATCGCAATAATCCTGGTAAGGCCGGATGATCCAGTCGATCGGGTCGTTGTCCGACAGCCGGAATACTTTGATGACGGTGATATAGTTTGCCAGCTGCTCGCAAAACCGCGGGGTCTCGTCGCCATGGAGCTGGATCATGTCCAGTCCGTAAGCATCCACATACCGCATGACGTCATCGTATGCCGGATTGACAAAGACGCCTACTTTCCCCAAACGGAGCTTCGCTTTTTTCACTTGCTCTCCCGTCAGGTGACGGACTACATAGCGGGGTGATTTCGGGTAGAAGATAAAACCCGCGAAGTCCACTCCCATGGCGTCCAGCTGCCTGACCTGATCGATCTCGGTCATCCCGCATACTTTTACTCTCATAAGTTACTGACCGTTAATTCCCGTACAAAGCCGGCAAATGCAGCTGCCGGGTCAGGTTCTTTCATAAAACTTTCACCGATCAAAAAACCGTCGAATCCTGCGCTCTTCATCCGGAGGATCGTCGCCGGATCGCTGATCCCGCTTTCGGCAACCAGAAGTTTTCCGGCGGGTATCCGCCGGCTAAGCCGGATGGAGCGGTCGATGTCCACGGTAAACGTCCTGAGGTCCCGGTTATTCACACCCACGATCGGCGTCTCGTCGCAGATATGACCCAGTTCATCTTCCCCATGGATCTCCAGCAGGACTTCGAGACCCAAACCACGGGCAACCACCGCCAGCTTTTTCACTTCCGCCGGGGTCAGACAGGCTGCGATCAGCAGGATCACGTCGGCGCCGATCGCTCTTGCCTCCAGGATCTGGTATTCATCGACGATAAATTCCTTTCGGAGGATCGGGATCTCGTTAATTCTTGCCGTCATCAGGTCGGCGTCGCTGCCGCCGAAGAAGCGCTGGTCCGTCAGTACCGACAGGCAGGTTGCGCCGCCGGCCGTGTATCCGCGCGTGACCTCGGCCACTCCCGCCTTGTCATTGATGATGCCTTTTGATGGAGAACGCCGTTTGAACTCCGCGATGATCCCGGTTGAGACCGGATCCCGCAACGCCGCTTTTAGCGACAGGGAGGGCCGGAAAAAGAAAGAGCTCTTTTCCAGTGCGGATACCGGCATCGCCGTCTTCCGGGCGGCCACTTCGGTGCGTTTGTGCGCGATTATGGTATCGAGGATGTTCATTGCAGGGCAATTAATTTTTCCAGGGCCGCGAAGGCCTGACCGCTTTCCAGGCTGTCCACCGCGGCGTAATAGGCTTCTTCATAACCGGCATAGATACCGGTCGCGTGCAAAGCCATCGCTGCGTTGGCCAGTACGACGGCGTTCTGGGCCCAACTACCCTCCACCTTCAGGATGCGGGTAAAGATCTTCGCCGCTTCCTCCACCGTATTGCCGCCATAAATATCGGCAGCATTCACCATTCTCCTGCCTAATTCTTCCGGCGTCATGATCCGTTCCCCGCGGTTGGTAATCACTTTGGTATCACCGGTCAGGGAGATCTCGTCATAACCGTCGAGGCTATGGATGATGGTAAAACGGCGCTCGGTTTGCTGCAACAGATAGTTGTATATCCGCGCCATCTCCAGGCTGTACACGCCGACCAGCTGGGTAGCGGGGAATGCGGGATTGACCATCGGCCCCAGCATATTAAAGAATGTCCGGATGCCCAGGTTCTTCCGGATCGGGCCGACCGTCTTCAGCGCGGGGTGGAACAAGGGTGCGTGCAGAAAGCAGATGCCCGCCGTCTCCACTTCCTGCCGTAGCCGGGCCGGATCGTTCTTGAACGTATATCCCAGTTGTTCCATCACGTTGGACGCCCCGCTGATCGAGGTCGCGCCATAATTTCCGTGTTTGGCTACTTTATTCCCGGTGCCGGCAACGATAAAGCAGGCCAGGGTGGAGATATTAAAGGTATTCTTGCCATCCCCCCCCGTTCCTACGATATCGATGGTCTCCATGCCGTCCAGGTCGACCCGCACACAAAGCTCCAGCAGGGCGTCGCGGAACCCCAGCAGTTCATCGATGGTGATGCTCCGCATAAGGAATACCGTCATGAAGGCGGTGATTTCCGTCTCATTGAATTCGCCTTTCGAGATCCGGATAAGGATGTCCTTTGCCTGTGGCCGCGGCAGTGTCTTGTGCTCGAACAGATATAGCAGGATCTTTTTCATTTCTTTTTTCGGCTCAATTTTTTAACCAGTTTCGCAATAGCTGTTCGCCTTGCGGGGTCAGCACGCTTTCGGGGTGAAACTGCACGCCCTGCACGTCCAGGCTCCGGTGTCTCAGCCCCATGATCATGTCCTGATCGTCGCGTGCGGTCACTTCCAATGTGTCCGGGAATCCTTCGGGGCTCACCACCCAGCTGTGATAACGCCCTGCCTCCAGCGTCGCCGGCAGTCCCTCGAACAAGCCCACGCCCGGGCGAAGAATATGGACGGGTGTCGACACGCCGTGATAGACGGTACTCAGGTTTATGAGCTGCCCGCCGAAAGCTTCGCCGATCGCCTGATGTCCCAGGCAAACGCCCAGGATCGACTTTGTCGATGCATATTCCTTTATGAGGGGCAGCAACAGTCCCGCTTCGGACGGAATGCCGGGTCCGGGTGAAAGGATGATCTTATCGTATTCCTTTACGTTCTCCAACGGGATGCGGTCGTTGCGAAATACCTCCACCTTTTGCCCCCGGATCTTTTCAACGAGGTGCACCAGGTTATAGGTGAACGAGTCATAATTATCAAATACCAGAATTCGCATAGCCTATCGCGGATTTTAGTGCGCCCAATTTATTGTTGACCTCCTGAAATTCGTTTTCCGGCTGGCTGGCCGCCACGATGCCGCCGCCCGCCTGGTAAGTGAGCGTATTGTTACGGCTCAGCAGGCTGCGGATCATGATCGCATGGATGACGCTCCCGTCGAACCCGATGCTGCCGATGCAGCCGCCGTAAAAGCTACGCGACGTCGGTTCGTATTGGTCGATCAATTCCATCGCCTTGAACTTCGGCGCCCCGCTCAATGTCCCGGCGGGGAATGTCGTCGCCAGCAGCTCGAAGGGGTTGAAGCCCGGCCGCAGCTTCCCCCGGACCTCGCTCACCAGGTGGATCACATGCGAATAGTATTGCACCTGCCGGTAGTGGCTCACCGTTACGTTGTCGCAGTTGCGGCTCAAGTCGTTGCGGGCAAGGTCCACCAGCATGACATGCTCGGCATTCTCCTTGGCGTCCTTCAGCAATTTGTCAGCCAGTTGCCGGTCGGTCGCGTCATCGCCCGAGCGGCGAAACGTGCCCGCGATCGGGTGCACTACGGCTTCGCCGTTTTGCAGGATCAGCTGTGACTCGGGGGAAGAGCCCATCAGTTTGTAGTCGCCGTAATCAAAATAGAACAGGTACGGCGACGGGTTGACATTGCGAAGCGCCCGGTATACGTTGAATTCGTCGCCGGCAAACCCATGTTGGAAGCGCCGGCTCAGCACGATCTGAAAAACATCGCCGCGGTGACAGCTATTGATCCCCAGCTCCACCATCTTCAGATACTGGTCGTCCGTCATATTGGAAGTCTCCTCACCATGGAGCCGGAACGGGTATACCGGTACGTCTTTGCTGCGGATCAGCGACTCGACGACCGCCAGTTCCGATTCGACGCCGGCGATATGGTTTTCGCAGATGTAGAGTTCGTCGCGGAAGTGATTCACGGCGATGACATATTGATACAGCCGGTAACGCATCAGCGGGATCGGAGCGCTTTCACCGCTGTTGCCTTGCAGGTTGGATCCACCCGGGATGTCGGGACGGTTCGCGCTCCTTCTGTCCCGCAACCGGATCGTATCGAAAAACTGCACCGCGTCGAATGTCGTATAGCCAAACAACCCCTGGGCTGCGCGGCCCGGCCGGTCGGCTGCCGCAACGGGTTCAAAGCGCTGCATAAATTCCCACAGGATGCGGGGCGTCCCGGCCATGTCTTTTATCGCGGTTCGTTCCGGCGACTGTCCCGGCAATTTGAATTCGATACTCCGGGTGTCCGAGATCTCGATACCGGCGATCGCGTTGATCCCGATAAAGGAGAAACTGTTGTCGGCCGCGTGGTAGTCGGTGCTCTCCAGCAGCACGGTGTCGCGAAACCGATCCCGCAGCCGGAGATAGATACCCACCGGCGTATAGATATCCGAAAGCAATTTTTTACACGTTGTTCGTATTTCGATCTTCTTCATAAATCCTTCTTCATAAAACCTGCTAAATAAAAAAGCCCCGATACGCTCGGGGCCCGATATGGTAATACATTTGTGACAATGGCATTACGCGCCCCAATTGGAGTTTGTATGCCACCACCACTGCTGATTGAGTTTTTTCATGATAATCATTATTCCGCGGACAAATATGGTCAGGAAAATCGAATTCGCCAAATTTTATTTAGTTTAACGCATGCTTTCCAATTTTTTCTTTGTCCTGCCCGGGCTCTACAATTCCGGCCCGACGCATTGGCAGACCCGCTGGGAACGGCTATATGGTTTCACCCGGATCCATCAGCGCGACTGGGATGCCCCGGATAAGGATGACTGGATCCATACGATCGATGAAGTCATTGCGCCGTTTCCGGCGCAGCAGGTCTTCCTGATCGCGCATAGCCTGGCTTGTTGCACGGTCGCACACTGGTATGAGCGGTATCGCCGGACCATCGGGGGTGCGATGCTGGTCGCGCCCAGTGATGTGGAAGCCGCTTCGTACCCGCCGGGCACGTATGGATTTACGCCGATGCCGTTGCCGCGGCTGCCCTTCCCTACCCTCGTCGTCGCCAGTTCGGATGACTATTATGTGCGGTTGGACCGGGCGGCCCTCTTTGCGGAGCGGTGGGGCAGTTCGTTTGTGGAGATCGGGGAAAAGGGGCATATCAATGGTGACTCGGGCCTGGGAGATTGGGTGGAAGGCTATGAACTTTTGCAAAGATTAATGTTATGATAACCCCAAAAACTCGATTGATCTCATTGGATTTTATGCGCGGGCTGATCATGGTGTTGCTGGCGCTGGAGTCCACCGGGCTGTACGAACATCTCACGACCGGGACGGCCGGGACCCCGCTTTACGGATTCTTTCTGCAATTCGAACATCATCCGTGGCACGGGCTCCGCGCGTGGGATCTTGTTCAGCCGGCCTTTATGTTCATGGCCGGAGCGGCGATGGCGTTTTCGCTTCACCGGCAGGAGGCCGAGGGACGGTCGTGGGGCGATTCCTTCCGAAAGGCGCTCCGGCGATCGGGCTGGTTGTTTTTTTGGGGTGTGCTCGATTATGCGGTACGGCCCGGCGGGCTCTCCTTTGAGCTCTGGGACGTGCTGACGCAGCTTTCGTTCACTTCGCTGGTCGCCTTTCTGATCTTCCGGTGGTCGGTCCCGGCGCAGGTAGCGGTTTGCGTGGGTTTGCTGTTGTTGACGGAAGTCCTGTACCGCTTTACCCATGTGGCCGGTTTCGATCAGCCGTTTACCGACCAGCATAATTTCGGCAACTATATCGACTGGATCCTCATGCGCAAGATCAATAACGGTGGTTGGGTGGCGATCAATTGTATCCCCACCGCGGTACACACGATCGGCGGGGCCCTGGCGGGAAAGCTATTGCTTGGAACATCGCCGCACAAGGCGCGGACGCTGGCAGTCTGGGGGGTCGTCGTACTGGTCCTGGGTTACGGCCTCGACTGGGCCGGTATCACGCCGATCATCAAGCGAATTGCCACCAGTTCCTTTGTCCTGGTCTCGCTCGGCTACAGCCTCCTGATCCTTGCGCTTTGCTATTGGTGGATCGATGTTCGCGACCATCGCAGACAACTTGAGTTCTTTACCATCGTCGGGATGAATTCGATCTTTATTTATTTGTTCTTTGAGATCGTCGGGGATCGATGGTTCACGGGGTACATCACGTTTATCGCGGATGGGGTTATGCAGCCGCTGCGGTTACCGGCCATGCTGGCCGGGGTGATCGCATCGCTTTGTGTTTTTGCGCTGGAGTGGGGGTTGTGCTGGTTCCTCTGGCGCAAAAAGATATTCTTCCGGGTTTGAACGGCGAGCTGCGCAATTTTTTTCGTCCCGATCCTACTGCGTCTTCAGGCTCTTCACGGGGTTGGCTATGGCGGCTTTTATCGACTGGAAACTCACGGTCAGCAGCGTTATCAGCAAAACACCCGAGCCGGCGCTGAAAAAAATCCACCACGACAATGGGGTCCGGGATTGATAGTTGTCCAGCCAGCTACGCAGGAAATACCAGGCGACGGGTGTGGCCACCGCGAGCGAAATGACGACCAGCGCTACAAATTCCTTTGATAGCAATTGCCATATGCTGAATACGGATGCCCCCAATACTTTTCTGATCCCGATCTCCTTTGTGCGTTGTTCGGTTACAAAGGACGCCAGGCCAAAGATACCCAGGCAGGAGATAAAAATGGCAAGCGTTGCGAAGATGGTCGAGATACTGCCAATGCGTTGCTCGGAAGCAAATTTTTGGGCGTATTCATCGTCCACGAACGTGTATTCGAAGGGAGAAGAAGGATTTAACCGACGGAAAATGGGTTCGATCCTGGCGAGAGCAGCCGTTGCGCTCAACTGCGGATTCAGCCGGATGGTGATATCGGGGCCGACACCGGGAAACAAGAAGTAAAGGCTTTGCTGGTCGGGGTTGTAAGGAGACCCTTTTACCATATCCTTTATCACTCCGACAATGGAGTATGGCTTACCGTTCCACCGGATCGTCTTTCCCACCGGGTGGGGCAGGCGCATGTATTTTACCGCTGCTTCATTCAGGATGACGCCCATATTATCCGTGCTGAAGGTTTTTGAAAAATCACGCCCTGCCACAAATTGCCACCCGACGGTGTTGCCGTAGTCATAGGTGACGGCCGTCAATGCAAAGGACTGCAAATGCGATTTCGGATCTTTTCCTTCCCATTCAAAGTGGTCGTCGAAATAGTTGTTCTCCGTGGCTGAACTGGAGGCCTGGGCGAACCCGATGGCGCCCCCGGATGACAGCAGCTCCTTTTTCAGCACGTCATATTTCCCGTTCAGTTCAGGTGTGGCCATCGTGATCCTGATCAGTCCTTTTCTATCATAACCGATCGGTCGGTCCTTTGCGATGCTGATCTGTCGATAGACGACGATAGTCCCCGCGATCAACGCGATGGACACGACTAGTTGCATCGTAAGCAATATCTTCCGCGGAATCGCCGCCCGGCTGCCGGTGGTTATGAAGCTTTGGCCGGGCCGCATACTCGGGTACTTTCGGGACCTTGTCAGATCCCCCTTCAGGACCTTTACCGGTTTGAAAGAAGAAAGATAGAACGCCGGATAACTTCCGGCAATGATAGCGGTAGCGATGATGAATACGACGGAAATACCCCAAAACCAGGGATTGGCAAGCGGGAACACTATTTCCTTGCTGGCGATGCCGTTGAACCAACCGAGACTACCCAGGACGATCCAGACACCGCACAAAAAGGCGACCACTACCATCAGCAGCGCTTCAAGCAGGAACTGTCCCACCAGCTGGCTACGCAATGACCCCATTGTCTTGCGGATGCCAACTTCCTTCGCTCTTTTTTCCGATCGTGCCGTGCTCAGGTTCATGAAATTGATGCAAGCCAGCAACAACACGAAAAGCCCGATCAGGCCAAAGAGCCAGACGATTTGGATCTGGCCACCTGCCTGCACGCCGTTTTTCCACTCCGAACGCAGGTGCCAATCCCTGATGGGAAAGGTGAAAAGCTCGACTTTGTTACCCGGGGCGGGGTTCTGCGAATTTTTCGTTTTCCGCCAGTAGACATCTTTAATGGCGCTTGCTATTTGGCCGGCAGAAATTCCCGGTGCCGTTTCCGTGTAAATAAAAAATGAACTATTCTCCCAATTGTTCAGGTCGTTCTTTACGGATTGGTTGGTATTCACCAGCAGGCTGAACGGGAGTAACAGGGTAACTCCTGAGAAGGTAGTATTGTTGGGCAGGTCGGCAAATACTCCATTGACCCGCAATGGCCGGACATTGTCCAGCATTACCACTTTACCGATCGGATCGGTCTTGCCAAACAGCCCTTGTGCGGCAGATTGGCTCAGCAGCACAGCATCCGGTTCCGTGAAACCGGCCGTGGTGCCGGCTGTCATTTTCAGCGTGAAAATGTCGGTAAATTCTTTTTCCACATATATTCCCTGCTCGGTAAACTGTTTACCATGGAAGGCGAGGATATGCTTGTCTCTTTCAGCGGCAAGCGCAACCGATTTAAACAGACTGGAATAGTTTGTACGAAGTTCCCCGGCCAACGGGATGGGGAAATGGTTGTTGTTAGCCGCAATGTAGGCTTCTCCATTGGTAATTTCTTTCCGGGCGATCTGGGCAATCGATTTGTAGTTCTTGTTATACGTGTCAAATGACTCCTCATCGCTGATCCAGAGGCCGATCAGGATCACAACAGCGATGCCCACCGCCATTCCGGCGATATTTATAAAGGAATGGGTCTTGTCTTTTACGAGGTTACGCCATGCGGCCTTCCAGTAATTTTTGAACATCCGCGTCGGGTTTTGTAAAACCGACCAAACAATGACCCAAATTGGCGATCGATTGATAATCAGCGCGGTGAGGCGGCTTACCGGCAAGAAAGTGTTCGTTTTTGATACGACGATGTCCTTTCGTGTTACAGGACTCCTTTTGTGCTCGGCAGATAATTGCTCAGCGGGTCGCGACGCACGGCCATCCGGATCGCCTTTGCAAACGCCTTGAAAATGGCTTCGATCTTATGGTGTTCGTTCTCCCCGCGACATTCGATGTTGAGGTTACAGCGGGCGGCATCGGAAAAAGATTTGAAGAAGTGGACAAACATCTCCGTCGGCATTTCGCCGATCCGTTCGCGCCGGAACTCGGCGTGCCACACGATCCAGGGGCGGCCGCCAAAATCGATCAGCACTTTTGCGTCCGCTTCGTCCATCGGCAGGGCGAAACCATAGCGCTCCATCCCGCGTTTGTCGGCAAGCGCTTTGGCAAAGGCTTCTCCCAGGGCGATCCCGGTATCCTCGATCGTATGGTGCTCGTCGATATGCAGGTCCCCGGTTACTTCGATCGCCAGGTCCATCTTCCCGTGACGGGCGATCTGTTCCAGCATGTGGTCGAAAAAACCGAGGCCGGTATGGATCGCCGCTTTACCGGAACCATCGACGTTGAGGTCGATGCCGATTTGTGTTTCGCTGGTATGTCGTTCGTGATGCACGCGACGAAGGCCCAATTTCAGGAACTCATAGATGCGGGACCAGTCCGGGGTCTCGAGGGCAATGGCGGCATCGAGGTCGTTCCGGGTGTCGCTGATCTCCGCTCCGCCGAGGCCGGGGTCGTTGTTCAGCCAGATCGCCTTACAGCCGAGGTTTTTGGCCAGCTGGACATCGGTGATCCGGTCGCCGATCACGAATGAGTTGGCAAGGTCGTATTCCGCGTTGCCGATGTATTTTGTCAGCATGGCGGTTCCGGGTTTGCGCGTTGGCGCGTTGTCGGCGGGCCAACTCCGGTCGATAAAGATGCCCGTGAAACGAATTCCTTCCCCTGCCAGCGTTTGGAGCACAAAGTTTTGGACCGGCCAAAAGCTATCTTCAGGAAAGGATGCGGTGCCCAGTCCGTCCTGGTTGGTCACCATCAGCAGCTCGTAGTCCAGCTCACGCGCGATCCTCCCCATATATTCGAACATGCCGGGATAGAATTCCAACTTTTCAAAACTGTCGATCTGATAGGTGGGCGGAGCCTCTTTTATTAAGGTGCCGTCGCGGTCTATAAATAATATTCGCTTCATGAGCCTTTATAGGAGATCTTCCAGATATAGCCCCGCTGGGTGTCGTCGGTGACGTAGATCGAACCGTCGGGCGCTTGCGCAAGGCCGCAGGGGCGGTGGTTGGCGTTCGCCCTGGCGGTGTTCTCCGGGCTGCCGGAGAAATTATCCGCAAAGACTTCCCATTTGCCGGTCGGCTTGCCGTTCTCGAACGGAACGAACACGACATAAAATCCGGCCTGCGGCATCGGCGCGCGGTTCCAGGAACCGTGGAAGGCAATGAAGGCGCCATTCTTGTAGCGGGCGGGAAATTTGTCGCCGGTATAGAAGAGCAATCCGTTTGGCGCAAGGTGGCCGGGGAAAGCGGCCACGGGATTTTGCGCTTCGGGCGCGCCGGATTTCTTTCCATCACCGCCATATTCCGGCGACTGCACTTTTTTCCGCTGGAACTGGTCATAGAAAATATAGGGCCAGCCGCAGTTCGAACCTTTATGTAATTCGTACATGCACTCCGCCGGCAATTCGGCGCTTCGGGCGGAATCCCAGTATTGCGGGAACAGGTATGACAGCTGGTCGCGGCCATGCTGCATGACGAAGAGACTATTTGTCTGCGTGTTCCAGTCGAGGCCAACGACATTGCGCAGGCCGGTGGCATAGCGATGGTCGTCGCCATAGGTCTGGTTGGGGACATCGGCCTTGAACTGCCAGATACCGCCCGCCGAGTCCAGGATCGGGCAGGGCTGCTGGCCGGGCGATCCTTTTGTGCGATCGACCAGTTGGCAGGCGTTCGAATAGGCGCCGATGTTCACGTAAAGATTGCCGGAATGGTCGAGGGCGATCGCTTTTGCTTCATGTTCGTGGCGAGCCAGCAGACCCGTAACAATCTTTTGCGGATGATCGGCGTCGACCACATTAAAATCTTTATCGAGTTTGTAACGGTATACGCAGGTATCGGAAGAGGCGTAGAGGTACCCGTCGCGGATGGCGATCCCCGTTCCGGTATAGTTGCCGAATCCGGTCTTTTTGTCGGCTTTGCCATCGCCGTTGGTGTCCATCAAACGATAGATGCCTTTGCCGTCATGCAGGGTAGCCAGCTTTACAAAAACGGCGCCGTTCGGTGCGACGGCGATATGACGGGAACCGCTGAGGCCTTCGACGAGCGTCGTTGCGGTAAAGCCGGCCGGCAGTTTCAGCGAATCGGACATGACCAGCTGGACTTCGGTCGGTGTGACGTCGAATGCAGGCCCCATACCGGCGGAGTCCGCCGCGGCGGTGGCGGTGCTGTCGGCGGGTTTTGCTTCGCCGCCGTTTCCACAGGACATCATGGCGGTCAAACCAAGACCGATCAGGAAGTAAGAGATCGTATATTTCATGGTAGTGTAGATTTTAACGGCCTGTAATTTACGCCCAATCCCGCAGAGGGATAAACTAATTTTTATCTTAGACATCCGGATTATACTGACGAAGCGCCGCCAGCAGCTCCTGGTTTTCCTGTTCGGTCCCCACCGTGATCCGCAGACAGCCCGCGCACAACTCGACCTTGCTCCGGTCACGCACGACAATCCCGTCCTTCAAAAGATGCTCATACAAACCGCGCGCATCGGGGACGCGCACCAGCAGGAAATTGGCGTCGCTCGGATAGACGGTCTGTATGCATGGGACGGCGCTTAACTCCCGCGAAAGCTGCTCCCGCATCGACACCAGCGCGCGGATCATTTCGTTGACCTGGCCGACTTCTTCCAGCGCCTTCAGTGCCAGTTCCTGGGTGGCCTGGTTAATATTGTACGGGGGTTTGACCTTGTTATATACGTCGATGATCGCCTCGCTTGCAAACGCCATGCCCAGCCGCAGACCGGCAAGACCCCAGGCCTTGCTCATGGTTTGCAACACGACGAGGTTGGGATATTCGGTGAGTTCCCGGATAAACGAATGATGGCGGGAAAAATTGATATAGGCTTCGTCGACGACGACGAGGCCGGGGAAATTGTTGAGTACGATCTCGATGTCCTGCCGGTTCATGGAATTGGCGGTGGGATTGTTGGGCGAGCAGATCCAGATCATTTTTGTGTGCTCGTCGGCCAGCCGCTCGAGATGCACGAGGTCCAGTTGAAAGTCATCCAGCAACACCGCCCGTCGAACTTCCACGTCATTGATGTGTGCGCTTACCTCATAGATCCCGTATGTCGGCGGGTTGATGATGACATTGTCCTTACCGGGGACACAGAACGCCCGGTACAGCAGGTCGATGCATTCATCGCTGCCATTCCCAAGGAAGATGTGTTGCGGAGCGATGCCCTTGATCTTCGCCAGCGCCTCTTTTACTTTCCACTGATGCGGGTCGGGGTAGCGGTTATACCATTTTGTCAGCGGCGACCCGAGGCTGTTCTCGTTGGCATCGAGAAAGACCTGCGCTTCGCCTTTGAAGTCGTCGCGGGCGGAGGAATAAGGGACCAGTTCCCGGATATTGTCGCGTAATAATTTATTCAGATCGAACATAGCGTTTGATTATTTTCCGGTTCCCAGTCGGATGCCCACCGCGCGGGCATGGGCTTCGAGACCTTCGGCCTCCGCCATCCGCATGACCGGAGGACCGATCGCGGCCAGCCCGGCCGGGGTTAGCTGTTGAAAGGTTATTTTTTTGACGAAACTATCGACGCTCACGCCGCTGTATGCGCGCGCATGGCCGTTGGTCGGCAGCACGTGGTTGGTTCCGCTCGCGTAGTCACCCACGCTTTCCGGTGAAAAATGACCCAGGAATACCGACCCGGCGTTGATGACTTTCGCGGCGACCCGTTCCGGCTCCCGGCAGGCCAGGATCAGGTGTTCGGGGGCGTATTGGTTCAGCAAGGCCATCGCCTGGTCCTCGTCCCGCACGATATAGGCACGGCTCGATGACAAGGCCATGCGGGCCAGGCCGGCGCGCGGGAGCGACTCCAACTGCCGGTCGATGGCAGTCTGCACCCGGTCCACAAGCTCGACAGACGGTGTGACCAGCAGGACCTGGCTGTCCGCGCCGTGTTCGGCCTGCGACAGCAGGTCGGCCGCAACAAATGCCGGGTCGGCGGTTTCGTCCGCGTATACCGCCACCTCGCTTGGTCCCGCCGGCATGTCGATCGCCACGCCTTCGCGCTGGACCAACTGCTTCGCGCAGGTCACGTATTGATTGCCCGGGCCAAAGATCTTGTCGACCCCCGGGATCGCCGGGGTGCCGAAGGCCATTGCCGCGATGGCCTGAACGCCGCCGACGCGGAAGATACGGGTCACCCCGACATGCCGCGCCGCGTATAAGATCGCCGGATGCAGATTGCCGGCGGCATCGGGTGGCGAACAAAGGACGATCTCCCGGCAGCCCGCGATCCTCGCCGGAATGGCCAGCATCAGCACCGTGGAAAAAAGCGGCGCGGTGCCGCCGGGGATATAGAGCCCTACTTTTTCGATGGCGACCGACTTCCGCCAGCAGCGAACGCCGGGTAGGGTCTCTACGACGGGTTCCGGACGCAATTGCGCCTCGTGAAAAGCGCGGATGTTGGCAGCGGCCTGGTGGATGGCGGTTCTCAATGACCCGTCGACGGCCGATGCTCCAGCGTCGATGTCTTGGCTGTTCAATTCGGCGGGTTCCGACGCTATTTTGTCGAATTGGAGGGAATATTTTTTTACCGCCGCGTCGCCGTTGCGCCGCACCTCATCGAGGATGGCCGAAACGGTTTGCTCCAGCGTGCGGATATCGATGGCGGGTCGTTGGATGGCCGGCCATTCCGTCATTTGCCAGATATTGTGAACAGCGATCTTCCTGCTCATACGATCATTTTTTCGATCGGAACGACCAGGATACCCTGGGCCCCTGCGGCACGGAGTTTCTCGATAATGTCCCAAAAATCATTTTCGCTCAGTACGCTGTGGACGCTGCTCCAGCCGGCTTCCGCCAGCGGCAGGACCGTCGGGCTTTTCATCCCCGGCAACAGGCGGATGATCTCCGGCAATTTTTCGTTTGGCGCATTTAACAGGACATATTTGTTGTTCCGCGCTTTGTTGACGGCGCGGATGCGGAAAAGGAACCGTTCCAGCAGCGCCTGTTGCTCCGCCCCGAGGCGTTCGTGGCGGATGAGGACCGCCTGTGATTGCAATACGGTCTCGACTTCCTTCAGCCCGTTCATGAACAGCGTGCTGCCGCTGCTCACCAGGTCCACGATCGCGTGGGCCAGTCCGATGCCCGGTGCAATCTCCACCGACCCGCTGATCTCGTGGATCTCCGCGCTGACCCGGTGTTTGTCGAGGAACTGCCGCACCAGCAGCGGATAGGTCGTCGCGATGCGTTTGCCGGCCAGCCAGGATACGCCGTCGTAGGGTTCGCTCCGGCCAACGGCCACGGACAGCCGGCATTTACCGAAGCCAAGCTGCTCGACAAGGCCCACCTTTTTATTTTTTTCGCGGACGACGTTTTCGCCGACGATCCCGATATCGGCCACCGAGTCTTCCACGTATTGCGGGATATCGTCGTCACGCAGGAAATAGATCTCCATCGGGAAATTGTCGCATTCCGCTTTTAGTTTGTTGACGCCGTCCTTCAGGCCGATGCCGCAGTCTTTCAGCAACTTTACGCTGTCGTCGAACAGCCGGCCTGATTTCTGGATCGCGATCTTCAGTTTGGTCATAATGTTTTCAAATTAGAAAGGGCTCACCGTATGGTAAGCCCTTTGAATGTTGTATGGCGAGACGCACATCACCGGCCTACCTGCGAGGTAAGATATGGATGTGATGGTGCAGTCTGGTTGCGTTCATGCGGCAAAAATAGATGTGAATGGTGAATGGCCAAAATTTATTTTCCTATCCCACGATAAGGTTCAGCAGCAGCACGCCGATCAGGCCCACCACCGAGACGATCGATTCCATGACCGACCAGGACCGGATGGTATCTTTGATCGACAGGTTAAAGTATTCCTTGAACATCCAGAAGCCACCGTCGTTGACATGGGAAAAGAACAGGCTTCCGGCGCCCACCGAAAGGACCATCAGGTTCGGGTTCACGTGCAAGCGCGTGATGATCGGCAGGATGAGGCCCGCGGCGGTAAGTCCGGCAACGGTGGCCGAGCCCAGGCAGACACGGATGATCGCCGCCATCAGCCACCCAAGGACCAGGGGGTGAATCGGCCAGTCCTGCAGGTGACCGGCGATCTCGCGGCTCACGCCGCTCGCGGAGAACACTTCTTTCAGCGCACCCGATCCGCCGATGATCAGGAGGATCATCGCGACGTCCCGCACCGACTCTTCATAGATCTTCATCGTCTGCCGGATACTCATCCCGGTCCGGATCCCGAGCACATACGTTGCGAAGGCGACGGCCACCAGCAGGATGATGGACGGGTTTGTGATGAAGGACAACCAATGCTGGCTGTTCGCATCGGGATGCGCCGCCATGTTCACGACGGTGGTCCCCATGAGCAGGATAACGGGCAGCAGCGATGACATCAGGCTCGTCCCGATCCCGGGCAACTTGTCTTCGGGCTTTTCCGCGGCAACCAGTCCTTCCAGCGGGGAGGCGGCGAGGGTACGCAGGGTCCGCGAGTACAGCAGGCCCGCGAGGATAACGGCGGGGATCGCGATGGTCATCCCCAGCATCAGAGTCTTTCCCATATCGGCGTGGAAGAGACCGACCAGCGCCGCAGGCGCGGGGTGCGGCGGCAGAAAGCCATGGGTAACCGACAGCGAGGCCAGCATCGGCAGGCCGATGTATACGATGGGCAGTTTGTATTTGTACGCCACGGAAAAGATCAGCGGCACCATCAGCACGAACCCTACATTGTAGAACAGCGGGATCCCGATGATAAAGCCCGTTACCATCAGCGCCCACTGGATGTATTTCTGCCCGAAGGCGTTCATCATGAACGTGGCGATCCGTTGCGCCGCGCCGCTCTCCGCCACCATCTTACCCAGCATGGCGCCGAGGACGATCACGATGGCCAGTTCGCCGAGGGTGTCGCCCATGCCCTTATAGACGGCGGCGGCAATCTCCTGTGGCGGAATGCCCAGCAACAGCCCGGTCGCGACCGACACGACGAGGAAGGCCAGAAAGGCGTTGATCTTCCCCCAGGTGATCATCAGGACGAGTAAGAGGATGCCGGCAAAAACAATCAATAGATGCATATCGTTCCGATCTTCAATGCGAATCCCTGCTCACCTCCGATCCCGAGCCCCCGTTCAGGAAATCCAGGTCGGCGCCTTTGTCGGCTTGCTGCACATGGCGGATGTAGAGGTGAACATAACCCCGATCAGCAACCGCCGGGGGCGGTTGCCAGGCGGCGCGTCTGCGCGCCAGTTCCGTCTCCGGTACATCCAGGTGCAGTCGGCGGCCGGCCACGTCCAGTTCGATCCAGTCTCCGTCTTGCACCAGTGCCAGGGCGCCGCCGATGGCCGATTCAGGGGAGACGTGCAGGACGACCGTTCCATAAGCCGTACCGCTCATTCTTCCATCGGAGATCCGCACCATATCCGTAACGCCTTTTTCCAGAAGTCTTTTCGGCAGGGTCATATTCCCCATCTCCGGCATGCCGGGATAGCCGACCGGGCCCACGTGTTTTAGCACCATCACCGATGTTTCGTCAATATCGAGGTCCGGGTCATCGATGCGTGCGTGGTAGTCTTCGATATGTTCAAACACGACGGCGCGGCCGCGATGTTGCATGAGGGCGGGGGTAGCCGCGGACGGTTTGATTACCGCGCCGTTTGTCGCCAGGTTGCCTTTGACCACGGCGATCCCGGCATGCGGCAACAGGGGGTTGCCGGCCGCCGCGATCACATCCCGGTTATAACAGGTCTCCCGGCCCGCGATATTTTCCCGGTGGGTGCGACCGTTAACCGTCATGACGTCGAGGTTCAGCCGGTCGCGCAGCTCGTGGAGGACAACGGGCAGGCCGCCGGCATAGTAGAAATCTTCCATCAGGAATTTGCCGGAAGGCATCAGGTTGACAAGCAGGGGGATATCGCTGCCCAGCCGGTCGAAGTCGTCGAGGTCGAGGGATATCCCGATACGGCCGGCGATCGCCGTCAGGTGGATGATAAAATTGGTGCTGCCGCCTACCGCGGCGTTGACTTTGATCGCATTTTCGAAGGCGGCGCGGGTGAGGATCTTTGACAAGCGCAGGTCTTCTTTCACCATCTCCACGATCCGGCGGCCGGACAGCTGGGCCAGCGCTTTTTTCCGCGAATCCACCGCCGGGATGGCCGCTGCGCCCGGCAGGGACAGGCCGAGCGACTCCACCATGCAGGCCATCGTGCTTGCCGTGCCCATGGTCATGCAATGGCCGGGGCTACGGGACATACAGCTCTCCGCCAGCAGCCAGTCGGCTTCGCTGATCCGGCCGGTCTTCCGGTCTTCGTCAAACTTCCAGACCTGGGTGCCCGATCCGATATCGTGGCCTTTCCATTTTCCGTTCAGCATCGGTCCGCCGGGTACAACGAGGGTGGGAAGGTCGACGCTGGCCGCGCCCATGAGGGTGGAGGGCGTTGTCTTATCGCATCCCGTCAGCAGCACCACGCCGTCCAGCGGGTTACCGCGGATCGACTCTTCGGTGTCCATGCTCGCAAGGTTGCGAAACAACATCGCGGTCGGCTTCAGCAAGGTTTCGCCCAGCGACATGACCGGAAATTCGAGGGGGAAACCGCCCGCTTCGTAGACGCCCCGTTTTACTTTCTCGGCGAAGTCTCTCAAATGGGCGTTGCAGGGCGTCAGCTCCGACCAGGTGTTGCAGATGCCGATCACGGGGCGGCCGTCAAACAGGTCTTCGGGAAAGCCCTGATTTTTCATCCAGCTGCGGTAGATAAAACCCATCTTGTCTTTCTTCCCAAACCAGGTTCGGCTGCGAAGCTCCATATTGGTCGTCTTTGGGCGAAAATAGGGAAACTTCGTCGGACCTGCCTCGTCACGGGCAGCGCTTCGTCGAAACTTCGTCGCCCGGTTATTCCACGGGGCGGGTAAACTGCTTGTAACAGTCGTTGATGTACACGAGGATGTCAACGGTCGCGGCCCGGCGGCAATAGTCGTAGGAGGGGCGATATTTCTTCATGAACAATTTTAGGGAATCGCCCTGGAGGCGGGTGATCTTTGCGACGTATTCCTTGTTGTAGCGAAAGTCGACGTAATAGTCCTGTTCCTCTTTGGTCAGGCGTTTTTCAAGCTCCTTCCTTTGTTTGGCGGCCGTGGACGTATTACGGAAGATGTTCATGCTGACCCCTACCCCGTCGCCCTGGCGCTGTTGTTCGAACCGCTTCTCGTGTCCTTGCTCGTAGACCCAGGCGTATTCCTTCCGGCGGTCCATGGAATCCAGTTGATAGTTGGTAAACGCGACCCGGGCGGCGGTCAGGATTTGCGGTTGTATCTCGAGGAAGACAGGATAGGAGGCGGTCAGGATCGATGCGGTGACGGTGATGGTGTCCGGCTTATGGCCAACGGAGGAAAACGAGATATGGTCGCCGGGCGCCGCCTGGATGCGATAGCTGCCGTCCTCGTCGGAAAGATCGTAACGTCCCTCGGTGATATTGTGGATACTAACGGAGATCAACGTGTCCGAACTGCCTTTCACGTAGACCTTCCCGGTCAGGAATTGTTGTGCACTCGCTGTAAACCCGCCGCTCAGCAACAGGACAAATAAGTAAAAAATATATCGCATAGTTCTTTCAGGAGTTCGCCAAGATAGGTTTATTTCCGCTATCGGGGCCGCCCCCGGCTTCAAGTTTTTGTTAAAACGATTTTAGGATTTACATTTACCGCCGCAATGTGCGCACAGCCATTCAAATTCAACTTATTAGTTATGCAAAAGTTGTTCCTCAGCTGCCTCTTCGGCATGAACTTTTTCGGTGCTTCCGCCGCTCCCGCGCCGGCGAAACAGGAGTTTTTTGCCATCCGGGTTTATCAATTGAAAAGCGCCCGGCAGGAGGCGCGGGTGGACAGCTTCCTTCAGGGGGTGCTCCTGCCGTCGCTGCACCGGCAAAAGATAACGGGCATCGGGGTTTTCAAGCCGGTTGGGAATGATACCGCCGCGGTTCGGCGGATATATGTCTTTATCCCGTTCCGGAGTTTGGAGCAGTATGATGAGGTGATGGGGATGCAGCCATCCATCGCCGGCACGTATGACGATGCGCCGTACGCAAGGATAGAGACCATCTTGCTCAAGGCATTCCCGGATATGCCGGCGCATGCCGCGCCATGGTCCGGTCAGGCCTACAGTCCCGACCGTATTTATGAACTGCGAAGCTATGAAGGTCCGACGGAATCGTATTTTGCCAACAAGGTTCAGATGTTCAACAAGGGCGGGGAGATCACGTTATTCGACAAATTGGGGTTTCATGCGGTCTTTTATGCGTCGGTGATATCCGGCGCCCATATGCCCAACCTTATGTACATGACAAGTTTTGAGAACATGGCCTCGCATGACGATCATTGGAAGACATTCGGGGCCGATCCGACGTGGAAAGAGTTATCCGCGGATCCGCAATACCAGCACAATGTGTCGCATATCGACATTGTCCTGTTGCATGCGGCCTCCTACTCTGAATTATGATTGTTTTCACATACTAGCCATCGGACCTGTTGCGTTTACTCAATAAACAAGCCTCCAAATAATATTCGGTTTATGAAAAACGCAGATCGGCCATTTATCGGCATTATTATCGTCACGATAGCCGCGCTCTATGGCATCTTCGCTCTATTGAGCTAAGGGAAAATCCGGACCAAAGGGAAGAATTAAAAACGGGCAGAGCCAAGGGACCGCGCCCCCGGAAACATGGATAAGTTACGACGGAAGGATACAAAGGGTTGTCTTGCCGGATCGACCACGTACTCCCATTTCAGGAAGCAGGTTTTACTTCGTAGATTGGACTGAAAAGATACAACTTTCCCGTGGCTACTTCGATACATTGGAATCTTTTTCTCAATTTTTTCCCCTTTTTGAATAAACGTTGATCTTCCAGGGTGAAACAACCGCCCTCCGGGATCTGTTCGACCAGCATCAGGCCTTCCTTTTCATCATCATATTGACGCAGCACGCGCATCAGGTGTTCATCCGCGCAGCTGCTTGCGGGCAGGTCGTGGAGGTTCTTTTTTAGCGCCTTGAGCACGTCCGCGGGAAATACGGCAAGCGGAAGGAATTCTTCCAGGATCTTTCGATAGACCCGTTTCCATTCTTTTCCATGGGACTGAACCTGGTTGCCGAATTCCATAAATGTCACCAGGTGGGCCAATTCGTGGATAAGGGTAATCAGAAAGGAATATGGGTTAAGGTTCCCGTTTATGCTGATCCGGTGCGGGGCGGATCTTGTCGCGTGGCGGTAGTCGCCCAGGACGCTTTTGCGTTCCCGGGTAATCGTAAGGTGGACCTGGTAATGGTTGAGGTAGTTGAGGATCGGGGCCGCCGCCTGACCCGGGATCCAGCGGCGCAGGTAATCCAGCGGCGCTTCTTTCTTAGGCATTTTTTGGCGACTTCTTTAAGAATTTCAGTAAAATCCTGACTTCCAGAAAGGTATATACGACATACAGCATAAAACAACCAAAAATGGCATTCTTGTTGACCGCTTTCGCCAGGTAGCCGTATAACAGCGCGGCCACCATACAGATCACCATTTTAACGATGAGACTGCCATATATGGCCCGCACGAAGGCGTGGGGGTTCGGCGTTCGGATCGACCGGAGCTGCAGGAAATAGGAAAACGAGGTAATTGCAAACAATAAACCATTGCCTGCCAGTAGGATATCCGCATCCGTGTTCCAGTTACGCAAAATTAGCGTTCCGACAACTATAAGGACCGACGCGACAACGGCGAAGGCGGGAATAGGCAAAAAGGCGCGGAGGTATGCTCTATTTTTCATCTTTTTTCCCCGAGTTGGCTTTTATTAGCTCCACCAACACAAACACAATAACCAGCAAAGGTACAACCCAGGAAAAGATGGGGAAAGAAAGTTTGAGCCATTTGTCGGCTTTTATGCCTAACCATACAGCAACACCCACGGAGACAGCCACTTGCGTGGATAGTCCCGCGTAACGCATTAACTGACGACGGCCGTCACGATCAGCCGGCTGCGATTTCGGCATGTTTGAAGTCCCGCTTATATTCCGGGGCTGATTTCTCTTTTTCCTTTGATGGCTGTTCGGCCGCCGGCGTCATATGACATTCCCCGTTGAAATTGGCAGCCGGTTCGATCTGCAGCTTGGCCGCCTCGATATTCCCATTGAGGTGGCTGCCGCCTTTCAGCTGGAGCAGGTCTTTCACCTTTATGGTACCGGTCACTTTTCCCATAATATCAGCCTGCTGGCCATTGATATCGCCCTGGACGACCCCGCCGGCGCCGATAACGACTTTTGCCGAGCAGTGGATGTTTCCGATCAGCATTCCATCGATCCGCAGGTCTCCGTTGCTGGTGATGTCGCCTTTCATGGTGGTTCCTGCGCCGATGAGGCTTGTGCTGGTGCCAACAGAGACTTCTCCGGGCATGTCTGATTTGGTTTTTCCGTTAAACATAATAAGTATCAGATTTTAGGTTTTCAATCGCTTATCTTTTCGGGTTTGGGTATCTTCAGGGTGTTGGTATCCAGCTTCACCGTCGTATTCCCTTGCAGCACGCCGCGAATCCCGTCCAGGTACTGGTCCCTGTACCGTACTTCCTGCTCTAACGAATCGGTGCGTATTTTTAGTTCACGAAGGTCCCGGGTATTGTTCACATCCCCATACCCCGGGATATACAGCTTCAATGGCGTAAAAACGATCAGTGCCACCGTCAAACCGGTCAACAGTACAAAAATCGTGCAGAGAAGGGTGTAAACGCTGAGACGGGATAGTTTGAAGGTCACTACTTCTTCATAGGTATCGTCGTTCATTACCACAAGCCGGTAGCGGTTCTGAAGGCGTTTCAAGGTCGAATTGGCATCGAATTTGGCCATATTGGATTGGATGAACGGCGAGCGGCCGGTTTTATGATAACTGTAATAAAGATAGTAAAATAAATTGGTGGAAAAGGAGTTATTAGCTCTAAGTTTGCCGTTTTCAAAAGGACATCGTGACGTTTAGTAAGATCCTGCTATCGGTCGTATTTCTCTTGCTGCTCCGGACGGCCTCCGGTCAGTTGGGCGTCGACTATGAACTCAAGAAGCCGGAGAAATGGGAGAACCGCACACTCGCGTCGGAGACGTCCAATAACGGCAAGAAATTCAAGAAGTTCCGACATTTTGTCCAGAACAACATCACCCACTACAATTACTACTACAACGCCAACGAGAAATTAAAGATGATCGTTGCGCGGGCGAAGGCTTCGTACAGGGACGACTATACCAAATTGCTCGCGTTTTACAATTTTACCCCCGAGGGCACTTCCACCCAAAAAAAGGAGCTCGATTCGATCGTCTACAAGTGCACGATGGGTATCCTCATCCATGATACCCGCAACGACTGGATCGACAACCTGTATCTGCTGATGGGCGAATCTTACTACTACAAAAAGTTTTACGATTCCGCGTATATCACGTTCCAGTTTATCAACTGGGCGTTTGCGCCAAAGGAGAAGGATGGGTATTATATCCCGATCGGCAGCAACTACAACAAGGAGGAAGGTGGAAGCGCGGATAAGGTCGCCACACTCGAAAAGCGTAAGACCCTCGAGAAGTTCTTCGATCTGCCCGGGCCAAGCCGCAATGACGCCCTGGTGTGGAAGGTCCGAACGTATCTCGCGCAAAACCGGTATGTGGAAGCCGCTTCGCTGATAGAAGTCCTGGATCATGATCCGCAATTCCCCGCGCGTCTTCGGCCGTCGCTTGCCGAAGTCCGGTCCCTGTATTACTATCAGCAGGGCATCTATGACAGTACCGCCTACTTCCTCACCCAGGCATTACCCGCCGCGGGAACGCATGAAGAATATGCCCGGTGGGAATACCTGATCGCGCAGTGTTATGAGCGCACCGATCATTCCTATGAAGCAAAGACCTTTTACGAACGTTGTTATTCGCACACCTATGATCCGGTGCTCGATATCTATGCGCGGCTCAATGCGATCCGGCAGAACAAGGAAGGCGGCGTCGACTATATCGACAAAAATATCCAGGTGCTGGCGAAGATGGCAAAAAAGGATCGTTATGAGCCCTACCGGGATATCATTTACTATACCGCGGCGCAGATGGAACTGGAGCGCAAGAACCGCCCCGGGGCCATTGCCTTCCTCCAGCTTTGCGTCAGGAATTCTCCGCCAAACGGCACCCAGCGCACCCGGGCTTTTCTGCAGCTGGCCAATATGCGGTTTGAAGACAAACAATACCGGCTTGCCAAGAGTCTTTACGACAGCCTGAATATGATCGAACTCGCCAACCAGGGGGATATCACGTGGCTGAACGACCGCAAGGCCGCGCTCGCGACGCTCGTGGCACAGCTCCAGGTCATCGACCGGCAGGACAGCCTCCAGCGGATCGCCGCCATGCCGGCGGCGCAGCGGGATATTTACCTCAGGAAGATGGCCCGCACGCTCCGGCGGCTGCAGGGTCTCCGGGATGAAGCGGAGGAAGAGGGGGGTGTCGCATCGATCAGCGCGCAGAACAAAAGCGTCCCGGATCTGTTCGCCGGCAACTCCGGTGGAACCGCCGCGGACTGGTATTTTAACAATCCCAATCTACGGGCGCGTGGCTATACCGATTTCAAGAACCGGTGGGGGAACCGCAACAACGTCGACAACTGGGAGATCGCTTCCATGGCGAGAAACAATCTTGCGGCGAATGGCGCCAATAATCGCGGCAACGGCGGTTTTGGGCCGGACAGCGCCGGCCGCGGCGGCGCCGCCAAACCTGCCATCGACTACAAGTCCCTGCTGGCGGGACTGCCGTTGACCGCGGAGAAAATGAAAAAGTCGAATGATTCGATCGAAGGGGCCCTTTTTGTGCTGGGCAAGACATACCAGGAGGGCATCCAGGACTATCCCTACGCCATCGGCGCCTATGACACGTTAATCACGAAGTTCCCGGCCACGCGGCAACAGGAACAGGCGCTGCTCAACCTGTACTACTGCTATACCAAACTCGGCGACCAGGCCAATGCGGACCGCATGCTCGGGTTGCTCAAGGAAAGATTTCCCCGGGGAGCTTTTACGGCCCGGGCGCTCAATCCCGATTCCGTCGCCAACGCCCAAAGCAGTTTGAGGGTGAATGCGACGGCGCTGTATGAAAAGATCTATGAATCGTTCATCGAAGGCCGGTTTGATGAAGCCGTCGCTCAAAAGCGGGTCGCCGATAGCCTATATGGCGATAAATACTGGACACCCCAGTTGCTGTATATCGAATCGGTATATTTTATACGCACCAACCGGGACCCCGAGGCAAAAGCGGTGCTGACAAGCATTGTCAACAAATTCCCACGGACACCGATGGCGGATAAGGCCAATACCATGATCGATGTATTGGGGCGGCGGCGCCAGATCGAAGACTACCTGACCAGGCTCCAGATCAGGAAGGCGGAGGATACGGCCGAGGTGGTGACACAGCAGCAGGCGGTCCGGCCGGCCGATAACCGGCCAAGGTTGACCCGAAACGATTCCAACATGCTAAAGGCCGACAGCACCTCGGATTGGGCGAAAGCGCGGGCCCTCGAGGCGGCGCTGGGCCGGGATACGAGCAGTCGCAAAGGTGTCGCCGGTCCCACGAAGATCGGGGTGGACTCGGCTGCGCTCCGCGGGGTCGCATCGTCGGACAGTGCGGTGGCTGCCGCCAAATTACGCAACATGAATTCCGCGTTTTCGCTTTCGCCGGATGCCCCGCACTCCGTGGTGATCGTGATGAACAAGGTCGACCCGGTCTATGTCAATGAGGCGCGAAACGCGTTTAACGGGTATAACCAGGAGAATTTTTATAGTCAGCAGCTCACCGCGGAGAATGCCTCCCTCAACGACACCGTCAAAATCCTGATGATCGGGCATTTTGCCACGGATAAGGAGGCGATGATCTATATGAACAAGATGAAGGCGCTGGCGCCCCGCCAGATCGTGCCGTGGCTGCCCGTGGGGAAATACTCGTTTATCATCGTGTCGGTTCCCAATCTTCAGTTATTGCTGAATAACAAGGATATAAATGCCTACCGGCAATTTTTGAATACGGCCTATCCGGGAAAATTCTAACTCCGAAAACCCAGCACGAATTTTGAATTAACAGGGTTTTTAGGAACCTTACGGTACTTTTACGTTTACGCTGGTCCGACCCCGCAGGTCCGGCCTTCGGCCGGGTTAAACCATAAAGAAACTTACGATATGTCATCCAAATGGGTCCCGATCTTCTGGAAGGTCTTTTTTTATAGCCTCGGCGCCTTTTTGCTTTTCCTGGTCCTGATCAACCTTGGGGTATTCGGGTCTTTGCCGTCGTTAAAGGAGTTAGAGAACCCATCGATCACACTGGCAACGGAGGTGTTTGCGGATGACGGCACCCCGATGGGCAAATTTTACAAGGACAAGGGGAACCGCAGCAACGTCGAGTTCAAGGATATCTCGCCGAATGTCGTCAATGCGCTGGTGGCTACCGAAGACGCCCGCTTTTATGAGCACTCGGGTATCGACGGCTTTTCCGTCATGCGGGCGGTGGTGAAGCTCGGAAAGGATGGCGGCGGCAGCACCATCACCCAGCAGCTCGCCAAGAACCTGCTCGATCAGGGGTCGAAGAACTTTATGCGCCGGTTTATCGAGAAGCTCAAGGAATGGATCATCGCGATCAAGCTCGAGCGCAATTTTACCAAGCAGGAGATCCTTGCGCTGTATCTCAATGAAGTGCCTTTTGGCGACAATGTCTATGGCATCCGCAATGCTTCCCGGACCTTTTTCCAAAAAGAGCCCGACCGGCTTAGCGTCGACGAAGCGGCGGTGCTGATCGGCATGCTGAAGGGAAATACCATCTACAACCCCCGGAAGAACCCCAAGATGGCCGTCGAGCGCCGAAATACGGTGATCGGCCAGATGGCCAAATACAATTTTCTTACCGACAAGGAGGCTGCGGCATTCAAGGCCCGGCCCATCGACTTGAGCAACTATAAGAAAGTCGATGAGAACAATGGTCTTGCGCCTTATTTCCGGGATGTGCTCCGGGAGGACCTCCGCAAATGGTGTAAGGAGCATAAGAATCCGGCCACGGGCGAACCGTATAACCTGTATGAGGATGGGTTGAAAGTCTATACGACCATCAATCCGCGGATGCAGATCTATGCGGACGAGGCGGTGGCCAAGCAACTGCCGCTGCTGCAAAAAGCGCTTAGCGCACAGTACAATATTCGAAAAGGGGTGATCTGGAAAGACCACCTCAACGTCCTCGAGGCCGCGATGCACAACAGTGAGCGGTGGAACAACGAGGAGGATGCGGGGATGACGGATGATCAGATCCGAAAGACCTTTCTCAAACCGGTCGCGATGCGGGTCTTTGCCTGGAATTCCAAACGGGAAAAGGACACGGTCATGTCACCGCTGGATTCCATCAAATACACCCAACAGATGCTCCAGACCGCCTTTATGGTCATGGACCCGGTAACGGGCGCCGTTAAGGCCTGGGTGGGCGGCATCGATTTCAAAACCTACAAATTCGACCACGTCAATATCAACACGAAACGGCAGGTCGGCAGCGCTATCAAGCCTTTCCTTTACAGTCTCGGGATCGAAGATTTCAATTTCACACCTGAAACGGAGTGTGAGACCAGCCAGCAGTATTTTCCCGGTTTTGGTTTTGTTCCGGCGCGTCCCGACAAACACGAAGGCGGCAGCACGACGATGGCTACCGGTCTCGCCTGGTCGATCAACGGGGTTGCGGCTTATATTATGAAACAGGTGGGCCCAAAACGGTTCTCGGAATATATGAAGCAGGTCGGCATCCCCACGAAGATCGACCCCTACCCTTCGATGGCGCTTGGCGCATGCGATCTTTCGTTGTATGAGATGATGTGGGGTTATACGATGTTCCCCGCGGGCGGCTTCAGCACCCGGCCATTTTATATTTTGCGGATCGAAGACAAGAATGGCGCGGTCCTCGCCCGCTTTGACACCGAACGCAAGGAGGTCATCAGTCCGACGACGGCATACACGATGGCCCGGATGATGCAGGGGCCCGTGGATTTCGGTACGGCCGCGGGGCTCCGCAACCGGCTCGGGCTGGCGGAGATGGGGGGAAAGACGGGTACCACCAACGATAATTCCGATGCCTGGTTTATGGGCTATACGCCGCAGCTGATGGCCGGGGCATGGATCGGCTGCGACGATCGTTTTATTCACCTGGAGGGCGGCCTCGGGTATGGCGCGCAGGCGGCGCGCCCGATCTGGGAGTATTTTTATGCGAAGGTGCTGGCCGATAAGACCCTTGGCATCGACCGGAATGCGCGGTTCGTCCAGCCGGAGGATATGCGTAGGGGGATGATGTATGATTATCAGAACCTGATCGAGAAGGTGGCGCCGCCGGGAGCGGAGGGCGCCAATGAGGGAAATGGACGGGCAAACCGGTACCTGGATACCAGTCCGCCGACGGTACCGGTGGATTCGCGGCTTTCGCCCGAAGAACAGAGGGTGTTGAATGAGGCGACGATACAGAAGAGTAGTAGCGCGGGGTCCGTCAAGATTACCGTCAGTGACGCTCCGGCACAACAACAGCCGCCCAGGAAAAAACAAGGTTTCCTCAAGCGGCTGTTTGGCGGGAAGAAAAATAATTGATTCGCGCGCGCTCCGCGCGCGCGAATCGCTTCAGGCGCGCCGACACGGCGCGCCTATTTCAGGTGTGCGCGAAGCATCCAGGCCATTTTTTCGTGCTCTTCCATCAGGCCGGTGATAAAGTCGCTGGTGCCCGCGTCGCCGTATTCGTCGGCAAAGGGTTTTATGTTCTCTCTCAGGAAAACGATAATGCTTTCGTGGTCTTCGGTCAGTTCCTTTATAAAGCCGAGGCTGTCGTTCTTGGCCCGCTTCTGTTCCGTCAGGTGCGTCAGTTGCAGGTAGCTTTGCAAGGTAGCCGGCGCATAGTGTCCCAGTTTACGCATCCGCTCCGCTACCTCGTCCACTTTGTCTTCCAACTCCTCATACTGCTGTTCAAAGAAGATGTGCATGGAATGAAAGTCGGGTCCTTCGACGTTCCAGTGTGCGTTCCGCGTCTTTGTGTACAGGACGAATTCATCTGCCAACAGTTTGCCCAGCACCGTTGCGACGGCCTGCGTGTTCTTTGGTGTAATGCCGATACTTGTGTTCATGGAATATACATTTAAAAGTTTTTAACATACCTTTTTGAATGTGCCCGGATCCGGACAGTGAACGATTTCGGACAATGACCGGGTTTGACCGCCCGACCGTTCGGAACCGGACAGCCGGCTATGGAACGAAATCCGGGCAGCTATTCACTTTCAATAGGTTGCGATCGTTTTGTGGTTTGGCATCCCGTTGGTCTTATCCTCATCGTAAATGATGCATTATTAATCTAAACAAAAAACGTATGCAACAGTTATCAATAGCCGCTATTTTGTTGTCCGTTTCGCTGCGCAGTCTCGCCGGAGACCCCACGGACAAATTGTCTCACTTCAAGGGAGCGGAGAATTTCAAAAGCACTTTCCCGAAAGCCGAGGTGATCGACTGCAAAAATACGGGAGAATTTACAGAAGTGAATTTTATCTGGAACGGTCTTCATATCCAGGCATATTATGACCGGGCAGGGAATGCCGTCGGGGCCAGCCGGGAGATCGGCATCGAACATCTTCCGGTGACGGTACAGGTGAACCTCGGGCGCGAGTATCCCGATTTCATCGTGAAAGAAGCCATCGAATACACGGATATGGACAACTCGCTCAGTTATTATGTGACCGTCACGGACACAAAGACGGCCCGGGTGCTTCATATCTCGCCCGATGGGTACATCAGTGTCTTCAAACGCTTACATGGGGATAAAAGGGGAACAGGGAACTAGGCTCCCCTTATCGCTCGTTTTGAATGGTAACGCCCGCCGTTTCTTCGGGGGGCTTTTTTTTACCTTTGCCCAGAACATCCACCCGGACGCGCGTCAGGCCGCGGCCGGCAAATCCCAGGATTTCCGCCGCGGCCCGGCTAAGGTCGATGAGGCGGCGGTTTCGCGGATGCATCTTGTCGTTGATCCGGACGATAACCGTCTTTTGATTGCGAAGGTTGGTCACCCGCACCCAGGTGTGCATCGGGAGGGTGTTGCTTGCGGCGGTCAGGCTGTCCTCGTGGAAGATCTCGTCGGTAAATGTCTTTCGGCCTTCGAATTTGGCGGCGTAATAGCTGGCGATGCCGAACTGGACTTTGATAGGCTTATTGTGCGGTTTTGCGGGTGGTGCCGCGTGCTGGGCGAACGCGGCGGCCGGAAGAAGCAATGTGGCAAGCAATCGGTTTATCAAGAGATCGGCTTTTGTGCAAAATACCTGTTCCTCAGGCTCCGGTCTTCCCCATAAATATCGTCATAAAACTGCAACTTCCCTTTCTTTCCTTCTACGGTGAAATAGCGGATAAAGATAGGAACCTTTGTAAACCCCCAAACGGTATGTTTCTCCTGGCGGGTGATCCACGCCTTCAGGGTGTCCGGATGGTATTTCATCGTATCGTTTCGGATCAGGAAGTCGGAGAGCTTACGCCATTGCTGCACCCGGACGCAGCCGTGGCTCAGGGCCCGGAACATTTTGTCGAACATCCACCGGACATTGGTGTCATGGAGGTAGACGTCGTATTTATTCTTGAAATTGAACTTCATGACGCCGAGAGAGTTGTCGTCCCCCTGGCGCTGTTTGAGCTGATAGGGGAAATTATTTTTGTTCAACCGCCGCCAGTTGATGGTTATCGGGTCGCGTACGCTGTCGTTGTCGTCGACCACCATCAGATTTTGTTTTTGCAGGTAGGACACGTCATGTTTGATCGCCGGCAGCATTTCGCGGAATATGATGCTATTCGGCACCGTCCATTGCGGAAAGGTAACAAAGTTCGAGATCTCGCTGGTGAGCAGGGGGGTTCGTGTCTTTGGCGCACCTACGATCACTTTGGATTCCAGGGCCACGGAATCGGCGTCTTCCACCTTCAGGCTAAAAGCAGGCAGGTTCACCCAAACATAGGTCTTTGGCAGGGTATCGGGCAGCAGTTTATAGCGGTCCAGGGTGATGGCGATCCGCTTGAATTTCTCCCAGTCGGAGTTGTTCATCATCGTTACCAGGTCCTGGTTGGGTTTGCCCGTCACTTTGAGTTTGTTGACGGTCTGGTATTGACGGATGGCCGTTCGCAGGATAGCCGTGTCCACGGTGGTCACGGCCGAATCGATATAACCCGATTCGCGAAGGCGCTGTGCCAGCGCGGAATAGAATGCTGCTGAATCCTTATAGGGATATTCCAGCCAGGTCAGGTTACGGAACCGGGCAGTTGCCAAAAAATCATGCAGGTAAGCCCGGACCGAATCGTATTGCGGGAGTTTTGGCTCCAGTTCGTGCAGGGTTGGCGTGATGCTGTTTGTCTGTAGCGCGGCGGCCAGCGTCTGCGTGTATATCGAATCCGGCAGGACCGAATCCTTCCGAAGGGTCACGCTGTCATAGTCCAGCCGCCCACGCCGGATATCCTTTACCAGATGAAAGAAGGCGTCCGTCATCAGCAGGTCGGCCCGTGTCCAGATGGCTGCGTTCTTTTTGGCCATGGTGTCCTCCTCCAGGACCCGCCGGATGAAATGAAGGGAATAGTAGTGATAGTCGGTCGGAAAGAGGCCGAATTCCTTGCTGCTGTCGATAAATGCCAGGAGGGAATCCGCCTGACGCTTCCAGCGCTCTTTGCCGCTCCAGATCGGAACGTACCCGTTGGCGCTGTAGAGGCTGTCTTCCAGCGGCCTGTACAGGAGGGTCGTAGTATCGTTGAGTTTGTCGTGATTCTTCGCGGCGTATGCCAGGACCGTTTTCAGATCCTCCCCCACGTGCTCGTCCATCTGCGCCGGGGATTTTACTTCGTCTTTTCGCCCTTTTTGACTTCCATCGTGACAGGACACCAGGATAGTTAAGGATACGACCGATAAGATGAAAGGGACGATTCGAAAACGAGCATTCATATTGCGCCAATATAATACAAGGTATTAATATGTCCAAATCCGCGGGATACGCTGTTCCAGCAGCAACAGGTCCGCCAAAACTATGGCAGTCATTGCCTCCAGGATCACCGGTGCCCGGAGTGCCACGCACAGGTCATGGCGGCCTTTCACCGAAAATTTCTCCAGCTGTTCGGTCTCCCAGTTTAGTGTCAGTTGCTCCTTTGGCGTCGAGGACGTCGGTTTGATCGCAATGCGGTACACCAGCTCGTTTCCATTTGTCAACCCGCCGACGACTCCGCCGGCATGGTTGGTCCGGGTGTGCCCGGTCATGTCTTCGATCGCGTCATTGTGCTGGCTGCCAAACATCCGGGCGGCGGCAAACCCCGTCCCGAATTCCACGCCTCTAACGGCCGGAATGGCCAGTGCAGTATGTGCCAGCAATGATTCGACCGAGTCAAAGAACGGTTCGCCAAGCCCGACCGGCAGACCGGTCACGCGGCACTCGATGATCCCCCCGACCGAGTCCTTTGCGTCGATCGCCTTTTGAAGGCCTTTTTCGATGTCTGTCTCGCCGCCGACTTCGAGGATATCTGCTTTTACCTTTATCGCCGCTCCCAACAGCTTTTTGGCGATCACTGCCGCGGCCACCAGTCCTACGGTCAATCGCGCGGAAAAGGAGCCGCCGCCGCGGTAGTCTTCAAAGCCGCCGAACTTCCGATTGGCCACGAAGTCGGCGTGGCCGGGTCTTGGCACAGCACGTTGCTGCTCGTAGTCGGCCGAACGGGTGTTGTTGTTTTCGAACAAGATCGTGATGGGCGCGCCGGTGCTGACGCCGTTGAAGATCCCGCTTTTGAAGATTGGCAGGTCGTCTTCTTTTCTTGGGGTCGTACCTTTTCGGATCCCGCCTTTGCGGCGTTCGAGGTCGGGCAGGAAGTCCCCGACCGGCAAGGGAAGACCGGCGGGGCAGCCGTCGATGTTGACGCCAACGCTTTCGCCGTGGGATTCGCCGAAGATGGTAATGCGGAACAGGCGGCCAAAGGAGTTCATATAGCGGTTGGGTTTACGTGTCCAGCCAATTTTTGCAGATCGCGGTAAAAGTCGGGATAGGATTTATTAACGGCCTGTGCTTCTTCGATGGTGACCGGGCCGGTTGCTTTTAGCGCCGCCACTGCACAGGCCATGGCGATCCGGTGGTCGTGGCGGCTGTGGACGGTGGCGCTCTTTATCGTTCCCCCGCGGATCAGCATCGTATCGCCCACCAGGTCGATCGGGATGCCCATCTTCCCGAATTCTTCCTGCAAGGTTAGCCCGCGGTTGCTTTCTTTGTGCGCCAGGCGGCTCACGCCGGTGATAACGGTCGTGCCTTCGCAATAGGCGGCGAGGGCCACGAGCGGGGGGAACAGGTCGGGGCAGTCGGTTGCGTTAAAACGAAATGCTTTCAGGTGGGCGGGTCCGGCTTCGGGGCCGGCGGATGATCCGGGAGCCGGTCCAACCGTCAGCTCGTTGTCACCGGTTGTCATAGAGGCGTGGCAGTCACAAAGTGCCTGGAGGATCGCCTTATCCGCTTGCGTTGACCAGGTGTCGAGGCCGCGGATGGTGATGGGGCCGGCGATGGCGCCGGCAACGAGCAGGAAAGCGCCACCGCTCCAATCGCCTTCGACGGTATATTCGAGGGGGTCGGGTTTATCTTCATGCAAGCCACTGAAATAAAATGCTTCATAGTCGCGATTCTCCACGTGCCAGCCGAAATGGCGCATGACATGAAGGGTCAGGTCGATGTAGGGGCGGCTTTTTAGTTGACGGACCCGGATCGTGACGTTTTCCGCGCCTGCGGCCTGGAAGGCGAACAGAAGACCTGTCAGGAATTGAGAAGACAGGGAGCCGTCGATCTCGATGTTGCGGGGTTGAAGCGGTCCCTTTATCTCCAGCGGCAGCTTGCCTTTGTTGGAGGTTACGCGGATGCCGAGTTGGGGGAAGATCTCGTCGAAGAAGTCCATGGGGCGGTTCAGCAGGCTGCCTTCGCCGATGACCCGGATGGATTCGCCGCTCAGGGCGATGATGGGGGCGAACATTCGCAGACCCAGACCGCTTTCGCCGCAATTGACGGTAAGTCCGGGTGACGGAGCGGAGGTCCGGGGTGCTGGGGCGACGCCGTTGCTGTGGATGAGCAGCGTGCCGTCGGGCCGCGTTGTGATGGTTGCGCCCAGGTCGCGGATCACGCCAAGCGCTGCCTTGTCGTCATTGGAGTGGCCCGGATGGCGGATTATGGTCCTTCCCTTGCGAAGCAGGGCGGCCGCGCAGGCGCGTTGCATCGAGCTTTTGGAGGCCGGCGCCAGGATGATCCCGTTCAGGGGCGAGGGCTGGATCGTCGTTAGCATGCTCATCGCGCGGATTTATTTGCACGCGTCACGCGACCGGAAATATAGCGCGACGCTCGCAAGGCGTTAATGTTTGTCCTATCGGACGAGCCGCCTCCGGCGGCCAGGATCGATTCGAGCAATTTTTCCAGCTGCGTGACGGGGATCGGCCGGACGACCGCCTGTCCAATCCGGTTCAATAATACGTAGTTCATGTCGTCTTTCACGCGTTTCTTATCCATGCGAAGCAGGTTCATCACTTCCTTCGGATCGAAGGTAGCGAGTGTTGGCAGGCCGTATTTTTTTAGCACGGCGACGACCCGGTCGGTGTCCTTAAAACCGGTGAGCTCTTCCGAGATCATACAGGCCGCCACCATCCCGATCGAGATCGCGTGGCCATGGGGCAGCTCGTAGAGGTTCTCGATGGCGTGACCGAGGGTATGGCCGAAATTCAGCAGCCGCCGGTCTCCCTGTTCGAATTCATCCTTTTCCACGACCGCCGACTTGATAGCCACGTTGCGGCGGATCAGCCGCGCCAGCGCGGTTTTGTCTTTCCGGTATCCCGCGAGCGTATGCTTCTCCAGATCTCTGAACATCGCCGCATCTTTTATCGCCGCGTGTTTTATGATCTCCGCGAAGCCGTTTACCCATTCCGTTGTTGGCAGGGACTTCAGGAGGCCATAGTCATAGAGCAGGAATTGCGGCTGGCGGATGGTGCCCACGAGGTTCTTGTACAAACCCACGTCGATGCCGTTCTTTCCGCCGATACTCGCATCGACCATGGCGAGGATGGAAGCGGGAGCAAAACCAACCGGCAATCCTCGCATGTAGGTCGCCGCCACATAGCCCACGAGGTCTGTCACCACGCCCCCTCCTACCCCGATCAGGAAGGTCCTGCGGTCCGCGCCAAAGGCGATCAATTGTTCGATGATCGAGTCGACGGTAGGCTGGATCTTGTACTGTTCGCCGGCGTCTATCACAATGGTATTCCAGTCCCCGAATTTCTTCTGGTGAGCCGCGAATACGTGCTCGTCCGTGATAACCACCGCGTGATCCTTATCTACTATTTTCCCGAGGAAGGAAAAATCCTTATAATATACTTTATTCATGTCAGGCCCTAGGAGTTCATGATCTTGTTCTGATGGTTGATGGACTCCATATGCACCGCGTCATAATATTTTGTGATGAATTCCTTGCTCAGGTTTAATTTTTCGCCCTTTGCAAATGCCTTTTCGAGGATCGCATTCCAGCGGTTGGTCTGCAGGATCGTGATGTTATTGGATTTTTTGTACTCCCCGATCTGGTCGGCGATCCGCATCCGCTGCCCAAGCAGCTGGATCAGCTCGTCGTCGATATGGTTGATCTGTTCGCGCAATTTCTCCAATGCCGTGATGAAGTCCTGTTCGGTCGTCGTCTCATGACGCCATTTGATGGCCGACAGCAGTTCGGCCAGGCGCTCGGGCGTGATCTGTTGTTTGGCGTCGCTCCATGCCTTGTCGGGGTCGATGTGCGTCTCGATGATCAGTCCGTCCATATCGAGGTCGATCGCCTTTTGGGCCACGTCCAGCAGGATATCGCGTCGGCCGCTGATATGAGAGGGGTCGTTGATCATCATGAGACCCGGCGTCCGCCGTTTCATTTCGATGGCGAGGTGCCACATCGGTGCGTTGCGGTATTCGGTGTTCCCGTAGGAGGAGAAGCCGCGGTGGATCAGGCCGATCTGGCGGATACCGGCTTTGGAGACCCGTTCGACAGCCCCGGTCCATAGTTCAATATCCGGGTTGATGGGATTCTTTATGAGGACCGGCACGTCGACACCGCGCAGGGCGTCGGCCACTTCCTGAACGCTAAAGGGGTTGACCGTAGTGCGGGCGCCGATCCACAGCACGTCGACATCGAAGTGAAGGGCATCCTCCACCTGTTTGCCGGTTGCGACCTCCACCATGACGGGCAGCCCGGTGAGTTGTCTTGCTTTCTGCAGCCATGGCAATCCCTTTGTTCCAACCCCTTCAAAGCTGCCGGGCCGTGTCCGCGGCTTCCAGATCCCGGCGCGCACCATATCGACCATGCCGGTTTTGGCGAGGCGCTCGATCGTTTGAACGGTTTGGTCTTCGGTTTCCGCGCTGCAGGGGCCGGAAATGATCAAAGGGCGTTTGTTCCAGGCAGCCTGGAGAATTTCTTTCGCGCTCTTCGTTGCTGTTGCTTCCATATAAATAAATTAACGTTGAAAAAATCATTGTCCGGGTTGGGGTCGGATGCGCCCAGGTATCCTGTTTTGCTCTCCGCTAAATTTATGCGCACGATTTGGATTTATGCGCATAATTTTGACTGGAAGCTTCCGACACACCACCCGCCCCCTAACGCGAGTCCGCATCGTTCATCTCGCCCCCTCCGCCTCCTAACGCGAGTTCGCATCGTTCATCTCGCCCCCCACCTCTTAACGCGAGTCCGCATCGTTCACCCCGCCTCCTAACGCGAGTTCGCCTCGTTCATCCCGATCCTCGGCCCCCTAACGCGAGTTCGCATCGTTCATCCTGATCCTCCGCCCCTTGAACTTTTTCCCATCGATCGCCTGGATCATCTGATTCGCCGACTTACGGTCGACCTCGATCCAGCTATTCATTTCCTTTATGTCCACGCGACCCAGGACCTCCTTTCTCAAATCGCTCATGTCGAGGATGAATTGTAAAAAACTAGCCTTATAGAACCCATCCTTCGTTCCCAGGTTGACAAATAATTTTGCATAGTCGCCGTCTCCGTTGAATGCCCTTGCTTTTCCCCGACCCTCGCTACGGCCCGGCTCCCGCCGGTCGAAGCCCCGGGCGTCACCCCGAGCGTCCCGCGAGCCATACTCGCGCACGCGTTCCCGCGCATTCAGGTCCTCGGCGTTCTCATAGTATTTCAGGAACCGGTCGAATTCCAGCGCCGCCACCCGCGCCAACACCTCTTCCTTCGTGACACTTTCAAACTTCTCCTTCAGCATCGGGACATAGGTTTCGTAGTCGCCATGGCTGATGTCCGCCTGCAGCAGCCGGTCCATAAAATGAAAGAACTGTTTCCGGCAGACATCTTTACCCGTCGGGATCTCCATCTTGTGGAACGGAGACTGTACCATCCGCTCGATCTGCTTCAGCTTACCGATCTCCCGGCTATGAACGATCGACAGCGATATCCCCGTACTACCCGCTCTGCCCGTCCGGCCGCTGCGGTGCGTATATACTTCCAGGTCGTCGGGCAGTTCGTAGTTGATCACATGGGTGATCTCCTTTACGTCGATCCCCCGCGCCGCTACGTCCGTGGCGATCAGCAGCTGGAGGGTCTTCTCCCTGAACTCTCCCATCACCTTGTCACGCTGCTGCTGGGTCAGGTCACCGTGCAGGGCGTCGATATCGTAACCTTCGCGGGTCAGTTTCTCGGCAATCTCCTGGGCCTCGGCCTTGGTACGGGTGAAAATGATGCCATAGATACCCGGGTTAAAATCGATCAGCCGTTTCAGGGTCTCGTAGCGGTGATGGGCCGCCGTGACATAATACTGGTGATCGATGTTCTTATTGGCGGTGTTGACCTTTCCGACGGTGATCTCCTTTGGCGAGTCCATGTACTTTTTGCTCACCCTCCGGATCTCCGGCGGCATCGTCGCGCTAAAAAGCCAGGTCGCCTCCCGCTGCGGGGTATTCTGCAGGATAAACTCGATGTCATCCTGGAATCCCATGTTCAGCATTTCGTCCGCCTCATCCAGCACCACATATTTGATCTGCTCCAGGTTTATCGCTTTCCGTTCGATCAGGTCGATCAGGCGTCCCGGGGTGGCGACGACGATCTGTACTCCCCGCCGGATATCCCTGATCTGCATGCCGATGGATGTCCCGCCGTATACCGCCACGACATGCATCCCCGGCATGAATTTTTTGAACAGCTCCATTTCGCCCACGATCTGGATACACAATTCGCGGGTCGGACAGACGACCAGTGCCTGCGGGTAGCGCTTTACGGCGTCCACGAGTTGCAGCAAGGGCAGGCCGAATGCCGCCGTCTTGCCGGTACCGGTCTGAGCCAGTCCCACCAGGTCCTTCGTACCGCTCAATAGGACGGGTATGGCCTGTTCCTGGATGGGAGTCGGATTTTTAAAACCCAACGCATCGGTGGCCCGCACTAATTTTTCGTCCAAACCCAGCTCGTCGAATGTCGTCATAAATGCTTCAAAATTTGCGCAAAGGTACGGTTTATAGGGCGTTTTGCCCCTTATTTAATGATCCGCCTGATCTTGTTGGCGTTCTCCATCAGCTCCTGCAAATAGTCATAGTTTTCTTTTTCCAGGCAGCTTTTGAATTTCCTCAACTGCGAGATATGTTCGTTCAGCACATCCAGCACATGGTCGCGGTTTTGTTTGAATATCGGCAGCCACATGGACGGGTTGCTTTTTGCAAGCCGCACGGTACTTTCGAAGCCGCCGCCGGCCAGGTCGAAGATGGCTTCATCCTCTTTCTCCTTTTCGAGTACGGTGTTGGCGAGTGCGAACGACGTGATATGCGAGATATGGCTGATATAAGCGGCGTGCATATCATGGCTGTTGGCGTCCATGTCCACTAAAAGCATTCCGAATTCACGGTACAGGTCTTCCATTACGTTCACCGCCGCCGGGTCGCTTTTTTCTTTCTCGCAGATCACGCACGTGCGGCCGGCGAAGGCGTGATGGACGGCGGCCTCGGGCCCGCTGTATTCCGTTCCCCACATCGGGTGGGTCGCGACAAAGCGACGCCGCATCGGATGGGCTTCCAGGCTTTCACAGAGCGCCTTTTTTGTCGATCCGGCGTCCGCAACGATCTGTTTGTCGGTGACCAGGTCCATGATCTGGCGCATCACCGGCAGGGTCGAGTCGACGGGGATTGCCACATAGATCAGGTCGCTTTTTTTTACCGCTTCCGCCAGCGGCAGGGCTTCGTCGATCAGTCCCAGTTCGAGGGCCTTTGCGAGGGTGCCGTCGGAGCGGCTGACACCGATGATGTTGCGGGCCAATCCCCGATCCTTTAGCGCCAGGCTAAAGCTCCCGCCGATCAATCCCACGCCCACGATCGTTACGGATTGGAACATAACCCCGCCCCCCTGACGCGTTGGATGCTTTCCTGTAATTTTTCTTCGGTGCTGCAAAGGCTCACGCGGATGTAGCCTTCGCCGGCGGGGCCGAAGATCCCGCCGGGAGTGATGAACACCCCTGCATCGTATAGGAGTTTATCGCTCAGTGCGAACCCGTCTTTGTAGGTATCGGGCACCTTTGCCCAGATGAACAGACCGGCCTGGCTCCGATCGAAGGTGCACCGGAGCGATTCCAGCAATGGAAGGACGATGGCGCGTCTTTTTGCATATACGGCGTTGACGCTGTCGTACCAGTCCTTACCCAGGGACAACGCTTTTGCCGCGGCCAGCTGAACCGGCAGGAACATCCCGCTATCCATATTGCTCTTGAACCGCAGGATTTCGTCGATGCGTTGCCGGGCTCCTGACAGGGTCCCGACCCGCCAGCCCGCCATGTTCTGCGATTTGCTCAGCGAGTTCAGCTCGATCACGGTGTCTTTTGCGCCGGGTGTCGCGAGCAGGCTCATGGGATTTTCGTTCAAGATAAAACTATAGGGATTGTCATGGCAGATCAGGATGCCGTGTTTTTTTCCGAAGGCCACGAGTTTCTCAAAGAGCGACCCGTCCGGTAATTTTCCGGTCGGCATGTGCGGGTAGTTGACCCACATCAGTTTGACGCGGCCATGCGTGCCTGCCAGCCGGTCCAGCTCGTCAAAATCCGGCAGCCAGTCATTGTCGCCGCTCAGCGTGTAGTCGATACCGGTACCGCCTGCCAGCTTTACCGCGCTCCGGTAAGTCGGATAACCCGGGTTGGGAAGCAGGGCCGCGTCACCTTCGTCGAGGTAGGTCATACAGATGTGCATGATGCCTTCCTTTGACCCGATGAGCGGCAGGATCTCGGTGTCGGGGTCCAGGTCGACCCGGTACCACTGCCGGTACCAGGCGGCCACCGCCTTACGGAGAATGGGCGAGCCTTTATAGGATTGATAGCCGTGAACATTTGGCCGGGCGCTTTCCTCCTGGAGGGTACGGATCACTTCCGGGTGCGGCGGCTGGTCGGGGCTCCCGATCCCCAGGTTTATGATGTTCTTCCCCTGGCGGTTCAGTTCGTCGATCTCCCGCAGTTTTTTCGAGAAATAGTATTCGCCGATCCCTTCCAGTCGCTTGGATGTATTCATACTGTTCTGCCTTTTTTGTATATGCCGTATATCTTTAGTTCTGCCGTCACCGGTCGCATCGCGTCGATCACCCGTTCGAATTGCCCGAGGTCGTCGAATTCCATGTCCGCGTGAAAGGAGTATTCCCATTCGCTCCCCGGGATCGGGAAGGACTGCAGTTTACTCAGGTTGATGCCGCCGTCCGCGATCTTGGTGAGCACGCGGGCGAGGCTGCCGCGGGAGTGGTCGGTGTGGAAGTTGACGGATGCCTTGTCCGGGTGGGTCTCGACGTGTGCGCTTTCGGGTGGCTGGAGGATAAGAAAGCGGGTGTAGTTGTTCTTCATGGTCTGGATATCCGGCTGGAGGATGTCCAGGCCGAAAAGGCCGGCGGCACGCCGGCCGGCGATGGCGGCGGCATGGCGGTTCCGGTGCTGGGCGAGATTCTTCGCGCTGAGGGCGGTATCCTCCGTCTCCACCAGTTTCCATGCCGGATGACGTTCGAGATAGTCGATACATTGGAGTAAGGCCATGGGATGCGAATGCACTTCCCGGATATCTTCCAGTTTGACGCCCGGGTTTACCATCAGGTGCTGGCCGATGTGCAGGTAGATCTCACCCACGACGCGAAGACTGCTTTGTTGCAGCAGGTTGTAATTCGGCAGGATGCTGCCGGCGATGGAGTTTTCGATCGCCATCACGCCGCCGTTGCTTTTCGCTTTGTCGGCCGCTATCCGGACGACTTCGCGGAAGGTGGCGCAGGGAATGACATGGACGTCCTTGCCAAAAAACTCTTCCGCTGCCACCTGGTGAAAGCTGCCTTCGTACCCCTGGATTGAAACGTTGACCATATGCCCAAAAAAGCAAAAGTCCCGGCTTTTGACCGGGACCTTCTTGTTAATCTAGTTTGTTTAGTTATTCGTTAACAAAAGCAACCCCGGTCTACTGGTAAAGTAGAAGTAAAAATAAAAGTAAAAATACCGGTATGCCTTTGCGTTGATCATGGTTGAGGGTCAAATATAGGTAGTAAACGGCGAATGGCAAATTTTTTTTAGGACGCGGGCGACGAATGAGGTGTCCGGCGGTCAGGTGAGCGGGGCGATCCGTAGTCAGCGAGTGGGTTGACCGGCACTCAGGCGAGCCGGCTGCTGATTTGCTGATCGAGGAGGCGGAAGAGGTGGATTGGCTTGTAAGTCCGCCAGTTGGGAAGGTCTATCAGCTCGACATAGCGGTTGAGTTTTGCTCTCCTGAAGTCGTATTGCGTTTGTTCGGGCATGTTAATACAGACGATCCAGCCGCCGGCGTCGGTAACTTCCTCAAACCACTCTTCATAGTAGTCGCGGTCGCCGCTGTGGAAGTTCAGCACATTTTCGGCGATGAAGATGAATTTCGTGATACCGCTTTCGAAGAATTTATCGGTGACCTCCCGTTTGAGGAACATGATATCGTTCTCTATGGCATCGTTCCATTCCCCGAATAGCTCGATCACGACGTAATGCTCGTCATAGTCCGCCATCAGGACCTTCATATATAAGGTGCGGGAACCGAACTCGTCCCATTGCGGATGGATATAATAGTTATATATGGTCTGCGTGAATTCGAATTCGGAATAGATCCTCCCGTAGAAAGGCGATCGCTCGTCTTCCTCGCTCACATAGATGTGACGCCAGTTGTAGAAGGGTTCTATTTCGTGCATCGTTCGACTTTCTATTTCACCTTTGCGGCCTCCACGGCCTTTTTTACGCTGCCCGCGCTTTGCAGCAGTTGCAGGGCCTTTTCGTAGTCTTTCAGCCCGGTGTTCTCCATCACCATGCGGGTTCCCCGGTCCAGCAGCTTGCTGTTGGTCAGCTGCATGTTCACCATCTTATTGTCTTCGACGCGGCCGATGCGGATCATGACGGCGGTGGAAAGCATGTTCAGGACCAGCTTCTGGGCGGTACCGCTTTTCATCCGGGTGCTGCCCGTGACGAATTCCGGTCCGACGACTACTTCAACCGGGTAATCCGCCGCAGCGGCCACGGGTGAGCCGGGGTTGCAGACGATACAGCCGGTCGGGATATGGCGCAGCCGGCATTGTTCGAGCGCCCCGGAAACATACGGCGTCGTCCCGCTGGCCGCGATCCCCACGACGATATCTTTTGCCGAAACGCCAAAGGGCTGTAGGTCCAGCCAGCCCTGGTTCCGGTCGTCTTCCGCATTTTCCACCGGTTTGCGGATCGCGGTTTCGCCACCCGCGATAATTCCGATGACCAGATCAAAAGGCATACCATAGGTCGGCGGGATCTCGCTGGCATCGAGTATCCCCAGCCGCCCGCTCGTGCCGGCGCCCAGGTAGAAGAGTCGCCCGCCGGCCAGCAGCTTGTCCGTGACCGCCGCCACCAGTTGTTCGATTTGCGGGATGGCGTTTCCCACGGCTTCCGGAACCGTCCGGTCTTCGCGGTTGATGCCGGTCAGGATCTCATGGATACTCATCTTCTCGAGGTCATGATACCGGCTTTCTTCTTCGGTCACCTTTTCTAAATCCATGTGCATGGTTATTTTGAAGCCCGTTTTTGATGGTAGCGGATCAGGCCATCCATTGGTTTTCGCAGGATATTGCCCGGTTCGAATTCGTAGCTCCGGCAGAGTTCCAGAACCACATCTCTGAATCCATAGGCGACACCCCCCACAAAATGGATCGGCAATTTCCAGCTTTCGCGGTACTTACACAAATGCTGAAAGAAAAAATCGTTCAACCCGTCCTCGATGATGTTCTCGATCATATAATGACCGCGGTTCTCCATCAGAAAAAGAGTAAAGGACGCCAGGTAACGATTGGGGAACGGTTTCTTGTATACATTTTCCAGGATCTCCTGCCGGTTGGTAACGTATCTGGCATCGAACTTATATCGAAGGTCTTCGTCAAAGGTATTATAAAGGTAGTATTGCAAGACTTTCCGGCCCAGGTAAGCGCCACTGCCTTCATCCCCCAGGACATAACCAAGCCCGGGACTGTTTTTCGCGATCTTTTTTCCATCGAAGTAACAGGAGAAACTTCCGGTGCCGAGGTTACATGCGATCCCCCTCGACGTGCCGCACAATGCGATCGCAGCCCCCATCAGGTCGTGGGTAACATGGACCCGGGCTCCCGGAAAAGTCTGACGGATAGCCGATTGGACGATCCGCCGGTTGTCGGTACTCATACAGCCTGTCCCGTAGAAGTACACCGCATCCACCGACGCCCGTTTTAGCGACGGCAACAGTTCCCTTTCGAGGACGGCGGCGATACCCGGCCCATCAAGGAAGTAGGGACTGATGCCCTGTGTTTCGACCGACCTTTTCTTTCGATCGGAGATCAGGCACCATTCACATTTTGTAGCGCCGCTGTCGGCTATAAGTGTGGCCATGCCGCAAGTTAAATATGATTGCTTAATTTGCGGCTATGAAAAAGATACAGGTCTGGGTACCCTTATTGTTCGCTATCGTCATGATCGTCGGGATGGTCATCGGCTTCCGGCTACGCGGGAATATCCGCACGAACGGCTTTTTCAAGACCCGCAAATCGTCGACGGTGGAAGAAGTGCTCGACCTGGTCAACAACTTCTACGTGGATTCCGTCTCGACGGACACGCTTGGTGATAATGCCATTACCGGCATGCTGTCGCATCTCGATCCGCATTCCTCCTATATTCCCGTATCCGAAATGGCGGAGATGACCGAGGACCTGCAAGGCAATTTTGAAGGGATCGGGATCGAATTCCAGATCTTCGACGATACGGTCAACGTGATGAACGTGCTTGCGGACGGACCCAGTGACAAGGCGGGGTTGAAGGTCGGGGACAAATTTGTAAAGGTCGGCGACTCGGTTGTAGCGGGCAACGGGATTACGAACGAAAAGATCCGCCGGATGCTCCGCGGGCCGGGGGCCAGCAAGGTGCTGATTACCTTCCTGCGGGCGGGCGATCCCGGCGGGCCGCGGCAAGTCACGATCAGCCGTGGAACGATCCCCCTGCCGTCGGTCGATGTCGCCTATATGGTCAACAAGGAGACCGGCTATATCCACATCAACCGGTTTTCCGAGACGACGCATGCCGAGTTCGCCCAGGCGGTGATGAAATTGCAGCAGCAAGGGCTGCAAAAGCTCGTACTCGATCTGCGGGAGAACGGCGGCGGGGTGTTGCAGGAATCCATCGAGATCGCCGATGATTTTCTTGACGGCGACAAACTCATCGTGTATACGGTCGGCGTGCATTCCCCGCGGGTCGATTACCGGTGCCGGCGGGATGGTCTTTTTGAAAAGGGAAAACTGGTGCTGCTCACGGATGAAGGGACGGCGTCGGCAAGCGAGGTCCTCACTGGCGCGTTGCAGGACTGGGAGCGGGCGACGATCATCGGCAGACGGACCTTTGGAAAAGGGCTGGTACAGCAGCCGTTCCAGCTCACGGACGGGTCCTCGCTGCATCTCACCATTGCGCGCTATTATACGCCCACGGGGCGCAGTATCCAAAAACCCTATGATGGCGCGGGCCGCGAAGACTATAAAGACGAGGTGATGAAACGGTTCCATGACGGCGAAGTCCTGCACGGCGACACGGCGATGCACCATAGCGGACTGGCCTATAAGACACTCGGACCGGAGCGACGGACGGTGTATGGCGGCGGCGGCATTACGCCCGATATCTTTGTAAGTTTTGATACGAGTACGTTTTCGCGCAATATCACCTTATTGTATGTCAACGGCACGCTCAGCCGCTTTATTTACTCCTGGTATATCCAGCACCTGGCATTCTTACAGTCGTTTAAAGGGCCGGCTGATTTTACCGCGCGGTTTCATGATGAGGGAAAAATGTTCGACGCACTGACGCAATATGCAACAAAGGATTCCATCGATCTCCGGTCGATCCCGGATAAAGACAGGAATACCCTTCAGCACCGGTTGAAAGCCGCTCTTGCGCGACAGATCTGGCGTACTGAAGGGTATTTTGAAGTCATCAACAATTACGACCCCGCGTTTGCCAAGGCAATGGAGGTCGTAAGCAAGTAGCCTAGCCTTTGATTTCCTTGTCGAGCAATTCTTTTTTCTCGATCCGGTAGGAGGTGATCAGCCCCAGGCCGCCGCCGATCGCGATGAGGGCGAAATAGATGCTGACATTGGCGCCGTTCGCGTCGGGACTTCCGTCACCATATTTGCTTACATAATGGCCAACGTGATAGAGCACCGTGTTGTCCAACAGATAGGCCACGAACAGACCTAAACCCGCACCGACCAGCAACAAGCCCCATTTAAGGCTGCGGAATGGCGCCGGGCGGGGTTTCTCCGGCTTGAAATGCGGATCCATGCCTTTTTCCACCATCGCCAGCAGTTCCCGGCTACGCATATACCTGGACCCGAAGATTACCGCACAAATGGCCAGGGTCATGATGATCAGCCAAACAATTCCCATTATACCTGCTTCCATACTATTTATTTTTTTGTGTAAAGATTTAGTTATGCCCCTATGACCACGGGTTTTCCGCTCAGGTTACAGGTTGCCCGCCGGAAACGCGGAAATATATTTTGTATATTACTTATGTAACCTATCGGGGCCAAACGATGTCTTATTTGACGTGACACATATGGAACTCACTGATACAGAGATTATTAAAAAGGTCCTGGCGGGCGAGCAAGCGTTGTTTGGCCACCTGGTCCAGCGGTATCAGTCCTATGTATTCACCCTGGTGTTACGTTTTACAGACAACCGGGAGGATGCCGAGGAGATCAGCCAGGACGTATTTGTCAAAGCTTATCGGTCGCTGGCCGACTTTCGGGGGGACGCCAAATTCAGTACGTGGCTTTATACGATCGTCCGCACCAGCTGTATAACGTTCCTGCGGAAGAAGAAGCTGGACACTACGTCGCTGGACAACGAGCGTACCTCCCTGCAGGTCGAAAACCGGGAGTCGGGGTTCTCCGCCAATACGGTCGAACAGAAGTCCAAACATGCGATGGTCAATGCGGCCATCCGGATGTTAAGCCCGGACGACAGCCAGATCCTCACTCTTTTTTATAAGGGCGAGCAATCACTCGAAGAGATCGGCCGGGTCATGGGCCTGGACCCCAATACGGTAAAAGTGAAACTGCACCGGGCGAGGAATCGTCTGAAGGAGAAGATGGAAAAACATTTTAGTTATGCCGTACGGGAATTATATGAGAATTAATTATTTGAACATGAACACAGCAGGCAACATGGAAGAGCGGCTTTGGGATTTTATCGACGGGCTCAGCAGTCCGGCCGAGAAGTCCGCCGTCGAAGCGCTGATCGCCGCAAACCTGGAATGGAAGCGGAAGTACCACGAACTACTGGATATTCATCAGCTCGCGACCGGTTCGGGGCTGGACGAGCCGTCGATGCGGTTTACGCGCAATGTGATGGAGGAGATCGCGCGTTACCACGTGGCGCCCGCGACGAAGACCTATATTAATAAGAACGTGATCCGCGGGATCGGGGCTTTTTTCCTGAGTATGATCGTCGGGTTGATCGTATTCTTTATCGTCCAGGTCGTCTTTTTGCAGCCGAAGACAAGCGGGACTTCGGAGTCGGTACGGGTGCCCGACATAAAGCTTCCCCTTCCGGCGATCGATTTCGGGAAGATATTCGGCAGCCTGCCGGGCATGGCGTTTATGTTTATCACGGTGGTGATGGGCTTGGTCCTGCTGGATCTTTACTTCCAGCGGCGGCGGAACGCGAAAGCTTAACCTATTTGAATTTGCTTTTTAACGCCTGCAGTTTGGCCTGAAAATCGTCTTCCCGCTCCGCCTTGGGCTTTTGCGGTTGCGCTGGCTTCCGTGGTGGCGCTGGCCTCTGCGGCGCCGCTGGCCTTTGCGGCGCCGGCTTCGCCGCCCCTTTCATCGACAGCGAAATCCGTTTCCGGGCGATATCGACCTCCATTACAGTCACCATGACCTTTTGCTGAAGCTTCACCACCGAATTCGGATCGGCGACATAGGTGTTGCTCAGTTGGGAAATATGGACGAGGCCGTCCTGTTTTACGCCGATGTCGACAAAGACGCCGAAGTTGGTGATATTGGTAACGATTCCCGGCACGGTCATCCCGGGTTTGAGATCTTCCATCGACTTGATGGTTTCATCGAAGCGGAATTCTTCGATCGCCTGGCGCGGGTCGCGGCCGGGTTTCTCCAATTCCTTCAAAATATCGTTGATGGTGAATTCGCCAACCGTTTCGGACAGATACTTTTTCCGCTCGACTTTTTTTCTGAGTTCGGGCTGACGGATCAGGTCGGCTACACTACAATGGAGGTCGGCCGCCATTTCCTGCACCACATGATAGCTTTCCGGGTGGACCGCGCTATTGTCGAGCGGGTTGGCGGCAGCGGGGATGCGCAGGAAGCCCGCGGATTGTTCGAACGATTTTGGCCCCATGAGGCTAACCTTCTTTAGCTCGTCGCGGCTGCCGAAGGGACCGTTGTTCAGCCGGTATTCGACGATATTTTTTGCAAGCGTGGCGCTGAGGCCGGAGACGTACGTCAACAGGTGTTTGCTCGCCGTATTGAGATCGACGCCCACATGGTTGACGCAGCTTTCAACGACACGATCCAGCTCCTCTTTTAATTTGGTTTGGTTGACGTCATGTTGATACTGGCCCACGCCGATCGACTTCGGATCGATCTTTACGAGTTCGCTCAGCGGGTCCAGCAGCCGGCGGCCGATGCTCACCGCGCCCCGGACGGTCACATCCTGGTCGGGAAATTCTTCCCGGGCGACGTCGGATGCGGAGTAGATCGAAGCGCCGCTTTCGTTGACCATAAAGATGCTCAGCTTCCGGCCAAAGTCGATCCCCCGGACCAGCTGTTCGGTCTCCCGGCCGGCCGTGCCGTTGCCGACGCCGATGGCTTCGATGTCGTATTTTTCGACCAGCTGGCGGAGGGTGGAGATGCTGGCGGCGGTTTCGTTTTGCGGCGGATGGGGATAAATGGTACTGTTATGAAGGAAATTGCCCTGCGCGTCGAGACAGACGACTTTACAACCGGTCCGAAAGCCCGGGTCGAGGGCCAGCACGCGTTTTGACCCTAGCGGGGACGCCAGCAGCAGTTGGCGAAGGTTCTCCGCAAAGACGCGGATGGCTTCTTCATCAGCTTTGTTCTTGCTCAGCAGCCGAAATTCGTTCTCGATGGAAGATTTCAGAAGGCGGTCAAACGAATCCGCTATCGCCTTCTTCACCTCGGCCGCGCCCGGGCTGCCGCCTTTCAGGAAGATCCGGTCCAGCTCGTCGACGGCGGATTGCCGGTCGATCCCGATGTCCATGACGAGATAGCCTTCCTTTTCGCCGCGGCGGATCGCGAGGATGCGATGGGACGGGCAGGCCGCGAGGGGCTCGCTGAACTCGAAGTAATCCCGGTACTTCTGGGCTTCTTCTTCGGTTTTTTTTGCGGCAATGGCTTTGGAGCTCAGGACGGCGGAAGCGGTAAACAGCTGGCGGACCTTATTCCGGGCCTGTTCGTTTTCCGCGACCCATTCCGCGACGATGTCGCGGGCGCCCTGCAAGGCTTCTTTTGTATCCTTAACTTGATCGGAAACGTATTTTCTTGCTTCTTCTTCGGGATCTCCGCCGGTTTGCTCGAAGATGAATTTCGCCAGTGGTTCCAGGCCTTTTTCAATGGCCGTGGTCGCACGGGTCTTGCGTTTTGGTTTGTAGGGGAGATAGATATCCTCCAGTTCGGTCGCGTCGTAGCAATGGGCGATCCGTTCCTTTAGCTCCGGGGTCAGTTTGCCCAGCCCCTCGATCGTCTTCAGGACGGTCTCTTTCCGTTTGTCCAGTTCGGAAAAATATTTGATCTGCTCGACCACGTCGTTGATCTGCACTTCGTCCAGGTTGCCGGTGGCTTCCTTCCGGTACCGGGCCATGAATGGGATCGTTGCGCCCCCGCTCTGCATGTCATGGATATTGTTGATTTGCCTGAGGCTAAAGTTTAATTTCTCGGCGATCTTTTTGATATACGTGGGTTCCATAAAGGTCATTCTGCGGGCAAATGTAAAGGATCAGCGGAAAGAAAAAATTTTGGGTTATCAACAGGCGATTATATTTGATTTGCTCTAATTTTAACCATGGCGATTTTCTTTACGAACAGATTGATCCAGACTGTATTGTTGGTATCCCTGGTCAGCCTGTCACGGGCGCAGTCTTTTAAGATTACCGTTATCGACCTGTATGGCAACCGCCGCGTTCCGGGAGCGGCCATTCGAGCTGCGATCGGGCTGAGGGAAGGAGACTCCCTCAATCCCCAATCCTTTCAAAAAGAGACGATCCTCTCCCGAATGCGGAAAATCCCTGGCGTAACAGACGCCGCGCTGTCCCCCGTCTGCTGTGATGACCGTGAGAACGGACTGATGATCTATGCCGGAATCTCCGAATCGGCCTCCCAGGTATTCACTTATCGTTCGACATCTTCCGCTGCGTTAAAAGTGCCCGTCGCAATTGAAAAAACCTACACCGCATTCTCTGAAGCGCAGGCCAATGCCATCAGAAATGGGAATGCCGGGGAAGACGATTCCGAAGGGCACGCGCTCATGAAAGACAGCGCGGCAAGGTCCCTGCAATTGAAGTTCATCGGCTATGCCGACCGCTATGAAGACTCCCTCAGAATCGTTCTTCGGCAGTCGGCGCTCGCAGACCAACGTGCTATCGCGGCGGCAGTGATCGCATATGCGGCTGACAAACGTCAGGTGGTGCCTGATCTGCTCGGGGCCATCCATGACAGCGCTGAGGACGTTCGCAACAATGCGGCACGGGCATTGGCCATCATGGCCGGCTGCAGGAATTTTCATCCGGCGCTGATCATTCCATTCGAACCTTTTATAGACATGATCAAGTCCCTCGTATGGACAGACCGTAACAAGGGTTGCATGGTCCTCCTGCAGCAGGTGATGAATGATCCCGCGCCCGCCGAGATCAGCGCACTGAAGCGAGAGGCCATTCCCGAACTGGCCGAAATGGCGGCCTGGAAGGACAGAAGTCATGCCGGTACGGCGTGGTTTATCCTTGGCCGGATAGCGGGCAGGCCGGATAAAGAAGTGGCCGATGCCTTCCATTCCGACGCCAGGGATAGCTACCTGTCGGGAATGCTCGCCGCGGTCAAAAAATAGTACCTTCGCGTCAACCGGCGGATACTGCCGGATCTTATATGGACATCAGAAATAATATTCTCGAAACAATCGGTCATACTCCGCTTATCCGGCTCAACAAACTAACCAGGGATCTCCCGTGTACGGTACTGGCCAAGGTGGAGTATTTCAATCCCGGGAATTCCGCAAAGGACCGGATGGCCGTCAAGATGGTCGAGGTGGCTGAAAAGGAAGGGAAGTTAAAACCCGGCGGAACGATCATCGAGTGCACGTCCGGAAATACGGGAATGGGGCTCGCGCTGGCAGGCGTGGTGAAGGGATACAAGTGCATATTTACGACCACCGACAAACAATCCAAGGAAAAGATCGATATCCTCAAGGCGCTCGGGGCGGAAGTCATTGTGTGTCCGACGAATGTCGAGCCGGAGGACCCGCGCTCCTATTATTCGATTGCGCGGCGGCTGGCCAAAGAGATCCCCAATTCCTTTCATGCCAATCAATATGACAACCTCGCCAACCGGGACGCGCATTACGAGACGACCGGCCCGGAGATCTGGCAACAGACCGACGGGAAGGTGACCCATCTTGTCGTCGCCACGGGCACCGGCGGTACGGTCACGGGTACCGCGATGTTCCTAAAGGAAAAGAACCCCAGGATCCAGGTGTGGGCGATGGACCCGTTCGGGTCGCTGCTCACGAAGTATTTCCGGACCGGGAAGATCGACATGAACCAGGTGCATCCCTATGTTACGGAGGGGATCGGGGAGGATTTTGTGCCGAAGAACTATGACATGCGGGTGGTGGATGTCTTTGAGCAGGTGACGGACAAAGATGCGGCGTTGATGGCCAGGCGGATAGCGCGGGAGGAGGGATTGTTCTGCGGCTACAGCGCCGGCACGGCCGTTCAGGGATTGATGCAGCTCAAGGACCTGTTGAAAAAGGACGATCTCGTCGTGGTGATCCTACACGATCACGGCAGCCGGTATGTAGGAAAGATCTACAACGACCAGTGGATGATGGAGCGAGGGTTTATGGATGTCAAGACGTTCAAGGATATTGTCGCCAGTCGCGGCGGCGCCAAGCGGCTGATCACGGCCGGGGTAGATCAAACAGTTACCGAGGCCTTTGAGCTCATGCAGAAATATCATATCGACAACCTGCCGGTGGTCCGGGAAGGGGAAGTGGTCGGGGCGATCAGCGAAAGCGGGTTGTTCTCGCGGATGATGACGGGGACGCCCGATTTGAAGGGCAAGAAGATTGCCGAGGTGATCGAGAAGCCATATCCGGTTGTCGGGTTCGATACCCCCCTCGAGCGGCTCAGCAGTTTGATCAACCGGGAAAATGGCGCGGTTTTAGGTAAGGATGACAGCGGCAATTATCATATCGTAACCAAGTACGATGTCATCCAGGCGCTTGGAGCGTGATTATCGTAGTATTCCTATCGGCGCGGTCGAAAAAGTCCGTGTTCAAGGGGCGGCATATACGATGCCGTTAGTAATTCGTGAACCGGAAAAACAGGGCAAAACCTCTCTTGGCCATGCAGTTTTAACAAATTATTTTTGGTTTAGAAGTTGATTGGTATCATATCAATCACCCAATATCCCAGGAAAGCCGAAACCTTATCAAGGCTCCGATATCCGTAGTAAAACCGTATTCGATATCCAAAGAAATTCCAATATCAAGTCCAATATCAGTCAACTTCTACTTTTTTCTACCGCAAGGCCCTAATCCATATTCCAGTTTTGTTGAAGAACCTGTTGATCTCCAAACCCTCCTGCTAAGCTGAAACGCACCACATCTTGGCAGGGGGCTTTCCCGCTCGCTGAAAAACGCGATCTTTGACTCATGCAGTTCATCGATCCGCTCAGCATTCCATCCGGCGAACAAAACAAACCGTCGCGGAAAAAACCCATCTTCCCCGTCAACGATGCGCTGCGCGGTTATCTCAAGAATCATGGGCGGGAAGTGCGATTGCCCGTGGCATATCGCGACTTGCAGCAACAGATCACCTATACGGTTCCCTTAAAGGACAAGAACCAGCAGGACACGCTCTGGGAATCGGTCCTTTACGATATGCGGCACTGGGATTTTATCCGCGAGGGGCTTGTGCAGATGTACGCCATCCTGAAGACCGAGGGTGATCTCAGCTATACCAAGCATCTCGACGTCGCGCGGATCGACTATTGCATTTTTGCCAACTCCAACCCCTTCCGCATCCGCATCGTCAACAAATTCAACGACAACTACGACCACTACTATATCAAGCAGGCCGATGCGTCGCGCATCTATGGCCTCGAGCTCGAGCACCTCCTCTCCCCCAACCGCATAACGTATTTCACGCATCTCAATACGCTGGTCGAGGAACATATCCCCGGTATTCCCGGGGACTTGTTCATCAAAAACTTTCTCCACGACACACAGACCAACAAGATCCGGCTCTCCAAGGAGTTTGTCAAGTTCAACGAACGATGTTTTGTGCGGCTGCTCGGCGATATGCGGGCGTATAATTTTGTAGTCGATATTACCCCGGATATCGAGGACTATCAATACCGCATCCGGGCCATCGACTTCGACCAGCAGTCCTATGAGGGTCGAAAAAGCCTGTATATCCCCCAGTTCTTCAAGGAAAACCGCGCGTTTGTCGAGCTGTGCCTCCAGCATCTCAACAAGGATTCGATCGAACAGTATCAGACGGAGGAACGGACGATGATGGCGTTCCGGGTGGCGTCCTCCCGGTTCCGGCTGATGGAACTCCTCAATATCATGTCCCGAAACCACGGGATCTCCACCCCCGAGAAGCTCGCGCAGCTAAAGTCCGAATTGGCGGAAACCTTTAAGAATCCGGCGTTCCTCAAGTGCCGGTCGATGGGGCAGGTCGTCAAACGACAGCTAAAACAGACGCTGCAAAAGAATCTGGCGCTCCTCCAGAAAAACCTCAGCAAATTCGAAGATTAGGGTGTTGTGCCTTATCTTCGCGGCGCAATGAGTAAATACAAATCCGGAGTGCTGTTCGGCGATGAGTTGGAAGCGCTTTACAAAGATGCCAAAGACAACGAATTCGCGCTTCCCGCCGTCAATGTGATCGGGACCAACACGATCAATGCCGTCCTCGAAACGGCGGCCAAAGTCAATTCTCCCGTCATCATCCAGTTCTCCAACGGCGGCGCCCAGTTTATCGCCGGAAAGGGGATGCCCAACGACAAATTGCAGGGAAATATCTCCGGCGGTATCTCCGGAGCGCTGCACATCCACAACGTAGCCAGGTACTATGGGGTTCCGGTGGTCCTGCATACGGACCATGCCGCCAAGAAATGGCTTCCCTGGGTGAGCGGGTTGATCGATGCCGGTGAACAGTTTTATAGGGAGAAGAGCCAGCCCCTGTTCAGCTCGCATATGCTCGACCTTTCCGAAGAGCCCATCGAGGAAAATATCCATACGTCCGTCGAATTTTACAAACGCATGGAGCCCCTCGGCATGGCCATCGAGATCGAACTCGGCGTCACCGGTGGCGAGGAGGATGGGGTCGACAACAGCGGGGTGGAAAATCACAAGCTGTATACCCAACCCGAGGATGTCGCCTATGCCTATACCGAGCTCAGCAAGGTGGGCCGGCTGTTCAGCATCGCTGCCGCCTTCGGAAATGTTCATGGTGTCTACAGTCCCGGCAATGTCGAATTACGGCCCGTCATTTTGAAGAACAGCCAGGATCATATCACGACGACACTCAAGACCGCGGAGAAGCCGGTATATTTCGTTTTTCATGGCGGCAGCGGCAGCCCACAGCACCAGATCCGCGAGGCGATCGGGTATGGCGCGATCAAGATGAATATCGATACCGATCTGCAATGGGCGTTCTGGGATGGGGTAAAAGGGTACTATCAAAAGAACGAAGGGTACCTGCAAGGTCAGCTCGGCAATCCCGAAGGTCCGGCCAAGCCCAACAAGAAATATTATGACCCGCGGGTCTGGCTCCGGAAGGCGGAAGAAACCTTTGTCAAACGCCTTGAAATCGCGTTCGAAGACCTGAATTGCGTCAACCGGAATGCGTAGATCCCCGGCGGTTCGCCGGTGAAGCCCCGTTGTCTTTTTATCTGATCAGCTCGACCGTGCCCTTGAGCAGGTATGTCTCGCCCGTAAAACATTCGATCTCCAGGTAATAAACATATGTTCCCATCGGCATGGGCCGGCCATTCCATGTTCCGTCCCATCCCAGCGTTTCCGAGCCTAAAGCGACGTCCGCCACGGAATAAAGGGATTGGCCCCAGCGTGAAAACACCTGGAAATGCTTTATGGATTTGACCGCACGGCCGAGTGGCCGGAACAGATCGTTTCGCCCGTCGTGATTCGGGGTAAACGCATTGGGGACATGAACGGAAGCCTCGGAACAGGTGATCCTTACCAGGACCGTATCGGAAGCTGTACACCCGTTCGCATTCGTCACCAGGATCGTGTACCTCGTCGGATCGTTCGGCGTGCATACGGGAGAAGCACAGTCCGTGCAGCTCAGGTATTGGGGCGGCGACCAGTTCCAGGATACCACATCGTCGCTGGCGTTAGCCATCAACTGGATTTCGCTGCCGGCCGGGACGCTGATAACCGGAAGTGAATGAATGATCGGCAACGGGTTTACCGTAACCGTGATGACCGCCGTATCGGTGATGCAGCCATAGCGATCCGTGGCGAGGATCCGGTATTCGGTGGTACTGTCCGGTTTGGCCATCGCTTCTCCCGCCTGAACGTCGCCCAGGCCGCTCGCCGGCAGCCATTGGTATGTCGCCGCTCCTTGCACCTGGATGGCAACGCTGTCACCGGCGCAGATGGCAGGTTCCGGGACCTTCAGCGCCAGGGGAGGAACGATAAATATGGTGTCCGTCGCCCGGGCGATGCAGCCGGCCGGCGAACTCACCTGCACTTGCGCCAGGTAGGTCGCACGAGCGGTATAATCAAAGCTCGTATCCGCGGCCGTCGCGGTGTCAGCCGCATTTCCGGTGCCGAAATTCCAACGATAAGACAGCGGTTCGCCCAGGCTGTCCGCCACGAGGCTGTAAACACCGGAAGAAAAACTGACCGTCCCTGTATCGCATAGCCTGCGGTAGGGATCTGCCCGCACACGGAGTGTATCCATGACAAGCCTTCCATTCAGCTGGAAACTCGCCTGACAGCCGGTGGTGTCGCTCAGCAGCAAGACAGGCGAATAAATGCCCGGCTGCGAATACGTGTGGACAGCGAAGGTATCCGCCGTTACCAGCACCGTGCCGTCGCCGAAATCCCAGGTATAGCCGCTCGCATTGGTGGCGGTGCTATGCAGCGTGTCCAACGCCGGGATACATGCCTGCATAAGGCTGGAATGCAGCGTCCCGAAAGGCCCTTTGATCAACACTTGCCCGAAGAAGATAACCGAGTCGTTCCCCGGACCATATGCGGTAAGACTAACCGTATAAATGCCCGGCAGCACATACGTGTGGCTGGGGTTGGGGATCGTCGAAAAAGAGCTATCGCCGAAATTCCAGATCATTCTTACCGCATTAAAGGTGTTGCTGGCAAAAGCGACCGCAGCCGGCGGACAACTCGAATTACCGAGATACTGCGTAGAGTAGGTGAACGAAGCAGTCACCTTGGCGACGATCACGACCTGGGTCACCGTGTCCGGGCAGCCCCCGGAAGGCCCCGGCAAGGCGATGAGCCGGACCGTATCCTCCGGAATAACGGCATAAATATGGGTGAGCGAGTCCGGCGCCGATGAGCTGGATCCGTCGCTATAAAAATACCATTGATAGGTCGTACCCGCGGCGCCGACCGATTGGTTGTAGAAGGTGACGGGTTGGCCCGGAACGATATTGAACGGACTCCAGGAGAAGGCTGCTTTCGGTCCTTCAATATCCAATTGTCCTCCCGCCGGAAGATTCACCGTACTGGAGCAGCCGGCGGAATCGACGACCGTCAGCGTGGGATGGTAGGTACCCGGCAACGCGTAAGCATGCATGACCGTGTCACCGGTTGTACGGACAACCGATATGCTATCGCCGAAATTCCAGGTCCAGGAGACGATGGGCACGCCGAATGAGCCGGATGAATGATCCGTGAAGGTGAGCGGAAGTTTGTCGAAGCAGATTTTTGTCCCGTTCACCGAGAAGGCCGCCTGCGGCCCGGTTATCCGAACCGGAATAAAGTTGGAAGTGTCCTGGCAGCCGTAAATTTTCGATTGGATGATCGCCCGGATGCTGTCTTCGCCGGGTCGCAGGTTGGTCAGCCCGGTCGAATCGCCGGTCTTGAAGCCCCTGTTGTTTTGCTGGTAGCTGCTATCCCCATATTGCCATTCTATCATGTCATAGAAGTTACCTCCGGGTCCGTCCAACACCCGGTAATTCGTGTCGAGGTTCGACAAGAGTACAGGTAGCGGCCCGCTGCTGCAGATCACGGTATCCGGCGAGCTCAACAGGGGCTGCTGTTTCTTCAGCACATAAATGGTAATCGGACCGCTGCTTTGCACGCAAGGCGGAAAAGTCGCCGTAATGGAAGCCGTATACACCCCGGATGCCGGATAGGTATGTGTTCGCTGCGGCAAGTAAACATAATCCGTATCGCTTGGTGAGCCGTCACCCCAGTTCCAGATATACTCCGTGCCACCCGACGCCGTATCGGCAAGGGTGACGGTAGCGCGGTCCCCCACGCAGGTATAGGTCGGTGCACCGCCGGGCGCGGGGCTGTTGACGAGCGTTCGCGTGATCACGGCCGTATCGCTTGCACAACCCGGACTCGAAGCGATCAGGGTCATCGTATAGGTCTGAGGCGTGCCATAAGTATAATAGTGCACAAGCGCGTTGTTGACGCCCGAATTCCCGTCACCGTAGATCCAGTAATACTGCGCGGCGCTGTTGGATAGATTGGTAAACTGTTCATCCAGGATCTGCATGCAAGGCGCAGAGTCCAGGGCCGTGAACGCCGCATGAGGCTTGGGATACACATTCACCGTATCCGGACCGGCCGTCCCGGCGCAGCCGCTGGCCGTCGTAAAGTTCAGCGTAACCAGGTACATGCCCGGAACCGTATACGTATGGCTGGGGTTTGCCGCCGTCGAAGTGGTGCCGTCACCAAAGGACCAGCCGTAACTCGTCATCGTTTGGCCGGTTAATACCGCGGGGTTGACGGTAACATCCGCACAAATGACCGCGGAAGGAGCGAGACTTTCATTAAGCCCGATCAGGGCAGTGGCATCGCTCGGCAGGATCTGCTGGCTAACCGAAGCGCTGCAACCGCCGGCATTGGTCACCGTCAGCGAGGTGGTATACGGCTGATCGGCCAGGAAGGTAAAACTTGGGTTTTGGAGGGTCGACGTGTCTCCCGGCTTGCCGGTGAAATTCCAAAGCCATTTGACATCGCCGCTAACCGTATCGCTAAACTGGACGAGTGCCGGTGCCTGGCAAACGGCGGTCTTCACGAAGGCAAATCCAGGGATCACCGGGACGGGGTCGATCGTAACCGCTTGCGAAACGCTCGCCGGGCATTGCCCAAAGCTATCGCTCAGGCTGACGGTATAGGTACCTGGCGTAAGATAGGTATGACTGACCGTTGAGCCGCTGGCCACCGCACCATCGCCGAATGACCACTGGGCCTGACCGCTCGGCGCAGGAGTGCTCTGATCCTGAAAACTCAGGACGGATCCCGCGCAATTGGCGGCGCTGTTTATAGAAAAGGCCGGGTTAAACCGGGCGACATTGACATAGTTATTTCGGACCAGCGTGTTACTGCAGCCTTGTGCGCTGGTTACCGTCAATTGAACCGTGTAGGCGCCGCTCGCGGAGTAGACATGCGAAGGATTCGGGGCGGTGCTGGTTTGTCCGTCGCCAAAATCCCACGAATACGCTAACGGGCCTGCGCCCGTGGAGTTGTTTTGGAAAATCGCGGCGTCCGTGACCTTGCAAAGCGCGGTCGACAATGCCGTAAATGCGGCGACAGGGGTTGGGATCACCGTGACCGCGTTCCCCTGTTGAGCGGTGCTACTACAGCCGAAACTATTCGTAACCGTCAGGCCCGGCGTAAAAACACCCGACGCCGTATAAGGGTGACTGGCGGAAGCACCGGCGCCATTCATGGTTTGACCATCCCCGAAGTCCCAAAAATAGTTGGCGATGGAGCCGTCCCCGGGTTGGGATGTACTGTTGAAAGCCACGTTCAGCGGCTGGCAACCCGTGGGATTGGAAACGGAAAAGGTGACTACCGGGTTCTTGTATACGGTAATAAGGGTGGAATGGGTGGAGACGACCCCGCCGTCGCTAACCGTAAGCGTAACTGTATAGGTTTGAGCGGTATAATAGACGGCCGCGACGGGAAGGGACGGGTTTCCGGTGGTGATCGAATTACCGTTACCGAATTGCCAGGTGTAGGTGGCCCCGGGTGAAGCACCCGTGGTCGTATTGGTGAAGGACACGGTCAGGGGTGAACACCCCCCGGTTTTGTCCGCCGTAAAGCCGGCATTCAGCTGTGCCTCAGCCTTTCCCGTCGCAGCAAACCCGGCAAACAGGAACACGGATTTGCAATACGATCGGAATACGCGCATACGGGCGTGGTGGTTTAAGGATATTGAATACGTATAACGGATAAATCAATAGATTATTGGAATCCCGGCGCCTCCGGGCCTCGTCCTGCCGGGATTTTTTTATGTTACCCCCCCATCCTAACTTGCACGCTAATTAAAGTGAACTGCCATGGCCTCCAAGAAGATCATCGATTTGCTCGGCGAAAAAGCTTCTTTCCTTTTAGACCACCAGCCCGTCATCGATAAATCGACCATCAGCGCTTTTCCTTCGCCGAATCATGTGGAGGAGATCTGGGTCAACTCCGGTCGCAACAACCACGTATTGCGGAGTCTCCAGACGATGATCAGTCATGGCAGGCTGGCCGACACCGGTTATTTGTCGATCTTCCCGGTCGACCAGGGGGTGGAGCACAGCGGCGGCGCGTCGTTCGCCGCCAACCCCATGTATTTCGATCCGGAGAATATCATCAGGCTCGCGGTCGAAGCGGGTTGTAATGCCGTGGCGTCGACCTTTGGGGTCCTCGATATCATGTCGCGGAAATATGCGCACCGGATCCCCTTTGTCGTCAAGATCAACCACAATGAATTCCTCAGCCTGCCCAACCGGTATGACCAAACGATGTTTGGGACGGTCAAGACCGCCTGGAATATGGGTGCGGTGGCGGTCGGGGCGACGGTGTACTGGGGGAGTGCGGAAAGCGACCGGCAGCTAAAGGAAGTGGCCGAGGCGTTTGAAGTGGCGCATGAGCTCGGCATGGCAACGATCCTGTGGTGTTATACACGGAATGCGGGCTTCAAGGTGGATGGGGTGGATTATCATACGTCGGCCGATCTGACCGGGCAGGCCAATCACCTGGGCGTGACGTTGCGGGCCGATATCATCAAACAGAAATTACCGACGAATAATGGCGGTTACCTGGCGACGAAGCATGGCAAGACATCGCCGCTTGTCTATTCGAAGCTGACGCATCCGGACAATCACCCGATCGATCTCACGCGCTATCAGCTCATCAATTGCTATAACGGGCGGGTCGGACTGATCAATAGCGGCGGGGAGAGCAAGGGAGCGTCGGATCTGGCGGATGCGGTGTTCACCGCGGTGGTGAACAAGCGAGCCGGGGGCATGGGGTTGATCCTTGGGCGCAAGGCGTTCCAGCGGCCGTTCAAAGAGGGGGTGGAGATGATCAACACGATACAGGATGTGTATCTGGATAAGGAGATTACGATTGCGTAGGGGGTGAATTGTGGAATTTGGGTGTCAGGGCGTCTTTGTCTAACGATGAAGACGCCTTTGTTCATTTTGTGCATGCTCATAGCGAGCTGTCATTCGCGGATGCGGTATCCAAAGGGAGGGTATCCGTATGCGGAACAATTGAGCGGGAAGGACACTGAGTTTTATCGAATTCCGCTGCGAAATAAAGAATCTCGCCGGGACTCGATGTGGGATGCCCTCTCTTATCAAGATTGGCGATCGACTGATGAACCCAACCTTAGCTTTCGCCCCATGCCGGCCGATGTATTTCGATTCGTTTATGGTGAGTCGCTGGACCCGACGATCTATATCATTCGCTTGATGCCAACGCAGATGATCATCCGTATCGGCGCTCCAACGGAATTCTATCCCTACCAACCGGACACGAATGTTTTGGACCCGCTGGAGCGACGGCTGGAAAGAATCCTGGAGTACAATTATCCGATCGAAGATACAAGCGTGCACCATTCTCCGCGGAGGCGGCATTTTCTGGATTCCATGGGGCGGATTTATCCGCAGCTTTACAGTCCGGCGTACTATATGTCTGTTCGCAAAAAAGAATATCCACACGACAAGCCGTGGTATCGCTTTACAATGAGAACGATTCCGTTGAAGCGCGGCGAATTTGAACACTTCGTGGATCTCATCAATAAATCCGGATATTGGCGGCTACCCATTCATCTCCCGTCCGAAGATGTCATGGACGGCTCGGGATATTCGCTGGAAGCCAATACGGCCGAGCAATATAATTTTGTCGGCACCGGCGGCATTTGCCAAGATACGGGACGCCCTTTCGCGAAGGCTTGTCAGGCGCTGGTCGATTTTGCCGGATTGCGGCAGAAGATATACCTTGTGGGGACCTACAGCCTCAAGGTTGACACTGTCCAATTTCAAGACGTCAAACACGAACAAAAAAAACACCATCCTAGAAGGCTTCGCCCAAACTAAAATAAAGCGCCCAGTAACCTTTACTCGCCGCGAAGTCCGTTCCGAAATTCGTTCCCGAGTGTTTGTTGAATTTTATGCGAAGACCTGCGCCGGCGGCGGCATGGAGGTAGGCGAAATTGTTGGTGCGCGGTTCGGTGACGGAATTCATGTTGGCGAATACGACGAATCCCAACAGTTGGTCGGGCGTGATGGAGCGGCGATACTCCGCTTCGAAGTCCCAGAGGGTATAACCGGTGTAGCGGCTGGGATAGAAGCCGCGGCCGCTGCGCTGGTTGGCATCCCAGGTGATGGCGGGCAGGTCGAGGTAGGGCGAATGTGAGCCCATCGTGGTCCAGAGATAGGACCAGAAGGCGAGGACGTTCCAGGTGTCGGGATCGAAGCTGATATATTTTCGCGCGTCGACGTAGAGGGAATACCAGTTGTCGTCGCTGCCGAGAAATTTCGGGTTGACGCGCGCGACGATGTTGTAAAACCAGCCGGGGAGCGGATTCAAAGCGTTATTCCGGCTGTCATACAGCAGGTTGAGCGTAAGGCCCGATGAAAAAGAATTCCGATGACTCGAGGTGCCGTATGAGTAACCGGTAAACTTTGTCAGGTCCAACGTATCGATATCGGGATGGATGTTGATGTGATAATCGAGGTCATAACCGATCCCGGCGAACAGAAAGGGCCTTTTGCCGATCCGCTTCAGGGCGTTCTGATAAAAACGGATATAGGTATAGCGAACCAACTCCTTGTTGCTTGGCGCGGTGTGGCCGCCGAGACCCCACGTGTATTGCGGAAAATAGGTCAGGCGGTAGTCCCCGCTATAATTCCAGCGGTTCTCCGGCGACCAGATATTGGAGCGGAACGGGAGGTTCCATTCCCCTTTCAGGTTGGTGCTCGGAGAAAAGGTCACGTTGGAAAGAAAGGTCGTCTTCGGATTACCCAACTCGAACGCGGCGTTTGTCGCAGTGATCAGGGCTTGACCGCCGCCCGGCACGGAACTACCCAGCGGAATGATCGAGTAATAGACCCGCCGGCCCTGGACCTTCGGCGGCTTTTTGATGTGGATATGGGTCAGGTGGAGGGCAACGCCGATGATATCCCGCAAGCCCGTCGTATCATCTACCAGTTTGTCGGGTGGGACGAGGGTTCCGGTAGGGTTCTGGGCAAGCACATCCATCGAGCACAGGCAGCACAATAAGACTGCAAAAAAACTCCGCATAGGTATATGAATACCAATATTGTGCTACATTTCCGTCATGAAAATCACCTTTGCCGGCCGCCCCAAAGCGGTGTTTCAAGTGTTGGGATGTTGCTTTTTCGCTACAGTTTCGATCGGCGCCCGGGCGCAGACTGCGCATGTGGTCGTGATGACGGATAGCGCAAAGCTCTCTTTGCGCGGGCTGAGTGTCGTCGACGATAAGACAGTCTGGGTTAGCGGCAGTGGCGGCACGGTCGGGAAGTCGCTCGACGGCGGCAAGACCTGGAAATGGATGACCGTTCCCGGCTATGAGAAGCGGGATTTCCGGGATATCGAGGCGTTTGATGCGAAAACGGCCGTCATTATGGCGATCGCGGAGCCGGCGGATATTTTGAAAACGACGGATGGCGGCAAGACGTGGAAGCTGATGTACGACAACAAGACGCCGGGCATGTTCCTCGATGCCATGGAATTCAAGAACAGCACCAGCGGGATCGTGGTCGGCGATCCGGTCGACGGGCATTTTTTCCTTGCGCAAAGTTTTGACGGCGGCGATAGCTGGCACGATGTCCCCGAACGGGCATTGCCAAAGGCCGACTCGGGGGAAGGATGTTTTGCGTCCAGCGGGACCAATATCCGGAACCTCAAGAGCGGCAAGGCCTGTTTTGTCAGCGGCGGCCCGAGGTCGCGGCTCTTCTTTGGCGACACGGCGATCGACCTGCCTATCCTGCAGGGCAAGACCACTACCGGCGCGAATTCGGTGGCGGTGAAAGACGGCGATACGCACCACGGCGGGCAGCATCTGATCGTGGTCGGCGGCGATTTTGCGCGGGACACGCTCCGGGAAAAGAATTGTTTTCTGACCGATGACGGGGGCAAGACCTGGGTCGCGCCGTCCACGTCGCCGCACGGGTATCGGAGCTGTGTGGAGTTTATCGGCGGGGATATGGTGCTGAGTTGCGGGACGTCGGGAGTGGATATTTCGTTTGACAACGGGATGAACTGGACACTCCTTACGACGACCGGCTTCCATGTTTGCCGGAAGGCGAAGAACGGGAAGGCCGTCTATCTCGCGGGCGGCCATGGGCGGATCGCGCGGTTGGATTTCGATTAGTCGCGTGAATCCGGATTAGCCCGGGCGACTAATTCAAGCCCCGGAAGTCCACGGGCACCAGCTTGCTCACCCCCGGCTCCTGCATCGTCACGCCGTAGATCACGTCGACGGTGCTCATCGTCATCTTGTTGTGGGTAACGATGATAAACTGGGAGTTCTCGCTGAACTGGCGGATCATGTTGGTGAATTTGCCCACATTGGCGTCATCCAGCGGCGCGTCGACCTCATCGAGGATACAGAACGGCGCCGGTTTGATCAGATAGATGGAAAACAGCAACGCCGTAGCCGTCAGGGTCTTCTCCCCGCCGCTCAGCTGGCTGATGGAGGAGGGCCGTTTGCCCTTTGGCTTGGCGATGATGTCGATACCGGTCTCGGCGAGGTTCTCCGGATTCTCCAAAATCAAATCCGCCGTGTCTTCTTCCGTGAAGAGGGCCTTGAATACCCGCTGGAAGTTCTCCCGCACGCGATTAAACGTATCCAGAAACTGCTGGTTTGCCGTCGCCTCCACTTCCTGGATGGTCTGGAGCAGGCTGTCCTTGGCGCTGACGAGGTCGTTTTTCTGCTCCAGGATAAACTCATACCGCTTTTTCATTTCCTGGAAGGCTTCGATCGCGGTGGGGTTGACTTCCCCGAGGTTCTCCAATCGCTTCTTCATCCGGTCCGACTTCTCCTGCAGCTCTTCGGTCGGCGTGTCGCCGGTGCGCGGCTGGTCGATGATGTCGTCGAGGTCGATGCGAAATTCGACGCTCAGGCGCTCTTTCATCCCCGCGAGTTGCAGTTTCAGTTCGTTCAGGCGATCTTTGATACTGCTCAGCACGTGTTCGATCTGCTCCTTTTCCTTGACCTTGTGGCGCAGCTCGCTCTCTTTTTCACCCAGGGCGTTGCGCAGGTTATAGTAGGCCTGGTCCGCTTCGTTGAGGCGGCGTTCCTCTTCGTCCTTTTTCCTCAGGAGACCAACGAGGACTTCTTCCGAGCGGGTCAGCAGGTCGGCGCTTTCGGCGATACTTTCGAGGGTCTGTTTAAGCTGGGAGGCGTTGACTTCGATCTGCTCGCGAAGGTCGTTCAATTGGCGGCTTTTGAACTCCAGCTCTTGTTTCAGGCTATTGATCCGGCTATGATGCCGGGTCAGCTGGAGGTTGAATTCGTTAAAGCTCGCCGAGGCGCTGTTGTAGGCCAGTTCGGCGCCCCGGTAGTCGGCCTCTGCCAACTGGGTTTTTTCTTTTAGCTCCCCGACGATCCGTACCAGTTCCGACCAGGCGTTCCGGGTTTCTTCGATGCCCGCGATGGTTTCTTCGAGGTTTAGTTGCAGTTCTTCGAGCCGGCCCAGCGAGGAGTGCTGGAGGCCGTGCAGGTTTTCGATCTTGTTCTGGAGTGAGAACACGAGGTTGGTCAGCCGGTTGACATCCTCCTGGGTTTGGCGGATCGCCTGCTCTTTCAGCTGTTCGTTATAGCCGATCACTTCGTCATGTTTCTCCTGGATGGAGGCTTTCAGTTTGCCCACGACGGTCTGCTGGCGGCGGATCTCCTCCTGGAGTTTTTCCATGTTTTTGGCCCGGCCGATCTTTTTGCCTTCAAAGAGACCGACGCTCCCGCCCGTCAGCGAGTATTTCCCTTTTACGAATTTGCCGGTTTTTTCGAGCACGACGGAGCCGTTGCTGTGTTCCAGGGCCTGTTCGTCCGCGGCGATGAACACATTCCCCAGCAGGTGTTCGGCCAGTTTCCGGTAGTTGTCGTCGACCTCGATGACCTGCATGGCGGGGATCAGGCCCTCATGGGTGTGGGCGAAATGTTCTGCCTGCGCGTCGATCTTATCGAGCAGGAAGAAGTTGGCTTTTCCTTTTTTGTTGTTATCCAGCAGGTGGACCGCCTGCATGCCTTCGTGCAGGTTGGCCACGACGTAGTAGTTCAGATACGGCTCCAGAACGTTCTCCACGGCAGCGCGGTATTCTTCCTTCACATAGATGATGTCCGAGAGGATCGGCGCGTGGTGGTTCCAGTTCGGGTTCTTGTGCAGGAATTTTATGCTCTCGGGGTAGCCTTCCATGCTATCGATGAGGCTCTTCAGGAGGTCGTGTTCGTTGTTCTTCGAGTCCAATTTCCGGCTTTCGTCGGCCAGTTGCTGGCGAAGGCCTTCCAGTTGGGATTGGGCCTGGAGGATGTTCTCCTTCATCAGGTCGTGGTGCTCCTGCAGCCGGCGCAGCGAGGCCTGTTTGGATTCCAGCTCTTCCTGCTTCGAGCTATGCTCTTCTTCCAGTTGTTTCAGCTGGCTTTCGCGGACCATGCGTTCTTCTTCCAGCTGGCGGATGCCGCGCTGGAGGTTCTGGATAGAGGTATCGGCGACCGCCACCTTTTTTTCGGCTTCGAACTGGTCGCGCTGGATCTGGGCGTTCTCCCGCCGCAGGGCGTCTACCGTCACGCGTTTTTCGTCAAAGGTCCGCCTGGTCTCGTCGACGCTGTCTTTCAGGACTTCCAGCTGTTCCCGGAGGCCGGACAGCTTGTTCTCTTCTTCGGCGACCTGTTGTTGGCTAAAGACGATGCTTTCTTCGAGACCCGTTAGCTGGCCTTCGCTCTTGCCAAGGAATTCCTGCAGGCTTTCTTCTTTTTCGCGCAGGAAGTTCAGGCGTTGGGAGGCCAGGTTCTTATCGTTCTCTTTGCTCCGCAGGTCCTGCAGCAGGTCGTTGAATTCGTGCTGCATGGACTGGAGGGCGCGTTCCTTTTCGATAAAGCCGAGTTTTTCCTGTTCGAGGCCCGCTTCTTCGGTGGCGATGACGGCTTCGAGGCGCAGTTTCCGGTCCGTCTCCACCCCGGATTGTTCGTTCAGCTCCCGGTAGGTCAGGTTGAACCCTTCGAGTGCCGCCTTTGCCAGTTCGATGCTCAGTTCGCGGTATTCCTTCTTGATCTCGTAGTATTTCTCCGCCTTTTTGGCCTGGTTTTCCAGGGTTTTCAGCTGGTTGTTGATCTCGAAGAGCAGGTCTTCGATGCGGGCAAGGTCTTGTTCGGTGGCATCCAGTTTCTGCCGTGCTTCTTTTTTGCGGGTCTTATAGATCGTCACCCCGGCCGCCTGCTCCAGCATGCGGCGGCGGCTGTTTTCCTTGTCTTTTATGATATCGTCCACCATGGCCAGCTCGATGATCGCGTAGCTGTCGGTGGAGACACCGGTGTCCATAAAGAGGTTCTGGATGTCTTTCAGGCGGCAGGAGACGTCGTTCAGGCGGTATTCGCTCTCGCCGGATTTGTAGAATTTACGGGTGACGGTGACCGTGCTGAAATCGGTGGGCAGGAGGTTTTTTGTGTTTTCGAAGGTCAGGCTCACTTCGGCCAGGCCCGAGGCCGAGCGGGTGCGGCTCCCGTTGAATACGAGGCTTTCGAGGTTTTCGGACCGAAGGTGGCTGATCTTTTGTTCGCCGATGACCCAGCGGATGCTATCGATGATATTGCTTTTGCCGCAGCCGTTTGGGCCGATAATCCCGGTGATCCCCTCGTCAAAGCTGATATGGGTCTTATCGGCGAAGCTCTTAAATCCCTTAATTTCCAGACTCTTTAATCGCACTGTACAAGTATTTAATTATAAGCACATATTGCCGTCTCGCGGGACCATCCGGGTTTTGGCGAGCGGCAAACCTACAGTAAATTACCTAATCTTACCCAACAATGATCGACCCTTATTTTGTGCTGTTGAAAAGTGGTTAATAAGATAGCGGGAGATCGAATTTGGAGACATTTTTATATATTTATGCCCCTGTTCGGAACCTAAGCAGACCAAAACATCATATATGAATAAATTCATTGTCCCCATCGACTTTTCCGACGCTTCGAAGAATGCCGCCCGGTATGCCGCGCATATCTCCAATGGCTTGCCGGATGCGCAGCTGATATTGTACAATGTGTATGAGTCGCTGGAGTATGGTACCGACAGCAGTCCCCTCAGTACGGAAGGCGGGGAAGATGAGGCCCGCCGGTCGGTGGTCGAGATTGCGCTCGAGAGTGTGCGGACGGATATTTCCGGTTTGACGAATGCCGGCATCTCGATCGTTGCGGAGAAAAACAATCATTTCCTGGATGCGCTCGAGCAGTATGTGTTGAACAACGATGTCCAGTTTATCGTGATGGGGACGACCGGCTCGACGCGGATCGGCGAGATGCTCATGGGGGGCAATACGCTTAGTATCGTCAAGCGCCGCATCGTGCCGGTGATCATTGTGCCGCCGAATGCGCATTCCAAGTCCGCCAAGAATGTGATGCTCCTGACGGATTTCAAGGATCTCGAATTTACGGTCCCGATCCATACGGTCAGGGAGGTGCTCGATCTGTTCAAACCCCGGCTGCATATCGTCAATGTGGATCATGAGCATTATGTGCAGGTGACCGAGGAGTATGAGGCCAACCGGCGCAAGCTCGAGTCCGCGCTGGCGGATTATAATCCCGAGACGTATTTTATCCGGTTGTTCGATTTTCTCGATGCGATCAACCAGTTTGTCGAAGATAATAATATCGATCTGATCCTGACGTTCCCGCGGCGGCACACCTTCCTCGCGAATGTCTTCAAGACCACGAGTACGGTGAAGCTGGCTTATCACAGTCATGTGCCGCTGGTGGCGATCACGGGATAGGGTTTCGTTCCTGCGTTTCTACTACTGAAGAGCCTGAGGCAAAAAGAATTTTCAGCTTATGAAAAGGATCGGGTTATTCTTTTGTCTTTGTTGTACGGTAGTTGCCGGCCGATCCCAGTCTGACTACCCGGGCGGCCGGATGCCGGCGGACACACCGACGCTGTTCGCTCCCGGGCTCGTCTCGACCGGGCTCAGTACGCGGGACTTTGCCATCTCGCCTGCGGGAAATGAGGTGTTCTTTACGATCCAACATCCCAAGTTTATTTCCAGTACGATCATCCGGATGGTCAAAGTTGCGGGCATCTGGATGAAGCCCGAGGTCGCTTCGTTCTCCGGCGTATTTCGGGACCTCGAGCCGTGTTACAGCTGGAGCGGCGATACCTTGTATTTTTCGTCGGACCGGCCGCGGGCCGGGGTGCAGGTCAAGCGCAACTTCGATCTCTGGCTGGTGGTAAAGAAGGCCGGCGGGGGCTGGGGGACGCCGGAGAATCTCGGGGATACTGTGAATTCGCCGCAAAACGAGTTCTATCCAAGTGTGGCGAAGAATGGGAATCTGTATTTTACCGTGGAGGCTTCGTACGGGAAAGGGAGTGAGGATATAGTCGTCTGTAGGCGGACTGCCGCCGGATATGAGAAGCCGGTAAGTTTGCCGGAGCAGGTCAATACGAAATACGACGAATTCAATGCGTTTATCGATCCGGATGAACGGTATATCCTCTTTGGTTGCCAGGGGCGGCCGGATGAGCAGGGTGGCGGCGATTTGTATATCAGTCACCGGGATGCGGCGGGAACCTGGACGGCGGCGCGGCCGTTGCCGGTCCCGATCAATTCGAAATCACTCGACTATTGTCCGTATGTGAGTCGCGATGGGTCGATCCTGTTCTTTACCAGCAACCGGTTGCGCGCGGCGTGGTATGGAGAGGAACCGGTGACGTATCATCAGCTTCAGCAATTACTCACCGAGCCCGGGAACGGCTATGACAGCATTTACTGGATGAAATTTGATCCTCGATCGTATTGACGACACTCAGCAATCAGGCTGATGCCAATCATATTTCCCGGTTGTCGACCGCTTTAATTTGAGCACCGCAAAGTCTTCAGTTGCTCAATGAAAAAGAATGTAGCTTTCGCCGGATATTATTTCGCACTGGCTGCTCTTATAGCGACAGTGGGCTATGGGGTCGTGCAAATCCTGCAAGTGGCCGGCACGGTGAAATACCCGTTGGACGCCCGGTTGATCTATGGTTTTTCGCTGGGTATTGCGCCATTTTTTCTGCTGGCCATACTCGCCTTCCATTACATCGTACCGGAGGAGCGGCGTTATTGGAGCCATGCGGCGGTGTTGTTTGCGACATTATATGCCGGATTTGTCGTGCTGATGTATGGCGTTCAGTTGGCGACCGTTATCCCCGCCTCGCTGCGGGACTCTCGGGAAACAGTGTTGACAGTGACGCCGCATTCGTTTTTTTGGACGATCGACGCGCTGGGTTATATCTGTATGGGAATCTCTACGTTCCTGGCGGCGTTTGCGCTTGGGAAAGCTCCCGGAACCCGGTGGCTCCGGGGTTTCCTGCTGGCTAACGGGTTGGTTGTCCCGTTGATCTGCGTCGCCTATTTTTACCCGCACTTTTCCACGCTCCTACTCTTTATCGGTTCGCCCTGGCTGATTACGGCGTCGGGGTCGATGCTGCTGCTGGCAATTTATTTTAAAAAGCAAAGCGAAGGGCTTTAGGGATAGGCATTTCCCACTGGCTTTTTTGGCCTTGTCGGTGCTGGGAAGCCGCGGCAGAAAGAACGAAAGAATCTCTGCCATCGGCGTGTGGACCTGGATTCTTTGCGGACTGGCGTTGTTTTTTGCAAGTTCCATGATTTTGCCGCGAGTCGCCGGTGGGGATTCGTTGAAATGGGGAATGGTGTACATGTCATTGACAATGGCCGGATTCCTGATGGCCATCCGCGGGAGCTCCCGATTGTCAAGGCTGTTGCAGTTGCCGTGGTCCGGGGACGATCGTTTTGGCAGCCGCGTCCGCGGGTTTCCGCAGGAAGAGCGGCGGGTGAAATCGGATTTCGGGCTGTACCTGTCCAGCCACTACAAGTACCAGGGAAAGGTACGGAACAGCGTGATCAACTTCATCAATCCGCGCCGGGGCATCCTCATCATGGGTTCGCCGGGGTCGGGCAAGTCCTGGCTGATCATCGAGCCGCTGCTGCGGCAGCTAATCGGAAGGGGTATGCCCTTTTTGTGTATGATTTCAAGTTCGACAGCCTCTCGCGGCTCGCATGGCGGTTTTTTTTGGCGAACCGGCGGCGATACCCAGCCGGAGCGGGGTTTTATTGCATTAACCTTAGCGACCTGTCCCGCAGTAATCGCTGCAATGTTCTGGCACCTTCGACGCTCGAATGGCTGTCCGACGCAATTGGTGCCAGTCGAACGATCTTGTTGAGCATCAACAAATCCTGGGCGCATCGGCAGGGGGAGTTTTTTGTCGAGTCCCCGATCAATTTTCTTGCCGCGTTGATCTGGTACCTGCGTCAATATCGTAACGGGGAGTTCTGCACCCTACCCCATGTTATCGAACTCGCGCAATGGAAATACGAGCAGCTTTTCCCGATCCTGGAGACGCAGCCGGAGATCCGGTCGCTCATCCGACCATTTATCGAGGCCTATGAGAACAAGACTATGGAGATGCTGGACGGGCAGATCGCGTCGGCCCGGGTACCGCTGGGGCGGCTGGCCTCACCGGATTTGTATTATGTCCTGACGGGGAATGACTTTTCGTTGCGCATTAATGCCGTCGGCAAGGTTGGGGTTTTTTGTCTGGGCGGCGATCCGTCGCGGCAGGAGGCGCTGGCGCCGGTGTTGTCGTTGTATATAGACCGGTTGTGCCGGTTGATCAATCGGCCCGGTGGGCACCCCGGTGCACTTGTCTGCGATGAGTTTGCGACGGTTCGGGCTTATTCCATGACGACGACGATCGCCACAGCCCGGTCGAATGATATTATTCCTATTCTGGCGGTACAGGATCTCAGTCAGTTGCGGACGCAGTATTCGCGGGAGGAGGCGGACCTGATCCTGAATATCAGCGGGAATTTGCTGTGCGGACAGGTGGGTGGCGAAACGGCGAGGTGGGTGAGCGAGCGGTTTCCGAAGATCTTGCAGGAGACGACCAGTGTGTCGAATAATAGTTCGGATACGTCGGTGACAACTTCGATACAGTGGGAAGAGACGATCACGCCGGCGACGATCGCGACGCTGTCTTCCGGGGAGTTTGTGGGGGTAGTGGCGGATGACCCGGATAAGGAGATCGAACTGAAGGCGTTTCATGCGAGGTTGGTGAAAGAGGCGGCGAAGAATACCGTGGGGGCTCTGAAGGGCGCGGCGGCTGCGGGTGAGTTGCCGGTGGTGGGGAAGGTGGACAAGGAGGTGGTTAAGGCAAATTTTGACCGGGTGAGGCAAGACATCCAGCGGTTGGTGGGGGAAGAGGTGGCAAGGGTGATGGGGGGGCCTAGCCGCCCCTAATCCTATGCGCATTATGGTCGGAGAGTGGGTCATATATCCGCCATTTGCCGGAATCAAAGTGCGAGCCTGCGATTGTCCGGCGTGTGATCAGATTTGATATCCGAAACATCCTCAGTCTAAGATGTTGTTGAAATATGGCAAATGACCTGACGCACAAGACCCGGACTTCGCATTTCCCACATTCCAACAGGAAGGACCTCAATACTATGACTATGATCGAACCTGTCAAAAACGAAAAGACACCCCAGGTAAAAAACATCCGAAGCCGCCTGGCTAAACTCAACTTGTCAGATGATGAGTTCAGCAACCTCTTCAAGTAACATGATGATTATCTGGTTCTTAGATCGCGGTTGTATAGAAAAAAACTTTATTCCGATTCACACCAATCTTCCTTTCGTACCCCGTATTGCATGTAAGCAGAATCAAATGCTTCATCGATTGTCTTGAACCATGAATCGTATGCAAAATTGTCATTCACATGGTAATAAAGGAAGTATCCTTTTGTATCCTTCTCATCGGATTCAATGGTCAACCATTTTACTCCGTTATTTTGATCTTCAACAAAAGCCTTTAATGTCATAATTATGGGTCTATTAATGGAATGTGATAATTTTGCACAGGAGTGCTCAAGTTTCCAGGACTAAATATTTCAATATGAGCATGAGGTACACCTCCAAATTTAACTCCATTCAAATCACTCGGCGTTATCCTAAATTGCTTTAATTTATCTGCAGACCGGAATACACCCGGAGCTATTTCTTCATAACCTGGCCCTAATATTCGCTGAGCAAGCTCCAGTACAGCGGCTACGGTTCTTGGTTTTGCAAGCAATTGTATGGTTTCCACAAGTGCTTTGACACCTCCGGCGCCTCCAACACCAGTTACTTGAGGAGCTACTATTCCACCATAATAATGCAGATAAACAGGATTGTTTTTCCAATTGTACCCCAGCAAAATACCGTTATTGCTGTTATTAAGTAAATTTTGAAAAAAAGTCGGGGCTCGAACGACATAATGATCTTGTTGATATTGAAAGTCAAGAGGATTATAACCTAAAGAGTTGTTCAGTTTTGCATACATCTGCCTTTCTTCATCAGATTGTATAGGTGGCGGAGTTCTTGGAGGAGCCGGGCCAACACTGCCTGCTACATCAGGATCTCCGCCGTTCGTGTTAGCAAGGCCAACGTTTACAGGAGAAGGGGGAGCGGGCGGTGTAGGCCTAACAATAACAGCTGGCAAAATGGTAGTGTCATTGGCTAATCCCAAAGGGTCATTCAATAAGATGGGGTTATCATTAGCAAAAGAGTAAGGACTGTAAGATTCGTTAATATCCGCTAGCGGATCTATTTGCCAGAACCTTCCTATTTGGGGATCGTAGCCTCTAAGATTGGCATCATACAATTCCAATCCGCTTCCATCTGAGAACTCTTTGTTTTGCAGTTCATTTCCGCCGTTGTATCTGTATTTATTTTCAGCATATTGATTTTTCAATGCTTTATCACTAATCCCCGCCATGGTCAACCCAAACGGATAATAGTGCGTCTCCTCTAACATCGGCCCTGAAAAATCCTGTACACTCAAGTTATCAAAGAACACCATCCAATTCTGCGTCTCATTACTCACCCAAATATACAAATATCCGCTGTGTTTTAGCTTAATCGTGGTTGCTAAGGTATTGAGCGCATTGGGGCTACCGACCGGAATCGCCCCGCTCTGGTTATTACCGCTCACGTAGTTGAACTGGTTGTCCAGCAGCATCCAGTTCAGATAAGCCTTGGGCTTGCTCCCCGGCGTACTGTCGAATGCGGGGTAGAAATACGAATTGAGCGCATTATAGACTGGGCTTCCGGATGTGTTATCGAGGTTCGGTAACGTACCGTGACCGCCACCGCCGCCAAGCGTCACCAGACCCCCGGCCAGCGTATTCAGCACGCTATTTAGCGAACTGGTATTACTGCCTGCCGTTCCCCCGCTAAGGTAGTAGGATTTCACTCCGATAGAGATGGAGTCGCCTGTCATGACCTTTAGCAGCAGCGCCGGACCTTGGGTATGGCCGCCGGCATTCCCTTCAACCATCGCCACCGAATCATTCGGCATGGTCGTATTGTCTGTCGGATAGCCGCCAGGGACTGACGCCGTCGGATAGCTTGTTGAATCGATATTATAGAATAAAGAAAGTTCCTTGGTCCGGTAGGCCGCTTCCATCGTCGCCATATAGTTCGATGTGTCTTTCTCCGTGGTTAGGACTACTCGGGTGTCGCCCAAATGGTCCTTTAGGAAATAGTCAAAGAAGAATCGCCAGGCACTGGAGCCATTCAGGTAATACTGCTTTTGCCAGCGGGCGCGGCCGTCCGGCACACTTGCCTGCGTTAGTGTGTCATTGGTATATTGAAAGTTTTTGCAATAGACGGTGGTCGTCTTTTTCACCGGCTTGACGGTGCTGTCGGTGGTGACCTTTGCCTCCTTGAGCCCATCGGCATCATAGGCATAGGTAATCGTCCCTTTTCCCTTGATGTGGATATATTGTGGCAGGTTGAGATAGTTATAGCCGATGGAGTCGATCCCCTTGTTAGCGTCGGTCTTCAGATTGCCGTTGCCGTCATAGCTGTAGTCCGATGATCCCTTGGTCTTGTAATGAAAGTCCCCCAGTGTAGAGGCGGTGTCGTTGGCCGCATCCGTGACTTGGGCGAGTTGATTACTGCTGGTATTGTAAGCATAGCTCAACAAATCGATCGGCCCGGTGGGATTGCCGACCTTAAACCCGTGCTGATTCATGGTCAGGATATTGCCGTTCGCGTCATAGGACAACGAATCGACCGTATAGTCCATGGCCGCCGTATTCCAGGTCGATCCGGTCGGGTTTTGAAGGAAGGCTGCACCCGTCAACCGGTTGAGGCTGTCATACGTAAAATCGTATTTCCGGTTGATGCCATCCCCTGCGCTTTTCCAGATCAACCCGGTAATATTACCAGAGAATTGAGAGACGGCGTATGAAGTCGTTGAAACTGAGGTTTTGTTGTCATAGGCGAGCTCAATACCGAAATAGTCATTCCCCGTTCCAGCAACGTAGTTCTTATTGATGCCGGTCACCCAGCCGCGCACATTGTAGGAATACATAAGGCTGTCCATTCGACCGCCCAGGGATTTGGTCTCAAGGTTGCCGAGCTCATCGTAGCGGAGGGTATCGACGGTAAAGTTATAACCATCAATATAGGCCATCGTCACGGCGGTCGGCCGAAAGGCAGCGTCATAGGTGTATTGATCGCTTTGAAGATTGGTCTGCGCATTAGGCGAACCCTTTTCTGTGACCAGCAAGTGACGCAGCAGCTTTCCGGAGAAATTATATTGATTGATGTCTCGGTCATAGGTTGGATTGCCATAGTAATTGTGGCTTTGCACCTCCAGCACCCGCCCCCGGTCATCGTAAAAATTGACCGTATATTGCGGCCGGACACCGAGCAGGTACTGCATCGTGCCCGTTACCATTCCCCTCGTCTGATAATACGGCATTTGGTGTATCGCGTAGGGGCTGCTCGTATATGTATGGATAAAAAAGCTGGAATTGGCATCGTAGCTGGTGTCCATCGTGGCCGTCAGCGAACCCAACCCCGTGACCCAGGCGTAATCATCGTAGTGTGTTTGGGTGAGCGGGGAATAGGTATATCCCGAAACATTGGGATATGGCGTGGTTGCCATGGCGGCGGCCGTGTGGAAGGCCAGATTGTTGTAGTTGGTAGGGTCGCTAATCAACCCAGTAGAATCGGGCCGGTTTTCGGCATCATAGCCGGTGACCAGCCATTGCTTCGATGCACGCATGTTGGAATCCTGGCTCATGATTAGGCGGTCCCGCAGGTCATAGACCAAATGCACCTCCCCCGCTCCAGGAATCTTCTTGACGATCATTCTATTACGGGAATCGTATTCATATCGGAAGCATAAGCCGCCAGCCACCGCCTGAGAAATCGCCCAAGTGGCTCCCGTGTCGACGAGCATGGTTGCCTCGGGGGGAAGGATAAACCGTAATGTCTGCAAATAGTCGTACACATAGTAGGTGCATAGCCAGCCGACATGGGCCGTACCGGGTGTTACCGCATGTTGTACTTTTTTTAGGATGACTAATCCATCCTTGTCTTTATATTCGACCGTTTGATGCCCGGCTTCGTCTGCTGTCACCGTTTTGGTCAATTGCCCGTGGGGGTAGAATCCGGCCATGGTCGGGATGCTGCCCTGCGCCTGCGCTACATTCCAAATGGCAACGCTGTCCTGCGCCGCATTAACCTGATAACTTGTCGATACACCCCGGCCCGAACCCACCCAGCTCATACCGGCTGCATAATTCGCCAGTGGACGATTGAGTGGTGATGGTTCAAAGGCGGTCTGCCCATAATAAAATTCTTCATTTGGAAATTGGGCAGCATTGAAGCTATCCAGGCTGGCAAGTGCCGTCGGCTTAAAGTTACCATCGGAAGTGGTCGCCGCATAAGGAAGATAGTGAATAGCCTCCCGGCCCAAAGGATCATAGACTTGTGGCTGAACAAGATCATTCCCTTTAGGAGTAATTTGCCGTTGAACTGTCTGAATCGGCCTGCCCAAACCGTCCAGGTATTGCGTCGTTTGCTGAACATCGTACGGGCTCGTCAACCCATCTGCTGTAGCAGTGTCTGTTACCGACGGCTTCGTAAAAGTGCGCGTCCGGACATAATTAAGATTTGTAACCGGTATCCCAATTGTGAATTGTACTGGGGCCGAATAAGCCGTTTGGCCGCTACAGGTTACCGACAGCTGATAGTAGGTAGTCGTCGTTAAGTTGCCGGGGCTGTAGTATAAACTGGTATCTCCCGTGATATTGCTAAAATTTACGCCGTCCGTAGAGCTTTGCCATTGATAAGAATAGACACCACCACAGCTGCCACCCTTTGCCGGAGTGCAAGTCAGAAGGCCAGGGCTCGAGCCGGAAGTCAGAACGGACGACGATGGGGTGATCGTCCCGGGAACTAACTGACAGTAGCTTTTACTACCAACTAGAAGAAACATCGACAACCCTGTTACAAATCGGATAAATGTTTTCATCCAACTAAGCATTAAAAATTATAGCCCATGCGGAAGATCACCGGTTGGGTTTGTGGCACGTTTTGATAACTAAGGAAATCCCAGAGCAATCTCAGCGTCGTCTGTTTAAGCAGCTTGCTTTTTGTCGAGATCGTTTGCGTCACGCCGATCAGCCCCGACCGCTGCCAATATTGAATCTGCTTCAACTGCTGGAAGGCGGTAAAGGGAGTGACATGATTGTATTCAAAGCCGCCGGTCGCTGAGAAGGTCCCTTTGATTTTGATATTGACGAATGATCGCAGGCCGAGGCCCTGACTGGTCAGGTGTACGTCGTTGATGCCGTTTCCGGTGCCGAGCTCGTAAGCCGCCCCGACCCCCAACACATTAGAGTGACCGAGCTTATAGCCCAGACTAACACCAAGCGAAAGCAGCGCGGGATAGTAATTGTTGTAATGCGTGGCCTGGAAGTCGAAGCCGTATTGAAGCCGTTTTAGAAAGGTTTTTGTCTTCTGGTCGTTTGGTTTGAAGTTAGGCATTTGCTCGTCGCCATTGTCGGTTCCTAATTTTTTGAGTTTATTCTTGTAGTCGTCCAGTTGCGACTGTGCCGACTGAAGGCTACTTTGAAAGGCGGTTGCACTCGCAGGCCCGGAAAGCTGGTTCTGAACAGCCTGCGCGACCTGTTCCTTGGTTTGGATTCCATTCGTATTTGGGGCCGTGGCATAGTTCCTTGGTACATGGAAGAGGCTGCCTAGTTGGGAATGGGTCGTCATGAAATTCTGGAAAGCGGGCAGCTGGCTCAGCATGCCAAGGGCGTTCTTTGCTAGTGCGTCGGGGTCAGAAAGCACCGCCTTATATTGCGCAACCCGCTGTGAATAGTAATATTCCTCCTTTTGCATGGCGGCCAACGGTTTTCCAAGCGCGGCCAGAGCGCCGGCATGCCCGGTGATGTATTGGTTGATCTGATCCCGGCGTGACTGAACAAAGGCCTTGACGGCATTTGCGTCTTGCAGCTTCGCCTGCAAGAGCTGGAACTGGCTGTACGCGCCTTGCAATCGCGATTGCAGCTTCGGCGAAAGATTTCCCGTTGCGCTCAATAGCTGCGGATTTTGCTGGAGAAAGCTCATGGCGCCCTGGAGCGTATCTGCAAGAGGAATGTATTGACCACTCAGCGGGACCCGGCGAACGGTCGAATCACCCCTTAGTCGGGCAGCCAGATAGGCGTATTCCTGTTGCGAGGCGCCGAAGAGCGCCTTTGCCGCGCCGGGATCGATGGCCACGAGCTTTTGTTGTAGCTGCTGTTCTCGGCGGGCCATACGGACGACATAACTTTCGCTCTGGCGGGTCAGTTGGCTGTTGACGCCAGCAGATTTAGAGCTGACCTTCACCAGCCATTTGGAGGGAAGATTGGCTAGTTTTCCGGTAAGTGAATCGACCGTTTGAGCACGAGAGGCCATAAGCCCAAGAAAACACACCGCCGTGAGGCATAATGCCAATTTATGGGACATGCGCTGTTATTTCAATAGTTAGTGAATACATCATTTTTCCGTCTTCTCATTGCTTCGCATAATGGTATTCGATCGTTTTCAGGATATTTCCATCCTGATCCTTGACCACTTTCAGCCGGTTTAGCCCATCATATTGATAATACGTCACGCGATTGTCTACCTCGCAGATAGTCGATAGTCCGACCAGCGGCAGGTACGTGTATGTGGTCATTTGGGCATTCACCGGGTAAAGCCTGAGCTCATCAATATTATTCCCGCTTCCGCTGACGCTGGCCGTGCTGATACCGGATATCTTGTATTCATAATAAGTCCAGTTATGGCCGTTAAGCGAAATTGTCTTGCCTTGAATGGGATAGCCAGAAAGTGCGCCGGCGACCGTAAGCGGCGTCGTTGCCGTTGTCCAATAGGACAAGATATACGTGTTGGCGCTGTTCAGGCCAGACTTGGTAATAGCAGAAGAAGGAACAAATGACTTAGTGCCCGTAATGCCTTTGGTTGTATCAACCGTACCGGATCCAAGCGTCCAGCCGCCCGTCCCGTCCGCCTCAAAACTGGTAAAGGCGATGGAGACCGAGTCCCCGTTTACAACCTGCGCAACGGGATAGGTCGCGGAATAGTCGTAAATATAGTTGTGATTCACATCGTTTGCCTTGGCCTGCTCCAGCAAATTGCCGTAATTGTCGTACTGCAGAAAACTCACTCTTGTTTCTATGGGATAAGAGGCATTCTGTACCATAACATTCGCCGGCAAGACGAATCCAGTCGCTTGCACCTGGAAATTGTTGAGAGACTTACTGCTTAATACTCCGCCCACATACCGTTCGGTTTCAACTTGCTGGCCGACCATATTACGAGAGATCATGGTATCCAGCGCAGCGGTAGCGGCTCCGGTTAGCGAAATACTGCTATTGATATCTGAGATCTCCAACGCAGTACGCGAATAGGTCAGGACAGTATCTGCTTTGCTGTCGAGCGAGACCGTACGGGTGGGTTGCATGTTCAGCGTGTCGTCATAATAGAAATATGAGGTTGCCACAAGCGAATCTCCGGTGACAATATCGTAGGTTACATTGGTTGTGGATGACTTAGCAACCTGATCGGTTTTGTCCTGATAAAATACCCTTGTAATGATGTCCCCCACATAGCTGGCAGAATAACAGCTTGAAAGAATATTGTATTTCCAAGTTAGCTTATATGCAGTTAAGGCATTTCTATTTAAGTATTGATAAGTGTTCAATTCCTTCGCCACCAATTGGCCCCCCGCGGTATAGGAATCTTTTTCCAGCAAAAGGCCTCTTTCATAGTCGTAGGAAATAATCTCCGGGTATGGCAGCCCTTTTGACTGAGGAATATTTGCATCGGATATATTTGAGTAGTAATACACATTTTCCCCTCCCTGTCCATTTGCTCCAAAGCTTTCCGTGACTGTCGAATATCCTACCGTGCCACCTTGAATACTTCCCAATCCATATTTGGTGGAGGCATTTCGTTCATTGTATATCACGGACGTAGCGAGACAGCCAGCCAGGGCGCATCCTGTGAGATTCCCCGGAGCCGGACTACAGTCCCACAGATTATCTGTCGTCAGCACATCAAAATCATTTGCTGTATCAATTGGTGATACCACATTGGCTCCTTGATACGTATAGTTTTTTATAATATTTCTGGTATTATCTACGCTGTCGCTATAAACAATCTGCTTTATACGCACTCCTCCGACTTTGTGATTTACAGGCTGAATGCCCAATGAGGCGAGATAGGTAAAATTTGCACTGAGGGAAACCCACATCGATGAGCTAGTAAAATCCGATTGGTTGGAAATACTACTCATCGTAAAGGTATAGGTGTCGGGATTGAGAACTATGGAAGGCTCGGTAATCGTATTGTTGTTATCACCGGATTTGAGTGAAACGCTCTGAATCGTGGTGCCCGAAGAATTTTTCAGCACCGAAGACGCCAGTATCGTTGATGGGCCAAAATCCTGCAAATAAACTGAACTGAAAGAACCTAACATCTGCAGTCTGAAAAATTGTGGCTTAGTAGTGGTAAAAGTGATGACCGAATCATTGCTGAATTGACTTTGGTTGTAGGTCATATAAAGGCTCGGGCTCTGGGTTACACTTTGGAACTGCTCTTCATTGGCTGGGTAGCTATTGGGTTCAAATGTAAATTGACTGGAGCCTCCGGTTGGATACGTTATTTTTGTCAGCATTTCCGACATCATGGACGCAGAATCCGGCGAACGAATTCCGTAAGCATACGTATCCGGGGTGAAATTAAGATCGAGCGGTTTCATGGTAGTATTGCCAGTCGCTCCATTAAAGTACCCCCAGTAATCCTGGGCATATGACTTCCTGGAGGGGAGGGCGGATGGGTTATAGGCAAATTGCCAAATCTTATGTTGCCCTCCGTCGGAAGGCACCTCTGTTAGACTATTTAATTTCAACCGTAGAAGCGGAGCTGTATAGCCAAGCGAATAGGCATTTCCAGACCGGGCGGTAGAATAAGAATAACTCAGGGCGAATGAATCGACTATTTTGCCCTGCAGTTTTGATACAACCCGCAGACCGGAAATGGCCACACTTCCCGGCAAATCCGACCTTGAAACTGTATCGAAGTAGACCTTGCATAGATCTGATTCAATGGTTGCTATGGTCAAAAAATTTATTCCTTCATTTTGGGCAACGGTCCTTGCGGATTTTGTTGTGGTTGGTGAGCCCGCTACCAGACTATTGACGGCTATTACATTGAGTACGAAATCAGTTTCTGAGAAATAGGAGTCTAGTGAAACAGGGCCACCGGTAGTGTAATAAGTAAAATTGATCACTTCCCCTGTGATCGAAGTAATAGATTTAAGATACCAGGACGAAATATATGCGTCCGCATAGTTATTGGATTGCGAAGTACTTGTTACTTCTTCGTAAGCCGCTGACCCTCCAAAAAGCAGTTGAGTTCCATCTTCCATCGTTACGGTCCATGAGCTTGAGCTTGGAGAATTGCTAAATGTTATTCGCAAATTGCTATATGGTTGAGTAACGATGGTACCATTCCCTGCAAAGTAAAATTTGTAAGACCTTCCCAGAGCATTTATCATAAAAAGGTCGGGCTGACAATCTAAATTACCCGCTGCCACGGCTACCTGAAGCGCTGAATCACAATACGCGGTATTGTTATAGGTTGATTTTGTCCCTGAGGACATGTCTCCTGGGTTATTATAATAGGATCTCGTCGCCAGGTAGCCAGCTGCCAGGTCATCATCTGCGAGACCCCTTACTGAACGCGTTATTACTCCGCCAGCCTGCAATGCCCAACCAAGCCCTACGCAGGATGCATTTTCGCCAACTTTTATTCCTGATGCATGATAGGACAAGGAAATGGGAACCGAAAGACTTCGTCCTTTAAGTTGGTAAATTGGAATATCGATATTCGGTACACCCGTATACATATTCACCGGCCAATCTGCATACTTTCCAAGGCTGGCCGCATTCGGGGAGGGAGTGATCACATTTTTAAGGTAGATGTCCTGTTGATCATTCTGCGCAATAGCGAACGATTGATTCAAAAATAGGAAGCCTAGAACCAAATAGGCCCTGATCGATCTGAATTGTTTCATAAACGATTCAATTGGTTAAATCGAGTATAGTCGCAACGTAATAAAGTGTCTTTTAAATAAGTAACTGACCCTAAATTGACAGGCAAAAAACAAACACCACCCAAACAATATCAAGTAAGTGGGCAACAGGAATGGCCGGTCGGCAGTACAGGCACGAACACACCCCTAGCGGAAATTAATCTCGGCTAATAGCTTGAATTTACGCGCTGCAAAGACTCAAAGTGAAAGTCATCGGAAGAGAGCGTGGAACATGGTGTGCGCAAGCAGAGAGCAGCGGCTCATGGTCAGAAGGTTTTTGGGTTGAAAGGTCGAATGATTTTTACCTTCGGGCAGGAATTATCTCAGAGGAGAAGGAGGATTGGGTTGCTAAAACGAAGAAAGGAATTCTATTTGTTAATTCCTACAAAAAATAAAACTTTTTTTCGAGAGTTCGTAAGTGTGCACATTTAACCAATAGCTGTGTAGAATTTGACTATAACTGCGCATGCCCCACGCAGTATTAAAATGCGAAACTAGATAAAAACACTTAGCATCTAAAAAACAGGTGTTTTCACCGTGGCGTGTTTGAAAAATAAAGCGTAAACAAGTTGTCATTTGTAATATAGAGATAGCATTTTGTTACTCACCGCAAAAATGTGAAATCGTTCACTTAATAAGTGCTGCAGCTCGGGTCAAGCGGCGGACGATCCGGATAGGGAGATCGAGAAGGCGTTTAATGCGAGGTTGGTGGGTTAAAAGCACGGACAGGCGTCGAAGATCGTCATTCTGGCTTAATTTTAAGTCAACTAAGACGTAACAAAATCGAGTATTTGGTCTTCAAAGTGCACCGGCTTATCGAAATTCAAACAGCGGTCTAACAGAGTCAATTTTGTGATTGATCAAATCCTTTAAGGGCAAAAAAAGGCTGTCTCTTTTTTTCCAGACACCGTCCGCATCCTCAATTTTCCTGTATATGCGTATAATGCTATCTCCACAAACGAAAGTGAATGTTTCATGTTCAACATCGCATTTGCCGACAAACACTCTAAAATTGAGTGAATCTGTCAAGCGTACCTCATCAACGCCGAATGCATTAACATTTCGGCTTTCCACATAAAGATGGCAGGCCAATTCGACAGTATCGCGTTTCTGCAATGGCAAACATCCCCGACCAATTATAATCAGGCACATAAATAAGACCAATTTGATTTTCATAACTGAGTAACTTTTCGATCATTGCAATTCATGCAGCCTAACCTGAAGGTTCTTTGGGCTCGGAAACCGCAATTAAGTTTACTTAGTCTTAAGGGTTAAAAGCATTAGGCCTAGGAAAATGCACAAAATCCCCAATGCTATCGCATAGCCTTTTCCGTAATTCTTTACGGGTCGGTAGTGCACCTCCTTTATCGCAGATTTAAAATCTGTCTTTCGAAAACCGATCTGTAGCAAGACATAGCCAGCTATAAAGAACAAAGCCGCCGACGAATATAATATTGTTGATTTAGGCATCTCGGGCTATTACTTGTTTCTTAAAAGTCTCATAAGAACTGGATATCTATGCGAGGATGCAATGTAAAGAAATATGAAATATATTCCATGACCCAGCAGCCACGGCAGCGCTATAGATCCGTGGACCCAACGGCGGTGACTGGATGAACATCGGATCGGCACCTTGAGCGAAACGCACGATCACGTTCCAGGTCCGATGCCAGAAACCAGGCTGATTTTGACTCGGCGGGGTGTTGAATTTGACTTCGGTGCAAATCCCGCGATCTATCTCGGCTCTGACGTATGCGCTCGGGTCACCGGCGCTGAGTGGCCGATGGCGAAGCAACAATACCCGAACATCACGCCCAGGCCATTCAGGATCAGGTCGTCGACATCAAAGATCCCCACCTGAAAGATTGCCTGCATTCCTTCGATGGTGAGGCCGGAGGCGACGGCGAGAAGGATCGCCCTTCTCCAATCCATCCCGCGAAACACGAACGGGGCCAGGAATCCAACCGGGATCAAAACAACGATATTGCCGATGAGGTTCAGGCCAACGATCACGAGGCCCTTTCCGCTGTGAAGATAGAAGAGGATGGTTCGGAAGGGCACGAAATTTGGCGGGCCGGTGTGGGTGCCGCCGACCTTCAACATCCGGTGGCCGATCCGGATTACCGGGACCCGCTTGAATACCAGGATGTCGATAAGCAAAGCGGCGTAGGCGAGGAGAACGAGCGTTATGCTATTTCGGTTTCTCATGGTTTGCTTGCAGCGCCATCTTTGCCGAGGCCAGCAGGTCTTTACAGTCGGCGTAAAGGCGGCGATGGTTCCTGTCGCCCATGACGACCCCGACGATGATCCCTTTCTGTTTGTTGTTTGAGGCGTAGGGGGCGGCGAACAAAAGACATGATCCGGCTTCGCTGGTGGTGCCTGTCTTGATGCCGATGACCCCGTCGATCCCCAACAACTGGTTCGTATTGGTAATCACGCCGGCGGCGGGCAATCGCGCGTGTTGCCGGGCGACGATCCCGGCGATCACCGCATCCCTAAGCGCGGCGATGCCGATCGCGATCATATCCGATGGGGTTCCGACGGTCGACGAACAGAACCCGCTGGCATCGGCGACGGTTGTATGGTGCAAACCCATGCGGTTCAGCATGTCCCGGGCGTAGGAAATGTACCCGTCGGTCGATCCGAAAACCCGTTCCGCCAGGACATCGGCCATATTGTTGTCGGAGGCGATGAGCATCCGCTGCAGCGCCTGGTACTCGGTAACCTTCATGCCGATGAACATGGGCAGCGCCGAGCCGCCGTCGGCGATGTAAGTATTCATGGACTCGATGTCCTTCGCGGCAATGGTATAGGTAGGGCCGGCCTGACCGGGGCTTAACGGTTGCCGTTCGAGGATGGCCATGGCAGTGATGAGCTTTGCCATGCTGGCGATGGGGGCCGGTGTTTCGGAGTCGGCTGAACGGGCGATGACGCCCTTTTCCACGGTGCCGATTGCCGCCTGGCCGCATGAAGGCCACGCGTAGGAGCCATTGCGGTGAGGGGAGCTGCCCAGCCCGATCTTCGATGAGAAGCCACGTACGAGCAAGCCGACGAGCAGGAGCACGGGGATCAGCAGCAGTATGGATCGGCGAGTCATCATTATTCGGAACGAAGCGTTTTAACGGGGTTCACCCGGGCGGCCTTTATGGCCTGGACGCTGATGGTGCCGAAGGCGATAAGGATCGCGATCAGCCCGGCGGCGGCGAAAACCCACCAGGGGATGGTGATACGGAAGACATAATCGCGGAGCCAGCCGTTCATATAGTACCCGGCGATGGGTGAGGCGATGATAAAGGCGATGCCGATCAGGATGGTAAATTCCTTTGAGAACAGGAAGACGATGTCGACAGCGCTTGCGCCGAGTGTCTTGCGGATGCCCACTTCCTTTTGGCGCCGGACCGTCATGAAGGAGGCGAGGCCGTAAAGGCCGAGGCAGCTCAGGAAGATGGCGATCGCGGCGAAGATCTTGTAGAGCTGGGCGAGCTGTCTTTCCTGGCGATAGAAGCCTTCGATCTTCTCGTCGAGAAATCGGTATTGGAACACAAATTCCGGAAAGGTCTTTTCCCAGATCGCCTTTACGGCCGCCATCGTGGCGGCCATGTTCGCGGTGGCCAGCTTTATGGCCGCCTGGTTGTACATAGTCGTGTTCGTGGTGATCAGGAGGGGCGCCCGACCGTAGCGGAAGGAGCGGTTGTTGTAGTCCCTCAGGACGCCGACGACGGGACATTTGATGTTGTCATTCCAGATGCTGATTTGTTTGCCGAGGATCTGGTCGGGGTTGCTGATCCCGAGGCTTTTCATCAGGGATTCATTGACCAGGAATTCCTGCGTGAACTTCGAGGGCTTGAGATTTCTTCCGGCGACGAGCGGCAATCGATAGGCGTCGATGTATTTATCATCGGCAAATTTGTTGATGGCCTTGAAATCGGCCTCCTTTGCGGAGTGGTCGAATTTGAGGGTGGTCCACGCGTCCGTGGCGTCCTCGATCGGGGTGTTGGAATTGAAGCTCACTTCTTCGACGCCGTTGACAGCCAATAGTTGTGTCCGGAGATAATCGAACCTGCTGAGGCGGAGGCTGTCCGTCGAAAAGGGAACATTGATGATCCCTTCTTTGTCGAAGCCGAGGGGTTGGCTCATGAAAAAATCCATCTGCTTTACGATGACGAGGGTTCCGATGATGAGGGCCTGGGCGACGATGAACTGAAAGACCACGAGGGCGCGGCGGAGGGAAACGCCCCCTGAACTTGCACTACTGAATTTGCGCTTTAAGGCCGTGACCGGGTTGAACCGGGACAGGACAATCGCCGGGTAGAAGCCTGCGAAGGCGGTAACGGCGAGGGCTGTCATCCCGAGGAAGGCGATAATGGCCTGGCTTGCGAAAGCCCCCCGGGGAATGGAAAGTTGCAGGAGCCGATCGATGGATGGAAGGGCGATCAGGGCCATGCCGACGGCCGCGAGGGTGGCGGAAAAGACGATCAGGAAGGTTTCCACGAGGAACTGTGCCAGTAATTGAAATTGGTTGCTGCCAAGGACCTTTCTTATGCCGACTTCTTTGGATCGGTGAACAGCCTGCGCCGTCGCCAGGTTCACGAAGTTGATACCCGCAATGACCAAAATGAATGCGGCGATCAGCCAGAGCACGTCGATGAGTTGCCGGCTGATCGTCATATTGCTGTAGTTCCCGGTTTGGACATCGTAGTGAACCTCGGCGAGGGGTTGAAGGGTGTAACTATCCTTGCTTTCGGCCGGCTGAAATTTCTGCGCATACGCGTTTAGCTGCCGGTTTAGACCGTTGGCGGAGGCGTCCGTCTTCAGGAGGATATAGCAGTTGAAATCAGGGGTTGTCTCCTCCCAGCCGGTGTTCGCTTTCATCAGGGTGCCCATATAGCTCATCTCCACGGACTCGACCAGTTTGAGCTGGAAGTCCGTGTTGGCGGGGATGGTGGCGAGGATCCCGGTGACTTTCAGCACGTCGGTGCTATGATCGAACATGAAGCCACCGGACTGGACCTTGATCGTCTTCCCAAGGGCTTCTTGCCAGGAGCCGAAATATTTTTCGGCGGTTTCTTTCGCCAGGAGGACGGTGTTGCGGTCGTTGAGGGACTCGTAGCTGCCCGCCAGCAGCGGAAAATTGAATTGCCGGAAGAAAGAGGGCTGGGTATAGAAGAGGCCGTGGGCTTCGGTGAATTTCTTTGTCGTCGTGCCTTTTTCATCGGGGATAAGGACCACATCGTTGTGGCTGGCAAATACGGGCGTGACTGCTTCGATGCCCGGGAAGGCAGACTTCAGCGTTCGGGGCAGCAGGTAGGGAACGCTTCGGTCCGGCGTGGTGTTTGCGGTTTCGGTGTGATGGTACTCGGTGAGTATCCGGTAGATGCGGGATTGGTTCGGATGAAAGGCATCGAAGCTGGTATGAAAGCGGATGATGATATCGATCATGAGGAAGACCGCAATGCCGACGGCGAGGCCGGCGATATTTATGGCGGCGTAGATCTTGTTGCGCATCAGATTGCGCCAGGCGATCTTCAGGTAGTTCGCGATCATGCGTCAAAAGAATCAAATTATTCCAAGCCAGGAAAATGCGATAGATGGAGAGCGGGAGGACATCGCGGGAGGGGTTATAAACGTCGATGAACCGGAATGGGGGCGGTGGAAGAGCGAAATAGGGCGTTAAAAGACCGATAAGGGCTGTTCGTCGGTAAAAGCGGGGGAAACAACGGTTAAATTTGCTCAAATTGCGGGTATCGCTGAACTTATACCGGTTATGGAGTCAAAAACCTCGAAAAGCAGGCTGATCATCATTCTGGCCCATGTGCTGGTGTGGGTCGTGTTCGGGATCGGCGTCTTTTTCTATCACCCGCTTTTCTCGGATGTCGAGATCTCGCGGGAGGCCTGGGTGCGGCAAACTGCGACGCTTGTCCTGCTGGCGATCGCGTTCTATGTGAATGTACTCGTCCTCGTACCGCGGTTGTTGCTGAAGCACCAGCTTGCCTATTATGTTGTGATGGTGATCGCGCTTGTCGGGGCGGTCGTGCTGCTAAACCGATGGGCGGAGGATTCGGTACACTCGCATAGCCTGCTGGGGTGGCAGCTGGTGCGGGGGCAGGGATTTATCAGGGCCCCGGCTGCACCGCGTCTCCGACTTGACGGCCGAAGGCCGATCGACAGGGGCACGATCCTGATCTGTTGCCTGGTGGTGGGGATCGGGACCAGCATCACGGTCATCCAGAAATGGCAGAAGGATTCGCAGCGGCGGGAAGAGCTGGAGAAGGACAAGGTGAGCAGCGAGCTTTCCTTGCTGAAGGCGCAGATCAACCCCCACTTCTTTTTTAATACCCTGAATAATATCTACGCGCTGACGCAAGTGGATGCGACCGAGGCCGGGAGAGCCACGCATCAGCTTTCGCGTATGATGCGGTATTTGTTGTATGAGACCCGGCAGGGGCAAACGATGCTTAGCCGGGAGGTCGCCTTTGTAAAGGATTATATCGGGCTGATGCAGTTGCGGCTGACGGATGCGACGAAGGTGTGTTTCGAGGCCCCGGTTCCGCTGGCGGATATGCCGATGGCGCCGATGTTGCTTTTGCCGTTTGTAGAGAACGCCTTTAAACATGGAGTGAGCGCGACACAGCCGAGCTACGTGCATATCGCTATCGTTCAACGGGGGACCGTGCTGGATGTGACGATAAAAAATTCCCTTCTGATGGACAATAGTGTAAGTTTAGATACCGATAGCGGGATCGGTCTGGTGAATACCCGGCGGAGGCTGGACCTGCTTTATCCGGAGAAGTACAGACTGGACATCCGCGAGTTGGGAGAAGGGACGGAATATTTCGTGAATCTAATACTCGAGTTGACATGATCCTGAATTGTATCGCGGTGGACGATGAGCCGTTGGCGCTTAACCTTGTAAGCAGGTTTATCGAACAGACCCCTTTTTTGAAACTGGTGGGGAAGTTTGCGGGGGCGGTGGAGGCGCTGAAGGCGATCCTTAGTCAGCCCATCGATCTGATCTTCCTGGATATCCAGATGAAGGAATTGAACGGGATCGAGCTGGCGCGGGTGCTTGACAAAGGGGTGGGCAAGCCGAGGGTGATCTTTACCACGGCCTACAACCAATTCGCGCTGGAGGGCTATAAGGTGGATGCGCTGGATTATCTGCTGAAGCCGTTCAATTACGAGGAATTCTTCCGGGCGGCGCAGAAGGCGTTGCACTATGCCGAGCTGCTGAATCGACCGGGGCCGGGCGGGACGGCCGGTGCCGAGCCGGCCGAAGCGGATGACAACTATCTTTTTTTGAAAGTGGAGTATCAGCTCGTGCGGATCGCGCTGGATGATATTTTGTATATCGAGAGTTTGAAGGATTATGTGAAAGTCGATGTGAAGAGCACGGGAAAGGCGATCCTTTCCCTTACCAGCCTGAAGGCGCTGGAAGAGAAATTACCCGCGACGCGATTTATGCGGGTCCATCGCAGTTTTATCATCGCGCTGGATAAGATCACGGCGATGACGAAGAACTCGGTACAGATCGGCAAGAAGCAGATCAACATCGGCGACCAGTACAAAGAGGCGTTTGCGCAGTTTGTGGGGAGGTGGATGTGAGCTCCGGTTTATTTCGATCAGACCGCCGGCTCCTGCTGACTGAGACAGTGAAAACTACCGAGCCCCCAGATGATATCAGTGGAGTCGATGCCGACGATCCGGCGGCCGGGAAAACAATCCTGCAGCACGCGCAGCGCCCGTTCGTCGCGGTCACACCGGTAGGTCGGCACGATCACCGACTCATTGGCGATATAGAAGTTCGCATAGCTGGCGGGCAGCCGCTGATCTTCATAGATCACGGCGGAAGGCATCGGCAGCTCGACGATGTTGAGTTGCTTGCCGTTCAACAGCCGCATGCGGGACAGCTCGGCGAGATTGTCTTTTAGCAACGGATAGTTTTCGTCCGTCGCGTCTTCTTCGATCACGGTGACCACCGTGTCCTCATTGACAAACCGGACGGTGTCGTCGATGTGGCCGTCCGTATCGTCACCCACAATGCCTTCGCTGACCCAGAGGACCTGGTCGACGCCGTAGTAATTGCGGAGGTATTCTTCGATCTTGTCCCGGTCGAGGCCGGGGTTCCGGTTGGGATTCAGCAGACAGCAGGTCGACGTGATAAGGGTGCCGGCACCGTTAAAATCGACCGAACCGCCTTCCATGATGATCCCAGGGTAGAAGACCGGCAGACCCAGCGCCTTTCCGATATGCGTCGGAATATCGTCGTCGAGGTCGAAGGGTGGATACTTGTTGCCCCAGGCGTTGTAGTTCCAGTCGACGATGATCTTTTTATGTTCTGCCTTCGGGTTGATCAAAAAAGCGGGCCCATGATCGCGGCACCAGGCGTCATTGGTGGGGAATGGATAAAAATGTACCCGCTCCATATCGACACCCGCGACTTCGAGGTGGCCGACCGCCGCGGCTTGCATATGCGCATCTTTTACATTGATGCAAACCTCCTCACCGCGCGCGAGCTCGCGGACAAAACGACTGTACGCCGGATAGATCGTGTGGATCTTTCCCGGCCAGGAGGCTTCCTTGTGGGGCCAGCTTAGCCACGTAGCGCGGTGCGGGGCGAATTCGGCGGGGAAATAATAACCGGCTTCCTTAGGCTTCATCGAGATACCGCTTGGTAATGGGTTGATAGGAATCGATCCGGCGGTCACGCATAAACGGCCAGTGCGTCCGGTACCGGTCGGTAGCCGCGGTGTCGATCTCGAATACCTTGACTTCTTCCCGGTCATGCGGCGCCTGATACAGCACCGACCCAAACGGATTGGACACAAAGGAGCCACCCCAAAACTTCATCAGGCCATTCTGTTCGAGCCCTACCCGGTTGACGCTGACTACATGTACGCCATTCGCGACGGCATGGCTGCGCTGGATCGTCGACCAGGCATTGTATTGTTCGGTATTGGTCGCTTCATTCTGGCTAGCGGCCCAACCGATCGCGGTGGGATAAAACAAGATCTCCGCCCCCATCAGCGCGGTGATCCGCGCCGCTTCGGGATACCACTGATCCCAGCAGATCAGCACGCCGATCGTCGCAAATCGGGTCTTGAATACTTTATACCCGAGATCGCCCGGGGTGAAGTAAAACTTCTCGTAGTATGCCGGGTCGTCCGGGATATGCATCTTGCGGTATTTCCCGAGGTAGGCGCCGTCGGCGTCGAGCACGGCGGTTGTATTGTGGTAGATGCCCTGCGCCCGTTTTTCGAACAGGCTGGCGACGATGACGACGTTGAGTTCCGCGGCCAACTTGCCAAGGGCGGCTGTCGAGGGGCCGGGAACCGGCTCGGCCAGCTTGAAATTCTCGTAGTCTTCGACGTCGCAGAAATACAGGGAAGTGAAGAGTTCCTGGAGACAAACGATCTGCGCCCCGCCGCCAGCGGCTTCGCGAACCTTGTCCATCGCCTTTTGGAGGTTGGAGGACTTGTCCGCGGAACAGCTCATCTGTACCAGCCCGACCTTGACTTTGCTCATGGTTTTGAAATGAGCCGCAAAGGTACACTTTTTTTAAGCTATTTCCGGCGGGTGAACGTCGGGGAAGTTATTTCTTCCGGCCCATCTGCCGGAGGAAGGCCACATGTGAAGCCACCGCGAGGTGAACGCGCGGATATTCGATGTAGACCAGCCCATATTCCTTGCAGGCCTGGCGGATGATCTTGCTGATCGCCGGGTAGTGAATATGCGAGATCTTTGGGAACAGATGGTGTTCGATCTGGAAATTCAACCCCCCGACCAGCCAGCTGACCACCGGGTTGCGGGTGGCGAAATTGGCCGTCGTCCTGAGCTGGTGGATCGCCCACTCGTCCCCCATTTTCTCGGTGGCGAGGTCGGCCGTCGGAAAAGCGGTGTGCTCGACGGTATGCGCCAGTTGGAAGACCATGCTGAGCACAAAGCCGGCGACCAGGGTGAAGATCGTGAAGCTGACCATCCAGTCGAACCAGCCCAGCCGGTAGATCGGCAGGAAGACGAACAGGAAGGCGTGGAACAGCTTGAATCCCCAGAACACAAAATGATCCGACAGGCTCATCTTTTTCAGCGGCACCGTCCCGACCTTGTGCTTGAAATATTTTTGATAGTCCAGCAGGAAGATCCAGAAGAGATACAGGATGCTATAGAAGAACCAGAAGTACAGGTGCTGGTAACGGTGCAGCCGGTAACGTTTCTGCGCCTCGGACATCCGCATCCACGGCTGGATATCGATATCGTCGTCGATGCCTTCCACGTTGGTGTAAGTGTGATGGACGACATTGTGCTTCATGTTCCACATAAAACTGTTGCCGCCGAGGATATTGAGAGAGAAAGCCGCGAGGCTGTTGACCCATCTGTATTTGGAGAAGCTACCGTGAGCGCCGTCGTGCATGACGTTAAAGCCGATCGCCGCAACGACCCCGCCCAACAACACACTTTCGACGATGCACCAGAAGGCGTTCGGCGTAAAGAATACGAGATGGACGTAGATAAAAACAAAGCTCACCATCAGGATGACCGCCTTTATAAAGAGGCTGTAGTCTCCCGTCTTGGCCTTACCGACTTCTTCGAAGTAATTACTGATCCTTTTCTTGAGTTCTGTGTGGAAGGTTTGGGGTCCGGAGGAAAACTTTGGCAAAGACATGATAACGCTAGTTGATAAAAATGAATGAATTGTACAAAGTTAAGCTTATAAACGCGGACGGCAATGTTAAAATTGCGGCCCTAGGTGTCCATTTGGATAAATGCATCAAAACTCTTAATTCCGATCATCTTTTCGGTTATAAAACCCTCTGCAAACGGTACGCCGATCATCTTGCCGAACATCTGGTGCCGCCCGATGATGGCATTCAGGAATTCGGGGCTTGAAATGTAGGTCTGTGGCTCGTCGGCGGTATAAGAGCTGGAATGGAACTGCGAGGTAAAGGCCCGGATGGAGGCCAGCTTTGCGTCAAAAACGGGCGAGATATCATACACAAAGCTTGGTTCGAAATACCGGTCCTGGATATAGTGGAAGATATACTTCGGCCGCCAGTGCTCCTGGGGCCTGCCTGCTTCATCCGTCGTCGCGATCTTCCGCAGCCCGCTCAGAAAGGCGGCGTCCCGGATCAGATGTCCTGCCCGGCCATGGTCGGGATGCCGGTCCTCGAGAGCATTGCTCAGCACTACCTCCGGCCGGTATTTGCGGATCGCCCGGATCAGCATTCGCTGATGCGCCTCGTCGTTCTGGAAAAATCCGTCGGCCATCCCGAGATTCTCGCGGACATCCAGCCCGAGGATCTCCGCCGCCCTTGCCGCCTCCTGCGCCCGCAATTCCGGCGTCCCCCGGGTACCCAATTCGCCCCGCGTCAGATCGACCACGCCGGTGCGTTTGCCATTCGCCTTTTCCATCAGCAAGGTCCCCGAACAACCGAGTTCCACGTCGTCGGGATGCACGGCTATGGCCAATATGTCCAATTTCAGCATACAGTATTTTCGGCGCAAATCTACTCTTTTTAATGTAGCTTCGCGGGTCAAAACCGATAAAAAATGGCATATGATGTAGTCGTGCTCGGGAGCGGTACCGGAGGCTATCCCTCCGCCATCCGGGCCTCACAGTTAGGCTTTAAAGTGGCAATCATCGAAAAAGAAAATCTGGGCGGGGTCTGTCTGAACTGGGGTTGTATCCCCACTAAGGCGCTGCTGAAGAGCGCCCAGGTATACCAGGATATCCTTCACGCCAAAGAATATGGGATCGAGGCCAACGGCACGGCCGATTTTCCCGCGGTGATCAAACGTTCCCGCGGCGTAGCCGACAAGATGAGCAAAGGCGTTCAATTCCTCATGCGGAAAAACAAGATCGACGTCATCATGGGCACCGGCAAGCTAAAAGCCAAAGGCCAGGTGGAGGTCACCGGCGCCGACGGCAAGACCCAGATCGTGGAAGGCAAACATATCATTATCGCCACCGGGGCGCGCAGCCGCGAGCTCCCCAACCTCAAACAGGACGGAAAAAAGGTGATCGGCTATCGGGAAGCGATGACGCTGCCTTCCATGCCGAAGAGTATCATCATCGTCGGCAGCGGCGCGATCGGCGTGGAGTTCGCCTACTTTTATTATAGCATGGGCACCAAAGTGACGATCGTCGAATTCCTCCCCCGCATCGTCCCCGTCGAAGACGAAGAAGTCTCGAAAGAACTGGAGAAGATCTATAAGAAATACGGGATCGATATCCTCACGGGCAGCGAAGTCACGAGCGTCGATACGAGCGGCAACGGGGTCAAAGCCAAAGTCAAGACGGCAACCGGCGAAGTCACCCTCGAAGCGGATATCGTGCTCAGCGCGATCGGGATCAGCGCCAACCTCGAAAACATCGGGCTGGAGACGCTGGGGATCAAGACGGATAAGGGAAAGATCGTCGTCGACAAATACTACCAGACCAATGTCCCCGGTTTTTATGCCGTCGGCGATTGCGTTCCCGGCCAGGCGCTTGCGCATGTCTCGACAAAAGAAGGCATCATCTGCGTGGAAAATATTGCCTACAATGAAAAGAAGTATGCCCACCAGCCGGAGGCGCTGGACTATGGGAACGTTCCGGGCTGTACGTATTGTACCCCCGAGATCGCTTCCGTCGGCATGACCGAAAAGCAGGCCCGCGACGCCGGGTACGAGGTCAAGGTCGGGAAGTTCCCGCTGACCGCGTCGGGTAAGGCGACGGGCGTAGGGCATACCGAAGGTTTTGTAAAGGTGGTCTTTGACGCCAAATACGGGGAATGGCTGGGCACCCATATGATCGGCTACAATGTGACGGAGATCATCGTCGAGACGGTGGTGGGCCGGAAGCTCGAGACGACCTATCATGAGGTGTTGGATAGCATCCACCCGCATCCGACGATCAGCGAAGGGGTGAAGGATGCGATCGAGGCGGCTTACGGGGAGGCGATACATCTTTAAGTGAGGATCGGCCCGGCTCCGCCGGGCCGATCCGGGCCGATCCAGGCCGATCCTGCGTTCAGCAGCCGGAAAGCCCTCTAACCTTGATCCTGAAGTGTTTATCCCCGCGGATGATCTCCAGCGTCCCGCTTGACCATTGGGTTTCGCCTTCGGTCCGGACCTCCTGCGTGGTCAGCACCACCGTGTATTCATTTCCCCGATAAACTTCTTTAGCCGTCTTTTTGTCGATCGGCCCGCTCTTTGCTGAATCGTAGTGGAGGTAGAAATCCTTTCCATGCAGCCGGAAAAAGGCGAATTCTCCCGTCTTTGTGACGACAATCTTTTTGCCTTTATCCACGTCGAGATTTTCGAAGGGAATGTTCAATGAATCATAGGTATAGAGGCCGACGCAGCCTTCTACCTTTTCGGGGGCGGCGGAGAAGATGTCGGGACGCAGAAATTCGCTATTTTCGGCAACGGTATTATCCGGCTTACCCTGATGAGAAGATTTTTTGTCCGGCGAATCACAGCCAATGACGGCAACGACAACCCATGAAAGCAGCAGCAGGGCGCCTTCGCTGACGCTTCGGCGGCCGAGACGGAGAGAGGAATTCATTCAGTAAAAATAATGTTTTTCATCCATCAACCTATCTACCATGGACTCTAGATCCTCCGGCATCATCTATGCCCTGCTCGGTCTCTACACGCTGATGATCAGCTGGCACTACAATCACAACTGGATCCTCCTGATCATTCACTATATTTTCTGGCCGGTGTATCTCGTATACGAGCTGCTGATCGGTCACCTGTCTCACGACCTTTGGCGGACCATCCCGGAATCATACTTCAAATAAATTAGGTAATTTAGTCGTCCACTAACATTATTGTTTATGAGCCGGCTATTGATTAGACTCTTCCCTGCAATTGCAGTCACACTTCTTTTTGTTCAATTTTCCATCTCTGCGACAGCCCAGAATTTCCCCGCTGATTCGATCAAAGGGCAGTTTATCAGGGATTGGCAACGTGCGAAATCTTACACCCTTGAATACCTCAACGCCATGCCCGCCGACAAGTATTCTTTTAAGGCTGTCGACAGCATCCGCAGCTTTGCCCAGCAAATGCTTCACCTGGCCTCCGGCAATGCCGGTCTGTTGCACTTTGCCAGCGGCGTGACGGCAGGTTTCCCGCAAGGCCTGGAGAAAAGTCCAACCGCGCAAAACAAGGACTCGGTCGTCTATTACGTCACCAAAAGCTTTGACATCGCCCTTCAGGATCTGCAAAACTTCGATCCCGCCAAATTCGGCGAGCAGGTCGACATACGCGGCACAAAGATCACCCGTTTCGCGCTCTTTGAAAAGGCATTTGAACACCAAACCCACACCCTTGGACAAACGACGATCTACATCCGTTTAGTGGGTATCCGTCCGCCGGCCGAACGGCTGTTCTAACGAAGGTTACAACAATCCAGTCCGAACCACGTAAAATGGGCCGGTATGGCTCCGGAGGTGTCGACGTATCCCCGAAGCGCGAACAGGCCGACATAGCGCGGCCGAAAGCTAAAGCTGTGACTGGAAATCTCTTTAAAAGAGGTATTCTCGGATATGCCATCTGCATAAAGTACCCGGAATTGGTCCCCCTGTTTCTCGATCCGGATAGCGGAATGGGCAAGGTCGTTGTAAAGGGCAGGCCTTCGGGTCAAGCTGTCCGCCTGCAGGACGACACTATGCGCAAACTCCTCCGGTTTTTCCTGAGCGCCGCCGCCCGATGAGATAGCCTGCAGCAATATCGACCCCGAGCGGGGATATACACCGTTAAAATCATTATATGCGATGGACACGCGCATGCTTTTGCCGGCAAGGTTGCTATCCTCCAGCAACAAAATTCCCGCCTGCTGCCAGTCTTGCCTGGGGACGAAATCCTTCAAATGAACCTCCATCGTCCAGCAATCGCAGGTGATCCTGTGGATTAACAGGTTGTGGATGATCGGGTGGTTGACGGAATCAGGCCAGTTATCGCCGCAAAGGGTAAACAGACTTAGACATCCCGGGGTTGCGCCACGCATTTTCCAATATACGGAGTCCGGGGAATGAACCCACCAGCCCTCATTTCGAAGGGAATCCGCCGAAACGTCTTTGAACGCGCTGGAAAATCCGTGAAGCGGACCTTTTCGCGAAACAATAAGCCCGGCGATCACGATGAGCAGGAGAAGGCCGCCGCCTACACCCCACCGCACCCGCGATCGCCGTGATCCATGTTTCTTCGTCGCCGGCGCCACCGCTACCTCCATCAATTTTGATTTGTACGCATACCAGTAGGGATAATGCCCCGCCGACTTCTTTCGTTCCGGCTCCGTCAGGTATGGCGCGCCAGCGACATACCGCGACAACGTATCCAGGGTAGCTACCGACGGATTCACCGATTTATGGGGCCCCGCAGGCGACAGCACAAAAAGCGAATAATTCTTTATGCTTTTCCAGCCGACGACCAGGCCGGTATCCTCGAAGATCCGGGTATACATCAAGCGGCTTTCCGTCTCCGTCAGCGGCCCGGCCAGCGGATGACCAAAACATTTCCGACACGCCTCCCGAAAAAGCACTTCGAAGACATGCAGGTCCACAGCATTCATACTTATGGGCTTGTCTCCAAATATCGCAGAATTCCGCCACAATTCCGTGGCAATTCCGGCGGTCCCGATCTCCTTCGCCGATCTTCCCGGCAAATTTTTACCGATAAAATTTTGGTGGCATTTCCCGATCCTGCGTCTCCCGATCCTTCGTTTCCCGACCCGGCGTCTCCCGATCCTGCTCCTCCCGGCCCTGCTGCCCGCGGTGCCGCTCTCAGCGCAGAACCTGCAATTGCACTACGACCTGCGACATACGGTCGACCCCGAACAAAATCCGCACAATTTTCCGACCCTTTATGTTGAATATTTCAAGCAACGCGACTCGGGGGACGCCATTGTCAAATTCGGGGGTTTTCTCTTTAAGGCCGAGGCTGACTTTGTTGGCCCCCGCAACAACATCGGTAAGTGGTTTTGCCAGGTGGCGCAATCATTCCGCGCGTGGCATCCAAAGATATTTTTGCACGGGAGTTATAGCGGCGGCGCAGGTGTGACGGAACCGCGACAATACAGCTATTATATCACCAACACCTTTCAAGCCGGCGCCGAGATCCCGTTCCGATGGAAGGGTATAATTTTCAGCAGCGTGCTGGACTACAAATACGTGGCATACGCAAAGCCGTCAAACGATCCGATCTATACGCTGTATTGGTGGAGAGGCTTGTTGCATTACCGGGTGGAACTCGCGGGGGATATCAATGCGTGGACCGAAAACAGAAACCACGGAGACCCGTCGACTGTGGGTGAGTCCGGGAAGCGGTTCTTCTTTTTTGCAGAGCCGCAGCTATGGCTGAATGTGGGGAAAAGTGTGGCCGTCGGTTCGAAGATAAATCTTTACTACCACGTCAATACAACGGCGGACCGGTTCCAGGTTTACCCGACGGTGGCGGTAAAGATCAAGTGATCGCGGGGCGGCGGGGAGGGATCGCGGCGCGGAGGCGGGGAGGGATCGCGGCGTTGGAGGCGCCGACGCGCCCTACACCAGGTAGATCATGTCCATGTGGAAATATTTCTCCAACAACTGATCGCGCTGATCCGCACTGTGGATGATCTTCACCTGGCGATTGCCATTTTCCTTCCGGATCAGCTTATTGTTGATCAGCGTGATCCGTCCCTCCGGGGTCGGCATCGTGCAGATCAGGCTGCGCGCAAAATGGGATTCTTTTGAGGTCTGATGAAATTCGTTCATCCCGTTGAAGTCGGCCACGGAGCGTGGAGTGAGCGTAAACAGGTAATCTATCTTGAAGTCCTGTTTGGAGGGGACCCATTTTGCTACCCCGAGATAGGCCTGGCCGTCTGCCATTACGGGTTCGACGATCTGGTAAAAATTCCGGCCATCGCTCTGGATCTGCCCGGGTGCTATGGCCAGCGGCGCCAGCGAAAAATCGCCGAACCCGACATCCACCAGCCACTGGCGACCCTGAAGACTGACGATCAATGCCATATGTTCAAATTCCCTGCCGAAGCGGTTGTTGCCGTGGTGAAGCCGGCCCGAGACGAGGGTGACGTCAAAACCGCAACAGGTGAGAAGGCGGTGGAACAGGATGTTGAGCTCATAGCAATAACCGCCTCGGTGGTCACGGATCACCTTTTGGTATAGCAAATTGATTTGCAGGATGATAGGAATCTGGTGGTGAATGTCGAGGGTCTCAAAAGGGATGGCAAAGAGATGTTTGTACTGCAATTCCCTTAACGTGTCCAGGTCAGTCCGTAAAAAGCTTGTGCTTTTGATCCGTCTCAAATAGCCGTCAATGTCCATACGCCAGTATTTAATATCCAGTCAATCGGTCAGGGCTCTATTTGAAATCCAAAATCTTCAAAAGTTTAATTTGAATTTTCGCGGGTTTATTCCGTTGCGCTCACAATTCAATGGTCTCCCCGGGGGCGGGCAACAACAACCGCTTCCCCGCCGCCTTGAAATCCGCCTTTGCTTTTTCCGTGTCAACCGCAATCACCGGCCAGGTGTTGTAGTGGACCCCGACAACGGTGGCACATTTTACAAAATCGGCGGCATGGATCGCGTCGGCTACATCCATCGTAAAGTTCCCGCCGATCGGCATCACCGAAAGATCCAGCTTGGCCCACAGCGGGATCAGCTGCATATCCATCGTCAATGCGGTATCTCCCGCGACGTAGAAATTTCCGGAGCTCGTGGTGACCACATACCCCACCGGGTTACCCGCATACGTTCCGTCATAGGTCGAAGAAGAATGGATGGCGCTCACGGCCCGCACCTTGCCAATGTCGAATGCCGTCGGCCCGCCATGGTTGATGGCGTGAACGGCTTCGACGCCTTGTTTGCCCAGCCATCCCGCCAGTTCGGCCGGGGCGACACACATAGCCCCGGTCCGCTTGGCGATCGCCACTACGTCCGCCGTATGGTCGCCATGACCATGCGTGAGAAAAATATAATCCGCCTTTATTTTTTCAGGATCGGCGTTCTTTACGGCCGGGTTACCCGTGAAAAAGGGATCGAACAAAATGGTTTTCCCGTTTATGGTAATGGAAAACGTGGCGTGGCCGTAAAAAGTTAGTTTCATTCCTTTGGCTTTAAAAAAGTCTAAACAACAATCACAACGGCGGAAGGTTCAAAACAACCGTCCACCACACCGTCCTCGATCGGGGGCCTCGCCCGCCGACCTGGCCGCCAAAGCTTCAGCGAAGGCGGCAGCTTCAGCGAAGGCGAGCTTCGCCCGCCAAAGCTTTAGCGAAGGCGGGCCCGCACATATTGCAATGGCCAGTGAATCTCGGAAAACCCCAGTTCATCCGCGGCGTGTAAGGGGAAATATGGATCGCGCAACAATTCCCGGGCCATGACGATAAGGTCGGCCTGCCCGGCACTCAATATCGCTTCGGCCTGTTTGGCTTCCGTGATCATCCCCACGGCGGCAGTCAGGATGCCGGAAGAACGAACCCGTTCGGCGAGACCCACCTGGTAACCAGGTCCGATCGGGATCTTTACTCGCGGCACTACCCCACCCGACGAGCAATCTACGACGTCTACCCCCTGCCCCTTCAATATCCCTGCCAACCGGACCGAATCTTCGACGGTCCAGCCGCCGTCCACCCAATCCGTCGCGGAAATGCGGACGAACAGGGGATATCCGGCGGGCCAGGATTTTCTCACGGCATCTACTACCTCGGTGAGCAACCGCACGCGGTTCCCGAATTCGCCGCCATAGTCATCCGTTCGTTTGTTGCTGAGCGGGGAGAGGAATTCGTGCAGCAGGTAACCATGCGCGGCATGGATCTCGACAACCTTGAATCCCGCCTTCATTGCCCGCCGCGCGGCAGATCTGAAATCTTCAATGACGGTTGCAATTCCTTCCGAGGTCAGTTCCGCGGGCTCCGCATATCCCTCGTCGAATGCGATAGCGCTTGGCGCTACCGGTTGCCAGGCTCCCTGCTTGACCAGTTTTCCCCCGTTCCAGGGCTCGGCAGTGCTCCCCTTGCGACCGGCATGCGCCAGTTGTATCCCGATCTCGCTGCCCTGCCCCCGAACGAATTTCACGATCTTCCGCAACCCGTCAATATGGTCGTCTTTCCAGATCCCCAGATCGGACGGGCTGATCCGGCCCTCCGGAGAGACCGCGGTCGCCTCGGTAAAGATCAGCCCCGCTCCGCCAACCGCCCGGCTTCCCAGGTGGACCAGGTGCCAGTCGTCTGCCATCCCGTCCCGGGAACTGTATTGACACATCGGTGAAACGACGATCCGGTTGTTGAATGCGATGTCCCGAATCAAAAGCGGCGTGAACAATTGACTCATAGTTAAATGCTATTAAGGTCCTAAATTTACCTATATTTTGATATGAGAACGGCGATCAGGATCATTCAACTCGGTTTGCTTACTATGACGATGCCATTTACATCCCGGGCCCAGCACCAGGAAGTCGTCGTCGCGGCGGCGGCGGACCTGAAATTCGCCATGGACTCGCTGGTCGCCATCTTCTCAAAGCAGACCCCCGATGTGACCCTCAAGGTCGTGTACGGTTCATCCGGCAATTTCTTTCAGCAAATCAGCAACAATGCGCCTTTTGACCTTTTTTTCTCCGCCGATATCGACTACCCAAAGCAGTTGAAGGAAAAGGGGCTGACGATTTCCGACATCCACCTGTACGGTACGGGTCAACTGGTGCTGTGGAGCAAGATCGTCGATCCGGCGGTTGACAAAATGAATACCTTGCTTGGCGACGCGGTAAAGAAGATCGCGATCGCCAATCCGGCGCATGCGCCCTATGGAAAGCGGGCGGAAGAATCGCTTCGCCACTACGCCATTTATGACAAGATAAAGGATAAGCTGGTGATGGGCGAGAACATCGCGCAAACGGCGCAATATGCACAAAGCGGGGCAGCCGATGTCGGTATTATCGCCCTGTCGCTGGCGCTTTCGCCGGCGATGCAACAGGCGGGTGGTAAATACTGGCTTATTCCCGCGGAGAGCCACCAGCCGCTCGAACAAGGTTTTGTGCTCCTGCCGCACGCAAAGGACAATGCCGGCGCAACGCGGTTCTTAAATTATATGACCACTTCCGAAGCCAGGGCCGTCCTAAAATCCTTTGGCTTCAGCCGGCCATGATCGACTGGCAGCCCCTGTGGCTTAGCATTCGCCTCGCGGGGATCACTACCCTGCTCCTGTTGATGATTTCGATCCCGCTCGGCTATTGGCTGGCGTATAGCCGGCAACGTTGGACGATCGCAGTGGAAGCGCTGGCCAGCCTGCCGATGGTGCTACCGCCTACAGTCCTCGGCTTTTACCTGCTCCTCGCCTTCAGCCCGGCACAGGGATTCGGCCATTTCCTGGACCGCTACCTGGATATCCGCCTCGTCTTCACGTTTCCCGGTCTTGTCGTCGCGTCGCTGCTCTATTCTTTCCCCTTTATGATCAATCCGATCATCGCCGGGTTTCGCAGCCTTTCGCCCAACCTGCGGGCTGCATCCCGTACGCTTGGCAAATCCGACGGCACCACGCTGGTCCGCATTCTTCTTCCCAATATCCGCCCTGCGCTGATCACCGGGGTCGTGCTGAGCTTCGCCCATACGATCGGCGAATTCGGCGTTGTCATGATGATCGGCGGCAGCATTCCCGGCCAAACCCGGGTTGCCTCGGTCGCCATCTACGATGAAGTACAGTCGATACACTATTCGCTTGCCAATCAATACGCGATCGTTCTATTGGCATTTTCCTTTATCATCCTCCTGCTCGTATATGTTGTGAACCGTTATTTCCACCAAACCTCAACACTCCCATAACCGTGTCACACCCGCCTACCTCTGTCATTCGGGCCGCAAAGATGCTCCACACCGCCCAGGGTCCCCGACGGCTGGAGGTGGAGTTGCGTTGGCAGCAGGGGCGGCTGCTGGTCATTTATGGTCCTTCCGGGGCCGGTAAAACAACGCTTCTCCGCCTGGTGGCCGGCCTCCTCAAACCCGACACCGGATTTATCGAGGTCGAGGGCGAAACCTGGCTGGACACCCAACGGCGATTCGAGCTGCCCACACGCTGCCGTTCTATCGGATTTGTCTTCCAGGATTTCGCGCTTTTCCCGCATCTGACCGTCCGGCAGCAGCTGGAGTATGCGCTGCCCGATCCGCGGAACAAGACGATCGTCGCGGAACTGCTTTCGCTGATGGAGCTGGAAGAGTTGCAGCACCGTCGCCCCGCACTATTATCCGGCGGACAGCAGCAACGCGTTGCGCTGGCCCGCGCCATCGCCCGCCGCCCCCGGCTCCTCCTCCTGGACGAGCCCCTCTCCGCGCTGGACGACGACATGCGAAATAAATTACAGGATTATATTCTGATGGCGCATCGGCATTATGGCCTCACCACTTTGCTGGTCAGCCACCATCTGCCCGAAGTGTTAAGATTGGCGGACGAGGCGGTTTTATTGGAAGAAGGTAAGATCACCGGGCAGGGCTCGCCGACGGCCTTGTTTCCTGCAAACGTCGTGACGGGTACCATCATCGCCATCGACAGATCGGACGTCGCCTGCACGGTCGTCATCGAAAGCGCGCAAGGCATAACCAAACTAACGGTCGGTCCGGCTGAGGCGCCCGTCTGGCAGGTGGGGCAATCCGTCAATCTTTCCATCAGCCCCAGAAACCCTGGACCCTGACCTGCTCCCGCGCATAGCCGCGCTGCCGCAGCAATTTTCGCAGACCCGATACCGCCGAATGCTGACCGGCGAGGTAAAATACGGCGTCGGGATGATCCGACACCGCCAGTCCTTCCACCCAGCGGCCCAATGCTGCATAGCCGGCAGCTTCATCCTTCCGAACCGTTTTCACCTCCCAACCCGGAAAATATTCATTGAATTCCACGCGGTGATGCGGTTCGGTCAGGGCAACGGCGCCGGTGATACGGGCATCCTTACCCGCCAGTTGGCGTAGCGCCAGGAAATGGCCGATCGCGGTCTCATCGCCGAGGAAGACCAGTTCTTTTCCCACAGCCGGCACATGATGCGACGACCCCGGACCGCGATAGGAAATGATATCGCCGGCCCTCAGCTGTCTTGCCCACCGGCTGCCCGGTCCGTTATGCGCCGTGTGGATCAGCAGCGAGCAGGTCCTCGTCTCCGCATCCCAGCCCGACGGTGTATAGTCACGATAGGTCATCCGGCCAACCTTACACTCCAGATGCAGCGTCCTGTCCCAATGAGTCATATCGCAATCCGGCAAATGCAGATCGACCTCCCGCACCGTCCCCGGCTCCCAGGTCCGTACCGCCAAAACGAATGCTTGTTTTTTCATACCGCAAAGCAACGCCACGATCACATGGCAGACAAGAGATAAAGTCCGGAAAGAATTGGACTATTTGCGGTATTCACCCCGGAACTCGCCGGGGGAACGGCCAACAGCCTTTCTGAACAGGCGGGAGAAATAGGTATGATCTTCGTAGCCCAGCTGGTAGGCAATTTCCTTTACACTGCAGGAGCTGTGATACAAGAGTCGCTTTGCCTCCATGACGACCTCCTGCTGGATCCAGTAACTCACGGTAAACCCGGTAACCTCCTTGACCACCTCATTGAGGTAGGGCGCGGAAAGGTGCAATGCGACGGCGTATTCGGCCGGGCTTTTTAGTGTCCGGTACTCTCTGGCGAGCAGCAGCCGAAACTCCCGCGCGATCGCCTGAGGCCGGGAAGCCTTTAATCCTTCCGCCGTCCGGCGCCGGTCATACAGCGCCGCCACCAATCCGACGATCGACTGCAACATCGAATAGATCGCCTGCCGGGCATAATACGATCCGGCATGATTGTCCAGATGGTGCACCAGTTGCATACACTGAACCAGTGCCGACATATCGCCGGGCGGCGCGGCAACCGGTCTCCGCATCAGCATCGGATCGCCGAGCGCCGACCGAAGTTCGGCGGAGATCAGATCGGGGTTGACCGCCATGAACCAGCCCGTCGTGCTATCCTGTGCCTCCGTATAGCTATGCACCTGGCCCGGTAAAATAAAGAGCACCGTATTCTCCCGCAGGGTGAAAAACTGGAAGTCGATCATCCCGGCGCTGAGACCCGTCTCCTGCACCAGAAAGATATAGTGGTCGTCCCGGTGGGCGCCCATGGCCATCGCTTGCTTTTCCTCTTCATTGTCGGCGCAGACCCGTTCGATCTGGTAGCCACGGTCCGTTTGCTCCGCCAGTTTGTGGAAAGGGATGGTATCCTGTAGCAGCGTCTTTGTCATCCGCCAAAATTACTTAATTTGAACCCATGATTCAACCACCGTCACCGACCCTGTCCGTTTGGGAGAAAGAAAGCTTTTTTGCACCTGCCGATATCGTCATCTGCGGCAGCGGCCTCGTGGGGTTATGGAGCGCATATTACCTGAAAAGAAAACAGCCGTCCCTGCGCATAACGATCGTCGAACGCGGTATTATCCCGACCGGCGCCAGCACGCGGAATGCCGGTTTCGCCTGTTTTGGCAGCCTGACGGAGCTGCTTGCCGACATCGAACAAATGGGGGAAGAAAAAATGCTCGAACTGGTCGCCATGCGGTTCAGGGGGCTCAAAAAGATCCGCAAGATTTTTCGGGAAGAAGAGATCGGCTACGAGGCGCGCGGCGGATTTGAACTACTCACCGGCGCCGGCCAATTCGGCGACAGCAACGGACTTCGTACCGCGATCGACCGGATGAACCGCGAGCTTAAGAAGATCACCGGTGAGCAGAAGACGTTCCGGCTCCGCAACGATAAGATCGGCCAATTTGGATTCGCCGGCGTCGAATACCTCATCGAGAGCCGTTCCGAGGGGCAGTTGCATTCGGGCCTGCTTTGCCATGCGTTGCTGCGCCTTGTTCAATCGCTCGGCGTCACCGTCCTCAACAACATCGATCTGGCCGGTTATGAAAAAGTCGGCGGCCATTTGCTGTTGCACTCCCAGTACCCCGTTCCGTTGATCGCCTCGCAGCTGCTGGTATGCACAAACGCTTTTGCCCGCCAGCTCCTTCCGCAACTCGATATCGTTCCGGCGCGCGGCCAGGTCCTTGTCACGTCGCCGATCGAGGGACTGCCATTTAAAGGCACCTTTCACTTTGATGAAGGCTATTATTATTTCCGAAACCTCGGAGATCGCGTGTTACTTGGCGGCGCCCGCAACTGCGCTTTTGATGCGGAGGCTACGACCGACATGGTCCTTACGGACACGATCCAGGAGGAACTCCAACGATTCCTGCGGGAGGTTGTCGTGCCCGGCCGGCACTATTCCATCGAAACCCGCTGGGCGGGGATCATGGGGATGGGCGGAGAGAAAATGCCTATCGTCCGGGCAGTCAACGACCAGGTGTTTTGTGCCGTGCGCATGCATGGGATGGGGGTGGCGCTGGCGCCGGTTATCGGCGAGCAGGTCGCCGCCATGCTGACTTAAAGTTTCAGCAACTTGCCGGTCCGGGATATGCGGCTGCCGTTTATGCCGATGAAATAGAGCCCGCTGCTCCAGCCTGAGACATCCACCTGCATTTCCGGCGAGGTAATCCGGATCGCGGTGACACGCCGGCCCATCTGGTCAAAGACTTCCAGGATGCCGCCCACATCCGAGGGATCGGAAAGGAGGATCGTCACCGCGGTGATCGCAGGGTTCGGCCAGGCGGTTATTCCACGGATGGGGTTGTCGATCCGGGCTGTTGTGTCCGGGACTGCCACCGGGATGTTTGCAGCCAGCAGCGGATAACGGAAACCGGCGGGTGCAAACAAAGCCCGCATCCGGTCGCGTTGGCCGGCCGTGAACAGATGCATGCCGATATCGTCGGTAAAATCCATGTAGTCCATGTACAGGTTGCCGTAAGGCTCGTTGCCGCAGGTCAGAACGATCCCGCTCGGGTCGCCGTAGTCGGGCGCTTGCTGCGGCGGCGTGTCCGCGACTTCGTCATTTCCACAGCTGTCGTCCCCCCAGGTATGGATAAGGTTCAGCCAGTGGCCGATCTCATGGGTAGCCGTCCGGCCGCGGTTGAACGGCGCCGTTGCCGTCCCGTTCGTTCCAAAAGCCGTATATGACACCACGACGCCATCCGTTGATTTCGGGCCGCCTGCGATACTGGAATAGCCAAGCAGGCTGTTGGTCAGGTTGCCTACCCAGATGTTCAGGTATTTGTCCCGGTCCCAGCCGTTGTCGCCGCCGCTTGCCGCGAACTTGATATCGTCGTTGATCGAAAAAGAGGGAACATCGGTATACCGGCGGACGATGCCCGTCGTGGGCTGGCTGTTTGTATCGAGAAGCGCCAGGCCGAAACGAAAACCGCAGTCCGCTGCCAGCGACCGGTAATAGTGAGGGATCTCCATCGTATCCGCGTTCCGCTTTTGATAGTCGGCGTTTAGCACGTCGATCTGCGATTGCACCTGGGCGTCGGTAATGTTTTCTGCCGGGTTATGGTAGACAATATGAACAATAACCGGGATGGTGATCAGGGCAGGCGTGGAATTGTTGCTGAGGCTACCGGCATCGGAGGGCGATCCGCCGGTCACCGCAGCGGCTTTCCCGATAAGCCAGGGATTGGCTTTAAATTGTGCGGCCCGGTACTCCGCGGACTGGCAGTGCCGCTGCGAGAAAGCGGGAAGGGTAGCAATCAGACAAAACAGGGCGGATACACAACGTTTCATACCTTCTTTTTACAGGAGGTATTTCAAGAGACATGGATCGGCCGATCAAGGGAAGTGGATTCACGTATGCGCGTGGAAATCAGGATATAAGCGACTGTAAAACAACAAAAAAAGGCCCATAAGTCAAAACTTTTAGGACAAATTTTACCCCCATAAATCACGCGTGACGGCCCAGTAACCCTATATTTGCCCCTTTATAAGCCCAGTTATGCACCGAACGATCCCGTTCTTACTGATCCTCAGCCTGTTGGCGGCCTGCAATCAGCCGGACCACCCGGCTTCCCCAAATGCCGCCACTGACAACACCCCTCCGTTGATCGACTACTCGGTGATGAAATTGTTACCACATGATACGACCTCCTTCACCGAGGGGCTACTCTTCCACGATGGTCAGCTGTATGAGAGTACGGGTACGGATACCGATATGCCGGCAAGCAGAAGATCACTTTTTGGCATCGTCGACACGACTACGGGCAAGATCCACCCGAAGGTGGAGATCGACCGGAAAAAATACTTTGGGGAAGGGATTGCCTTTGTCAACGGAAAAGTCTACCAGCTCACGTATAAGACAAAAGTGGGTTTCATTTATGACGCGTCGACCTTCAAAAAGCTGGGCGAATTTACCTTTACGTCGCCCGAAGGATGGGGAATGACCACCAACGGCGCCAGCCTCATCATGAGCGACGGCACCAGCAATATCACCTATCTCGATCCGACCACGTTCAAGACGGTCAAAACGCTGTCGGTAACCGATAATAACGGGCCGGTAGGGAGCGTCAACGAGCTCGAGCTGATCAATGGATATATCTATGCGAATCAGTGGCAGACCAATTATATCCTCAAGATCGACACCGCAACCGGTAAAGTGGTCGGGCGGCTGGACCTGGATTCCATTGTCAGTGAAGCACGCAACAAATTCCCCGGCTCCGACGTGCTCAACGGGATCGCCTATAATCCGGCATCCGGCCTCGTCTACGTCACCGGAAAGCTTTGGCCGAATATCTACGAGATCAAGATCCCGCTTTGAGGCGCCGTGAGCGGAAACCCGAAGGACCATGACCGGACAACCAGTGTATCGAATCCGGACACGGCAGCCCCAAGGGAGCAAGTAAGGGTCTGGTTCTTAGCGCCTTACCTGCTGGCATATTTTGTGTCGCCGTCCGGTCACAACGCTTTCTTTCATGATCACCAATTACTTGAAGACCGCCTGGCGCAGCATCCGCAAGCAAAAGGGCTTTTTTGCCCTCAATTTCCTGGGCCTCTACGTCAGCGTCATTTCCTGTCTGCTGATCGGCCTCGTCCTCCTGCATGAGACCAGCTTTGATCGCCGACCGGCGAAGGGTGTGGCGGTCTACCGGGTGATCGGCGCCGCCAACAACAGCAATGGTGGTGTCGAGTATGGGGCCGTCACGCCTTATCCATTGGCCACCGCGATGCGTGCGGCGCTCCCGGAACAAAAGAGGATCAGCCAGATCCATTTTGACGTGGACAACCTGCTGGTTACGGTGGGCACAAAGAAATTCAGCGAAAACAAGGTGGTCTTTGCGGATTCCGTTTTCCCGCAGATCTTCCCGCTGGATGTCAAAGCCGGCTCTCTCCGCCGCGCATTCGCGGAGCCGGGTTTCGCGGTATTGACCCAAACCCTGGCGACCAAATATTTCGGTCACGAACCGGCGGTCGGTCAGCGGATCCGCTATCAGAATGTACTCGATCTGGAAGTTGCCGCCGTGGTCGCCGATCCGCCCGCCAATTCTCACCTGCCGTATACGATGCTCATCTCGTATCGAAGCATGTCACCGCTGATCATCGGAGGCTTTCCGCTGGACCAATGGCCGCTCCGCGCAAAAGGGTATACCTATATCGCCCTGCCGGCCGGCGCGGGCCCCGTACGGCAGATCCAGACGACGCTGGATGCGATTGCAAAAGCCAACCTGCCAAAGGATGAGGTGGCGCGGCACTCCACTTTCCAGTTGCAGCGGATCGAAGATATTCATACCGATCAGCGGACCGCGGGCAGCAACCCTTCCTATACCGTCAATAACAGCTATCTGTACCTGCTCGCGGCGATCGGACTTTTCCTGCTGTTGGCTGCTTGTATCAATTATACCAATCTATCCACCGCGCTGGCGATAAAGAAGTCGAAGGAAGTGGGCGTACGGAAGACCATGGGTGCAACGCGGCCCGTGCTGATGGGGCAATTCCTGACGGAGACGTTCGTACTGACGGCGGTTGTCATCCTTGCCGCGGCCGCTACGGTGCCGCTGCTGATCCCCCCGCTGAATCGATTCCTGGAGCGGGATATTCCGACCGACTGGCTGAACCTGGATACCACGCTGCTCATGCTGGCCCTCTGGATCGCGATCTCGCTGCTCTCCGGTATCTACCCCGCCTTTGTATTGTCGGGGTTTAATCCCATCGCGGCGTTAAAAAGCAAGATCTCCGCGCCGAAGACTTCGGTTGTTTTGCTCCGTCGCGGGTTGGTCGTGTTCCAGTTCCTGACGGCGCAGGTCCTGATCATCGGCGCCATTGTCGTGGCCAAACAGCTCGCCTATATGCAGTCGGCGCCGTTGGGATTTGAAAAAGGCAACGTGCTCAACATCGATCTTCCCGACAACAACCGCGAGCATTCGGAGGCGTTGATGACCCGGTTGTCGTCCATTCCCGGAATCGCCACGGCAAGTCTTTCGATCGGTGCGCCGGTGTCGCACAACCAGGCGGGTACGGAATTCAACCTCAAAGAAAAATACCGAACGGAAAAATTGAATTGCGCCATAAAGGCCGTCGACAAAAACTATCTTTCCGCCTATGGGTTGCAACTGGTAGCCGGCAGATGGTATGATGACGCGGACGACCGGAAGATCGCGTTCTCCGTTCCCGATTCGCTCAAGGAATATGCGTTTGTGATCAACGAGACCGCCGCCCGGACCCTCGGGTTTGCAAACCCGCGGGATGTGGTCGGCCGATACCTTACGTTCGGGTTTAACGATATCTCGGCGCGGGTGATCGGCGTCATCAAAGATTATCATGTGGCTTCCATGCATACCAGCGTTCCACCGGTGCTGATGGTGAATATGCCCTTTCTTTTCTATACGGCGGGGATTCGTTTCACCGGCCCCTATTCGGTCCGGTCGCTTGCCGCGGTCGAGGCCGCATTTAATTCTGTCTATCCAAACGACCTGTTCACTTCGGCATTTATGGATGAAACGATTGCGAATACGTATAAAGAAGAGCGGCATACGCAGCAGCTATTCGATATTTTCACTTCCATTTCGATTATCATCAATGTCCTCGGCCTCGTCGGCCTGCTGTCGTTTATGGTGGAGCAAAAGACAAAGGAGATCGGCGTTCGCAAGGTACTTGGCGCTTCCATCGCCAGCCTTTCCTTTCTCCTTTCGAAGGATTTTCTGCGGCTGATCGTCATCGCCTTTCTGATCGCCGCGCCCGTAGCCTGGTATCTTATGAACCAGTGGTTGCAGGGTTTTGCCTATCGTACGGCGATCAGTTGGTGGATCTTTGGCGCGACGGTATCCGGCGCGATTGCCGTCACGGCGCTCGCCGTCGGCTATCAAACAATCCGTGCTGCCCTCGCCAATCCGGTCAGGAGCCTGCGTAGCGAGTAGACTGTTGGGGGACGCCGGCGGGGGCCCGGCTATTTACCGGCTACATAAATAAGCGAGCTGCATTTTGCCTTATCGACAAAGGCTTTCAGGTTCGAGATCACCCCGCGCCACACGGCGGCGGGGAGATTGCCTTGCCCGTTGCGATATTTTTCGCTGATCATGCTGATATAAAAGCTGTCAAACCACATCGGCTGGCTGTAGTGCAGCTGAAGGCCATGCAATGAAAAAAGCCGCTCAATAGCGTCCGGCGAGAAGTGATAAAGGTGTCGCGGCACGTCATAGGCCGCCCAGGCTCCGCCATAAACGGTGGCATCGTACGACGTATAGTTGGGTACCGCGATAAAGATGCGGCCCGCTTTTGTGATCAGCGTTTTCAACCGCTCCATATAGTGATGCAGATCGTGCACATGTTCCAGGACATGCCATAACGTAATCGCATCGTAGCTGTCGGCCGGCAAGGCGTCGAGCTGATCCATATCGAGCAGCCGGACCCCGTAGTCGGTCAGCGCGTGTTCCCTTGCCACGGACTCCGGTTCGAGGCCCGTCACCTCCCAACCGCGCTCCCGCATATATCCTGCAAAGGCCCCCGTGCCGGCGCCGATATCGAGCAGTTTGCCTTGTTTGCGCCGCGTGGCCGATTGTATCAGGTGCCGCTTGTCCGAAAGGGTTTGGCGCCGAACGAGGTGATACAAGCGGTTAACCAGTCCTTTTGTCGTATTCGAATGGCTGATGTACGCTTCGGAGTGGTAATAGGGACCGATGGATGCCGCGTCGGGAACATCCTGGGTAAACCGCAGCGTACAGGACTGGCATTGCCAGATCACGAATTGTTCGTGAGAAACGGTATGGTCGATCGCGCTTAGTACAGGTTTCAAATCTTCCGAGCCACAGCAAGGACAGACGGTATAGTGTATCAGGTACATAGTGGGACGACAGCCTATAAGTTTGATTGATTACCCGTGGAGAACCCATGCGTGTAGAAATACCAGGCGAGGAAGGCCAGCGCGATGACCAGCAATATCAGTGCGATGACCCACCAGGAGAGGCGTTTGCGGGAGACAGCTTCTTCATGAAGCCATACGTTCATCTCGCCGCTCGTCCGTTCGCGGTCACCGACCAGCAAGGTATGAACCGCATCCTGGTGCATCACTTTCATCGCCGGAACGGGATGTTGAAAGAAATCGGGCGCCGTTGCAGATTCCAGCAGGATATTTCCCGTTCCGTCCTTCCTGAGGATGCCGACACCTTCCCAGGGAACCTCGTCTTCATTGCGAATGCGGTTCCGCAGATCGAAAGCGAATTCATTATACCATTTGATCGCTTCAAAATCGAGCATTCTGCCCTGGGTGGCCAGGTATGCGAAAAATTCCTTCTCCGGGGCATCGAAATATTTGTCGAACCGGAAACGATAAACCGGCGGCAGGACAGTCCGGTCCGCTACATCCACATGCGCGGGAAACGTCTCCAGGTAGATCGTACCAAGACCGGGGATACTGATACTTCGGTGCTGGAACAAATAGGCATTCAGGACCTGCAACATGACACGAAACTATTTATTTTCCACCAAACGAAAAAACGATTCCCCCTACTACATTGAAGCCGTAAACGGGGTATTGGTGCCAGCGCTGGTATTTGTCGTTGAAGATATTATTCATCTGGAACCAGAGGTTCAGTTGCTTCAGGATGCGGAACTCGACACCTGCATTCATATCGAAACCGTTTGGTCCCGTGAAGGTAAGCCCCAATGGCTGGACGAGGTAGGGCGCGCCCTGAAAGGCAAACAGGTCCAGTTTGGCCCAGAATTGTTTGAATGCTTCCCACTTCAGGTTGGCCTTCAATTCCGCCGGCAGCAATCCCCACGCTTTCGGCTGACCTTTTACATTCAGATATCTGTTGGTGTTCAGGCTTACCGTCGCCTGGAACTGCTCTCCATACAGATAGCTCAGTTCGCCGTGCACCTGGAAGGCGTTCATCGAACTCGCATAGCGCACCTGGAAATCCCTGCCGCCGTTAATGCTATCGTTGACAAACAGCGGCATGTTATCATAACTCACGACACCCACCTTCGCCGCATAAAAGAAATGATTGTCCAACGATCCCTTGATACCGCCATACCATTCGCTGACGCGTGTATTTTGCAACGAGTCGGGCTGCGCGAGCCAGGGGTTGATCGACTCGTAGCGCTGGTAGGATCCTTTGTCATAGTGCCCGACCCAGCCGAGGGTAACCGTGAACTTCAGATCCGGCGTCGAGATATCCGCGACAAAATTGGGCAGCAGGTGGAAGATCTGGTTGTCCCAGGACGGTATGACCGAAGCCAGCAGGAAAAGATTGGAGGTCTTCACCTGGAAGCCGGGGGTGACATAGTAGAGATTATTGTTCTGTGCCACCGGTCCCGCGGGACGGTTGTAGTGGGTCAGGTCGGCCGTCAACCCGAGATCGAACGCAAACTGTTTTCCGATCAGTTTCTCCAACGGCAGGTCCAGGACCGAATTCGATTCCATTGCCTGCGGGCTATGGTTGTCCGAAAAGACCGCGAACTTCAGGCTGGGATGATAGAGCAGCCCGAATTCCGTCGGCACGGTGTTGCGGAGCGACAGGCCGCCGGTGATGGTCTGGAAGGTCTGCCGGAGCTGGTCCGCCGTATATTTTACCGTATCGGGATAGCCATAAAGGTAATATTCGTCATTTTTAAAGCCAAGGCTTGCGTTCCATTCGAGGTTGTTAGCGGTTTTGAATGTGCCGTCGACTTTTACGTCCGTCAGGCTGCTCTTCTGATTATCGAGATCGCCGTGGGAGCTCAGCTGGTTGGCAAAAATGTTTACAAAAGTCGATTTCCCGTCCCCGAAGCTGAATCCCAGGTTGGCCACCGGGAACACGACGTTGCCAATCCCCAGTTTTATATAATTGTAGTTTTCCCAGGATGGCAGGGTGTCGCGTTGCAGGGCGACCGCCTTCAATTCCCCCGGCTGATAGCTAAGGAACATATACTGGGATGGGATATGGTAGTTCAATCGCGGATGCGTAGTGTCCACGGCTGGGGGGGCGGCGTTGAAGTTGATCTTTACCGCTTCACGGAGGACCGGCTTGAAAGAGGAAGTAATATCGATGCTTTTGCGCTTTGTAGAGTCTTGTGCCCGGACATATGATCCGGTACACCACACGCCGAGAACCACCAGTATTATTGCTCGTTTGTTCATGAATTTTAGTTTGTACTGTCTGGCTTGTTATCCACTTTACTGTTCTGGTTTTCCTGAGCCGTTACCTGGGCCAGCTTCTGCTGTGCCTGGAGCCGCAACTCTTCGATCTTTGCATTCTGGGCCACGCTTTGGAAGGTTGCTTTGGCGTTGAAATAGTCCTTTTCCGCAAAATAGATGTCTCCCAACAGGAGGTACGCTTTTGTCACCCATTCTTCATAGGAGCCGGATTTATTCACCACTTCAAAGGCGGCCTTCTCCGCGTCCTTCTGTTGGTTGCCCTTGAAGAGGCAGTTGGCGATCTCATACCGGGCTTCCGCGCCATAGGCCGATTTGGTGAGATCGGCAGCGATCCGGAAGTATTGCAACGCGGACGGGCAATCGCCTCCCGCTTCAAAGGATTTTGCGATGGCCATATTGGCCAATACTTTATCGTCCGTACTCAGTCCTTTCTGTCCGAGGAGGTCTTTTGCGTTGGTCACCGCATCCGACCATTGTTGCAATTGGTACTGGCAGCGCAGGAGACCGCGCATCGCTTCCATTTTATTCTCCTCCGAGGAGGTAAAGTCCTTCAGTTTGCTGAAATATTTTTCCGCATTCGCATAATCCTTCAGGTTGAAATAGTAAAGCCGGGCTGCCTGCAGCAGGGACTTTTCACCGAACTTGTTCGGCGCCTTGTCGGCGACGGCGGCATAACCGATAACGGCCTTTGGCCAGTCCTTGCGTGAGGAGTAGATCTCGCTTTTGTAATAGTTGGCTTCCAGCGAATACTTGCCGTTCGGGAATTTGGCGAGGTAGGATTCGAACCGCTGGACCGCCGCGTCAAAATTACCGTTGTTGAATTGCACTTCCGCTTCTTCGTAGGCCAGTTGGTCTTCCTGCGTGGCGCTGACTTCGACCCCCATCCCTTTTGCAAAATTGACGTATTCGGCGCTCCGGCCCTGTTCGACATAAATGGCTTTTGCATTATCCAGCGCATTCTGGGCCTCCGGCGAGTTAGGGTATTGCTTCAACAGGGAATCGTATAGATTGAGGGCCTCCTGGCTTTTGTTCAGGTTGTACAGCGCGATCCCCGATTGCAGGTAGGCCTTTGGTTTCAGCGCGTCGGCATTCGGCGATCGAAGGACGTTTTTGAGATAGGGTAAGGCTTCCTGGTATTGTTCCTCGGCCAGATAGGTCCCCGCCGCTTCCATATTTACATCCGCGGAGAGGCTGGAAGCCGGATAGAGGCGGCTGATCGTATTGAGCAGGGTGATCTTCTGGCGTCCGTTGTTGACACCGGCGATCATCGCCTTCTGGAAGGTTGCGTAGTCGCCGGCCGGCCAGGAATAGTCGATCACTTTGTTGTACATGGTCAGCGCCGTCTTATAGTCGCGTTCCATATAATAGCAGTCCGCATCGCGGATATAGGCGTCTTGTTCCAGCGGCGAGGACCCGAGTCTGGGTGAGCGGACCACCTGTTCGAAGAAACCCTGCGCCTGACGATAGTTCTCCTTTTTGAGGAAACAGTACCCCAAATTGTAGCGGGCGTCGGTAGGATTCACCTCACCGCTGACGGCGCCGTTCTTCAGGTATTCGAGATAATACCGGATGGCGTCGTCGATCTTATTGAGGCGGTAGGCGATCTCGGCTTTCCAGAAGTTGACGTAGGGAAGGACGGAGGCGTTGTTGGGGTCCCTTAAGGCTTTGTCCAGCAGGCCGTCCGCCTCCAGCAGCAACCCGTCATTGATGAGTTCGGTTGCACGGCCATAGAGGATCCGCGGGATCAGTCGCCGGGCGTTGTCCGAAGGATGGCCAAGGCTGTCCAGCAGGGTCAGGGCGTCCCTATAATTATTGGTGCCGGCCAGCACGTTGATCAGCAGTTCCCTGCCTTCCTGGGCATATTCCGAATTGGGGTACCGGTGCAGGAAGTTCTGCAGTTCCGTCAGCGCGACATCCTGGTATCCCAGCTCAAACGATAGTTTTGCATAGTTGAACTTGGAGATCTCCGCCTGTTTAGGGTTGCTGCTGTTCATGGAACAAAACAGGAAAGCGTTCCGGGCGTTGCCCTTTTGGCCGGTCTTCAGGTAGGCGTCGCCCAGCAGGTACATGGAGTTTTGGGCCAATGAATCTTCTTTGCCACCCAGTTGCCGGAATCCTTCGATCGCCTTGTTCAGGTTCTTTGTCTGGTAATAACAATAAGACAGCTCGTATAAGTCTTCCCTCGAAACCTTTTTCGACTGGCCGACGTATTGTTCGAGGAAGGGCAGCGCATGGGTGAAATCCTGCTTCTCGTAGTACCCGTGTCCGACAAGCTGCCGCATCTCTGCGTCATAGTACTGGTTCCCCTTTTTCAGCCTGGCTTCCGCATATTGGATGGCCTGGTCCTTTTTCCCCTGAACGAGGTATATATTCGCGACATAGTAGGGCACTACCTTTTCGTAGACCGGGTTATCCTGGACTACGGTGAAAGCCGCCAGCGCCTCATTATAGTCTCGCCGGTAGAAGCTGATGAACCCGTAGTAGTAGTTGGCGTCGATATAATTGGGGTCTTTCGGCAGTTGGCGGATCGCGTTGAAGAGCGGGATGGCTTTGTCGAATTGCTTTTGCGTGAAATAGCCATAGCCCTGGTGGAATTTCATATCCGCGATATCGCGGTTGCTCAGGTTCTCGATATCGGCATTCTCGTATAGTTTTGTGGCCGCGGCATAGTCCTTTTGCCGGAAATAGTATTCAGCCAGGTGGAAGCTCAGCATGCCTACGCGTGGCGCATTGTTCTCGAGATCGATATAATCTTGCGCGGCGGCCACGGCGGCCCGGTCGTTTTGTTCGAGGGCGCAGACCAGGTAATAGTATTTTACATCCTGGTATTCAACCGAATTGTTGGTCCGGTCCGTTTCGCGCAGTGAATATTTGAGATCCCGGAAGATCGGGTAGGCCAGGCTATAGTATTCATGCTCGAAGTAATCCTTCCCCTGCCGGAAATAGGCTTGCGGATCGTTATAGTAGAAAGTCTGCTGGGCAAACGATGAGATACGAAACAGCAGAGCGAAAAGAATGAATGCAAGATGCTTCACTGGAAACAGTTTGAATGATTTACCACCCTTGATTATTAGAAATTTTTATCCATCCCCACTTGTTCCAACGTGTTAAAGATTCTAATTATTTTGCCTTTAGCCAAAGATCGTTCCAAACACATGTGGAAAACCGGATCAATTAACATTTCTTTAGAAATAGCGGTGGAAATCGCGTAATCCAGTATCTTAGCGAAAATCCCAAATCGACATGAAAAAATTCTTCTCCACGCAGTATTCAGACGGCGCGTTCAATATAGGCGTGCTGGTACTCCGCGTGGCTTTCGGCTCGCTGCTGCTCATCATCCACGGACTGGATAAGATCACGCATTTCAGCAAGTATGAATTCACCTTTTACAATTTCATGCACATCGGTCACCGGTGGTCCCTGGTGCTCTGCATTTTTGCGGAAGTCGTCTGTTCGGCGTTGGTTGTCCTCGGGCTCTTCACCCGTTTCGCCGCCTTGGTGCTGTGCATAAACTTTTCCGTAGTTCTCTTTTTGGTGATAAAGGGTCAACCGCTGGATGTCCAGCAAGCTGCCATCATGTACCTGGCGGCATTCGTCGCGCTGCTGATGACAGGACCCGGGAAGTACAGTGTCGATGGAGCCATGGGTAAATAGGTCTTGTCTTAACTTTTTGATATGAGAAAGATCGACTTGCTTCATACGACCATACTGATCGTGGCCATCCTGTGTGGGTATGCGGCGCTCCGGGAGCTTCTGGGCGTGCTTAACGCGACCTTTTATGCGTCCGACATTTTTTATGCCCGGTCGGGTTATGGAGCTTTCATCCTGCCCAGCCTGATCGAGGCGGGGGGATATGTCGTCGCCTGTATCGTTCTAATCAGGAATAGCGAACGGATTGCCGTCTCGATGCTTGGTAACAGCAGACCGGAGTACGAGGAATTCCTGGAAGGGGAGGAACCGTCGGCTGCCGCGCCGGAGATGGCAGAAGAGCCGGATCAACTTGAATGGAAGCTCGACCGGATGACGGTCCTGTACGTATTTTTTATCGGTCTCGGCTTATATACGCTGATCGAATACATCCCCGACCTGTTAAATTCGGTTATCGGCCAATTCAAGACAGAGGTCAGCGGCGCTCTCCGGCTGGTGCAGCCCGAGCGAAGAAATTACCGGGATTACCTGCTTCTTGACGCCCTCCGGGCTACGATCGGCGCCCTGCTCATTTATGCCGCCCCTACCCTGACGAACTTTATCGAACGAACGATCTCCATCCGGCTTCAGCCCGGATCAAAAAAGTAGCCAGCCCATGTTCACGAGCGAAACGAAGATCCGCGTCCGCTATGCCGAGACCGACCAGATGAATGTCGTCTACCATGGCAACTACGCCCAGTATTTTGAAGTAGGCCGTGTCGAATCCATCCGCAAGCTCGGCCTAAGTTATAAGGATGTCGAGGCATCCGGCATCGTCATGCCGGTGATCGAATGGACCGCCAAATTCGTCCGCCCGGCGCGGTACGACGACTTGCTCACGGTACGAACGGCAGTGAAGAAATGGCCGGTGGACTACCGGATCGAATTCCACCAGGAAGTCTACAATGAAGAAGGGCAGCTCCTGACGACGGGAAAGGTTCTCATTTATTTTTTGAAGGCGGGTACGCTTGAGCGGACCTCTATGCCCGGCGAGATGGCCAGGACCTTACGGCCCTTCTTTGAGGAATAGGATAGGCCGAATTCATGTAAAGTTCCATTCCCTACCTTTGCCGCATGGAAAAGATCGTCGCGAGTATTATCACGATCGGAGATGAATTACTGATCGGACAGGTTGTAGACACCAACAGCGCGTGGATGGGACAGGAATTGAATCGGAACGGCATCTGGGTTGGCCACCGTATAGCGGTCGGGGATATCCGCGAAGACATTTGGGCGGCGCTCGATGCGGAGTTTCGCCGGTCGACGGTCATCCTGATTACCGGCGGCCTGGGTCCTACGGCCGACGACATTACAAAGCCCGTGCTGTGTGACTATTTCGGCGGAAAGCTCGTGGTGGATGAAGGCGCCCTCGACAATGTGCGTAAGATCTTTGCGCGGCTGCAACGCCCGATGATCGATCGCAACCTGCAGCAGGCGGAAGTGCCGGATGTCGCCACCGTCATTCCCAACCGGCGCGGTACTGCGCCGGGAATGTGGTTTGAAAAAGAGGGCCGCATTTTTGTGTCCATGCCGGGGGTGCCTCATGAAATGAAGGGGATGATGACGGATGAGGTGATCCCGCGCATCCGGCGGCGCTTCCAGCTCCCGTATATCGCCCATCGGACATTGCTGGTTGCGGGTATCGGAGAGTCATTCCTGGCAGAACATATCAAAAGGTTTGAAGAGGCGCTTCCGGCTTCGATCCGGCTGGCTTATCTGCCTTCATACGGGATGGTGCGGCTTCGCCTGACCGTACGGGGGGATGAAGAGGGCGCGGGCGGTGGGCTGCTGCAGGAGATGTTTGAGGTCCTTAAAAAATTGGTGGCCGAATGGTTGGTGACGGATGAGGACATCTCCATCCAGGAAGCCGTGGGGCGATTGTTGAAGGCCAGGGGACAAACCGTAGGGAGCGCCGAAAGTTGTACCGGTGGCAATATTGCGCATCTCATCACCTCTATTCCGGGGTCCAGCCAATATTTCAAGGGCAGCGTGGTCAGTTATGCCAATGAAGTCAAGACCGGTTTACTGCATGTCGATCCGGCGATCCTGGCTTCCGGCGGGGCGGTCTCCCAGCCGACGGTCGAGGCGATGGTCCGGGGGGCGTTGGTGGCGCTGAAAACCGACTATGTCGTCGCCACCTCGGGGATCATGGGACCGGAGGGTGGAAGCCCCGAAAAACCCGTTGGGACCGTCTGGGTAGCCGTTGGAAATCGTCAAAGAATATCGGCGCAAAAATTTAGTTTTCGATTCGACCGGCAACGAAACATTGAATTGGCGTCTGCCATGGCGCTGAATGAGTTGAGGAAATTTATCCTGTCGGCCGGGTAGGTCGCACAGTTCTGCCAATACATTGAAAATAACTACCTTTACAAAAATCTAACCATTCGTTATGCCGCTCGTCGACCTGGTAATGCCAAAAATGGGTGAAAGTATTATGGAAGCCACCATCCTAAAGTGGCTCAAGCAGCCCGGCGATACCGTCCGGCAGGATGAAAGCGTCCTCGAGATTGCCACCGATAAGGTCGATTCGGAGGTGCCTTCAGTGACCGCGGGTACGGTGGAAGAGATCCTCTTCAAGGTCAATGACGTCGTACCGATCGGCTCGGTCATCGCCCGCATCCGCACGAATGGCGCGGCGGCGCAACCTTCTGCTGCGGCCGGTATGACCGCTTCGTCCGCATCAGGTGGCAGAACCGCAACGCCGGGGTCGCCCGCCGTCCCGATGACGTCCCCCGCACCGGCCGCCCAGGCCGGCTTCGCGCAAGGTGCACCGGTCTCCCGACCGGTCGCATCCGGAAATGGCGCCGGCAGCCGCTTCTATTCACCGCTGGTATTAAACATCGCCGCCAGCGAAGGGTTACCCCTCAGCGAACTGGAATCCATATCGGGCACCGGTACCGAAGGACGGGTTACAAAAAAGGACATCCTGCAATATATTGCCGACCGCAAGAGTGGCGTCCAACCCGCGGCGGGCCCGTCCTATCTTACCGCGACGCCTTCGCAGCCGGCCGGCCGGCCTTCCCTCCCCCCGCTCCCGGTGGAAAGCGCCCCCGCTCCGATAACCTATAGCACCGGAAATGTCGAAATCATCGAAATGGACCGGATGCGCCGTCTGATCGCCGACCATATGGTTCGTAGCAAGCACACCAGTCCGCATGTCACCAGCTTCTCGGAGGCGGACGTAACCCACCTGGTACACTGGCGGGAAAAAGTTAAAAAGGACTTTGAAAAACGCGAGAATACCAAGCTCACCTTTACACCGCTCTTTATCGAGGCGGTAGTCCGGTGCATCAAAAAGTACCCCCTGATCAACAGTTCTCTCGATGGCGACAAGATCATTCTAAAAAAGGACATCAATATCGGGATGGCCACCGCCCTTCCCTCGGGTAACCTTATCGTCCCCGTTATCCGCAATGCGGACCAGCTCAATCTGACCGGGCTTGCACGCCAGGTCAATCTGCTTGCAGACAATGCGCGCCAGGGAAAGCTCCGGCCGGAAGACACTCAGGGTGGTACGTTCACCCTCACCAATGTAGGCACCTTCGGCAGCCTGATGGGCACACCCATCATCAATCAGCCGCAGGTCGCGATACTCGCGGTCGGTGCGATCAAGAAGCGGCCGGTCGTGCTCGAGACTGCTGAGGGTGATGCCATCGTCATCCGCCATATGATGTACCTCTCGCTTTCCTACGACCACCGGATCATAGACGGCAGCCTGGGGGCAACCTTCCTTTCTGCCATCGCCCGTGAGCTCGAGAACTTCCCGACCAACCGGGAATTTTAAGTTCGGCCCCCCGGGAAACCTGGCAAGGGTCTTGCATATTTGAATGGATCTTCGTATTTTAGGTATAGGCTAACCCCCTATACACCCATTAAAAGAAGATCCACATGAAGACGCTATCCGAGACCTGGTTTGCAGATGGCTATATCGATTTTGAACTGAAAAAATACACCCTTCTCGCGTATCTCCAGGAGATACACAAGTACTTCAGCGCAAACAAGCTCTATCCGCAGCTTGCCGACATCATCTTCCATTACAACAACCTGGCGGCGTTCCGGGAGAACAAGAAGTATCTGCAGGAGCAGTTCCCAAAAAAGTTAAGCGGCGTGCAGCTGGAAAAGCTCCAGATCCTCTTCGAGCAGATGGTCGAAGACGACGAGCTCATGCAGGAGTTGGAAGAGATCATCAACTATGCTACCGGCGAGATCCAGCGAACGATCACGAACGGGACAGAAATCTATGAGTTTGTGGAAGAAAAACTGGTTATCCACCCGGTCGGGCTTGTTCCCCTGGACAGCAACGAAGGTTATTTCTTTCTCAGTGAAGGCAACAACCACGATACCCGCGTGTATCAATACCGGTTGAGTTTTTTTGAGAAACACGATGAGAAGTATCGCAGTATTCGCACCGAATACATTGCCAGCTGGCACCGCAACCTCGTCAATACGTACGAGAATATCAAATCTGAACTCATCCGGCGCAAACAAGATATTCCCAATCCGGCGGTCTTCTCGATTGAGACGGAATTGAAATTCCCGGTAGACGAGACGCTGCTGCCGATTGCCAAGCGCAGCCTGGTCCGTTACATCAGCAGCAAGGCGGCTTAGCGTGCGTTCTTCACTTCCCCGTCCTGATCGATGGATAATTCGCCGGCGGCCGTGTTGACGGCGGCGGTGAATTGTGTATCGGTAGCCTTCAGCCTGATTCCGTTGCCTCCCACCAGATCCAGCTGCCGCAGGATATCGGCATAGTGTCCATGCTCCCGAAAATATTTTTGTTGTTTATAGTAGATCGTCCACAATATCTCTCTTGACCCTTCATCCGCCGGCTCGACTACCGTTACCGTATCTTTCCCACCGTTGTGTTTTGAGAACTGCAGGTACCCCCATTTTTCCGGCATATGCATATCGATATAGCCCTGCGGCGACCATACCCAATTATGTTCCGGCAGCCGGCGACCCGATGCGGCGTCCGTCCGCACCCGATAGGCTCCATCCTTCACGTCGCGGTCCCATTCCACGCGTGAGAAATTGATTCGCCACTGGGTACTATCTGTTACGGATCTATCGCCGTAAAAGCTGAGGGTCTTCAGGGGTATCGCCATTTCCACCGACCAGCCGTCGTCAACGTCACCCGGATGATTGAGCGTTCCCCTCGTCGCCACTGCGCTCTGAAGCCCCTGTGCGTCCCAACTCATCAGTGCCTTGCCGCCATTTCGGTAAGGTTTGTTCATAAAAAGATCCATCACCGTACCGAGTGAATTAATCTCCAGTTCAAAATACCGATGGGTGGTGTTGTCGGGGTTGATGAAGACCTCGAAATCGTTGTCGTCATAGATGATGGTATCGTGCTGACGAAGCGTTCCCCAGAGGTCGGGCTCCTGGAGTTCCGCGTAGATGTACAGGTTGGCGGTGTCCCAAAGCATTTTGACGCGTGTCCTGAGCGGTGGTTGCGGCCGAACCTCGCCTTCGATGTCGGCAAAGTCTTCCGTCCATGGGGCTTGCTGCCAGGCGGGATCGTCACCGGAACCATCGATGACGGGGCGCTGCGCGGCGTAGTAACACACGTAGTGGCGTTGGGCGGAAATTTGCAAACTCATCGCGGTCAAGACCACCAAACACCAAACTATCTTTCTTCCCATGATTTTTTTTTTGGCAAAGTTAGCCTTACCATTTGCAACACGATCGACCCCAAAATTATCGCCAGCCCGACATAAAATCCCTTGTTAAAATATTTATCCTCCCTGAACACCGCGAATGCCAGCAGAATGCCGTACACCGGCTCCAGGTTGTAGGTCAGGCTTACGGTAAACGCCGAAATCTTTTGCAAGGCGAGCAGCCCCAAATTGAATGCCAACACCGTACAGGCCCAACTCAACACCAACAGCCAGCCCAGGTCCGCCAGTCCGGGCAGCAACGACGGCGCGGGAAAGTACCACAGGTAGATCGGCATGAACAGCGTCAGCACGACGCAGCCGCCGCTCAGTTCGTATAGAGTCACGGTTTCCGCGGGCACCCGGCGTAGGACCCGCTTGTTGAGCACGGGAAAAAGGCTGGCCAGCAATGACGACACGAGGCCCAGCGCAATGCCGGTCTTATAATGCGGATCGACCTGGAAGATAAAAAAGATGCCCGCGATGACCAGGAGGCCCAGCAAGAGTTCCACGACGTCCATTTTGTGGCCCAGCACCAGGGGTTCGATGATCGCGGTAAAAAAACCGATGGCTGAGAAACAAAGCAACCCTACGCTTACGTTCGCGTATTTGATGCTGCCATAGAAGGCTACCCAATGCATGGCCGCGATCCCACCGATCCCGATGATACGCCAAAGGTCCCGCCGGTCGATCCGGATATCCTGGCGGCGAATGGCGGCCAACAGCCACAATGAAATTGCCGTGATAAATAACCGGTACCAAACCAACAAGCCTTCGTTGAGGGAGATCAGCTTACCGAGAATACCGGTAAGACCCGCGAGCAATACAGCAATGTGAAGTTGGATGAATGCTTTCCTCATTTGGATGCCGCTGAAGCTTCCCGGGAAAACTGGCTGATGGCGACCGTATCGTTCTTTACGCGGTTGCGATAGTTCTTGAACAGGGATTGCCAGCGCAGGTTGAGCACCCCCAGGATGCCCTCCTTGACAATACCCTTGTTCATTTTGGATACGCCGAATTTGCGGTCTTCAAAGATGATGGGGACCTCTTTGATCTTGAATCCTAACTTCCAGGCGGCAAACTTCATTTCGATCTGGAAGGCATAGCCGACAAACTGGATCTGATCGAGATTGATCGTCTCCAATACTTCCTTCCGATAGCAAACAAATCCTGCCGTCGGATCCTGGACCGGCATCCACGTGATCAGCCGGGTATAAATGGAGCCGCCCCGGGAAAGCAGGATCCGGTTCCGCGGCCAGTTAACATTCCCCCCGCCACGGACATACCGGGAGCCAACGGCAACGTCGCCGCCCTGGAATTTACAGGCTTCATAGAGGCGTTCAAGATCTTTGGGATTATGCGAAAAATCCGCGTCCATTTCAAAAATGAACTGGTAGTTGTTACGGACGGCCCATTTGAAGCCATGGATATAGGCGGTGCCGAGGCCCAGTTTGCCCTGGCGCTCTTCGAGATAGAGTTGTCCGGGGTATTTCCGTTGTAGTTCTTTTACTATAGCCGCCGTTCCGTCGGGGGAGCCGTCGTCGATCACCAGCACGTGGTAGCCTTGTCCCAGCAAAAAAATTGCCTCCAGGATACTGGCAATATTCTCCTTTTCATTGTACGTCGGTATGATGACGATTTTTTCCAAATGGCTTATATATGTGTCGGATCGCCGGGCCATCTATATGTACAAGTGACCCTAAGGTAGACCATGTAATGTACAAAAGTACAACTTTTGGCCAACCGTGAACTTCATTCATCCCTTTTTTAACATCGTCCTATTAAAAATTTCCGTGAGTTTTTGCTTTGTATGCAGCGGAAAATCACCTTTCATCATCCAATCATAGTATTGTGGCTCCGCCTTCAGTACTTCGGCTACGGATCGGCCCTTATACTTGCCGAAATTGAACACTTCGACGCCGTTTTCCAGCACAAAGCGCCTCGCGAAATCGACAATCGGCTCCTCACCGATATGCTTTAAAATGGTATCGATATTATTGCCCAGCTGGGGATATCGGACAACCTGCGCGACCAGGACATCCCAGGTGGCTGTCGCGTCTGCTTCCGCGCCGTGAGCGCCTTCCAGCTCTTTATTGCAGTAAAACCGATAGGCGGCACTGAGCGTACGTTGCTCCATCATATGAAAGATTTTCTGCACATCCAGCAGCTTTCGTCCTTTGCCTTCAAATTCCATCCCTATCCGCAGAAACTCTTCGGCGAGCATCGGGATGTCAAAGCGATTCGAGTTGTATCCGGCCAGATCGCAATGGTCGAGGAATTGTTTCAGTTCATTGGCCACCTGCCGGAAGGTGGGGGCATCTTTCAACATTTCGTTCGTGATGCCATGGATATCCGTAGATGCAGCCGAGATCGGAATTTCGGGATTGATCAGTTTGCGTTTTATCTGTCGGGTTCCATCGGGAAGTATTTTTATGATGGCGATTTCAACGATACGGTCGGACCCAAGATTGACCCCAGTCGTCTCCAGGTCAATGATCGCTAAGGGGCGTGTAAGTTGTAACATGCTGCAGATATTAAAAAAACTCCTACTGTGTGATGTGGCTGGTAAGCGCCTGGATGTCCAAACCATCATAATTACCCGAACTCATCAGGAGCAAATTAGCATTTTTGTAAGATTGTTTTGTCAGCCATCCGGCTAATTCTTCCTTTTTGTGCATGACCGCGAGACCGGTTTTGCCGAAGCCAGCCACGATCTTTTCCGGCGAAAGCGGTGGAAGGCGCTTCAGCTCGAGCGCGTGCGGGGAATAGAATACAGCGGCAGCATCCGCATCGTCCAAACTTCCCTGATATTCCGTGAGAAATTGTTCATTTAGACTGCTATACGTATGCAATTCCAGTACGGCGATCAACCGCCTCTCGGGAAATTGAGCCTTCACCGCCCGGATGGTCGCCTTTACTTTAGAGGGCGCGTGTGCAAAGTCGCGATATATGTTTACCGCCGGCGCGCTCGCCAGCAGCTCCAGCCGTTTTGCCGCCCCGGTGAAATTCGCCATGCCCTGCAGAAATCCGGCTGCATCCATCCCCAATTCCTGGCTGACAAGCCATGCCGCATGCAGGTTCAGGAGGTTATGTTCGCCGAAAACTTTTAGCGTTCCCGTTTGGTTGCCCAGCGTAACAAGGGTTATGCCGTTTTCTATCCGATGGGCCGGGATTCCGTAGCCGATGCGCCGGATCGGTGCCGGATGCTCTCCGACCAGCCGCGTCAGGACCGGGTCGGCTTGGTTGTAGATCAGTACACCGCCGGGCTCGATAAGGCTCAGGAAGATCCTGAACTGCTCGAGGTAGATCTCGAACGTGGGGAAAACATTGATATGGTCCCAGGCGATCCCGGTCAGTACGGCGATATGCGGGAACAGGAAGTGGAATTTCGGCCTTTTTTCCAGTGCGCTGGCGGGGTATTCGTCGCCCTCGCAAACGATCACCGGAGCATGGGTAATATTGACCGATTGGGGAAAGCCTTCCAGCCGGGCGCCCACCAGATAGTCAAAGTCCTTACCGGCCGACCGTAAGGCGGTCATGATCATGGAGGTCGTCGTTGTCTTCCCATGGCTGCCGCCGACAACGACACGCACCTTATCCCGGCTCTCCTGGTAGATATATTCGGGAAAGGAATAAATGGGAAGGCTTAGTTCCTCGGCCTGTTGGAGTTCAGGATTGTCCGCCTTCGCGTGCATGCCCAAAATGACCGCATCGAGGTCCGTTTTGAGCCGGTCCGGATGCCAACCGAGTTCCGGCGGCAACAGACCTTCTTTTTCCAGGTTGCTTTTGGCCGGCTCGAAGATTTCGTCGTCGCTTCCCGTTACCGTATACCCTTTCCGGTGCAAGGCGATGGCAAGCTGGTGCATGACGCTGCCACCGATGGCGATAAAATGTACCTTCATGTTGTTACAGTCTTGTTATATTCGACCGGGCTGGTCCTCCAAAAGGTATTCAATATCAGTTAATTGAACAAAACTTTGCGCCGGGGCCCGCCGGGGGCTTGCAAAATCCGTTTTTTTGCCTTTTCTTTGTGTCAGTTCCGCTAAATCTTTCTCTATCCTTTCGAAAGTCCCCCTAATAGACAGCAAAAATCTGGCAGCAATAGCTCCTGAACACGTCGGTTAGATCCGTCCCCTCCTTTGAATCACCTGGTGTCCATTCCTTTTTAACCAGGCAATTTATCGATTCATCTTAAATACCACAAAAAATGAGAAAGACTATTGTCATCTTAGTTATCGCTGTAGCCGCTGCTGCCGCTTTTGCATCCTGCACTTCCGAACGTGGCGGTTGCAAAATGAGCCAGGGCTTTGTAGGATATGGCAGCGCCCGCTAAACGCCCTTTTGCCGGATAAAATTTTTACAGAGGTTATCGTCAGATAGCCTTTTTTTATTTCATGCGCTTAACCTTTTTGTCTGTTTGCTGTTATAACGGCTTATAACTTCATTGAAACCATGAATTGGATACCCTTACGCGACGAAAGTCAACTCCGGCAAATTTGCGAGCGGTCTTCCGGCCGGCCCCAGGTTATTTTCAAGCATAGTACCCGATGCTCGACCAGTGCGCTGGTGAAAAAGCGGTTGGAGCGCGCGGACCAACCGGAAAGGATCGACTTCTATTATCTCGACTTGCTCAGTAACCGGCCGATCTCCAATAGCATATCCCAAACGTTCAGGGTCCGGCACGAGTCGCCGCAGGTGTTGTTGATTGTTAATGGTGAATGTGTATATGACGAGAGCCATCTCGGAATCACCATGGATGAGATCCTGGAACGAAGCGACATCCGCGCGTGAGGATTTCTGCGGGCACAACCACAAAGGACTCCTGAAAATAACCCCGGAGGGCAGCCGAAATGAGCGGGTTTAATACGGTTTTTGACCTACAACATTTCCGGCGGCAGCGTAGCGGCACACCAGGTAATCGTTCTGCCCATTGCTCGCGAGTGCACATCCGACTGTCTGCGTATTCCTCCATACCATCTGCGTATAGTGCCCGACAACGGATGAACGACTGGCGCGACAATCCGGAAAGACGCCTTCGCGAAAGAATTTTTTTTCTGCTCCCCACGCTCCCACCATGTCGCCAAGAGAAAAAGCGTTGGCCGTACCCCACCACAAATTTTCCCCTTCCCGGCCGACGATCGTCTGATCGTGCTGTCCTTTGTCGGATCCGGCTAAATGTTTTGCCCATGCCAATGCATCGGATGCCAATGCCGGCGACCATTGCAAGGGCGGAAGTTGGAGAGCGGAACGATACTCGTTGTGCAGTTCAAGGATCGAGCGGATAAATGCGGTGTCTTTATCGATTGTCCTCCCATCCTGGCAATAGCCCGATATGGTAAGTCCGGTGATCAAAAAGAGGAGTAGAGTCTTGTTTCGCATGGAGTGTCGCATGTTGCTAAAAATTCGAACGAAGCATTCAAAAAAATATTGCAGGGAACCTGAAATTCATCTTGCGCCGCCTGCCCGCGTTCAACTGGTCCCTCGATCGCGACTACCGTTTGTGACTAACCTTTTTTGAAAATATTTTCCCAAAGTGTTTTGAATATTCGTATATTTTGTACGATATTTATTCCAACGATTGAGCAAGCCCGAATCTTGTCCTTCTCGCCTTCTACTATTTTCTTATCCGTCCCGTAAAGCACTACCTATCCGCTCTTGACTACATCCGGCAAATTTCAACCAAGCAACAATCCTATTTTTCCTATTTTACCTTGACTTTAATTGCGCCATAAATACTGAACTATGTCTAAAAAACAAGTGACGCTGGAGTGTGTCTGCGCCTTGCTGATACTGCTATTCCTGTACGCGAGCATAAGTAAATTCCTGGATTTCAAAACCTTCGTCGGCCAGATGAATAATCAACCCCTGCCAAATTCCTGGACCCCCTTCCTCGTGTGGTCGATCCCGTTATTGGAGATTTCGATTTCTGCCGCTTTGCTTTTCGAGTATACAAGACTGATAGGGCTATACGCTTCGCTGGTCCTGATGGTGGCCTTTACCGTCTACACCGGACTGGTTCTTTTCCACTTTTTCGCCTACGTGCCCTGTTCGTGCGGCGGGGTGATCAGCAAACTGACGTGGCCCGAACATTTTGTTTTGAATATAACCTATGTCTCCCTATCCATATTAGGCATTATCCTACAGCGCCGGAAGTACTTCAAAACCATAATTTTCCTTAACATCAAACACAATCTTGTATGAAAAAGATCAAAATGACCTTTATGACCCTCGCAATTCTCCTCAGTGTCGGCGGCGCGATCGCCAGCCGGCCGAAAGCATTGCAAAGTGGACTTTATTATTATAACGGTACAGGCTACATGCCTGCCGGAACGTTGGGAGTAACATACGTGTGTGAGTCGTCTCCAAACGTCTGTACTTACACTAAAAGCGGCAACAACTATATTCCCTACCAGACAATGTCCACCTATACTCCGATCGGAGCTACAACCACCCCCACTAAACCGGAGCCGAAGAAAGGAAAATGATTTTCTTCGTAGCTTTAACGTCTTAATCCCCCGGAGTATCGCGACCTACCGGGGGTTTTGTTGTATATGAGATAATTGGATGACATCCGGCGGGATGGGCATTGTATACAAATCACTGTTGGGCGATAGCATATATCTCTGACCGCCAATGTTTCGGTATAAGATGATGCCCCATCCCTCTTGATTTAATCGCCGCAAATCCGACCACCGAAGGCCCCTAAATGCCAGTTCTTTTCGGCGCTCCGCCAGAATTGCATCCAGCGCTTGCGGCGCGCTGGTAATAGTTGAATCCGGCGAGAAAGTCCCGGTCTTCCAGCGATGACTCAAAAGTGTATCCAGGTCATTCAGCGCAGGTGTCAATAGCCCTGCCCTTGCACTACACTCCGCACGAACCAGGTATAATTCGTCTGTAGCCAGGCCGGTAAATGGAAATATGCTCCCGGCATAGCTACCTTTAAGAATGAAAGTGTCCGCCGACTCCTGAAAATAATAGATTGATGGCCGTAAGTCACTGGGAGCATAAGACGCAATCAGGTTCGTATCTATTATGCAGCCGCCGCAAATGAGCCCTTCCAGTGTGTTGCCGTTTCCGGGCTGTGGAAAATTGCTTTGATAAAGGATCTCGATCATGTTATTGTGTATGGGAATCGGATCGGTTAGTTTGAGGGAATTATAATCAAGCAAATAGGGATAGTTTCGAAGGACACTATCTGCAAATTTCCACGCGTCCGTGTAGTCTTTAACGCTGAGATAGATTCGCGCCAATAGAGCTTGGACCGCCGGCTTGCTTGGTCTGTTGAGATTGTTCACCTGTATCGCCGCGGGCAAAAGCTTCTCTGCCTCATTTAAATCGCTGAAAATTTGTGCATAGCTCGCTATCAACGTTGCACGCGTGGTTTTGGCATTGATATCAGGATTTAGCCGAATTGGGATACCCAAATCTGTTGCCGCTGTTGCGCTATCGTAAGGCTTAGCAAATATCTGCGTAATATTATAGAACGCAAAGGCGCGACTAAACAGCGCCCAACCTTTTAGCATGTTCCATCCCGCCTGGTTAGTCGAGTCCGGTTGGATATTGGCTAAACCTTCCAAAACGGTATTCGCATAAAACACCTGCTGATACGGAATATCCCAGTCAGAAACCAGCCCCTGCCCTTGATAGAGGTCCGGTGCCCATACATATGCGTTGTACTCTTTCGTATCCAGTGATAGCCAGGTAGGATATAGCAGGTAATAGTTATCTGCCGAGATCTCACCCAGCGCCGGTGAGATATTCATCACTTGCTGGTTGTCGAGTAGCTCCTGAAAGACGGTCAAGGAATTGGGTATAAGCAGATTGCTGCTGGGGCTTTGTCCGAGGAATGCTTTGCGGCATCCCAGGCTCATCGAAGCAATAAATATTATAAAGGAAAGCGTCCGTTGGATAAAGGAAAACTGTTTCATGTCTATCCATTTTTAAAAACTGGCCTTAATTCCCAAGGCTAGTGTCCTCGGGTTGGGAATCGAGTTGACGAAATCCGGGTCGACCCCTGCGTGATTGGCCTTCCAAATAATTCCCAGGTTGTTACCGTAAAGATAGATGCGAAGGTTTTCCATAGGCAATTTTGGGTGTCCGATCCGACTGATATCATATGTAAATTGAACATCCTGCAATCGAATTAAGTCACCATTTTCGACAAGAGGTTCCGAATATTGATAAAAATTGTCGCGAGGTTGGTCGGTCGAGAAATTTGGGGTTGGCAGCGAAGGCACATTTGTACGCAATTCATCCCCCGGATTCTGCCAACGCCGGTCGTAGTCAGGATGGCCAGGTGAAGTGCCATCGAATAAATTCGTATAGCTAATAGAAGTCCGTCGAAAGACAAATCCTAACCTATAAGCAATGTTCCACGATAGGCCCCACTTCCGCCAGAAAACATTATTTCGCCAATTTCCAAAAATGGTGGGGTTGGCCGAGCCCTTGTAAACCAAATTGGACAGATCCGGTGAACTAAGAACAGCATTATAATTTTCCGTCACTTGCCCAGGCATTTGTCCATTACCGTTGAGATATCCCTTTGGATTGCCGGTTGAATCATTCAGTCCTTCCCAACGGAGCGCATAAACGGAATAAAGTGGATGGCCTACCAACGGATTTAATGTCCCCACACTTAAATAATCAGCTACGGCAGCCTGAATTTGATTATATCTTGTTACTTTGTCCCGAACATAGCTAAACAGCAAAATGCTGCTCCATCGGAAGGCGCCAAACCTATTGTTTGCGTGGAACGACAAATCCAACCCTCGGTCCCTGATATTGGCCGTATTGCCAGTAAAGCTTGTTACGCCTGTCGTCGGATCGACCGGACTTTGCCCGATCAAATCGAGTCCTATTTTGGTGTAATACTCTAATGTTCCGCCAAACTGATCATCCTGGGTGGCAAAGTCTACTCCAAAGTTTAAAACATGGATCTTTTCCCACCGCAAGTCTGCATTCGGCGGGTTAATGATACTGGCATTTATTGCACCAAAGCCATTGGGTGCCGGATTTACGTTTGCAGTTGTATAAGCCGAAACCGACCGGTTCACATTTCCGTTGTATCCATCCGTAATCCGCAACTTCAGAAAAGGCAACCATTTTGACTTATAGAATTGCTCCTTTGATATTTGCCAAGAGAGGCCAGCTGCACCAAGCGGTACCCCCTTCTGGTTTTCATTCACTCCAAAAAGGTTCGATTCGTCCCGCCGTATTGTGGCCGATAACATATATCGCCCCAAATAGGTATATATTGCGGACGCGTAGTAGGATAGATAACGTTCGGAGGTTGCCATCCTCTGGTCGATGTATGGAATCTTTGCCAGGGAACCGCTTGAATATTGATTGTAAAAATTAACATAGTCGACCGCTACTCCCGTCTCCTGGCTCGGATCGTATCCGAACAATTGGACCGTAGCATTCTCGCCGGCAATATCACGAACTTCAGCACCACCGATTGCCTTCAGCGAACCATTCCGGGACAGAGTGTCAGTATAGTCGATTTGCAGACGAACATTATTGGCCGTATAGGATGCTGTATTTTCAATAAGGATGCCGCCCAGTGGCACTGCGTAGCTAAGCGTCCCACTGTTCGCTTGGGTAAATTCGTTGATCAGATTGCGGGTATAATACATCCGCTCGCTGAAATAATTCGGATTGTCCGAAGAACCGCGACCGTATTGATAGTACGCCCGGATATCCAATCCCTTCCATACGTTATAGCGTACCCCAAAATTGATTCGATAATCCGTCAAGCGGGTGGAGTTATCAGCATTATTCAACTCTTGTAAAGGCCGGTAATGCCAATCCAGCAAAAGGCCTCCGCCAGCCGTGTCGATATACGGTTCATTTAGACCATAAGCTACCGCCAACGGATTTCCGTGGTTGTCCGCCACCTGCGCGTAAGGGTAAGTAACGCCAGTTATGCCGGCGTTATCATTCACCGTCGTGCTTGCCGTAAACGCCAGATCGGTATTCAACTCCAGCTTCCCATTCAAGAGAAAGTACGTATTGTTCCCATTTATCGTCACCCGGTTGTATTCGTTGCGGTCCAGGTTACTGAGAATGCGGTCATAACCCGCGGACAGATAATATAAGCTCTGCTCGCTCCCGCCGCTGAGGTTGAGCGATACCTGGCTGTTGAGGCTCGGTCGATAGAAGTACTTGTTTAACCCCGGTCTGTAATCCTGAAAACGCAGCGCGTTGATCTGTGCTGCGGCCTGGCTTGCGGGGATCAGCCCTTGAACCGAATCATAAAGAAGGTTCACCGCCGGAGCCAGGGCGCCGTGGAGGGTCCCATAATAGGTATTGTCATAATATCCCTGATTAAAAAGGTATCGCTCCACATCCACATAATCGCTACTCGACAGGATCGGCAGATAGTACAGGTTCGGCTTTGCGCCGACGGTTTGGCTGGTGTTGAAGACCAGCCTGGGCTTCTGGTTCAGGCGGCCCTTTTTGGTCGTGATCACGATCACGCCATTGCCGGAGAGGGCGCCCCAAATCGAGGCGGACGAGGCATCTTTGAGGATCGTAATATTGTCGACATCGTCGGGGTTGATATTGTTGATGTCCCCGCTGTAGGGGAAATTGTCGACGACAAGGAGGGGGTTGGGATTGCTGAAGATCGTGCTTCGGCCGCGGATGGTGATCGTCGACTCGTTGGTGCCCGACACGAGGTTCGTGTTGAAAAGGACACCGCTGCTGATCCCATCGAGACGGTCGAGGATATTGGGGCTTACGCGGCGGTTGAGGAGCTCATTGTCGATCGCGTCGAAGGAGCCGGTGACGTTCTTCCGATGGACATCCTGGAAGCCGGTGTACAAAACGACGACATCGCTCAGCTCATTGATCTTATCCTTTAACTGGACGACCAGATCCTTGCGATCCTTCGGCCGGATCTCCTGGGTCTCATAGTTCACGCTGGTGATGACCAGCACCGGCTCGGCTTCGTGGGTCGCGATCCGGAACTCGCCATTGTCGTTTGTCGCCACCGTCGATGTCACCTCGCCTTTCACCTGTACCGTTATCCGCGGCAGAGGCTCGTTATTCTGGTTGAAGACGCGACCGCGTATCACCGATCCGTTGTCTCCCGCCTCCAGCGGTATGATCGTCACCGCCCCCTCCACCAACTTATAGGTAAACGGCTGACCCTTAAAGCAAAGGTCGAGCACTTGTTTTAACGTGGCATCTCTGACTGAAAAACTTACGGGATGCCCCAACTGCACCAGGTTGGTCATCCCCACATAGAGAACACCCGCCTGCGCCTGCAGGTCATCCATGACCTTTGAAAAAGGGGCATTTGTTTCGGTTAATGTAATCCGTGAGGGCGACTGACAAATGGCGTACCGGCTCTGGATCAGACAAACGAATAGGAGGACGACAGCCGGCTTGAATAAGGCCATTCAGCGAGTTTTGATACAATAAAGTTACAGCCTACAAATCATGAGTAAATATAAAATAAATACTTATTTATCTACCCATGACTGCGGCTGTAACTGCTTGGACTCGGTTCAATGGCTATGGACAGTAATATGGTTCAGACCGGTGATGCTATGATGCTGATGATGCTATTATGGTTTTCCCTTCGTGTCTAAAATTTATTTTCTCGCCGGAAACGCTACCTTCCAGTTGCTTCAATACGATATCCAGACCTTTGTTCAGATCGAGGTTTCCGTTGATCGGCGGATTACCCACATTCGGTTGATACTGAACAGTAACGTCGTACACTCGTTCGAGCTCGCGCATAACCTCTCGCAGCTCTTTTCTCTTAAACATATAGATCCCATGCTGCCAGGCCCGCACAACCTTCGGATCCACTCCGGAGTTACGCATCGTCGCTGCGCCAACTCCCTGTGACGCATGAATTACCGCAACCTCGTCTCCCGGCATCAACTGCAGTTCCTTCTGACCAATCACGATCTTCAATGCTCCATCAACCAGGGTCGTGCGGCTTGCCGGCTCGTCATCATAAGCCATAATGGCAAAATAAGTACCCAAAACATCCACTTCCGCATCCCCGATCAGCACCTTGAACGGGTGTTGGGAACTCCCGGTCACATCAAAGAACGCCTCCCCCGATAGCTCCACCACCCGCTCCGAACCCGTAAAATGCGGCGGATACTTCAGGACCGATCCCGCATTCAGCCATACCTTGCTGCCATCCTCCAACACAATTTCCTTCTGCGCTGCACCCCGCGCGTTAGAAATGACCATCGCCAGCAATTTCTCCCGGTCCTTTATGTCCGACGGCTTCCGGCCGCCCTGATGAACATACAGATACGTGCCTGCTAAAAGAACGGCGACTACCGCAGCGGCTTTCATCCAGGATTTCCAGGGGACCATTGGTCTGCGATCATCCATCACCGTTGGCATCGGGACTTCCTGCAAATCGACACCCGCATCTAATTTCCCTTCCAATTGCGACATCCACTCAGCGGATGGTCCGATGGGAAATACCCACTTCCCATAGCTGGTCTCATATGCTGCCATAATGGTTAACAACTCCGTTTCCGATGCCTCCGTGATCCACCGCAGGAAGGCTGCATGTTCTTCCGGAGCATATTCTCCCGTGACGAATCTTGCAGTAAAATCCCGGGCTTCCGTTAAATTCATAAATAAGGCGTTATTTATAAAGACACGTGGGAAAGCTTAAAGGATACCCCGATTCAAAAATTATCCTTCAAAAAGTGAAAGAAAAATAATAAGGGTGAGGCCAATTTCTCCATGTTCGCGCAAATACTGGCGAACAAAGGCCATTGCCGCATATAGCTGCTTTTTGACGCCGGACCGGGAAATCCCAAGTTCTGCGGCGATCTCATCCAGCGTAAGACCGTCTTCAACGCTCATTTTCATTACTTTACGTCTGCCGGGCGGCAGTTTGTCCATGGCCTCCAGGGCCATCCGGTAGTATAGTTTGAATAAGAGTTCATTTTCCAATTCATCTCCTCCTGCCGCCGCGGCTTCATCCAGTGCCGTAACCGTCTGACGAAGTTTCAGCGCGCGGATGAAGTTAAATACCACATTCCTTGTCATCGTGAACAGGTAGCTTTTGAAGGAATCCACCTGCGCCAGCCGGGCCCGCTTTTCCCAAATCCGGACGAACACGTCCTGGGTCAGCTCGTCCAGCACCCGCGGTGAAGATTCAAACAAGGAAATATAACGTTGGACATCCGGATAACAGGCGGTATACAATATCCGAAAAGCCTCCCTGTCCCCATGGGACACTTGCAACAGCAGCTCATTGATATTATGGAGACCTTCAACGGGCACAGATTCAACTTCTTGGTGGCATTTGGGGTTTATCTTCCTATGTCTAAAAATAGGTCATTTCCATATTAGTACCAACATTCCCCCGGTGATCAGAAGCGCTGCCGCTATGACCCGCGCGGTTAACGGTTCCCGAAGAAACAGAAAGGATAAGAGGATCGTAAAAAGAATGCTCCCCTTATCGATTACGCTTACCTCGGAAACTTTCCCCAATTGCAGGGCACGGTAATAAAACAACCAGGATAGCCCCGTCGCCGCAGCCGACAAGATCAGGAATATCCAGTTACTGCGCGTCAAGCCCGGGATACCTTTTGCGTTTCCGCGGAAAAGCACGATACCCCAGGTGATCAGCAATACCACCGCCGTTCGGATCGCCGTCGCCAGATCGGAATTGACATCCTTCAAACCCACTTTTGCAAAGATCGCCGTCAGCGCGGCAAAGACGGCCGATAGCAGGGCATAGATCAGCCAGTATGGGAAGCTTGTCATATCGGTTATTTTGAACGATTCATCAAAACGAGAAACGGCGGCCCTTTTTTGAAATCTATCCCGGCCTTCGTTACCGGCGAGCGCAAGGAAAAATTTCCAAGCACGATGTCCGGCCTGCCATCCCCGTTCAAATCGTCGACGTCCATCGTCAGCCACTTCCCCCGCTCCGTTTCGGGCAGACTGTAGGGCTGAAAATCGAATCCGCCCTTATTCTCGAGGTAAACGAACCCTTCCTCCGGCTGACGCTTCAGATCGGGAAAAAAAGATATGGCCGCGATATCCAGATCCCCATCGCCGTCAAAGTCGCGCGCTACTGCTTTATAACAACCGTTTATCGGAAAAAAATACTGCTGCGAAAAATGATTGTGCCCGTCGTTCAGAAAAATATAAACACCGTGATATGGCTTTAACACCCGCGAGAAATCGGCGTTGTCGCCGCAGGTGTACAGAATATCGGGATGCCCGTCTTTGTTGAAGTCGGCAAGCTCGAAATATGACGAACCGTAGGACGGCGGAAACCGAAGCACCCTCTCCTCCGTGAACTGCCCGTTGCCCTGGTTGGTGAACAGAAAAATGCCTTCATCCCCTTGGGCGAACAAGACCCAAAGGTCTGGCAATCCGTCGTGATTGTAGTCATCCACATAAGCCCGGATCGCGCCCGGCACCGCGCGGATGACGTGGCGGGCAAAATGGCCGTCAGGCTTGTTTTCCAGCCATGAAAGCGTCCCGATCAGATTCCCGAACTCACAGACTACCCAGTCGGTCCGGCCGTCCCGGTTGAGATCGGCGGCTGCTATCTGTACCGGTCGGGCCAGCGGTGCGAACATCGCCGGCGAGTCGGCGTGCCATTTGCTCCCACCGCCCGGGATGATTCGTTCCAGCTTCCCAGACTTGCCGTTATTGGGGTTCAACTCCCCGATATCGCAGCTGACCCAACCGCAACTGTCCCGCCGCATATCCACGATACCACCGCCGGCAGCCACCGAGTCGATCGATTGCAATGCGGGCGAGAACCGGTACAATTTGCGCCGGATGTAATCATAGCACATCACTCCCTTCTCCCCGGCGATCGTGTCGATCGCTACGAATGTGGCGGTGGGCGTCTCGTATCGTATCGCGGGCTCACGGACATCAAAAACCGACAAACCCTGCGTGGCGATCGGCCGCGGCCGCTCCTGGCCCGGCAGCGAGTCCGGCGACGTGGCCGTATAATAATCCAGGATATGCTGCCAATCCTCGTTGCCAAGCAGCGGTTGCGAAGGATAATACCCTTTACCGATATTCGTATCCCGGATGCTATTCGGATAGAGCTGGAACCCGTAGGCGAAAATGCCGAGTCTCGGTCCCATTTCGGGAAGGACGCCTTTTTCCCAACTTCGACTATCCAGCAGGGAGGGATCGGGAACGACGTGACAGGAGCCGCAGTACGTTTGGGCCAGCTGCGCTCCGCGCCGGATCGAAGCCATGGGCGTCTGCGCATGGGTATGATTGCGGGGATCACGCCCGCAGGACCAAAGCGCGACCGCGCAGCAAAACGCCGGAACGAGGATACGACAACTCATCTTTTAACGTTTAATTGCCTACATTTATCACTATGAAATCTCCCCGCCTTCTACTGTCTGCCTTCCTTTTGTTAACCTTCGGCTGTCAACGGAAACTGTCAACAACGGAAGTCAGGAACAATCTCGAGAAGGCGATGGCCGCCTATCTTCGCGGACATCACAACGCCGGTATGCCGCCGCTCCGGTTCGACATGGTCGGTGTTTCCTACCAGGAGAGCGACAGCAATTACCGATGCCAGTTTACGATCAAACTCTATCGACCTGACGGAAGCGACACAACCGGCGTCATCAGCGGCACGGTCTCCAAAGATTTCTCCACCGTCACCGCAAAATAATCAAAGCACGCTCCGCTTCTGGCCGGCCGCATTGGTGATCTCAACCCCCCTGACCGGACCTGATACCACGATAAATCGCCCGGACTGCGACAGGAAGGAGGATCCATACCCGCATTCTTCCTTGCGCATCAATCCATCCGCATACGTGAAGACCGCACTGACGTCATCGGGTCGAAGCGGGATAAACCGAACCGGCGATCTGCGCTCGAATACCTGGAGCGGACCCCTGTTCTGACCGGCGACCACCCAATACCGGGTACCGTCTCCCCTCATCCTGACCAGCGCCTTCTGGTCCCCGGGCAAAAAGATCCCGCTTTTATCCATCGGCAGCGGGATGAATCCGCCCTTTCCATCTCCTTTTAATATTAACCCGTTCATGGCGTCGCTACGACCCACGACCGGCTCTTCTCCATAGTCGTTCCCGCTTAACAGCAGGTCCAGCTTACCATCGCCGTCAACGTCATCCGCCACCATGCCATCGATCACCGAAAGCTGTGCCTCCATCGGGAGCGGATGGATGCTGAAATGTCCGTCGCCTTCATTCCGCAGCAGGCAGCTTCGGAAATCGTTTGCCTCCAGCACGAGCACATTCTTCCGTTCTTCCGGTGTGAGCACTTTATCCATCGTAGCTACGGCGTATGTCTTATAGTCCGGAAACTTCTTTCGCATACTGTTGATCTGGCGAAGCAGGTCATCCCGGCTTTCCGCCGGAAATTCGCGCAGCTTTCCCTCCTGGTCGGGTAAATAACACGACGGGATCATGTCATATATCCCATTTTTGTCGAAATCGCCGCCGTAAGCGCGAACCGGATGTTGGGGGTCCGCCCGATAGAACGAGTTTAACCCGAGGTTGCCGACGACATAATCCATTTTGCCGTCGTTGTCAAAATCGCCGGCAATAATGCTGTTCCACCAGCCTTTGTGATCGTTGACCCCCGACGCGGCGCCGATGTTGCGGAATATACCCTTGTCGTTTCGAAGAAAGGTAACCGGCATCCACTCGCCCGCCAGCACGAGGTCCGGCCAGCCGTCGTTGTCGAAGTCGGTCCATACCGCGTCGCAGACCATCCCGATATGCTGCAGCTCGGGGGCCACTGTAGCCGATACATCGGTGAACCGCACCTTCCCGTCATGGCTGTCGTTGCGATAGACAAAGCTGCTGACCGGCTGCGGGTAATGTTCGGGGTCAACCCGTCCGGAAACAAACAGATCCAGCTTTCCGTCGTGGTTGTAGTCTGCTGCGCGCACGCAGAACTTGCTGGTGAAATTGGCCGGTAATGCCAGGGGATCCGGCGTAAAATTCCCTTTCCCGTCGTTTATGTATAGATGGTCGCGATAGGCCGGGCTATTGGAGGATTCTGCATAGCCGCCCGCTGCGATGTACAGATCGGGGTCTCCGTCTCCGTCGGCATCGAACAAAAGCACCTGCAGGTCATCTGCCAGTTTAGCGCTTGCTGCGGAATCGGACAGCAACGGTCTTTTTATAAAATGTCCGCCCGGCTGCTGCAGGAAAATCTGCGCGCTTTGCCCTTCCGCCCCGCCGACCACCATATCATCCAGTCCGTTCCCGTCCACATCCCCGACGGCGATCGACGGCCCGTATTGCGAGAACTTGTGGGGCAGCATTTTCTGGATGTTGAAGTCGATGTAGTCGCGTTGTTCCTGCTTAAAATGAAGACCGATCGAATCGGTGATCTCGCGGAATAGTGCTCCTTTCGCCAACGTCGTTTTCTCTATGGCGTACGGCAGTCGGGCGTTACGGTGGTCGGCGACGAGCGTCCCGTTCGCGGGGATATGCAGCCATTCCTGCATTTTCCCGTCCGGCCATTTGACCCGTACGGTATCGATAACGGCGATCTTCCCTAACCCGAAATGCGCGATATCCTGGATGGTCGACAAATAGCCGCGATACGGAGAATTCTCGTATACCTGTTGCTGACCGGCGCCATACCGCAGTTCGACCCACGCTCCGAATCCCCCTTTATTTAGGCTGTCACCGGCAAAACTCACTTGCAGATAGTGCTGGTTGTCCGGATCATGCTCGCGGGACATATTGCGGTAAATATGGGCTTCATCGTCGATATTGTTTACGATCAGGTCGAGGTCCCCGTCGCCGTCGAGGTCCGCATAGGCGGCCCCGTTCGAATAGCCCGGTGTCATCAGCCCCCAGTCAGCCGAGACATTGGAAAAAGTAAGGTCGCCGTTATTCCGGAATGCAAAACTGTGGATTTTCACCCGCGGGATCTGATCCAGGATGCGCTGTTTGTTCACCAGCTGGGAAGCTTCGTTCCGGAACATGATAAAATCATGATCGTTGACGTCCCGGGGATAACCGTTGGTGACGATGATATCCCGATACCCGTCGTTGTCAAAATCCGCCACCATCGGGGTCCAGCTCCAATCGGTCGCTTCGATCCCCGCATAGTACCCCATATCGCTAAAGACCGGGTCGCCGGTCGAATCGCCCTCCCCTACCCGCGGACCCTGGTTGATTTGAAGCGTGTTGCGGGGATACTGGTATTCATAGCCAAAATATTCGGTGTTCTGATAGTAGCGGTAATTATTCGCCGCCATGAACATCTTCTTTCGATAGTTGTCCGGAGGGTCCATGTCCATGACCACAAAGTCCATCAGACCGTCATTGTTGACATCCTCGATATCCTGTCCCATGGAGTTGGCGGACGTATGTTTGAAATAGGAGCGGATCTTGTCGGTGAACGTGCCGTCATGATTGTTGATGTAGAGGATATCGTTGCCGACGAAGTCGTTGCTCACATAGATATCGGGCCATCCATCGCGGTTGACATCCGCGATCGTCGCACTGTGTCCATACCCCTCGATCGTGATACCTGCCTGTTTCGATACGTCTGTGAATACCGGATGCTTTAGCGAGTCGTTCCAGTCGTTCCGGAACAGATGACCGGTGCTGCGATAGCTGCCGTCCGTGATGGTGGGGCGGAATAACGCCGCATTTGCGTGTTTTGGAATATCGTTTACGACCAGGTACATGTCCAGATCGCCATCCTTGTCGTAGTCGAAGAACTCGGCCATCGTCGAGTACAGGGTGTCCCCGAGACCGTATTCGCGGCCCATCTCCCTAAAATGCGGAATCCCATCCTTGTCGTTACCCTGATTGATGTACAGCAGATTCCGCCGGCGTTTGGGGTCGTCGAGGATGGTCGCGCATACATAAATATCCGGCCAACCGTCGTTATTGATATCCACGACCGTGACGCCCCGGCACCACTCACCCTGGCCCCCTACGCCGGCCCGGTCCGTGATATCGTCAAATTTGAAGTCCCCCCGGTTGAGGTAGAGCTTGTTCGAGACCGTATTACCCGCGAAGTAGATATCCGGCCGGCCGTCCCGGTTGAAATCGCCGATGCCCACGCCGCCACCGTTGTAGATGTTGGTCAGATCCATCGGGTTGACGGAGTCGTTCTCTACGATAAGATTGTTGAAATGGACGCCGGAGTGATCGGAGGGTATCGCTTCAAACAGGGTCTTGTTCTTGCACGCGCTGAATATGATCATGGTGAGGGTAAGGGCGTGGAGGATCGTGTGACAACGCTTCGAGGGCATAGGCTGGAATTCATTCAATGTGACAAGGTAACAAAAAAATCAGTAATTCGGTATCTGCTTCAGCACGACCTTGCCGCCGGAATTTTCAGCGTCGATCTGTTGCTGCGGGATCGGATAGTATTCCGTTTTCCCGGTCGTAAACGATACTCCCTGATATTGGGCCGGATGGATCGAAGCTTCCTGGGTCGCATAGGCGTCGAGAACCGTCGTCATGTAACCTGCAGCCGGATAGACCGGATTGCCTGCCTGCCAGCGTGCGAGGTCGAAGAAACGATGCCCTTCTTCGGCGAGTTCGATCCGGCGTTCCATGATGATCGCCTTCATCGCTATGGTACCGTCGGTGAAATACCCCGCGGGGTAAGGAGCGACTTTATAGTTGTCGGCGGGCGTCGTTCCACCGGTGTAGAGATAGCTGGTGGCATTGAAGGAACCATTCGTATAGACAAACGCTGCCGGATTTGCCGCGCGGCTCCGGACCCTATTCACCAGATCCTCGGCGGATGTCAGGTCCTGGGCGCTTCCCAGCACGTCACACTCGGCAGCCATTAACAGTAAGTCAGAAAAGCGCATGAGGTTGATGTTGTTCGCATCGAGCTCGACGTTTGCCCAATTGTTCTCATTGTCAGAAAGCGTTCCCTGCACCGACTTGGCATACACGTTCTTCTTCGGAACGAAGTGTCCGTCGTCTGCCGGGCTCCGGATCCACGAATCACCCGGCATCGGCCCCCAATCCAGGTAGGGGACGCCTTTCCGGCCGACCGCCCAGTCAAGCCGCGGATCGACATTTCCGTTCCACGCCGGATTATCCGGATCGCTTACCCACGGTTGATTTTGCCATGAACCATCGAGGAAAGGCAAGCCGATGGCATCCGTCTTGTAGGCATTGGCTACGTCCTGCGAAGGGTTGAAGAATCCGCAGCACGCGCCGGGACCCGCGCCGTATGGAAAATTCAGGTTGTCGCCGTACGCCTTGCCACCACCTACCCCGGCAGAACCGTCATTGACGGAGATCTGGGCGGCAAATACCGATTCGAGGCTGTTCTTGGCACCCGGATCGGGGTTGAAATTGTTCTGGTAAGCCGCCTGCAACCCATACGCGTCACCGTGAGCAGTTACGCCGCCGGCGATCGCCTGATCGAACAACGGCTTGGCCGCGTCATATTTACCTTCAAACAAATACACTTTCGCCAGGAATGCCATCGCGGCCCACTTATTCGCCTGACCTTTATTTGGCTGCGTCGCAGGCAGGTTGTTCATGGCATACGTCAGATCCGCTTCGATGTCAGGCCAGATATTGATATAATTGCTGCCGTCCCAGTTAGGTACATCATAGTTATGGTTGCCGTACGTAATGTGCTCATCCACAAACGGCACGTAACGGAACATCTTCGTCAGTTCGAAGTGGAAAAAGCCACGGAGAAACAGCGCTTCCGCTTTGAACTCGGTCGTATCCGCGGCCGTCAGCCCGGTTGCCGTCCGCATGGAGCGGATGACGTCGTTCGCCCGCTGGATACCATCGTAGTTACTGGCCCATTTCTGCGCGGTGTACGAATTGGTCGGAAGCGCATTCCACTGCGCAAGCGGCGCGATATCCGACTGGTCCTGTGAGGTCGAACCCTTATACGCATCATCCGCGCATACGCTCCCGTACACCCAGTTGTCCGCGGCGGAGCCCCAACCGCTATTGTTCGTTCCTTCTCCAACCACGGCCGCATAGGCGCCGATCAATACCCCCTGTATGCCGGCATAAGTGCCTAATACCGCCGGCGTAGTCGGTCCGATCGGCGGTTTGTTCAGAAAGCTTTTTCCGCAAGCCAGCAGCAGCGCCACCAGCACCAGGCCGGCGGGCATTGAAATCGTGTAGTTTTTATAATTTATTCTTTTCATAAAGCATTAGTTATAAAGACTCTCTCTGGAAATGAAGGATTAGACCAAGCTTAGGTCACAAGAAAAAGAGGCAGGGTATTACCCCTGCCTCCAAAAAATATCCGTGTAACTCGACTAGTAATTCGGGATCTGTTTCATCACGACCTTACCGGCGGAGTTTTCAGCGTCGATCTGCTGTTGCGGGATCGGAAAGTATTCCGTCTTACCGGTCGTAAACGACACCCCCTGGTATTGGGCCGGATGGACCGGTGCTTCCTGGGTCGCATAGGCATTGAGGACAGTCGTCATATAGCCGGCGGCCGGATAGATCGGGTTGCCTACCTGCCAGCGCGCGAGGTCGAAGAAACGATGACCTTCTTCGGCGAGTTCGATCCGGCGCTCCAGGATGATCGCCTTCATGGCCGTTACACCATCTGTAAAATAGCCGACCGGATAGGGGGCTACTTTGTAATTGTCTGCCGGGGTTGAGCCACCCGAATAGACATAACTGGTCGCATTGAACGATCCATTCGTATAAACCCAGCCTACAGGATTGGCTGCTCTTGAACGCACCATATTGACATAAGTCTCGGCCTGCGCCAAATTCTGGCTGCTTCCAAGGACGTCGACCTCGGCAGCCATCAGCAGCACATCGGAGAAGCGCATCAGGTTGACGTTGTTGGCGTCCAACTCGACATTAGCCCAGTTGTTTTCGTTGTCGGAAAGCGTACCCTGTACAGACTTGGCGTACACGTTCTTTTTTGGAACGAAGTGGCCGTCATCCGCCGGGCTCCGGATCCAGGAGTCACCCGGCATCGGACCCCAATCCAGGTAGGGGATGCCCTTGCGGCCAACTGAAATGTCGAGCCGGGGATCGACGTTACCCGTCCAGGCCGGATTGTCCGGATCGCTCACCCATGGATGGTTCTGCCAGGTCCCGTCGAGATACGGCAAACCGGTGGCATCCGTCTTATAGGCATTGGCCACGTCCTGCGAAGGGTTAAAGAAACCGCAGCATGCACCGGGACCCGCGCCGTAAGGGAAATTCAGATTGTCACCATACGCCTTGCCGCCGCCGACACCGGCTGAACCGTCATTAACCGACATCTGGGCCGCAAAGACCGATTCGAGGCTGTTCTTGGCGCTCGGATCGGGGTTGAAGTTGTTCGCATAATTCGACTGCAAACCATAAGCGTCACCGTGAGCGGTCTTACCGTTGGTGATCACGTCGTCGAACAACGGTTTGGCGGCATCGTACTTGCCTTCATACAAGTAAACTTTCGCGAGGAAAGCCTCCGCGGCATATTTGTTCGCCTGACCTTTGTTGGGTTGTGTAGCGGGCAGGTTGTTCATCGCATAAGTCAGATCCGCCTCGATATTGGGATAGATATTTATATAATTGGTCCCGTCCCAGTTGGGCACATCATAGTTGTGGTTGGCGTAGGTAACACTCTCATCCACGTATGGAACGTAATGGAACATCTTCGTCAACTCGAAGTGGAAAAACCCTCGGAGGAATAGCGCTTCAGCCTTGAATTCCGTTGTATCCGCTCCTGTCAGGCCGGTCGCCGTGCGCATGGACCGGATCACGTCGTTGGCCCGCTGGATACCGTCGTAGTTGCTGGCCCATTTTTGTGCGATGTAGGAATTCGTCGCAAGCGCAGTCCATTGCTGCAATGGAACGATATCCGGCTGGTCCTGTGAGGTCGAACCCTTATACGCATCATCCGCGCAAACGCTTCCGTACACCCAGTTGTCCGCAGCGGAGCCCCAACCGCTATTGTTGGTCCCTTCCCCGATTACGGCGGCATAGGCGCCAATCAATACCCCCTGCACCCCGGCATAAGTACCCAACACCGCCGGCGTGGTCGGTCCGATCGGCGGTTTGTTCAGAAAGCTTTTTCCGCAAGCCAGCAGCAGCGCTACCAACGCCAGGCTGGCGGGCACCGAAATTTTGTAGTTCTTATAATTTATTCTTTTCATAAAGCAATTGTTATTCTTTAGAAATTAAGGTTTAGACCAACAATAAAGGTTTTCTGATTGGAAGGATAGTTCCCCAGGTCGATCCCGATATTGGTCTGGTCGCTGAGGTTCGAGCCTTGCAACTCGGGATCAAGTCCTGAGTATTTGGTGACCGTGAACAGGTTTGCACCCTGCACATAGATCCGCAACCTGTTGATGCCGACCTTCTGCAACGTTGCCGGCGCCAGCGAATACCCGATATTCAATGATTTCAACCGGAGGTAAGATCCTTTTTCCACGTACCAGGAATTGACCACACCGGAATTCGAGAACGAACCGACGTTTGTGATCTGCGGATATTTCGGGTTGAGATTGGTCGGAGACCAGGAATTCGTGATCAGGTCCGCCTGAACGTTGCCTTCGAAAACCTGCGGGAAAACAGTCCAGTATTTTACATAGTTGAAGATGTCGTTGCCATAAACGCCATAGAAAAAGGCGCTAAAATCCCAGTTCTGGTAGTTGAAACCCAGGTTCAGCCCATAGGTCAGCTTCGGGTTCGGATTGCCGATCCAGGTCCGGTCATTTGCATCGACCGTACCGCTCTTGTCTACGTCGGCATATTTAAAGGCCCCGGGAGCAGCGCCCGATTGGACCGGAGATTTTGCTACGTCCGAAGAATCCCGGAAATAGCCGATGACCTTATACCCGAAGAATTCGCCGACGGCATGTCCGGGCTGGACGCGGGTGAAGGCCCCGATCCGGTTAGAACCGGCGTTGGTGAAGTTGTCATAGTAGGTGATCCCGGGAGGCAGGCTGGCCACCTTGTTGGTGTAATGGGTGAACGTAGCGGCGATGTTAAACTTCATGTCCTTGTTGATCGTCTGGTGGTAGGCGATTATTCCATCGATGCCCTGGTTCTGGAGGTTCCCAAAATTCACATATGGAGCGGCAGCACCGCCGACCGTGTTCGGAAGCTGGGCCTGGTATAGCAGTCCGCTGGTCGTCTTCTTGAACCAGTCCACCGTAACATCAAACCGGCCAAGGGTTGCATCCACGCCGACATCGGTCAGAATGTCCTGCTCCCAGGTCGTACCGGGGTTCCCGAGCTGGCTGTTATAGAAACCCGTCTGGGAACTGGTAGAAGTCCCGTTCAGGTCATAGTTGCTGGAGTTCGGGTTGGAGGCGAACAAGGTGTACGGATTTGTCGTGGGAACGTTGTTCAGGTTACCGGACTTGCCCCAGCTTCCGCGGAGTTTGAGGTCCTGCAGCCAGGTCACATCCTTCATGAAATCCTCTTTCGAAATGCGCCATCCGAGCGATACCGACGGGAAGTTGACATACTGATGTCCCACGGCAAAGTCGGAGGAGGCATCCCGGCGGAGGGTACCGCTGAGGAGGTATTTGTCTTTATACGCATAGTCCACCCGACCAAACAGCGACCAAAGTGCGCCCTGGTATGGAGTACCGGAGGCATTGCTGTTGGCCTGGCTCGCAGCAGAACCGTTGTTCAAGGTCCAATAGTCGGTGGTCGTAAAGAAATAGTTCGCCCGGGAGGCATATTGACCCCGGCCATAGTATCTCTTTGCCTCTGAACCGACCAACGCCTTGATCGAGTGATCGCCGAATTGCTGGTTGTAGGCCAGGGTATTCGTCCATAACAGCGTGCTGCTGTATCCGCTTCCTTCTGTAAAATTGTTGGCGGCGGTGCTGCCTTCCGCGTTATAATATGGCGTGTAGTTGAAATACCAATAGTAATAGTTATCCACGTTTCCGCCTACGCTGGTGTGTGCGGTGAAGTGCTGGAGAAAGTCGACATCGGCGAACACATTTCCGTTGATCTCCCAGTCATTCCCCTTGTTATTTGCCGTATTCTGCTGATCGGCCACGGGGTTTGACGTGTTGTTGATCGTGAAGGAGTGCGTACCGGCATAATTACCCATAATATCATACGTGGGGATGAGTGGCGGCATCCGGTAAGAATTGGAGATCGGGTTACCTTCGTTCTGGTTGGTGACCTGGGGGTTGCTCTTGAAGAAGATATAGGCGTTCTCCCCAAGCCGGACGTGATCCTTTACATTAAAGGTGGTGTTGGCGCGAACGGCATATCTTTTCAGATAGGTATCGATCAGCGTGCCCTGCTGGTCCAGATAGCTAAACGACATATAATAAGAGCTCTTGTCGCTTCCGCCGCTGGCGGCGATCGTATGCTGCTGCCAAACCGCCGATTTAAAAATATCCTTGAACCAGTCGTTCTTGCCTTTATTTGTCTTTACGATCTGGTTCGTATCAAGGCTGTAAGTTGCGGGATTCTGATCATTTACATAATTGGGGTTCGGCGTGCCCTTGCTATCAATGTAAGGAGTGGGCCCGAGATAATCCGGAAGCGTCGGCGGAGCATAGGTAGCACCTCCTTGTCCGAACCAGAGGTTACCGGGGATGATCCCGGCATTGTAATATTGCAACCATACAACGTTGGCGTAGGTTTGACTATTCGCGAGGTCAAATCCTTTTACCGGTTGTTGGGTGCCGTAAAATCCATCGTAGCTGATCGAATTCTTTCCTTTTCCTCTTTTGGTAGTGACGATCACCACCCCGTTGCCACCCTGGATACCGTAGATGGCGACAGCGCCGGCATCTTTCAGGATCTGGATGGACTCGATGTCGTTCATGTTAAGATCGTGCATGCTCCCCTGCACTCCGTCGATGATCACAAGCGGGTCGACGTTGGCGATAGAGTTGACGCCCCGGATGTGGATATTGCTCCCTGCACCCGGTTGACCGGAGTTGATAACCGTTACCCCGGCAGCCTGGCCTTGCAGCAAAGCTTCTGTGCTTGTTCCCGGCACATTTTCCATAGCCTTGATATCCACAACGGAAACAGAGCCCGTGATATCCTTTTTCTTCTGGGCGGTGTAACCGGTAACAACGATGTCGTTCAGTGTGGAAGTCGAAGCGTTGAGCGTGAGGATACCCAGCGCGGCATTGCCGTTTACGGGAACCTGCAGGGTTTCAAATCCTACAGCGGAGATCACCAGGGTACCCGAGCTTTTTGCAATCCGGATGGAGAACGTTCCGTCAGTAGCAGTCTGGGTAGCGCCTCTTTCGCCCTTCACCTGCACGGTAGCAAACGGAACCGGATTTTTATCCGTGCTTCCGATGACTTTACCTGTGACAGTTGTTTGAGCGAATAGGCTGGATGATAGTAGCAGAAGGGACAAAACAAGAGACAATCTCGTTAAGCCGCTAGTTTTGAATGGCATAGCGCAGTTTTTGTTTTGAATGGTGAGAATCGACTGACGGATAAAAATATATAGAATAATTTAAATGCTGAAAAGTTTTTTAACTTTTTTTTGACTAAGTGACTATTCGTTAACTATTTTCACACCTCATTTCGACTTCATGATTGTTTCATCAAATACGAGAAGTAGTGTACGTATGACACGATGGTGGCTTAAGGGCGCCACTGCAATCGGTTGCATGATGATTTTGGCGTCCGCTTGCGCAAGAAGAACACGCCCCGTCAATGTCCAGGAAGAATTGAAGACGGCGTGGCTTTCTTACCTCAAGCGACAACCGAAGATCGATACGACGAAGGTCCGGTTTGAAGTGAAGGATGTTTATTTTTTCGCGGATACCGCCCTCTATATTTGCGAGTTCAAGGTTCGCATGCAGGAGCCTGCCAGGGGGATCGATACCATCGGCATGATGGGGGGTACTGTTTCCAAAGATTTCACCGTGGTTCATAGAAAATACTGATCCCCACGCGGGGACCAATTGCCGATGCCAAAAGGATCTGCAGTAACTAGCAGGAGATTTCCGGGATGTAGTTGGGACGCCGTTACGACGTAGCCCAGGCTTTATCCCCTTTCTTATAGTCGATGCAGCCCTGATATTTCCCGGGTACCGGCACATAACGGAGCGCCTTGGTTGCGCCGGGCTCAGAGGTGAAATAACCCCACAGGGTGAGTTCCTTCATCAGCCGAAAATAATGATTCGGATCATCTTTCTTTTTTGTCGACGCATAGGCCTTTGCCTCCTTGTCGAGGTCGACCAAAAGATCATGCCGCTGATCGGCGGTGGACTCCATAAATGACTTGCCGTTCTTCTTTTTGCTGGCGTCGTCCAGCTTTTGCATCCCGTCGAGGAACGTTTTCTGGTCGGCCTCCGTATAGCAGTCCTTTACGATCCGGGTCATGAACGCGCCGACCTGCGCGTCCTTTGCGCCGGGTGTATCGGTCTTCGGCAGGATCGTCTCCGCTACCTCATCCAGGAATGCGATGTCGGCATTGGAAAAATTGGTTCCCATTCCGCCCAGCTTCTGTTCAGGCGGGTTGGTACAGCCCGACAGGAAGGCTTCCGCTCCGATGATCGTTCCCCCCAGGAGCAAGCTAACCCGGGCTATCGCATCTCTTCTGTTCATGGTTATTAATTTTGATTGTATATTTCCTATTTCTTTAGTACTTATCTAATAAGTACTAAGCTATAAGTATTAAGATTTGGCTGTTAGAGATTTTGTTTTTTTAATTCGCTGACCGCATGATCGGCCGCTCTGGCAGTAAAGGCCATATACGTCAGTGAAGGATTACAGCAATTTGCCGAAGCCATGAAAGACCCGTCGGTGACATACACGTTCGGAGCGTCCCAAACCTGGTTCCACTTGTTGAGCACCGAAGACTTCGGGTCCTTACCCATCCTGGCCGTACCCATTTCGTGAATGCCCCGGCCAAGGTAAGGATTGCTGCTGTGGCTTTTTACATCTTTCACCCCGGCGATCTCGAGCATTTCCACCGCGTCGGCCTCCATGTCTTTTCGCATCTTCAATTCGTTGTCCTTTAGCTCGCAATCGATCGCCAGCACGTTGAGCCCCCACTTGTCCTTCTTTGTCTTATCCAGGGTGACCTTGTTCTCATGATACGGCAGGGTTTCGCCGAAACCCCCGATACCCATCTGCCACGGCCCCGGCTCGGTGAGCGCCTCTTTGTATTCCTTGCCGATCGAATACTCCGCCACTGCATGCATATACCCTTCGCGATTGCCTGCGCCCTGATAACCAAAACCGCGGATATAATCGCGCTTTTCGCCGTTCAAATTCCGGAAACGGGGTATGTATATCCCGTTCGCCCGACGGCCAAAATAATACTTGTCCTCGTATCCCTCGACCGTGCCGCCGGCGCCTACCCCCAGGTGATGATCCATTAAATTATGTCCCAGTTCGCCGCTGCTGCTGCCCAGTCCGTCCGGCCAGACATCCGTCGCGGAATTCATCAATACCCACGCGCTGTTGAGCGTGCTTGCGTTCAGGAAGACGATCTTGGATTTATATTCATAGGTCTTGTTGGTCTCCGCGTCGAGCACTTCCACACCGGTCGCCCGTTTCTTATCCTTGTCATAAATGATCTTTGTGACGATCGACCAGGGCCGCAGGGTCAGCCGGCCTGTCGCACGCGCCGCGGGGAGCGTAGATGACTGCGTGCTGAAATACCCGCCAAAGGGACAACCCAGCCAACACTTGTTGCGAAACTGGCAGCCAACCCTGCCCTCATGCGGGACCGTTAGATTGGCCGTCCGGCCGATGATCATGTGTCGTCGGCCTTTATAATGGTCTTTGATCCGTGCCGCCACATCCTTTTCCACGCAGGTCATATCATAAGGCGGCAGGAAATGACCGTCGGGCAGAACCGGGATGTTCTCGATCGATCCACTGATCCCCGCGAATTTCTCCACATAGGTATACCAGGGTTCAATCTCTTTGTAACGCACCGGCCAGTCCGTACCGATCCCATCCTTTGCATTCGCTGCAAAATCCATATCGCTCCACCGGTAACTCTGCCGCCCCCACATGAGCGAACGGCCGCCGGTATGATAACCTCTGAACCAGTCGAACCGCTTGACCTCCGTGTATGGGCTTTCGCTGTCTTTTACCCACCAGTCGAGATTCCATTCGTTTAACGGATAATCCCGCTTCAGGACCGGGTACTCTTTTTTCATTTCTTCCGTGGCCCGGCCGCGATGTGGAAAATCCCAGGCTTCCTTGTTGGCGCTCGGGTAATCTTTGATGTGTTCGATATGTTGTCCCCGCTCCAGCATAAGCACCGTAAGCCCTTTTTCGGTCAGTTCCTTTGCGGCCCAGCCTCCGCTGATCCCGGAACCGATCACGATCGCGTCATAAGTGTTGTCGGCCATAATCGTTAGCTATTTTTTTTTAGTTGATAATCGGGTTTCGGTTACTACACATCGCAGATGCGGATACACCTGTCGAGCGACGCAAGCTTGTCCGGGATGGTCGGAATGAACTCCTGCGCCACATAACCGTTATAACCGGTCGCCAGGATCGCCCGCATAATAGCCGGATAGTGGAGCTCCTGCGTATCGTCGATCTCGTGTCGCCCCGGGACACCGCCGGTGTGATAGTGTGCAAAGTACTGATGATGGTCCGTGATCGTCCGGATCACGTCGCCTTCGTCGATCTGCATGTGATAGATATCATACAACAATTTGAAATTCTCCGATCCGATCCGTTTGGCCAGCTCGACTCCCCATTTTGTGTTGTCGCACATCTGATCTTTGTGATCGACCTTACTATTGAGCAGTTCCATGACAATGACGACCTTTTTCTTCTCCGCCTGCCCGAGGATCTTCTTCAGGCCGTCGATGCAGTTGCGCATCCCCGTCTCGTCGTCCATCCCTTTCCGGTTGCCGCTGAAGCAGATCAGGTTCTGATACCCCGCCTTCGCCACGAGATCGATATGTTCTGTATAGTTGTCGATCAATTTGGGGTGATTTTCCGTATGGTTCCATCCCTCCGTGAGACTGATCTCGGCGCCGTTGCACATCGGGCACCAGACGCCGTGTTTCTTTATCGTCGGCCACTCCTTCGGGCCAAGCAGATCGATCGCGTTGAAGCCGATCTTTTTTACCGCCTCGCACATCGCGTCAAGCGACATGTCACTGTATATCCACCGGCAAACGGAATGATGGATGGCGCCTTTAAGATTTGAATTTGCCATGGTGCGTTCGGGGCTGTTGATTTGATCATCTTTGGATTCCGTGACGCCGGATCGGAAAGACGACATTAAAGCAGCCGTCCCCAGCGCAGCGGTCCCCGCCACCATTTGTTTAATGGCAGCGCGTCGTGAGGATTGATTATACATATTTCCTTGCATTGAGGGCAGCGGGCGATAGAAAGTTGGAAATTACGGATTATTTGATTAAACTGATACATTAAAAACATGGAACCGCATTTTTTTGCCGCGGGTGTACATTAAAACGGATTAGCGGTATATTGCGCCTCACAAATGAAATTACCCCATGAACAGGAAACTCAGAATGGGAATGATCGGCGGGGGAAAGAACGCCTTTATCGGCGCCGTCCACCGCATCGCCGCCAATATGGATGGATTGATCGAACTCGTTTGCGGCGCATTCAGCAGCCATCCCGACAATGCCCGCGAGTCGGGCCGGATGCTTTTTCTCCCCGACGACCGGACATATCTCAATTATGAAGACATGCTGGAGAAGGAAAGCCGGCTCCCCGAAGGCGTACGGATGGATTTTGTGGCGATTGTCACGCCCAACCACCTCCATTTCGCCCCTGCGATGCTGGCCCTCGAAAAAGGATTCCCCGTCGTGCTCGACAAACCGATGACCTTTACGCTGGATCAGGCCTTAACATTGCAGGCGAAAGTCCGCGAAACCGGCCTCCCCTTCTGTCTCACTCATACGTATGCCGGTTATCCGATGGTCAAGCAGGCGCGCCAGATGGTGAAAGATGGCGAATTTGGTAAGATCCGCAAGGTTTACGTCGAATATCCGCAGGGCTGGCTTAGCCGCCTGTCTGAAAAAGACGGCAGTAAACAAGCCGAGTGGCGCACCGATCCCGCCCGCTCCGGCAAGAGCGGCGCCATGGGGGATATCGGTACCCACGCCGCCCATCTGGCGGAATACATCAGCGGTCTCCGGATCAAGCAGCTTTGCGCCGATCTCAGTATCATGGTGGAAGGCCGGGCGCTAGACGATGACGGCAACGTGCTGCTTCGCTTCGACAACGGCGCCACCGGTGTGCTGTACGCTTCCCAGGTTGCCGCAGGAGAGGAGAATGCGCTAAAGATCCGTGTCTATGGCGAAAAAGGGGGCCTCGAATGGGCGCAACAGGAGCCGAATACCCTGATCGTGCGATGGCTCGACCAGCCCATACAGGTCTATCGCGCCGGCACACCGTGGCTATCGCCGATCGCGAAATTCAATACCCGCACCCCTTCGGGGCATCCCGAAGGCTATCTGGAGGCGTTTGCCAACCTGTACCGGAACTTTGCGCTGACCTTGTCTTCCCGGCTTGACGGAACCACTCCCCCAAAAGAAGCGTTGGATTTTCCCGGCGCAGAGGAGGGGGTGCGCGGCATGGCTTTTATCGACAATCTCATCCGTAGTAACGGGAGCACCGAAAAATGGACCTCATTCGACATTCCTTCATCTAAATAACTGGATCATATGCGTACGATAAAGGGACCCGCCATATTCCTGGCCCAATTTATGGGCGACAAGCCACCGTTCAACTCGCTTCGCGACATTTGCAAATGGGCTGCAGGACATGGTTATGTCGGGGTTCAGTTACCCAGTTGGGACGGCCGCGTCATCGATCTGCAAAAGGCCGCGGAGAGCAAGACTTACGCCGACGAGATAAAAGGTGTCGTGAAAGAGGCCGGTCTACAGATCACCGAACTGTCCACCCATCTGCAGGGGCAGCTGGTTGCGGTGCACCCGGCCTATGACACGCTCTTTGATGGTTTTGCGCCGGAGGCCGTGCGCAACAACCCTGCCGCCCGGCAGCAATGGGCGGTACAACAACTGAAATACGCGGCCAAAGCCTCCCGTAACCTCGGGCTGGATGCCCACGCGACCTTTAGCGGCGCCCTGCTGTGGCCGACCGTCTATCCCTGGCCGCAGCGCCCCGCCGGGCTGGTTGAGACGGGGTTTAAAGAGCTCGCGGCGCGCTGGCTGCCCATCCTGAATGAATTCGACCAACAGGGTGTCGATCTGTGCTACGAGATCCATCCGGGAGAAGACCTGCACGATGGCATCACCTACGAGACGTTCCTCTCCTACGTGAAGGACCATCCAAGGGCCTGCCTGCTTTATGATCCATCTCACTTTGTGCTGCAATGTCTCGACTACCTGGAATACATCGACCTCTACCACGACCGGATCCGGATGTTCCATGTCAAGGACGCCGAATTCAATCCCACCGGAAGGCAGGGCGTCTACGGCGGATACCAGGGCTGGATCGACCGCGCAGGCCGCTTCCGCTCGCTGGGCGATGGCCAGGTCGACTTCAAATCGATATTCAGCAAACTCACCCAATACGATTTCAAGGGGTGGGCTGTCCTGGAGTGGGAGTGCTGTCTCAAACATCCGGAGGACGGGGCCCGCGAAGGCGCGCCTTTTATCAAAGATCATATCATCCACGTCACCGACAAGGCCTTCGACGACTTTGCTGGCACCGGGAAAGACGAAAAATTCAATCGCTCCGTGCTGGGCCTGTAATAACCCGCCATTTTTTGCTGACATTCCTTAAAATTTCGGAACTTGGCCCCGCCAAGTTTTGAGGACCCAAACAAATGACTATGCGAAACAACTTATTGCTCCTTTTTTCCACTGCCTTTTTCATGGTCGCCTGCGGCGGCAACTCCGGCGAAGCAAAGCCCGCCGACAAAAAAGATACGGCGGCTTCCACCGGCACACCGGCTGCCGGCGCTGCCTCCGACAAAGGTCTTGAGCTGATCGGATCGAATGACTGTACCGCCTGCCACAGTATCCGCAAAGGGCAGGGCCCCAACACCGGTCCCGCTTATGAAGACGTCGCCGCCAAATACAGTCCTGCCGCCGATACCACCGTCGCCCGCCTTATCAAAAAGATCAAGGACGGGGGCAACGGCGTTTGGGGTTCCAACGTGATGACACCCCACCCCGCCGTCAAGGATGAAGACATCAAAACAATGGTCGAATATATTCTTTCGCTGAAGAAAAGCTGACATGCTCAAATCATTTATTCCCATGGCGGTCCTTACCGGCTGCCTGATGCTTACCGGCGCCGCCCCGCGTCCGCAGTTGGAAATCTTCTATCAGCCGAAAGTGCTGATATTTTGTAAAACGAACGGCTACCATCACGCCAGCATCACGACAGGTATCGCGGCTATCCGGCAACTGGGTGAACAAAACGGATTTGCGGTGGACACTACCGTCGATTCCACGTGGTTCCGTAAAAAGATCCTGCATCGATATGCTGCACTCATCTTCCTAAGTCCGACGGGGAAAGTTTTTGGCCCGAAGGAAGAAAAAGCCTTGCAGGGTTACATCCGTGCCGGCGGCGGTTTTGTCGGAATCCATGCGGCCACCGATTGCGAATATAACTGGCAGTGGTATGGAGATCTCGTCGGGGCCTATTTCAAGTCGCACCCCAAACAGCAGGAGGCAAAATTCTTCATTGTCGACAAAACAAATCCCGCAACCCAGGGGTTCCCGGATCCATGGACCCATTTTGACGAGCTGTACAATTTCAAGTACCTGAACCCCGATATTCATGTTCTCATCAGGATCGATGAGACCTCCTATACCGGCGGGGCCAACGGCGACAACCATCCATTTTCGTGGTATCACGATTTCGAGGGCGGCCGTTCCTTTTATACGGCACTCGGTCATACCGACCAGACCTGGTCCGATACCCTCTTCCTGCATCATCTGCTGGCGGGTATCCAATACGCGATGGGAAAAAAACAATAAAGTGTGGAATGTTTTGCCCACAAACCGTGACAGCGGGTTGCTTTGTCCATGGTCCGTGTTTTGGTATTGTTAGACCGTGAAGTACATACTTTTTTGCTTGTTCTTATCGATATTTTCCTCTACCATCGCCGTGGCGCAAAACCCGGCGACAGACACAATCGTTCCGGCGAAAGGAGATATAGAAGGCCAGTTAAAAGAGATCAGGCAACGAAAGATCGTATGGAACAGGGACTCCGCGGGTATCGAACCCCGAAAACTGCCGGGTCTGGATACCACTAAATACAGCCGCTACGGGGATTTGCTGAATGATGACCCGGAATACACCAGAAAAAGCAAGATTTGGCGGCCTGCCGCCCAGGTCGTCGTAGAAAACACCATTCTGAACATCGTGGACAGAACGGTGCTCAAGCTGCAGTTCGCAAAAACGGATGCGACTACCTGGAACCGGACCCTCCATGCGGGATGGCCGTGGAGCTCGGGATGGGAGTGGGATCAGGACAGATTCGGGAACAATTTCCTGTCGCATCCGATGATGGGCAGCTTTTACTATAGTGCAGCCCGCACAAACGGATATAATTTCTGGGAGTCGTTCCCGATCGTGTTTGCGGGCAGCTATATGTGGAAGATCTTTGGCGAGAACGGGAAACCTGAACGGGAAGATCTGATCAACACGACCGTAGACGGGGAACTGCTGGGAGAGGTTGAATACCGGCTGAGTTCAAACATCCTGGACGACCGGGCGTGGGGAGCCGAGCGGGTCTTCCGGGAGATCTTCGCGGGGCTTGTCGACCCGGTAAGAGGAGTTAACCGGTTATTTGACGGGAAGTTCAAACGGCACGTCAACAAAGAAATCTATCAGAAAGAGCCGGTCAACATCGCCTTGTTTGCCGGCGCCCATTCCATCAACAACAGCGCGAATGAGCTGCTCTCCGGGCATTATGACGAAATGGTGAATATCCAGCTCAATTATGGCAATCCCTTCGAGCAGCGCCGGATAAAGCCATTTGATTTTTTTAAGTTCAGAGCCGAGTTGAATTTCGGGGTAGGAAGAAAAGTTGTCGATAATATTACCGGATATGGAGTGCTGCTTGGCAAAGGCCTCCGGTTTGGCAAGCTGAACATGCTGCTGGGCGGCTTTCAGCACTACGATTATTATGACGCCAAGGCGTTCGAACTATCGACGATCGCATTTGGACCGGGGCTGATCAACCGGTTGCCATTGGGGAAATTCTCCAACCTCGATCTCAATCTCCACCTGGCATTTGTGCCTTTTGCGGGAAGCAGCGTTGGCCCGGTCACCGACACTTCGTTCTACCGCGACTATCGTTTTGCCTACGGATGGGAAGGAAAAGTGGAAACCGCCGTCAATATTAGCAAGTATGGAACGCTGAGCCTTTGGTATTACTACTATTTTATCCATGCCTTTAACAATACCGGCAAAGATGAATCACCCATAAATACGCTGGGCAACAACCTGATCAGCGTGCTGAGACCCCGGCTTGCCGTGCATGTGTATAAGGCGATGAGTGTCGGGGTGGAAGATATCATATATTGGAACGATCATTACCAGGCCCCCTATGCGCCGCTGCACTATACGCAGACCGAACAGCGACTATTCATCCTGTTCAATTGGCAGGATGCACAACGGCGGGGAAATTATTATCTGTAAGACCAGTTGGAAGGACGCATTTGCCGCCTACCGGAACGTATAGATGAATCCGGGCATCAACGTTCCGTTGGAGTAACTCAAATTGAAACTGACCGTATTCTTCTTTTTTGCTTTTTCGAGCTGGAGTTTTGAATAGCGGTGATAGTTGTTGACGACCTGTCTTCCACAGAGAAAGCCGAGCGCGGCGCCAACCATGACATCCGAGATCCAGTGCGCATTTTCGACTATTCTGCTTAACCCGATCGCCGTGGCGGCCGAATAGGCAATGATCGGAACAACGCGGTATTCGCGGTATTCCATGGCAAATACGGTAGCCGCGGCAAAGGCAACCGTCGTGTGGCCGGACGGAAAGGATTCAAAGGAAGCGTTGTCTTTTTTCAGGAAATGATAGAAGGGGCCATGGAATACATGGCTGTTCTTGCCTGTAATGGCGTCATAATAATTTGGGCGTTGCCGGCTGGTCAGATATTTGATCGCCGTCTCGATCGCCGCTGCCGTTATGTATGCCTGGGTAGCCAGGAGGGTGGTCGTTTTTTCCTTTTCTTTTTTGAACAGGAGACCATAGGTGCCCAGGGCAGCAAGGGTGTAAACCTCATACATGCCGCCGAAATCGGTGACATAGTTGGTAGCCGAGACCACCGATTTGTTCGTCCGGATTTGCGTGACGGTAAATTTATTGACGGGTCTGTCGGCCCAAAGAACGGCCGCCGTCGTCGCCGCCGCAAATCCCCCTGCTTTCAACCAGTCGCTACCCGTGGCTCTGAACGGGGCAGTCCATTGCTGTTTGATATCGTCCACGGTCAGCACGAGGTAGACATGCGGCGTAATCCTCGTATTCTCATTGTAGTAGGAAGGCGCGACGACATTTTTCTGTTTGGCGCCGGTGCTGTCCGGGTTTTTGGCCAGGCTATCCAGTTTTTTTGTCAGGGTGTCCTTCACCTGGGCAGACGACAATAAAGGGACTAGCAACAGAATTGACACAGAAAGCCTGTACAGGTAACGCATAATAGCACTTTGGCATTTTGCGTGCCAAAGAAGTCGGAGATTTCAGATGATCGGGAGTTCGTAGCCGTTATGGTATTGTTTTGTCAGGTATGCCTGGTTGATCTTCTCATCTGCAAATTTGCCGGCCCTGGCGTTCCAGTCCAGGCGCTGGCGGCTTCGGAAGGATATATTTCCCATTTGCGCCACCGTGGCCACATGGGCCGCCGCGTCGATCGGGCAATGGAGCGTCTCCGGTTTCCGGGACCGCACCGCCGCGATGAAATTCTCCCAATGTTTGTCAAGACCGTTATCCGAAACGCCCGCCAGTGGTTTTGCGACCTTGTTCTTACTTCCTTTTTCCTCCAGCACTTCCCAACCGTTCCGATTTAACACCAGCGTTCCATTATCGCCGATGTAAGCGATCCCGTGATCTCTGCCGTAGGAGCCGTTGTCGATGCCCATCGCATGGTCCCAGACCATATTGAAACCGTCGAATTCATACAAGGTCGTTAGTGTGTCCGGGGTCTCCTCCGCCAGGCCCGCGTAGGCAAATTTCCCGCCGAGGGCCGCGATGGAATATGGTTCTCCCGCCTTCATCCCCAACAGTCCATAATCGAGCAAATGAACTCCCCAGTCGGTCATCAGTCCGCCCGCATAGTCCCAGAACCAGCGAAAATTGAAGTGAAAGCGGCTGGCGTTGAACGGCCGGGTGGGCGCCGGTCCCAGCCACATCGTATAGTCGACACCGGCCGGCGGTGCCGAGTCGGCAACCCGGGGAGCGGGTTTCATCCATCCCTGGTAACACCAGACCTTGACAGTCCGGATACTACCCAACCGGCCCGACTGCACGAAGTCGACCGCGTCCTTAAAATGCTGCTGGCTACGTTGCCACTGACCCACCTGGACGATCCGGCCGTATTTTTTTTGTGCCGCCACCATGGCCCGGCACTCACCGATAGAATTGCCGCAGGGTTTTTCCACATACACGTCCTTCCCCGCCTGGCAAGCAGCGATCATAATCAGCGCGTGCCAGTGATCCGGCGTTCCGATAATCACTACATCGATATCTTTTTGCTGCAGCAGTTTCCGATAGTCGTTGTAGAGCTTGATCCGGCTCGTGTCTATTTTCATCCCGGCCAGATCTTTCAGCCGCTTGTCCAGGACGTTTTGATCGACGTCACAAAGTGCGACAACGTTGACGCCGGGGATCTTTAAGGCAGAAGAGAGGTCGGCCCATCCCATTCCGTTGATCCCGACGGCGCCGATATTGATCCGGTCTGACGGAGACAGCGATTTACGGGGCAACAAAAAAGTTCCTGCTGCAAGGGCCGAGCTTTGATGAATAAATGTTCTTCGGTTGCTCATACCCTGAAAGTACAAAAAAAAAGGGAACGCACTACTGTTTTGACAGCGTGATCACGCTTCTGATCGTACCGGTGGTCGGCGCAGTAATGCCGTTAACCGTTTCATTTCCCGACTGATTGATCGTTGATGTAATCGTCAGCGTGGTGCCATTGATGGTAAAATGCGCACCCTTGGCCTCGATCGGAGGTTGGATGCTGTCCACGTTGAGAGCGATCGGTGACCCGTTAGGGAAATAGATGGAGTCCTGCCCGATCAATTTGTAGGAGAACGATGCATTGCCCGGGGGCACGGTAGTCGCCAGCGGAGATATGATCGTATCCGAACTGACGGGGGTCTGCGTAATGGAGGTATAGGACGTGTCGATGCTATAACCTACACCCGTCGCATTCAATGAATCCGAGGTGAAGGATATGGTACCCGTATTATCGATAGTATGAAAATCGATCAGGTTGATAACCGTAACCGATAGCGGACCAAAAGTTGCCGTGGAAGTCACATCGGCGCTGGTCGTTTCGCCCTCCACATTCCAGGAGGTCCCTGTCAAGGGATTCGGCCCCGCATTCCCATTATTGTTGCTTTTCTTGCAGGCAGCAGAAAAAAGGAGACAAGCGGCGATAACTACAAAGGGTAATCTATGGGTCATATCAAACAATTTCAATAACGGATAACGAATCTTCTTTTGATTTAGTACGTCTGATCCGGATCTCAACCGCTGTTTTCAGCATTAACATCTCGCTTACATCTAATTTATCTTACGATGTGTTCGGGATAGGTATAACAACCTATTTTTAAGCGAAAAATAAGCGCCCTTGTCCCTCCGCACATGTAACGTATTTTTCCTTCTATTGGTTGCTCTTTCCGGGATGTCTCAAGGTGATGCGACCGCTCTTCATCCCGGCGATACGACTATTCCTCATCATCTCCAATGGTTCTCCGGTAACGAGCAAGTCGATCTCATCGATATCGTCCGTTCGATCCTGCTCAGACATCCGGGGATCCGGAAGGACACGACCGGCAAAAAAACACCCGGCAAGCTCTATCCCGCCCTGTTACCATCCGCAGAATATACGCTCCTGACCGGCCTTGCCGTCGACCTGACCGGCAGCCTTGCCTTTTATACCGGCGACGGCCGCGACCAGAATATCTCCAATATTTACCTGGCCTCCGTCTTTACACTGAAGCGACAGATTCTGATGCCATTACAGGGGAATATCTGGACAAAGGGAAATAAATATAATATCGTCACCGACTTGCGGTTTGAGATCTTCCCGCAAAACACCTATGGGCTGGGGACGCTGACGACCGGGGCCAATGCCGACTCCATCGATTTCAGATATCTCCGTTTCTACTCCACCCTGCTCCGCACGGTCGCGAAGGATTTTTATCTCGGTCTGGGCTTTAACGTCGACTATTTCTACAACGTAAAGGATCTGTCCCATTCCACTTCCGGGCATCCAACCGTATTCCAGACCTATGGGGTGCCGGGAAGATCCGTATCGTCGGGCCCCACCTTCAATATTCTCTATGACGGCCGCCGCAACGAGATCAATCCGCAGCCCGGCTGGTATGCCAATGTCATTTACCGGACCAACCTGACCTTTTTGGGAAGCGATGACAACTGGCATTCGCTGGAGATCGATGCGCGTCACTATATGCATTTCCCGAGCCGGTCACAAAATACGCTCGCCTTCTGGAACTACGACGTCTTCAATTTCAACAGCGCCACGCCGTACCTTCTCCTTCCGTCGACAGCATCCGACACCTATCTGAATATGGGCAGGGGTTATATCGGGGGCCGGTTCAGGGGGAACGACCTGGTTTACCTGGAAGCGGAATACCGGTATGGGATAACGAGCAACGGGTTCCTCGGCGGGGTGGTGTTTGTAAACGCCCAATCCTACACGGAACCCGTCACGAATCGTTTTGAAGCCGTCGCACCCGGCTGGGGGGCAGGCCTACGGATAAAATTGAATAAATTTCCGCGAACCAATATTTGCCTGGATTACGGCTTTGGCTTGCACGGTTCGCAAGGGATATTCGCCAATTTGGGTGAAGTATTCTGATCCTCCTATTCGCCTATTTTACGTAATTCTGCAAGGTCTGCGAATAGTCTTCATGCAGTTTGCCGGAGGCGGAATCCGGCAGGGCGTGTACGATTCGCACCACGCCAACCCCTTTTGCCACATAAGAATCGATCTCTTCCTTCGGATTGCCGTTGCAATCCGCCGTGTATTCTACATTCTCGAGGCAGGACCAGTTCCCGATGGTCACCGGGGTTATCCACCCCCATTGTGTGGTGTACAACGGGCATGCCGGGTTTGTGTTGTCCTGTCCGGTCCCGATGACCTGGCCGTCACTCTGCGGGACGGCAAAGAAGGTATAGGGCTGAAAATAAGGGCTATCGACTTCGTAGATTGCGGTATTCGAGGGGTCTACCGAGATATAGCTGCCAAAGAACCAGCCGTAGGTATCGTTCAATTCCAGGTAGATCAACCCGGTGTTATCCTGGTAACCGTTCTTGGTGACCGTCATCGTATCGAGGTAGGCCGCTGTTACGACAGAGTCGCTAAAGGCTGAATCCACGTAATACCAGGTGCTGCTCTGGGTTAATGGAAAGAGCGAGTTTGGCCCGCTGCCTGGGTTGGGAGGCGTACTTTTCTTGCTGCACGAAAAGACCAGGAGAGAGGTAAGGATCACCGCGGAAGGTAAGAGTACTTTCATAATCTAATGATTTCGATTGATTTCAGCTGATTTCGGGTGAGTTCGAATAAAAGAACGTTCCCCGGTTTATTTTATTTTTGTTAAAGAATTATTAAATGCTACGGTAAAAGACGGCAAGGTGTTGCCTCAAGGGGTTCGTTTTAGGCTGGTGTTAACAAAGTTAGGACAATTCCGGTTATTGTTTTATTTTGTAGGACACCCAAATATCTTCGTATGAACTTTTTTACGCGCCTTTCCAATGGATGGAACCTGTCCATGAACAGCTTCGGTGTCCTGAAAGAGAACCGCCAGCTGATCCTTTTTCCGATCCTTTCCGGGCTCTCGATGCTGCTGGTCGTCTCCTCGTTTTTTATAATCCTTTTTGCAGCCTCCGGCTGGGACATCCTGGCCATCGACGACCTGGCAAACCAGGGGACGGTGACGAGATATATGATCCTCTTCGGATACTACATCGTCAACTATTTCATTATCGTCTTTTTCAATACCGCGCTCATCCATTGCACCCATTTGTACTTCCAGGGTGAGCGGCCGACGGTAGGAGACGGTATCCGGTTTGCGATCGGTCGTATCGGCGCCATATTCGCCTGGGCAGTCTTCGCGGCGACGGTGGGTACGATCCTTCGGATCATCCAGGACCGGGTCGGGTTTTTGGGTAAGATCATTACCGGGCTTCTCGGCGCGGCGTGGAGCATCGCGACGTTTTTCGTTGTCCCCGTCATTGCTTATGAGAACCTGGGACCGATCGGTGCTTTTCGTCGTTCTGCCAGCATGATGAAGGAAAAGTGGGGCGAGAGCATCGGTGCGACGTTCAGTTTCGGGATCATTCAATTGCTTGGGTTATTCCTGTTGGGCCTCCTGGGGATGGCCGTTTATTTCCTGATCAACCCGATTGCGGGCGTTGCGTTGTTTGCCCTCGGGTTCTTCGCCCTCACGGTGATTGTCAGTGCCACACGGGTCATTTTCGTCAGTGCCGTTTACCATGATATTAACGGCGATCCCGTCAAACATTTCAACCAGCGGTTTTCGGATAGCCTGTTTTTGGAGAAATAAGATCTTTTTGGAATACTTGTGAGGCCCCGCGCTTCGCGCGGGGCCTCACTTTTGCCTAAAAAGGAGAAGGGCTGACCGCCGTCCAGCCTCCATCTATCACCAGGTTCTGGCCCGTGATGTGACGGGCGCCATCCGACACCAGGAAGAGCGCCGCATCCGCAATATCGCGCGTACTCGCCGGACGCCCCATCGGCGTTATCGCAGACCAGGTTTTCTCATATTCCGCATCACCTGTCGTTCTTTCGGTGAGCGTGGCACCCGGCGCGATCGTATTTACGGTGATCCGATAGGATGAAAGCTCGATCACGAGGCTCTTTGCCAGCATTTCCAGCGCTGCCTTTGTCATCCCGTATGCCGCGAGGTTCTTATGCGCCTGATGGCCGGTTACGGAAGACATGAAGAGTAACGCTCCGCCGGTTCCCTGCCCTTTCATCTTCCGGGCGGCCGCCTGCGCCAGAAAGAAGGTTCCCGTCAGGTTGACGCGGAGAACGGCCTCGAATGAGGCCAGCGGATAGGTCAGGAATTCCCCGAATAAGGTGATCCCCGCATTGGCAATGACGATGTCCAGTTTTCCAAACCGGGCGGCTGCCTCACCCACCATCCGTTCGATCGTCGACATCTCCGCGCTGTCGCCGGCTATCGCGCTGCAGGAGCCGCCTTCCATGGTGATCTGTGCGGCCGCCTTTTCCGCCTGGACGCCATCGATATCGTTCAGGACAATACTCGCCCCCCCGGCTGTCAACTGCCGCGCGATCTCGAACCCGATCCCGCGACCGGCGCCAGTGACGATCGCAACCTTGTTATGAAATAGTTGGTTGCCCATGTTGCCGCCTCCAAAACAGCAGACAGATCACTCCGGTCGTGATCCAGAGGTCGGCGAAATTGAAGATCCCGGTCCGGAAATTCATGATCCCGATGTTCATGAAGTCGGTCACATGGCGGTCGAAAATCAGCCGGTCAAGGATGTTGCCGAGGCCGCCGGCAAAGATCAGACTGAATCCAACCAGTCGGATGGTTCTCATCCCGCGGATATGCCGGACCACATACACGAATAACCCCATGAGAATCGCCAGCGGTAATATCCCCAACAGCCAGAAGCTTGCCGTCGGGTTCAGGTTGTCGGCGAAGCTCATGGCCGCGCCTGTGTTCTCGACATAGATCAACCGGATCGTATCATCGAGGTAGGACTGCACGCCCTTATCCCGCAGATGTGTTTTCGCCAGGTCTTTCGAGACCTTGTCCCAGCTGACCAGGCTCAGCGAGAGGATGCAAAAGACGGTGATACGGATTGCCGTATTGCTAAAAAAACGTTGTTGCATAGCCACCATTCATGAACGAAAAATAAGGAAATCCGGCCCACCCGCCAAAATAAACCCTATTGCCAGAGCATCCGAACGAATATGTTTGCGCCGGGAAGCGCGTTTCACATTCATTCCCGCACGCCGCGGAGAATGGTATTCTGCTTTAGACCCTGCCGAAGAAACCGCATGCGGTCAGGATCTCTCCGGGCGATCTTTTTTTGAGACATCTATGTCTTCGCGTCTCAGCGCTTCGTTATTCCAGCCCCGCTCGTTCCCATAATTCGATCCGTCGGAAGTCTCCTCCCCCTGGCCCGAATCGTCATTCCCGATATCCGCCGAGCCCTGACCGAAATTGGAACCACCCTGTGTCGTTGACCCATGATGAAAATCGGCCCTTGTCGGCTTGTCTTCTTTCACGTCCTTTGGCTTTTCTCCATTTTGCTTTTTCATGATCGATGATTTAAACCGTTGATTAACCGGGGCAATAATTCAGATATCCCCCGGAGTTAAATACTTCCTACCGTAAGAAGCCCTCCTTTTTCATCCGTTTTAATACGACCCTGCTGACATGATCGAAAAGCTCTGCCCGGTTGGGCGGATCGATCGTGGACGTGTTGGCTGTCCAGATAAGCTTGTCTCGTCTAAGCGAAAATACGGTCACTTCGACATTGTATTGCCTGTCCGTAGTGTAATAGCCGGGGTCGTAGAATCCGCCCCAGGAATACGCCCAATACCGGCGCCAGGAGCCGTAATACAGCGGGTAGGAGCCCGGCACATACCGCGTGGAGCGATTGACATTTACAAGCCGCATGACGACGACCCCGTCGAAGCCCTCTTTTTTTAACCGCGCATTGAGCGCGTCGTCCGGTTCTTTCAAACTATCTCCGAATTCCTGGTACGATGGCACGGCCTTCCCCGGAAACAAGGCCGCCATATCATCCTCCACTTTTCGGCGCACAGATTCGTTTTTGAGCAGCGCGGCGATAACAAATTTATGGACATTGGCGGTATCTACCGTAACGTCAGGGTCCCGCCAACTGTCAACGATATGCGTTGTGGGTCCGCACGAGGCCATCACCCCACAAGCGAAAAAGAGAGCAAACATGCGTGGCATAGTGAACTTTTTAGGATTTACAGTGCAAGGTCATCTATGCAAATTTTGTACTCAATATGCCCCGTCCGGGGCAGGCATCTCCGACCCGCCGCTTCCATGCGGCATAAGGATTGATAGATACCTCATAAAACCCATCAAATTATGGCTAAGTATTCCAAAGGCGCCGGAGACAAGGTCGAACGCGCAATGAAAGAAAAAAAATCCGGCACCCTTAAAAGCGGCCGAAGCGGAAAAAAGGTGACCAGCCGGAAGCAGGCCATTGCCATTGGCCTCTCGGAAGCCCGAAAAGAAGGGGCTAAAGTTCCCAAGAAAAAGAGTGCTTCCAGCAAGTCCGGCAGAAAGAAGACCAGTAAGAAATAACCGGTCCCCTTGCTGTTTGCCTGGCGCGATCGGGGAAAATCTGTCCCAGGCATTCCTCCAGTGGTGATCGGTTGGTGATCGGTTGATGAAGGTCAGGTTTTGTCGTGTCCGCCATTCAGGATGGTGAATAGGCCTTTTACGTCAGGTTGCCAGGCAGGCAGCAGGAAGACCATGATGATCTCTTCAGCGAGATCCAGCCCGGTAAGGATCACAGCGACCCAGAACAATACGGTCGGCACACTAGGTAAGAAGAACGTGAGAATCAGGAAGACGCCCTGGGAAATGGCGGCAATTTTTGCAAGGTAAGTATGGAAGCTCGATAGTTTCCGATAACGGACCAGCGCCGCCACGGTTTGCGTTAGATATAGCGCACCGAGTATCATCACGGGGATGATTTCCTTTCGGAAGAAACCGGGGACATAAATGAAAAGGCCGATAAGCGCGACCAGTACGGTGAGATCGTCGCCAATCGAGTCGAGGGCGGAGCCCGCGACACTGACGACCCGGTATCTTCTGGCAAGGTACCCGTCAAGGGCATCAGTCAGAAAACTTACCGGCAGCAGCCATTTAAAGACCCCCCAACGGCTCCAGACTATCATTAACACCATTGCGACCGCTGCCACGATACGATAGAGGGTAATCCCGTTGACTATCCAATATACGCGACGGTTCATACGAGGTGTCTGGCCTACCGAAAAGTCGTCTAAGCTCACCATACTTTTTTTGAGATGTGTATTTTACTATTCTTGAAATCAAAGACAACGAAATCAAATCTGTCAAAGAATTCAACTCCGACTAGCCGCTCTTTGACCTTTTCATTGGACGATACCATAACATGAAACCAATTGTTGTTTAACTTTATCGTGTCAAAGAAATATAGATCATTGACGACACTCGCGCTTGCCGGTGTCATGAATTCCGACGGCCTCGAAAATTTTTTGTTAGCAGTCCGGATAGCTAAAAAGTCTTCCATCGGTAAGATTATATCACCATGATAACCCAGATCAATCGCCGCTGTCTTAACGACACCTTTCCCCAATTCAACATCAATCTTAATGTTGTCCTTATTAAAGACCGCCGGCAAAATTTCAGAATTTGCGATATCCCGCAGCGAATCTAATTCTGAAGTAAAAGTTAAGATCCTTCGTCTAAAATCGATTTCCCAAATACCCCTGGACATCAAATCACCGCCAAATACACCGTCATCGGAATTTAAATGCCCAAAGTTATTTGGCATCACGTAAAAAGGAACCGCTCTAAATTCAACGCCTTCAAAAAAAAGGCTATCGCAATATTCTACATCGCCATGTACCCTTGTACCATCTGCGGTAAGAGTTTCAAACTTCAGGTTTGAGGATCTCACCAACGAATGGTCATGGTTGCTTACAGAAGTATCTACCCATGAAGGAGAAAGATTGTCCAGGCAAAGTACATGGTGCGTCCGCTGCTTTCCCCAGTAGGTGTTAACTATAATGCCCCGTTTGTCCAGCATAAATGGAACCTCCACCTTAAAATGCCCCGGCAACACCTCACCAGTGGAAGCCTCCGGCCGCCAGCACCCAAAAATATTGAGAATAGCAATAGTCACTAAAAACCTTTGAAATTGGATGTCTATATGCGAAACGTACCTATACCCGGGCATGAACGATCCATTTTTTGTAATTCGTTTATTCGACTTTGCGGATTAAACCTACCCATTAATTTTGACATGCTGACGGGCGCCCACACAATAACTGAGGTAGCTTTTACAAAAACCAAAATCGTTGGGTATCACGTGGCTGTCTGGCCGTCTTTTGGGGTATTTGCCAATATTAAGTATATTACTAATCCATTTAATGCTAGCGACGAAGATCACCCGTATGAATCTATTTAAGGAGATCACCGACACGAATGCCACCATTGGTGAAGATCACCAAGTTTCTTTTCAGCTGCTACCGGACTACGCCGAATACCTGTTGAATTACAAAGTCGGGGAGATGGCGTCCCGCCAATATACCTTGTCCAAAGAATTAAAGCTGCCCGTGCTTCGCTATTTCAGCCATCTTTCCGAGGACCAGCTCATTGACCTCGGAAAAGAGGATATCCGCCGGTTGCTGACGGCAATGCGCGACAAAGACATGGTCAACTACATTCGCTCATCGGTCACGGCGTGGGTCAACAACCAGATCCCCGAGTTCTCGCGGAACCAATTGCTGTCCGAGGATATATCACTGCTGAGCCTTATCCGGCGAAAAATATTCGGGGAATTTTCCGTCACCTATACACAGCGCCCTGAAACGTTGATCGGGATGCTCGATGAAACGGATGAATTTCTTTCATTTACGGACAGGGTGCTTTTCAAGACCCTTTTTGACATCCAGCAGGAACTACATGAACGGAGCCAGGAGATCGCCCACCTGGGAACCTGGCTATGGGACCTTCCCACGAACCGGATTACGTGGTCCAAAGAACTGTTTCGCATCTACGAACTGGAACCGACCGAGCACGTAACCTTTGATATCGCCAGGTACAATCATCCGGAGGATAAAGAAATGGTGAGCGAACGAATGCGGATTTCCCGGGAAACTGCGCAGCCGCACGACTTCTACTATCGCGTCATTCTCCCGTCGGGCAACGAAAAGTATCTGCATGCCCGGGGAGATGTGCTGTTAAATGACGCCGCCTTAGTAGAACGGATGTTTGGTACGCTCCAGGATGTAACCGCACAACATCGTTCGGAGGAAATTCTCGAGTCTTATACGCGGCAACTGGAAGAGAAGAACAGGCAGCTTGCGGCGAAGAATAACGAACTCGAATCGTTTGCCTACGTTGCCAGCCATGACCTGCAGGAGCCGTTGCGGAAAATTAAGCTGGCCTGCAGCCGCCTGTTTTCGATGGATCCGACACCGGAACAGTTGGTTTCCGGCTTGAATAAGATTCAGGAATTCAGCACAAAGATGCAGGCACTGATCGAGGGACTTTTGAATTATACCCGGCTGGATGATTTTAAGGCAACAATGGAAATGACCGATCTCAACGCCGTGTTGCAGGAAGTGCTCAGTGATTTCTCCGAAGGCCTGGAAGAACGACAGGCCGAAACGACGGTGGCGCCGTTGCCGGTGCTGTTGGCTGTGCGGCTTCAAATGCAGCAGTTGTTCGCCAACCTCGTCTCCAATTCCGTTAAATACGCCACACCAGGGCGCCCGTTAAAGATTACCGTCGGCTATTCCCTGGCGATTGGCTCCGGCCCCGGGAATAGCGACCGTCATGAAATTACCTTCTCGGATAACGGCTTAGGATTCAGCCAGATTCACGCGGAAAAAATATTTGAGCTGTTCCAACGCCTTGATAATTCAAGAAACATGGGGACGGGGATCGGCCTTGCCATCTGCAAAAAGATAATGCAAAATCATGGAGGGGAGATCAGCGTCAGCAGCGAACCGGGTGCAGGGACGACTTTCTATATACGCCTGCCGGCGCTGTCATAACGGTAACGAAGCCCCATCGTTAGCAATGGGGTTGCCGGCGATACAAACGTGTACGGTTTTGATACAAACAGATTAAGGATTTATTCCTATATTTGGGTCACATCAGCCGGCACAGGCATTTTTCTCCGCCTTTTTCAGCCGCTTCTATGCGGTTCCAGTACATACAGTTTTTCGGTTGGCACTGCCAGCATCATGCAAAGGTTAACGAAAGGTTTTTAGTAAATAATTTGAAACGGTCACTGTTTAAAATTTTAACTATGAGACTTTCCGAGTTTATCTTACTGAATGAGGTCGAAAAAAAATCTACTGTTTTGCACCAGGGAGTCTTGCTTGCCAAGAGAAGTAACCCGGGTTCCATGGTTTTTCTGTTTCAATTGGGAAGCTATTATGTCGAAGCGTATTGCAACCCTGTGAATAAGGCGATCGAAGAATACAGGATGTTTGATAACGTCGATGCATTGACGCCTTATTTGGATGCGATCCCGCTCGGGAATCTTCTTAACTGAGTCAATGCGCAGTGTCTTGCGAACCTTCCCGTCCCATGTGACGGGAAACTTTATTTGGTTGAGTTCGAGATAAGTTGTATCTTCATTCTGTTAATTTGAGTTTTGCATCTGTATTTGTTAATTTATCCCGTCTTAGGATCTGGATCTCTTTTCCTCTACACTGTTTGCTTTTCTCATTCTATTTATTATTTTAAACTTAAGTATGAACATTTATGTTTCCAATTTAAGCTTCAACGTACAGGATGAAGACTTAAAAGAATTTTTTGCTCCCTATGGCGAAGTAAACTCGGCGAAAGTCATCATGGACAGAATAACGAACCAATCCCGCGGATTCGGTTTCGTAGAAATGCCTGATGAAGCCGCATCCAGGAAGGCGATCGCTGAACTGGATGGGGCAATGGTAGAGAACCGCACCATTAAGGTAAATGAAGCCCGGCCGAAAGAGGAAAGACCGGCCCGCAATGATGGCGGCCGCAATTACAACAACGGCAACAGCTACAACAAGAACAGATATTAGTATCTGTCTGAATTGAATAAGAAGCTCCGGTCGTCCGGGGCTTTTTTGTTTATTGTCGTCTAAAAGACATACCTTCGTTTTGGTATTCAGTGAATAAGGATTACAAGCTCCGGTGAAATCGTTTCATCATCTTACGGTCGTTGTCTGGCTATAACTTTTGCAATCTTCACTTCATTTTTCCTGACATCATTTTAAAAATAGTATTATGTTAAAAGTAATTCTTTTGACCACTATCGGGGTGGCGTGTGTTTGCTTGAGTTCATCTGCCCAGAAGGTGAACACGGATTCCTTAAAGTTAATATCGAAGATCGACGAAGATCAGTTGAAATTGGGTCAGCTGAAAAATACAATTGCTCAAAAGACCTTTAACAAACAGGACGATTCGCTGGCCGCGCAGCAATCCGCGGATAAGAACTCAATAGCCGCCACTCGGCTGAGCAATGACCCGCAGAACAAGAAAGATGCGCGGCAGGCAGATAACGCGGCAGGCGACGCCCGGACGAACGCCAGGAAGGCCAGGAAGGCCGCCCGCCAGTTGGACAAGGTCAATAAAGACATTGCAGACCTGCAGAGCAAGATCGCCAATGAACAGGCGGAACTGGCCAGATATACAGGGACTTCCGGTGTACCTTATGTACCTGCCGGACCGGTTCAGCAAGATTCCACAAATCACTAGTAGTCGCGGAGATCTCTAACTTAAAATTGTGACATCACAAAGAGCATTTCAAACCTATTCTGTGAAACGGTGGATTGCTTCGTCCGCGCTATCTTGAAATGAAGTATTTTTCAAAACAGTGAAAAAAGTGCTCTGGTCAACCATATCACCTGATAACTTACCCTCCTTACTTGCATAAAAAACGCCACTTTTATATAGGTCATCCGAAATACCATCTACAAAGCGTTTTGCACCTACTTCGAGCTTATGCACCATTCCTCCCATCAATGGGAATACAATAGGCATCATAAAATACTTCAACATAAACCTCATTGCCGGGGGCAAATTATCCGGTGCCAGAGTTCCCCTAGTGTTCCCTGGACTCACAACGACAAATTTGAGATGAGGGTATTTTCTTGCCATGGATAGCGTCCACATGGTTAAAACATATTTGACATATCCGTACGCTTGCATTGGATCAAATTTGCTGCCAAAATATGATCCGTCAAGAACAGCAGCAAACTCATCTACAGAAGAGGTCTTCATTGTAACTGGTTTCATTCCAAGCAGCTTTACTCCCGGCACAGCTTCTGCACTGACTGATAGTACCGCTTTTTTTAACTTATCATGTTTTATCAATTCTTCCACTAAAATTACGTGGCCTAAAACATTGGTAGCGGCTAAATTATTCATACCGGAAGGCGTAACTTTTCCTGCCGTTTTTCCAACCATTCCACCTGCATTCAATATTATTGCATCGACAGGTTCCTTTATTTTTTCCGCTGCTTTTCTTACAGAATTTGCATCCGAAACATCCCCAATAATAATTTCAAAAATCTTTTTTCCCGTTTGCTCTTCAAGGTCCTTTTTTGCTGCCTCTGCTTTCACTTGGTTTCTACAGAAAAGAATTACCTTTTTTGTTTCCTTTTTCAATGCTAACTGGCGGGCAGCCTCTTTCCCAAGCCCGGCATTTGCTCCGGTTATTAATATGCTTTCGTTCATTTTTTCCTTTTTAGGTTTTATGGGTACAAAAGTAATCGCCTAAATTGTCCTATCGGTATCAATGAGTCCATTATATTTGCTCAATCGTACATATTTATTGCTATGGATGCATTAAGTGGTGTCTTGGAGAGTGCCAAACTAAAAACAGTTGTTTATCCGAAATTATACTTTACCTCATCATGGGGTATAGAAATAGAGCAAGATTCACGCTCGCAGTTTTGGAGGCTTCTAAAAGGGACTTGTTATTTGAGAGTACCAGGTGAGAAGGTTGTAAAAATGAATGTGGGCGATTTTGTTTGTATACCTCATGGGTCTACACATCGCATTTCAGGCAAACCGAATACTCCCTGTGTGCCAGCTTCGCAATTCGGTAAAGCCCTTCAAAGCGGTAAGCCTTTATTTCAGGGAAAAGATGAAGAGACTATATTAATGGGTGGGCATTTTGAGTTTACACCATCTGTACATCATCCCTTTATTAAGTCGCTACCCAAAGTGATACATTTAAATAATACAACAAAGGAATTAAACTTGTGGCTGCAGCAAGCCGCGTTGTTAATGAATGAAGAAATAAGTGGCGAAAAATTAGGAAGTAAATTAATTTTAGGGCGCTTGGTTGATATACTTTTTGTACTAATTATTCGTGCTTATCTAGAACAGGTAGATGTAAAAGGAGGGTTTCTGATGGCCCTAAAGGATAATAGAATTAGTAATTCTTTAAAATCCATGCATGAATCTCCTGAAAAAGACTGGACATTAAATCAATTAGCTGTGACTGCTGGGATGTCCCGTTCGTTGTATTGCAGAGAATTTAAAAGATTAGTAGGAGAAACGCCGTTAAGCTATTTGACCAACTGGCGCATTTTAAAATCGAAAGAAATTCTATTAGAAAGCAAAGAAAAAATTATTGAAGTAGCGAGTAGAGTAGGTTATCAATCTGAAGCTGCATTCAGCAGGCTCTTTAAGACAAAAGTTGGTGTAACTCCCGCAAAATATCGCAGAAAAAACCTTGTTTAAAATATTTGGATAGGTCCCCTATTAGGTCACCGACCCCAATTTGACTTACTTTGATGTGATTTGAAAGAGCTATTTTACGTTTACAAAGGTACGAAATGAAGAGAAGAATTGCACGGCTAATTACCGGGTTGATCATATTTTGCCGTCGACAATTGATTGATGTAAATCCAAAGAAATAGTCGGGTGGAGTAATCCTCCTTTAATAAACTTTCGGGCGTGCGCCAGAGACTATGATAGCCAAGCACGGGTAGATATTCACTTTCAATCAAACAACTATTATGATCATTAAAGCATCAAATGGATACAAAACATGGCTACAACAAAAGAAATAGGTATCGCTTGTTTGTTGATACTATTCACGATCTCAAACGCATTTCCACAATCGTGTGCTGAAGTAGATAGATACTTTAAGCTTAAACCCAGTAAGTATTATTTGTTGGACACCGCTGAGAACCGAATTCATGTGGCCATTCCGTATTTCTTACAGAGAATGGAGCCGCAGGATACGTCACTTGCAAAAGAGATAATCCAAACGGGTGAAAAAATTGTGAGCTATGAAGATTTTTTCCACCAGAAAGGCCTTTCTATTAAGGCTGTTAGAAGTTTTGACCAGTTTGACTCCATGCCCAATGACCCGGTGCATCTATCAACGAGGGAAGCTCTTTTAGGAAGGCAATTTGATACTTTGTTGCGTAACTTAAGTGCACCAGACATCCCAGAGCGGCGCTTCGATTCATTAAGTAAAGAATTGGGAAATCCAAAATACGATGAATTTCGGGACAAGCAATTTGCTCAATTTCCCTATTTGTTCATAGTGTACCTAATATATAATAATAAAGACCATACGTTAGTTATGTTCGATGTTCACAGTCACCGGAGTCGTGAGAACACGTTTGTTTATGGGATTTGCAGTAATGCTTCACATTAGATCAAAATACATTCGCTGGAATGCCGAAAAAGATTAATTTCATATTTATCGGGAAAAAGCCGAAAAGGTATCTTCACGTCGATTTGGACTATACTGGGGAGAAAATGGAGTTTAGCCTACATAAGAGCGACGATGGGTTTAAGCTATCGCCTCCAACAGGTGAGCCTGTTGTAAATACTTTCCCAAAATTATCTGGAGACTTGTTAACCGACTCTCTGACAGTCATCAAACACTTCAAGCGCAATGGGTTCAAAGAAGTTAACACCATTTCGCAGACAAAAAAGGGTACACGGCTCAGTTGAACAAACCCGAAAGCAGTGTTTCGATCATCAAGGGTTTCTGGCAGTGACTAAACCAGTTCCAGCAAAAGTAGGACAGTTTTCGATAATCGAATACGCCACTTCAGCAAAGGCTATAGAAATGCGATAGAGCAGGAGCCAATCGCTCGGATGGACCTCGTTCCGCTCATAAAGATCACTGGAAAAGGCGGCATCCAGGGCGTTCCATAGCTCCATTTTCACATAGTCGAGTGAGTACGCGCGCAAATGATCCATATCTTCCACTACCTGAAAGTAGGTGTTGATACGCTTATTCCTGAAAATCAAGCCCGTAAGTTTTCTGGCATGAAAAAAGGCGTTTGAAACGCCTTTTCGTTGCTCCTCCCGGATTGCCTCCGGCGATCCAATACGTGTTCGCCTCTTACCCAAGGCCCCAACGCCCGCTTCGCGGGCGGGCCTTTTCACGTGTCCGCTTCGCGAGCAAGCTCGCACGCTTCCGCATGAAAAAAGCCCCTCGACTTCGTCGAGGGGCCTCGTGGGTCCTACTGGATTCGAACGAACCCTTTTAATTCTTTCGTTATCAAATAAATATTTCGTCCATTTGGCTCCGGCCCCTGACTCGGTCCCCCATTCTCTTGAAGCGTTTCGGGATCATTTGCATATGTATATGCTACGAAAAACCAGAAACCTTTCATCAAATTGAGTGACCTTTAAGTGACCTTCCGTTTCCGACAAATGTCTGCGTTGGCAAAGAGCGTTATCGCAGGCAAAAATAAACTATTAGGCTCATTTTGAATCGAAATTCTCTCTGACGAATAATGACTATAATACTCCCCAATTTTAGGGCCAAAGGGATGGGTATACCACTCTCCAATATAGCCCAACTGGTTACCGGTCTGACGATTGACGTCAGCAATGGTCTCCGGCAACCCTACCACCCCTCTGGAAAAGCAGACCTCAAGAGGATGTTCAGAAAATTATGAATGGAAAGTAGCCTGGCACTGATCGCTTTTAAAAAATTAAAACAAGCCCATTTTCCAAGGCCTGTTCATACTTTTTTTTATTAAATTTATATAGAAAAGGAGCCCGGTGAGGCCCGATTCGTTTAGTCTCAGTCAATTTGGTGACTATTCCAGATGACAATAGCTTTCGTTGAAAGTTCCGTTCATCAAGAGTCCTACCTAAAATAGTCTCATAAAGTGCGCGGATTTCCGGCAACGTAAACTTATCCGACAGTAATTCATAGCCAATTGGATAAAAGGCAATATGCATTCTTAAAGATTTTAAAGCTTCACTGATAATTTCCTTATGATCAAACATTAATGGCGGAAGATTATTTACCTGCCACCATCTGCAGTCTGCATCTAATGACCATTTCTTGATCTTCACAGTCGAAAAGTCTGTCAGAGTATAATATGCGAGGGATACGAACCGATCAAACATCCACAAATCTTTTTTAACCTCAACCCCAGTCAGTTTGCTCATATTCGCAGCATTTTTTTCCGGGTCTTCCGAACGCCTTACCCCACCAAAACTTCTAAATTGCTGAAGAAAGAGATTTTCCAAACCGGTTCTTGACAAGGCGATGCGGTTAGCAGCTTCTTCTATCGATTCTGCTCTGCCAACGTATCCGCCCGTTATTGACCACTTTTTCGTTGCAATAGTCTGCTGTAACAGAACCTTTAACTCTTTATCGTGATACCCTAAGATTACATTGTCAACTTGGATATTAGGGAGATAATTCTCGGGATGAAAAACGATATCTAATTCTGTGTAGGCCATAAATAGCTATCTGTTAAAATAACTGAATTAATTTGAATTCTCCCGTAACAAATCTATCTTTATTCTGTCAAATAGACAGAATGCAATTTAATCCATTAAACTGAAAAAGTTAAGCTTGTTATTTGCTCTCGCTATGGGGCTATTTTTTTCACAACCGTTAAGGCTCAATCTACAGCAAACCACTCAGTTGGCAAATGGGAGATTTCCGTTATAGGACTCCTAATGGAGATGCTGAATTGACATTTATTTTCGAACGGAAAGGTGGTGAAAAGTTCATAAAGTACTTATGCCGGAAGCACAGATAGATGAACTCAAAACAATGGAAACTAAAAGTATTTAAAAAAAGCATAAAAATGAAAAGTTTGAAATTTACCAAAAGCTTAATGACTTCCTCCAGGCTTATGTTAAGCGTATGTACTATGCTTGTTTTCGGCTTTTCGGTCGCCCGGGCGCAGAATAGTTTAATTCACAATACCGACATCGCGAAAGAATTTAAAACAACCGACACACTATTTAGGCAGCCATACATAGATGTTGATGAATGGCGTGACAAACCGGTCAGACACAAGTATATCCACGGCGGCTTTGCAGGCACCAGTTCAAAGTTCTCGTTTTATTTCCCCCAAGAAGAAAAATATCAGGGACATTTTTTTCAATACATCACCCCCTTCCCGGATAGCGAAAATGGTTCGCAGGGAAGAACAGGCGAGGAAGACAAAATAGGATTTTGCCTAAGTAACGGCGCTTATTTTATTGAAACAAACGAGGGAGGAAATTTCAGCTTTACCAATCCATCCAAATCGGACCCTTCATTGGCAGCTTATCGGGTGAATGCGGCATCGGCCGAGTTTTCACGCGTAGTAGCAAAGTATATATATGCATGTAAACGCCCGTATGGGTATGCCTTTGGAGGCAGCGGCGGTGCTTATCGCACGGTTGGTGGGTTTGAAAGTACGGATGGCGTTTGGGATGGAATAGTTCCTTATGTAATGGGTTCAGACGAAGCCATTCCAAACGTGTTTACGGTCCGCATGTACGCGATGAGTGTTTTGAGGGATAAGTTCCCTCAAATTGTTGACGCCATTGAACCGGGTGGAAGCGGCGACATGTATGCGGGTCTGAATGATGAAGAAAGGTCAGTGCTTCAAGAAGTTACCAAAATGGGGTTTCCTGTGCAAAGCTGGTTCGGGTATAAAAATTTGGGGATACAGGGTTTTTCGGTGTTATACCGGTCAATCGTTGGCATAGACCCCCAGTATTTCAATCATGACTTCTGGAGCCTGCCTGGTTACCGGGGATATGATTCGCCTTCATCATTGACAAAGGGCCGAATTCAGCAACCGAATATCATCAAGGCGCCGATTGAAATTGACCAGGCGGTAATTTTAGGACTGGCAAAGCCGGTGTCGGCGCAAGACCGCGGTACGGCAGACGCAGCATGGAAAAGTGTTGGGGGAGCACAGGGGGGTATGCCTGTCGCTCTTCAATTGCAGGACAAGCTTAAAGACGTTTATTTCCTGGGCGGCGATTTAATCATCAAAAGCGGCCTTGCCGCTGGGAAAGTGCTGACGATAACTAAAATCATGGACGACAAGGTGGTTTTTGGCCCGGTCGACCCAGCTGTAGTTGCAAAACTTAAAGTCGGGGATTCGGTAATAGTCGATAATTCAAACTTCCTGGCGATACAAACCTATCACCGACACCAGGTGCCGGGTAAAGAATATTATGTATGGGATCAGTTTCGTAAGGCAGATGGCACGCCTAAATACCCGCAACGTCCTCTTTTGTTGGGACCATTGTTTACTAAAGGAGCGGCCGGTATCCTACCAACGGGTAAGTTCAAGGGTAAAATGATCTTACTTGAATCACTTTGGGATCGCGAAGCCTTTCCATGGCATGCAGATTGGTACCGTACGAAGGTAAAGGCAAACCTGGGCGAAAGTATGGATGATAACTTTAGAGTTTGGTTTACCGATCGTGCCCTGCATGGCGACATATCATTAGAAGATGATCCAACCGAAACTGTTAGTTATCTCGGTGTATTGCAACAAGCGCTGCTTGACTTGAGTGCGTGGGTTGAAAAAGGAGTGACTCCCGCGGCCAGTACCAATTATAAAATAATGGACGGGCAGGTAGTGGTTCCAACCGCAGCAAATGAACGACACGGAATACAACCTGTAGTCATGCTAAAAGCAAACGGAAGTAAGCGGGCCGAAGTAAAGGTCGGTCAAACAGTGACGTTCACTGCTGTTGTGGATGTGCCTGACCACATGGGTAAGGTGGTCAAAGCTGCATGGAATTTCGAAGGGTTACCTGATGATTTCTTTAAAAAGGGCGGTGATTTCCATGGTTGGAATTTTTTAACATCCGGTGTCTTTCCGGTTACCGCCAGATGGACTGCAATCAACAAAACGGGGTCCAGTGTTAAGGTAACAACAACATACAAATTTTCAAAACCCGGAACCTACTTCGCAACATTACGAGTTGCCTCTCAGCGGCAAGGAAATGCCAGTACAGTATTTACCCACATTCAAAATCTGGACAGAGTAAGGGTGGTAGTTAAATAAAACACAACTTCAAATCCCTGAACATATGTTTCTGTTACCCCAACGCATTTTTGCCGCTTGCGACCTTTCAATAGTTATCCGGACATAAGCCATCGCTGTCTAATAATCAAGAATTGGCTGGATATAATTCACGTTGTAACCCCTATTTGGTCGCGGAAGAAATGCGGCAAAAGGTCACCGAATAGGTCACCGACGCCAACTTAGCTTACTTTGGTGTGATCTGAAAGAGCTATTTACGTTTAGGAAGGTACGGAATAGGGAAATAAAACCGACTCGAAGTACATTCTTTCCCTTTCGGGCGTTCCAATCATCCGCTGATAGGCATCAAGACCGCGAGGCCTTCACCAGCAACCATAGTCCGGCGATGACAAAAGGAATGCTGAGTAGCTGACCCATATCCAACGGGAGGCGCTGCTCAAATGATTCCTGGTTCTCTTTAAAAAATTCCAGCAGAAACCGGGTGATAAACAGCAGTGCCAGCAACCATCCGAATAAATACCCTGTGCGATAATGACCGGCCTTCCGCCGCAGGAAAAAGAATAAAATGCCAAAGATGACTCCATAGGCCATTGCTTCATACAGCTGTGCGGGATGGCGGGGAATTGGATCCACCCGCTCGAATACAAATGCGAGAGGACTGGAGGATGGCTTTCCAATGATCTCGGAATTGAAAAGGTTGCCCATACGGATAAAGGCGCCGGTCAAGGGCACGACAGGCGCCAGGAGGTCCATGACCCTTAAAAAGGACATTTTATATTTCCGGCAAAACAGCAACACGGCGATAACGATCCCGATAGCGCCTCCGTGGCTGGCAAGACCCTGGAAACCGGTATAATGAAAGTCTTTTGTCCCCGGCAAACCCTCCCACGGTAAAAAGATCTCCAGCGGCCTTGACAAATAATAGCCTGGCTCGTAAAATAAGCAATGGCCCAGGCGGGCGCCGGCGAATATGCCCACAATCAGGTAGCCCGACAAACGATCGAGAGGCTCCAGTGGGATACCCTCTTGACGAAAGATGTACCTCAACAATAAGTACCCGCACACGATGCCTACGGCAAACAACAGGGAGTAATACCGCAGCGTAAATCCCCCGGCTGTGAACAGCGCGGGATCAATATTCCAGTGAACATAGCCCGGTATCATTTAGTATGCGGGATTTATTTTGTTCATGGCCCCCGTACAGGCATTGCCGTAACATTTTCTCCAACCCGGCCGGCTGCAATCGCTTGCCTCATTGAACTCCGATCTCCGATCCCACAAAGCCAGTAGCCGGTCGAAAAGGTCTTCGTTGAGATTGCAGCGTAGGCATTCTTTGCTGAATTCGAATAGGCCGCTTTAAATAATGACTACAGGATGGGGAAGCTATCCCGCCAGCTCTTTTTCTGCCAATGCCGGGCTTCCTCTTCGCTCAACAGGCATTCCTCTATCGATCGCCGGTATTTTTCCTTTTCCAAGTCCTTACCGATGAATACCAGCTCGTTCATCCTGTCGCCCCAATCCTTGCTCCACCGCGCCTCGATTTGCTTACGGTGGTCCAGAAAAGCCCGATAGCGTATGCGTTCATGATAGGGCATGCTTACCCACCAGACCCCGGCACTCTCCACCCGTAAGCTGCCCCCCGCCTGGCTGAAATTAATGGCGGTATCCGGACGGGAAGCCAGCCAGAACAATCCTTTCGCCCGGATGATATTGGAAGGATATTCGTCATTGAGGAAACGCCACCATCTTTCCGGGTGAAAGGGCCGGTGGCTGCGGAATACAAACGAGGAAATGCCGTACTCCTCCGTTTCGGGCGTGTGCGCGCCACCGGATAGCTCCTTCATCCACCCGGCGGACTGCTGGGCTTGTTCAAAATCAAAAAGCCCGGTATTCAATATCTCCGCGGGAGCGATCCTGCCGAAGTCAGACCGTAGGATCTTCGCCCCCGGGTTGAGCTTTCGAAGGGTCGCTTCCAGCAGACCCAGGGTCTCCGGCGACACCAGGTCGGTCTTGTTGAGTACTAGGATGTCGGCAAACTCGACCTGGTCGGTGAGCAGGTTGACGATCGTCCGGGTGTCGTTATTGTCGTCCGTCAGCTTCCTGTCCAGCAGTCCCTCGATCGTACTGTAATCTTTGAAAAAATTGAAGCTGTCTACGACGGTTACCATCGTATCGATGTAGCTGATCTGGCTCAGGTCCGGCTGGTCATCCCCCGTGGCAAAGCTAAAGGTCTGAGCGACCGGTACAGGCTCGGAAATACCGGTGCTTTCGATAAGCAGGTAGTCGAAGCGGTCCTCTGCCGCCAGCTTGGCGACTTCTTTCATCAGGTCTTCCCGGAGCGTGCAGCAGATGCAGCCGTTGCTCAGCTCGACCAGCTTCTCCTCCGTACGCGACAGCATATTTTCCTTTTCGATAAACCGCGCGTCTATGTTCACTTCGCTCATATCATTGACGATGACGGCGACCCGGAGGTTGTCCTTGTTATGCAGGACATGGTTCAGGAGGGTCGTCTTTCCCGCTCCCAGAAAGCCGCTGAGCACGGTTACCGGTAATTTCTTCGCCATACCTGACGAGCCTTTTCCCTTGGAATACGCAGGATTCATTATTGCAATTTTATTGCAATAATAAAGTATTATTTTCTTATTGCAACATAGTTGCACTTTATTATCTTTGGGAGCGAATTGTGTAACTATGCACGTCAATAAATCTGTCTATCAATCGAAATGGGATACCATCGGGATCAGCGCCTCCCTGCTATGTGCGGTTCACTGTGTCGTACTTCCTTTTTTCATTTCCACGCTCCCTTTTCTCGGTGTAGAGCTGCTTAAGAACGTGCTCATCGAGGCCGCGACGATCATCACATCATTATTGGCCGGTTGCTGGGCACTTCTGGCGGGGTATCGGAAACATCATCACCAGGCATGGCCCATCCTCCTTTTCGTCGTAGGAATGCTGATCCTATTGGCATCGACGCTATGGCTTACCCCCGGCACACCGGAAATCATCTGCAAGGCCCTGGCTGCCGGATCCATCATTACCGCTCATGTTTTCAATTGGAAATATAGCCGAGGTTGCCCAATCGATCTCGCCCCGAATGACAGTCGCCACGGATAAAATCCTTATCGACATATTACGACGCCATGCCCTGACCGTTACGCTGGCCGAAAAGGGATTTTATATTGTATTCCATGGATGGAAAATGCAATAACTGTCACTGCGGATGCGTCCTGCCACAATCCTTGCAATAACCCGATATCCAATAATTAGTGTTGACCTTGGTGTATCCCCCCGGCAAGCGTGCTTTTACTTTGTTCGGTAGGCATTCGACCCTGTTGCATTGCAGGCACCGGAAATGAATATGGTCGTCGGAATGGTGGTCGGCCTGGCAATTATGGCACAGCGCATAATAATATTTTCCGTCATCCGAGACAAAACGATGCGCAATGCCGTCCTCACAGAACCGGTTCAACACCCGGTAAATCGTTACCCGATCCATTTTGTCCTTGACTTTATCTTCCAGCACGTCCTGGCTAAGTGCCGAGCCCGAAGTTTCCAGCAGACTCATCACCAATTTTTTAGACGCAGTATTTCTTCTGTTCATGGTAAGTTCTCCCCGCACAAAATTATCCTATAAAATGGATTTATCTATTCTACCTTGAGACTTTTAACCGGGTTAAGCCTCCCGGTCCTCACAGCATGCACCGTTACCGTCGCCAGTGCAATAAATACCACCAGCGCCCCTGTAAGCAAAAAGACCCACCACGGCATAGCCGTCCGGTAAGCAAAGTCTTGCAGCCAGCTATTCATTGCCCACCAGGCGAGGGGGAAGGCAATGAGCAGGGACAACAGTACCAGCCGGACAAAGCCTGCGGATAACAGGATGACAATGCTGGACAGCGGCGCACCCAGAACCCTCCGGATACCGATCTCTTTGACCCGTTGCCTGGCCGAATAAGAAGATAGCCCAAAAAGCCCCAGGCAAGCCAGGATGACCGCCACGCCGGAGAATATATTCATAATCCTCCCGAGGCGCTCCTCCGACGCATAGAGCCGGTTATAATCCTCGTCGAGGAAATGGTATTCGAACGGAATCTCGGGCACGGCCTTCTTCCATTTCGACTCCAGGAAGGCGATCGTCTCCGGCAGGTGTTGTCCGCTGATCCTCACCAACAGTCTCCGGCCCCGCATCTCCGGGAAGAGGATCAGCGGCCGGATGACCAAGTGAAGGCTTTGAAAATGAAAGTCCTCTACCACGCCCTTGACGTAGCCGGCGCGGGAGCTGTCCAGCATGAGCCGCTTGCCGATGGCCTCCTGCGGTGACCAGCCGAGGGCGCGCACCGCCGACTCATTGAGGATAAAATACAATTGCGGCGTCACCGTACTGCCAGGGCCCGCGCCAATCCCCTTGCCGGGGACCCAAACACCGGAGGCCGTAAAATCTTCGGGCTGCGCATTCCGCAAATCTTCCTGCGTAAGATTCTCTCCTGCAACGAGTCGAATCCCGGTTGTCGGGATAAAGTCGGGATCGATGGGATTGCCGGCGACCGTCAGCTTCTGTTCAGAAGGCATCGCCGCCGACCGGATGAAATACGTTCCGGAGATGGACACCGGTGATTCGGTGCAATGTGTCAGGCTAATGACGTCAGGGTTGGCGAGCAGCTCGGCCTTTATATAGTCCAAATGTGTCAGAAGGCGCCTGCCCATAGGCATCTCCAGAACATGGCTCCGGTCGTAACCCAAGCGTTTCTGCCGGATATAGCTCAACTGCTGCTGCATGATAAAAGTCGCAATGATGAGGAATACCGAGATGATGAACTGAAAAACGATGAGCGACCGGCGAAGATGCTGCCCTGCCATGGTATTTTTGAAGCTGCCTTTTAGCACGGTTACAGGTTGATACCTCGACAGTACAAAGGCGGGATATGCGCCGGCAAGCAGGCTCACGATCAAGACGATGATAAGCATCAGGCCCAGGAACGGCGCCGAGAAAAGCGCGGCCACCGGCAGCCGGCGATCCGATAGCTGATTTAAGCCAGGTAGCGCCAGCGGAGCAACAGCCAGGCTTACGAGGGCGGCCATAGCGCACGTCGTGAACGCCTCGCCTATAAACATCCAGAAAAGCCCGCCCGCTTCTGCGCCAATGACCTTTCGGATACCTACTTCGCGGGCGCGATCCATTGACCGGGCCGTGCTCAGGTTGACATAGGTAGCGCTGGCGACCACCATGATCAAGAGAGCCACACCGATAAGAATATAGATGTACACCATACTGGTGCCCGCCTCGAATCCGGCATATTCGGAGTGAATATGAATACGAAGGAAGGGTTCCAATTTGAAATCGACACTTGCTGTCTGTCCCTGCATCTCCTGCTTCATGAACGCCGTGATCTTCGGGGGAAGAGTGATGAAGTCGCCCGGATCCTTCAGCAGGAGGAACGTGATACAGTTGGGGTTCAAATAGGTTTTATCCTGGTTCTCATAAAGCGAGGAAAAGGAAGCGAGCATATCGAATTTGAACTGCGAATTGGAGGGACAGTCGGCCATCACGCCGGTCACCTCGTAGTTCACGCTGTCCGTTCCCACTTTCAATTGCGCCCACCGGATCAGTGTTTCCAAAATAGCGGCGCGCCGTTGATTCGGTCAGCACCACTTTATTGGGACCTGATAACACCGAATGCGCATCCCCTTCCAGCAGGCGAAAGCTGAACAGGTCGAAAAAACTCGAGTCCGCGTACATAAAATGCCGCTCCCAAAAGCGTTTTTCCCGGTACGCCACAAGCCGGTCCGGGTCTGTCATCCGTACAGCCGACTCTACCTCGGGAAACATCCGGGTGAAAGTAGTGGCCACCTTTATGCTGGTAGAGGCCCCCCGCTGGATATTCGACCCCGCGCGGGACCCATAGGCCATGATCACCCGCGCTATCCGCGGTCCGTTGATTTCGAAGTCATCATAGCTCAGCTCATGGCGGACGAACACGAAAATGAGCATGCAACTGGACAGGCCGATCGTCAGTCCAAAAATATTGATCGCGGAAACCAATGCATTTTTCCGCAGGTTGCGGACAGCGGTAAGGAGCCAATTCCTGATCATACGATTTAATTTACTGTTTTGGGTGTTGTCTAAAGAGAAGAAATCCTTTGTTTAATGGTCTTATAATCTATCCTGCTCATCCAGCCTATGTTCACTGCCTGCTGAAAGTTTACCGCCAAAATGATAACTAAAATTGATGTTCATGCGCCTGCTGTCAGGCGTGTGATCGTAGCGCACATTGGCGCCATCGTAAATGGAATAGCCCCAGAAATGGACTGTTTTGAACAAATCCGTAAAAGACAGCTTTACATCGAGCTTATTGTCCAAAAACGATCTTTTTGCGCCGCCGTTAACCGTGAAATAATATTTGTTGACATACACTCCGTCCAGGATCGGCGACCGATATTGCGCCATTAATTCAAAATTCATTTTGCCGGGGAGCTTAAAGTTTTGAACCGTATTTATATCAGCAATGAATTTATGCGCATTGAAATCGGCCGTTCCGATAAGCACTATGTACGATACATAACTAACATTTAAAGTGTTCTGCATCTCCCAGAATTCGCCGATGGCGATGGGCGCTATCAATAAAAGACCAACGTTGTCCTTATGAGAAAAGTTCAGGCCGCTTACAACAAGATCGCCTGTACTTGTGTCTTGTTGTGCAAAGCCAAGCACGGCGTCGAGCGTTCTCACATAGCTAAGCGTGGCGCTACATTTATCCTCAAAAGAATAGGACAAAGCAGTTGTCCATGAATATTCAGGCCTTAGGTTCGGATTTCCCTGATAATAAGAGTACTTATCAAAAAAATATCTTGAGGGATTAAGGTTATTGTACACCGGCCGGTTTATTCTTCGTGAGAAAGAAAAATCAATCTTGTTCCGGCTATTGATCGTTTTAGCGACAGAAACAAAAGGGAACAGGTCGGTATATTTTCTTTTTGTTGCTAAATTCCCGGTAAGCAAGCTACCTTCCGAATTTGTTTGCTCCACACGCAACCCTGCATTCGCTGTGATTGTTTTCCATTCCCTGTTTGCAGATACATAAGCCGCAGATACCTTTTCTTTATAAACAAAATGATTGCTTAAAGTATTTGACTTTAAATATTGGCTGTTAATCAATGAATCATATGTAAAATTATTGTCGGTTGTTACATACGCATACTTTATGCCTGCCGCAAGTTTTGTTTTATAGATAGCTAACGCGGCATCCGCTTTCAAAGACCGTATGGTAATTATACTTGGCTGCTGTAACTTCAATTCCTGATAAGGCTGCAAAGGATTTCCTGCTACATCAAGGAACTGGTTGCCCTGTGTGCCATAAGAGTTATTAATGTACCGGGCATAGTCCGCATCTGCGGAAATGCTTGAACCCGTTGTGTCTAACTTTCCCTGGTAATTGAGATTGAAGGAATTGTTGCGCGAAGGCTCGTTTGTGATATTGTGATTCAATACCACAGAATCTATCTTACCATCCAGCTCCCGCAAATAGGTCGGGCCGCCGGCATCCCTGCTCCACTTGTTGCTATAGCCATTGTACACAATACCCATTTGTTGATCCTTATTGAGATAAACATCTATGCCTGCTTTATAGCCATGATCAGATGCCATGGAAGGATCGTATGAAATACGGTCATAAGCCGTGCTGTCAATAATGCGGTAACTGGTGCGGTGCAGGTAAGAATGATTATAGCTGTAATTGTAGTTGCCGAATACATTAAAATACTTTGTTTTAATGTTACCCGTAATATTTTCTGCCGTTTGCACATAACGTCCTGTGCCGACACCTGCACTTGCATTTAACGCATAGCCCTGCCGGACACTTTTTTTTGTGATTATATTTATAATGCCTGCATTGCCCCCCGCATCATACTGCGATGAAGGAATGGCAATGATTTCAATGCTCTTCAAATTTTCTGCAGGGATGCTTTTCAGCAGTATGCTCAGTTGTTGAGCTGAAAGATAGGTAGGCTTTCCATCAATCATGACGTTTACGTTGGGGCTGCCTTTTAGTAAAAGGTCTTCATCCTGGGTGATGCTTATGCCAGGTGTACGTGTAAGTTGATCAAATGCGCTGCTTCCCGAAGCGCTGATGCTTTTTTCTACGTTGTAAACAATCTTTCCTTCTGTTGTTTCCATCAATTGTTTTTCATTTTTTACAACTACTTCCTTCAGTTGCGTAACATCTTTTGCCATTTTTATATTCGGGACGGTCAAGCTGTCCCCATCATATGAAAATATTCTGGTCATCACCCTTTTCATACCCACGGAAGTTGCTTCTATAAAATATATTCCCTTCTGTTCATTGCTGAATTGAAATAGTCCTGCACTATCCGTCTGCACAATATCCTGCACGCTGCTATCAGGGTGCAGCAGTCTTATTGTGACGCCAGGCGCGGATAAATTCTTCTCATCCTTCACTTTTCCGCCAATAATACCCTTTTGTGCAAATGACGAATTAGCAAAAACAAATGCTGTTGTACAAAAAAATGATTTCAGGAATATCCGGCGAAAAGGAAATGTTGTGGACATTTAGTGCATGTATTTAATTTTGTTATAACCTTTTTTCTTCGTCAATGCTGTGCGATTTGCCCCCTGATAACTTTCCACCGAGATGATAGGTGAGCGAAATGCGCAAGCGCCTGCTATCGCGTATCGTAGTGTAGTTATATTGAACCGTATTTACAAAGGAATTGCCCCAATACCTGCTTGTATGGAAAATATCAGTAAAGGCACATTTCACGTCCATCTTCTTTTTCATGATCGCAGCTTTAACACCGCCATCTACCGACAGAAAATGCTTTGTGATGTAGATCCCATAAAGTTCCGGGGAAGTGTAATGCGCCATCAGTTCGATCGTCCCCAATTTGGGTATGCTGAATGTTTGGTTTACCGCTGCATCAACATACAGTTTGCTCGCGGTCTGCGCACCGGTAAGTCGCAAGATTGGATAATACAGGTAGCCGATATCGGTTACGGTACTGATATTCCAAAATGAATACATGCGCACAGGCACTATCAAAGTCATATCGTAGAGGCCGGAGTAAGAATAATTGGCCAGATTTTGGATGAGAACCCCCGAGGAGTCTATTCTTGCTATCTGCGACATAAAATTATTAGTCCGGTTGTAGCTTACAGTGGCAATATATTTATCAAGCCACGAATAAGACAGCGATACCAGCCATGATTGCTCTGGCTTTAAATAAGGGTTACCCTGATAATAATCAAATTTATCGATGAAGTATCGGACAGGATTGAGAGAGGCGTATCCCGGACGGTTTATCCTTCTGCTTACAGCAATACTGAGCCTATTGTATTTATCCAATTGTTGGTCTACAGAAAGATTCGGGAACAGGTTGGTATAATTGCGCTTTGTATCAATGCCGGTATTGATGGAATTGCCATCAGAAGAAGTATGTTCTGCCCGCAAGCCGATCTCAATTCCTGTTCTTTTCCATTGTCTTGACAAAGATGTGTATGCGGCAGCAATGTTTTCCGTATAAATAAAATGGTCGCTCAGCGATTCGGCAAACTTGAGCTCGTTGTCGACAAGAGAATCATAATGGAAATTATTGTTGATCGTCACTGACGAATATTTCAAGCCGGCTTTCAATTTATAGCTGAACACCGGGTATTCCATATCTGCCTTCACAGAACGTATGTCAATATTACTCGGTTGATGATATAAGAGTTTTTGGTACGGCTGCGTAGAGTCGCCAAAATTGTCGAATGATTGGTTCCCGATATAGCCGTCGGAATTATTACGGAAAGAAATATAATTGGCATCCGCAGTAAGAATCTTTCCTGTCGTGTCCGGCTTGAACTGGTAATTGATGTTGTATGTATTGTTGTAGTACGGCTCAATCGCAATCGTCCTGTTCAGCACGGTTGCTGTCTTTCGGCCGCTGCTGTCTGACAAGATAGTGGGGCCGTTCACATTTCGGCTCCAGTCATCTATCGTACCACTAACTACAAATCCTAATTGGTGCTTTGGACTGACATAAATGTCCGCGCCTGCTTTATAACTATAGTAATATGATTTTACAATATCGGTCGCTTCGCTATTGTAATCAGTTGTTATGTTATTGTTGCTACTGGTCTGCGCGCTGTATTCTCTTTTGTAGTTGTGCCGGAAGTCGTATCCAAAGCTTCCAAAGAAATTGAAATGTTTTGTTTTTATATTTCCGGTAATGTTCTCGGTTGTCAAGACATAACGCCCAAAACCGATACCAGCCGTGAGGTTAGCGGCATAACCAAGCTTGTTGCTTTTCTTCGTTATGATATTGATGATGCCTGTATTGCCTGCTGCATCATATTGCGCGGAGGGGTTTGTGATGACTTCAATCTTGCTGATGTTTTCTGCGGGCATACCCTTTAAGGTATTGCTCAATTGCTGCCCTGATAGATAAGTCATCTTTCCATCTATCATCACATTTACGGAAGCAGACCCCTTCAGCAGCAGGTTATCGTTCTGGTCAACGGTAATTCCAGGGGTTCGCTGCAATAATTCTAATGCCGAGCTTCCCGCCGATGCTGCGCTTTGGTCAACATTCAATACCAGTTTTCCTGCGCTTGCTTCCATGGCTTTTTTTGTCGCAGTTACCGAGACATCCTTCAGCGTTTTTACCTGTGTGTGCAATTGAATATCAGGGAGGGTCATTTCCGGATTATCCTTTTTCACAGAAAAAATACTGGTTGAATGCGCCTCACAGCCGATAGCGGAAACGTTGACGGAGTAATTGCCGGCGCTGACTATGAATGAAAAATGACCGGCGCTGTCGGTGATAACATGCTTGCTTGCAAAGGTGCCGTTCGCATTCACCAGCCAGACTGTTGCCTTTCCCAATGGCTGTAAAAAATCATCTTTTATTATTCCTTTTATCTTTATCCCATCTGTAGGTGTTTTTTGTGCGTGCAGGAAATTTGAATTGAGTATTGCGGAAAAAACAGTAAGCCGAATAAGGATGCGGCGGAGCAAATAACCATGAGCTTGCTGCATAAATCAGGTTTAGTGGATCACCAAGTCAGTAAAGCTGAAACTGGTAATTGTTTCAGAAAAGGAGAAGACGCCTATACCATATCAGGAGGGCCGCGAAGTGTTGCGATTTCGATTTTGCATTTGAAAACAGCGGGAATAATGCACGTGGCAAAAGGAGCAAATGAGATGAATGATTTTACCTGAAAAGTCGGGGTGTGTCCATCCGCATTTTTGAAAAACTCAAAACTGCAGATCGTGCATTGATGAAGGGCTATGACCTGCACTGCTTTGAGGCGCGTTGCATCCACTGAGGCTGCGAGGTTTAAACAAGGATAATGGTGTTTGTGCAACACTTTTACACAGGTAATAGAAACCATGACGGTTAATAGTACGAGTGCACTCAATTTTTTTAAGGTCGTATTTTTATAAGGTAGCAACAGTCGAATAAAGTTTACAAGCGTCTGTTGAAGGTAGACAAAATTATAAATGCAACAAAATGGCATTAATTGAAGAATTGGCCTATCCATGCGCGCATTCATAGGTTGTACCAATGATGACAGGATCCCGTTAAATTGTCGTATTATTGCAATTATGTTGCATTAACAACAAGAAAAATCCCCCCATATGGGCATACTGGAGAATCATAAGGTAGTTTCCAGGGTTTTCCATGCGCTAAATGCTTTCCTTTTTATTTTCCCTATTCATGGAGTGCCGGCATCAGTCTGCCACGGTCCAGCAGGCGATATCCGCTCAAGGCCGCCTGCGTTTCAAACCATCATCCTGGATCCAGGCCATGGCGGCATCGACCCGGGCACCACGAACGGCCTTTTTTCGAAGGAAAAGGATGTCACTTTGGCCATTGCACTGAAATTAGGGCCGGCCATACAGCGGGAGTGGCCCACGGTGAAGATCGTCTATACCCGGACCGCGGATAATCTGCCCGGGAATGCGGCGACAAAGAACGAGGGGCTTATGAACCGGGCTATTATCGCCAACAAGGCGAGGGGTGATCTTTTTATCAGCATCCATTGCGATGCAACGGTGAAACCCGCTGGCGGTTATTACGAGAAAAGGGTTATCGGGTATTCCAAAAAGTCGGAATATGTCGTGAAGGGAAAAAGGAAGATCAAAAAAATACGCACTGTTCCCAAATTCGAGTCCTACTGGGTAAAGAATACCATGCGAGGCGCAACCACTTATATCTGGAGGGCGGATAGGAATATGGATAAATCGGAAGCCATCAACGAATTAAACGAGGATAGCAGCGGCCTGGACATGCAAGATTCCACCTTTGCCGGCTGGGATCAGGGGTCACCGGAAGCGAGAATGCGGGCGCAACTCTATGAGCAAAAGTATTTCGAGCGGAGCGCCCTGCTAGGCACATGTATCGAAGCCGCCTTTGCGCGGTCCGGCCGGCAGACCTGGGGTGTAAAACAACGGGATGTGGGAATTCGCGTGCTGGAAGCTACCGGAATGCCGAGCGTGCTCATTGAAACGGGTTATCTGAGCAATAAGGAAGAAGAAATATACCTGAACAGCCCAATGGGACAGGAAGAAGTCGTCCAGGACATATTGAGTGCATTGAAAATGTATAAGCAACAGTTGGAAACAGGAATGGTCAATGGTACGAAATAATGGTAACGGCTGCGCGTGTTGAAATGGAAATAATCTGCTCTCGCCGATCAATGTGACTACGTCGGGCCGGAGCGGATTGACCACTTGCTTGAGGAAAAAAATTTGGGTTCCGTGCTGAGTGCGTTGTTGACTTCGAAGCTTTCAAGGTAGTTAGCTTGGACCGGCGTGCTCAGGCTAACTCAAATCAGCGAAACATCGTTATTCTCGCTGGCGTTTGAATAGGCTCCCGAATCAGTCCGCGGATGAGCTTAATCGAATTGAACTGAAATAATCGAGAAAGTATTTTAAAAAGGCTCGGAAACGTGTGCCTGCAGGCCATTAACCGAGAAAAAGGGCACCTTTGATAGACGCCCATCCACCCGAAACAGCATAAGTCAATATTCCAATGGGAAGTGAGCGGTTTCCTGCACTGTAAATCTTCTAATTGGCTGGTTGTAGCATCAATTTGTGACCCTTATTTGGTCGCAGATGATATGAAGAGGAAGGGCTCCGAATAGGTCACCAACATATTTTTTATCTCTGTGTGTACTGCTTTGATTTTATTTACTTTGAACATCAATAAAATCGCGATTTGAGTATAAAAAGGGCTCATAATCAATTGATAATCAACTAATTATGAGCCTCGTGGGTCCTACTGGATTCGAACCAGCGACCTCTTCCATGTCAAGGAAGCGCTCTAACCAACTGAGCTAAAGACCCTTCCGCCATTTGGGGACTGCAAATCTCTATTAAATTCCCGGATTTACCAAAACGGAGAATGATATTATGGATCGTTTTCTTATATTGGTTCCTAGCCCGCAACTGAATCCGCATGCGACCATTTGCCATTGTTCCATGACAGTAAAAGTTCAATATAGGGACTTTGAGCCCGGCGAATTCACGGCTATAAAGGACCGGTCCTATGAGGAGACAATTGCCCTGATCGGGAGTTTTCCGTGGGTAGATCAGCGGGATAATCTTCGCGTTGGCCTGACGGGCCCGTCTGTTACGATGGAGGCGGCGACAGGCGAATTCCTTAAGCTGGCCATGTATTATAGCGGCAAGTTTATCTTGTATTATATTGACGGCCGCCATCACGAATTCATTAGGGTATTGACAAGCGTCGACGATGCCGCTTCCTCTATTCAGACATTCTTCATGGAATCGTCGTCCCCTCCAATGGATTTTACACCGAGGCAAACTTTCCTGCAACATGTCATGGTGCACTTTCGCACCGGAGATTTCACGTACCGGATGAGGCCGGCTAGGCTGACGGGCGCCATTGCATTGATTTGTCTATACCTAATGATTTCGGCCATGTTGACCTTCACCGTACTGGCCCCGGGAAAATCCGGTTTGTGGCCCTTTCTGATACCGGCGCTTGTCTTCTTTTGTTTTGCCGCCGTTCAAGTCATATTGCTCGTCAATCATTGTCGTCACGCAAGTGGTCAAGTACTTATTTTGTCGCTGGGTTTGCGGGAGTTTTCCTATGGGCCCGCCGCAAATCCCGAGCGATTTAACAAAGATGAGATCCGGCAGATTATCACACACGGTAGGCGGGCAAGGGGCGGCTATCCCGCCTTAACAAGGGTCGAGATCGCTTTTGCGGATGGGAGGTCGATCAACATCTCCTGTCTTTTCATCTCCCAGGAGGACCTGGTCGGAAAGTTCCCCGGCATCTGGCAAACTAAGGATGAAGTCTTCCTTCCCTTTATGTAACGCGGTCTTCTATACCCCCCTCCGCTTCATCTCCTTCCTGATCAACCCCAGCTCCCGCCCGGTCTGGCCGGAAACGGAGCTATTCTCCTGCGCCCGGCGCATCAGGTAAGGCACGACGTCGCGGATCGGGCCAAAGGGTAAATACTTGCTGACGGCGCAACCCGCCTTGGCGAGGTTAAACGTGATGTTGTCGCTCATCCCGTAGAGTTGTGAGAAATGGACATGCGGGTGGCCGAGCGGGAGACCCTTTCGCTGCAACAATTCGACGGTCAGCAAATTACTGTGTTCGTTATGCGAGGCCACGATCAGCGAAACCGTATCGAGCCGGTCGATGCAAAACTCCACTCCCGCATCATAATCCCGGTCGGTGGCTGCTTTGTCCGGCTGTATCGGTGACGGATAGCCCATCGCCAGCGCCCGCTTCCGCTCCTTCTCCATATATGCTCCGCGGACCAGCTTGGCGCCGAGGATAAAACCACGTTGCACCGCCGCTTCATGGGAATCCCGCAAAAAAGCGAGGCGGTCCGAGCGGTACAGCTGGATGGTGTTGTAGACCACCGTCCGGCCCCGGTTGAATTCATCCATCATGCGGATGGTCAGGACATCGACCGGGTCCTGGATCCAGGTTTCTTCTGCGTCTATAAGCACGCCGACCTTTTGTTCCGCGCCCTCCCGGGCGATCAGCCGCATCCGCTCGCCTACCCGCTCCCATTCGGCCCGTTCGTCCGGCGTCAGGTCTTGCAAGACCCGCTCGTATCGCCGCATCAGGCTGCCGGAACAGGTCTTCATCGCTGCATCCAGCTTTTCCAGCAACGCGAACCGCGCCAGGCCCGTCACCTTTACGCTCATAAAAGGGATATTCGGCTGGGTGGCGGCATAGTCGATCACCCGGTTGAACTCAGTGACGGCATGATCGAATCCTTCTTCCCCGTTGTGTCCTCCTTCGACGCCATAGTCCAGGATAACCTGAACGTGATATTCGCCCAATTTTCTCGCCACAGCTGCCGTCTCTTCCAGGGTCTCGCCGCCGACGAACTGTGCGAAAAGGGTCTTTCGCACCAGCCCCTTTATCGGCAACCCCGACCGGATCAACCAGGGTGTAACCCGGGTACCCAGCCAGACCAGCGGGGAGTACCCCATGCTTCCAAACAACCGTGCCGCCCGCTTCAACTCCTTATCCGATTTATATTCAAATGCGTTTGCCGTATTCTCGAAAGAAACCATTCCGTCCAGATTTGCCGGCAAAGGTAGGGAAAACGGCCCGAGGCCGATTCGACCGAAATTTCTTTACCTTCGGCAGATGGGAAAATACTACTACACATGCGCGGGCCCGGGACTGCCCGGCCTGCGTCTGCCCGGCCTGCGTCTGCCGGGACTGCTGCTGCCGGCGCTGCTCCTTCTTTTGTCGTGCCACCCGGCAACTCATTACGACACCATCATCCATAACGGCATGATCTATGACGGAACCGGTCGGGCGCCCTATAAAGGAGACATAGCTGTCAGCGGTGACACGATCGCCTTTATCGGCGATCTATCCGACGGGAAGGCAACCAACTACATCGACGCCAAAGGCATGGCGGTCAGCCCGGGGTTCATCGATATGCAAAGCCAGTCTATGATCTCGCTCCTTCAGGACGGCCGCTCGATGGGTGCCATTCGCCAGGGGGTCACCCTGGAGATATTCGGTGAAGGAAGCTCGGAAGGTCCGTTTACAGATAGTATGAAAGCGATGGAACGTCGGAACCAGGGTGACATCAAATACGACGTGACGTGGACGACGCTGAAGGACTATCTTCAAACGCTGCAGAACAAGGGTGTCTCCACCAATGTCGCCTCCTTTGTCGGCGCGGCCACTCTTCGGGAAAATGTCGTCGGGTTCGACAACCGCACCCCGGATTCCGCACAGCTGGAGAAAATGAAGGCGCTTACCCGGCAGGCCATGGAAGATGGCGCGCTTGGCATCGGCTCCGCGCTTATTTATGCCCCGGGCAGCTACGCCCAGACCCCCGAGCTGACCGAAATCTGTAAAGTGGCGGCCGGGTATGGGGGTTGTTATATCTCGCATGTCCGCAGCGAAGGCAACCAGCTGCTCCAGGCGGCCGACGAGCTCATCCGGATCTCCCGTGATGCGCAGATCCCGGGGATCTTTTATCACCTCAAAGCGGCGGGGAAGAGCAATTGGTATAAAATGGATCCGCTGATCGTCAAGATCGACAGCGCCCGCAAGGCCGGCCTGAATATTTCCGCCTGCATGTACACCTATACGGCCGGCGCTACCGGCTTTGACGCGTCGATGCCTACGGACGTCCAGGCCGGGGGGCTTGACAAATGGATTGAGCGGTTGAAGGATCCGGCCACCCGAAAGAAAGTCATCGCCGAAATGAAGACCCCTACAGACAAATGGGAGAACCTCTACCTGGGTGCGGGAGCCGACAACATCATCTGCACGGGGTTCCGGCAGGACTCGCTCAAATATCTCACGGGAAAACGGTTGGGCGAAATCGCCCGGATGCGGGGCAAGACCCCGGAAGAGACGATCATCGACCTCGTCATCCAGGACCACTCGCGCGTGGAGGTTATCTATTTTCTAATGAGCGAGGACAATGTGAAAAAAGAGATCCGGCTGCCTTATATGACCTTCGGCTCCGACGAAGCCAGCATGGCTCCCGAAGGCGTTTTCCTGAAGAACAGCTGTCATCCCCGCGCTTACGGCAATTTCGCGCGACTGCTGGGAACCTATGTGCGGGAGGATAAGCTGCTCACGCTGGAAGATGCGATCCACAAGCTGACCGGGATGCCCGCGGCGCTGCTGCGGCTGAAGAAGCGCGGGGAGCTGCGCGTTGGCAACTATGCCGATGTCGTCGTTTTTGATCCGGCGACGATCCATGCCAACTCAACCTATGAGAAACCCCATCAGCTTGCGGATGGCGTCTCCGACGTTCTGGTCAACGGCACCATCGTGTTAAAGGACGGCACCCATACGGGCGCCAAACCGGGCCGCGTCGTATACGGTCCAGGGTACAAAGGCAATTAAACATCCGTACATGCAAATCCTCCGCACTGACATCTACCAGTTCAGCATTCCCATGCACCCCTTCACCATTGCGACGGGTACCATGGACCATGCTCAGAATACCCTGATCCATATCCATACCGACGCGGGTTATCATGGCGTCGGTGAATGTTCCGCCTTTCCGATGATCGTCGGCGAAACCCAGGCTACCTGTTTTGAAATGGCCAAAGACTTCGCCAGATGCTGGAAAGGAAAGGATGCGCTCCACATCGAACGACGCATGCAGGAATTGCATGACCTGACTGCGTTCAACTCCACGATAAAAAGCGCCTTTGACATGGCCCTCCATGACCTGGCGGCAAAAGCGGCCGGACAGCCGCTATATAAATACCTCGGCGGAAAAAAGAGGTTACTCGAAACCGACCTGACCATCGGGATCGACACGCCGGGCAACATGGCTCAGACAGCTGTCAAATTCAAAGCCGACGGTGTCCGGATGATCAAGATCAAATTGGGCAAAAACGGCCCGGAGGATGTAGAACGTGTCCACCGCATACGCGATGCCGTGGGTCCGGATATCATCCTGCGCATCGACGCCAACCAGGGTTGGAGCTTCGATACTTCAAGGCTTGCCCTGCAGGCGATGGGATCGCTGAACATTCAGTTTTGCGAACAGCCAATGCGCCATTGGAACGATCATCTTCTGCCGGAACTCCGGCGACTGTCCCCCATAAAGCTCATGGCGGATGAAAGCGTTTTCGACCACCACGATGCCGAACGGCTCATTGCGGCCGACGCCTGCGACTTTGTCAACATCAAGTTTGCAAAATCCGGCGGCATCCTCGAGGCCACCCGCATTAATGCCTCCTGTGAAAGGAGCGGCATCGCCTGTATGATGGGTGGGATGCTGGAAAGCCGTATAGCGCTCACGGCCTTTGCCCACTTCGCCCTGGCACATGACAATATCCGCTTCCACGATATGGATACCTGTCTGTTGGGTCATACGGCCGACCCGGTCACCGGTGGAGTGCAATACCGCGGTTATTTACTTGAAGTTCCCGATTCGCCCGGCATAGGCGCCGATGCGGATCACGCGTTCCTGCGTCAGTGCGAATCTATCACCGTATGACATTATCTTTGCACGCAAACCCGAGCGGATGAAACCAAAAGCAAAAACAGCCAAAGAGTCACTCATCATCATGACCGAACTCGTTCTTCCAAATGATACGAACGTATTTGGTAACCTGATGGGTGGCCGCCTGATGTACTGGATGGATATCGCCGCGGCATTGTCCGCGGGAAAACATTGCAATGCCCCGGTCGTGACCGCTTCGGTAGACAATATCTCCTTCGAAAACCCCATCAAACTCGGCAACGTGGTTCATATCGAGGCTAAAGTGAGCCGGGCCTTTAATACGTCCATCGAGGTCCACATGAAGGTCTGGGGAGAAGATCATACCCAGCAATACAAGTATAAAAGCAACGAAGCCTACTATACCTTCGTGGCCCTGGATCCCAATCGAAAACCGCGTCCCGTTCCGGATCTGGTAGCGGAGACCGAGGAAGAAAACAGGATGTATGAGGGCGCGCTACGCCGGAGACAGTTACGGCTGATCCTGGGTGGAAAAATGAAACCGGAGGATGCCGGGGAGTTAAAAGCGCTGTTTATGAAATAGGCGCTGCGGGTCTCATGAATTTCTTGCTTTGCTCGATGGCATCCATCACCTGTTCCAATATCTTCTCCGCGGGCGCATCGTAGTCGATCTCCAGCGGCGGCTTGAACCGCACGCTCAGCTGTACGCCCCGCTTTTTGAACTTCAATCCTTTTTTATTAAACGCCCGCCAGAACCCGCCGATCACAACGGGGATCACGATGGGGCGGTTTTGTTTTATGATCAGTGCCGTCCCCTTCCGGCCGGGGGCAAATGCCTTGGTCGTTCCCTGCGGAAAGGTGATCACCCAACTATCCTGCAGCGCCCGCGTGATCTTTCGCGTATCGGAGGGATCCAACCCTTTTCTAACCTCCTTACTTTCTTTGTTCCAGGTCCGGCGAACAGTCAACGCGCCTGCCATCGTAAAGAGCCGGCTAACCCATGTAGCCCGCATGGTCTCCTCGGCAGCAACGTAATAGACGTTTGTAAATGGGTTTAACAGGTAATAGGGCAGCCCGAGCCGGTCGCGCTTTCCCCATTTGACGGCGCAGAAAATATGGAGGAAGGTGATGACATCCGCGAAATAAGTCTGATGATTGCTTACAAACAATACGTTCCCCTTTGGCAGCCGCCGCAAATGGTCCGTGCCGGAGATCCTGAGCCGGTTGACGATCGTCAGACCCGGATAAGACACCGTGCCCACGATGGCGTATACCATCTTCCGGACAAAACGAAAACGCTTGAGACGATCTCTTAGGCTCATGTGTGTGACGTAGGAGATTTGGCCTGCCTATCGAAAGTACGAATCTTTGAGCGATTCGGAGCATCTCTTTACCTTTGGCGCGTATGCAACTAAACACCGTCATTTTCGACATGGATGGTCTTCTTATCGATTCCGAACCCTACTGGCAGCAAGCGGGCATGGAGACGCTCCGCCAATTCAATGTGACGCTCGAGCCGATCCAATATCATCACACCACCGGGCTGCGGACTCCCGAATGGCTCGACTACTGGTTCGGTTATTTCGGTATCGACAAAACGCTGATTCCCGCCGCAGCCGCTGCATTGCATGAAAATGTGTTCGAAAAGATCCGCGATTTTGCCGAGCCGATGCCCGGTGTTCGCCAGGTGCTCGATCTTTTTCGGGCGCATCGATTCCGCATCGGACTGGCGACTTCCTCACCGCTTGAGCTGGCAAATATCGTGACCGGCAAGCTGGAGATCGGCGATTATTTCGACGCGGTTACATCCGCCGGAGATCTGCCGTTTGGCAAGCCGCATCCGCAGGTTTATATGAATTGTGCGGCTGAACTTGGGGCGGCGCCGCTCGAATGCCTGGCCTTTGAGGATTCGTTCAATGGCCTCATCGCGGCCAAGGCCGCACGGATGAGATGTGTGGCCGTCCCGGTTGCGGACCAATATGCGCTGCCCAAATGGGGTGCGGCAGATCTCAAACTCTATTCACTGTTGGATTTTACGGGGGAAAATCTGCGCGCGCTCGGCGGATAAGGGGCAAAAAAAGGCCCCGCGAAGCGGGGCCTTGTATGGCAGTAAAACCCAATGTTACTTTTTCTCTTCACCACCCGCGGGAGCTGCACCGGGAGCGCCGGCAGGAGCTGAGCCCGGAGCGGCGGCAGGACTTGCGCCGGGGGCGCCGCCTTGTACACCGTGATCCTTCTCTTCCTGCTTCAGCTTTTCCTTGATCGATGCCAACGCGCCGAGATCACCGAGGGTCGGCTTTTCCACCTTGCTCTGGATATTCTTCACCGCCTTACGCGTCTTGTCGGCGTCAGCGCGTTGTTCCTTACGCTGCGCTTCGCGTTCTTCGGTTTTCACCTGTTCCCAGATCCGGGTATGGGAAAGCACGATACGCTTTTCATTACGATCGAATTCGATCACCATGAACGGCGCCGTTTCATCGGCCACGATCTGTTTGCCGTCTTCCTTGTTGAGGTGACGGTTAGGCGCGAACCCTTCCAGTCCGTAGGGCAATTGAACGATAGCACCCTTGTCATCTCGACGGATGACAAGACCTTCATGGATGGAGCCGACAGCGAATGTTTCCTCCAGCGCATTCCAGGGATCTTCTTCCAGTTGTTTGTGGCCAAGCTGGAGTTTGCGGTTGTCCTTGTCGATGCCGAGGATCATCACGTCGATGTGATGGCCGACTTTTGTATACTCGGATGGGTGATTGAAGCGTTTCAGCCAGCTCAGGTCGCTGATGTGGATCATCCCGCCGATACCCGGCGCCAGTTCCACAAACACGCCATAGGGGGTGATATTTTTTACCAGGCCATTGTGACGGCTGCCGACCGGGAATTTCTCCTGGATCGTATTCCAGGGGTCTTCGCTCAGCTGTTTGATGGACAGGCTCATCTTGCGGGCATCCTTATCAAGGGTAACCACTTTAGCGTTATGCTCGTCACCCAGCTTGAAGAATTCCTTTGCATTGATCGGCGTATTCGCCCAGGTGATCTCGCTGACATGCACCAGACCTTCTACGCCCGGCATGATCTCCAGAAATGCACCATAGTCTTCGATATTGACGACGCGCCCCTTGACGATCTCGCCTTCCTTGATGGTCGGTGGCAATACGTCCCAGGGATGCGGTGTAAGCTGCTTCAGACCCAGGCTGATCCGCTTCTTGCCGTCGTCGAAATCCAGTACCACCACCTGTAGTTTCTGATCCAGTTTCAACACCTCGCTCGGATGGCTGATACGTCCCCAGCTGATATCGGTGATATACAGCAGGCCGTCCAATCCACCCAGGTCCATAAAGGCGCCAAAGTCCGTGATATTCTTGATCGTACCTTCCAGTACCTGACCCTTCTCCAGCTTGCTGATGATCTCGGCACGCTGTGCTTCGATATCGCTTTCAATAAGAGCCTTGTGAGATACGACCGCATTCTTGATCGCTTCGTTGATCTTAACGACCTTGAATTCCATGGTCTTTCCAACAAATTGATCGTAATCCGTAACCGGCTTCACGTCGATCTGCGATCCGGGCAGGAAGGTCTCCATTCCGAAGACGTCGACGATCAGGCCGCCTTTTGTCTTGCTGGTGACCGTACCCGTGACAACCTCACCGGTGCGATGTACTTCCACAATCTTTTCCCAGGCACGGGTGATCCGCGCCTGCTTACGGCTCAGATGCAGATGACCTTCTCGGTCCTCCTTTTCAATTACCATTACCTCCACTTCATCCCCTGTCCTCAGGTTGGGCAGGTCCCGGAATTCATTGAGGGAGACCAGGCCATCGCTCTTGAATCCGATGTTCACTACCACATCGGTCTTGGTCAGACCTACAACGAGGCCCTTGACCAGTTCTCCGTCCGTGATAGCCACAAACGTGTCTTCATACACTTTGTCGTACTTGGATTTTTCTTCCTTGGTGTACACGGCCACGTTCCGTTTGTCGATACTCCAGTCAAAATCATCATGTGCAGTCTGCACAGGCACAGGCCCTTTTGATGTCGCTGTAGACTCCGCCGCGGCAGTTGCAACGGCCGTCTCCTGTGATTCAGCGTTTGAGTTAACAATATTGTTTTCGGACATAAATAGTAAACCCCGAGGTTTTTAATTCGGGGTAGCAAAGTTACGACAAAATTATCGGAAAATGATGGGTTTCGCGGGTGCGCGGGTTTCGCGGGTGCGCCAGGGCGGGTGCGCGGGGCGGGTTTCGCGGCGCGTCAAAAAGATGCGCATAATTTCAAATCATGCGCATAAATTTAGCGGGAATCAAAAAACACCTAGCCCAGCGGGCGTGGTTTTCGCGGGCGCGGGCGCGTGGGTTTCGCGGGCGCGGGCGCGTGGGTTTCGCGGGCGCAAGCGCGCGGTTTTCGCGGGCGCAGGCGCGTGGGTTTCGCAGCCGCGGTTTTCGCAGGCGCAAGTGGATGAAATCCTTTTCCGCTCGCCGACCCCGAGCCGTCGAAAGAAGACATATTCCGTTCGCGCCAACCCCAACCCCGCAACCACACTCACTCACATTTGCTCACCGTTTGGACCGATCTCCCCTTCCCAGGCATTAGCCAGCTTTTTTTGCAGGGTCCAGTGATGACCAAAAGGATCCTCAAAAGACCCCTGGCGATAGCCATATTCGTAGTCCTTCATCGGGCTTCTCAGGATAGCACCCGCCGCTAACGCATTGTCCATCAATGGATCAGGATTGTCCAGGAAAACACCAAGTTCCACGGTCGTCCCGCCGACCGTCTGCGGCGCCCGTTCTTTGCCCGGCCCCGGCATCTCCTCATGCAAATGGAAGGTCATCCCTTCGAACGACAGCTCGGCCACGTGGATCGAGCCGTCCTCGTTCCTGACGATCAGAACCTCTTCCGCTCCAAACGCTTTTTTGTAAAATTCGACAGCGGGGGCAACCACTTTGAGGGACAAGCAAGGCGCAAAGGCCGGCTTTCCATTATCCGGATTCTTTTCCATATGAATAAAAGTCATTTTTTATACTATCCGCCACGATCCAGCCGCTTGTCCAGGCGTGCTGGAAATTAAATCCTCCCGTAATGCCATCGACGTCGAGGATCTCCCCGGCGAAGTGGAGGCCGGGAACCTTCCGGCTTTTACAAGTAAGCGGATCGACCTCCGTCACCCGCACCCCTCCCGCCGTCACGAACTCCTCCTTAAAGGTAGTCTTTCCCGCGATCGGGTATTCTGCCGCCCATATAAAGCTTACCAGTTTGTTGAGGTCCTTTGCCGGCAAATCGGCCCACCGAAGCCCTTCGGGGATCCTGGCTAACCCAACCCAATATTCCCACAATCGCTGCGGGATATCAAAAGGATTTCCCTTCCACACCAACCGTGCGGCCCGGTCATATCGAACCTCCTGCATGTGGCCTCTCAATTGCTGCTCGGACAGGTCGGGCAGCCAGTTCACCCGGATGGAAAAGCGATAGCCGGTCGCCGACAATTCCCGGGCGCCCCACGCCGAAAGGCGCAGTATCACCGGCCCGCTCAGGCCCCAATGGGTGATCAGCAGCGGGCCCCTTTCCACCAGACGGCTGCCCGAAACCTTCACTTGTACATCTGGCACGGATATGCCCATAAGCCGGGTTATCGGATCCCCGGGCAGGTTGAATGTGAAGAGGGAAGGCACCGGTTCCTCGATCGAATGGCCTAGCTTCCTGATCCAGTCGAACATCCCGGATTTTGGATATCCCCCGCAGGCGACGCAGATGTAGTCGGCGCGCATTTCGCGCCCGTCCGCCAACCTTACCTGGAAATCGCCGTTGACCGCGACCTCGCGGACTTCTGCGTGCATCCGGACTTCGACCCCATACCGGTTCAACTCGTGCATGAGGCAGTCGATGATGGTTTGTGACGAGTCGGTTACCGGGAACATTCGCCCGTCGGCTTCCGTCTTGAGGGCCACGCCCCGATCCGAAAACCAGCCGACCGTATCGGCTACACCCCACCGGAAGAGGGCCTTCCGCACGAAATGTTGCCCCCGCGGATAGCGCCTGGCCATCTCCGTAATATCGAAGCAGGAATGCGTCACGTTGCAACGCCCGCCCCCGCTGACTTTGACCTTGCCGAGCAGTTTGCCGGTCTTTTCCACAACGGTCACCCGCAGACCCGGACACACCCGGGCTGCATTGACGGCGCAAAAGACGCCGGCGGCGCCACCACCGATTACCACAAGATGTTTGGGAACTGCGCACATACTGCGCTATGAAAGTACGACGGCTTCTCCGGTAACCAGATGCGGATTCGCTTTTTCTGCCGCTTCAATGATGCTGTAATCCGAGAGGATATCCGCTTTGTTCTTCTGCACGGCAACGTCATGCTCGAAATGCACCGAAGGCTGGTGATCCGACGTACGGACCGTCCAGCCATCCCGTTCAGTATAGACCTCTTTTTTGCCAAGGTTGATCATGGGCTCGATCGCCAGTACCAGCCCTTCCTTCAGCTTCGCACCGGATCCCCGGCGGCCATAGTTGGGTACCTGGGGGTCTTCATGCAGATGACGGCCCAGCCCGTGGCCGACCAACTCGCGGACTACGCCATAGCCGTACTTTTTTTCGGTATGCTCCTGGATCGCGTAGGAAATATCTCCGACCCGGTTACCCGCCACCGCCTTTTCGATACCCTTATACAACGCCTCCTTGGTAACCCGGATCAATTGCATAATCTCCGGGCCGGGGTCGCCGATGGCAAACGTATAAGCATGATCGCCATGATAGCCTTTTTTTATGACCCCAATGTCGATGGAGATGATATCGCCTTCCTGCAGGGGACGGTCATTGGGAAATCCATGTACGACCACGTCATTCACGGAGATACAGGAAGCAAAGGGATAGCCGCGATAATTAAGAAAGGAGGGGACCGCGCCATGGTCCCGGATGTATTCGCCGATCAGTTTTTCCAACTGCAGCGTCGTCACCCCCGGCTTCAATACTTTGGCCGCCTCTGCGAGCGTCTGGCTGACCAGCCTTGCGCTGTCCCGCATCAACTCAATTTCCGCCGGTGTTTTATAATGGATCATGACTGTTGTGTCGCTATATCACGGCGTTGGATACGGGAGACTGGCGTCCCTGGATCCGGCCGCTCTTCATCAACCCGTCATACTGGCGCATGAGCAGTTGGGTTTCTACCTGCTGCAACGTATCGAGGATGACCCCTACCATAATCAGCAACGAGGTGCCTCCAAAGAACGCGGCAAAACCCTGCGTCACGCCAAGGCGCTGAGCGAAGCCCGGCAGAATACCGACGATCGCCAAAAGGAATGCCCCCGGTAGCGTGATCCTGTCCATGACCGAACCGATGTAGTCGGCCGTAGGCTGCCCCGGCTTGACGCCCGGGATGAAGCCGTTGTTGCGCTTAAGGTCTTCGGCGATTTGTTTTGGATTGAATATAAGGGCCGTGTACAGGAAGGTAAACCCGATGACGATCGTGCCATAGACGACCATATGCACCCAATCCCGGGGATCGGAAAACACCCGGGCAATGCCCTTGGTGGCTTCGAAGCCGGAAAATATCGTCGGCAGGAACATGATGGCCTGCGCGAAAATGATCGGCATAACGCCGGCGCTGATGACCTTCAGCGGCAGGAACTGCCGCGCGCCACCGAACTGCCGGTTACCTACGATTTGTTTCGCATAATTGACCGGCACTTTCCGCACGCCGACGGTCAGGATGATCAATCCCATGATGATCGCCACCATGACGGCAACTTCGATCACGAAGATCAGGATACCGCCGCTGCCGATCGTCAGCTTGGACTGCCATTCATTCCAGAACGAATTCGGCAGCCGGGCCAGGATCCCGATCATGATGATCAGGGAGGTACCGTTACCCAATCCCTTATCGGTGATCTTCTCACCCAGCCACATGACAAATAGGGTGCCGGCAGTGAGGACGATCGGTGTCGTCAGCCAGAAATAGGCGCTGAACGATTCCAGGATAGCTCCTCCTTTCCCCATGTTCTTCAGATAGGTCACATAGGCATAGGCCTGTACGAACGTAACCAAAACCGTGAGGTACCGGGTCCACTGATTGATCTTCTTTTGGCCGCTTGCCCCTTCCTTTTGCACTTTTTGCATCTGGGGGATCAGGATCGTCATCAATTGCATGAAGATCGAAGCCGAGATGTACGGCATGATACCCAGCGCAAGAATGGAGGCTTGCGAAAAAGCTCCGCCGGAAAAGGCGTCGATCAACCCGAGCGCACCGCTCTTGGCGCCGCTCAGCGCCTGCAGTTTGTGCGGATCGATACCCGGCAGGACAACATAGGTACCCAATCGGTAGACAAATATCAGTGAGAGCGTCACAATGATCTTATTTCTAAGATCATCGATGCTCCAAATATTTCTAAGCGTTTGAAAGAATTTCTTCACGGGAACACATCGTTTTAAAAGTACAAAGACGCATCACTCGATGCGTCCATGCAAGTTACGCAAAATTACTTTAGTATTTCGACCGTTGCACCCAGCCCCTCGATCGCCGTCTTTGCCTTCCCGCTCACTGCGTTGACCTTGAAGGGGATCTTCGACTTCAGCTCGCCGGCGCCCAGTACCTTAACCAGGTCGGTCTTGCTGATTAATCCGTTGATATACAGATTTTCAGGAGTAAATTCGGTGAGGCTGTATTTTTCCACCAACTGGTCGATCTGACCCAGGTTGAACACTTTATACTCGACCCGGTGGATATTGTTGAAACCGCGCTTGGGTATCCGGCGCTGGATCGGCATTTGACCACCTTCGTGCGCCATCTTCCGCTGATATCCCGCCCGGCTTTGTCCACCTTTGTTCCCTTTTGTAGACGTACCGCCTTTACCGGAAGCTTCGCCCCGGCCAAGCCGTTTTTCTTTATGCGTTGCGCCTTTTGCAGGCCGGATCGTGTGTAGTTGCATTTTTGTTGATTTAGACTTACGGGGAATCGCCCCTCGCGAGCGGCGTCATCGCCGCTAAAAAATTATTTTACCGCTTCCACTTTCACCAGGTGCTCGACCATCCGGACCATACCCAGGATCTGTGGCGTAGCTTCGACCTCTTTGGAATTGTGAAGCTTGTTAAGCCCCAGCGCCCTCAATGTTTGTTTCTGACGCTCCGGCCGGTCAATGCCGCTCTTGATTTGCGTGATCTTGATCTTTGCCATGACATTAATGTTTAAACCTTGCCGAACCCGGCGGGTCCGGAGGCCGGTACTATTTATCCGTTGAAAACCTTCTTTAACGAGATATGACGGGTCTTACCGACGGAAATCGGTTCGCGAAGCATCGCCAGCGCCTTGAAAGTGGCTTTCACCACGTTGTGCGGATTTGCAGAACCCAGGGATTTAGCCAGCACGTCCGTTACACCCGCACTTTCCAGTACCGCGCGCATCGAGCCGCCCGCGATCACTCCCGTACCGTGAGCGGCCGGCTTGATCAGCACCTTTGCGGCGCCTTCCTTGGCCAACTGGTCGTGCGGGATGGTACCGTGATGGACCGGAACCTTGATCAGGTTCTTCTTGGCGTCCTCGATCCCCTTGGTGATCGCCTCCTGAACTTCCTTGGCCTTACCGAGCCCGTGGCCAACCACGCCGTTTTCATTGCCGACTACCACTAAGGCAGAGAAGCTGAAAGCCCGGCCCCCTTTGGTCGTCTTGACCACCCGATTGATCGCTACCACTTTTTCCTTCAGTTCGAGGTCTCCCGCTTTAACTCTGTTTAAGATTACTTGTGACATTGTACTTATTTACAAATTCAATTGATACTTCCAATAATTTAGAATTTCAGTCCGCCTTCCCGTGCGCCGTCGGCCACTGCCTTTACACGCCCGTGGTACAGGTAGCCGCCGCGATCGAACGTCACGTCGTGCAATCCCAACTCGCCTGCTTTCCGGGCGATAGCCGCACCGACCAGCTTGCTCTTCTCGACCTTCGTTCCCTTTTGCGCCTGGATATCCTTATCCCGGGAGGAAGCGGATGCCAGGGTCTTGCCGGCACTGTCGTCGATCAGCTGCGCATAGATATCGCTGTTGCTCCGGAATATCGACAGCCGTGGCCGTCCGGTCGTACCCGTAATCTTCTTACGGACGCGGAACTTGATCTTTTCTCTTCTGAGTGCTTTCGTATCCATAATAATTTTATTTTCAGATTATTTACCAGCCGCTTTACCCGCTTTCTTCCGCACGACCTCACCCACATAACGGACCCCTTTGCCCTTGTACGGTTCGGGTTTCCGCAGGCTCCGGATCTTGGCAGCCACCTGGCCGATCAGTTGCTTGTCCACTCCTTCCAGCGAGATCTTCGGGTTTTCCCCTTTCTCCTGTGACGTCGCCAGTTTCAGCTCTTTGGGAACTTCGAAGATGATGTTGTGCGAATATCCCAGCGCCAGGTCGAGGATATTCCCCTGGTTGGACGCTTTGAAACCCACACCAATCAGCTCCAGTTGGCGTTTGTATCCTTCCGTAACTCCCTTTACCATATTGGACACCAGCGCCCGGTAAAGCCCGTGCAGCGCTCGGTGGCGGATCTGGTCGGTGGGACGGCTGAAATATACATGGTCCTCCTTCACTTCGACCGTGATATCCCGGTCGATCTCCTGCTTGAGTTCCCCTTTGGGACCCTTCACGGTCAGTTGGTTGTGTTGTCCTACCGTTACCGTTACCCCTTTGGGCAGAGCGATCGGCTGTTTACCTATACGAGACATGGTACCTTGATTTTAAAATTTTAATAAACGTAGCACAGCACTTCGCCACCTACATTCTGCGTTTTTGCTTCCTTATCGGTCATTACTCCCTTGGAAGTAGACAGGATCGCTACACCCAAACCGTTCTTCACGCGGGTGAATTCGGAAGGACTGGCGTACTGACGCAGACCAGGACGGCTGATCCGCTCCAACGACTTGATAGCGGGCTCTTTTGTAGCCGGGTCATACTTCAGCGCGATCTTGATCACGCCCTGCTTGTTGTCATCCTCGAACTTGTACTTCAGGATATAGCCCTTGTCATACAGGATCTCGGTCATCCGCTTTTTCAGGTTGGATGCAGGGATCTCCACGATCCGGTGATTCGCCAGTTGCGCATTCCGGATTCTTGTCAGAAAATCTGCTATAGGATCAGTAACCATTTTATATTCATTTTTGCGTTCGCGGACCACAAGCCCGCGTGATTAATATCGAAACAATTTACCAGCTGGCCTTCCGGACACCCGGGATCTTACCCTGAAGCGCCATATCCCGGAAGATAACCCTGGAGATGCCGAAATACCGGATATATCCCCTGGGCCGCCCCGTCAACTGACACCGGTTGTGCAGACGCACGGGTGACGCGTTCCTCGGCAATTGGTCCAGCGCCTTGTAATCACCGGCGGCTTTCAAAGCGGCGCGCTTTTCAGCATATTTTGCTGTCATCGCTTCCCTTTTCCTTTGTCTCGCCTTTACAGACTCTTTAGCCATGTTTTATCTTTTTTTAAGTTTAATCTTTTTTCGCCCCGCGGAAAGGCATGCCCAGCTCTTTCAACAGCTCATATGCCTCTTCGTTGGTCCCGGCGGTGGTCACAAACGTTATGTCCATGCCGGTGATCTTGTTGACTTTGTCGATGTCGATCTCGGGGAAGATGATCTGCTCGGTGATCCCCAGCGTATAATTGCCGCGGCCATCGAAGGATTTCTCGTTGATCCCCTTGAAATCGCGGACCCGGGGCAGCGCCGTCGAAACGAGCCGGTCCAGGAACTCGAACATTTTCTCGCCACGCAGGGTCACTCTTGCGCCGATCGGCATGTTCTTCCGCAGCTTGAAGTTGGAGATGTCCTTCTTCGACTGTGTTGTCACCGCCTTCTGGCCGGTGATCTGCGACAGCTCTTCCACCGCCACTTCCACCAGCTTTTTATCGGTGACCGCGCCGTTGACGCCGCGGTTGATGCAAATCTTCTCCAGTCTGGGCGCCTGCATCACCGTGGTATAGTTGAACTTCTTCATGAGGGCAGGTACAACTTCTTTCTTGTACTTTTCTGCCAGCCGCGGAGTGTATTTTACCGTGCTCATTTGATTACCTCCCCTGATTTTTTAGCGATCCGAACTAATTTTCCGTCTTCCCGGGAGCGCGTTACCTTCGAGGGGCCGCCGCTCTTGGCGTCCCACAACAGTACGTTGGAGATATGGATCGGCGCTTCTTTTTTCACGATCCCGCCCTTGGTGTTCTGTGCCGAAGGTTTTGTGTGTTTGGTCACGATGTTTACCCCTTCCACCAATACTTTGGCTTCATCGGGATACACTTCCAGGACTTTACGGGACTTTTTCGGGTCCTTGTCGTCACCGGTGATCACGACCACGCTGTCCCCTTTCTTGATATTAAACTTCGGTTTGAATCTGTTGCTCATTGCTATATATTTTGTCTCTCCGAACTAAAGCACTTCGGGAGCAAGTGAAATAATTTTCATATACCCCTTGTCGCGCAGTTCTCTGGCGACCGGTCCGAAGATGCGCGTACCCCGGGGTTCGTCGGATGCAGTCAGCAATACCACCGCATTGTCATCGAAGCTGATATAGCTGCCATCCTTCCGACGTAATTTCTTTTTGGTCCGGACGATCACGGCTTTGGCTACGGTACCTTTCTTGATCCCGCCGGAAGGTAGGGCGTCCTTAACAGTGACAACGATCTTGTCCCCAATCCCCGCATAATCCTGGCCGCTATTGCCCAATACGCGGATGCACAACACTTCCTTGGCGCCGCTGTTATCAGCCACATTTAACCTGCTTTCTTGCTGAATCATATCATTTAGCTTTATGCGGACGCGCAGCCCGCCGGTTCATCAATATTTTATTTGGCTTTCTCGACCACCTCTACCAGACGCCAACGCTTGGTCTTGCTCAGGGGACGGCTCTCCATGATCCTCACTACATCGCCAACACCGCACTCATTCTTTTCATCGTGAGCGTGGAAGCTGGTCGTCTTTTTCACGAACTTCCCGTAGATCGGGTGTTTCACCTTCCTTTCGACAGTGACGGTGATGGTCTTCGCCATTTTGTTGCTCTTTACCACCCCGATCCTGGTCTTGCGCAAATTTCTTTCAACCATTGTATTAGCTTTTTGCATTATTAACTTGGTTCAGCCGCGTCCTCAGCCGGGCGATATCCTTCCGCAAGGCACGGATGCTCATCGGGTTCTCCAGCGGAGAGATCGCGTGTGCAAACTCGAGCTTCTTCAGCCGCAATTCATCTTCCTGGATGCGGGCTTTCAGATCCACCTCATTCAGATCCTTCAGGCTGTTGACAAATTCGATTTTCTTTGACATCGTATAACTTTTTTCTGTTCTGTTTATTTTTTCACCACAGCCACCTCGGCAGCCACATCCCGCCGCACAACGAACTTCGTCTTAACCGGGAGCTTCTGTGCCGCGAGTTCGAGTGCTTCCTTCGCCACCGCCAGCGGTACACCGTCTGCCTCGAACAGGATACGCCCCGGTTCAATCACCGCCGCCCAATATTCAGGGTTACCTTTACCTTTACCCATACGCACTTCCAACGGCTTCTTCGTGATCGGTTTGTCAGGGAAAACACGGATCCAGACCATTCCCTCCCTCTTCATACCCCGGCTCAACGCCTGACGGGCCGCTTCCAGCTGACGATTGGTAAGCCAGATCGCCTCCAGGGTCTTCAAAGCATACGAACCAAACGCAATAGTGGTTCCCCGCTTGGCCACCTCACGGATCCGGCCTTTCTGTGCTTTCCTATGCTTGGTTCTTTTGGGTTGTAACATCTTAGAATTATTTTCTTGTTATCTCAAACTTGTATTCTTGTTCCCGTCGACTAACGGCGCCCGCCGCTGCCGCCCGGTCTGCGATCTCCGCCGCCCGGTCTGCGGTCCATGCCACCGCCGCTGCTGCGGCGATCACCACTGCCGCTACGACCCCGGTCTCCGCCCCGGTCACTTCCACGACGGTCGTCGCGATGATCGCGATGATCCCGGTGATGACCGTGATCCCCGTCTCTCCGATCTCTTCTGTCGCTCACGTCGCTCTTGCCGCCGACGAAGTTGGGGTTCAAATCCCGCTTGGTCAGCACTTCGCCCTTGCAAATCCACACCTTGATACCGATCTTGCCATATACGGTCAGCGCAAATACGTTTGCATAGTCGATGTCCATGCGAAGGGTATGCAGCGGCGTCCGGCCTTGCTTGATCTCTTCGGTACGGGCAATTTCAGCGCCGCCCAGCCGGCCGGATACCTTGATCTTGATCCCTTCCGCACCCATGCGAAGTGCCGAAGCGATCGCCATCTTGATCGCCCGCTTATAATTGATCCGGTTTTCGATCTGGCGGGCGATCGTATCCCCGACAATATTCGCATCCAGCTCGGGCCGGCGGATTTCGAGGATATTGATCTGCACGTCGTCTTTCCCTGTCAGCTTCTTCAGCTCTTCCTTGATCCGGTCAACCTCGCCACCGCCCTTGCCGATGATGATCCCCGGCTTGGACGTGTGGATCGTCACGATGAGCTTGTTCAGCGTCCGCTCAATGACGATCTTGGCAATGCCACCCTTATTGATACGGGCATTCAGGTAGGTCCTGATCTTGTTGTCTTCGATCAACTTGGAAGCATAGTCTTTCTTGCTGCCATACCAGTTGGATTCCCAACCGCGAATGATCCCTAACCTGGCCCCAATAGGATTCGTTTTCTGACCCATAGTTATTATTAATAAGTTTTTTTCAATTAGTTTTCCTGCGCTTCAGCGACAATTAAGGTGTCAACGATGATGGTGACGTGGTTGCTGCGCTTGCGCACGCGGTAGCCTCTTCCCTGGGGCGCCGGCCGCATCCTTTTCAGGGTCCGTCCGCCATCCACAAAAACCGTCTTTACGATCAACGCCGCATCGGCCGCGCTCTGCCCTTCGTTCTTTTGCTCCCAGTTCTTCACCGCCGACCACAACAGTTTGTGCAAGGGAGTGGATGAATGCTGCGGGTGATGCTCCAGCAACGCGAGGGCCTTCTCCACCTGCATCCCGCGGATCTCATCGGCCAGCAGACGCATCTTGCGCGGAGAGGTCGGGTAATTTCTCAATTTAGCTACTGCTTCCATTTTTATCGTTTTTTGCTAAACAGCTATCTTTTTACTTGAATGTCCTTTGAAGTTGCGGGTAGGGGCGAATTCGCCCAGCTTGTGACCCACCATGAACTCCGTCACATACACGGGGATGAACTTGTTGCCATTATGCACCGCCAGCGTATGTCCTACGAAATCCGGTGTAATCGTGCTCCGGCGGCTCCAGGTTTTGATCACCCCTTTCTTTGCGGACCCGTCGTTGATCGCCGTGATCTTTTCCTCGAGGTTCGAGTCTACGTAAGGACCTTTTTTAATTGAACGACCCATAATTGATAGTTATGACGGTTAAATTATTTCGTTATTTTTTTACCATTCTTTCGTTGAATGATCATCTTGTCGCTGCCTTTCCCCTTCTGGCGGGTCTTCAGACCGCGGCTATACTGACCGTTCCTGCTGCGCGGCTGACCACCGGAGGCCTTGCCTTCGCCGCCACCCATCGGGTGATCTACGGGGTTCATCGCTACACCGCGATTCCGGGGCCGGATACCCCTCCACCGGTTGCGGCCGGCTTTACCCATGCTTTGCAGGGAGTGATCGCTGTTGGAGACCACCCCTACCGTTGCATAGCAGTTGATCAACACCTTCCGCAGTTCGCCGGAAGGCATCTTCAGTACGGCGTATTTTTCTTCCTTGTTCGTCAGCTGGGCGGATGTGCCGGCGCTGCGCACCAGCTTGCCCCCCTGACCGGGCTGCATCTCGATATTATGTACGTTGGTACCCAACGGCATGTTCTTCAGCTGAAGCGCATTCCCCAATTCGGGAGCGACATCGTCGCCGGAAGAAACGGTTGCGCCAACCTGTAAACCCTGGGGCGCCAGGATATAGCGCTTCTCCCCATCCGCATAGTTCAACAAGGCGATAAAAGCGGTACGATACGGATCATACTCGATCGTGGCCACCGTGGCGTTAATAGCCTTCTTGCTGCGCTTGAAGTCGATCACGCGGTACATCTTTTTGTGCCCGCCGCCCATATAACGCATCGCCCGGCGACCCTGCGCATTACGACCCGCGGTAGACTTTACTTTCTCCAGCAGCGACTTCTCCGGCGTATCGGTCGTCAGTTCGGCATAGGCATTTCCAATCCTCCAGCGCGTTCCGGCAGTGATCGGTTTGTATTTCTTTAGTGCCATTGTTCTTGTCTTATACGTTTAATAATTTATATCGGACTAGATGCTCGCGTACAGGTCGATCGTCTCGCCTTCGGCAACCGTTACGAGCGCCTTTTTGAAAGCGGGTTTGCGTCCCTGCACATAGCCGGCTTTGGTGAAACGGGTTTTGTTCTTCCCGGGTACCACCACCGTGTTGACATCCACAACGGTTACGCCATAGAAATCCTCCACCGCTTTTTTGATCTCCAGCTTGTTGGCCTTACGGTTCACCCGGAACGCATACCGCCGCAACTTGTCCTGCTGGGCATTCGCTTTTTCGGTCAGTATCGGTTTTATCAGAACTTCAGCGAGTTTCATCTCGTACTTTTTTTTTTATTTAATTATGCTTTTTCTTCTTCCGCCACTTCGTCCGCAAACACTTTGGCGGCAGTCTCCGACAGCACCAGCACCTCTGCATTGACGATATCGTAAGTATTGATGTCCGCCAGCAGCGTGCCTTCCACCGAAGGCAGGTTGCGCAGGCTCAGGAACAGGTTTTCACTGTCGTCGGGCACGACAAACAGCACTTTCTTATCGTGGATATTCCAGCCCTTCAGCGCATTCGTGAACTCCCGGGTTTTCGGCGCTTCCATCCTGATATCCTCAACGACGACGATCTTGTTTTCCTTGGCTTTGTATGCCAGGGCGGACATTTTTGCGAGGTCCTTCACTTTCCGGTTCAACTTGAAATCATAATCGCGCGGCTTCGGACCGAAGATCGTACCACCACCTTTGTACAGCGGGTTACGGAGGTTGCCCTTACGGCTGCCGCCCGTGCCCTTCTGACGATGCAGCTTTTTACTGGAGCCATTCACCTCCAGCCGGGTCTTCACCTTATGCGTGCCCTGACGCTGAGCGGCGAGGTATTGTTTTACGGCCAGGTAGATCACATGGTCATTCGGTTCGATCCCAAAGATCTCGTCCGGCAATTCCACCTTCCGGCCGGTCTTTTTTCCTTCTATATTTAAAACTTCTGCTTGCATGATAATTCGGTTTTGAGCGGACCCGGTCCGCCGGTTTACTACTTACTTCTGGATATAGACTATGGAACCAATGTGGCCGGGAACGGACCCGCTGATCAGGATATAGTTCTTTTCCGGGAAAACCTTCACCACTTTCAGGCTCTTCATCTTCACCCGGTCGCCGCCCATCCGGCCGGCCATCCGCACGCCCCGCATAACGCGCGAAGCATCGGAAGAGTTACCCAGCGAACCCGGAGCGCGCTGCCGGTCATGCTGACCGTGCGACTGCGCGCCTACGCCGTGGAAGCCGTGACGTTTTACGACCCCCTGAAAACCTTTGCCTTTCGAAGTACCGACGACTTCGACCTTATCGCCTTCGGCAAAGATGTCCACGGTAATCGAGTCACCTAAATTCTTTTCTATGGAAAAATTGCGAAATTCTTTTAAAAACCGCTTGGGAGAAGCGCCGGATTTGGCGAAGTGATTTTTTTCTGCGGCAGTGGTGTGCTTTTCTTTCTTGTCGCCGAATGCCAATTGAAGGGAAGTGTAGCCGTCCGTCTCTTTTGTCTTTACCTGTGTGACCACACAGGGACCGGCCTCGATGATCGTAACGGCCGTTTGTTTGCCGTCAGAACTGAAGACGCTGGTCATCCCGATTTTTTTACCAATAATACCTTTCATTTCTTTAAAGTTTGTACCATCGGGTATGAGACGCAGCGGAGACATACTGCTTTGGCGTTGCAGCATCGATCTACCCCTTCAATCCCTCGTTTGCAGCCGACCTTTTCTTTTTGTCCTCTTTTGTCTGCCTTGTGCAGATCCCGGAAGCCAGAAGTACCGGCAGTAAACAAACCCTGAATGGCTTGTTCATATTTATCGGCCGGAGCCTTTCAGCTTCCGGCGATTGTACTTGTTGTAATCCAGCGCTATTTTGTTCGGGCTGCCCGCGGGCGGCCCAAAGTTTATAGATGGATGTAAAAGAGCTAGGCCTTGATCTCAACGTCCACACCCGACGGCAAATCGAGCTTGGACAGCGCATCGACCGTCCTCGAAGAAGACGTATAGATGTCCAGCAACCGCTTGTGCGTGTGCAGCTGGAACTGCTCACGAGCCTTTTTGTTGACGTGCGGCGAACGAAGTACCGTAAAGACTTTCTTACGCGTCGGCAGGGGAATGGGGCCCGTTACCACCGCGCCGGTACTACGGACGGTTTTGACGATCTTTTCGGCGGATTTATCCACCAGATTGTGATCGTAAGACTGCAATTTGATTCTGATTCGTTGAGACATAAGCCATTTCCCATTTTTCGAACGGGGATGCAAAGGTATGTATTAACTCAATTATTACCCAAAGAATCGGGGCTTTTTTTTCACCAAAGCCAGCCTCGCGTTATTGCCGGCCGGCCAATCGGTCATCCGCCGCTGGCCCATTTAGGCCGCCTGCGATCCAGCCTAATGACCACCGGCCCGGGTTTAATCCGGCTTTTAACCGGTTCTTTCTATCTTTTCCACATCGGCAAACCCCCATTTAAAAAACTGGTTAACAAATCATTAAAACCGAATTAATTCCATGAAAACACTCCTGATCACCCTCAACCTGGCCGCCTTTTTCACCCTGTCCGGCCGGAGCCAGGATTCCCTTTACTATGTCCATCTTCAGAACGGCACCACCGTCTACAGCAAGAAAGTCACCCTGGTTAATTCACTGAACAGGGCCAGATACCTCCTTCTGGACAGCAACCGGCACATCGCCCTCGGCGATGTCAGGGACTTTAAAGGCTGGGAAGGGACCTATGCCGTCGGGGTGATCGGCGGCTATTATGACGTCTTCCGGCTACAAAACGAAGGCCGCCGCATCTCCCTCTACTCAAAATGTTACTATGAAACAGAGACTTTCTGGTCGTCGGCCGCTCCCGGGGAACCCCAGACCCCCACGACGATCACTACCCGGGAGAAAGCGTGGTTCTTTCGCAAGGAGCCCGACGGGGCCGTCGAGCGGGTTACGATCCCCAACCTGCGAACCGCCGTGGCCGATAATGCCGCCAGTCTGGCGCAAGTGAAGGTCGCCGGCACGAACCTTCATGTTGCCATCGGCCTGTTGGCGGCGGGGGCTGCGACGACCATCGCGGGCGTGATCGTGACCCATCAGCGGAACACGGATGCGTACAACAACTATAAGCAACAGTCAGCCGCCTGGTACGCCAGCGGGAATGCGAACGCCCCGATGCCGACGCTTCCGCACTATGGGCTATCCCCGCTTTTCTATGTCGGGTCGGCCATGGTACTGAGCGGGTTCATCCCTATCCTCAACGTCCGGAAACATCTTGTCAAAGCCTTGGACATCTATAATGGCAATGAGTGACTGAGAATCCGGAGCGACCCGCGATCGCTGCAACTATCGTCCCCCGCCCGGACAATGCGTCCGCAAATAGTCCGTATACAAAAGCGAAAGGTGCGTACGCGTCCCTTCCCCCTCAAAGATGCCGTGCGACCGGTTTGGATAGCTCATAAACTGGAATAACTTTCCGTATTTGACCAGCGCGTTCACCAGCCGTTCGGCATTCTGGTAATGCACGTTGTCGTCGCCCGTACCATGTATGTACAACAGGTTGCCTTGCAAATTCTTCGCATAGGTGATCGGGCTGCCTGCATCGAAGTCCGCTTTGTTTTCCTGGGGAAGCCCCATGTATCGCTCCTGGTACAGGTTGTCGTAGCTAAGCTGGTTGGCCACCGCAGCGATCGCGATACCCGTTTTATAGATCTGTGGATATTGGAAGAGCAGGTTTAGCGTGCTGGAACCGCCACCGCTCCAACCCCATACGGCAATCCGGCTGCTGTCGACAAAAGGCCATTTCAATATTTCCATGGCGCCCATCGCCTGATCGCGAATATTGATCCGGCCGATGTGCCGGTAGATCGACTTGCGCCATGTTCGCCCCTTCAATGCCGGCGTGCCCCGGTTGTCCAGGCTCATATAGATATACCCGTCTTTGGCCATGTCGCCGTTGTACAGGAAGTTGAATCCGGTATAATAGCTATCGGTCACCGTCTGCGCAGCCGGTTCGCCGTAGACATAAAAGACAACGGGGTATTTCTTCGTACTGTCGAAGGGCACGGGCTTGATCATCCAGCCATCCATCTCGACCCCATCCTGTGTCCGAACCTTGAAAAACTCGACTTTCTTTGGCGGGAAGGCCGGCCCCCCGTCGCTTTCCGCTTTCGCGAGGGACTTGTGTTCCGGCAGATCGACCCAATCCTGCTTCTCGGGCGTATTGGCATTGCTGTAGGTGTGTAACGCGAATTTGCCTGTTGGACAAATATCATATTCATGCTCGCCGGTCTCCGTAGCCGGCGTCATTTTTTCCAGCTTGCCTTTTCCGTCCAGCCGGATGCGGTAGAGGTACAGTTGCGTGGCATTCTCCGGTGACGCCATAAAATAGACAAAGCCGTTCTTTTCGTCCACCAGTTTGATCCTGGTGATGTCGTAATTTCCCTTTGTGATAAGGGTTTCCTGCTTGCCGTCGCGGCTGACCAGGTAGATGTGCCGCCAGCCATCTTTCTCCGAGACCCACAGGAAAGCCGCCCCGCCTTTCAGCCAATCCCATCCACCGATCACGCCGTCCTGCCAGGCACCCTTTACTTCGATATAGGCGCTGTCGGTCTCATCATAGATCGGCGTCGTCCTTCCCGTGGCGATGTCGCTGAGCAGCAGTTTGCTTTCATTCTGTTTGCGGTTGAGTTGCTGCAGGATCAGCTGACTGGAGTTGGCGGCCCATTCCATCCGGGGCAGATAGGTTTCCCGCGGATCGCCCGGAATTTCCATCCAGCGGTTTGTCGCAGATGCCACATCGATCACGCCGATCTTGTAGGGGGACGGCGATTCGCCGGCAACGGGATATTCGACCGGAACGACGAAGGGATAAGTAGAATCTGTCGTATTCAGCATGAGATAATCCTTGACCTGGTTGGCGTCTATCTGCCAGTATGCGATATGCCGGCCGTCGGGGCTCCAGCGAAAGCCGTCGCGACAGTCCAACTCCTCTTCGTAAACCCAGTCGAAGGTCCCGTTGATGAGTTTCCGGGTGCCGTTCGTACTGGTGAGACATTTTCCCTGGCCGGTAGTCAGGTCTTCAACATATATATTATGCTCGCTTACATAGGCCACCTTCGAACCGTCGGGGGAGAACTTCGCAAATTGAAGCGATGCGGCGGGCCGGTCCCTGCCCACCTGGGTCAATTCCCATGTGGCCAGGTCCAGCACCCAATAGTCCCCACGGGTGTCGTAGCGCCAAACCCGCTGGGCATTCGTATAGATCAACAGTTTTTTCCGATCCGCCGAAAACGCAAAATTCCGGATAGCCAGCGCCTGTGCCTTTCCTGCCGGTTTAAGCCGCTCCTGGGTAACCACCACGGTCTCCCGGTCATCCGGGATGGTGACCTGCACGATATTTCCTCCTTTGGCCGCGAAATACGAATTGCCGTCGTTCGCCCAATGGAGCAACGTGGAGCCCGGCTGCGCGTACAGCGGTCCGGCGTTCGCAAGTACAAACAGGAAAACGAGGACATAAAGGCCGATACTTTTTACGATTGCCATGGCTGTTTTTTTGGTGCGGCAAAATAGGTACAATATTGCCCATAAAAAAGCCCGGCATCCTTGCCGGGCCCCGCTCAAACAAAATTGTGTTCAACCATACTAGCGCCGTGCCCAATGGCCGGGATGCCAAAAATGACCTCGGGCTCCGTGCGACCAGTGGCCAGGCACCCAAATCCAGCCCGGATGCGGCGGTTCGGCCCAATGGCCGCCGACAGCTACATAGGCGCCGTCCCGATAAACCCAGTCTTCGTCGATCCAAACGTGCCGCGGGCTGGGAGCGACAGGTCTTACGATAGGATGCCAAACGGGGCGTACCGATACGTAGACCTGTGCGGAAGCGGTGTTGGTGAAGGCGGATGCGCCCACCATCAACATTGCCAGAAAGGCCAGTTTTACAATTTTCTTCTTCATATGTTGGTTTTTAAGTTCATCGATTGGACATCGGATGCGAACAAAGGTTAAAACACAAATGGTTAAAAACAAAAGCTGCCTCCGCCAGCTAAAACGCAGACCCCGCCATGAAATCGTGGCGGGGTCCTATTTTAATGCTATTTTAATCCAGAATATCCTCGAACCGGCTACGCGTTCACCTTCTTTCCCTTCACCTTCGCAATCACCTCTTCGGCGATATTGTTCGGCGCCGGAGCGTAGTGGGAGAACTCCATCGTCGAGGTGGCCCGGCCGGAGCTCATGGAGCGAAGCTCGGTCACATAGCCGAACATCTCCTTTAGCGGAACCTTGGCCTTGATGACCTGCAGGTTGTTCCGGGTGTCCATCCCTTCGAGGATGCCCCGGCGACGGTTGAGGTCACCGGTCACATCACCCATATACTGATCGGGGGTCAGCACCTCCACCTTCATGATCGGCTCGAGCAGGACCGGCTTGGCCTTGGGGCCCGCTTCCCGGAATCCACTCTTGGCGCAAAGCTCGAAGCTCATCGCATCGGAATCCACGTCGTGGTAGCTTCCGTCAAATATCCGGACCTTCATATTGGTCATTGGGTACCCTGCGAGGACGCCGGTGCCCATACAGGATTCGAAGCCCTTGCTGATCGCCGGGATAAATTCCTTCGGAATGGAACCGCCGAAGATATCGTTGACAAACTGGAATTCCTTTCCTTCGTTCTCCTTCAGCCATTCTTCGTCCGCCGGCCCGATCTCGAACTGGATGTCGGCGAACTTACCACGGCCACCGGTTTGCTTCTTCAGCACTTCGCGGTGCTCGACGGATTTGTTGAAGGCCTCCTTATATGCCACCTGTGGCGCGCCCTGGTTGACTTCCACCTTGAACTCCCGGCGCATCCGGTCGATGATGATCTCGAGGTGAAGTTCGCCCATGCCGCGAAGGATCGTTTGACCCGTGTCTTCATCGGTATTGACCCGCAGGGTGGGATCTTCCTCAACGAGCTTGGCGATAGCCATACCCATCTTGTCCACGTCCGCCTGGGTTTTCGGCTCGACGGCGATAGCGATAACCGGCTCGGGAATGAACATATTCTCCAGCGTGATCGGATGGTCTTCGTCGCAAAGGGTGTCCCCCGTCTTTATTTCTTTAAATCCCACGGCTGCGCCGATATCACCGGCTTCGATGAAGTCGATCGGGTTCTGCTTGTTGGCGAACATTTTCAGGATGCGGCTGATCCGCTCCTTCTTCCCGCTGCGGACGTTCAACACGTAAGAACCGGCATCCAGGTGACCGCTGTAACAGCGGAAGAACGCCAGGCGGCCGACGAAAGGATCGGTCATGATCTTGAAGGCCAGGGCAGCGAACGGTTCCTTAGGGCTTGGCTTGCGGATGATCGTCTCGCCCGTGTTGGGGTCGGTGCCCTGCATGTCCTCCAGGTCGACCGGTGAAGGCAGGTATCGGCAAACCGCATCCAATGCTGTTTGTACGCCTTTGTTCTTGAAAGACGATCCGCACATCATCGGAACAATGCTCAGATCGATAGTGGCTTTGCGGATCGCCTCATGCATCTCCGCTTCGGTAATGCTATCCGGATTTTCGAAGAATTTTTCCAACAGCTTATCGTCATACTCGGCAACGGCCTCCACCAGCTTTGCCCGCCATTCGAGCACGTCCGTCATCATATCGTCGGGCACCGGAATCTCGTCAAAGGTCATCCCTTCGGTTTCCATGTGCCAGATGATACCCTTCATCTTGATGAGGTCGACCACACCCTTGAAATCATCTTCGGCCCCGATCGGCAGTTGCAACGGCACCGCCTTGGCGCCAAGCATCTCCCGCACCTGGTTGACGACCATGAGAAAATCGGCGCCGGAACGGTCCATCTTGTTGACAAAACCGATCCGGGGCACCTTATACCGGTTGGCCTGACGCCAAACCGTTTCCGACTGCGGCTCTACGCCGTCGACGGCAGAGAACAGGGCGATAAGCCCATCCAGTACGCGCATGGAGCGTTCCACCTCGATGGTGAAGTCCACGTGGCCCGGGGTATCGATAATATTAAAATAGTAGCTCTTCGTTTCCGGCGTCTTCGCACCCTTGTCGGTCGGAAAATTCCACTGGCAGCTGACGGCAGCGGAGGTGATGGTGATACCCCGCTCCTTTTCCTGTTCCATCCAGTCGGTGGTTGTGGCACCGTCGTGTACTTCCCCGATCTTGTGAATCATCCCCGTATAGCGCAGGATCCGCTCCGTGGTAGTGGTTTTTCCGGCATCGATATGCGCCGCAATACCAAAGTTTCTTTGAAGTTTTAAATCTGCCATTTGTATTTATTGAAAAGTTGCGCAAAGGTAACTAAAAATCGCGAGGAAATTATGCCGGAGATGCGCTTTCGCTAAAAATTGGTGTCTCCGGCAAAACAAAAACCCCGCAGGTTCTGCGGGGTTTCATATATGAAAAACTATTTAACTATACCTTAAAGTGGGCAAAAGCCTTATTGGCCTCGGCCATGCGGTGGGTGTCCTCCTTCTTTTTGAACGCGCCACCCTCTCCTTTGCTGGCGGCTACGATCTCGCCGGCGAGCTTTTCGGCCATGCTGCGACCGTTGCGTTCACGGCTGTAGCGGATGAGCCATTTCATGCTCAGGGAGATCTTCCTGTCCGGACGGACTTCGGAGGGGATCTGGAAGGTTGCCCCGCCGATGCGGCGGCTGCGGACCTCTACGGCAGGGGTAACGTTTTGTAGCGCTCTTTTCCAGATGTCGTAGCCCGGCTCATTGGTTTGCTTCTGAACCTTGTCCAGCGCATCATAAAAAATGTTGTAAGCCGTATTTTTCTTACCCTCCCACATCAGATTGTTGACAAACCGGGTTACCAGCGTATCGTGGTACCTGGCATCGGGAGCGAGCGGTAATTTCTTGGCCTGGGTCTTCCTCATTCTTTTCTATTTATAATTATTTTTTTGCGGCTGGTTTAGCGGCTCCACCCTTTGAGCCGGCCTTCTCCTTCTTTGTACCATACTTGGAGCGGCTTTTCTTGCGGTCCTTCACCCCGGCGGTGTCGAGGCTGCCGCGAACGATGTGGTACCGCACACCCGGAAGGTCCTTTACACGACCGCCGCGGATCAGCACGATCGAGTGTTCCTGGAGGTTGTGGCCCTCACCGGGAATGTAGGCGATCACCTCTACCTTGTTGGTCAACCGAACCTTTGCCACCTTACGCAATGCAGAATTGGGCTTCTTCGGGGTCGTCGTATAGACGCGGGTACATACCCCCCGACGCTGTGGACAGGCATCCAGGGCCCTGGATTTGCTCTTGGCGCGAATGATCTCTCTTCCTTTTCGGACTAATTGCTGTATGGTAGGCATTCTTCGACCTGGTTTTTTTATGTGCGGAAGATACGCTTACCAGTAAAATAGCGCATCTCCCGCAAAGCGCTAATGTCTGGTCTTCGACCAAACGGACCGGAGGTCCGTTTAATTTGGACGGCAAAAGTACCATGCTTCACCGTAAAATCCAAATAATTCATGTTTTTCGGGCGGGTGGCGAATTTCGTCGGACCTGCCTCGTCACGGTCCTCCTTATTCCTAACCTTCGCTGCGCTCGGTTACTTTGAACATCCAGCCCCTCGTGTCCTTCCTCCTCCCTTCCCGGATATCGGTCAGCACCCGTTTGACCGTCGGAGCCACCGTCCAGGTGTCGGTATTAAACTTTATAATAAAGTCTTCATACTTAAGCTCTTTTATCATGGAAATGGTGGCGGCGGTCCCGGTACCGAATACTTCCTTCAACTCCCCCGCCTGGTAGGCCCGGATCACGTCATCGATATGGATCGGGGTCTCTTCCACTGCATATCCTTCCTGCCGCAACACTTCGATCGCGCTATCCCGGGTAACCCCTTCCAGGATGGTGCCCGATTCAAGGTCGGGGGTCAGCACTTTTTTACCGATCACAAAAAAGACGTTCATCGTTCCGATCTCCTGGACGTACTTATGTTCGAAGGCGTCCGTCCACAGGACCTGATCGTAGCCCTGCCGTTTTGCTTCGGCCGTGGCGAGCATACTTCCACCATAGTTGCCGGCCGCCTTGGCGAATCCCACCCCGCCGCGCGCCGCCCGCGTATATTTTTCTTCTACATAGATCCGCATCGGCGCCGAATAATAAGGCCCGGTCGGGCTCAAAATGATCATGAATTTATATGTATCCGACGATTTGACCCCGATGACCTCATCCGTCGCAAACATAAACGGGCGGATATACAGCGAATAATCGTTTCTCATGGGGATCCAATCCTGGTCCAGTTCCACGAGCCGACGCATACCTTCGATAAAGATCTCCTCCGGTACAACCGGCATATTCATGCGTTCGGAGGAAATATTAAAGCGGCGAAAATTATCCAGCGGCCGGAAGATAAAAGGATGTCCCTCCCGGTCCTTATATGCCTTGATCCCTTCGAAAATCGCCTGCCCATAGTGGATCGCCGCGTTTGCCGGAGAAATACTCAAATGCTGATACGGGCGGATCAGCGGCTTCTTCCATGCTCCGTTCACATAATCCACTTCTAGCATATGATCCGTAAAGTGCTTGCCAAAGGGAAGATTGTCAAAATCGATCTCGCTCAACCGGCTTTTCGACGCCTTTGTGACCTGGATCTCATGGGTGGCTATCATAGTGACTTTACATTTTGTTGAGGCAAAGAAACAAACAATCCTCTTGCCTGCAAAATAAAACTAACGAGTGTTAGTCCGCAACCGGACACTATCGATAAGCATTCCGGTTAGAAGATGGGCGCCGGAATCATTCAGATGACCGAAATCGTGGAACAGCAGCCGGTGGTTGTTGAACATATCGCTGCCTGAAAAGTCAACCACCGAAACGCCGCCGCTATCGCAGATGGTTTTAATTTTCCGGATCATCGACGCCTCAAAGAAATCCGGCTTTACCAATTCGGGAGAAAACACAACATAGAGCTTAACCCGGTCCCGTTGTATTTCGCCGATAAATCGGGAAAATAATTCGAGAAGACCGGTATCGGGTCGCGGCGGCGTGCGATCGGTCTTTGCTTCCTCCGCCCCGAGCGCCTGCGCCAGTTGCAGCGAATCCACCGCCCCATACAACGGCTCGTACCCATCGAAATCGACCTGCGGTTTTAATTTGTATTTGATGACATGGACGATGGTCGAATTATAGGGAAAAGTACGGGACAGGAACTTCAACCGCCCGATCAACCTGTCCTTTCGGTCGAAATCACGAAAAATGATGTCGCCGTCGCTGCCATAATACGGATAGAGATCGGACATCCGGTCCTGCTGGTTATGCCGATCGAAGAACCAGTCGGCATCGACGTTCAGGATGATCATTTTTGGCGTCGACCGCTTTTTGCGGATTTCGTAGATCGCACGGGCGAACAGGAGCTTTTGCCCATTGGCGCCATAGTTGTACGCCGATTCATGGAGGGAGTCCCGGATGACTGCCGGGATGAAATGCGCCATCACGTGGGAACTGCCCAGCACAATTATTTCCGCGGTGTCGGTCTTTACAATGGTTGTCAACCGCGCATACTTCCCGCTTTTTTGCGAGTAGAAAAGGGCTTTAGCAACTGCGCCGGCAACGGCATCACATACAACAAAGGCAATCAAAAAAACAAAAACCCGGTACATACCCTTTTTGCGCATAGGCTAGAATTGAAAATAAATAAACTGTCCGCCATCAAAGACGCCTAAATAAATAATGGTCAGGGCCAGCGAGATATAGAACAACATGTTCAGATAAGGGAACGCCGGCCGGCCCGGCAGCGCCAGCCGCGTCGCGATCCGCGAGCGATTCTCCAACAGCAGCAGGATGGCAATGCCGATCAGCGCATATATCGGCGCGGTGACATCCTGGTTTCCCGGAATAAACAGCTTGCCGGGATGGGTAAAAATAGACTTGACGATAAAAAAGGAGTCCTGAACGGTGTTCGCCCGGAAAAATATCCAGCCGAAACACACGACGGCAAAAATCCAGACCTGCGGGAATTTGATCTTTTTCCCCTTTGTGAAGGCATTCTCGACGATCAGGTAGAGGCCGTGAAATCCGCCCCAGATCACGTAGGTCCAGTTCGCGCCATGCCAGAGACCGCTGACCAGGAACGTAATCATCAGGTTCCGATATGTCCTGAGCTTCGACCCGTGGCTGCCGCCGAGCGGGACGTACAGATAGTCTCTGAACCAGGTCGACAGCGAAATATGCCACCTCCGCCAGAATTCCGACAGGCTCCGCGACGCATAGGGCGTTCGAAAGTTCGTCATGAGTTGAATGCCCATGGCCTGGGACGCCCCGATGGCGATCAGCGAGTATCCTGCAAAATCGGAATAGATCTGGAAGGCAAAGAAGAACGTAGCCACGATAAAAGTGATCCCCGAATGCGAGTGAACATGATTGTAAACGGCATTCACGTATAGTGAGCAGCGATCTGCCACGACGAGCTTCATAAAATAGCCCATACACATCAGCCGCAGCCCCTTTCCTATCACATTCCAGTCGAACCGTACGTCCCGCCTGAACTGGTGCAACAGATTCTGCGGCCTCTCGATCGGGCCGGCGACCAATTGCGGATAATACATGACATACAAACAATAGATCCCAAAGTCCTTTTCCGCCTTTTGATGACCCCGGTACACTTCGATAACATAACTCAAACTCTGGAACGTGTGAAAGGACAATCCGATCGGCAATATGATCTTCAGGATACCGATCCGGTAATTCCAGTGCAGGAATTTTGCTATTTCGTTATAGTTGACGACGATGAAGTTGTAGTACTTGAAAATACAAAGGACCAGGCAGGTGCTCAATATGCTGACCGTGAGCAACGCCCGCCGTCGCAGGCGGGTTTGTGATTTCTCTATGTATATCCCCGCGAAATAATCGATAAGAATGGTGATGATGAGAATGAAAATATAGATGGGGATAAAGGCCATGTAAAAGAGACAGCTGGCCAGCAGCAGCAACGCCCAGCGAAATTTGAAGGGAAGCAGGTAATATAGGGTAGTGACAATAAGAAAGAAAAAAACAAAATCGAATGAGTTAAACAACATAGGCAACAATACTAAAAAAAATTTGGGAAATAGCCAGTACTTTTGAGAAATGAGTCTCAACACGATTCAACTTCCTGATTTCGTCGTTCGCGAATTATACAAGGACGCGTTGCTTCCGGCGGAGGCCCCTGCGTTAACCGCGCCCGGGGGCGGCGGACAAACCCCGGCGGTAGCCGGTATCCGGTATCTCGGCGACAATCGCCGGCAGGTCACGCTGGTCGTCCATGCGCCCGGTTCATCGTTCCTTCCCGATGCGCAGCTCAGCTTTGTCGCCAAACTACTGCAAGCCTGTCAAATGACCCTTGCCGACGTCGCCATCGTCAACTACGCTGCAACCGAAGTGAACATCGGCGTGATAAAGGATCAGCTTCATCCAAAGACGGTCCTCCTCTTCGGTACCGATCCGACGGCGATCCGGCTGCCGCTCCATTTTCCCATCTTCAAGCCCATCGACTACGACTCCTGTAAATTCCTGTCGGCGCCCGGTCTCGAACAACTGGTGGCCAACACGGAAGAAAGCAGGCTGCTGAAGAGCAAACTGTGGGTCTGCCTCAAGACAATCTTCGATGTATGAATTCTTCCATCATCTTTGCGACCAACAACGCGCACAAGTTGGAAGAGATCCGGGCCGCCATCGGCGATAAGCTGCAGGTCATCGGCCTCCGGGATGCCGGCATCGATATCGAGATCCCCGAACCGCACGACACCCTGGAAGCAAACGCGATGGAAAAATCCGCCACGATCCATCGGCTTACCGGCAGGGATTGTTTTAGCGAGGATACGGGTCTTGAAGTCGCCGCCCTTCATGGGGAACCCGGCGTCCACAGCGCCCGCTACGCAGGCGACCAGCGGTCCGACAAGGACAATACCGCGCTCCTCCTGCAAAGATTGGGCCCGCATGCCGACCGTCGCGCGCGGTTTCGCACCGTGATCTCGCTCATCCTGGAGGAGAAGCAATACCTCTTCGAAGGGGTCTGCGAAGGTTCGATCCGTTCCAGCCCCGCAGGAGCGAACGGCTTTGGTTATGATCCGGTCTTCGTGCCCGCCGGTGAAACGCGTACCTTTGCCGAGTTATCACTGGATGAGAAAAACCGTTACAGCCATCGCCGTAAGGCTGCCGACCAGCTGGTGGCGTTTCTGCGGCAGGCCAAATAACCCTTGCATATGCCAAAGACCAAATTAGTTCTGCCGGATCGTTTCCCCTTTACCACGCATCTCCCGGTTCGCGTGACCGACCTCAACTATGGCGGCCATGTCGGTAACGACTCCATTCTTTCCCTGATCCACGAGATCCGGGTCCAGTTCCTCGTGCACCACGGCTACGAAGAATTCAACCTGGCCGGCGCCGGTCTTATCATGACGGATGTGGCGATCGAATTCAGGAACGAGCTCTTCTATGGCGACGTCCTTTGGGCCTCGGTAGCCGCGGCAGAATTTTCGCGGGTGGGATTCGAACTTTATTATAAGCTGGAAAAGAAATCCGGCGAGAAGATGCTCACCGTCGCCGTCGCCAGGACTGGGATGATCTGTTATGATTACAAGGCGAAAAAGATCGTTTCCGTGCCGAAAGAAGTTTGTACGAAACTACTGGACTGACCCTTCACCGGCCTCGCCGGCTATCGGTTCCAGATGCGCCAGCTTTCCTCTGCCTGCAAGACCAACATGTCATGACCGTTGGCAATCGCCGCGCCGCGCCCGGCGCCTTTTTGCAGGAACAAGGTCTTCTCCGGGTTGTAAATAAGATCGAACAAATAGTGGCGGGGGGTTAGCGCCTCATACGGCAGGGGCGGACAGACATCGACATTCGGGTACATGCCGATGGGGGTGGTGTTGACAACGAGCGTTGCTGCTGCGAGTACGCCGGCATCGATGTCGGCATAGGCTAGGTCCCCGGTATCCGGTCTGGGTGTCCGCGATACGAGCCGGTAGCCGATCCCCAGCTGATGCAGAACATATTCCACCGCTTTTGAAGCCCCACCCGTACCCAGGATCAGCGCCTGACGATGATGCGGTTTCAACTGCGGGAGAAGCGATCGTTCAAAACCGACAACGTCCGTATTGTGACCGACCAACTGTCCTGCGACGATCCGGATGCAGTTACAGGCGCCAATGGATTCGACTACCGGAGTTAGTTCGGAAAGGAAAGGAATTATTTGCTGTTTGTAAGGGATGGTCACATTGAGGCCACACAGATCCGGATCGGCCAGGATGGCGGGGAGTTCGCCGATGTCGGTCAGCGGAAAATTGGAATACGAACAGTCCCTTATCCCTTCCCGCTCGAATTTTTCGGTAAAATAGCGTTGGGAGAAGGAATGGGACAGCGGATATCCGATCAACCCATATCTTTTCATGCTTCTTTTTCCAGGAACAAATGGAACGTATCGCCGCGCAACCCAACCCGCATCGCCTCCATCGCGATCACCTCCGTCGGAGCGATATTACCCAGGTTGACGTTGCAACCGATCAGCTCGATAAAATAAAGCTGCTGAGCTTTTTGCGGCGCCTCCCACAGGATCTTTTCCGCCGGGATCTGAGTCAGGATCTCCTGCACCAGCCCTTCCCTGACTTCGCCGCTGCCGCGGTAGATACCGACATTCCCCGCTTCCCGCGCTTCGGCAATGACATAGGATGCGCCCGCACTCAATTCGGCTGACATCAGCTCGATCCATTTGTAGGGCGGAATAATGTGTGCGGCATCTTTACTGCCGACCTCGCTCAGGACGACGCCATGTCGCGTCAGCTTCTCGATATATCCGCACTTTTCGGCGTGCGGGATCGTGATCGATCCGTCGCTCACCTCGATATAACCGATGCCATAATCCTTGAGAATCGCAAGATAGTCCTCGAATTGGTTGCGGATCAGGAACGCCTCGAAGAGAGTGCCGCCGAAATACACGGGCAGCCCGTACGATTGATATACCGATATCTTCTCGCGAAGGTTGGGGGTTACGAATGAAGTGCCGAAACCTAATTTGACAATGTCCACGTGCGGGTGGGCTACACTCAAAAAATTCTTTGCTTCCTCGATGCTCAGCCCCTTATCCATGACCATGGTAATTCCGTGCTGACGGGGCTTTGAGAGCCTGTCAGGCATTTGCGATAGTTTGAAGTTCATCCTCGATTGATTAGGCTGTTAAACAATATTTCCGGCGCAAATGTAGGAAAAACGCCAATACTAAGTAATCCCGTAGTTAGATAGACTTGTTCTTTTTGTACCGCGCGACGATGTCCACCACCGGTTGATATTGCAGAATGGCGGGGTTGAGCTCCAGCAGCTTCTTTAACAACCGCGGCGCCTTCGACATGGCGGTCTCCAATTGGATCAGCCCGTCCCGGGTGCGGCCGAGCGCAAACTGGATGGCGGCGAGATAATACAGGAAGATCGGCTTTCCGCCCGTCATCCGGATGGCCATATCCACCTGCTTGAGCGCTTCGTCAAACGCCTCGGCGTTGTACAGGCAGCGGATGAGGGCTTCCCAGCTGGAAATATTCCTCGGCCGGATGCGGACCACGTTCGAAAAGAATTGGATCGCCTCCTTGAATTCACCCTGTTGCATCTTACACTCGCCCATCGCAAGATTATATTCCGGCTGCATGGGATGGATGCGCATCGCGGTCTCCAGCTGTCTTACCGCCTGGTTCCATTGTCCTTCGTTGATATAGGTACAGGCCAGCTTGTAATATAGTTTGCTGTCTTCGGGAGACAGGTGCGACGCCTTCCGGTAGTAAAACCTCGCCTGCGCGTAGTTGTCCTGCTTGTCATAACAATGCCCGATGGCCTCATAGATCACATCTTCCGGCCGCGAAAGCTCCAGCACTTTCTCCAGCGAGTCGATCGCATCCTTATACTTACGCAGCCGGATATACGCATCGCCCATGTTGCGGTAGGCATAGTCGAATTTTTCATCGATCGCCAGCGCATATTTGTATGCGTCTATCGCTTTTTCGTAAAGCTTCAGCCCCTGCAAAGCGGCCGCCAGGTTGAACCAGGCCAGTTCACAGTAAGGCTTTTCTTCTATGATCTGCTGATGCAGCCGGATGCTTTCTTCATTCCTTCCCGTAAAGTCCGTCCAGAAACAAATCTTATACAACGCTTCTTCGTTGTCCGGCTCCTGTTCGAGGATCAGCTTCAGACAATCAAAGATCTTGTCGAATTCCTCATAGTCGTCATAGACGTCGGCCAGCTCGAATAGCAACTCCAGTCGCTCCTCGTTCTCAAAGTGCAGCAACGCGCTTTCCAGCAAGGCCGCGGCTTTTTGCGGTTGATCCAGCGCCAGGTAGGCGTCCGTCTTGAGTATGTAAAGATTGATATCGGAGCTGTCCAGCAACTCGACCTGCTCCAGGATGGACAGCGCCTCATGATACCTGCGCGTCGCGATCATCAGGTCCGCCTTTTTCACCATCAGTGCGGAAGAATACGGATACTGCCCGATGCCGAGTTCGACTGCTTCAACCGCCTGTGTAAGATCCTCCGTGTCATCAAAATAGTCAATGATCCGTTCAAAAGCCTCTTCTTCCAAAAAAGTATGCTGCCGGCCATTCTTAAGATCCTGATACTGCTTCAACAACTCCTTTATTTCTTCCCGGTCTTGATGGTATGGATTTTCTTGCATGTGTTAAAGGTTATCGTAAGTTACGCTATTTATGCAAATGACGAACACGCGGAGCGGAATTCGGGCTCCCCGGGGGCAAGCCAGCAACCCATGGCGCTATTTTTGCGTATTTACCGGTAAGAAAGGGTTAATTAACGAAGCCTAAAAAATGTATAAAATGTAACATTTTAGGTTTCAATTAGTTAAGACTTTATTAAAATTAGTGACGAACGGTTAAAAATTACCCAAAATTATTTACTAACTTTGTCGTAGAATGTTAAATCTGAGTACCATAGAACTGCGGAAATTGATAAGGAAGGCGTTGATCAGCACTTGCCTGGTGGCTGTCGTTGGTCTGGCATGGGCCAGCAAGGGCGGCGGGGACAAAGGAAAGGCTAACGCTACCCTCAAAACGAATTTCGTTCCGATCCGGACGACTACCGGTTTCACCCTCAAAGCAGGTCCTGCTTTCACGGGCACCACGATTGTCGGCACCGAAAAGACCCGCGAATATGTCTCCTTCAATACATTGATCACCTACCAGCATGGGAATATGACTTATGTAGTGCCCCGCACATTCAAGGTCAACAGCAACATTTACATGCGGAATACGTCCGGAAGCAATCTCAGCCTGCTGGATCTCCGCATCAACATGCACTAGTTCAGGTTCATCTTCTTACTTTCCTCATAATTCATTTCGCGGTATCCCGAGCCGGGTACATCGAATTTTGATACCGGAACCGGGTTGAGGTTGATCCGCTGTATCCGATACCGGAGGTGGACATTACCGCTTGTCAGTTCGTATTCCAGCGGCAGTCCGTCGAGGTTGCGAAAGAGGGGGTCGTATTGCCGGTTCTCCGGAATAACCTCCCGGGTGTAATAGACGGTGATCACTGCGCCAAACCTTGTTTGACCCACTGCCTTGACGCATTTATAACCGGCGATCTCCTTTGTCTCGCCGGTGTTGCGGTAAACGATCCCGTCGTACATCCGGTTCCGTTCCGTCCAATTATCCGGGTTCATCCGGATCAGCAGCTTTTGTCCGTTGACTTCCCGAAGGATCACGCCGAAACCGGTGTTACTGTCAAACAGGGCGGTCGACTTAAAAAGCGTGCTTGACATCTCGGAGCGGCTTTTGCTTCCCTTTATATAAACAGTGTGGGTAGCGTTTTGTGTACTGTCGGAATAATCATAAACCAGCGTGAGTTCGGAAACGCTTTTTTGAGCTTCGGCGACACCCAGCGTCAGCAAACCACAGCACAGCAACAGGGCACCGCGATATCGCCGATGGATGATCATGCTATTTCCTTTTGTTCTGTACCGTCTGTGACCTCTTCTGCGCCTCTTTTTGCGCTTCCTGCATTTGCTCGAGACGCTCCTGCCATTTGGATTTCGTTTTCGGCTTGTTCCGGTTCTCCTGTAACTTGGCCAGGATCTTCTCATGATCGATGATATAGTTCTGGATCACGAACTGCAGGCAAAGGGTGATCAGGTTGGACACTGTATAGTACCAGGTTAGCGCTGAAGGCAGCCGGTTAAAAAAGAGGAGCAGGAACACCGGCATGATATACGGCATATATTTCATCGCCGGATTGCTCTGATCGGGCGTCATGCTCATTCCATACAACGAAATGGCGAAGCTCGTTACCACCGCGGTCAGCGCGAACAGGCTGATATGGTCTCCATAAAGGGGAATGGCAAACCCGAAGTTCACGATGCTGTCATAGGCGGACAGGTCGTGAGACCATAGAAAGCTCTCGCCCCGCAGCCCGATATTCGAATTGAAGAAACTGTACAGCGCAAAGAAGATCGGGATCTGCAGCAAGGCCGGGATACACCCGCCCAGCGGGTTCACACCCGCTTCCCTGAACAATTTCATCTGCTCCATGCCCACTTGCTGTTGATCGTTTCCAACCCGTTTCTTCATGGCCTCTATCTCCGGCCGAAGCGCTTTCATCTTTGCCCCGCTCAGGTAGCTGCTATAGACGAGCGGCGATGTGATCAACCGGATGAACAAGGTCAGCAGGAGGATGGCCAGCCCGTAACTCGCGATATTCGACTTAAAGAAGTTGAAGACGGGCATGATAATATATACGTTGATCGGCCGGACGAATGAATATATTCCCCGGCCCAGATCGATGATCCGGGTCATCCCCGGGGCCTGCTTGTCGAGAATATGAAAATCATTCGGTCCGTAGTACAACTGCATCGGTAAAACCGTCGAAGCCAATGCCGGGATCTTCGCCTGCAGATTAACCTGCGCCCGCTCAACTACATTGGACGAATCGCCGGTCTCTTTGGCCAGATGGATCGACCCCGAATTAAAGCCGTTTTTCGCGATCAGGGTTGTATTAAAGAACTGCTGCGACACCGCTACCCACTGCACCGGTTTCTCCAGTGCGCGGTCGGTGCGGGCAACCATATAGTCGAACTGGTTATCTTCAAAGTAGCCGATACTCCCCAGCTGCCGCTCATAGGTAACGTTCCGTTGGGTCTTATCCAGCTCGGTGTGCCAGGACAGGATAAAGCTGTTCTGATAGAACAGCGCACCCGGATTGCCAATTTCCACATTCCAGTCGACGAGGTAGTCATTCGGCCGGATCGTGAACCGGTGGATCAGCGACTCGCCCGCCGCCGTGGGAAGCTGGTAGGTGATGGTCGTACTGCCGTCGGCATTCTTTGACACCTGGGCGGAATCGAAATAAAGTCCGGAGACGTCGGAAGTCTGGTTCGGACCGGTGTTGATGCTGTACATCAGGCGATTATCCGTGCCGGGGGCGATCAGCTTCACCTGCGTACTGTCGTACGCCTTGAATTTTTTCAGCGAAACGGCCGCCGGCTGGCCTCCCTTGTTGCTAAACACGATCCGGATGACCTCATTTTCGACGGTCGTGAATTGCTCCACGCCCTGGGCCGCCTTTTGAAAGCCCTTTAGCGTATCGGGATTCACTGTAGCCGTCTTTGCGGTATCCCGGGCGCGGGCATCGGCGGCCTGCTTTGCCTGTACCGCGGCAATGCTGTCCTGCGCCCGTCTCCGCTGGGCCTCCAGTTCATGCGAATTCTTGGTGGAAAGAAAAAGATAGACAAAAAGCAAACATCCCAACAGCACAAATCCTATTACTGTATTGCGATCCATTCCCATTTTAGTTATTCAATTTAGGAAGTGCAAATATAGGGGGTTTGCGCCCACCGGCCGCAGCCAAACCGGCCAGCCCCGGGTTTTAGTCCGGCGAAACGCCAAATTTTGCCTTGGATCCGCCCTGGCCGTGGATACCGGTCGACGCGCCCTCCGGCGCATCCCGCTCCTTTAAATCATCTCGCTCTGCAGCAATGGGTTCCTGACCGCATTTTTGGCTTCCGCAAATTCCCTGGCGGCCCGGATAAAATGGACAAAAATGGGCTGCGGATTTTCGACCGTGCTCTTTAGTTCCGGATGGTACTGCACGCCGATAAAGAAAGGATGAGCCGGTAATTCGACGATCTCCACCAGTCCGCTCTCCGGATTGGTCCCGCTGGCTACCATACCCGCCTCTTCGAATTGCCGGAGGTAGGCGCTGTTGAATTCCCAGCGATGCCGGTGACGTTCGCAGATCTCCGGCCGGCCGCCATATATCTGTGATGCCAGCGTCCCTTCTTTTAGCTGACAGGGGTAGGAACCCAACCGCATCGTCCCTCCTTTTATCGTCACCTTCTTTTGCTCTTCCATCAGGTCGATGACGGGATAGGGAGTGTGTACATCCATTTCGGTGGAGTGGGCGTCCTTCCAGCCCAGCACGTGCCGGGCAAATTCGATAACAGCCATCTGCATCCCAAGGCAAATGCCAAAAAACGGAAGGCGGTTCTCGCGCGCGTACCGCACCGCGATGATCTTCCCCTCCACGCCGCGATGTCCAAAACCAGGCGCCACCAACAGCCCGTCGAGATTGCACAGCTTCTCCGCCACATTTTCCTCCGTGATGAACTCACTGTGCACATTTACGACCTGCACTTTGCATTCATTCATCGCTCCCGCATGGACGAAGGACTCCAGGATGGATTTATAGGCATCCTGCAATTCGATATATTTCCCGATCAATCCGATGGTAACCTTGTTCTTCGGATATTTCAGTTTGTCCAGGAACTCTTTCCAGCGTGAGAGATCGGGTTCATGATAATTCGTGATATCCAATTTCTTCAACACGATCAGGTCCAGCTTCTCCCGCATCATCGTCAGCGGAACTTCATAAATGGTCGGTGCGTCAGCCGCTTCGATCACCGCTTCCGGTTTCACATTGCAAAATAGCGCGATCTTCTTGCGGATATCCGGCGACAATGGCTCTTCCGTCCGGCAAACGATCACGTCCGGATGAACGCCTTCCTGGCTTAACAGTTTTACGCTATGCTGGGTCGGTTTTGTCTTTAGTTCCTTCGCCGCTTTCAGATAAGGGATGAGTGTCAGATGCAATACCACGCAGTCCTCCTCCGCCATTTCCCATTGTAATTGACGGACGGCTTCGATAAACGGTAAGGATTCGATGTCGCCGACGGTGCCACCCAGCTCGGTGATGATAATATCGTATTGATTGTTCTGGCCCAACAATAACATCCGGCGTTTAATCTCGTCCGTGATATGGGGAATTACCTGCACGGTCTTTCCAAGGTATGCTCCTTCCCGCTCTTTGTTGATGACGGTCTGATAAATCCTCCCGGTCGTCACATTGTTGGCCTGGGAGGTATAGATATTCAGGAACCGCTCATAGTGTCCCAGGTCAAGGTCTGTCTCCGCCCCGTCTTCCGTCACATAGCATTCTCCGTGCTCGTAGGGATTCAACGTCCCGGGGTCGACGTTGATATACGGGTCGAATTTCTGGATCGTCACCCGCAATCCTCTTGCCTGCAGCAGCTTTGCCAACGAAGCCGCAATGATCCCTTTTCCCAGAGAAGACGTTACGCCACCGGTAACAAAAACATACTTAGCCATGGAATGGTCAATTAATTTATTATTAAATGCATTGTAGGTTTAACGGGCGACAGGCGGAAAACGATAAATTAGCACTCCCACTATCTCTCTTTAATAGTTCACGCCCCGATGACAAATACCATCGGCTTGCTGGCGAGGGCCCAGCTTCTCAATTGACCAGCTGAAAATTTATGAAAACGACATCCCAGGAGGTCGTACAAAACTACGTCAATTTATATTGACGGAAAAATACGGATGTCGCGATGTGGATAAATAGCTAACATCCAACGTAAACGGGACGGAACCCCCCTGATCCGCAGCCCAAAACACCAAGCCCGGCCAATTGACCGGGCTTTGCTGGAAAATAGATCATTTCTTCAATTACCGGAACACCGCAAAAGAATAAGTTGATTTTTGCTTGATATCGCCAGTCTCCTGAGGAGAGTTTTTGGAGATTTCTTTGCCGGCGGTCTTCTCTGTGTGGCTGATCTTTACTGCGTGTAAGATGCTGATCGTGGCGATTTCAAGAACGAGTACGAGAACCGTAAGGGTCTTTCCTTTCTTCATGGTGAATTGGATTAATATTTACACTTCGATAAGGTTAATGCCATTCGGGGGCAAATTACAATAGGAATATTAGAACGCAAGATAGCATCGCATTATTTTGCCGCCAATAGTGGAAATTCCCAGCTGAAAATGTGGTTTTTACGATATCCCGATCGTACACTGTCAATCTTAAGCTGCTAACAATCACTTATATATATAATAAAAAATCATTTAAGAACAGGATTTTTTTTATTATTTTGTCAGGCAGATATCAAGCTATGTATTACCGTACCTTACTGACCCTTTTTCTCTTTGCGGCGATACATGCGGTCGCCCAAACCCCGGTTTCCCTTTCTGCTCTTCATCCCGTCGCCATCCGGCTGCGGCCGGCTGAAATGGACAGTTCCGCATTCAGTCATTTTGAAGTCCTGGACGAGCGTGCCGATACCGGCCGGATCGGCATCCATACGTGCATCCCCGATTTTGGCCGCAACTATGACCGGCAACTTGTTTTCAGCCATTCCGCCGCTACCGAACTCGCGGGATATCTCAACAGCCGGTTTGCCCGCGCCGGGTCGCCTTATACCGCCCTGGTTATCCTTCGAACCCTGTGGCTTTCCGACGCCAACTACGTCCGGGCCGAATATCTCCGGAATCCGGAGCGGCGAATGGAGCGAACCCATATCCGGCTGAAGGCCGAAGTCTATGCTTTTCAGGATGGGCGATATATTCCCCTACTACGGTTCGATACGTTGCAGACGGCGATGAAAAAACGGATCCTCCAGGAACGTTCGCCTTATTTCGAATGGGGCGTCAACCTGACGGAGCTTCTTGACAACCTGGTGGATAGCGCTTCCGCGCTTGCCCGGGGAAAGGCGATGGCCAATCGCCGGGTCGATCTCGACGACATCCGGGAATTCAACGCCTCCCGCTTCAATGCTCCGATCGATGACAACCTGCCGGCCCGCGGTGTCTACGCCAGCTTTGAAGAGTTTCGCAACAATACGCCTTCCATCCAGCATTTCGAGATCAAGGTGGAAAATCATCAACGGGTGATTTATATCCAGGAATCCGGGGCAACGTACTATACGCACGATGCATGGGGCTACTGCGACGGCAAAGACTTCTATATTATGCGGGACGGCGTGCTCTGCCCGGCATGGAAGGAGGGAAAGGCTTTTTTTAGCAAGGAATTCAAACAGCCCAGGATCTATTTCGTCGATATGGATACCGGCGATATTTATTAATATGAAATCCGCGATTTTCGCCATTCCCCTGGCGACCCTGACCCTAACCGTGGCAGCTCAGACCGGAAGAACGATTCCGGGCAGTCTGTCTTCGTTAAAGGCCCTGACGATCCGCCTGACCGAGTTCCGTGAGCCGGTCCCGCCGGTTCCCGCCGGTCCTTTTGGTCATTTCCTTGTTATCGATCGACGACCCGATACGACGCGGATCGGAATTCATGGTAATCTGCCGTTGCACACGCACGATTTCGACCGGCAGCTCATTTTTGCGAAACCGGCCGATCAGGAAATTGCCGCCTTCTTCAATTCGCATGTTGCCCGTCCCGGCGCCGCCGACACCGCCGTGATCGTGCTGCGGCAGTTATGGCTGTCCGACACCGATCCTTATAACCCAAGTCCCGAGCAATATCAGGCCGCGGACAGCTATACCGTCCGGAAAAACCGCACCCATATCCGCTTCAACGCCGAAATATACGCCGTGCGCAACCACCATTATCTTCCGTTGTTGCGGATCGATACGCTTCAGACTACAAAAAGAATGACGTACAGCAAGCTGCGATCGACCTATATCGGTTGGGAGGGCGAACTCGCCGCGATACTTCGTGAGGGAGCGGACCAGGCCGGAGCGGTTTTTAGCAGCAGGGAAAAGACCGGTCACTGGATGTCCTGGGACGATATCCGGCGATTCAACCAAACCCGATTCGATATCCCTGTTTTCGATAGCGGTTCACTCGTCCGCGGCGTATATACCATATTCGAAGAGTTCAGAAGCAACGCGCCGTCCATTCGCGATTTCGAGATCCAGCCGGTCAAGGGCAGTTTCGCCCTGTATATTAAGAATGCCGACGGCAGCTCTTCATATACGCATCAGGTGTGGGGATTTTGCGACGGCAGGCAGATCTATCTGATGCGGGATGGACTGCTCCACCCGCTCCGGAAAGATGGGAATTCTTATTATTTCTTTGGGATCGACGTGGCGCCTTCCAATTCCGCTTCACCGCCGCTCTTTGCGCTCGATGATTATCCCGAGCAGCACTGCCTTTACATCGTCGACATGGACACGGGCCGATTTTTCTAGTCTTTCGCTATTTTCTCGTAGCTGGTCACCAATCCCTTTATAAGGGAAGAACTGAATCCCTTATGCTCCATTTCATTCAACCCGGCAATGGTGCACCCCTTTGGTGTCGTCACCTTATCGATCTCCTGTTCCGGATGCGTACCTCTTTTCAGCAATAATTCGGCCGCCCCTTTTACGGTCTGCGCGGCGATCAGATTGGCAGTGGCGGCGTCGAACCCGATCTCGATCCCACCCTGAATATTCGCCCGGATGTAACGCATGGCAAATGCCGTTCCGCAGGCGCCCAGCACGGTTGCCGCATCCATCAGTTTCTCGTCGATCCGAACCGTCTTCCCCAACTGCCCAAACAGATCGAAAACATATTGGAGTCGCTCTTCGCTTACGTTGCGGGCTGCGACGCAGGTCATGCTTTCCTGGATCGCAATCGCCGTGTTCGGCATCGCGCGGACAACGGAGATCTTTGTTCCGATCTGTGCCGCGATCTGATCGATCGAAATACCGGTGACCACGGACAAAAGAACGTGCTTGTCCGGCTTGAACTCCTCCTTTAGGGCGCGGAGGATATCGTTCACCTGGTATGGTTTTACAGCCAAAATCACCAGGTCGGCATAGCGGACCGCTTCTTCATTCTTGTCGCTGACCAGCACACCGTTCCGTTCCAGTTCGTTCAAGGTCCGGATATTCCGTTTTGTGATCAGAATATGTTTCGGCTGGACAAATCCGCTTTGAATAAGTCCTTCCGCAATGGCTGTCCCCAAATTGCCGCCGCCGATGATCGCGATCTTTTTGTTCATAAATATGCTCCTTTAGCCAGATAATGTCGTACGTAGTCGTCCACGCCTTCCTCGAGGGTATAAAAGGCGGCTCTATAGCCTGCCGCTCTCAATTTATCCATATTCGCCTGTGTATAATATTGGTACTTGTCCCGGATATCTTCCGGCATGTCGATATACCGGATGTTTGATGGCAGGTCAAGCCCGCTAAAGGTGGCTTTCACCAGATCCTCGAATGTGCGGGCAATCCCCGTTCCCAGGTTATATATTCCGGACGCGGGACGGGATTCCATTAGCCAATAACAGACTTTCACCACATCCTTTACATACACAAAGTCCCGGAGCTGTTGCCCGTCTTTAAAGTCGGGACGATGGGATTTGAAGAGTTTGACCTGCCCGTCACGGCGGATCTGGTGGAAGGAATGAAAGATGACGCTGGCCATCCGGCCTTTATGATATTCATTCGGACCGTAAACGTTGAAGAATTTCAGCCCGGCCCAGAACGGCGGCGTGGTATTCTGTTGTAAGGCCCATTTGTCAAATTCGTTTTTTGACACCCCATAGGCGTTCAGGGGCTTCAATTCGAACGGCAGGTCGTGACGGTCATCATATCCGCGTTCGCCCGAGCCGTATGTTGCGGCGGAAGAAGCATACACCAGGGGTACCGCGTGCGTCGTACACCAGGCCCAAATCTTTTTGGAATATGCTACATTCAGGCGTTCGTGGATCGCGTAGTCGAATTCGGTCGTATCCGTTCGGGCGCCGATATGGAACACGAAGGATATTGCCGGTTTGTTGGCCTCGAGCCAATCGAAAAAAACGTCCCGCTCCACCTTTTCCGCAAACGTTTTGCCTTCCAGGTTTGGCCCCTTGGCCGGATCGTCGAATTCATCCACCAGGATCAGGTCCGTATATCCTTTGCCGTTCAAATACCCTACGAGATCGCTCCCGATAAATCCTGCCGCTCCCGTTACCACTATAGATTGCCTGTTCATATATTTGTTTGCTGCATGCAAATATAGCATTACCGATGAAATTGAATTCCATACAGCTATTGCGGGCGCTCGCGGCCCTGTTCGTCGTGTATACGCACAGCATCGGCCAGATGGGGATGTTCGCCATGGGCTGGCAGCAGCGCACCCCGCTTCGCACATCGCTGGGAACCTTTGGCGTCGACATCTTTTTTGTGATCTCCGGATTCATTATCTATCTGTCGGCCGGGCAGTTGACCGGTCGACAAGCTTCCGTCTCCTTTCTCTGGCATCGTTTCCGCCGGATCAACCCGGTCTATTACGTTGCCGTTGTGCTCACCGTCATTACCTGGATCCCATCCTTCCTCCGGCATCAACGCGCGGCGCCTTCTACCCCGCAAGTGGCTTCATGGATTGTTCTACTGCCTTTTCCGGGGAATCCGCCGGCGGCGCTGTCGCAAGCCTGGAGCCTTCTGTACGAATGGATGTTTTATTGGGTTTTCTTTTTGCTGATTTTGGTCAGCGTCCGGATGAAGGCGGCGATCCTGTGCGCGGTCCTCGGTGCACTGGCATTCTTGGGATGGCTGTTTCGGGACAGGCTGACCGGCGTTTGGGTTTTTTATACAGACCCGCTATTGGTGGAGTTCGGGATGGGTGTGGTCATCGGGTATATCTTCCGGCGATGGAACCCCGGAAAGATGGCTGCGCTTTGCTTGTTGTTGCCGGGGATTGTCGCCGGTTTGATGATTCTTATTACGGGGTATGGCGACTTTCAGGCGGTGCTGGCGCCGCCGGCGTTCTTACGCTATCTGCACGCCTTTTTTTGGGGGAGTGCCGCGGCGCTGATCGTCGCCGGCTGCGTTTTCCTGGAAAAGTGTTGCGCACCGGCTTTCTTTTGTCACCAGAACTTCGTCCCGGACCTGCGTCCGGTCCTGGTTCGGAAGTCTCGTTTCGCCCACTTCCTCCTGACGCTCGGTGACGCTTCTTATTCGATCTACCTTTTTCACCTGATCGTTTTTGGATTTATCGGGGCGCTTTACCTGCGGGTAGGTTTCTTTCTCCCTCCCGATCTTGCCATACCGATCCACGCGGCGATCGCGGTCGCCGGGTCGCTGCTTTTTTACCGGTTTGTGGAGAAACCGTTGTTGCGATGGCTCAAGCCTCGTTGACGCAGATCCGGATCACGCGCAACTCCGCGTCGATCGGATGACCAACACCCCCCGATCCGGACCGTCCGCTACTCCGCCTCGATCTGCGCAGCCATGATATTCCCGATGGCCGATTCGTAGCGATCCTTCCAGTCACCGACATTCCCCCAATCTTTCCCGTCAATCCGGAATTCGCCTTCGGTCACCACTCCCAACTCCGAAGCCGGGAAACCGCCGAGCGCCAAACGGAATGCACCTACCTCCGATGCGGCCACGCTCACCACCACCCGGCTCTGCGATTCGCCAAACCAATATGCGTCCTTACGGATGGCGGCGTCAGAAGCAGCGACATCGAAACCCAGTTCCCGCGGAAAGGCCGATTCCGCCAGGGTGACGAATAACCCGCCTTCGCTGACGTCATGCGCCGACCGGATGAGTTGCCGGCCGATCAGTTCCGCCACTTTTTGCTGCAGCTTTACTTCTTCTTCGATGTCGAAATGCGGCGCCGGGCTAAACTCCACTCCCCGGATCTTATGGAGATATTCGGAAGAGTTGATATCGTTGTTCGATACGCCCAATAAAAATATCCGGTCGCCCTCTTCTTTAAGATCGAGCGTCATTTTATCGTGTACGCTATTCAGCAAACCGACCATGCCGATCGTCGGTGTCGGGTATACCGGCCCGTCCGGGCTTTGGTTGTAGAAGCTGACATTTCCCCCGGTTACCGGCGTGTCGAGCCGCCGGCAGGCATCTCCCATGCCTTTTATGGCGTGCACGAACTGGTAATAGACTTCGGGGTTATACGGGTTGCCGAAATTCAGGCAGTTGGTGACGCCGAGCGGCTGGCCGCCGCTGCAAACAATATTACGGGCAGCTTCCGCCACCGCGATCATCGCTCCTTTATACGGGTCGGCATAAACGTAACGGCTATTACAGTCGGTTGTCATGGCCAACGCTTTGCCCCCGGTGTGTTTTGCCAATACGACCGCGGCGTCGCTGGGCTGGTTGGTGGACGAATTTGCCGCTCCCACGGTGCTATCGTATTGTACGGCCACCCATTTTTTCGACGCGATATTCGGCAGGGCGATCAGTGTCTCCGCCACTTTTCTCAGATCGCGCGGGACATCGATCGTTGCCGGATCAAAGGCTCGTATCCTTTTCAGATAGGCCGGTTCGCTGTAGGGTCGCTCATACTGCGGCGCGCCGCCGCCAAGGACCAGCTCGTGCGCGGGGATCTCCGCCTCCAGTTGCCCGTGCATAAAGAATTTCAGCAGGCCGTCGTCGGTCACTTCACCGATCGCCGCTGCCGGCAGATCCCATTTTTCAAAGATGGCGACGACATCCCGCTCCCTTCCTTTTTGTACGACCATGAGCATCCGCTCCTGGCTTTCGCTCAAGAGCAATTCCCAGGCTTTCATATTTTCCTGCCGGGCGGGCACCTTGTCCAGGTCGATCCGCATCCCCGCGCCGCCTTTGGCGCTCATTTCAGCCGTGGAGCAGATGATGCCTGCGGCGCCCATATCCTGCATGCCGACGACCGCGCCGGTCTTTATCACTTCGAGGCAGGCCTCCAACAATTTCTTTTCCTGGAAGGGGTCCCCAACCTGGACGGCGGGCAGTTCTTTTGTGCTTTCACCCGTTATATTGGCGGATGCAAACGATGCCCCGCCGATCCCGTCTTTTCCTGTGGCGCTGCCGACAAAGATCACCGGGTTGCCCGTACCCTTTGCGGTCGCGGATATAGTTTCCCCGTTCTTCAGGATACCCACGCTCATGGCATTCACGAGGGGATTTGTATGATAACATTCTTCGAAATAGATCTCGCCGCCCACGGTCGGCACGCCAAAACAATTTCCATAGTGTCCGATGCCGTGGACCACGCCGGACAGCAAATGCTGCGTTTTGTCTTCCTCCAGTTTTCCGAAACGAAGCGAATTCAACGACGCGATCGGTCTGGCGCCCATCGTAAAGATGTCCCGGTGAATACCGCCAACTCCCGTCGCGGCGCCCTGGAAGGGCTCGATCGCCGAGGGATGATTATGTGATTCGATCTTGAAAACGACGCCATAGCCCCCGCCGATGTCCATCAGTCCCGCGTTTTCTTCGCCGGCCTTTACGAGCATTTTTTTGCCTTCACGGGGAAGCGTCTTTAGCCATTTGATCGAGTTCTTGTAGCTGCAATGTTCGCTCCACATCGCACTGAACGCGCACAGTTCCGTAAAGTTGGGGGTGCGGCCGAGCTTTTGCCGGATCAGGTCGAACTCTTCAGCGGTGAGCCGAAGCTGCTCGGCCGTTTTTGCGGTTATCTCCATGCCGGCAAAATTACGAACCTTTTGCGTAAGTCGACCCGAATCGGTAGGTTTGCTGGCTATGTCCCCTTCACAAAGGATTGCTTTTGTAGCGAATACAAGCTGGAGTATCTACAAGTTCAGACTGTACGTGATCAGGAAATTGGTGGAAGAAGGATTCGAGGTTTACGTCCTGGCGCCCCGCGATCCCTATACCGGGCGGTTCGAAAACATCCCGGGGCTGACATACATCCCGCTCTCGCACTTCAACGCCAAATCGATCTCCCCGGTAGAGGATCTCCGGCTTTACCGGGAGTTGTTAACACATTATCGCGCGCTACGTCCCCATCTTATTTTCCATTTCACGATAAAGGCGAATATCTTCGGCTCGCTGGCCGCGGAAAAAGGCGGTGTCCCCGCCATCAGCGTCATCACCGGTCTGGGGTATGCATTCGCGGGGAAGGGCTGGCTTCAATCCGTTGCGAGGATACTCTACCGCCGCGCGCTGCGGCAAACAAAAGAGGTGTGGTTCCTCAATGAAGATGACCGCCACGTTTTTATTACGCAGCGACTGGTGTCCGAAGGGAAGACTTTTATCCTGCCCGGCGAGGGCGTCGATCCCGATGTTTTTTATCCGGCGCCGTATCCCCCGGAAAAAAATGATGTCACCTTTCTCCTGATCGCGCGGGTTATCCGGCACAAGGGGATTTATGAATTCGCCGCGGCTGCCGAACTGCTCCGGCGGCAAGGGTTGAATGTCCGATGCCAGCTGTTGGGCATATCCGATGAGAATAACCCGGTTGCCATCCCCAGAAAGGAGGTCGCCGGGTGGGAGCAAAAAAAGATCCTGACCTATCTCGGGCATACGGACGATGTGCCGCCTTTTATCGAACAGGCGGACTGTATTGTCCTACCCTCCTGGCGGGAGGGGTTGCCCCTGAGTCTGCTGGAAGGAGCCAGTATGGCAAAGGCGTTGATCGCCGCCGACACGCCCGGTTGCCGCAGCGTGGTGGATGACGGGAAAAATGGGTATCTCTGTCGCGAAAAGGATGGCGCCGACCTGGCCGGAAAAATGTTGGCATATTATCGGCTCCGGCCGTCGGACAAACGACAAATGGGGCTCAACGGGCGGGAGAAAGTGCTGCGCGAATTCACGTGCGAGCGAGTCCTCGGGATCTATCTGCAAAAGATATGCATATACTGCTGTTGATTGTTTATGGGGGATTGGCCGGCTATGGCATATGGCGCGTCCCTTTCCTGCGCAAAAGCGGCATCCGGCCCGGGTGGCTGTTGGTGCTTTTTGCGGTGCATGTTGTTGCGGGATGGGTGCATAACTGGATCGCTTACCGGTATTTCCCGGATCATGGCGATATCTGGAATTATTTTTCGCTCAGCTTTCTTTACCGGCACCGGTTGATGTCCGAGTTCCATCTTTTTGTTTCCGATAATTCGACCTGGACCTATATCACGCATAACGGGATTGTATATGTCCAGATGGTGCTGGACCTGTTTTCGGCAGATGACATGTATGTCAATACATTACTTTTTTCGTTTCCGGTTTTTTTGGGGAATGTCGCCCTATTTCGCGTTTTCCGCCGGCGGTTCGGGGAGGATGGACTGGCTGCGGGGACTGTTTTTTGGCTGCCTTCCGTGTTGTTCTGGACCGCCTGTATTTATCGGGAAGGGATGCTGTTTATGTTGCTGGGGTTCTTGTTTTTTCACCTGGACCGGTGGCCCGCGCGCCGGTCGGTTTACGCTGCGATTGGCCTATTCCTTTTGATCGCGTATTTCCGGCTGGCAGTGGCGGTTATTCTGGTGCCCGCATTATTTGTCTGGTGGCTGGTCGACCGCCCCTTTTCCGCTCGGATCCGTTTGCGTATCGGATTGATTATCATTGTGTTACTAACACTGGTCCTGTTCCTGCCTGCGCTCCGGGGCACTTTTTTACAGGCAGTGACCACGGAACAGGCCTCCTTTCAAATGCTCGAAGGCCATTCGCGGTTGGCCTTGCCGCTGTTGGATGGGACGCCGGCCAGTTTTTGGCGTGCCTTCCCCTTTGCGGTCCGGAATGGCCTTTTCGAGCCCCTCCCGGGGTCGGGCGGACAAACCGCCTATCTTGCCTTTTCCATCGAACTGGTTTTTGTTTGGCTGATCGTGCTATTGGCGGCGATCCGCCTTTTTCGGGCTTCGCTGTCCCGGGGACCTCTTGTCCATTCTAACTACGGCGAATTCGCTGTAGTTAAGCCGGAACCTATACCGGCGGACTCCCCGGTCCGCGGCGATTCACCGAAATCCCAGGTTCGCGGCCATTCACCGGACTCCCCGATCCACAGCGACTCACCGCACTCCTCGCTCCCCGCCGATTCCGCGGCCTTCAGCCTCGCGGGTATCCTTTTCGCGCTCGCCGGCATGCTCCTTATCGGGTTTGTGGTGCCCTTCGCGGGTACGATCGTCCGTTATCGAAGTATCTACCTACCCTTCCTTCTCGCTCCGGCAGTCCACAGCCTTCGCAGCCACCCGGGGATTCGCCGCCTTAACCGCTGGTTAAACAATAAATTACGATTTTTAATATAGTTGAATATCTTGGCAAAATCATCCGCGGGAAGGGACAAAAACGCGGTTCGGGCACTTTTTTTATACGGCAGGTTCCATTTTTACCGCGCAATCCGTTAGCTTCGCACGTAAATTTTACCAGGATGTCATCATTACGATTTAAAGCTATTGATAATTTAACGACCACCACCGACGGCCTGATGCCAGGGCCCGCGAAGATCACGGCAATCTTTGGCGAAAATGTCTTTACATTAAAGACGGCCCGCGAATTTTTGAGCGATGAGGCCTACAAGAGCCTTTTAGCATCCATCAAGAGCGGCAAGAAGATCGACAGGGCCGTCGCCAATCAGATCGCTTCCGGCATCCGTCAATGGGCCGAAAGCAAAGGGGTTACTCACTTTACCCACTGGTTCCAGCCGCTGACCGGGACCACCGCAGAAAAGCATGATACCTTCTTTACGATAAAGAGCGATGGCACGGCCATCGAAGAGTTTGACGGTGCGGCGCTGATCCAGCAGGAGCCCGACGCCTCTTCCTTCCCCAGCGGCGGCTTGCGGGCAACGTTTGAAGCGCGTGGCTATACCGCATGGGACCCCTCTTCCCCGGCTTTTGTTATGGAGATCGGGGCCGGTAAAACACTCTGTATCCCCACCATCTTCGTCAGCTATACCGGTGAATCCCTGGACTACAAAGCACCGCTGCTGAAAGCGCTGGCCTCCCTTGACAAGGCGGCAGTAGAGGTTTGCCATTACTTCGATAAGAATGTCACCAAGGTCACCGCCACGCTCGGGTGGGAGCAGGAATATTTTGTGGTGGATGAAGGCTTATTCAACGCCCGTCCCGACCTGGTCATGAGTGGAAGAACCGTGTTCGGTCATGCCCCGGCCAAAGGCCAGCAGCTGGAAGACCACTATTTCGGAAGCATCCCCGAGCGCGTTTACGCCTTTATGCGCGACTATGAAAATGAAGCGTACAAACTTGGGATCCCGCTCCGCACCCGGCATAATGAGGTTGCCCCGGCTCAGTTCGAGTGCGCGCCCATCTTTGAAGAGGTCAGCGTGGCCGTCGACCACAACATATTGCTGATGGACATCATGGATCGGGTAGCCCGCCGCCACAAGCTCCGGGTACTCCTGCACGAGAAGCCTTTCGCCGGCATCAACGGCAGCGGCAAGCACAACAACTGGAGTATGGCTACGGACACCGGCGTTAACCTCCTTGCGCCCGGAAAGACGCCCAAGACCAACCTGATGTTCCTTACCTTCTTCGTCAATACGATCAAGGCGGTGCATGACTATGCCGATGTGCTCCGCGCCTCCATCGCCTCCGCCGGAAATGACTTCCGTCTCGGCGCAAACGAAGCTCCGCCGGCCATTATCTCCGTCTTTATCGGCGAATACCTCAGCAAGGTGCTGGCGGACGTGAAGGAACGCGTCGGCGAGAAATTCGATGAGCAGGATGAGGCCATCCTCAAATTGGACCTGCATCGGAGCATCCCCGAGTTGCTGCTCGACAATACGGACCGCAACCGTACGTCGCCCTTTGCCTTTACCGGCAACAAGTTTGAGTTCCGCGCCGTCGGCTCATCGGCCAACTGCGCCAATGCGATGATCGCCCTGAACAGCATCATTGCTGAAACGCTGAAAAAGTTCAAAAAAGATGTCGACAGCCTGATCGAGAAAGGCGACAAGAAGGAAATCGCGATCATGCATGTTATCCGCGAATATGTCGTCAGCAGCGAAAAGGTGCTGTTCGAAGGTGACGGTTACAGCGACGAGTGGCATCACGAAGCGGAAAGACGCGGACTTCCCAACGTCCGGACTACGCCGCTGGCGCTCGACGCCATGGTAACCGAGAAGGCGAAACACCTCTTTGAAAGCAACGGGGTCTACACGCATGTCGAGCTGGAAGCACGCCATGAGATCGAACTGGAGAAATATGTCAAGCGGGTCCAGATCGAAGCCCGTATTATGGGTGAGCTCGCGACCAGCCACGTCCTTCCGGCAGCGATCAAATACCAGAATACCCTGATCATGAACATCAAGGGATTGAAGGATCTGGGGCTGCCCGCGTCTGCCTATTCCAACCAGCAACAGATCCTTGAAAATATCTCCAAGCATATCGGCAAGGTCAGTGAGCTGGTAGAGAAAATGATCGAAGCCCGCAAGGTGGCCAACAATGTATCCAACACCCGCACAAAGGCGATCGAATACAACAGCCAGGTGAAGGAACCCTACTTTGACGAAATCCGTTATCATGTTGACAAGCTCGAACTGCTGGTCGATGACAAGGAGTGGGTTTTGTCGAAATATCGGGAGTTGCTCTTTTTGCGATAGGTCCGAAGATTATGATATCCGGGAACCCGCCGTTAGGCGGGTTCCTTATTTTTGCGCCATGCCGGATCAGATCATCTATAAGGAAATACCGCCTCACGCCAGGCTTGCACCCTTTATCGATGCCTACTGGACGGTCACGGGGGAAAATGCGGGCTATCTTGCCGATAAGGTCCTGCCCGATGCCTGCGTCGATATCATCCTCAATACCGGACCCGGGTTTGCCGCCGAGGTCGGGGCCACGTATATGGGCACGGGAGGCGCCTACCTGATCGGCACGATGACCCGGCACAAAGAGATGGTCCGGCCGCCCGGGACGAGGCTGGTGGGGATACGTTTTAGGCCCGGCGGTTTTCCATTCTTTTATGATCATGAGTTATTGCGGGACACCGCTGACAGGACGATCGAGTTCGACCCCGGGCTTGTCCCTGCGATCCCGGAGTCTTCCGCCGGCCTTGCGGCGGTCCTGGATCGATATTTTTTCCATCGCTTCGCCATTCCTTCGCGGGAAACGCTGACCCTGATCGGAGCCGTTCATCAGGCCAAAGGAAAGATCACCGTCGGCCAGCTGGCCCGCAGCAGCTTCGTCACGATCCGTCAGCTCGAGCGGCTTTTCCAACTGCACCTGGATATCAGCCCAAAGGAGTTCATCGGCGTGATCCGTTTCCAATACGCATACGCCCAGGTCCGCCGGGAATTGTCCCGAAGGCGGCTTTTGGATATCGCCTGTGAATGCGGTTACTATGACCATGCCCATCTCAGCAATGAGATCCGCCGTTACACCGGAACGAGCCCCTCGGGTATCTAACACCCTTCGGGGATTTCAACATTTTTTTGTCGCATTTTTCCAAACGAAGGTTTGCGGTGCCTGCTATTTTAGCCGAAAAAATATGCGTTTGATCCTGCTTCTTGTCGGCTTTTTCGCACTCACCACCCTTCAACCTGTTCAGAAAATGGAACCGCGATTTACCGTCCTTACGCTTGGCGTCGACAACCTGGAAAAATCCCTGGCTTTCTACCGGGATGGTCTCGGCTTTCCGACCGAGGGGATCATCGGGCAGCAATTCGAGCATGGTCCGATCGTCTTTATCAAGCTCCAACACAATATGGAGCTGGCCCTGTATCCCCGCAAGGACCTTGCCTGGGGAGCAAATGTGTCGCAGACCCCGGCGTCCGCAACGGAATTCAGTATCGGTTATAACGTCAGAAAACAAGCGGAAGTCGATGCCTTGATGGAGGTCGCCCGGAAGGCGGGCGCCAGGATTGTGAAGCCGGCGCATCATGCGTTTTGGGGCGGCTACAGCGGCTATTTCCAGGATCCCGATGGCCACCTCTGGGAGATCGTTTATAACCCGGACCTGATTCCATAGGTACGGCGGATGCGCTCTAGCCCGCCATCCGTTCTTTTACCCAGCCTTCGGCAATGTGCAGCTGTTGTTTCATCGTCAGATGCGAATTGTCCAGCACAATGGCGTCATCCGCCTGTCGGAGGGGGCTGATTGCCCGGTGGGAATCGATATAGTCGCGATGGGAAAGGTTTTGTTTTACTTCCGCCAGGGTAATATTGGGGTTCTTTTCGTATAGCTCCTTGAACCGGCGCTGAACCCGCACGGATTCATCTGCCGTCATAAAGATCTTTAATTCGGCATGCGGAAAAACAACGGTGCCGATATCCCGGCCGTCCATTACGATCCCCTTGTTCTTTCCCATTTCCTGTTGGCGGGCGACGGCAAACTCCCGCACCGCTTTTACCGCCGCCACCTCGCTCACCTTCTCCGCCACGACCAGGTCACGGATCACATATTCGACATTCTCGCCATTCATCCACATCTCGGTCTGCCCATTCTTATGATTGGCAACGAATTCCAGCCGGATATGCCGCAACGCCTCCTCCACGGCCTTGTCGATGGTCCAGTCGATGTGGTGACGGAGAAAGTACAGGGTGATCGCCCGATACATCGCTCCGCTGTCGATATAGACGTAGTTAAGCTCCTTCGCCAGTTGTTTGGCCAGGGTGCTCTTTCCGCAGGAGCTCCAGCCGTCTATCGTGATGATGATCTTTTCCATCGGCCCAAAAATAAAAAAGCCGCACCAAAGGTGCGGCCTATTTTGAGTGGAATATTTTAAGCTTCTGATTTTTCCTTCGCCTTTTCCTTCAAGGAGAACTTGATCTTCGACAGTTCCTTGTCCAGGTCGGCCACCAGCACATCGCCATTCTTTATGTTCATATTCAGGATCTCCTCTGCCAGCGGATCTTCCAGGTATTTCTGGATGGCCCGGTGCAGCGGACGAGCGCCAAATTGCTGGTCATAGCCCTTGTCGGCGATAAAATTCTTTGCCTCGTCGGTCAGCTCCAGCGTGAAACCAAGATTGGTGAGCCGCTTGAGTACACCCTTCATCAGGATATCGATAATCTGGAAGATATGCTCCTTGTTCAGCGCATTGAAGATGACGACGTCATCTATGCGGTTCAGGAACTCGGGGCTGAACGTACGTTTCAACGCTTTTTCAATAACCTGTTTATTGTTCTCGTCGACATTTTGGGTCCTCGCCGCTGTCGCAAAACCGACCCCGTCGCCGAAGTCCTTTAGCTGACGGACACCAATATTGGAAGTCATGATGATCAGCGTATTCTTGAAGTCAACCTTCCGGCCGAGGCCGTCCGTCAGCTGACCATCGTCGAGCACCTGCAGCAGGATATTGTAGATATCCGGATGCGCCTTTTCGATCTCGTCCAGCAGGATCACGGAATACGGTTTCCGGCGAACCCTTTCGGTCAGCTGGCCGCCTTCTTCATATCCGACATATCCCGGAGGCGCGCCGATGAGCCGGCTCACCGTGAACTTCTCCATGTATTCACTCATGTCGATCCGGATCAGTGAGTCTTCGGAATCGAACATATAACGGGCTAACGCGCGGGCAAGCTCGGTCTTCCCTACCCCTGTCGGACCAAGGAAGATAAAGGTGCCGATCGGTTTTTTCGGGTCCTTCAATCCAACCCGGTTGCGCTGAATGGCTTTAACCACTTTCTGGATCGCATCATCCTGCCCCACGACCATATCGCGCATATCCACCGCCATATTGCGGAGCTTTTCGGTTTCTGCCTGGACCATCCGCTTGACCGGGATACCCGTCATCATGCTGACCACTTCGGCAATATTATCTTCATCGATCGGATAGCGTTTGTGTTTGCTTTCCTCTTCCCATTCCGCCTTTGCCTTCTCCAGCTCTTCCTGCAGCCGCTTTTCGGTATCCCGAAGGCTGGCGGCCTCTTCAAATTTCTGGCTCTTTACCACCTTGTTCTTCTCATTCTTGACGTCTTCGATCTTCTTTTCAAGATCCACGATATTCTGCGGAACGTTTATGTTTTTGAGATGCACCCGGGCGCCTACCTCATCCAGTACGTCGATGGCCTTGTCCGGTAACAAACGATCCGTCATGTAGCGGTCGCTCAGCTTCACGCAGGCATGTATCGCGTCGTCGGAGTAGGTGACGTTATGATAGTCTTCGTATTTCGACTTGATGTTGTTGAGGATCTGGATCGTTTCTTCCACACTTGGCGGATCGACCATGACCTTCTGGAACCGACGATCGAGAGCCCCGTCCTTTTCGATATACATCCGGTACTCGTCCAGCGTGGATGCCCCGATGCACTGCAGCTCGCCACGGGCAAGCGCGGGTTTGAAGATGTTGGAGGCATCGAGCGAGCCGCTGGCGCCCCCGGCCCCGACTATTGTATGGATTTCGTCGATAAAGAGGATGACGTCGCGGTTTTTCTCGAGTTCATTCATAATCGCCTTCATGCGCTCTTCGAACTGGCCGCGGTACTTTGTACCGGCCACCAGGGCCGCCAGGTCGAGAGAAATGACCCGTTTGTCAAACAATACCCGGGAGACCTTCCGTTGAACGATCCGGAGCGCCAACCCTTCCACGATGGCGGTCTTCCCTACCCCGGGTTCGCCGATCAGGATGGGGTTGTTCTTTTTGCGCCGGGACAGGATCTGGGAAACCCGTTCGATCTCCTCTTCGCGGCCTACGATCGGGTCCAAAGCCCCCATTTCGGCCAGCCGGGTGATATCCCGACCGAAATTGTCGAGTACGGGGGTCTTGCTCTTGGCATTGCCCGCCGACCGGGCCTTCTGCTGCGAATACTTCTTTTCCTCGTCAAAATCGTCGTCGTTCTCTTCGGCATACTCGCTCCGGACGTCATTGCTTTTTACGACCCCTAATTCGTTCCTGAACAGGTCATAGTCCACGTCAAACTGGTTCAGGATCTGGGTTGCGATATTTTCCTTGTTTTTGAGAATAGAGAGCATCAGGTGTTCGGTCTCCACGGTCGGGCTTTTTAGCGCTTTCGCCTCCAGGACGGTCACTCGTATCACTTTTTCCGCCTGTTTGGTCAGCGGCAGGCTATTGATATTGGCGATATTCTTGCCGGTCTTGTCCTTAACTGCCATTTCCACCTCCTTTCTCAATTCGTACAGGTCCACGTTGAAACTCTTTAAAATGCGGACAGCTGTATTGTCACCCTCCCGAATCAACCCCAGCAATAAGTGCTCCGTACCGATAAAATCGTTCCCCAGTCGCAAAGCCTCCTCCCTGCTGAATGATATGATCTCCTTTACCTGGGCTGAAAAATTATTATCCATTTTTAAGTTATTGAGCTTTATACAATAATAACGAAAATTTTTGACTTCTGTTTCTGCTACTTTATTAACGGCCGTTAATATCTTTAAGTATCTTTAAGTGAAATATGCAAGTCAAAATTGATACCAAGGAAAAATTTCATGCCATTACTATCCTGGAACCGGTCCTTGCTGCTAATATGACAGCAGAATTGGAGAAAAGCTTGCTCCCGATCCTGCAAAAAGACGTTAAAAACGTGGTTCTCATACTAAAAGACATCCCGGAGGTCCAGGAAGCTGCTGCGGCCAGCCTGGTTCGGACTCAACAGACTTTCTATGATAACGGCGCCTCTTTCGTGATCTGCGAACTCACGCCGGATGTCGAACAATTTCTTGAAAACAACGGCTTCCTCGAACTGATGAATGTAGCCCCCACGGAGAGCGAGGCCTGGGATATTGTCCAGTTGGAGGAGGTCGAACGCGAGCTGCTCAACGGGCCGGATCCCTGATACGCCGCACCCCTGGACGATCCCTGCAATGCTCTTGCACGCTTGTCCTGCCGACCGGCTACAATAAGACAGAAAGTCAGGCGATTAGCTCAAATTTTCGATGCCGGCGCTTTCCTGGCCGAGATTGCCGCCGTGCTGGATAACCTCGTATATTTCAAGGGTAAAGCAGCAGATGCAAATCGTCCGCCGTCTATACTCGGGATCGAATCACTTAAAATCGCGTAATGCTGGCCGTCACTATTCTTGGCAATAACTCCGCTCTACCGGCTTTTGATCGTCACCCGACCGCACAGATCGTTACCATGGAAGACCAGATCTTTCTGGTCGATTGCGGGGAAGGAACCCAGATGCAGATGGCCAAGTACAAGATCCGCCGTAGCAAGATCAATCACATTTTTATCTCCCATTTACATGGCGACCACTATTTCGGGCTGATCGGATTGCTTACGAGCATGGGTTTGCTGGGACGTACCCAGGATCTCCATCTTCATGCACCTCCGGCATTACAAGAGATCATCGGGTTGCAGCTCAAAGTGGCCGATATCCATCTCCCGTACCTGTTGCAGTTCCATGCGTTGGCCCAGCCCCAAACGGGTCAGCTTAACGTGTTGGTGCACGAGGCGCGCTTCGAGATCTGTTGCTTTCCGGTGGTCCACCGGATCGAGTGCTGGGGCTTCCTCTTCCGCGAGGTTCGGCCACCCCGTCGCGTAAACCCGGAGAAAGCCCGCGAGCATGACGTTCCCGCTTCGTTTTTCGATCGCCTGAAATGGGGCGAAAGCTATCGGAAAAAGGACGGCACCATCGTCGACAATCCGCTGGTAACCGAGCCTGCCCACAAGGCGAGGTCATATGCCTATGCAGCCGACACGATGTTTGACGAACGGATTGCAGCGTATGTCCGCGGGGTCGACCTGCTGTATCATGAGACCACCTATCTCAGAGATCTCGAGATCCAGGCAGGCAGGCGCTTTCACAGTACGACGTCGCAGGCCGCCACCATTGCCCTGCAGGCCGGGGTGCAGCGCTTGCTGATCGGTCATTTCAGTTCCAAATACGAAAAATTGCAGGCGTTCGAGCTGGAGGCGCGCGAGATCTTTCCGAACACGGACCTGGCGTTGGAAGGGGTGACGTATAAAGTGATATAGCTTCACGGTACGGCGCCGGGCGGGGGGTGTTCGGGCGGTCCGGCGCAACTTTACCCCGGTAACAGGAACCCCAGCGAAAAACTCGATTTTACTCCAACCAGCAGCGAGTGCAGCAGGTAGTAGGAGAAGTACCGCTCCTTATCCCGCTTGTAGTCGACCTTCCCGGTCCGCTTCGATACGGCCAGCGACTTGTCCTTATTGCGGGGAATGATAAATTTCTTCAGCGCAAAAGACTTTAACCTGGCGACCTTCAACCGGCCATTTTTTTCCTTCAACTTGTCGACAACAAGGTCATGGTATTCGCCCACAATTTTGCCGGTGGATCGTTCGGGGCCCATCTCGAATTGGAAATTCAGTTGGTTCAGCATGCCGGATTCAAGGTGCAGCTGGCCGAGGTTTTCCGCCGGATCGTTGAGGCGTGTTATGTCAAGATTGTGAAACGCGCCCTCCACCTCATAATAGCCGTTCTTGTGAAGCGGCATCCGGGTGGTTGCCGTCACCAGCCCGGATCCCATCAGCGAACCTTCGGTACGGACGGTGATAAAGGAGGGGTCTCCCTTGCCGGGTTTGTTTAACAGCGGTTCCATGGTGCCCCGCAGGTGCTCGATCGTCAGAACGCCTGTCTTTTGCCCCGCTTTCGGATACTCTTCATATTCGAACCGGGTCGTCCCCATGTTGACTTTGCCCACCCGCAAATCAAGCGGCAGGCGTTCCAGCCCGGCCATCGGCATCGGTTTGTCGCCCTCCTCGAGTGGCAGCCGCCGGTCGCGGAATACATATATCCGGCTGGTATTCCAGTCGATCTGACCGGCCTGCAGCCGGTGATGAAACACTCCCATGACGTCCAGGTCAACTACCCTAACCCCTTCTATGGTCGCCCGGACAACGTCGACCTGGTGCCCTCTTGACCGGCCGATCTCTTCCTTATCCCGGTCCGGGCTGATCTTCAGGGTATCCAGCGTCAGCAGCCGCTCTTTGCTGTCCAGTACCAGGCGCCTCAGCCGGACCGTTTCGTCTATGCCCGCCGGGTTGTACGCGGCATCGGCAGCCTCGACACGAAGGCCCCCGAAGCCCCGGGGTGTCAGCGAATCCAGGCGAATCGCTCCGCGAAAGGTCAATTCCCTTACCCCGCTTCTTGTTCCTTCTATATTCAGGCTGTCAATCTCCAGGCGTTCCAGCAGTGCGTCGATCGCCGGCGCCTGCCAACTTTTCCACGTGCTGTCTTTTTCCAGCAGATCGTCATCCGCTCTTACCATGACACCATCGGCCCGGATATTTCGAACCCGCAGCCGGTGATTGGCGACCCATTGCACAAACGAGATCCCGCCGACCGCCAGCTTTTTCACGCTAACCGAATGGCTGCCCGCGCCGGAAGGTTCATAGCTGGCTACTATGCCCCCGACATCTATCGAGCCGGTCAGGATATCGGCGTGCAACGAGCGATACCTTACCCGGATTGACGGCGGCAATCCTTTCAAAGCGGCGTCGACCTTTCCCCGTACAACCGCATTGGCAATAAAATAACCGGCGATCAGGCCAGCGACCATACAGCCGGTTATCAACAGAAATATTTTGCGCCGGGCCTTCACTTTTCGGGTCATCACCTTTTATATTCAAACGGCCTGCCCGACAATTACGTTGCCTGCCGCAACCCTTCCGCAAAAATTGCCCTATTTTTTCCCCAGGTATTGTTTCCACTTTTGCTGAAGACCGTCGCTAAGCGGCACCACCGGCAAACGAAGATTGTTGCCGATGAGCCCCATCTCGGCCATGGCGCCTTTCACGCCGGCGGGATTGTTTTCAGCAAACATGATATCATACGCCGCGATCAACCGGTCATTCACTTGCTTCGCCGTTTTGAAGTCCCCCTTCAGGGAGTGTCGAACCATTTCACTGAATTCCTTCGGGAAAGCATTGGCCGCGACGCTGATAACCCCTTCCATGCCGCAGGCGATCTGTGGCAGGGCCAGTGCGTCGTCACCGCTGACGACGAGGAATTCTTCCGGCTTGTCGCGAAGGATCTCCATACATTGACCCATGTCGCCGCTGGCCTCTTTGATACCCCCGATATTTCTCACTTCTCTTGCGAGGCGAATGGTCGTCGCGGCACTCACGTTACGTCCCGTTCTGCCGGGTACGTTATAAAGAATAACGGGCTTTGGTGACGCGGCCGCCAACGCTTTATAATGTTGAAAGAGCCCTTCCTGCGAAGGTTTGCTATAATAGGGGCTGGCGCTCAGCACGGCGACGGCCATATCCAGCGGAAATGTTTCGAGGTCATGAAGGACTTCTGCGGTGTTATTACCTCCGATGCCGACAACCACCGGCACGCGGCCGCCGACTTTCTCATAGGTGAACTGCGCGATCCGCTTTTTCTCCTCTTTCGACAGGGTTGGTGTTTCGCCGGTGGTCCCGAGGGTGACGACATATTCCACGCCGCCGGAAATGACATGATCGATAACATTTGCCAGCGCTGCATAGTCAACGCCGCTGTCGGACTGGAATGGGGTAATTAACGCTACTCCGGTTCCGCGGAGCTGGTTCCTAAGTGACATGTATTTGTAGTTGAAAAGTGAGGAATTGTTGTCCGGTGAACTTCGCTGCGCTCGGTTGCCGGTCTCCTTGGCCTGTCCTGCTTCGGGAACGATATCATCGGTGCGAAATCCGTCATTGACGTCAGGCCGGCACCTCGTTCCAGAAGCCCATCTTGCCAAACTTCTCGATCCGCTTCTCTATCCGCTCTTCCGGGGTCAGTTGACTGAGTTCATTCAATGTTTCCACCAGTTTGGGCTTTAGCAGCGCCGCAGCTTCGTTGTAATCCCAGTGCGCTCCACCGATAGGCTCCGGGATGATGCTGTCGATCAATCCAAACTTGTACATATTGTCGGGGGTAAGCCGCAACTCTTCGGCAGCCTTTTCCTTTTGATCCCAACTGCGCCAGAGGATCGAGCTGCAGTTTTCGGGCGAGATGACCGTATACCAGGAATTCTCCAGCATATAGACCCGGTCCCCCACCCCGATGCCCAATGCGCCTCCCGATGCGCCCTCGCCGATGATGGCACAGATCACCGGAACCTTCAGCCGCATCATCTCATAAATATTCCGGGCGATCGCTTCCCCCTGGCCCCTTTCCTCCGCTTCCATTCCCGGATATGCGCCCGGCGTATCGATCAGGGTGATGATAGGCTTTTCAAACTTCTCCGCCAGCTTCATCAGTCGCAGCGCCTTCCGGTATCCCTCCGGGTTCGCCATCCCAAAATTGCGCAGCTGCCGCATTTTTGTATTGGTGCCTTTCTGCTGGCCGATCATCATCACCGTGCGGCCGTCGAGCTGGGCAAAACCGCCTACCATCGCTTTGTCGTCTTTTACATTCCGGTCCCCGAACAGTTCGACAAAGTTCGTACACATCTTGTCGATGTATTTCATGGTATAGGGCCGGTCGGGATGACGGCTAAGCTGCACCTTTTGCCAGGGAGACAAATGTGCGGTGATCTCACGACGCTTCTCCAGCACCTGGTCCTCCAGTTTGCGGATCGAGTCGCTCAGGTCCACCTTGGTCTTTTCGGCAGTCTGTTTTAGCTTTTCAATCTCATCGAACAACTCTTTGATCGGCTTTTCAAAATCCAGGAACTGACGATTTTTGGCTTGAGGCATAAGTATTTCTCGCGGTTGATTATAAGCTGGGCTTCCCCCAGATTATGTAAAATTAAGGGTTAGCGCTCGCCTGCAAAAAGTTTTGACCCGGTTTGTTGGAGAAAGCCAAATTTCACCTATCTTTGCCATCCCGAAAAATGGCGTCTTTCCCGGATGATTTTATCCCGGAAGACGCGTGGATCGGAGGTTGGATTGGTAGTTCAGTTGGTTAGAATGCCGCCCTGTCACGGCGGAGGTCGCGGGTTCGAGTCCCGTCCAGTCCGCAAATAGAATAATCAACTTCATTGAATCCCTGGTAACATCATAGTTTCCAGGGATTTTTGTTTCTAGGACCACCAAAGAAACCTAAACTCCCACGAAATCTATAGTGAACTAGCAAGTGAACCCAAGTGTGGGCTATCTACGCGTTCACTCAGAGACACCCAAAGTCCCGCTGGTAGCGCATTTCGACCCCCTTCAATTAACAATTTTTTTCATAGGGGGGCTTGCAGCCTCATAAAAGATTTTGTATGTTTACTAAACGTAAAACACAGTCGAGATCAAATGATCAAATTTCAACAAAAACTCCTCAGGCCGACAATTTGGCCCCACCGCCATCGATGATCACCACTCTTGAAGTGGTTGATCAGATGGCTAATTACAATACCCACTTCTTTATCAGAAAGGAAAAGACGGACAAGGTAAGAAACCTAGCGCCACTCTATTTGCGTATAAGTTGCAAAAAGAAGGTGGAAATCTCGTTAGGGAAAGCTGTAAACCCCTCCAAATGGAGTTCCAAAAAGCAATGTTTAGTCGGTAATACGGATGAAGCAAAAGCGATAAATGCATTCCTTAAAACAGTGGAGGTCAGATTCCATGAAATCCACAGGCAAATATTGGATAAAGGGGAACCCATTTCCGCCGATATTCTCAAAGCCCGTTACTTAGGCAAAGGTGAGGCGCAAAGGACTGTATTGCAAACGTTCGACTACCACCTGGGACAGATAATGGCCAAGCTCGGGAAGGGATACGGCAAAGCCACGTTCAAGAAATACGGATACCTTAGAAATCATTTTTCTCTGTACATCCAAAAAACTACCGGAGTTGACGACCTTTTCCTCAATAAGGTTGATTTGTATCTCATCAAGGATTTTCAAACATACCTTATGACCGACCGGCAAACAAGAAACAAAGCTGGTAAAATCATCATTAATAAAGGTTGCGATTTCAACGCTGCTCTGAAATATATCAAGATGTTTCGCACCATTATAAATATTGCAATTTCCTTTCGATGGATCGCTCAGGACCCTTTTACGGGATTTAAAGAGAAATTCCAGGACGTTGACCAGGAATGCCTCCATGAGAAAGAGCTAAGGCAACTAATGGATAAGCCTTTAGTGGTTGAAAGACTAGCAACTATCCGGGATATTTTCGTATTCTGTTGCTTCACAGGTTGCTCCTATTCCGATGTTGAAAAGCTCACCAAGGAAAATATTGCTGTCGGGATAGACGGCAAAAGGATGCTTGTTTTCAAAAGAACCAAGACAAATACCGAATGCAAAGTTCCACTACTTCCAGTATCCGAATTCATCCTTGAAAAATACAATAGCTCTCCTCAATGTCTGTATTCAGAAAGGCTTCTTCCGGTATGCTCAAACCAAAAGTATAACGCCTACTTGAAGGAAATTGCCGCTATCTGCGGAATCAACGCAAGCCTTACTACCCATGTTGCTAGAAGAACATTCGCAACCGTGGGTTATGAATTGGGCATCCCAGCCGAGACAATTATCCTGATAATAGGACATCGTAGTTTCCGACATCTTCACCTATACAACAAACCAGGGCAAACAAAGCTTTCAAAAGATATGGAAGCATTTATTAAAGATTGGGGACCGAATTATCGAGGGGTCCTGCCAAAGCCTGCTATCAACCACGCAAGCTGAGTGATAGCAGCCATTCGGAACCAATAGCGTGCCGGATGATTTAAAAACATTTAAAATGTTAGTAAATGAGTTAGCAACAAAACAAGACCTGATAGAGGTCAAAGATGAATTAATGGAGGAAATCAGAAAACTGATTGCCCCCCAAAGCAGAGAAGCTATTTATTACAAATCAAATGAAGTCCGGCAAATGTTAAAATGTTCAGATAGCACCTTGCAACATCTGAGGAAATCCGGCAAGCTACCAGCTACAAAGGTTGGCGGTGTTTACATGTATTCAAAATCAAGTATTGACAATTTGTTCGATACTGGGTAGAAATCTATTGCTATCCAGAAAAATAAGGTTGTTCACTAGACGGGCAACCTTATTTATTTATAAACCGGGATGTCGGAAGTCCACAAAAATATTTCTGTAATAAAAAAACTAAAAACGATGACTAATTTTAAAATTCCGCTGAATAACGGAGAAAAAGCAATCAAAAGAAATAAATCATACTATACGGCACAAGAACTCCTTAATTTGGAAATAAAGGAAATACCCATGCTGTGGAAGCCATATATACCTAAAACTGGGCTAGTTGGCCTGACAGGTCCAAGTGATACGGGAAAAAGTACTCTATTGCGGCAATTGGCTATTTCCATTTGCCAACGGAATATTGAATTTTTGGGTAAACCTTTGAATGTCGAAAGTGCGAATGTAGTTTGCATATCCACAGAGGACGGAAAGGAGGCGGTTTCTGCCTCAATCTCAAAGCAACTTACTGGTGTTGATCCAAAAACGGTGAAGAATTTGAAATTCATTTTTAATGATGGCGATCCAAAAGAGGTATTGAAAAACATCTTGAAAACTGAAAAGGTCGATTTAGTAATTGTCGATGCGTGGGCCGACTTATATATAGGAAACACAAATGATGTAGGGCAGGTACGTAAATCCTTGAATGCGCTAAGTAGAATTTCTGAAAAATATGGATGTGCAATAATCATTTTGCATCATACCGTTAAGAATTCAGAATACCATACGCCCAACAAAAACAGGCTAAACGGATCACAGGGAATTGAGGCAAAATTGCGGGCCTTGATAGAAGTGAGGCAAGGGGATAATGAAGAAAGAGTTCTTTCTATTCTTAAGGGCAATTATATCCCTGGCGATAAAAAGCATAAATCTATGATCTTGAAATTTGATGAAGAGAAATTGTTGTTTCATGCAACGGGTAAAGAAATAGAGAAGAACTCAATTCTCCAACGAGAAGGTCATAGCTTTATGGATGATGCAGAACTTGCTGGCCTAATAGTTTCGCTAAAGAGGGACGATAATCTCTCCTTTGAAAAAATACGTGATAGGCTTGTTTCCGAACGCGGGGAAGATGCTCCATCTTTAACAACTATTAAGAACATCTATTATCGATTTGCAGGTCAGAATGCTGCGTAGATTAAAACTCGCCTGCAAATAGGAAAGCCAGTGGTCAGTCAGTCGATTCTATAGGGTTGTGACTGACTGACCATTTTATTTACCCAACCTCGCCTACGAAGCCTGCCGGAAAAAGAATGTTTTGTATACCACAATAAGCATTCATTATCTATCGTTAAAAAAGCGGGCTAATACGACCGCATTTATAAACCTCTAAAACTAATTCCATGAAAAGGATTTTGGTGATGCTTTGTACTACTCTTTGCATCTCACAGGTAAATTGCCAGGACCTACCGACCAACCCCGCAACCGGCCTCGTAACCATCATCGATTCAATCGACCTGAAAGGAAAAACTGTTGAGCAGGTTAAAGACGCTATGGCCAATTGGGCGCATACGCTACTCGATATCGACAACCTTAAGCAGGTATATAAACTTGACGATTCAAAGCAGACAGAGAACGTCTATATCAACCTTCCAATTGGTACAATCCTGACCCAGGATAGAGGTAATAATACATTCTTCACCAATGGAAGCCTGTCGTATGTCAGGACCAAGACAAACGGTATAAATGCTTATGCTCCCTCAGTTGGCGGTGGTGGGGTTAAATTCTCTCTCATCTATAAAGTGACGCCTACTCGGGTAATCTTCGAGTTTACCAACATGGAATACTCCCACGATGGGGTTCATTACGGGAGATTTGAAAACGATAAAGCACCTCAAAACAACTACGGGGCCTCTGTATTCTTTGGAACATCTAAAAAGGAATGGAGCCGATTGAGACTTGAATACTTTGATAAACTGAAAACCCTTGCTGGATACTTAAAGCAGTCCCTCACACCACTATTAGGCCAATGACGTTTCTTTTCGTCCTAATAGAAATGTGAGATATTTTGAATTATAACCTACCCTCCCTCTCTCTATAGCAGGGGAGGCAGGGTGGCCTATATCAATAAGAATTCTTCGATGCTGGATTACGTCCATAACTTCACTCACTTTATTCACTTTGCAGGAGTGAAAGAATGTGGTGTAGGCTGAGAAAGCATTTTTTCCGTATAAGGCTGAACGGTATTTGTAATAGCTTTATCGTTAAATTGTGAATATAATATTGTGATATGATATTGCTCGATGCGTCAGCTGGCCAAACATCGCCAACATTGACAATAGTAACAAGCGTTTTGGGTAGCAGTATATTGTCTGTTGTCATAAGTTATTGGATCAATAAGAGAATGAAGGAGGAGGACTATAAATACGACTACAGAAAATACATTCTTGAGAAAAGGAAGCTTGCCTATGATGAGTTAGAAAAGTTATTAATTCGTTTAGGCCGAAAGAAAATTAGGAGAACGGGCGATGGACCCTTGCATAATATATTTGTTGAATCTACCACCACTTTCGACCCGGTGTGGGATTTTATGACTATGCTGACTGAAGTAATTAACAAGCATAGGTTTTGGCTTTCAGTAGAGATATTTGATCTGCTGGTTGATTTGAATTTATTTTTAGGAACATATTCAAAGCTTCCTCAATTCAAGGGTGTAGAGAAAATTGATGCTGGACAGCTAGAGGATGTGGGGACAAGTAATTTTGAAGAAATAGAACGCAGGAGGAAATTGATCTCTAACCAATTTTTTCAAGATATTCGTGAATTAGATAACGTAGAGAAGTATAAGAGAGATAGACGAAAATTTTGAAAACTCAGATTGAGATTCAAATTGCTATTGTAACCCGGCTAATCTTTCCTTTGTGAGTGGAATCAATTGGATTGATTGAGGTCGTCCCTTTCGTCGATGTTATCGGGCAATATGTGACCCGTGAGGGCATGGTATAAATTCTCAAGACGATGAACGGTGGTGATCGGGTCTTTGCTGACATACCCGGAGGATTGGCGCATATAAAAGCCGGTACTTTCGCGCACCAAATGCAACCCAGCCCGATGCCAGCCGCCTTCCCACGGCTCGAATCCGGCAATGGTTAAATACCCTTCGGTAACGGGAAGGGCTTCCAAGTCGCTGTATTTGACGTGTTGGTGTGATCCATCGAAAAGTTGAATCAATGCCTGTTCCCGATACAATTCGAGGATGGTAGCATGTTGAATATGACTACCGAGGCGTAGTTCGTGTTTGAGGATTGGCATATGTTGCAAATTTAGTTCTTTGAAATATCAGCCTCAGTCCTTTTCGAAGCGGTGGACAAGGTAAAGGACATTACTCCGGATACTTGTTCCCACAGTACCAAATGTATTTGCCCCTTTCCGATTGTAGTAGACCTGATCAATGTGATAGTTATGGGTGCCATCGCGATCCCCATAGGTGCCGCGCACCCAAACATAAAGCCAATCGTAGGGGTGAGTATTATTAATCATAAATGCCCATGCAGTAGATTCGTATTTGGCTAAATTATCCGTCTCATCCAACATGTTTTTAATGGGTCCTTTATAGGTCAATTGCCCCAGGGTACTATCTAATACAACACCACTAATCTTCAACTTGTAACAACAACTGCCACCATCAAAACTGACAAAATTTATGCGGTAGTGGTTCACATTGTCCTCAAATTTGATAAACCTAAGACCTTTATCGGTTGCATCGTCACTCACTTTCAGGATGGGTTGATCGGGCAGCACTGTCTTGATATTCCCAGAATCATGCATCAATTTTATAATACGCTTATTGGCAATGTCGAGGCTATCCCTTTGAATTGACAAGATTTGACCAATAACTACCTCTGTGCGGTAATTGCTGTCGCCAAAGTCTTTCCGGATTTGCATCACTGATGCCCGGTAATCTTGTTGTTGTTTCGCTACAGATGCCAGATAATCCTTTCGGAGTGCGGCATCTCGCGTGTCCCGTTCTTCTTTATCGCTTCGGCTTTGGATCACAAACAATGCAACGGGCAAAATAACCAGTAAGATGGAACAGGCGATAAAAATATATCCGCGCAGATTAAATTTAATCCAGGTCTTTTTGGTCGGTTCCCAAATAACAGGAATCGCGGCAATAATCCCTGCTGTGGCAGTGGCGAAGGCGGTGGCGGTGATCCAAAAAACGGGGGTAAACATTGTAAGGTTAAAGAGCCAAAAATACCCCCTTTCCGCCAATATTTTAAATCGGCCCAATGCCTTTTATATATATAACACCAGTACTAGGCCAATGACGTTTCTTTTTGCCCTGATACAAATATTAAATATTTTGAATCATGGCCTACCCCTCTACTCTACAAAGCCAAGGTAATTAGGATGAAGTAATTAAAAATGGTGGTTGCTGAGAAAATGCGTGATTTGATCAACTACCGCGGGTGTAGCCGCGTTCACGGCGATTTTTTCAATTATAGCTTTGATTGCATTGAGTGATGTTGTAACTATAATGCCTTTCGGCCTAGGTGACTTTTGTTGACTTGCTAACGTTTCAATTTCGCTGATTAATTCCTTATGAACGTCAATCGAATTATCTAGTCCGTCTTGAATAGCTCTTAGAGAGACAAGTATCGAGGCTAACTCGTCTTGCCCCCTGGTAATGATTTGACCTAATGAATCATATGTACCCTGCTGAATGGAAGAATTACTCATTGAGCCAATACTTATACTTTCCATATTGCGTGCGGCGAAATTACCGGATACTACTGGACTATTCGGCCCATGCGTATGGCTGGAATGATCGTTATGGATATAGCTAATTTTAGCTACCGAGGTCTTTGGCCCTTCATATAAGTAACGCAAGCCTTCGTCTGAAATGCAAATTGCATATGGGAAGCTATTACCTGCCCCATAATATTTATGAATTTTATCTCCCAATACAGCCAAAATGGTATTCATTAAACGAATATCTATACCGCACATTTTAAGCACTTCTACGGGGTCATACATAAGTTCATTCTCAATATATTTCAAGACGATGTCTTCCGGTACGGGCTTTGGCTTTTGAGCTTCCAAATAATTTAGGTATCCGCCGTGCTTCCGAAGATTTATCTTCCCTTTATCAGAAATGAAGAAAGTGGGAATAGTCGGGCCGCTTGGATATGTCGTCTTTACAAAATCATTTTCGGCTAGTAATGCCTCATAATAATCTTCATCTTCTCGATTGAGATGTAGCTGTAGGTCATTGTTGAGATTAGTCATTACGCTCGGACCACTATGCTTATTTAGATAATTAATCAGCAAATCCAGGACTTCATCATCCGAATAAGGCTGCATCTTTTGATAAAATTCCTCATTTGCTGAAAGCGGCTGGAAACCTTGGTCCCCTTCAGTTAATAGTTCTTGGTTTCTAAGGTCTGCGATTACGACAGCAATTTCGTGCGGCGATGCCGGATGCTCCTTTTGAATTTCCGCAACCAATGTCCTTCTGTCTATTCCTGGTTTAGATACAATTTTGTTGAGTATTCGGAAAGCAAGTTTATTCATCCTAATCGGTTTTTGTGACCCCAAAGCTAAATACTTTAGCTTGTATCACATATTGATTTATCAACCTATTTTCAACCACTAGGCAATTTTGATTGGAAAGGTCATAGGAATAACTCAGGCTTTAAAGGAGGGGAATTATTTTGGTAACGCCCTACCGTCCCCACCCTAGAAAGCTGAGGGAGGTAGGGTAAGGGTTAATTGATAAAGTGAGAAATTTGACTAGCAAAAACGGGTGTTAGCATATTGCCTGCAACGCATTCAAGTATATTCCTAACTGTCTTCAGGGATTCACGAATGATTACTTTTTTGGGTCTAGGAGACCTGGCTTGACTTTCAAGCGTCTGAATTTCGCTTATCAATTCTTTGCTGTGATCGGTATCAATATCTGGATTTGAAGCAATAGCTTTTAATTGCTCAACTATTTCGTTTAATTGCTTCACATCCGTTAGTTCAATTGTCTGTAAGATTGTCGATCCAGTGGTTCCTTGTTGTATCGAGGAATTTGTCATCGATTCAATGCTGATGATATTGATAGGCAAGAAATGAGAAGTCGGCTCTGATGGATTCTCCAAAGCTTCTTCGACTTCTTTAAGCCCTTGGTGTGTGAGCTGAATTGTGCCCCCCAATCCGAAATATTCAATAAGTCCTTCATTTATTAGGTAGTCTACGATCTTTGCTGTTTCGTCAAAATCAAATGACAACCCTGCACCCAATTCATCCATTTCAAATACTGCGCTAGTATTTGCGTCACTTTCCTCATACATTGTCTTTATGAACAAAAACCTGTTCTTCTTCTTTTGAGATAAGTCAGTCATTGATAAATCTTATAATTAATTATGCGCGAATTATCATTTTCCACAACATCTCTTATATTGTCTGCCGCTTCCGCAGGGGCATGGCTTGTTTCGTGCGGGAGTGCCAGCAAGTGACTTCGACTTAGGTGCTCTATCCTCCCATGAAGAACCACTGCCAGCAATAACAGAGTAGGCATCGCAATGGGAACAATACAAACAATATTCAATTGTCTGCGGGGCAACATTAAACTCAGTTTGCCTTTCGGACGGAATGTCATCAAAAGGCATTTCTGCGCGAGGATTACCGCAAGTTGTGCAAGCAAGTACCTGTTCACGCATCATTAACTCCATCAAATCCTTTTCACTTGGCATAGTTGTAACACTACTTTGAGATTATATACGGGCAAAAAAACGAAATAACCAATTATTTCCTTTTCTTCTTCAACCTCTCAATCTCCGCCTTCAATTCCGCCTTCTCCTTCTCAAACAGCTCGATCAGCTTGTCGAGCGGGTTATAAGTTTGCTGATTGTGGACGGTATTCTTGTAGTTGATTTGCTGAGTTGAATTTTCATGGAAGCTATTGCCAATGATGTTTATAGCTTCATTTAAATCCATGTTCTTTAGCGCCTCCGGCTCAACTTTTAAAATCTCGGCAATTTGCTTCAATAATTCTTCGTCTTCGATATTTTCTCTGCCCTCGATATCCGAAATTAGTTGCTGACTGAATGGTCTTTTCATCCGGTCTTCCAGGTTAACGGCCATATCGGTTTGGGAAATTCCACGTATATACCGAATCGTTTGAATGTTACGACCTACATGGGGCCTTTTGGATTGGGTTTGCATGGTTGAAATATAGAAAGTTTGGTATAAAGATAAGATTTGAATTTCACGTAATATACAAATCTTCCCTGGTAGGATACGGGCTCGGTTGAGCCTATTTTTGTTCGAACGAAACTCAATTTTCAATATACTTAAGCTTGCCTACTTGGCCACGCCAGGGTTTCCGGGTGGGATGAGTGCACATATTGGAAACAAGGATAAGGACCGTGTTCTATGCCTGGTGCAAATTTCAAACATACCAGCTTGATGAAATCCCACATTATTTAATTTATGCCAGGTCATGACTAAAGAGACCACTGATGAACTGTTGTCCTATTTAAAGGACGCTGAGGATGTCAAGCTTCTTCGGGAAGGGCTGTATTTTGTTGTTTGGTCATACCTCGAAGAAAATATTGATACCGGATTAGATCGTCGTGTCAATGGAGTGTTCTTGACTGATTTTAATTCCTTGTTGGAAGTCCTGTTGATCCTTGAAAATGAATTTCCCCTCACTAATAAACGAGGCTAATGAGTTTCCAAAAGATCGTATTGAGCCAATATGAGAGGCAGGAATTAGAGGAGTATCTGCAAGATGCAAGAGATTTAAAGGGTCTGCGGAAAGGTCTTTATATCATCTTCATGCGATATCTACAGGTCATGACCGATTCAGCGTATGGGATTGACGTGGAAATTGATTCTGATTTCTATTACGATTACGCGAATCTATTGGAGGTTTTATTGATTCTTAGTCCCGACCGGCTGGATCAAGAGATTACCCACTTTAAGCCATAGCACAACGAAATTTTCATGGAATAACCATTGATAAAAGTCAATAAATCAATTAAAGTAAATAAAATATTTAGGTAGTTGCATTTATAAAGAATTTGCTTACCTTAATATCACCTGCTAATAGGAAAGGTAATGGTAATGGACTAGGCGGCTCTTTGGACGGAGCCGTTTTTCAATTAGTGGCTTTTATAACTGTACTATGAGGTATGCAGAAGGACATCCAGAAAGAATATAGGGAGAGGTGAGGTCCTCCCATTTCTAGGGCCAGTGTGAATAGAAAAACCTGCGGCATTTTAATATACAGAACTGATGGGAAATAGGTGTCTTTTAACGCGTATTGGCAATTAGCATTTTCGAGCAAAAATAGGGGCAACAAAAGCAAAATAATATATTTCATGTCGTACTTTGGCACGAAACATACCACATAAATAACAAGTTCCAAACAGTGAAATCACCCCTTTTTTAGTCAGGTTATGGAATGATTCAAGGATTTCATATATCTCCAAGCAAAGTCATATTATGAGCCAAGACTATAAAGAATCACTTGAAATTAGTAAGTTAACTGCTGAAACCGAAAAACTGACAATTGAAACGAATAAACTCAGAGCGGAGATTCAGAAAATTAATAGAGAAACAACGGTTGCAAGAGGGAATAGGCTCAGATTCTGGGTTGGGAATGTCGCGGTTCCTATTTCTGTAGCGGGATTGACATTCTTAGCTGTTTATCTTACAGGATACTTCAACGCATGGCAGACCAAAAATGAAAATAATGAGCATGACTACAGGATTAAGGCTGCAAAGTTTGTCGCTGACACGGTTGAATTTGCAAAGATTAGGGGGAGGTTATATTACAACATTGATAGTCTTACAGGACGATCTAATGCTCTAACCGAAAATATTGCTGACTTGACGACTACCATTAATGATTTGAGGAATCAACTGAATAAAGGTGTAACACCCAATAGAGTTATTAATGCGTTGGCAAAAAAATATGATTCGGTAAAGACAATTTTTCAAGATTCAATTAAAAACATGAACGCCCGACAAATGTATTTTAATAGTATGACGCTCGACGAATGTCAAAAAAGAGCCGCTTGGCTTGGTGGGGACACAGCAATAAAGGGTCAATATATAAGAATTCTAGTACACCTTCTTGATAGCCTTAACATCAAGCACATTTAAGAAGCTATTGATGGCTTGCAGATTATCAGCGGTAAGTACACTGTTACTATTCAGATGCACCCGCCATTCGCCCCGGACAAGCTGTAAACGTCCTTGACGGTACTACTACAGAATTATTTCTGTGACGGGATGAAAACAGGCTATCAAAAACGGCCTATTTTGACCCTTTTAGGAGGATGGAGTTTTATAGCTCTGTATCTAACTGAATATTGTATTTCTTTCACTACGTGGCCCCATCCTTATCCCACTTGTATGCGATAGCATACATCAAGAATTCGGCACAAATTGTATCCCATAGCATACAAAGCAAATAGAGAAGTTAAATCGAATATTTATGGGCGTTCATTAGCGTGAATGTGGGAGCCAAGACGGACCAGGACGGGAAGCGCATTTTTCGACCATTACCGGATTCGTGTTTTTTTCTGCCCCACTATATAGTAATATAGCATACTTTTTCACTTACTCGTCTAATTTGGTGCCTCGCAGTATACCCTTTTCAAGCAAAGAGGACGCTCCAGCGTACTAAGCTGTCAACTGGAAAAAATTATCATTTTTTTTTGTGCAGACCCAAAATTGTACCGAAAAAAAGTGATAAATCGACCTAGCCCGATTCCAGTAGTTGTTAAGAATTAAAAAGACCCGGGAAAATCCAAAATGGACCGTTTCCGCTCTAACCCTTTTTATCGACCTATATCTCTGACTGTGCATTAATTTTCTTGGATATCAGAATTATTGAATAAATTTATCATATAAACTGATAAACATATGCCAGTAAATATATTCGTGGATAGCCCGCCATATGGCTCGGAAATTCCTCCTGCAATGATATTAAGCACAGGTTCCAAATATTGGTTGCTTTTAAGCGAAATCGAGGAAAAATTAGGTCCATTGAAATCCAATGCACTTTGTAGTCAAACGACTGTAACAATTCATGTAAGCTCGGAAGGGGAACACTATAAAACGACAATAGATGACGCCGACGATGATACCGCCGCTCGAATTAAAGCTATTTTGACCGGCGTGCCATTTCTTTAGTTTCAGTTATTGGGTTTACACTCCTCTCTTTGCCCAGACCTATTTTATTCAATATTCAGATAGTCGTTCATTCGGAATCCAACTCTTTATTTTTCCTTAAAGAGCAGATAACTGCTCCCATTAAACCCAAACCCTCCGTCATGAAATTCATCCTTTTTTTGATTATTTTTCCCGCCGTAGCAAGCGCTCAAGTACATCACTATCGATCATTTGAACGAAGCATCAGGCCCATTGCTGACACAATTAAGCCAGCGATGTGGGTTTCCGATAGTTCAAATATAACCCTTGACGTTATTGACAGCCGATTTGTGGTAGAAGGACCATATCCGGACCGTTTGCGGATCATTGCGGAGGCCAAACATAAGAAAGTTCTGGATATTGATGAGTTTGATTATAGCGCTGTAGACGCAAATGGCAGTAAGTGCAGCCTTTCTATACTGATGTACTCGGATAGCGGCAAAATATCTCAAATGGTAATAATAGAATCCCCAACAACTCAGAAAATGTATCATTTTTTCCTTCCTTTTCGTTAGCCCCTGTCCTATCAAACCAGGAATCCGGTATATACGTCCCCTATCAGACCCAGACGACCAAAGCCCCCCGGTCGCTTGTCCTGGCGCTTCCCACCCCCGGTAGGAGAAATATTGTCAATTGAAAAAAACTGGCTGAAATCGCCTGTAATTGGCTCCAGGATTGATTCTGCAAGGTCACTGAATCGCCAAAAAAACATCCGTATAATCATTGACCTTATCCAAAGCCGTTATTATCTTTGTTCTGAAGGATACGCAATGTGATGCTAGTGAACTGGAAGGTGAACTGAGATGGAATCAGGGAAATATGTAATTGGTTATAAATAGCTTAATGGACAGGTTGCGGACCCGTCCAGTCCGCGAAAGCGAGGTTCACAGAAATGTGAGCCTTTTTTGTTTGTACAGCAACGAGTGCCCTCACCTACTTTAACTTTGCCTGGGAAAGCGATGAAAACTTTAAAGACAAACATGCCGGATTCGAACAAACGATTCAGACCGCCGTTGAGATAGCCAAGAACACGGATGTCTTGATCGTGATGGGTTATTCATTCCCGATTTTCAACCGGGAAACCGACCGTACGGTCTTTAACCATTTGCCGCAACTGCAGAAGGTATATATTCAGGATCCACACGCAGAGCAGATTAAGCTGATCATGACGGGTGGGTTTTCCATCTTCGAGCGCGGATCGGCCATCAACCTCCGGTCAAAATGGCAAGGCGATCAGAATTTTTATTTGTCTTCGCAGACGGAGCAGTTCCTGATCCCCACCTGAGGGCTCGGATGCACGCAGTACCGGAAAAAACCCCATGAGCATCAACGGGGCGACCCAGCGCTAGCGTGTTACCCTGTTTCAGCTGAAAATCCTCAGGGCATCGATTTTTTCCCGGCCGATTTATTTTAATATATTATCTTTACCCCATTACACGCTACTTGTAACATACGCGCTCCTTTCTTTGCAGGTATCCCTCACCGGTACCTCTCCTTTTCTATTCACCGCCCGGTGAACCCCAGAATCATATTTTCAACCTTTTACAAGTAGCATCATGCAAACAAATAATAAAATCGCCGTGATTGGCGGAACCGGCAAGGCTGGAAAATACCTTGTCCGCCGTCTATTAGACCAGGGTTTTTCCCTCCGACTGCTCGTCCGGAACCCCGAAACCTGTCCTATCCATCATCCGCTCGCCGAAATCACAGAAGGCGACGTCCGCAACCTCGAAGCCGTGCGAGCCGTGACGGAAGGCTGCCACGCCGTCCTCAGCACGCTCGGGCAACCCAAAGGACAGGGGCCTGTTTTCAGCGCCGCGACCACGAACGTCATCCGGGCGATGACCGAGCGAGGGCTCAAACGATATATCCTGATCACGGGTCTCAACGTCGATACCCTGCCGGATAAGAAAAATCCGAAAACGGCGGCCGCGACCGAGTGGATGAAGATCAACTATCCTCTCACGACGGCCGACAAGCAGCGGGAATGGGAACTGCTAGGGCAGTCGGACCTCGACTGGACGCTCGTCCGGTTACCGATGATCGAACTGACCGATCGGACGAGCCAGTACAAGACGAGCCTGGAGGACTGCCCGGGAGAGAGCATAAGCTCGACCGACCTGGCGGATTTTCTGATCGGGCAACTCACGGATGAAACGTTCATCAAACAGGCGCCGTTTGTCGCGAGTGTTTAATGCATATGAATAGCCATTCCACCAGAAAGCGAAGCGCGGATTCATGGTGATGGGATGGCTATTTTTTTTCAACCAATCACTTTCAGCAGCAATCGGTAATCCCGCGATCCTGTTCGCGAATTATTCCTCCGGTGCCGCTCCCGCTGGGCCATCGGGTTTCTCGCCGCGGATGCACGTTTCGATCGCCGCCCAAAGGCGGGCGACCTCTTCCGGAGGCAGGCTTTCTTCACCGCTGGGCTGGATAGATTGCAGGAAGTCGAAGCGGCGCTAACGGTGAAAGAATTGTGGATGCAACGAGGAGACATTGAGGTATTCAAAAAGAACACCGACTGTATCGAAAAAGGACAGGTGGTGAATTTGCGCAACCAATAAAACCATGGTTCTCAATCTCCTTTGAAAGTGGCCCTAAGTTGGCAACTAAAACGTCACATTCTGCTACATCATGCTAAAGAAACTACTGCCATTCGCCCTGCGCCGTCTCGGCCGGCATAGGCTGACCACGATCATCAATATCCTCGGTCTCACCCTGGGGGTACTCTCCTGCCTCGTGATCTATCTGTATGTGCGCTTTGAATTCAGCTATGACACCTTTCACCCCGATCGCGATCGGATCTACCGGGTCGGGGTGTGGATGACCGGTCCCGACGGAAAAATTAATGAAGGGGCTTCCTTGCCACCGCCGCTCGCTGCCGACTTACGGCGTGAGGCCACCGGTTTCAGTGCCGTCGCCGGCATTTACTCGGATGACTGCAAAGTGATCATACCGGAATCGGGTATACCCAACCGGGTCTTCCCCGGTCTCCAGGAGGGCCAGCGGCAGCACATCGCCTTTGCCGATCCGCAGTATGTCGAGATATTCCATTTTAAATGGCTGGCGGGTAATCCCGCAACGGCTTTGAAGACACCTTTTTCAGTTGTGCTCACCGAGTCAGAGGCGAAACGCTATTTTGGGCCTGGCGGTCCTGCCGATTGGATGGGGCGTTCCGTGGTCTATTACGATTCGCTCACGGTCGTCGTTTCCGGCATCGTCGAAGAGTGGCGGCAGAACAGCGACGTTGCCTTCACCGACCTTATTTCGTATCCTACGATCGAGCATAGTTGGGTGCGAAACGACATCAGCGGTTGGAACGCTTTCGAAAGCAGCGCCAACGCCTTTGTCAAACTATCCCCCGGCACAACCGTTGCACAGGTGGAAAAACAATTCCCGGCCTTCTTTAAGCTGCACGAAACGTTCATCGGTAATACCAAAGGCGGCCTCATGCTCCAACCTCTTTCGGATATCCACTTCAACAGCGCATTTGGGGACGACTATGGCCGCCGGGCGCATAAACCAACGCTGTATGCTCTGGCGGGCATCGCCCTCTTTATCCTCCTGATCGCGGCGATCAACTTTGTCAATCTGTCCACGGCACAAGCCGTTCACCGGGCAAGGGAAGTAGGCGTCCGAAAAGTACTGGGCAGCAGCCGTGCCGGCCTTGTCTGGCAATTCATCAGCGAAACGGGGATTGTAGTTCTTGCATCCATGGTACTCGCCCTCCTGTTGGCGAATCCAGTCATCACGGCCTTCCATGGTGACCTGCGGTCGGGCTCTATGGGCCTACCGGAAGGCGTTCGGTTACGGATGGCCGATCCAGATACCTGGGTCTTCATGGGCCTGACGATAACGATCACCTGCCTGCTGGCAGGATGGTATCCCGCGCGGGTGCTGTCGTCGTTCCTGCCGGTAATCGCCCTGCGGGGCCAGGGTAGTCAACAGCTAAACTCCAAGAGTTACCTGCGTAAGGGCCTCATTGTTTTCCAGTTTGCGGTAAGTCTGATTTTTATTATCGGAACGATGATGATGGGGCGACAGATCCACTACATGATCAACACCGATCTGGGATTTAAAAAAGATGCCATCGTCACGATCAGTCTGCCGGGGGGGACGGAGAACCAGCACGCCGCGCTGGCCAGGGAGATCAGCAGAATTACCGGTGTCAGCCGGGTGTCCATCAGCAGCAACAGTCCCGGAGCCCGCGGCCATAACGGCACGGTACTCGAGAACAGGGGAGCTACTTATGTGCGGATCGACGCGGGTTATGATTTCGTCGACACCGGTTTTATGTCCCTATATGGACTGACCCTGATCGCCGGCAGGAATTTCTTCCCGTCTGACTCCCTTAGGTTGGGTCCCGTACCCGCCAAGGGCTACCGGGCATTTATCATCAATGAATCGGCTGCAAAAGCGCTCGGGTTTAGCCGGCCGGCCGACGCGGTCGGGCATCGGGTGAGCAGCGCGCTCGGCGGGATCATCGGTCCCGTGCTCGGCGTCGTAAAGGATTTTCATGCAACCAGTTTGCGTGACAAGATCGGCCCCTTCTTCTTCACGTATCAGAGTGACGGGGGCGGACTGCTCAGCGTTAAACTCGCCAGCGCAAATCTATCCAGGCGTACGATGAAAGATATCCTCAGCAAGATGGAAACGCTCTTCGCAAGAAGCTATCCTAAAGAGCAATTCAACTCCCGCTTCTACGACGAATCGATTGCAAGGCTATACGAACGGGAGAACCAGACGGCGCGGATGGTAAACATCGGCATGGGCATCGCCATTTTCATTTCCTGTATGGGCCTCTTCGGTCTTGCGGCTTTCACGGCCAACCAACGCACCCGGGAGATTGGCATCCGGAAGGTGCTGGGTGCAAGTGTCCCCCATCTCGTATCTCTCCTCTCACGGGAATTCATCGTACTGGTGTTGCTCGCGACGGTTATCGCCGCGCCGCTCGCCGGGTGGGGCGTACACCGATGGTTGCAGGATTTTGCCTATCGGACGACGATGCCCTGGTGGATTTATGCGCTGGGTGGCTTAGCCGCGATAGCCATCGCGTTACTAACGGTCAGTTTCCAGGCTATTCGGGCGGCCAGAGCTAACCCGGTAAATAGTTTGAAGGCGGAATGATTTTGACTATACACTTAACTATTCCACAGGCGCTCTAGCGATAGTTGACAAGAAGAAGCTCAACCTCCGCCTAGTCGAAGAGACAGCCAGTTATTTCGGCGCCTCCAAGACTGCCGCTTTCCCCCGCTACCGAGACCTCTGATTTACAACGGGATGGCTATTTTGACGCGATACGTCCTTGTTTGTCGCGAAAACCATATTTTTGTCGCGATTTTGTCGCTAAAATGTCGCGAAAACCATATTTTTGTCGCGATTTTGTCGCTAAAATGTCGCGAAAGCCGTATTTTTGTCGCGAAAAAGGTTTATGGCCACACCTTCACTATCCGAAATTGCTAGGATACTCGCCCAATATCCAAATGGCGTTTCCCTAGCGGAACTCCGCTCCGCGCTAGGGGCCGAAGTGTCCATTAGAACCCTGCAACGCTTGCTAGCCGATCTTTCGAAGCAAAATTCGGTCAAGGTCACCGGCCGGGGCCGTAGCACCCGTTACCTTCCGCCCCCTACCCTATCCAAGGAAAGTCAATCCGCGATCCCTCTTTCAATAGAGGCAAAACAGTTGCTGTCCATTATCGATCAGCCGCTTGACCGCAGACCCAGAGCCGGCTATGAGCCCCGTTTTTTGCGGGACTACGAACCCGACCGCTACTTATCCCCGAACGAACGATCGCACTTGCTGAAACTCGGGCAAACAACCCAGCAACGAGAGCCGGCAGGGACTTACGCGCGGCATATCCTGGAGCGGCTGCTGATCGATCTTTCCTGGAATTCCAGCCGGCTGGAAGGCAATACCTACAGCTTGCTCGATACCGAGCGCCTGCTGGTGCAAGGACAGGAGACCGGCGGCAAATCTCCGGCGGAGACCCAGATGATCCTCAACCACAAAGATGCAATCGAATTCCTGGTCGAAGGGACCGGCGACATCATGTTCAACCGGCACACCCTGCTCAGCCTCCACGCCCTCCTCTCCAACAACCTGTTGCCGGACCCGGCGGCCTCTGGCCGACTGCGCCGCTTTGCTGTCGGGATCACGGGCTCCACGTATCTGCCGCCTGGGATACCGCAGCAGATCGAAGAATATTTTGACCTTTTCCTCGCCAAGGCGCAGGCCATCCTAGACCCTTTTGAGCAGGCCTTTTTTGCCATGGTCCACATACCTTATCTGCAACCCTTCGAGGATGTCAATAAACGGGTGTCCCGGCTTGCCGCCAATATCTCGCTCAACCAGCGCAACCTCGCTCCGCTCTCTTTTGCGGACGTTCCTCGTGACCCATATATTCAGGGCCTGCTCGGGGTATACGAACGGACAGACGTGAGCCTGCTGAAGGACGTGTTCCTGTATGCCTATGAACATTCGGCCGCAAGGTATGCCGAGGTCCGGCAAACCCTCGGCGACCCCGATCCATTCCGGCTGAAGTACCGAGATGCTGTCCGCCAGGTGATCTCGGAAGTGATCATCCAAGCCCTTCCTGCCGCCGAGGCCCAGGAACATCTTGTCACCTATGCCCGTGGGCTTCCTGAAGCCGACAGGGAAACGTTCATAAACGTGGTGGAAACAGAACTGTTGGCCTTGCACGAAGGCAATTTCGCCCGTTACCGGGTATCTCCTTCGCAGTTCGCAGCTTGGCAGCTCGCGTGGAAGAAGAAGGTGTAGAAAACCAGTGCGACCGAGGTGTACTTTAGAAATTTTAAATTGAGATGGGATCAGGGGAAATGAAAATAGTTGCGTGGATTCGTTTGCTCCGGTCAATGTTTCAACAACCCTTGCTGGGCCAGGAATTCTAAAAATCGCTCCGTCCAGCCATCCGAAGGTAAGTTCTGCTTCCTCAGGCCAAACCCGTGGCCCCCGCGGGCGTAAATGTGCATTTCCGCCACGCGTTTGGCGGTCACCCATTTCGTATAGACCTTGACGGCGAGGAACTGCAGATCATACTGGTCATCGCTCGCTGCGGCGATAAACAGGGGCGGCGCATCGGCGGGTACGGGTGCCTGCAACATGGCCGGCGTCACCCCGCCATACACGAATCCGACAAAATCCGGGCGATTTTCAACCGTGGCGTCATAGGCGGTAGCCAGCGAGATCACCCCGCCGGCTGAAAAGCCGATGATGCCGATCCGATTGGGGTCGATGCCATAGTCCGCCGCATGGGCACGTACATAGGAAAGCGCCTGCCGGCCATCGGCGATCGCCATTTCCGCTACCTGAGCCCGCTCCGTGTCGGCGGCCTTCCGCGTGCGGTCCTCGTTCTCCTGCTGGTACGGGTCGCTACCCCGGATATGCATCAGCCGGTACTTCAATAAAAAGGCGGTAATGCCTTTGCTCTGCAGCCACTTGACCACCCCATATCCTTCCTGCATGATAGAAAGGGAGTGAAAGCCGCCGCCTGGACAGACGATGACGGCCATGCCTGTCGGGGCGCGGGAGCTGTCCGGGAGATAGACCGTCAGGGTAGGCTTGCTGATATTGAAGATCGCGTTGGAATGGTACATGTTCTTGTCACTTTCCGTTTCGCTCCAGGTCCATTTTTCGGAACCCGGCGCCGCGCCGGGGTACAAGGGGATAACTTTTTGTTGCGCCCGCGTTGCGAACGTGACCAGGAGAAGGAGCAAGGTTGGAAGAAGTTTATGCATATAGCGGGCGTTTATGGATTTTCAATTTACCTAAAATCTGTCATGAAAATCAGCCGGCCTGCTGAACAGTCGGAAGCCATACCGTAAAGGTCGCGCCATGTCCGGGCTGGCTATCCGCTGTGATATACCCGTGATGATTTTCTACAATCTTCTTGCAAAGCGCAAGGCCGATTCCCGTACCGGCATATTCGGTGGCGCTGTGCAAGCGCTGAAAGATCATAAAGATCTTTTCAGCATATTGTTGTTCGAAGCCAATACCATTATCTGAAAATACGAGCCGAAGATATGACCTGTTCGGGTCCAACGGAGCATGCCGATTGCGTTCCTCCGGATCAGGATAGTCAGAAGATATCGTGATCCGGCATACAGGGCCGCAAAACTTCAGGGCATTACTCAACAGGTTTGCAAATAATTGTCTGATCTGACTTTCGATACCGATAACGTGGTGGAGGTCCGAGGACTTTATAACGGCATTCTTCTCATGAATGAGATGGTCATAATCCGCCATTACAACGTTAAGCAGTACATTTAAGTCAATATCGGTAAACTTCGAGCCATCTTTACCGACCCGGGAATAGTCCAAAACATCTTTTATCAACCTGGCCATGCGGGTGGTTGACTTCACGATCTTCGGGAAGTAAATGGACGAAGTATCTCTGTCGCTCGATTCCTCAATGATACCAATATACGTTTGAATTTTCCGCAACGGCTCTTGTAAATCATGACTGGCAATGTAGGCGAACTGCTCCAGGTCGTGATTCGATTTTTGCAGACGCTCATTCGTTTTTTGCAGTTCTTCCGTTCGCTCGATCACCGTCCTTTCCAATCGCTCCTGTGAAGCCTTCTCTTCCGTAATATCGAGCATAGTCCCCAGTAGTTTTTGGGGACTGCCATCTTCGCCAAAGTACATTTTGGCTTTCACCCGCAGCCACCTGATCGTTTGGTCATCCCTGCGCATAATCCGATGCTCGATTTCATACCCTTTATTCGAATCGGGGTCGCTCGCTTCGGATAACGCTTGTCGCACCCGTACTACATCCGCCGGGTAAACCTGCGCCATCAGCTCATCCAGCGTAACCGGCTCATCGGTGCTGTCAATTCCCAGCGCGGCCCGGCATCGGGTCGAACATACAACTGTCATGGTTCCAATGTCCAGGGCCCAGGTACCCAGGTTACCGGTTTCCACCGCCAACCTTAGCCGCTCTTCGCTTTCCTGCAATGCCTGTGTAACCGCCCTTTGTTTGGTAATGTCGCGTGCTATCTTGGATGCTCCGACGATTGTGCCGTTTTTATCCCTTATCGGCGAGATGGTCAATGACACTTCGATGATCTGTCCATCCTTTCTCACGCGCCGCGTCTCATAGTGGTCGATCTTGTTGCCCGATCTTAGCTGCCCCTGAATATAATATTCCTCATCCCATCGTTCGGCCGGAATGATCTTAAAGATCGGCTGGCCGATCATTTCAGCGGCGGAGTAGCCGAAGATCTTCTCCGCACCAGGGTTCCAACTGGTGACGATTCCGTCCAGTGTCTTACTGACAATGGCATCATCCGAAGAATCCACTATAGCCGCCAGTTGTGCTTCGCGCTGCTCGATACGCTTGTAGGAGCTAACGTCCACCAGGAGGTTAATAGCGCCGGTGATCTTACCTTCCTTGTCAAGGAAAGGACGCGGGTAGGGGATGACAACGCGCCGCTCGCCATCCGGTTTCTCAATAACGATCTCGCGGCCGGCAATCACCTCGCCTTCTTTCAGCGTCAGCGCCATAGGACACGTATCAAGCGATATCTCGGTTATGCCGTCCAGCTCATAAATCTTCCATGAACCACACCACAGGTCTCTGCCAATTTCCGGTCGCCGACCCCAAAGGCACGCCGCCGCGTTGTTGTACATGGTAATATATCCCCGAGCATCGCACGTATAGACGGCAACTTCTAAATTATCAATCAGCGATTGGGTAGAATTTTCCCCATATAGCGAAGGACGGATAGCCGTTCGTTCCCGGAAAACGTCGGCATCCTTTTCTTCCTTCGATATAAAGTCTTGACCCATATTGATATTTACAAAGTTCGGTCAAATGTTATGCCTTTTAAACATACTGGATAACGATTGCTTCAGCCGACGAATATCTCCTTCTTTGGTGATAAAGTCGGTTGCTCCTAATTTTTGCGTTTCAATCTTATCGGACTGCTGCATGGATGTCGAGTAGATTACAATGGGGACCCCTTTTAGCCAGGGCAATTTGCGCATTTCTACCAAACATTCCTTGCCACCCATTCGTGGCATGTTCAAATCCAGAAAAATGCAATCCGGCACGAAACTCTCGTCTCTTTTGACCAATTCCAGTGCTTCTGTGCCGTCGCTTGCCGTAATGACATTCGCCGGCAGATCCAAACCTTTTAATGCAAGCGCAAAAATCTCCTGATCGTCTATATCATCGTCTACGAAAAGATAATTCATTGGTTATAAATTATTTATCGTTACCCTTTGTTATAGAATGCCACCGCAGCGATCGACCGACTTCACAATATTTTCAGTAAAATTTGGAAAGCCGCTAAGATAGGAAATATATGACAGATGTAATATTCGGGAAGCCCAATGCCCCGGGACTGCTCAAAAAGATGCGAGTTGACGGTTTGCCCGCGAACGGTATTCCTCTGAACAAAAGCTTGAGCGAGCCACGGGGACCCGCCGGGAAATCATAATCTTTTGACCCGCATATTCCGGAATCTCACCACGTCACCATGCCCCAGAAAACCCAGATGACCGGTCGGTCGCAAGAGACCCGGATGTTCCCTATGGTCCATCGTTCCATTTTTGGACGCTTCCTTAATATCGCCATCCAGGATCACCGTTCCGTTCAGTATGACCTTTATCTTATTTCCCCTGGCTATGATCTCTTCCTTATTCCATTCACCTGTCGGCAACAGGTAACCGCGCTTGGCAGGAATGACCCCATACACCGAACCATGGTATTGATAGGGATGCAGGTCTTTGTACATCGGCGCTTCGTTGTCGAGCACCTGGATCTCCATTCCCACATAGGCTGCATCGCCCTCCAGGGGTGCACGGATGCCGATGCCATTGTTCGCTCCGGGGGTCAGTTGAAATTCGAAACGATAGACGAAATTGGAGAATTCCTCTTTGGTATATAAGTTCCCTCCCCCACCCGCTTCCGGCGCCACTTCCACCACGCCGTCCCTGACGAGATAGCCCGTTGTGTTCCCCGTCCATTGGCTAAGATCGAGCCCATTGAACAAAGAGACAAAGCCTTCCTTTTTCTCTTCTTCGCTTAATACAACCGGTTCGTCTGCAGGCATCTCCCGCAAATAAATATTCCGATACGCCACGTAAGTGCCATGTGCCTGCAGTTCAATCTGCTCCTCCGGGAAGATCGGGATACGGCGATCCCAGTAATTTTCGAGGGTAATATGATCCGTCACCAGGATGCCATTCAACCAGACTGTCACTTTCTCCCCCTTCATGATGATATGAAACCGGTTCCACTCCCCGATCTTATTATCCGCTACCACCAATGGCTTGCTTTCATTTTTTTGATTGTTGTATAATCCCCCGGACCCTACCTGTGCGCCGACCTCTCTTCTGCTGGTGTCCCAGATCTGTACCTGGGGCGAACCTCTTAAATAAATGCCGGCGTCGCCTTTTTCCGTAATCTTCCAATCGACGTACATTTCGATATCGCGATATTTCTTTTCCGTCGCCAGGTTCTCGCCATGACCGGTGAAGATCAGCAACCCGTCTTTTACGATCCAGTCGTCCTTCATTTTTTCATTGGCGGCTCTTTGGGCGGCTGCAAGCGCGGTGTCGGCCATCGTTGACCTCGTAACCGGGTTGCCGACGAGCGCCTTCCAGCCCCGGAGATCCGTTCCGTTAAATAAGCCTACGAAGCCATGATCATACGGCATTTTCAAAAGATGGGCGCGGAGTTTTTCCGTCAAAAATGCGCTATCTTCTCCATGGAGAAGCGGCAGGGCCGTCCCGAGCGCGTCGCGAACAACCGGCCCCTTGATCGTTTCATCCGCCAGCGCCAGCCGGGCAACGATCAGTGCGGCTTCCTTCTTCACGGTTGGATCGTTCAGCGATTTACTCACGAGAATAAAACTGCTGAAGCCAGGAATGCGGGCTGCCTGTGCCAAAATGCGCTTTTTTTCAACCGGATTTTTGGCAAGCCCCATTTCATCTTCCAAAAGCAATAATTGTCTTTCACCGGTCAGGGTGGAGGCCGGCGACGGATTGTCCGGAGGAAATGGGGGTAAATTCGCATTTTGGCGGTCTACGGTCGCCCTGTCTGTTAGCAGATCCAATTGGGCTCGGATGAAGAGCCGGGCGTAATTCGTCGTAGCATAAGGGGCATATTTGATTATCAACGCAGCCGTTTGCTCCCTTCTTGTCGTCTCCAGGGCCGCAGCATTGACATAAGCACTTAACACATCCGCTACGCTTGCTTTTAAAGAGTCATCGTCCAGCAATCGAAAGAGCGATTTCCATTCGGACCTGCCCCATCCGGTCATTGTTGTCAGTGCGGAATCCGCTTCCGCCCGATGCTGGTAAGGAAACAGCCGGACGGTTTCCAACACGTTATCGTCCTTTTTCTGAGCTTGTGCCAGATCGGTAAAAAGAATAAATCCAATTACGAGAAGAAAAAGGAAAGAATACTGCTTCATGAAAGTTGTTTTACGAGGTGTCGCCTTCGGGAAAGCACTAGATATGCCATGGGCCGCGCATCGGCGGGTTGATCATATAATTGGCTTCGGTGTCATCGATGAAAAGTCTATTCACCGGATCGAATTTTAAGGGCCTTCCCAATTGAAGGGCGATCTTTCCCATATTGATAATGGTGCAGGATCTAAACCCGTTCATTTCGTTCAAGGCAAAAGGAGTCCGGTATTTCACCGAGTCAAGGAAGTCAGTGACCTGGGGATCGGGGTCCGGCAGCAGCGCCAATTTTTCTTTCAGATTGGGGATGTCCGATCTGAATCCGGCGAACAGTTTTCCTTTTGGCCCGACGATATAGGCCGCGTCGGGATCCTTAGCCTCGCCGTCTAAAATGATCTTGCAACCGTCCTCATAGGTAAAGCTGATCTTTCTGAACGTTCCCACCGCATCCCAATTTTGTTGTTCAGCGTCCGGCTCCACCAGGATCGGGCTTGTGTGATCTTTACCCAGAAAATATTGGATCGGATCGATATAATGTTGGCCCATGTCGCCGAGACCGCCGCCGTCGTAATCCCAATAGCCTCTGAACGTCTGGTGGACGCGATGGGGGTTGTAGGGCTTCAGCGGAGCCGGGCCAAGCCACCTGTCGTAGTCCAGTTCGGGCGGTACGGGCATCGTTTCCAGTTTTGTCTTTCCTATCCAGTAGAATTTCCAGTCAAACCCGGTGGTCCTACTCACCGTAACGGTGAGCGGCCATCCCAATAACCCCGACTCCACCAATTTCTTGATGGGTTTTACCGTGGTATTCATACCATAGAAATTATCCTCAAACCGGAACCAGGTATTCAACCTGAACATGCGTTTGTTTTGCCGGACGGCCTCTATCACCCGTTGGCCTTCACCGATGGTTCGTGTCATCGGTTTCTCACACCAGATATCTTTGCCGGCATTGGCCGCGTCAATGGCGATCAGTCCATGCCAATGCGGCGGGGTAGCGATGTGCACAATATCGACCTCCGGTAACGCGATCAGGTCCCGGTGATCATGAAAGGTTTTCACCCCGCCGCCGATCAGATTGGCTACCTCCGTGAGATGGTTCCTGTCTACATCGCAGATAGCCACGACCCTTGTGCCGGCATAGGGGATGTGGCCCCGGCCCATCCCGCCTACTCCAATGATGCCCTTGGTCAATTGGTCACTGGGAGCCAGATAGCCTCTGCCCAATACGTGCCTCGGGACAATGAAAAAACCCGCGCCGATGGCCGCTGCGTTCTTGAGGAAACGGCGCCGGCCCTTGTTTTGCAATGACTGCATGATCTTTGTTATTGACTTGCAACAGAATAGGTTGCTGTGACAATTTAGAAAGAAAAGGCGAAATTCGGGCTGGTTTCTTTAGACTGGAGGCGGAAATCAATTTAACCCGAATACAAAATGATCAACCTGGACAACCCCAATAATACAGCGATCCCCCCACCGGGGAACACAACAACGGCCAAGGCAAAGGCTACACGCAGGCTCAGGATTTGTGCAATCGTCTGTCTGTGTATGCTGGCGTTGTTCGTTATCGGCCAGCTCCTCAATGTATATCAGACACGTCGTGAGTTGGTAAGTCCCCTTATACCCGAAAGCCTTGTCAGGCAGATCACCCAACAATCCGGTTTACATGCCGCGGTTAGCTCCGTCATGCTGCTGCTCGCGTTAGCAACCTACCGGTTTAAGCGCTATTGGTGGACCATTCTGCTGGTGGCATTTACGCTGGTGGGGAATCAATACGTCGGTTAGCCGGACCCTGCGGCCATGCCCGTCGCTCAAAGCGGGCCTGTTTTTGTGTCTTCGGAATTACGGTTAAGCTTTCGAGCTCCCGTTTCTGGCATCGATCGCTTCGCCAATCGCGGTGCTGAGTTCCGTTGGCTTCCCATTATCCCGGTGTACCCAATGTCCGTTCATATTTTGGATAGTCACCGGCGGCAGCAGAGCCCTGCCGCGATAGCCCGGAATCTGAAAGTTGCTGACGATATAATAAGTGTCGGAGTGATGTTCCTGGACCTCTGCCTCCAATGTGAGGCGAATCTTCGCTGCGTCGACAGCGAAGCTAAACCGGATGGGATAGTTTACGTTGTTCATGATGCAGAAAGTTTTCATTTTCGCCATGAACAAACAAAATGCCGGGTCCACGCATTCCGAAAAATTGTCATCAAATCCCCCGCCGACGCCGGGAGTGCACCAGGTATCCCGAAAAAATGACATTTGAAGCCCGCAAAGAACGCGGGTCTTATTGGGGTTGTGCCTTCAATTTCCAGTCCGGGCGGATAAAATGGCAGGTATATCCGTTCGGGTATTTCTGAAGATAGTCCTGGTGGTATTCTTCCGCAACCCAAAACGGTCCCGCGGGGACCACCTGCGTCACGATCGGCGCCTTATAGATCCTGGCCGCTGTCAACTCGGAGATCAGGCGCTGCGCCGTCTCTTTTTGCTGCTCGTCCACATAGAAAATAGCCGACCGGTAGGAGGCGCCCATGTCATTTCCCTGGCGATTCAGCGTGGTGGGGTCGTGGATCTGAAAGAAGAATTCCAGCAGTTTCCGGTAAGACAGCTTTTCCGGATCGAAAACGATCTCGATCCCTTCGGCATGGGTTCCGTGGTTGCGGTATGTGGCGTTTGGCACATCGCCACCCGTATACCCGACGGTGGTAGAGATCACCCCCGGCAGCTGGCGGACCAGTTCCTCCACGCCCCAGAAGCATCCCCCGGCTAAAATGGCTTTTTCTGTCGACATAATTGGCTTTCTTTAGATGGTCATAACAGTTCTCAAAGGGATTTGTTTTATGGCAGCCGGGATTGTTCAATGGCCATGGAAGTGTTTGTCCGGGTGGCGTGCTAACTTAAGCCCATGAAAATAATCTATTTTTTTTCTGCCATACTTTTTGCCTCCACAAGACTGGAAGCCCAACTTTCCGTCGACCGGGAACCCCACCACAAGGTCCTCCTGCAAAACGACTATATCCGATTGCTGGAAGGGAATATTCCGGCAAAGGACACCACCGCCGCCCATGTCCATGCCGCCAATTCCGTCGTCGTCTTCCTGTCCCATTCCACCTTCGGAATCCGGGTAGCGGGGGACAAACCGGTTATTGCCACGGTCAGCCCCGGTGACGTCCGGTTTGTAGCCTATGGTGACAAACCCGTCAATCATGTTGTCTGGGACGAGGACGGGCCGCCCCTTCGCTTTTATGTTGTCGAGCTGGCCATAGGCCGTCAGGTCAGGGATACCAGTATCGAAGTCACGGGCCACCAGCCTTACCCCCCGGCACGCGCCCATTCCGCGCACCTGCTGATCCTGCCCGACAGCCGATACCGGTTCTATCCTCCCGATCAGCCCGTCGATTGGAGCGAACCGGGCCGATGCATCTGGCTAGAGATATATTAAGATTTTGGGTGTCAATGTTTTATTTGGAGGCTAGCCCCCTGGCCCGATTATTTAGTATCCGCATGTACAATGAAAGCACCACAGCTCCAGCGCGGATTGCTGATTGTCGCCATGTCCGTTTTACTGGCGATCATGGCGTATTGCGGCTATAAAGTTCACACCCTTTCCATAAAGTCCGAGGCGATCCGCCGTGACTACAGCACCACCAACAATATCAGCTTTGGGATCCTTTCGGTCAATAAATGGCGCGATCTCGTTATCGCCTCGGTCTCGGGAGAGATCCGGGATTTTACGCTGACGCCCGCGGAAAAAGATTCACTCGAGAAAGAGGTCACCCAGCTTCTCAACGGTCTTGTCGACAAAGCGGACAGCACCATGAATGCGCCGAAAAAGTCGGTTGGCGGGAAGCTGGAGAAACTGGCTTATCGCGCCTTTGTCAAAAAGGACCAGCTGCAGCAAATGGTGCCGGGCATGTCCCGGAAGCTTACAAACGACCTGTTAAAGCCCAGCAGCAAACGCAGGTTGAAATACCTGGCACAAAACAAACTCGAAGACATCGGCCAGGATATCTATGACAGTTCGAAGACCGAACAGGAAAAAACGCTGGACTCCATCTACCGACGGTATCAACTCGATTCGGACACGGCGTTCCAGCGCTATACCGATATGACCCTGCCCGTGCTCGCGCATGCCACGTATAACTATACGTATATAATGGTGGCATTGGTCATCCTTTTAGTGGGGATATGGTATCTGTTGCGAAGACAACGTCACCTGCATGTCGCCTTCTATATTATGTCCATCGCGATCGCGTTGATCCTCTTGCTGGTGGGGTTGACCACGCCGATGATCGATATCGATGCGCGAATCAATTCCCTAAGTTTCGAACTGCTTGGTCAAACCGTCGCCTTTAAGAATCAGGTCATCTTCTTTCAAAGCAAAAGTATCCTCGACGTTGTCCGGATCCTGCTCACCACCGGCAAATATGATTCTATTTTTGTAGGCATCCTGATCCTTGCGTTTAGCGTCCTCTTCCCGATCGCCAAGTTGGTGTCGACGGGGATTGCCCTTCTGAGCCAGCGAAAATGGGCCAGGAATAAAGTCATTCACTTTTTTGCGTTCCAATCCGGCAAATGGAGCATGGCCGACGTCATGGTGGTCGCGATCTTTATGGCCTATATCGGTTTCAACGGCATCCTTGGGTCCCAGATGGGTTATCTCAACCACCAGGGCGATTCCTTCACGAGTATCGCAACCAACAATACCGCGCTTCAGCCGGGGTATATCATTTTTGTAACGTTTGTGTTGTTCGGACTGGCGTTGTCGCAGATCTTGAAGATGATTGTCGATCGCGCCAAGGCGGGGCGGGAGCAAAAGGCCTATCTTACACGACCCGGCTGATGTGCCATTAACCGATCGATCACCGCTTGCACTGCTCCAACCGGCCTGGCCTCGATAAGATGTGCCTGGATTCCGTTCCCGTCCTCCACCCATCGGTCGCTTCCATTTGCGTTCACCACCATTTTGCCCCGCGTAACCGTATAAAATGGAGCGTAGCCGCAAACTCCGACGAGAACCGCCGTCTCATCCCAACTGCTGCGTCCCGCGCTGTCTTCGGCCGCTAGCGGTACACTGATCGAAAAGACGTCTTTGACGGGGTCGCGGACGATCGAGGGGTCGTGGATCAACGGGAGTCCGCATTTGATCCTGACGCCGATCTCGAATCCGCTCAACAGGATTGGCGTGGGCCAATTTCCAAACACCCACTGTGACGCCGACGAATCCTTCATCACATTGAATTCCCAGCCCTCCGGAAATTTCCCTGCCATCGATACGAGCTGCTTCACTTTTTTTCGCACCAGGTCAGGACCGTTCAACGGCGACCAGATGTCCGGGCCGGATTGCAGCAGGCCGGCGAGGTTGGTCAGGAATCCCACGGTTATAATGACCACGCTGTGATCCGGCTGCCCGGCCAGCGTCCTCCGGTACAGCGTCACGGCGTCCTCCGCTTCATCGTTGCGGGTCACCGAATGCGGATATCGGGCCAGGATACTATCCGTCCAGTGCTGGCTGTCGCGCTGGCTGACCGCGTTCCCGGCAGGGATGCCGATCGGGATATCTGGTCGATGGAACCAGGTGTTGAACAGATCCAGCACGGCCGCGACCCCCTCATATTTATTGCTCGCTATCGTCGCCAGGATCTTCGCCTTACCGCTGTCGGCCAGGGCATGCAGCAGCGCGATCGCCCCCACGTCATCATAATCGGGACCCATGTCCGTATCGAATATAACGCGAACGGCGCCGGTGCGCCCGCCAGGGCCGTTCCCGATCATCGTTTTCCCACCATGCAGCGGAATTTCTTTTCCCCCGTAAATAAAACGTCCGGCGACCCCCTCAGGTAACTCCACTTCCCCCGACATCCCGGCGGAAGTCCTTTTTAGTTTTACTGAAATCATTCCCTTCGGATGCGGCATACTCCCTTCGACTTCGGTCAACTCGCCCAGCGCGGGTCTTATCAGCACCCGGGCGAAACCCGGCGCATCCGGCATGATCCCGCAGATGGTCGCCAGAAAATCGTAGTCCGGGCTGGCACTCCACGCATGACAGTCCGAACGTGTCGGCTCCGGCTTCTCGGCAAAGGTTGTCAGTCCGATCTTTAGCATCTCGCGCCACGGACCGAGTTGCGAATAATAACGGTCTCCCATCCCCGCCGCCTTCATTGCCTGGAGGAGATAGAAACGAAAATAGAACGTTGCCGGCTCCAGCTTGCCGTCACTTAGAATCTTTTCCATCACTGCCTTCCTGTCTCCCGCGGGGATGGCATCCGAAAGGATTGCCAAAATTCCGGCATGCTGACTGTAGCTGGTCTTCTCCGGCGTATTCGCCATCTCCCGCTTTGCCTGATCAAAACAAGCACGATAGACCCCCTTGTTTATGCTGCCGGCCAGCTTGCGGCACCGCTGCGCCGTGTACCCGTACTGCCCGCCAAAATAGTCGAACAGTTCGGCCGCCTGGTTTAACGTATATGCATACTGCAGGCTGATCACCGCCGAATGACCGTCCGACGCTCCGGGCGGAGAGCCGCCTTCAAAGGCATCCGCCCAATCGACAAAACCCCACCACGGCATCGGCCCCAGCATACCGATCGTCGTATCGACATGTCCCTCGAACCAGTCCAGCACTCCCCGGGCCGCGGGGAGGAATTGCCGGACGAACGGATCGTCCCGGCGCAATAGCCAGTAGTCATGGATCATCACGATCCACCACAATGCGAATGGCGGAATGACCTGGTACCGGTTGCTCGGGTATCTTCCTTGCGTGAGACCTTCGGGTATCCGGGAATGATAGAAGTCGAGAAGTGCTTTCCGCATCAGCCGGTCGTCTCCCGCCACATAGAGCGATATCAGGCTTTGTATCCGCGTATCCGCTTCATATTGCAGCTGCTCGTAATATGGGCAGTCGAAGTAGGTTTCGCCGGCGCACAACCTGGCCGTTCGCCACCCTACGTCCCAGATGGCCTGCAGGGAAGGGTCATTGCTCGCAAAGCTCGCCTTCCGCTCCAACGGGTAGCCGGTGTACATTCCGGAGAGGTCGTCGACCCACAGCGAATCATCACCGGTAGAAATATCCACCTGCAGGTAACGATAGGTGCGCACCCACAACGGCCGGAATGTCCGGCCTCGGCCGCCGTCGGCAGTGAATATATCGTAGTTGCCCCGGATCGACTTTCCCTCGATCTCGCCGCGGTTGCCTTTCTGCCCGTCCTTGTCAACGAGCGACTCCGCATAGGTGAGCCGGATGGTCGAGCCTTTACCGCCGCTTACAGCCAACTCCGGGTAGGCGACCGTGTTATACGTTTGATCAAGCAGCAGCGTCGTCTTCGCGTGGGCCGGTATGCGGAGGGGCCCTCGCCCTGCCAGCATGTCCCTCGCTTCGTCGGCACGTGCTGATCCGGTTATCCGGCGCACGAGCGGGATTCGCTGCAGGTGCTCGTCCATCAACGGTATCGCGCGCGGTACGAGTGTCCACCAATTATCCGAACCCGATCCCCAGGGTGACGGGCTGCCGATCTCCGACGCAAAAAGCCAGCGTTGGTCATCGTATGAGGGCTGCTCCCAACCCCACGGGTATCGGTCGCCGTCCACGGAGTCACCCGGGCCGATGACCATATAGGTGCGCAGGCGCTCTCCATTATCCGTCGAGCACGGCTGGTAGGCGCTGTCTTGAATAACCTTCCATTTCCGGTCGCTGTTGACGACCTGTTCCGCCTTGCGGTCGCCTTGTATCACAAACGCCGTCCGATTGGAAATTTGCGCGACGGGCGCATACACGCCCATGTTCCATACCATGGCAGCCAGCGTATTTTCTCCGGCCCTGAGAAAAGGAGCGATATCGATCGTCTCAAAGTTCCAATGTCCCAGGTCTCCCCTGGCGGGACCACTGCACACGGGGTGACCGTTCACCCACAGCCGGTACCGGTTGTCGGCGCTCACGTGGACGACAAACGCCGTTGGCTGCCGGTCCAGTCGAAACGTCCGCCGAAAGTGAAATACGCCGTAATCGCGGCCGCCGATGCCCGGGCAGGAGATCCAGGACGCCGGCCACCCCTTGCCGAGCAAAGAAGGGTCGATCGACAAATTTTGTCCGTTCATTTGTACCGGCAGCCAAAGCAACAGGCCGGCCAGTAACGCGAAAAATCTATGCATGGTAAAATGTACAACAATTTAATAACTTCGGCGGCAAAACAAACCGCGCGTTCCATGAAAAAAATTGTTGCAACGCTGCTCACCTTTTCTTTCACCCTCACCATGAATGCACAACCGGCAAGAACGATCTTTATCACCGGCGGCGATTTCAGCGTCCCGTTTATCAAGTATGTGATCGGGCTGACCCATAAGGCCAATCCAAGGATATGCCTGATCCCCACGGCTAGCGCCGACAATCCGAATAATATCGCGAACTGGTATGAACAATGTGCGGAACTGCCGTTAAGGCCATATGTGCTGCGTACGTTTATCAACTCGCGTCCCGGGCAATCGACATTTGAGGAGATCATTATGAGCATGGACGCCATTATCGTCGGCGGCGGCAGTACGTTAAATATGATTGCCGTCTGGAAGGCGCAGGGCATCGATACGGTCCTGCGGAAAGCGTATGAAAAGGGGATCGTGATGGCCGGCGGCAGCGCCGGTTCGCTGTGTTGGTTCCTCGGCGGCATCACCGATTCGAGACCCAAACAACTCACGCTGGTGGATTGTCTCGGATTTATAAAGACAAGCCACTGCCCGCACTATCATAGCGAGCCGGGCCGAAAGCCGCTTTATCAGCAGGAAATACTCAGGGGACAACTCCCCGCGGGTTATGCCTGTGACGACCGCGCCGGCATCCTTTTTCAAAATGAAAAGCCGATCAGGTCGGTGGCCGCCGACAAGGATAGCCGTACTTTTTTTGTATCGGTTGCCGACGGAAAGATCAAAGAGGAAGAATTGCCCATTGAACCGCTGCCGTAGATCCCGCCGCCGGGTCCGGCCCCTTAATTCTGTCCATCCATCCACCGGTACCGGTCCGGGTGCGGCTCTTTTTCCGCGCGGGTATGTACATCGATCACCATGATCTCCGACCCCATCTTCTTCATCGGCGACCAGGTGGGTAGCCCTTTTCCGTTGGGATTGCCGGTCCGGATAAAATTCGCAAAATAAGCTTCCATCGTCGCCGAAACTTTATCGTCATCGGCCGTCCAGGCGTAGACCGTATTGGAATGCAGGTTACCCAACGCATATTCAATCTCCCACGAGTGACCGGCGCCCGCAGGTGGCGGTTGATTCCCCGGTGCACCGACGGCCGGGGGACGGGGGTGCGCATACAGATAGCGGTAGACCGGTTTGCCGCCGGTAGCTGCCGCCCGGTCGATCCACTTCCAGGTGCTATAGGCAATAAAACGATCCGTCGCCAGATCGGTGGCCGCCTGCTTCGCTTCTTCCGGCGTCGTCGCCCTATACAGGTTAAGTACCTCATCCGCCCTGTCACCGTACAGTTTTCGGACCGCGGCCTCATACCCTTCGACCGTCGGTGCAGCGCCACCCATAATGACGCCATATGGGAGCTCGGCCGAGTTCCACCCCGCCAGCAGCGGCACCTTCATCTGATCGCCCGCCGAATAGATCTCGTCCGGCGCTTCCGGAAGAAAATAACCGTCAATAACGGTAGAGAAATGCGCTCCTTTGGCGGTGGCCTGCAGCAGATCGCTTGCGGACATCGACCGCAGATCGGCGATGGATTTGTTGCCTAACCGGACGGCGAATGAAGCGCCGTATTGCTCCGCGGTGTCCAGGGGCACCGGTTTGATGTTGCCGGTCAATCCGCCGCTTTCACCAATAGCACCGGAAAACAATCCTTTTGACAAAGGAGATGCCATCTGGGCGCACACCGAGATCGAGCCCGCGGATTCGCCGGCAATCGTAACCCGTGCCGGGTCGCCGCCAAAGGCAGCGATGTTCTTCTGCACCCATTCCAACGCAGCGTGCTGATCGAGCAAACCATAATTACCGGATGCATGGTGTGGGGATTCCTTTGTCAGATCCGGATGTGAAAAAAAACCGAATATCCCCAACCGATAGTTGACGGTCACGGCAATGATACCCCGCTTTGCCATACTCTCCCCGTCATACCGATATTCACTACCGTCCCCGCCTACGAAGCCGCCCCCGTAGAAATAAACCAGCACGGGTAAATTGCTGCCTCTGGCGGGCGCCCACACATTCAGATACAGGCAATCTTCGCTCATTCCGTCCGAGCGGAATTTCATATCGCCGAAAATGGGCAGTTGCATCGCCCTCGGCCCGAAGGATTGCGTCTTACGCACGCTCTGCCAGGAAGCAACCGGTTGCGGTTCCCTGAACCGCAGGTCTCCAACCGGCGGCGCTGCATAGGGTATCCCCTTGAACGCATGTACTCCGGAGGCTTCTACCGTTCCCTGGATGGGGCCGCTGGCAGTCGTCGCAACCGCTTCCCCACCGTTCCCCTGGGCGCGGGTACCGGTGGCTGATGATATCATAATTATAACTATGTATAGTAGCTTTTTCATGCAATAAATATAGGGATAATTTGAACCGGCAAGCGTTGGCGCTGCCATAATGCCTCCCCATTTACCATGATTTTCCCCGGAAATATTCCCGGCCGGATACGTTCGACTAACTGCCTGCGTTAATAGCCCGTAATCTGTAAATCCTAAGAAAACAAGCATTCTTATGAAAACCACCATTCTCTTCTTCGTCCTTTCTCTTGGAATTGCCCAGGCATACGCCGGTGATGGCGCCAAAGAGCGCGAGAAGAGCTCCGCGGTCCGCAACATTCTCTCCAACCAATTGCCTGCAAGGCTTTTAACCGTTATCAAACGGAACTATAAGGACTATTGGATCACGGACCTTTACAAGGAGAACCTAAACGGCAGGATCTCTTATTTTATCACGTTGGAAAATCCCGATCAGACTGTACGGCTCAACACTACCCATTCCACGAATTGGGCGGTAAGCCGGATCGTACCAAAAGATATCGCAACCCGCTAACCCTTAATCAATACAACAGGACAAGGCCACTATGCATGAAGACCCGGCATGGCAAGGCCTTGTTCGCCTATTGTGGCAAGTTCCGCCCAGTTTTCAGCGGATGCGGACGATCCCAGATGGCGAGCGATCATGGTACAGATATCGGCGGGCTTCAATCCCTGACGCCTGAGATGTTGTATTGAGGTGGCTCCCGCGGTCTTCGACAATTTTTGTCCGGCGGCAGCCATCAGCAGCGGATGGTGATAAAAGCGGATGGCGCGAAATGCGGGCCGGTCCAGTTGTTCAGCCAGCCATTGCTGTGCGATCGTGGAAGGCCGCAGATCTTCCCCGCGCACGACCAGGTCGATGTTGAAGTATAGATCGTCCAGGACCGAGGTCAGCTGGTACGCCGGATAGCCATCCTTTTTCCGTACGACGAAGTCGGTCATTTGCAGAGGCAGGCCAGCATTTGCCGTACGGATCCGCCAGCTGCAGCCGATGTTGTCCAGGGGGAGTGTTTTATTGCCGCAGGTTCCGGGATAAATGCCGTCCGGGTTATCGCGAAGAATCGTCGACCGGCTGCAATCACAGGCGAACAGGGTTCCTTTATCCCTCAACTGCTGCAAGGCATCGCGGTATATGTTGATGCGGTGAAGCTGGGACCACTCTTGTCGATATTCCGTTACGTTCCGCGGCCCTTCATCCCAGGGTATTTCCAGAAAGTTCAGGGTTTCGAAAATATCTTCGACAAACCGGATGTCCGCCCGATCTCTGTCGAGATCGTCGATCCGAAGCAGGATCGACGCACCGGTGCGACGCGCAAACGCGGCCGTCAGTGCAAAAGACAAGACGTTCCCGAGGTGGAGATATCCGCTTGGTGTCGGTGCGATCCTGGTTCGACTCATAAATCAGGAAGGCCCCCGCGAATGCGGGGGCCTTCACAAAGTTCGTAAATTATATTCTAATGGGTATCTTTCCAGAGGCGGAAATACAATGCCTTTCTTAGGGAAATGTACGCTGCCCGCAGATCGGTCTCGGCCTGACCCTTATGACCGCCGAAATCATCCGGCGCGTCATGCAGCGCCTGCATGGATTTTTCGATGTCGTGCATAGCACGGGCAATATTCGGGTGCTGCCGCTCCTCGGCTTGCATCAGGTTCAGTTCTCTGGGAGCCGGCGGCCTGTTCCCGATAATAACGTCAACGCTGATCATAGGACCCTGGGCAAAGCCAATGGTAGACACCAGCAATAAAACAGATAGCGAGAGGATTAGTTTTTTCATACTCTGTTGGTTGGTTTCAGGGAAAAACGGCTGCATTTTTCGTTTATTGCCGGGTTCGGCGTCGTTAACAAATCCTTTTCAAGCGCGGCGGGCGGCTACTTCCAGCGCGGCGGGCGGGTTCTTCAAGCGCGGCAGGCGGCTACTTCTCTTCCAGCCATTCGCGGAACTCCTGGATCTTCGCCGGGTTCTCCGGCGTCAGCGTGAACCGGATCGCGATATTGGCCTTTTCGCCTTCGAGGACAAACGTTCCGCGCAGGCCGTTATCCGCCTGCATTTCACCTACCCGGACGATCTTACCGGCGCGATCAAAAAGGCTTTTCGTTTCCTTCCTCAGCGTGTCGACAAAATAATCCTGCCAGAAATTGTCCGCGAATATCCCGCTCTCCCCGGCGCCTTGCCATTGCGGCAGCAACGCGACCAATTGACGCTTTCGTTGCTGGAGCATCCTCGACACCAGTACAGCCCTCGGCTTTAGCTTTGCGATGGTTACCAGCGTATCCAATACCTGCAGATTGATGGCTCCTGCATTCGCATAGGTCAGGTTGGCGAAGGCGATCACACCCACTCCGTAGTCGGACAAGGAATTCCAATTGCTTCCGAAGCCGGGAAGGCCGCCCGTATGGCCGACGAATGTCCGGCCCTTGCAGTCATGCGACCACCGGATCCCATAGGCATAGGACGAAACCATTGGGCATCCGGGCCCGCCGGCGTAATAGCTAAATCCCGGGTTGAGATTGTTGAATGTCCAGGGCTGCTGCATTTCTCTCCGGCTGCTGCGCTTTAAAACGCCTTCGTCTCCGCCGCTTCGCGAGGGCCACGCATCCAGCTGAAATGCCTCATATTTCGCAAAGTCCTCCAGCGTGGTGATCAGGCCGCCCATCGCGCCGAATGCGCCGTCGTGCAGCATCGGCTGCTCCACCCATTGCCCGTTCAGCATCCGGTATCCATGCGCCAGCTGTTCCGGAGCCACTTTTGAATATTCCCAAAAGGTATGGGTCATTCCCAACGGCTGGAAAATATGCTGATCGATATATTGCTCGTATGGCTGTCCGGAGACCTGGCGTACGATATACCCAAGCAAAGCAAATCCCGTATTGCTGTATTCATATCCGATACCTGGGCTGTTCGAGAAGGATAGCCCCCTCCTGACCATCGCCAGCATCTCGTCGACGCTGTCGGCCAGCTGGCGGTCCCCCCAGGGGTTGTCTTCGGGGAACCCCGCGGAATGGGTGAGCAGATTACGGATAGTGATGACCGGGGCATCCGACGCCGGTCCGCGCTGATCCTTTAACTCCGGAATGTAGAGATAGGCCGGATCATCGAGGCGCAGCCTGCCCGCATCGCGCAGCTGCAATATCGCCACCGACACAAAGCTCTTTGTCATCGAGGCGATCCGGAAATCGGTCTGGGCGGTAACCGGGATCTTTTGTTCGAGATTGCTAAAGCCCGTGCTGCCGACATGAACGAGGCGGCCGCCGGCGACAACACCATAGACCAGACCGGGCCAGCGGTTCCGGGAAGCGTAGTTCTGATAGAGTCTGTCGATCACCGGATACGCGGCCGCCAGCTTTGCGGTATCCACCCACGCGCCTTGTCCGATCCGTTCGAGGGCACCATTCACCACCGTGTCTTCGGAAACGGCCCTTCCCACCTCATGATCATAGATGATCCGGGAGACTGTCGCTTCCATCTCCACTGCCTTGCCATAGTCGGGAATGCCTTTTGACAACAACACCAATACATATTTCCGGCCATCGGGGAGGAACACGATCCCCGAGTCATGGCAGTGGCCGGTGATCCACCCGCTTTTGCTTGCGACCACCACGCCATCCGGAAGCTTACCCGCGATCACCTCCTTGAAATGCTGAGCCTTCAAAATGTCGATCATCTTTGAACAGGAGGCGGCATCCACCGCCTTTCCCGTGGCGATCCGGTCGAAGATCAGCATGAGATCGTAGGCCGTCGTCATGTTGTTCATCCCTTTGTCAAAGGCCTTCTGATCTTCCACACCCCGCAGCACCCGGATATCCATCGCTCCCAGCTGCCGCATCGTTGTCATCACTTGCGGCGCGCCGACGGTTTCGATGACCAGGTTTGTCGAAAGGTTGCTGCTTTGCGTGATCATCCGGAAAAGCAGCTCGCGTAACGGAAGCTTGTGGCCTGCCTGATGGTACAGTTCGGTCTCGCTGTCGGTCGCAGAATCCAGCTCATACCTGCTGCCGTCCGCGATGCTGACAAAGTCGGTATGGATCATTACAGAGTCGGTGAGAGACAACCGGTGTGCCTGTATCTGGCGAAACGCCTCGATCAATACCGGCGTTTTCATCGTACTTGCAGCATGGAACAGCGTATGTTCGTTTAGCAGGAGTTGTTGTCCGGTCGAAAGATCTTCGAATGCCACGGCAAAACTGGCGCCGGGTTCCCGGTTGTAGACGTTTAGAATCTCCTGGCGCAGGTTTGTAGTGTCCATTGCACCGGCGGGGGTTCCACCGGTCAACAGTGCATAAAAAAGAAGCGTTATCACGTTGGAATAATTGATTCGCCCTAAGATACGAACTAGCGGATCAATATCATGGTTCCTTTGTGGGCTACCGTTTTGCCGAGGTAGGAGACGCCCTCCACGGCCCACACATACGTGCCGCTTTCTTCCAACTGGCCGTTGACGCGGCCGTCCCAACCGTCGCCAAGGCGCGTGGTGCTGTAAACCAGCTGCCCCCACCGGTTGTAGACCCGGAAAAAGGCCAGCCTGTCGATCCCCACCGCAACCGGGCGGAAAATATTATTGGCGAGGCCGGTCGGTGTGAATGCGTTCGGAACAAAGATGTCCGGACCTGTCTTGAATACTTTTACGACTACCTGGCCGACCCCGGTACAGCCGTATCCCGAAGTTGCGGTCACGAAATAGCGGACGGAATCGATCTCTGCGCTATAAACGCCCACCGGATTGGCGATATCGGGATTGTTCAATCCGATGATCGGGCTCCAGACAAAACTGTCCCCTGCCGGCGTGGTCGTATCGTTGGAGACCGCGTTCAACTGGAGCGGTTCACCGACGACGACCGAAGTATCGTTGCCGGCATTCACCAGGATCGGGGGCAGCACCTGGACGTGGAAGGTGTCGAGCAGCAAATTCGGGCAACCTGCATTTTCCACGCTAAGGACATAGTCGGTCGTCACCGGTGGCGTCGCGACCGGGTTGAGCGTAAACGGCAGGTTGGTGATGATATCGTTGCCGATGCCGGACAGGGAACCCGTATGATTCCAGGCGTAATTCGTACCGACGGTAATCGTGGTATGGAGATAGGCCGGCGTGTTATAACAGATAAGGGTATCCGCCGGAGAATAGGTCGCCTGCGGGAACCGGGCACTGACAAACGCTACCGAAGAAACCGCGCTGGTATCGGCGGGGCAGACGCCGCTCTGTACGATCACCCGGTATTCGGCATTGGCCGTCAACCCGTTCACCTGGTATTCGGAATCAGTGTCCGGCGGCACAAACCCGGTCCAGTTGATCCCGTCCGGTGAGGACTGCCAGTTCACCGGATTACCGGTATTGCCTTTCAACTGGAGCAGCGCGTCCTTGTTTTGTCCCAGGCAGAATTGCATGGTTGCGGGATTCAGCGTTCCGCCTACGCTAAGGGGATCGACCATTACGGTTGCGGCGGAAGTCGTATCGACCGAACAGGATTGACCGTTCTGGATCAGTACCTGGTACAGGGTGGTGGCAGTCAGGTTCTGCGCGGTATATTGAGCGGTCGTGTCGCTGATATCCGTGGTAACGCCGTTGGCGGTAGCCAGCCATCCCAGCACCGTTCCCCGGTTGCCCGTTGTCGTGAGGACCGCCGAGTTGATGCCGGTACACACCGCGGTACCCCCGTTGACCACGCCCGCAATGGTAGGAGGCACCGCTTTCACGTTGAGCGATGCCAGCAGGTTGGCGCAGCTGTTTTGTTCCTGTACGGAGACGGCGCCGTTGTCTGTGCCGATCTTCACGTTGAGTACGCTGCTGTCGGCCCCGGATTGGATCGTCCAGTCCGGCGGAACCGTCCATTGATAGGTGGCGCCGGTCAGCCCGGGAACGGAATAGATCAGCGTCGCCCCGATACAGGCGGCTGAATCGCCGCTCAGTTGCAAGCCGCCGCATGTACTGCGCAATGCGATATAGGAATAGGCAAAATGTCCGCCGGGTACGCAATTGTCCGTTTCAAAGGTCAGGGTCACCTGGGTACCGCGATAAGGAGACAGGTCGAAGGTTACTTCGGTCCAGTCTTTGTACCAGACATCGAAGAGGTGTCCGGCGTTCGGGCCACCGTTTGGATTGGCATTTGGCGACTCTCTGAGGCTTGGGATAAAACCTTCTTTTTTTGCGGTGGCCGAATCCAGGGTTGCTCCGGTATCCTGGTTAGTCGCGTTGTTGAACGTGGGTAAGAAGTATCTTGGCGAAGCGCAGGGAACTACCTTGCCACCCGCCGTCAGCGTAGCGGAGAATAACGGCTGTTCGTTGGAATTGTGGGTCCCGTTCTCCAGCACCATGGCGTAGGCATAAGTCATCGTATAGGGTACGGTGGTCGGTCCAGGGGGTACGTTGATCAGGTAACTCACCCCCCGGACATAGCCTCCGGCGGTGGACCCGCCGGAAGAATGCGAAATGGCGGTAGAACCCAAAATCAATGAGCTGGTATATTGATAGCCGTTAATCCTGGGGACCATGGCGAACCCGCCGAACGGATCGGACGCTGAGGAACTGTTCACCCGGATGCCGGTTACGGACGGCAGGTTGTATTCCTGGATCGAGACGGTGCCGACCGTTCCACCGGGAGGACCGAGGGTGGAATCATATGTTTGCATGATAGCGCTGGGGCCATTGCCGCCGGCGTTATTGCCGGTATATGCAAACCAATGAGTTAAATTGCCCAGGGACCAATTGCTGTTCAAGGGACAAACCTGTGACTGCGAAAAAGCAGATTGGGCGACCAGCAGCAATACAACAGGGTAAATTTTTTTCATTGGTCCACGAGGTCTTTTTCGGATGTCTGTAAAAGTAAGCATTTAGTCCCGCGGTTCCAATCCCCGGCGCCCTCATTAACCGCGAATGCCCAATATTCTCAATACGATACGTGGGAATTCCGGCAGAAGTTGACTTGCCGCTCACCTATTTTTCCGCGTAATTATCCGTTGAGCCTAACCATTTGATATTCATAAATTTACACATTCGATCAGCTCTTATGCGGAATCCATTTAGGATCTTCAGGATGAAATAAAGGTTATGATCGTTGAATTTCCAGATTTATCCGATGTAAAAAGTCCCGGAGATATTGCGCTTTGATATCCGCCAGCCGGCGTCCGGCGGCGGTATTCATCATCGCCGGCAACCGAAACAGCTTGACCTGGAAATGATCCAGCGCAAAATGCCGGTCATCCGGCGCCCGCTGCTTTGCTAACGGGTCAGCCTGATCGAATAATTGTTGATTCATCTGACCGGCCGTGTAAAACACCCTTGCCAGGCCGATGGCTCCGAGCGCCTCGAGGCGGTCCGCATCCTGCAGGATCTTTGCCTCCGCCGTTAGCGGCGGCACTTCCGCCGAGAAGCTGTGTGCGTGGATGGCGTGCCGCACTCCTTCCAGCTTCCGGGCGGGAAAATCCTCCCATGCTTTTTTTAGTAGTTCAACCGCCCGCTCCGCACTCAGCCGCGAGGCGTCCTTCCGGTCGGGATGGTTCTTCGGCAGTGACACCAGGTCATGAAAGTAGGCCGCGGCCAGTAGAACGATCGGGTCAGCCGGCTCATATTCCTCGCGGTGATCTCCCGTGCCAGTCGCCAGACCCGCTGAAAATGTCCAAGGTCATGCGATCCGTCGGTTAGCCGGCCTTGCGACTTATACCAGGCAACAAACCGCTTTTCCCATTCATCCAGATTGCTATTTTCCATTTATGATGCATATTATTCTTAATTTTGTTGAGGCCCAAAAACTCATTGATGCTGAAGGCGTGTATACTGGCGTTTCTTTCGGGGATCCTTTTCTTTTTCCTGATCCATCGTTCTGCATGGTGGCTGGTACCGGGGGTGCTGACCTGGACAGCCATTTTTGTCTGGCAGGACCGCCAGGAACGCCAGCGCGAGCACGCCCGCGGCATCGACGCGGACTTTGATAAGAAGAAGGGCCGCTAATACCTTACTGTCATGCCGCTTCAGCAAGCCAGAATAACATGCGGAAAGACAGTTTTCACTCATTTTTATCTGGGTCGCTATTTTCCGTTGGCAGCGGGGGAAGATATGCTTTCGCATAGCCTGGTCAGGTTCAAACAGCGTCTGCAGCCGGACCTCGGCGCATGGATCGCCTGTGCCGGCGACCTGCTAGCCCATCTTTCGTTCTCCCCCCAAACGATCATCCTCCGTGCGTTGCGGCATGAAGAAACAACCATCCGGCCGGAATTTCCATCCGCCCTCGACCTTCTCGGTCAAGCGCTCGCCCTGAAGTTCGGCTGCCGTTACCGGCCGGACCTCCTTTCCAAGACCCGGGCCACGCTGCCCGGAAAGTTGCTGACCCGCAGTCAGCGGGTAACCCAGCTTCGGAACGTCTATCGGATGGGGGATGCTTTCGGGGCGGATTTTATCCCGGATACTTCCATCCTGGTAATCGACGATATCCTAACGACCGGCACGACGATGCGGGCGATCATTCGCGCCGTCAGCGAGCGCTTGCCGCAATGCCGGATCGAGGCATTTACCCTGACCCGTGCCGACTATGGCTCCCCAGATCCGGAGACCATGCGAGGGGATGAAACCCACACTGCTGAAGTGCTAAAAAAGCACATTCTTGCTAAGACGATTTAGCTGAAAAATTGCAATTTCAGTTGCAGCTTTTTTAAATTATTGAGTGTCCATCCCGCATAGTTACTTGGATTACAAGGCGTAAAAAAAATTGTTAAAACAATTTTAAAATATTTACCTTAGTCCGATAATAAGCTAAACTTTTGCTTTATGACCATTCAACGACTGCTTGCCAAACTGGTAAGTCTCGCACTAGTTTGTGTACTTTTCACACACCCGGCTTTCTCTCAAACAAAAACGATTACCGGAAAGGTTGTAGATGACAAGGGCAACCCCTTGAGCGGCGTTTCCGTTACCGTTAAAGGCTCCAGGGTCGGCACCTCCACGGACGCGGCAGGGGCTTTCACCCTGAATGTGAAGTCAACGGCAACGACCCTGGTGCTCACTTCCGTCGGCTTTGCCGATAAAGAGGTGAATATCACAGCGGAAACGTCAATATCTGTTTCGATGACCCCGTCGAGTACAACACTTGGAGATCTGGTAGTCACCGGCTATGGAACGGCAAGGAAGAAAGACCTTACCGGGGCCGTGGATGTGGTGTCTACGAAGGATTTTAATGCAGGGGTTGTCAGCAATCCCATGCAGCAGATCCAGGGTAAGGTCTCCGGCCTGATCATTACCCAGCAAGGCGGCGACCCCAATCAAAACCCCATCATCCGTCTCAGAGGCCAGACTTCGCTTTCCGGTTCTCAGAACCCCTTGTATGTGGTCGATGGCGTAACGTTGGATGATCCGACCATTATTAGCACTATTCCGCCAGGAGATATTGAATCCTATTCTATCCTTAAGGACGCGTCGGCGGCTGCCATTTATGGATCAAGAGGTGCAAACGGAGTAATCCAGATCGTTACCAAAAGAGGCCATGCAGGGAGAGCCCAGGTCGACTATAATGGCTCAGTGGGATTTCAAAAGGCGCGTGACTACTGGCCGCTGCTCAATGTCGCTCAATGGGAAGCCGGCGCCTCACAGGCCGGCGCGCCGGATTCAGTCATTCAACAATATAACAAAGGTGGTAACACCGACTGGAACAAGGCCGTCCTCCGAACTGCTTTCAACACCAACCAAGCCATCGGGATCTCCGGCGGCTCAGGCAATTTTAACTATCGCGGATCCGTCAACTATACAAAGAACGATGGCATTGTCTTGAATTCAGGCATGCAGCAGGTCGGTCTCCGGTTTACAGCAGAGCAAAAAGCTATAGATGACAAACTGGACATCCAGGTTGGGATCGTCAACTCGCAGACCCAACGGAAATATACCGATTACGGCGTATTCGATTACATCTTCAGCGCGCCGCCGACTTATCCGATCTTTAACAAAGATGGCACCTATTATACGTTTGTGGACTTTGAAGAGGCCAATCCAGTTTACCACCTGACCCAGGAGATCAACAAGGGCGATGAACATTTTACCCAGATGTACGGAACGGTCAACTTCGAGATTATAAAAGGCCTGAAGTTGGGTGGGACCGGATCGCTCACTTATTATACGCTCAACAAACAACAATTTACGCCCACCTTTCAGTCGGATGGGAATTCGGAAGGCAATGTCCCTACGGCAAGCCAGGGAAGCTTTTACAACAACTCCGGAAAGGGAGATATCCATGTCAATTATGCCCACACCTGGGGAGATCACAATCTGACCGCTACCGCTGTATATGAATACAACAACTATAGCGAAGGTGGTTTCACCGCCGGTGGTCAGCAGTATATCGTGCCTGGTCTCACCTACAATAACCTGGGAGCCGGCAACCCCCTGTACAATTCAATCTCTTCCTACGCCGACCAATATCTCCTTATTTCTTATCTGGGTCGCGTAACTTATAGTTTTCAGGGCAAATACCTGGCTACGGTAACAGCCCGCCGGGATGGTTCGTCCAAATTCGGGGTGAACAACCGCTATGGCACTTTTCCTTCATTTGATCTCGGCTGGCGGATCAGCCAGGAAGATTTCATGCGGAATCTCTCGTGGCTAAATGAATTGAAGATCAGAGCCGGCTACGGGGTGACCGGTAACTCCGACAATATTTATCCATACAGCAACCTGTTGCTGATCGGCAGCAAGGGAACCGCCTATTACAATCCTTCCAATTCGGTCTTCCCCTATCCGCCGGTGTACTCCATTACCCAGAATGCCAACCCCAACCTGAGGTGGGAACAACGCGCCGGGACCAATATCGGCTTTGACTTTGCTATCCTTAATAACAGGGTAACCGGTTCCTTTAACTATTTCAATGACAAGACGACTAACCTGCTGTACAACTACACCGTCCCGACCCCGCCGTTCTTTATCAATACGATCCTGGCCAATGTGGGCAGCCTCACCAATAAAGGGGTTGAGTTCCAGTTCAGCGCAGACGTAGTGCGCACGAGAGATTTTACGTGGACACTGGCAGGTAACATCAGCACGGTTAATACAAAGGTCACCAGCCTCAAGGGCAACTACGCTGGATATACCCTGTCTACGGACAATATTCCCGGTGGCTATGCAGAAGGCCGTGGTCTTAGCTCCAACCCGATCACTTACCTGAAGGTTGGTTATTCGCCTTATGTATTCTATCTGCCCAAGTTCGAAGGCGTAGACAAGAACGGGAATCAGCTGTTTGACTCGGCTGGCGTCAAGCAGGTCGGCGTAAACGGCAATCCGACCTTGTATTATGTCGACCCGGCGCCTAAATTCTTCTACGGGATCAACAATACGCTCACCTACAAAAACTTTGGGCTAAACTTTTTCCTGCGGGGTGTCGCCGGTCAGAAGATCTTTAACAACGAAGCACTGGACGTAGCATTTATCAATCGTCTCCCCGGTAATAACGTCTTTAAACAGGCGTTGACAAACGGAATCAAAGACCAACCGGTCGCCTCCACGCTGTGGCTTGAGAAGGCCGGCTATCTCCGGGTGGATAATGTTACCCTGTCCTACACCATTCCAAAAGTTCCGGGCTTCCAGTCCTTCCGCGTGTACATTGCAGCGAACAATTTGGCTGTGATCACTCACTACACCGGGTTGGATCCGGAAGTGCGGACGGGATCGTACTACAACCCGGGCAGCAGCAATAATCCGGCGAATCAGAGCATCAATACGGAAGCGTATATCGATGCTGCTTATGGTTCGGACGGCTATTATCCGAAGGCACGGTCCTTTGCCTTTGGTGTAAACGTAACCCTAAACAAGTAAGCGCTAGAGCTAAAACCCATAAATATTTTAAATAACAATTGCCATGTTGACAAAAAAATTCTCTCATCTGCTTGGTCTGGCTGCAGCGATCGTTGGGGTCGTTGTGGTGAATTCCTGTACCAAGCTGACCCAGTCGGTGTCCAGTGTGGTTCCGAACAGCGAGTACTGGCAAACCCCGGCACAGATCCAGGCAGGCATCGCGGCGGCGTACAACACGCTTACCGGTATCGGACCCAGCAGCGGCATTGGGGAGCTTTGCACGGCCAGTACCGATGAAATGATCATCCCGATCCGCGGCGCGGACTGGCTGGACGGCGATGAGCACATCCAGGAGTGGCTGCATACCTGGACTTCGCAGAACCCGAATGTGAATAGCGCCTGGAGCTCGATCGCCAATGGGATTGGTCAGTGTAATTTCGTCTCGAGCGTAGTCAACTCCTTACCTACTCCACCCAGCAATCTGTCGCAGATCAATGCTGAGTTGAGAACGCTCCGGGACTTCTACTACTGGCTCGCCATCGATGCGTTTGGCGATTTCCCCTATATCACGAACTATAACACGAACCCAAATACGGTATCTCAGACGCCGAGAGCGCAGATCTATGATTCGATTGTAGCAGACTTGCAAGCTAATGCTCAATTGCTTCCTGCCAACGTGGATGCAACCACTTACGGCCAGATCACCAAATGGTTTGACTACACCCTGCTGGCGAAGCTTTATTTGAACTCAGAGGTCTATACTAACAGCGTTCAAAATCCCGGCACCTCCGGTGGAATAAAGAATTACGCCCAGTGCGTCTCCATCTGCGACTCCATCATCAATTCGGGTCTGTTCAGCCTTTCGCAGGGTTATTTTGACAATTTCAGTCCTACGAACGGTACGCTGCTAAACGGCGGTGAGAACATCTTCTGCGTTCCGTATAACAAAGTGAGCATCGGCGGCCAAAACTGGGAAATGCAAACGCTGCACTACCAAAATCAGATCAATTTCAAATTGTCGGGCCAACCCTGGAACGGATTCTGCACTACGGCTGACTTTTACTATACGTTTGATACCAGTTCCGTCTATACCACTACGGCAGGGACGACCTACCGCACGTTTAACGATCAGCGTACCGGGCAGTACCTGATAGGCCAGCAATTCAACGCCCAGTACAATTATCCTCCCGATAAGAACGTCATCGTGGCAAGTACCAACCCGGATATCTCCCCCATCCAGGACGTCCAGTTCTCCATCCCGCTGGTGTTTAGCCCGACCGTAGCCACCCTTTCGGATGCATCCGGCGGCTTCCGCGGAGCCGGCGTACGGAATATCAAATACTTTCCCGAAGCCGGCACATCAGGCAACCAGGACAATAATTACGCGCTTTTCCGCCTGGCTGACATTTACCTGATGCGTGCCGAGGCGGATATCCGGGCGAACGGATCTGCATCCGCCACATCGGTTAACCTCGTCAATGCGGTGAGGACCCGAGCATACAACGGTAGCACGTCGAACAACTGGGCGGCAGGCCAGGTCACCCTTGCGAATATTCTGGCAGAAAGAGGCCGGGAACTGGCTTGGGAATGTGTGAGAAGGACCGACCAGATCCGCTATGAAGTGACCAGCGGCACTCCATACTTTACCGCCGCCCGGAATCCGCAAAAAACACAGGACGCAGACGCACATACCCTGATCTTCCCGGTTCCCGCTCCGCAGATGACATCCAATCCCAATCTGAAGCAGAACCCGGAATATAATTAATGACGGAGTCAGACTGATTATTCTTTTTTATATTTTTACAAAGGAGCGGTATTTCACTACCGCTCCTTTATCTTTTAATCAATCGGTATTCATGGGGAGTAGAAGGTCAAATTGGCGATTCGTACTTTACCTCAGTTGTTTGTTCGCCCTGGTTACGGGATGTCACCATACAGAACCGGAGAAGGTATCCCCACCGTTGTTCGAGCTTCTCCCGGGATCAAAGACAGGGATCGACTTCGTAAACAACGTCGTCGACACAAAGGATTTCAACGTCTTTAAGTACCGGAACTTCTATAACGGCGGCGGGGTCGCCATCGGGGACGTGAACAACGACGGAAAGCCGGACATTTTCCTCGTTTCCAACCAGGGCGAAAGCAAACTCTATCTCAATAAAGGCAACTGGCAATTCGAAGACGTCACGAAGAAAGCGGGGTTGACAAGCCCGCACCGCTGGCATACCGGTGTGACGCTGGCGGATGTCAACGGCGACGGCTGGCTTGACATTTACGTTTGCAACAGCGGCGAAATCGCGGGTGACAACCGCGCCAACGAACTATACATCAATCAAAAAGATGGCACCTTTAAGGAAGAAGCGAAGGAATACGGCCTGGCCGACACCGGATATTCCACGCAGGCCGTTTTTTTCGACTTCGACCACGACGGAGATCTTGACTGCTTCGTGTTGAACAACAGCTACCGGCCTATCGAAAGTTTTGGGTACAACCGCGACCTGCGGGAGCAGCGCGACCCCAAGGGAGGTCACCGGCTCTACCGGAATGACAACGGGCACTTTGTGGACGTCAGCGAACAGGCTGGCATTTATGGAAGCGTGATCGGCTTTGGCCTTGGAGTCACGGTCGCCGACCTGAATAAGGACGGCTGGGACGATATGTATGTCTCCAACGACTTTTTTGAGCGGGACTATATGTATATCAACCAGCATGACGGCACCTTCAAGGAGGTCATCACGGATGCCACGGGACACATCAGTCTGTCGTCCATGGGATCCGATGTGATGGATATCAACAACGACGGCTGGTACGACATCTTTACCACCGACATGCTGCCGGAAGGCGATCACCGGCTGAAGACCACCACCAAATTTGACGATTACGACGTGCATAACGCCAAGCTGAAAAATGATTTTCATCATCAATTCACCAGCAACTGCCTGCAATTAAACAATCAGGACGGGACCTTCAGCGAGATTGCCCAATATGCGGGCGTGGAATCGACCGATTGGAGCTGGGGAGCCCTGGGCTTCGATTTTGACAATGACGGCTGGAAAGACCTGTTTGTTAGCAATGGCATCAGCAAAGACCTGACCGACCAGGACTTTCTCGACTACTTCGCGAGCGAAGAGGTGGCGAGCCAGGTAAGAAGCCGCGGATTTAACTATGAGGAATTCCTGAAAAAAATGCCGGCTACGCCCATTTCCAATTATGGTTTCCTGAATCAGCATGACCTAACCTTTAAGAATGAGGCTGTGCGGCTGGGTCTTGCCACCCCGAGTTTTAGTAACGGCGCCGCATATGGCGATCTCGACGGCGACGGGGACCTGGACCTTGTTGTCAATAATGAAAACATGCCGGCCTTTGTCTATCGTAATATGACCTCGGAGAATCTGCACCGGCACTTTTTAAAGGTGAAATTGATCGGCAAAGCGCCAAATACGATGGGTGTCGGCGGCCAGGTGACCGTGTACGCCAACCATACGCAACAGATCCTCGAACAGCAGCCCACGCGCGGTTTTGAAAGCTGTGTAGAACCCGTGCTGAATTTCGGACTGGGTGAGGCGGCCCGGGCAGACAGTCTCGTCGTTTGGTGGCCCGATATGAAAGAGGAAGTGATCAGGGACGTCCGCGCCGATACCACGCTTGTTTTGCAGCAAAAAGACGCCCATACGCCCATTTCGTTTCCCCGGCGGCCCGATGAAAAGCTTTACCGGAACGTTACTCATCTGGTCACCAGAGGGAATATCGCTCACAAAGAGAATTTGTACAATGACTTTGCCGAAGAGCCCATGCTGCCGAAGATGTTGTCGACGGAAGGTCCAAAGCTGGCGGTGGGTGACGTCAATGGCGACGGGCTCCCGGATGTCTTTCTCGGCAGCTCGAAGAATGATACGGCAAAATTGCTGCTGCAAAATGCAGATGGAACGTTCACCCCGCTCCCGGAGTTCATTTTCGCCCAGGACAAGGGAGCGGACGATGCGGGCGCCGCTTTTCTGGATGCCGATAACGACGGTGACCTTGACCTCGTTGTCGCTTCCGGCGGAAATGAAGACCAGATCGGATCCATCAACCTGGCGCCGAGGCTATATATAAACGACGGAAAAGGAAATTTTACCCGGAGTTTTGGCGGCTTGCCGCCGATTTCGATCAATGCGTCATGTGTAAAGGCGATCGATTTCGACGGGGATGGCATTCCGGATGTATTTATCGGCGCGCGAAATGTCCCCGGTTCCTATGGCCGGCCGCCTTCAAGCGCATTGCTCAAGGGTGACGGCCACGGGCATTTCACGGACGTTACCAGGACACTGGCGCCCGACCTGCTACACCTTGGGATGGTCACCGATGCACAATGGGAAGATATCGACGGCGACGGGAAAAAGGAGCTGATCGTCGTGGGCGACTGGATGCCGGTCACGATCCTGAGATACCGCGACGGCCAGTTCAAAAAGACGGCGGAATTGCCCTATTCGTCGGGTTGGTGGAATTGTGTTGCCGTCGCTGATGTGAACGGCGACGGCTACCCGGACCTGGTATGCGGGAATCTGGGGTTGAATACGCGGTACAAGGCCGATTCGCTGCATCCTGCAAAGTTGTACGTCGGCGATTTTAATGGCAACGGGCGCAGTCTTTGTATCCCGGTATACTATAAAACAGATGGAAAGGCCTACCCATACTACCTGCGGGCCGATATGGTGCTCATGATACCGGGGCTCAAGAAGCGCTTTCTGACCTATGAATCCTATGCCGGGAAACCGATCGATGAAATTTTGTCTTCCGCCCAGCTTTCGCAGGCTTCCGTTCTCAGTGCATACCAATCCCAAACCTGCGTGTACCTGAACGACGGCAAAGGACATTTTACCTGCCAGCCATTGCCGGCGAGGGCCCAGTTTGCGCCGGTTTTCGGTATTCTCGTCACCGATCTCAACGGCGACGGGATCCCCGACCTTTTTATGGGGGGGAATTTCTTTGGGCTCAAACCGGAGGTTGGCCGTTTTGATGCGTCCTATGGAATTACTTTCCTGGGCAATGCGAGACACGGCTTTCGGTATCTTTCACCCGCTGAAAGCGGCCTTTTTGTAAAAGGCGAGGTGAGGGATATCAAACCGGTCAAATCCAACGGCCGCAACCTGATCTTTGTAGCGAGAAATAATGACTCGCTGGAAGTATTCGACGAATCCCGGATACAACCACCGCATTAAAGCACCGGGAAATGGAGCTCGATGGTCATATCGAGGCTGTCCCGGGCATTGGCGGCCGGGGTAAGGTACTTTTCATAGACAGCGCCTACGACGGCAAGCTTTTTATCAAGAGCGTATTTCCGCATCGCGCCATATAGCATGGAAAGCCCGCCGTATGGACCCCGGTAGAGGCCTACGAGCATTTTCCCTTTGGCCGGCATTTCGAGCAGGTGAATTCCATCTTCCGAAGGCGATATTCTGATGGATACCGGGACCCCTGCCGCAATATGAATGCTGTCCTGTGTCTCATCATAAAAAGTAGCCATGCGGCAGGTATCGATATTTATTCCGAGGTGCGCTTTCGCGATAAATTCACCTATTTCTTTGAATAACTGACCAAGAACGGCCCCTTCGGCCGTCTTTTTCACCATCCGATCCTTTGTCAGCACGAGGCTATCCTTCACCGGTTCCAATCTGATGTCGAATCCGTAGAATTGCCGTGGGTCTTCAAAATAGTTTTTTAACGCCGCCAGCCTGGAAGCAGGGTTATCATCGGTATACCAAAGCTTTTGTTTTATCCAGTCAAATCCGGACGTCACCGTGGTCCATCGTACCCGGGTATTGGCGGGGAGGCTATCCGGGTATGCGGCAATCGTGTAGACAGATTGAATTTTCGCGCGCTCGCTTTTTACGGTCAGACCCGCCGGGTTTTTGTCGATGAGCTGGAACCGGTAATCCCCTGCTCCCGCAAACCAGCGCGGCCAATTTGATATATCGGTCAGCACCGGGCTGACCTCAATGATCGGAGCTGAAATCGCAACCTCATTTTCCCTTTTTATCCCAAATTGTGTAGAGAGCAGTAAACCAATCAATAACGCGGCGATCAGGCAGGCAATAGCGATTCGGGATCTCTTTTTCATGGGGCTCTAAGTTATTGATTTGTCGTATATTTATTATGCATATTCCTGCCATTTTTACCAATGAGAAAGTTGAATCCGATAGCAGGCCCAGGCTTCGTTTTGTCGCTGCTTCTCCTATGCAGCTGTAAAAAAGAAAGAACCGTGCTGATATATGCAAAGCCGGATTCCTCCTACCTTTCGATCACCAACGCGTCGCCGCCGATTTCCAACCTGCTTTTTTATGAGAACAATACGTTTGTGCCGTTTGCCGACTCGCCGTTTGCTTTTGGCGCCACCACGCAGGGCAGCTATGTGATCAACAGCGGTAATACGTTAAACCCGATCGTTCAACAGCTGCCTTATATCAGGATCCCGTCGGGTTATCTTCAACTTGGATTTAGGTCTACGTCGCCGCAAGCCAATTTTTCCGCCAGCAACTACTTTGAAAACGGCGCCAGTTATTCCCTCTTTATCACCGATTCCATCGTCCGGGGGGAGGCCAAATACGTCCTCCTGAAGGATCAACCCGTTCCCGCCGACACGACCCAGGGGCAGATCCGGTTTATCAATCTAAGCCCCGATTCGCCTCCGCTCGATCTTTATGCTTTCCTGAATGTCGGGGCGAATGGCACGAAAGTCTTCTCCAACTGTGGCTATCTTCCCGACAACCCCGGTTCCGTGGCAACCGAGCAATCGTTTATTCCGATCGGCGCGGGCCCCTATTATATGGTGGCCACGATTGCGGGCACATATAATGCGGTGCTGGACGGCGGCCTCATCATACCACCAAAAAGTGTCATCACGATCTATGTAAAGGGCTATTTTAACGGTTCGGGGGCCAACCTTGCGAATGTCAGCATTATTTCCTATCAGCAACCCTGAACGATCCGGGGTTCAATCGGTGTGGTAGGAAGTCAGATCCTCGGAGAAGTGGAGATAAAAGTTCCCCAGGCTGTCTGTTTTGTAATGTTGGACGCGTACCAGGCCAAGTCCAGGTTTAAGATAGTATTCCCATTTTTCAAACACGAATCCGGTGCAGTCAGCCACCTGAACTTCATTGCGCAGGCAACTATAGCTACCGATCGGATAGTTGCCGGAGAATGCGACCAACAGATTATGACCCTTACAATGGTCGCTAACGGTGTCCGGCCAGGAATCCTCCAGCGAGCTGTCAGCAGTAATCCGCTTGAAAAAGGTATATTGAGATGCGCTGTCTATCTTGTCCAATGTATTGCTGTCAATATTTATAAAATAGCTGGGGCCGTTAATATTGGTTATGGACACCTGGTTCTGTTGAAAATAGGTGGTGCCGTTCACGGAAACCTCGCCGATGATATAGATGCCATCCGAGACGGTATCCTTTGGAAGACCGCTGGCACTGTCATAGTCCACCCTGGAATATTGCCAGTAATTGCCGACCGAAAGGGGCATCAAACCGTTTGAGACAGAAGGGGCGCCGGAACCGCTATTGCTCTTTTTGGAGCACCCGAGAAAAAGGAGGATGGCGCCAACGAGGAGGAAAATTCTCATCCGCCAATTTACCACTTTTCGGGAAAGGTCATTATTTATTAACTTTCTTTTTTAAATTGCCCTGATGAAGTTTGCCCCGGCCGCTCTTTTGTTATTAAATGTTTGCTTGTTATCCTGCAATAGACCCTCCGTCAAACAGGAAAAGGCATTCGAAGTGCTGGAGCCTTCAGGGACGGGCCTGAATTTCACAAACAAGCTGACGCCGACACAGCAATTCAACGTGATCAGGTACATGTATTACTATAACGGGGCCGGCATCGGCGCCGGGGATTTCAACAACGACGGCAAGATCGATCTTTTTTTTGCCGCCAACCAGGGAGATGACAAGCTCTATCTCAATACCGGCGATCTGCATTTTAAAGATGTCACCGCAGAAGCCAAAATACCAGAGGATGGAGGTTGGTCCACGGGTGTCTCCGTCGTCGATATCAATAATGACGGATTGCTTGACATCTATATCTGCCGGGTCGGGAACCACGAGACCCTCCATAGCCATAATCAACTCCTGATCTGCCAGGGGATCGACAAGAACGGTGTACCCTGGTATAGGGACGAGGCAAAGGAATACGGACTGGATTTTTCCGGCTTCAGCACCCAGGCCGTATTTTTCGACTATGACATGGATGGGGACCTCGACATGTACCTGTTGAATCACCTGCCGCACCAGAACGGCGCGTTCGGCCCCAGGGAAAAAATGCTGCAAACTTTTAATCCGCTCTCCGGCGACCGCCTTTACCGCAACAATGGCGACGGCACGTTTACCGACGTCACCAAGGGGTCGGGCATCAACAGTTCCGCTATCGGTTACGGCCTGGGTATCGTCGCATCCGATATTAACCTCGATGGCTATCCTGACCTGTATGTGGACAATGATTTCCACGAGAACGACGACCTGTATATCAATCAACGGAATGGAAAATTCAGGGAGGAGCTTAATGATCATATCATGCATACGAGCAAATTCTCGATGGGGGTCGACGTGGCGGATGCCACCAACGACGGCTTTCCCGAGGTCATGACGGTCGATATGCTGCCGTATGATCCGGAAATGCTGAAAAGCTCGGAGGGTGAGAACACCTATGACGCGCTCGCCCTGCGGGTCGGTCTGGGCTACAATTACCAATACGGCCGCAACAATCTTCAATACAATTTCCGGAACGGGATGTTCGGCGAGGCGGCGTTATATGGCGGGATCGCCGCCACGGACTGGTCCTGGTCGCCGCTGTTCTTCGACTTCGACAATGACGGTCTGAAGGATTTGTTCATATCCAACGGGATCCCGCGAAGGCTCAACGATATCGATTATATCAACTTCGTCTCCAACCTCGAGCTGCAGGAGAAGATGCAAAACGATCCATCCGGCCACGGCGATCTCGATCTCATCGAAAAATCCCCGCAGATAAAAATCCCCAGCAAATTCTTCAGGAACACCGGCAACCTGCAATTCACCGACATCGGAGATCAGATCGGCAATGCCAAACGCGCCTACTCCAACGGCGCGGTGTATGCCGACCTGGATAACGACGGGGACCTCGACGTCGTTGTAAACAATATAGACGAGACGGCACTCCTTTATAACAATTTGTCCAACGAGCATCACCATCGGGCGTTTGCAGAGATCAAACTAAAAGGCCCTGCCCGGAATATCAACGCGCTTGGCGCCAAGGTCATTATTTTTGCCAACGGCGGCATCCGCACCTATGAAAAATACCCCGTCCGCGGCTTTCTTTCCAGTTCGGAAACTCCGATCCATATCGGTCTGGACAAGACTTCCGTTGACTCCGCCTTCCTGGTCTGGCCGGATAATACCTATCAGCGAATTCAGCTGAACCCGGAAAATCCCTGGCTGACGATCCAATACCAAACGGGGTTGCCGAAATTCGACTACACTGTCCTGACGGGTCACTGGCGCAACCCCGGCAAGCCGATGGAGGATATTACCGATCAAACCAACCTGCTGTACCGTCATGTGGAAAATGGCTTTAACGAATTCGACCGCGAACCCCTGATCCCCCATATGCTCTCCACCGAAGGGCCTGCCCTCGCTGTCGGGGATCTCAACGGAGACGGGCTGGACGATGTTTTTATCGGTGCCGCAAGAAATAAGAAAAGCGCCCTTTTCTTCCAGGACAGATCGGGCAAATTTGTGCGATCGACCCAACCCGCGCTGGACGGGGACAGCGCATTTGAAGACGTCGACGCCTCTATTGCCGACGTAAATCATGACGGCAAACCCGACCTGATCATCGCGAGCGGCGGGAACGAATTTCGCGGCGCCGATCCCCATCTTGCTCCAAGAGTATATCTCAATGACGGCAAAGGGCATTTCAGCAGGAATATCAACGCGTTTGACAGCCTGTATGTCAACGCCTCCACCGTCGTACCGTTTGATTTCAACGGTGACGGCTATCCCGATCTTTTTATCGGTGGCCGATCGGTCCCCTTTGATTACGGAAGAATACCGCGGTCCTATCTCTTGCTGAATGACGGAACCGGCCATTTTACCGACGTAACGGACAAATATGCCCCGGGGCTTTCGGGCGTCGGAATGGTTACGAGAGCCCTTGCATTCGACCTGGATAAGAACGGCCGGAAAGACCTGATCCTTTCACTCGAATGGGGCGGGATCGTAGCGTTTATGAATCAAAACGGCCGATTCTCAAAACGGTCGCTTACCGGCAAAAAAGGATGGTGGAATTTTGTGCTCCCCGTGGACCTGACCGGTAGAGGGCATACGGACCTGGTTGCCGGGAATCTTGGACTGAACAGCAAGCTCAAGGCGACCGATCAGCAGCCGGTCCGGATGTACTATTACGATTTTGACGGCAATGGAATAAAAGAACAGATCCTTACCTATTACCTCGGCGGCCATGAAATCCCGTTCGCCACGATGGGGGAGTTGGAACAGCAGATACCGGAATTAAAAAAGAAATATTTATACGCGGGCGATTTTGCCAAAGCCACGCTTGCGGATATTTTTACCGATGAAAAATTGCAAAAGGCGGATACCTTCTGCGCCGACTACTTTCCCAATGCGTTGCTGCTGGATCAGGGGAACGGAACCTATAAACCGGCCGCCATGCCCTGGGAAGCGCAATTATCGACCTACCGCGATGCCATCGTCGTCAATGCGAACGACGACAGCCTGCCCGATATCCTGCTGGTAGGCAACTATTATGAGAACACGACCCAAATGGGCAGGAGCGATGCCAACTTCGGGACCGTCCTGCTGAACCACGGCAACGGGTCCTTTACGGCGGAGCCCATCAACGGGCTTGTCATCAAAGGCCAGGTCCGTCATATCAGCCGGATCCGCATTGGCGGCAGGGAGGCCTTTATCCTGGCCCGGAATAATGATAGCGCTATGGTGATCCGTTTTAGGTCATCGACCGATTTAAACCAATCGCGAATTCCGTAAATTCACCGCATGTTTTCATCATCTTCTCCCGGGAGTTTCTCCCGTTGCCTGCTTATCGTGCTGACCGTCGCGCTTGCCGGCGCCGCCAGAAGCCAATCAGCCGATACATGGACCATCCATGCCGATACCATCGATCCCGCGCATTACTTCGGTGTCACCGTCGCCAATGGAATGATCGGTCTTGTCTCGTCCGCCAATCCTTTTCGGGCCAAGGATATCGTCCTTAACGGCGCCTTTGATCTTTACGGGCGGGGCCGGGTCAGCAATATCCTCAAGACCTTTAATTTTATCAACCTGAACCTGGATATTGACGGCAACCGGGTGGACCGGTTCAGCCAGGTCACCCGGCTTCACCAGGTGCTGGATATGAAAAATGCCTGCCTGACCACTTCGTTCGACTACCAGGACAAAGCGACCGTCAGTTATACCTGGTATTCGCTCCGCCAGCTTCCGTACACGGCGCTGGTGGACGTCACCGTCACGGCCCATAAAGATATCGAGATCGTTCCGGCGAGCGTGATGGAAGCGCCCGATATGCTTCGCGAAGTGGAGAATTATTACAATGAGATCGACCGGCCGCACGTGCGGATATCGCTGTTGACCTCCACCGCAAAGAGCCCGACCGGCAAGCTGCTCATGGCCGCATCCAACAGCTTTATCTTCGATGAGCCGCACGGCTCCGAACCGGCTGTTATCCATGAGATGTGGGACAACAGCATGCACCTGATGAAATTTTACAGGAAACTGACCGCGGGCGCCTCTTACCATTTTGCCGTCGTCGGCTCTTCGCTCACTTCCGCCCATAACGACGACCCACTCAATGAGGCCGAGCGTCTCACCATCTTCGCGTTACTCGAGGGGAGCCGTCAGCTTATCAAAGACCATCAGGCGGCGTGGGCGGACCTTTGGAAAAGCGATATTCTTATCGAGGGGGATGACAACACGGAGCGGGAAGTCCGGCTCATGCTGTATCACCTATACTCTTTCGCCCGTCAGGGCACGGCATACAGCCTGTCGCCGATGGGTTTGAGCGGTCTGGGCTACAATGGCCACACCTTTTGGGATACGGAAATCTGGATGTATCCGGCACTCCTGGTATTACACCCCGAAATAGCCGGCTCCCTGCTGGAATATCGTTATCGCCGGCTGCCCGCGGCGATGAACAACGCCGCCGAACACGGGTATAAAGGCGCCATGTTCCCCTGGGAAAGCGCCGCCAGCGGCAACGAAGAAACTCCGGTGTGGGCGCTCAGCGGCCCCTTCGAGCATCATATCACCGCCGACGTCGGCATAGCCGCCTGGAACTACTACTGCGTCACGCAGGATAAAACCTGGCTCAGGGAGAAAGGTTATCCGCTCCTCCAGGCCACGGCCGACTTCTGGGCCAGCCGTGTCCAGCGTAACGGCCCGGGCCACTATGACATCAATAACGTCGTGGCGGCAGACGAATGGGCCGAGAATGTCGACAACAACGCCTATACAAACGCCGCAGCCCGCGCCAACCTCCAGGATGCCATCAACGCCGCCCATGTCCTCGGCCTGACGCCCGATCCGGATTGGACCAATGTACGCAACAACATCCCGATCCTCCATTTCCCTGACGGCACCACGCGGGAACACGGAAGCTACAACGGCGAATCGATCAAACAGGCCGATGTCAACCTCCTCGCGTATCCGCTGAAAGAGGTCACCACGCCCGCCGCTATCCGCAGGGACCTCGACTATTACGAACCGAGAGTAGGCGAAGGACCTGCCATGACCCATGCTATCTTCTCGATCCTATACGAACGCCTCGGCCTCCCTGACAAGGCCTACCAGGATTTCAAAAAGGGATACCTCCCCAATCTGCGGCCGCCTTTCGGGGTGATGGCCGAAACCGCTGTAGGTGATAACCCTTATTTCGCAACCGGGGCCGGTGGCATGCTTCAGGCTATGCTGAATGGCTTCGGGGGGTTGGATATCACGCCGGAGGGCATTGTTCAACTGCCAACCCACATTCCAACTCAATGGAAATCACTGACCATAACCGGGGTAGGACCCGGTGGGACGACCTACAAGGTAAAGTGAACCGCTTAGCGGAATTTAACGGGTTCCGGACAATAAATCGCCCGTAATGCGTTATTTACTAGGTTGAATCGTATTTTCAACAAGTTGGCCCCCAAAATCCAATCCTATTTAGCTAACTCTTAACCACTCTGAAAAACTATGGGATCGAGGTACCCCTTTCGAATATTAAGGCTTGCCTTCAGGAATTTATACTTTCTGATGTTCCTCAACGGTTTTTTGTTGGCCTCACTTTTTTATTTCAAGATGGAGTCCTTCTACGAGGACGGTCTTTTTACCTCCATCAAATCGGCCATCGACGCCCATATAGATGCTGACGATAATACCGATTCCGTGGCGGTAAAAGCCATGAACACGTGTTATCATCTGCTCAGTAATAAAGGATCGACTTTTTATACCGGCAACCTCGGTCCCGAAGCCGACGTCATCCATTCCACCGCATTTGATCTTATGACGACGCGCGGCGCCTGCGGCAGCTATTCGCAGGTACTCGCCCGGATCCTGAAAACCTATCATATCCCCGTCCGGATCGCACAGATGAAGGCCGGCGGTTTTTTCGGCGCCCACAACATCGTTGAAGCGCAGGTCGGCACCGATTGGGTGGTGCTGGACCCCACCTACAACCTTTGTTTTCACCGGCCGGATTCCAAACTGGCCAACTTCAACGACGTACGTGCCGACTGGAGCTATTACTCCAAACAGGTTCCTCCCGGGTATAACCCGATGTATAGATATGAGGATGTCCGTTATACCAACTGGTCCAAGATTCCCATTATTTCTCCGGCTGCCAAGTCCATTCTATCCCTGTTTATTGGCCGCGAGCGGGCGAATACGTTCTCCCTGCGGACCCTGTTCATGAATACGTACCAGGTCTACGTTTATGTGCTTGTCGCCATTTATCTTCCATTGCTGCTGATCACGTTCCGGGGGCTGGTCAAAACGAAAATTTTTCCCAGCCCGGAGATCCCGGTAACGGTCCGCAATGTATTCAAGTACATCAGGCTCCGATTGCAGGGTGGAGCGCGCGGAACATCTTCTTACAGCCATTGACCGGAAGGGCTCCGGTGGTGGCCGGCCGGCCCGGGTGATTCTTGATTCTCAACTTTTTAATGTAGGTTTACGCCGGAATTTGAATCCGGTTTAAAAGATAATAAATGCTTAAAGTAGGTGTTTTTGGCGTCGGTCACCTGGGGAAATTTCATTTGAACAACTGGCGGGAGATCAAGGGGGCGGAGCTAGCGGGGTTTTATGACCCTGATGACGCGACCGCCACGGAAGTGGCGCACAAATACCAGCTCACCCGCTTTTCCGATCCGGGGCAACTGATGGATGCCTGTGACACCGTGGATATCGTCGCGCCGACACCGGGGCATTTTTCGCTCTGTGAATCGGCTATCCGCAAAGGCAAACACGTTTTCGTTGAAAAACCGCTTGCCAATACGATGGCCGAAGCGAGGGAACTCGTCAAACTCGTCCGGGAGTCGAATGTAAAACTTCAGGTAGGTCATGTCGAACGATTCAATCCGGCCTTTCTTGCGGTACAATCCATACCGCTCAACCCCTTGTTCATCGAAGTTCACCGGTTGGCCCAGTTCAATCCGAGAGGCACGGAAGTGAGCGTCATCCTCGATCTGATGATCCATGATATCGATATTATCCTCAGCCTGGTCCGCAGCGAAGTTCATAGTATTTCCGCCAGCGGTGTGGCCGTTATGACCGAAACTCCCGATATCGCCAGCGTCCGGATCGAATTCCATAATGGCTGTGTGGCCAATCTCACTTCCAGCAGGATTTCTATGAAAAAAATGCGTAAAATGCGTCTCTTTCAGAAAGATGCATATATCGGCATTGATTTCCTCAACAAGAAATCGGAGGTTATCAAATTGAAGACCCCCCAGGACCTGGATGTATTCGCGTTTGACATTGATACGCCCAATGGGAAAAAGACGATAGCGTTGTCGAACCCGACGGTGCCGGAGGTCAATGCCATCCGGCTCGAGCTGGAGAGCTTCACGGAAGCCATTCTGACGAATTCTCCCACCCGCGTATCGGAAGTAGACGGATACAGGGCTATGGATATTGCCCATCAAATATTGCATAAGATCAGACACAACTCGATCAATACCTGACCCTGATGGCCGCCAAACGACGATCACATACGATCTCTATCCTTTGGTATATCCTGAGCGATTATATCGCGGCCCTTTTATCCGCCAATATTTTTCACTTCAGCCGGCGACTGCTGCTGTCGGAACCCATTTTCGCGGATCACCGGCTCCTGCTGACCTCGCGGTTCTGGCTCGGGACGACAACCATCCCCATCTGCTGGCTGCTCCTCTATGCCCTTTTCGGCTCCTACGGTTCCTTGTACCACAAGTCGCGGCTCAGCGAGTTTGCCAATACGTTTGTATATTCACTGCTGGGCTGTACGGTCATTTTCTTTTCCATCGTCATCAACGACCCGGTAAAAGATTATCACTATTTCTACCAGACTTATCTGATCTTCCTTTCCGCACACTTCGTGCTGACCCTTACCGGGAGGATCCTGATCCTCAACCGGGCGCGCCGTCAGGTCGCAAAAGGAAAGGTGGTATTCAACACCCTGCTGGTTGGCGGCGATGAGACGGCAACGCATATCTACAACAGTTCCAAAGAAGGATTGCGTTCCTCCGGCTACGAATACACGGGTTATGTTAGCAATCCCAGGCAGCCCAGTAATGGCATCGCTGCGTGGCTGCCCCAGCTGGGCGACTCGGAGAATATTGAATCGACGATCGACCGCCACGATATCCGGTTGGTCGTGGTGGCTCTCGAACGTTCAGAACGCAAGGAAGTGGAGGCCATTCTCGAGCGCCTCAGCAATAAGGACGTCCGGATCAAGATCATTCCCAGTACACTCGATATCCTCTCCGGCTCCGTCAGGACAAGCAACGTCATGGGCGCCGTTCTTTCCGACATCCACATGGGTCTGATGCCCGAATGGCAGCAAAACATCAAACAGGTGACGGATATTGTTCTTTCAGCCGCGGCATTGGTGTTGCTGTCTCCCCTTATGCTTTATGCGGCCATCCGGACGCGGTTGTCTTCTCCCGGCCCGATCATCTATGAACAGGAACGCATCGGATATAAGGGGATGAAATTTCAGATCTACAAGTTCCGCTCCATGTATCGCGATGCCGAGAAGGACGGCCCGGCGCTTTCCTCTCATGATGACGACCGGGTCACGCCCTGGGGGAGAACGATGCGCAAATGGCGGATAGACGAGCTGCCACAGCTCTGGAATATCCTTCGGGGTGAAATGAGCCTTGTCGGGCCCCGGCCGGAACGGGAATATTATGTCGACCAATTGTACGCCCGGACCCCTTACTTCCGTTACTTACTGAAAGTCAAACCCGGCCTGACTTCCTGGGGAATGGTCCAGTTCGGGTATGCCGGCAGCATTGATGAAATGGTCGAGCGCATGAAATACGATCTGATGTACATCGAGAATATTTCGCTTGTACTTGACTGGAAGATCATGCTGCATACACTTCGCATCATTTTTACCGCCCAGGGGCGCTAAGGGGCCCTAAGGGGCCGGAGGCCCCTTAGACCACGAAGAGGTCCATCATTAAACAGAATCGGGACTAGCCAGCGCCGAAGGCGCCAAAAATCTATGAAGAGAAACCTGTTAATGATACTAACTGTTCTCATCGCGACAAGTGCCCGTTCGCAGCGCTGGCAACAACGGGTCAACTATTCGATCGATGTGACGCTGACCGACAGCACGCACTCGCTTGACGGAAATGTCAGCATTCACTATATCAACCACTCGCCGGACACGCTATCCTTTATCTGGATCCAATGCTGGCCAAACGCGTTCAAGAACGACCGCACGGCTTTTAGCGAGGCACTGATCCGGGAGGGCCGGACCGACTTCTATTTTTCCGATATCTCGCGCAAGGGGTATATCAACCGGCTCGAATTCCGCGCCGATGGCCGGCTGGCCCGGATGGAGGATCATCCGAGGTTTATCGATGTCATCCGGGTTGTTCTTCCTTCTCCGCTCGCGCCGGGTGATTCGGTGACGCTGTCTACACCCTTTCATGTCCAATTGCCGGACAACTTCGCGGGTTTTGGTTATCGGCAGGGGGTTTATGCGGTAACGCAATGGTATCCGCGGGCGGCAGTTTTTGATGGATCCGGGTGGCATCCGGATCCGTTCCTCGGGCGGGATGACTCGTATCACGAATTCGGCGATTTTGATGTGCGGATCGTGGCGCCGGAGGGGATTGCGGTGGTGGCGGGAGGGCTGCCGGTGGGGGTTGGCGCGGGGGCAGCGACTGGTGCGGCGAACGATGGGGGGCTTGGCGCGGGTGGCGCGGGTGCGGGGACCGGCGCGCGGGTTTGGCGGTTTCATCAATCCAATGTCCCCGACTTTGTGTGGTTTGCGAGCCGGCGGTTTCGTTCCGTGCACGACACATTGCAACTTCCCTGCGGTCGGGTGATCGATGTCAATGCCTATTTTGGTCGAGCCAATTCTCCAACGGGTCGTTATGGTCTACGGTACCTCAAAGATGCCATCCGGTTTTGTAGTGACGCCTTTGGCGATTATCCGTTCGATGCCGCCACGATCGTTGAAACCCGGGCAGTGCCGGAGGAACGCAGCGGTCCCGAAGGTGCCCGGGCCGCCTATCCCGGCATTGTCATCGTTGACAGTCGCGACTCTGCCGGATTCGCCCTGGATATGACGGTTGAATGCGGGATCGCCGGCCAATGGCTGGCTGTCGCGACTGGCGCCGACGCGCATCGCTACCCGTGGATGACGAAAGGGATCGGCCAATTTTACTATGACCGCTACCGGGTGAAGAAGTATTGGCCGCCTCATCCCGAATATTTCGACACCGATACTTTTTTCCGGAGCGGGGTCAATACCCGGGTTGTGCTTAAAGAAGACCAACCAGTCTCTACTTCCAGCGAGGATTTTACACCTGGCAACTATCGGATCATCGCGGGGGATAAGACGGCCATTTGGCTGCTGGAGCTCGAGCGGGGTATGGGTCCGGAGCTCTACGGTAAAAGTATGCGCATATATTTGGATCATGCGCATAATCGCCATGTGGGTCCGGGAGATCTGAAGGCTGCCTTTGGCGCGGCGGGGTCTGGCATCAACATCGATTCGGCGTTCGCCCTGCTCGACACGACGGGGCCGGTGCCGCCGTCTCCTTATCACCGGACGCCCGAGCCCAACATCCAGCTTATCCCCCACCCCACCCATCGCAACCGGCTGAATATTTCGCCGGCGATCGGGTTTAACAACTACGATCATTGGATGGCCGGCGTGCTTATCCACAACTATAATCTACCGCCGGAGCATTGGCAGCTGCTCGCCGCACCCATGTACGCGACCGGCAGCCATCAGTGGAACGGCGTGGCGCATTTCAACTATGCCTGGTATCCGCGCCAAAACTTCCGCCTGATGGAAGCCGGTATAAACGGTTCGCGCTTTTCAACCATGAGCGGAACGGACAGCAGCGGGCATGCGATCTTCGGGGGGGTTTATAAGATCGTCCCGTATTTCCGGCTTTTTTTCCCGCGGTCATCGCCGGCGAGTACCCGGACGGTCGAACTGGAGGCAAAAGCATACCTGATCGGCGAAAAGAGCTTTGACAACTATGTCCTCAAGTCAACCGATTCATTGCCCTATCCTGTCGCCGGTAAATTTGACTTCCGCTACCTCAACCAGCTTTCTTTTACGATGAGGGATGAACGCGTGCTGTATCCATATTCGGTCAACGTGCAGGGCCAGCAGGCGGCATCGTGGTATCGCGTCAACCTGGACATCCACTATTTTTTCAATTATTCCACTGTCGGCGGGCTTGACGTCCGGTTGTTCGGTGCAAAATTCGGTTATCTCGGCGGTCGAAACCCCGCGGAGGACCTGACGCCGTATGAACCGAAGCTGACGGCTGTTCGTGGCAATGAAGATTATACTTACGGGAATTATTTTATCGGCCGCAACGACTTCAACGGTCTGGCGAGCCAGCAGATCATGTTGCGCGATGGCGATCTGAAGTTGCGCACCGATCTCTTTCAAAGTCTCCAGGGGCGCTCGGATGACTGGGTGGCCGCCGTCAACCTCAATAGTACCCTGCCCGGACAGATCGTTCCGGGCTGGTTGCCCTTACACCTCTTCCTCGACATCGGAACCTATGCCCAGGCATGGTCGGACAATCCAGCCACCGGTCATTTTCTTTATGTCGGGGGTTTTGAGCTAAGCTTTTTCCACGACGTACTTCGGATCTACGCCCCGCTGGTCTACAGCAGTGACTTTGGTAGTCAACTAAAGACCGTTGCGGGCCAAAACGGCTTTTTTCAAAAGATCTCCTTTTCCATCGACGCCGGGAATATCCCGTTTCGCAAGTGGTTTGGCTATACCCCCTTCTGATGACTACCGGATCACATATCGCTCCGGATATTCATTTCCTTCGACACGGCGAGATCGATGCCGGGCGATGGGATCGATGCATCCTCCATTCCCATAGTCCCGTGATCTATGGCCGGTCATTCTATCTCGACGCCATGGCTGCCGGTCGGTGGGAGGCGTTGGTGATGGGAGACTATGAAGCCGTCATGCCGTTGACGTGGCGATCCAAATATGGCATTCGCTATCTTTATCAACCCGCCTTTGTCCAGCAAACGGGGATCTTTTCGTTGCAACCCACAACGGCTTCGCTGATCGATGTCTTTCTGCGCGAGCTCGATCGCCACTTCCGCTTCGCCGAGATCTACCTGAATTTTACCAATGCGCATTCCATGCTGGATCCGCGTACCAATTTTATTCTTCCGCTCGACGGCCCCTACGACCTTTTGGCCGGCCGGTACAAAAAGGATTTAGTGCGCAACTTAAAGCTGGCCCAGCGAACGCCGCTTACCTACATAACGGATTTTGACCTGCAAACCGCCCTGCGTGACTTCCGAAGCGTCTATGCCGCACAGTTGCCCGCTATTAAAGCGGAGGATTATCGCCGCTTCGGCAGCCTCTGCATTTTCCTGCAGCAGCAGGGTCAGCTGTTGACCAGGGCCGTTCTCGACCAAGGCGGGTCCCCACTTTGTTCCGCGGTATTTTTGCGGGACAGCCGCCGGTTTTATCTATTGCATTCCACTACGTTGCCGGCCGGCCGGGATTTCGAAGCCAATCACTTTCTGCTGGACCGGTTTATCCGCGAATGGGCCGGCTCGGGGATGATCCTCGATTTCGAGGGCTCCGACCATCCTGGCATCGCTCACTTCTACGCCAACTTCGGCGGTGTAGATCAACCATATTTTTTTTACCGGCGAAACCGGCTGCCGGGGGTGATCAGGTGGATGAAGTGAAGCTTACTTTCTACCCTTCAGCAATTGTTCCGCATAGATCATATCCTCCGGCGTTGTGATCTTGATATTCGACTGCTCACCTTCGATCAGGTGAACTTCCTGTCCGGCTATTTCCACCACCGTCGCCTCATCCGTAAATGCTTCCTGATGATCCAGACTATAAGCGCCGAGCAGGATATCGCCCCGGAACGTCTGCGGCGTTTGTACCATTTTAATCCGGCTGCGATCGATCGGCTTGCTGTGTCCTTCGTCATCGACCAGCCGGACACTGTCCCGGCAATCCACCACCGGAACCGCGGAACCCAGGTCGGCCGCCTGGGAATAACATCTCCGGATAAGGTCTGCGCTCACCAGGCATCGCACGGCGTCATGCACAAAAACAATCGTCTCCGGCCCCGCTTCGTCCTTTATCTTCGCCAACCCGTTTCGCACCGAATGAAACCGCGTGTCGCCGCCGGTTACCATGACTATCCTCCCCCCCGCCGCCTGAAAACCGATCGCCCTCTTTGCATCCTCTTCATATCCAACCGGCACGACCAGTACAACCTGCAAGTCCGCATAGGCATTCAGAAAGGTCTCCACGGTATACCATAAAACGGGATGCCCCTGCAACATCAGGAATTGCTTCGGCAGCGACGCGGCCATTCGCGTTCCCATCCCTCCGGCTACGATAACAGCAAACTTTTTCATATCTTGCCTATTTGTAAATAGCCACCATCTCCTCCCCGTCGCTGTTCCGATAGCCGCGATACATGCCCTGACTATTGAAAACCAGCGCCGCGTTACCTTTACCATCCACCCCAATCATCCCCCCTTCGCCACCGATTGCGATCAGCTTCTCATGGACAACGATCTCCATCGCCTTTTGCAGGCTATATCCCTTGTACTCCATCAGACAGCTCACGTCGTGGGCGGCTACCGCCCGGATGAACAACTCCCCGTGACCGGTGCAGGAGATCCCGCAGGTGGTATTATTCGCATATGTTCCCGCGCCGATCATGGGACTGTCTCCGATCCGCCCGTATTTTTTGTTGGTCATTCCACCCGTGCTGGTGGCCGCCGCGATGTTGCCCTGCTGGTCACAGGCAACCGCACCCACCGTGCCGAATTTCTTGTCCCGCATGAGCTCCTCAAGACGCTGGTGGGTATGATCCAGCGAATAGGTGTCGGAGTCCCGGATCGACTTCCATTGATCGTACCGGAATTGTGAAAAAAAGTATTCGTCCGGCTCCAGTTTGATACCCTGCTTGATGGCAAAATCGCTGGCACCTTTGCCGCTCAGGAACACGTGATTGCTGTTTTGCATTACCTCTGTCGCCAGCTCGATCGGGTTCCGGACATTCCGGACGCCGGTTACCGCACCCGCCTCCAGCGTTCTGCCGTCCATGATCGCCGCATCCATTTCCTGTACGCCTTTTTTTGTAAAGACCGAACCCCGGCCGGCATTAAAAAGAAGATTGTCTTCCATCATGACGATCGTCGCCTTGATGGCATTGACAGCGGATCCGCCCTCCTCCAGTACGGCAAAACCTGCGTGGAGCGCCTGCTGCAAGCCCGTCAGATACGCTTCCTCCAGCTCCGGTGTCATATCTTCTTTTAATATCGTCCCGGCGCCGCCGTGGACCGCGAGTGTAAACCTCGGCATAGTCAAAAGGATTAAATTATTACAAAAGCTCGCCGCATTCCGCCAATAGCCGCTCCCGGCTGATCGCCACCGTACCGACTTCCTCGCAAACCAGGCCCCCCGCTATATTGGCCATCCCGGCCATCAAAGCGACATCCCGTGTGGCCGCAAATACCAGCGACGCCACCGCGATTACCGTATCCCCCGCCCCGGACACGTCCGCAATATTCCGCAGATGGGAGGGAATGATCGCCGCCTGTCGGCCATCACAATAGAAAACCCCTTTTTCCGACAGGGTAATAAACGATATTTCGTGTTTCAACCGTTCCGCCAGCTGACCGTGAGCGAGCTCCAATGCCGTCAGCTCCACTTCTTCGATCCCGGAATGAAGTCCTTCCCTCACCTCTTTCAGATTTGGCTTGAAAATCGTCACTCCTTCATAGGAGAAGAAATTCCGGCGCTTCGGGTCGACCGCGGTGATAATACCGCGCGCGCGGCATATCGACACCGTCTCGCGGATCACACGGTCCGTCAGTACTCCCTTGTTGTAGTCTTCAAATATGATCAGGTGGGGTTTTTCCCGTTCTATATATTGCTTTATCCGGTCCAACAGCTCCGCTTCTTCCGCCGCACCGAGCTCCCGGGTGGTCTCGGAATCCAGCCGCATCATTTGCTGATTGCGCCCGATGACCCGGGCCTTATTGGTTGTGATCCGCGAAGCGCTCTTCAAATGCCCCGATGTGTCGATCCCCTTTTCCGCAAGCAATAATTCCAGCACTTCTCCGTCGGCATCTTTCCCGATGACGCTGAAGCTGGAAACCCGTGCTCCCAGGCTTGCCAAATTCAATGCCACATTACCCGCTCCGCCTATCCGGTGCTCCCGCCGGTCCAATGCGACGACCGGCACCGGCGCTTCCGGCGATATCCGTTCCACATGGCCCCATAGGTATGTATCGAGCATGACATCGCCGATCACTGCGGCTTTTATCTGGCCAAAACGGGCGAACAATTGAGAGAAATCGGGCATTACTCAGTCTTTTTTGCGGGACAAAGCTATATAATACAATGGAATTCCGAGCAGCACAATGATCGCTGCGAAACCGGAATAGCGGGGCTCCTGCAAGACAAGCGCCACACAAAATATGAGCGCCAAAACTATATATATCGCCGGAAGCACCGGATAGCCAAAAGCCTTATACGTTCGCTCCACCTGCGGCTGCCGGCGGCGGAGGACAAAAATGCCAAGGACGGTCAAGGCATAAAACAGCACGGCAACAAAGGAGATCATCACGAGCAAATCGTTGTATTTCCCGCTGATGCAGAGAATGCAAGCCACCACACATTGAGCCCACAGCGCCCAACCCGGCACCGCTTTTCGGTTGAGTACCCCTGCTTTGCGGAAAAACAAGCCGTCGCGTGCCATCGAATAATAGACCCTGGCGCCTGCCAGGATCAGCCCGTTGTCACAGCCAAATGTCGAGATCATGATCATCACGGCAATGACGTATGTTCCATTGTGTCCGAATATCACATCCGCTGCCGATACCGCCACCCGTTGATGCGGTGCGGCGGCAATCTGATCCAGGGGCATCACGCCCAGGTACATCAGGTTTGCCGCCACGTAGATAATCGTAACGATCAGTGTACCCAGAAAAAGGCTCATGCCGATATTGCGTTTGGGGTTCTTCATCTCCCCGGCGATAAACGTTACGTTATTCCACGCATCGCTGGAAAATATTGTTCCGGACATCCCGGCTGCAATAGCCCCCACCATCGCCATTCCGATCACGATGTTGCCCCCGCCCGTTCCCGTATCATCGGCCATCGTGACCATCTTCCAGCCGGATGCCCAGTTGTGCTGCCAGATGTCGTGGCGCGCGCCAAGAAAAAAGCCGAAAACCACCAGGCCGAACAACGAGAGGAGCTTTGTCACCGTAAAAATGCGTTGTATCCATTTCCCGCCCTCGATGCCTCTTGTATTGACCCAGGTGAGAAAAACGATCAGGCAGATCGCCACCAATTCGGCGTAGTGAACCTTGACCGGACCAATTTGCAGGACAATATTGGGATCGGTCAGTTCAAGGACGGGGAAAAAATATCCGGCAAATTTTGCGAAAGCGACCGCAACCGCCGCAATGGTTGCTGTCTGGATCACCGCAAAGAAACTCCAGCCATAGAGAAAACCGGTGAGCGGATTATAGGCTTCCTTAAGATAGATATACTGTCCGCCGGCTTTGGGGTACATTCCGCTCAGCTCGCCATAGCTGACCGCGGCGGAGATGGTCATAAAGCCGGTGATCGCCCAAACAAAGATCAGCCAGCCGGCGCTACCGGTATTCTGAATGACCGTCGAACTGACAATGAAAATGCCGGATCCGATCATCGATCCGGCAACGATTAAGGTGCCATCCAGCAAGCTAAGGGAGGGCTTGAACTGGGTAGTAGTTTTGGTTGTTTCTGCCATATTATTAAAAATAACGGAAAAACGCGAAATCGCGCATTCGGGGTGGCTGAAATCCGGCCGGAACGCAGGGCGGACCTATTTCGATTTCTTGTAGGCCGCGTAACTCGCATTCAACCCGTCCACGAGTTGATTCGTGATATTATAGACGGTATCCCTGTTGTAGATGATGGAATTAACGTGGTCGTAGGCGAGGATATAGGCAAAATTCTTGTCCTTGTTGTATTCCTTGATGAATTTCTCGATCTGGCCCCGGATCTCCTCGCGTTTGCCTTCCTGGAATTTCATAAAGCTCTGTTCCAACTCCGCCTTGTGATTTGCAAATTCCTGCTGCATCTCCTGCAACTGGCGGTTCGCTTCTTCCGCCTCCGCCTGGGTCATCGTGTTGCCTTTTTGCCTCCATGCTTCAATCTGCTGCTGGTTCTTCCGATCCCGGTTCGCCAGGTCCTGGTTCATTTGATTCTCGCGATCGATGGCCTGGTTCTTCACGTCCTTCATGAACTCGTATTTTTCCTGCAGTGTATCCAGGTCAAAATAGGCAATCTTGAAATTCGTCCCGCCGGGTTGCCCACTCATCGCCCTTGCACTTTCAGCCTGACGTTTCAACTGATCGATCTCGCGGTGCTGAACAAAATAGACAATGCCGACCAGGACCAGCGCCGCCGCGCTAAAAATGGTAGAAATATATTTCATAGAAATCTTTCAATCTCCACAAGATAAAAAAGTAGGAGGTCAGAAACCTCCTACTATGGTTGATTTTAACAATCTTATAAATATGTGCCTAAAGAAGCGCCCCTTGGCGGCAGGCATTACTCTTCCTCATCGAACTGCATCGCTTCCCGGGTCGTCTGCAGCAGCTCGTATTCCTCCTTACTGCCGACGATCATGTTCTCGAAGTCACGCAGCCCGGTACCGGCGGGGATCGGGTGCCCGGTGATCACATTCTCCTTCAATCCCAGCATGTCGTCACTCTTGCCCTGGATGGCCGCTGAGGACAGGACCTTGGTCGTTTCCTGGAAGGAAGCAGCGGAGATCCAGCTTTGCGTACCCAGCGACGCTTTGGTGATCCCAAGCAGCAACGGCGCGGAGGTAGCCGCCTTGGCGTCTTTGAATTCGGCCAGCTTTTTATCATTCCGGCGGAGAATCGAATTCTCTTCCCTGACTTCCCGCAGACTTACGATCTGACCGGCTTTCAGCTTGGTCGAATCCCCCGGATCGGTGACAACCTTCTTGTCAAAGATCCAGTCGTTCTCTTCGAGGAACTCGAATTTGTCGACGGTGTCTTCTTCAAGGAACCGGGTGTCGCCCGGATCGACGATCGTCAACTTCCGCATCATTTGGCGAACGATCACCTCGATATGCTTGTCGTTGATCTTCACGCCCTGGAGCCGGTACACTTCCTGGATCTCATTTACCACGTATTCCTGCACGGCAAACGGCCCCTTGATCGACAGGATATCCGCCGGCGCAACCTGACCATCCGACAGCTGTGCGCCCGCCTTGATGAAGTCGCCGTCCTGTGCGAGGATCTGACGGGTAAGCGGAACAAGATATTTTTTCACCACTCCATCCTTCGCTTCCACAATGATCTCCCGATTACCGCGCTTGATATTTCCGAAAGCTACGACGCCATCGATCTCGGACACAATGGCCGGATTGCCCGGATTACGCGCTTCGAACAGTTCGGTTACCCGAGGCAGACCACCCGTGATGTCCCGGAGCTTGCCGAGGACGCGGGGGATCTTCACGATAACCTGCCCTGCCTTGACCTCTTCCGCTTCCTCGATCACGATATGCGATCCTACGGGAAGGTTGTAAGTCTTCGCTTCCTTTGAACCTTCGATCAGGATGCTGGGGATCTTGGTTTTATCTTTTGTTTCTATAACGACCTTCTCGCGGTGGCCGGTTTGTTCGTCCGCCTCTTCGCGATAGGTAATGCCTTCGATCACCGCTTCGAATTTTACCGTACCGGCAATCTCCGAAATGACAACGTTGTTGAACGGGTCCCAGGTACAGATCACTTCCCCCTTCGCCACTTTCTGGCCGTCTTTCACTACCAGCGTCGCACCATAAGGAACGTTGTTGGTGATCAGGAGACGGTCGTTTTTCACATCCATGATCCGTACCTCACCGGTACGGCCGATGACGATCTGCTGCTTATCGCCTTCACTGTTTTCCGTCGTTACGGTACGCAAGCCGTCGAATTGGATCGTGCCTTCGAACTTCGCCGTCATGGCTGACTCGACAGACGCGCTGCCGGCCACACCACCTACGTGGAATGTACGCAGTGTCAGCTGGGTACCGGGCTCCCCGATGGACTGGGCGGCGATAATGCCAACCGCGTCGCCTTTCTGGGTCACATAGCCTGTCGCCAGGTTCTTGCCGTAACATTTTACACAGACCCCGCGCTTGCTTTCGCATGTCAGTACCGAACGGATCTCGATGGTTTCGATCCCCGCCTCTTCGATGCTCTTGGCGATCTCTTCCGTGATCTGTTCGCCCGCCGAAACGATCAGCTTATCGCTGGCCGGGTCGTAGACATCATGGAGGGATGTGCGGCCCAGGATCCGGTCATATAAGGGTTCAACTACGTCTTCATTATCCTTCAGGGCCGAGGTGGCAATGCCGCGCAGCGTACCGCAGTCTTCTTCGGTGATCACCACATCCTGTGCGACGTCGACCAAACGACGGGTCAGGTAGCCGGCATCGGCCGTTTTAAGCGCCGTATCGGCCAGACCTTTACGCGCACCGTGCGTCGAGATAAAATAGTCCAGCACGTTCAATCCGCCCTTGAAATTTGACAGGATCGGGTTTTCGATGATCTCGCTGCCGGTAGAACCGGACTTTCTCGGCTTGGCCATCAGCCCTCTGATGCCGGCGAGCTGCTTGATCTGCTGCTTGCTGCCGCGGGCGCCGGAATCCAGCATCATGTACACCGAGTTGAAACCTTGTTTGTCATTGGCCAGTTCGGCGATCAGGCTTTCCGTGATCCGGGTGTCGACGCGCGACCAGATATCCACGATCTGGTTGTACCGCTCGTTGTTCGTGATCAGACCCATATTATAGTTATCCCACACCTCATCCACTTCACCCTTCGCATTGTCCAGCAATTCTTCTTTGGTATCGGGAATGATCAGGTCATTGATATTGAAGGACAGGCCGCCGCGGAATGCCATCCGGAAACCGAGCTGCTTGATATCGTCGAGGAATTTCACCGTCTTGGGGATGTTCGTCCACTTGATGATATTCCCGATGATCTCGCGGAGCGACTTCTTTGTCAGCAGCGCGTTGACGAACCCGACCTCGGAAGGTACGTTCTGATTGAACAGCACCCGACCGACCGTCGTCTCGAGCAGTTTTGTCTCCAGCGCATCGGTGACCAGGTTCCGGACGAGTACCTTAACCTTGATATAGGCATGCAGGTCCAGCTGACCTTCGTTGTATGCGATGATCACCTCTTCCGCACTGTAGAATGCCTTGCCTTCGCCCTTCACTTTTTCGGTCGCCGTGGACTTCTTCCCTTTGGTAATATAGTACAGACCAAGGACCATGTCCTGCGACGGCAGGGTGATCGGCGTTCCGTTCTGCGGGTTCAGGATATTGTGTGAGGACAGCATCAACAGCTGCGCTTCCAGGATCGCAGCGCTGCTCAGCGGCACGTGAACGGCCATCTGGTCACCGTCGAAGTCGGCGTTGAACGCCGTACAGACCAGCGGGTGCAGCTGAATGGCTTTACCTTCGATCAGCTTGGGCTGGAAGGCCTGGATCGAAAGCCGGTGGAGTGTCGGGGCCCGGTTCAACATCACCGGATGGCCCTTCAGAATATTTTCGAGGATGTCCCAGACAATCGCTTCTTTCTTATCGACCAGCTTACGGGCGCTTTTTACCGTCTTGACAATACCACGTTCGATGAGCTTACGGATAATGAACGGTTTAAAAAGCTCCGCCGCCATATCCTTTGGAAGTCCGCATTCGTGGAGTTTCAATTCAGGGCCTACCACGATAACCGAACGACCCGAATAGTCGACACGCTTACCGAGCAGGTTTTGACGGAACCTTCCCTGCTTGCCTTTCAGGACATCGCTCAGCGACTTCAGCGCGCGGCCGCCTTCCGCCTTTACGGCGTTGGACTTCCGGCTATTGTCGAACAGCGAGTCGATGGCTTCCTGCAGCATACGTTTTTCGTTCCGGAGAATGACCTCCGGGGCCTTGATCTCCAACAGGCGTTTCAACCGGTTGTTCCGGATGATGACCCGGCGATAGAGATCGTTGAGGTCCGATGACGCGAACCTGCCGCCATCCAGCGGCACCAACGGCCGCAGTTCGGGCGGGATGACCGGGATATATTGCATGACCATCCATTCGGGACGGTTTGTAATGCGGGAATTGGCGTCGCGGAATGCTTCCACCACGCTAAGACGTTTCAGGGCATCTGCCTTCCGCTGCTGGGATGTTTCGTTGGCCGCGGCGTTCCGGAGGTCGAATGAAAGCTGATCCAGTTCGATGCGCTCAAGCAGGTCATGGACAGCCTCTGCGCCCATCTTGGCGATGAATTTCTGGGGGTCGTCATCGGGAAGATACTGGTTGTCTTTCGGCAAGGTATCCAGGATCTCCAGGTACTCTTCTTCCGTCAACAGGTCGCCGTAATTCTGGGCCTTGTCTGCCCGAATGCCGGGCTGGATAACCACGTATCGCTCGTAATAAATGATGCTTTCCAGCTTCTTGGAGCTCATCCCCAGCAGATAGCCGATCTTGTTAGGCAAGGATTTGAAATACCAGATGTGAACGACCGGAACCACCAGCTTGATGTGGCCCATCCGCTCACGGCGCACCTTCTTCTCCGTTACTTCCACGCCGCAACGGTCACACACGATGCCCTTATACCGGATCCGTTTGTACTTTCCGCAGGCACACTCATAGTCTTTTACGGGACCGAAAATACGCTCGCAGAACAGGCCGTCTCTTTCAGGCTTGTAGGTGCGGTAATTGATGGTCTCCGGCTTCAATACCTCGCCGTAGCTCCTTTCCAGGATGCTGTCAGGGGAAGCTAAACCGATAGTAATTTTTGAAAAAGTGGCTCTGGGACGATTTTCTTTTTTGATAGCCATATTGCAATATGCGGTTTTTGTCTTGTCTAATCCATTACATATCAAAAAGTTAACCCACCCAGCTCACGCCAGGAAAGTCAAAATCGAACTATTTGTATGCTTTAGGGACCAAATCAAGGAGGGCAAAGGTACGAATTTACCGCCAAACAAATATAATTTTTCCGGGCTGGTCATACATCGGCGCCATCATAGGCCAGGGTTACTGCCGCCATGGTATAACCACCTCATTTTCAATATATTTGATGGGGTGGGCGGGACGACGCAAATCCCCCTCACCGGTGACCCCGCCGTGCATAACTAGCCCCTCCTCGTCCCATTTAAATACTTTTGCCTGATCACATCCTGTACCGGCACGCCTTCCAGCTTACTCTCCAGCCAGGAGATGATATCCAGATACATAAATGCCCGCGTCTCAAACCTGCTCTTTTCGTAGGTCTTCAGCTTGGCCAGCAGATTGCTGAATTCAACCCGCAACTTTTCGGGTGACGCCAGGATCACCCGCCGCAGGAAGCGGAAGATCTCTTCCTCCACCAGGCTCAGGCTCTCCATTTTCGCCATAAACCGGTACACCGATTTCGTTAGGTATTCCAGCAGGTCGACATTGCCCAATTCATAGTGTGCGATGAGATGCAGGAGCCGCGAATAGCACTGCAGGTCCGTCCGCAAATCCACTTTCCAGTTGATGATCTTGTTGAGATAGTCGATCGTTTTCTCATAATTGCCGCTTCCAAAGTATAAGCACGCGATCTTGTAATAAAAGACCAAAATGCGGTGCCGGTCCAGGTAGATCCAGTACTCCGCGAGTTTCTCCTCGATGTAGGGAACAAGGGAAAGGCCCTCCGTGAAGGTGCCGTCGATAAAATGCTGATTGAGCTTCGAGATATACAGGTAGACAAAAGTCTGTATCCGGTTGTTAACATTGCCTGTTACCAGGTCGGTGTGAGAGAACTCCTCGAATTGCTGCAACGTCTCGCGGAATTTCTGATCGTTCAGCAGATCGAAATGGGCTCCGAGGAGGTTGTGCATGCCTTTTATATACTGCGACGTTTCCACGGCAAGCATGTCCGGCTCTTTCTCGAACAGATCCACCCACTTTTGCGTATAGCGGTAATACATCAGAAAGTCCTGCCGGATAAAGGCATACCAGACGAAGCTCTGGTACTGGTACAGTTTCTCATAAAAACCCACGCACTGCGACAGGTCTGCCGGCATGGTCGCCTCGAAGAACTCCTGCACCGCCGCCTCATCCTTCTCACTCCGGGCGACGCCGTGGCGGATATACCAGCTGTATAGTTGCAGTGCCAGGTTGGAAAGCTGGCTGATCAACCGGAGCCGCTCGTTTACTTCGTCCAGTTCGCCCGCCAGCTGGTCCGCACGATCCTGCATACTACGCGTGATATGGAGCGACTCGATCGTCTTCTCGAAGAAAAGCACTTCCAGTAAAAATGTCTCCTGGTGATGGGCACGCGCACTCTCCTTTATCCGCTCCAGGGTTCGGAGACTTTGCAGGTACAGCCCCTTGTTATAGAGAATGCGGGCGTAGTCAAGCTGCTCATGTAGTTGAATATCAATGTTATCGTCGTGTCTGATCAATCGCAGGCTGGAAAGGATCTCGCGGTACAGGTGCGCCTTGGCGTTGGAAAGCTGCGCCTTGCGAATATTTTTGTTTTTATTTAACAATTGGGCCTCATCGTATTCATTCATCTTGTCCATCGCATCAAAGAGCTGGATGCTTTTGAGATCCAGCGTGGACGAATTGCGGGTGATATAGAGCTTAAAATTGCGTTTCTCTGACTTCTCCAGAGATTTGATCAGTTGAAAAAGCGCGTCGGATGATCGGTTGGGCATCGTATTTTCCGGTGCTAAAATCCTTTACTGTACTGGGTTTGAGGGCAATTCACCCCCATTAAGGGGTGTAAAACCATCCCAATTATGATTTCAACACTACGGCAAACCTAGCTAATTTGTGCTAATCTACCCCCACAACCCGATCCTGAACTTTCTTAAAACTGAATATGGCCGATCAAAAAATTTTCATTTTCGACACCACGCTTCGGGACGGTGAACAAGTGCCGGGCTGCAAGCTCAATACTGCCGAAAAAATCGACTTAGCCCTGCAGCTGGAGGCCCTGGGTGTGGATATCATCGAAGCCGGTTTCCCGGTATCCAGCCCCGGCGATTTTCACTCGGTAGAGGAGATAGCCCGCATCATCAAGGACTCTACGGTCTGCGGTTTGAGCCGTGCCGTTCAAAAGGACATCGAAGTCGCCGGCGCCGCGTTGCGCCATGCCCGCCGCCCGCGCATCCATACGGGAATAGGGACTTCCGACTCGCATATCAAGGCCAAGTTCAACGCAACCCGCGAAGAGATCCTGGGTCGCGCCATACAAGCGGTTAAATGGGCCCGTAACCTCGTCGATGATGTGGAATTTTATGCCGAGGATGCCGGGCGCACGGACAACGAATACCTAGCCCGCGTGGTGGAAGCCGTCATCGCCGCCGGCGCCACCGTGGTGAATATACCCGATACGACCGGCTATTGTCTGCCCGACCAGTACGGTGAAAAGATGGCCTACCTCATCAATCACGTTCCGAATATCGATAAGGCTATCCTTTCCTGCCATTGTCACAACGACCTGGGACTGGCCACCGCCAATTCCATCGCCGGGATCCGGCATGGCGCGCGGCAAATCGAGTGCACCATCAACGGTCTCGGTGAACGCGCCGGCAATACCTCCCTCGAAGAAGTGGTCATGGTCATACGCCAGCACAAGCATCTTGGCTTTTATACCGATATCAAAGCGTCCGAGCTTAACCCCATCAGCCGGATCGTCTCCGACACCATGCGGATGCCGGTTCAGCCGAATAAGGCGATCGTCGGGGCCAATGCCTTCTCGCATTCTTCGGGTATCCATCAGGATGGTTTCCTCAAGGACGCCGGCACCTACGAGATCATCAGCCCGGACGAGGTCGGCGCCGACGGCTCCAGGATCGTGCTGACCGCCCGCAGCGGTCGCAGCGCGCTTGCATTCCGGCTGCAAAAGATCGGCTATTCCTTTAACCGAAACGACATCGACACCATTTACGAACGGTTCCTGCAGATAGCAGACACCAAAAAAGAAGTTATAGAAGAGGACCTCCACCGGCTGGCTCATGCCTACACGGGTTCGGTCTTGTCTTCCTAATCACCTTGTCACACCGCCATGTCAAAAACATTATTTGAAAAAATCTGGGACCGTCACGTCGTCCGCACGATCGACGGCGGGCCCTCCGTGCTCTACATCGACCGCCATTTTATTCATGAGGTTACCAGTCCCCAGGCTTTCAAGGGATTGGAGCGTCGCGGCGTCGAAGTCTTCCGGCCCGCGCAGATCGTGGCCACCGCCGACCACAATGTCCCCACCATCGACCAGCATCTCCCGATCAAAGAGGAGCTGTCCCGCATCCAGGTTCAGCAACTGATCGAGAATTGCAAGAATCATCGTGTCGAATTGTATGGTCTCGGTCACCCGTATCAGGGTATCGTTCATGTGATCGGACCCGAGCTCGGGGTGACGCAACCGGGTATGACCATCGTCTGCGGCGACAGCCACACATCCACTCACGGCGCGTTTGGCGCCATCGCTTTCGGCATCGGCACATCGGAGGTTGAAATGGTCATGGCTACCCAGTGTCTTTTGCAAAGCAAGCCAAAACTGATGCGTATCAGCGTCGAAGGGACGCTTCACAAATGGGTCGCATCCAAGGATATCATTCTCCATATTATCGCGCAGATCTCGGCCAGCGGGGCTACCGGCTATTTCGTGGAATATGCCGGCTCCGCCATTCGCAACCTTTCTATGGAAGCGCGGATGACCATCTGCAACATGAGTATTGAAATGGGCGCCCGTGGCGGCATGATCGCCCCCGACGAAACGACCTTCTCCTACCTTAGGGGGCGCCCGTTCGCTCCGCAGGGCGCAGACTGGGACAGGAAACTGGCGTGGTGGAAGACCTTGCATTCCGATCCCGGCGCGGTGTTCGATAGGGAGATCGTCATCGATGCGTCCAAGATCGAACCCATGATCACGTATGGCACCAACCCCGGAATGGGCGTCGGTATTTCGGGGAATATCCCGATGACGGCCGATCCAAAATCGCTCGCGTATATGGGTTTCCAGGCCGGCGCGGCCATAAAGGGAAAAAAGATCGACTATGTCTTTATCGGCAGCTGTACCAATTCCCGTATCGAGGATCTGCGGGAGGTGGCATCTTTTGTCAAAGGCCGCAAAAAAGCGGATCACGTAGAGGTCTGGATCGTTCCGGGAAGCAAGCAAGTCGAACAGCAGGCTATCCGGGAAGGAATCGACAAGGTCTTCGAAGCCGCCGGATTTCACCTTCGTCAGCCTGGCTGCAGCGCATGCCTCGGTATGAATGAGGACAAGATCCCCGCCGGCAAATATTGCATCTCCACCTCCAACCGGAACTTCGAAGGCCGTCAGGGTCCCAATGCCCGGACCCTGCTCGCCAGCCCGCTGACTGCGGCGGCGGCGGCGATCACCGGTGAAGTGACGGACATCCGGGAATTCATCTAACCACCGAAACCATGAGCAAAGCCATCAATACGATCCGTTCTACCGCTGTTCCGCTGCCGCTGGAAAATGTCGATACCGACCAGATCATCCCGGCCCGCTTCCTGAAGGCCACCAGCCGGGAAGGCTTTGGCGACAACCTGTTCCGGGATTGGCGGTATAACGGCGACAATACCCCCAAAACGGACTTTGTCCTTAACGATCCTACATACAGCGGAAAGATCCTGGTTGCCGGAAAGAACTTTGGTTGCGGCTCCAGCCGGGAGCACGCAGCCTGGGCGATCAAGGACGCCGGCTTCGATGTGGTGGTCAGCAGTTTTTTTGCCGATATCTTCAAGAACAACGCGCTGAACAACTTCCTGCTGCCGGTGACCGTCAGTGAAGACTTTGTCCAGAGGATCTTTGCCGTCGTCCGGCAGGATCCCGCCGCGAAGATCGATGTCAGCCTGGAAGAGCAGAAGATCACGCTTCCCAACGGGGAAGCCGAAACATTCGAGATCAACAACTATAAAAAGACCTGCCTGCTCAACGGCTACGATGACATCGACTATTTGCTGAGCATGCGGGATGAAATCGAACAATTCGAAAAACAAACCCGGCAATAATCAGCGTAACCTCTACCCTAAATACCCAATTTTATGCAAAAGAACATCGTAGTCATTGAAGGAGACGGAATCGGCCCGGAAGTGACCCGACAGGCGATCAAGGTGCTGAATGCCGTAGCGCAGCAAGGCGGTCATGAATTCACCTATAAATACTGCCTGATGGGCGCCGACGCCATCGACAAGACCGGTAACCCCTTGCCGGACGAAACGATCGAAGCCGCTCTTAACAGTGACGCCATCCTGTTCGGCGCCATCGGTCATCCCAAATACGACAATGACCCATCCGCCAAAGTCCGGCCCGAGCAAGGGCTGCTCAAACTGCGCAAATCGCTGCAGCTGTTTGCCAATATCCGCCCGGTGGCGACGTATCCGGCTCTGCAACATCTTTCACCGTTAAAAGCGAAGATCCTCGAGCATGTCGATTTTGTCATTTTCCGCGAACTGACGGGCGGCATCTACTTTGGCAAAAAGGAGATCAATGCCGAAGGTACCCTGGCCTCCGACGATTGCATCTACAGCAGGGAAGAGATCGAGCGTATCGCTCACCTGGCCTTCCGGCAAGCGCAGCAACGCCGCAGGAAGCTCACTCTCGTCGACAAAGCCAATGTCCTCGAGACCTCCCGCCTCTGGCGCAAGGTCGTGCAGGATATAGCCGGCGGCTATCCCGATGTGAAAGTGGACTTCCTCTTCGTGGACAATGCAGCCATGCAGATCATCCTCAACCCCAAACAATTCGACGTAATCCTGACCGAAAATATGTTTGGCGACATCCTCAGCGACGAGGCCAGTGTTATCAGCGGATCGCTGGGGCTGCTGCCCTCCGCCTCCATCGGCAAAGGCGCCGCGCTTTTCGAACCCATCCACGGGTCTTATCCGCAGGCCACCGGGAAAGACATCGCCAACCCGCTTGGGAGCATTTTATCCGCGGCGATGCTGCTGGATCACTTCGGTCTCCACGCAGATGCCAACCGCATCCGCGAAGCGGCCAACTGGACGCTGCAGAATGGTTTTGTTACAAAAGATATCGACCCGATCAATTTCTATTTCACCAGTACCATCGGCGAGCTGATCGCGGACTATGTAGGCGGAAAGATCCCGGGTGACATCCACAAGGATAATATCGAACTGAGAAAGTCGACGATTATCTAAGTCTATCGAGGCGGACCACAGGTCCGCCGGCCGAAGGCCCATCACTAATGGTCTCGTTGAGGGGCTACTTTTAGTCTAAGACCCGAAAACGAAACATGAATAGATTAGAAAGTTCTTTGTTTTTTCATAAGGCGGACGTATATTCGTGACATGAAAGCATCCTCTTTAATAATTATTGTAGTGGTAATTATTATTCCTGCGATCCAGGGAGGAGGGTGGTAATTGTAATAACACAACTAAAATATACCAGCGACCCGCCTCCAAAAAGGCGGGTTTCTTTTTTTATGGCAAATTATTATAACGAAAACACGGTTCTTTGGCTCGACGGCACGATCCTGAAAGCAAAAGACGCAAAGACCGACCTGTACGGCCAGTCCCTGCATTATGGGTATTCCGTATTTGAAGGGATCCGCGCTTACCGGACCGCGGCCGGATCCACGAAGATCTTCAAGGCAGTCGAACATTTCGACAGGCTGCAGCGCTCTGCCGCCGCGCTCAATATGCCCTACCGGTATACGACGCAAGAGATGATCGCGGCCACCTATGCCGTGCTGGAACGAAATAACCTGCAGGATGCCTATATCCGGCCGGTTGTCTATGGTCCGGCAAATATGAGTTTCAACCCCAATACCGAATCGTTCACGGTCATCGAAACCTGGGAAATGGCGCCTTTCCTCGGCGAGAAGCTGTTAAAAGTTATGACGTCCACTTTTCAGCGACCCAACCCGAAAGCGTTCAGGATAGAAGCAAAAGCCGCCGGCCATTACGTCAACTCCATCATGGCCAGCCATGAGGCGAAGGGGAAAGGATTCGACGAGGCCCTGCTGACGGATATGAACGGCTATATCGCCGAGGGTCCCGGCGCCAATATGTTCTTTGAAAAAGACGGCAAGCTCTTTACGCCTGCCCCGGGGAATATCTTGCCGGGCATTACCCGGGCAACGGTCCTCGAGCTTTGTGCGGAACTCGGCATCGCTGTGGAAGAAGGTCAGTATACGCCGGCCCGGCTGAAGAACGCCGATGCCGCCTTTTTCTGCGGAACCGCGGCGGAAGTCATCGGCTGGACATCGATCGATGAATATGTTTTTCCGGCCGCATGGAAAGAGACGCAAGGCAGAAGGATACAGCTCGCCTATAAAGACCGGGTAACCGAGCGTGAACCCCACCTGGAAACGATATAAACTACGGCATGGAACTAAACAAATACAGCAAAACACTCACCCAGGATACAACACAACCCGCCGCGCAGGCGATGTTGTACGGGATCGGACTGACAGATGAAGACCTCGCAAAAGCGCAAGTCGGCATCGTATCGATGGGGTACGACGGTAACACGTGCAATATGCACCTCAACGACCTCGCCAGGCTTGTCAAAGAGAGCGTCTGGTCAAACGATCTGGTAGGACTCATCTTCAATACCATCGGCGTCAGCGATGGCATGGCGAATGGCACCGACGGCATGCGGTATTCACTCGTCAGCCGCGATATCATCGCAGACTCCATCGAAGCCGTTTGCGGCGCCCAATATTACGACGCACTCATCGCCCTGCCCGGGTGCGATAAAAATATGCCGGGCTCGCTCATCGCCATGGGCCGGCTCAACCGGCCCGCCATCATGGTATATGGCGGGACTATCGCTCCCGGTCATTATAAAGGTCAGGACCTGAACATCATCTCCTCTTTTGAAGCCCTCGGCCAGAAGATCGCCGGCAAGTTGAGCGATGCCGACTTCAAAGGCATCGTCATGAATTCCTGCCCCGGCGCCGGCGCCTGTGGCGGCATGTATACGGCCAACACCATGGCTGCCGCTATCGAGGCGCTGGGAATGAGCCTCCCTTATTCCTCCTCCAACCCGGCGCTTAGCGACGAGAAAAAGAAAGAATGCGCAGCCGCGGGGGACGCTATCCGGCTGTTGATGGAGAAAGACATCAAGCCCCGCGACATCATGACCCGGGAAGCGTTTGAAAATGCCATCACCGTGATCATGGTCCTCGGCGGCAGCACCAATGCCGTACTCCACCTGATCGCCATGGCAAGAAGCGTAGGTGTTTCGCTCGGCCAGGATGACTTCCAGCAAATCAGCAACCGGATACCCGTATTGGCCGACTTCAAGCCCAGCGGGAAGTACCTGATGCAGGACCTTCACGAGCACGGCGGCATTCCCGCCGTGATGAAATACCTGCTCGAAAACGGGTTGCTGCACGGTCAATGCCTCACGGTCACCGGCAAAACACTCGCGGAAAACCTCGCGGCCATACCCTCGCTCGATTTTAAAAAACAGGATATCGTGATGCCGCTCGACCGGCCGGTCAAAGCCACGGGCCACCTCCAGATATTGTATGGCAACCTGGCGGAAGGCGGCAGCGTTGCCAAGATCACCGGAAAAGAAGGCGAACGGTTCGAAGGACCCGCCCGTGTCTTTGACGGCGAACACGAACTCATCGCCGGCATCAACAGCGGCAAGATCCGTCCGGGTGACGTCGTTGTCATCCGTTATGTCGGACCAAAGGGCGCGCCGGGAATGCCCGAGATGCTAAAGCCCACGTCCGCGCTGATCGGCGCCGGGCTCGGCAAGAGCGTCGCCCTGATTACCGACGGCCGCTTCAGCGGCGGAACACATGGTTTTGTCGTCGGACATATCACCCCCGAGGCACACGAAGGGGGGGGCATCGCACTTGTCCGTGATGACGACCGCATCGAGCTCGACGCAAAGAAAAATACCATCAGCCTGAAGATCAGCGATGCGGAACTGGCGAAACGAAAAGCAGCCTGGAAACAGCCTGCGTTAAAAGCCGCCAGCGGAATTCTTTTCAAATATGCCCGGCAGGTAAAGACCGCTGCCGAAGGCTGTGTAACCGATGAATCATAAATGCAATCACCCAACTTATTTATATGAGCCATCTCACTTCCACGCCATCAAAACCGAAAACGGCCAAAGCCGTCAAGAAACCGGCACCACGCGAACTCAGCGGATCGGCCGCCGTACTGGAAGCCTTTTTGGGAGAAGGCGTGGACACCATCTTTGGTTACCCCGGCGGAGCCATTATGCCGATCTATGACGCATTGTATGACTATCGTGACCGCCTCAACCACATCCTCGTGCGCCACGAACAAGGCGCCATTCATGCCGCGCAGGGTTATGCACGCACCTCGGGTCGCACCGGCGTGGTTTTCGCCACCAGCGGCCCCGGGGCGACAAATCTCGTCACCGGTCTCGCGGACGCCATGATCGACAGTACCCCGGTTGTCTGCATCACCGGCCAGGTCTTCGCCCACCTGCTCGGCACCGACGCCTTCCAGGAGACGGACGTGATCAATATTACCACACCGGTAACAAAATGGAATTACCAGGTCACCGATGCGACAGAGATCCCCTCCGTCCTGGCGAAAGCCTTTTATATCGCGGGCAGCGGCCGGCCCGGGCCCGTGCTCATCGACATCACGAAAAACGCGCAGCTGCAAAAATTCAGCTATGAAGGCTATACGCCCTGCCATCATATCCGCAGCTACCGGCCAAAGCCGATCGTCAGAAAAGAATACATCGACAAGGCAGCACAACTGATCAATGAAGCGGAACGCCCCTTTATCATCTTCGGCCAGGGGGTCATCCTCGGAAAGGCGGAAGAAGAATTTCGCGCCTTTGTGGAGAAGAGCGGGATTCCCGCCGCCTGGACCATCCTGGGCTTAAGCGCCCTGCGCACCGACCACCCGCTGAACGTCGGCATGTTGGGCATGCATGGGAACTATGGCCCGAATGTCCTCACCAACGATTGCGACGTGCTCATCGCCGTCGGGATGCGCTTCGACGACCGGGTCACCGGCCGCCTCGACAAATACGCCAAACAAGCCAGGGTCATCCACCTGGATATCGATCCCGCAGAGATCGATAAGAATGTAAAGACGACCGTTCCGGTCTGGGGCGACTGCAAGGAAACGCTTCCCCTGCTGACGGAAAAGATCCGGAAAAGGACCCATCCCCAATGGCGGCAGCGCTTTTCGGATCTCTACCAACAGGAATTCGATGCGGTCATCCAGGATGAGCTGAATCCCGCCGCAGGCGAATTGACGATGGGAGAGGTGATCAGGGAACTCAATGAACTTACCGGCGGGAATGCCGTCATCGTCACCGACGTCGGTCAGCACCAGATGGTCGCCTGCCGCTATGCCATTTTCAATGAATCGAAAAGCAATATCACCTCCGGCGGTCTCGGAACAATGGGTTTTGGCCTGCCGGCAGCTATCGGCGCCAAATTCGGTGCGCCGGACCGTACGGTCGTCGCCATCATCGGTGACGGTGGTTTCCAGATGACCCTCCAGGAGCTCGGCACGATCATGCAGTTCGATGTCAATGTCAAGATCCTCATCCTGAACAATCGATTTCTCGGCATGGTCCGTCAGTGGCAGCAGCTATTCCATGACAAACGCTATTCCTTCGTCGATATCACCAGCCCCGACTTCGTCGCTCTTGCCAAAGCCTACCATATCGAAGGCAATAGCGTCAGCGACCGGGCCGGGCTGAAGGACGCGCTGAAAGCCATGCTGGACCACAGAGGCGCGTACCTGCTGGAAGTCTTTACCGGTAAAGAAAACAACGTATTCCCCATGGTACCCCAGGGTTGCAGCGTAAGTGAGATCCGATTAAAATAAAAATTTTCAACATGACCACCAGCAAACAGGAATACACCATCACCGTCTACACCGAGAACCAGATCGGTCTGATCAACCGGATCGCCATCCTGTTCTCCCGGCGGAAGATCAATATCGAAAGTCTCAATACCTCCCCTACGGAGGCGGAGGGCATCCATCGCTTCACCATCGTTATCAACGAGACGGAAGAGGTCGTGCGGAAACTCTGCCGCCAGCTGGAGAAGCAGGTCGATATCCTCAAAGCATACTATAACACCAACGAGGAGATCATCTGGCAGGAAATGGCCCTCTACAAAGTATCCACCGATGAGATCGCTGAAAAAGTAAAGGTCGAGCGTCTCCTCCGGGAATACGGCGCCCGTGCCGTCGTGATCCGCAAAGATTATACGGTCTTCGAGACGACAGGCCAGCGCGAAGAAACGGACCGGCTCATCTCCGTTCTCGAACCGCATGGGCTCATCGAGTTTGTCCGCAGCGCCCGCATCGCCATCATCAAAGATTCCAACGGCTTCCATGAAAAGCTAAAAGAATTCGAGCTCACCGAGCCCGGCGAAGAGCTGGTCGAGAACGAGTACCTGGATAAACAGGATCAGGTATTTTCAATGTAAACACACAAATAATAATACACAATGGCAAAACTAAATTTCGGCGGGATTGAAGAAAATGTAGTGACCCGCGAAGAGTTCCCACTGGCCAAAGCCCAGCAAGTATTGGCAAAAGAGACCGTAGCCGTCATCGGCTATGGTGTCCAGGGCCCCGGCCAGGCACTCAATCAAAAGGACAATGGTATCAACGTCATAGTAGGACAGCGTAAGAATTCCAAAACCTGGGATAAGGCGGTGCGTGATGGCTTTGTCCCCGGTGTAACGCTGTTCGAGATCGAAGAAGCCCTCGAAAAAGGCACCATCATCTGTTATCTCCTCAGCGACGCCGCCCAGATCCAGCTATGGCCGACGGTAAAGAAACACCTCACGCCGGGTAAAGCGCTATATTTTTCGCATGGCTTTGGAATTACCTTTAATGAGCAAACCGGCATCGTACCGCCAAAAGATGTCGACGTCTTTCTCGTAGCTCCCAAAGGCTCCGGTACATCCCTTAGAAGAATGTTCCTGCAGGGCCGCGGCCTGAACAGCAGTTATGCGATCTTCCAGGATGCCACCGGCAGGGCCAAAGATCGCGTGATTGCCCTCGGCATCGCCGTCGGCAGCGGTTACCTCTTCGAGACCGATTTCAGAAAAGAAGTATACAGTGACCTCACCGGCGAACGCGGTACGCTCATGGGCGCCATCCAGGGCATCTTCGCCGCACAATACGAGGTGTTGCGCAAGAAGGGTCATACGCCGTCGGAAGCGTTCAATGAAACCGTGGAAGAGTTAACCCAGTCCCTGATGCCGCTCGTCGCGGAAAATGGCATGGATTGGATGTATGCCAACTGCTCCACCACCGCCCAGAGAGGCGCGCTCGACTGGTGGAAAAAGTTCCGCGATGCCACGCTCCCCGTCTTCACCGAGCTGTACGAAAGCGTTGCCGCAGGCAAGGAATCACAGCGCTCCATCGACTCCAACAGCCGGGCCGACTACCGCGAAAAACTGGATGCCGAATTGAAAGAGCTCCGCGAAAGCGAACTCTGGCAGGCCGGCAAGACCGTACGAAGCCTCCGGCCGGAAAACCAACCGGCAGGCTCAACCCAAAAAACAACGAAAAGTGAAGCAGTCGTCCACGAATAGCACTACAACGGCTCCCGACCGCTTCAGCGGTCGGGAGCTGGATTTTGCGGCCGCCGCAAGGCGGCTCCAAAAAATCGTCAACCGCACCCCGCTGGCGTTCAATCAGCACCTTTCCCGTAAATATGGGTGCCGGGTATTTCTGAAAAGAGAAGACCTCCAGGTTGTCCGCAGTTACAAGCTCCGGGGCGCGTACAACATGATGAGCAGCCTGCCGGAAGACCAGCTCCGCAAAGGGGTCGTATGCGCAAGCGCGGGCAACCACGCCCAAGGGTTCGCTTATTCCTGCCACAAACTGAACGTGAAAGGAGTTGTTTTTATGCCCATCATCACTCCCCGGCAAAAGATCAATCAAACCCGCATGTTCGGCGAAGAGCATATCGAGATCATCCTCACCGGGGACACCTTCGACGACTGCAATACCACCGCCATCGAATATACGCGGGAGCGCGGCATGACCTTTATCCCGCCCTTTGAAGACCTCCGGATCATCGAAGGCCAGGGGACCGTTGCTGTCGAGATCCTCGAAGACCTGCCCGACATCGATTTTCTTTTCGTCCCGGTCGGCGGCGGCGGTTTAGCCTCCGGCACCGGCACCTACTTCAAAACCTTTTCGCCGAAGACGAAGGTTGTCGGCCTCGAACCGGAAGGCGCTCCGTCCATGCTGACCGCTTTCCAAAAGGGACACCCGGTAACGCTTGAAAATATCGACCGGTTCGTCGATGGCGCGGCGGTAAAAAGAGTCGGGGAGCTTACGTACAGCATCTGCCGGGAGGTGCTCGATGACATGCACCTTGTTCCGGAGGGAAAGGTCTGCTCGACGATCCTGAAATTATACAATGAAGACGCCATCGTCGTCGAACCGGCCGGAGCCCTCAGCATCGCGGCACTCGACGATTATGCGGCAGCAATAAAAGGCAAAACGGTGGTCTGCGTCGTCAGCGGCAGTAACAACGACATCGACCGGATGCAGGAGATTAAAGAACGTTCGCTGCAGTTTGAAGGGTTGAAGCATTATTTTCTCATCACATTTACCCAACGCCCCGGCGCCCTGAGAGAATTCCTCAACCACGTCCTCGGGCCCAACGACGATATCACCCGTTTCGAGTACATGCAGAAACACAACAAGGAGACCGGACCCGCCCTGGTGGGCATCGAGCTGTCATCCAGGGAGGACTACCAGAAGCTGCTGAATAATTTGGCCCTACATAATATCACCTATACTGAATTGAACAAGAATGACACATTATTCGGATATTTAGTGTAATTTTATAGGGAACCGCGACCAATGCCATAAGAAAATCCAACGAAAACGGTATTTTTTTGAATAATGTCTAATAATTGCTGTTAAGATGGTAAAGAACGGTCTCTATTCCCCTGAGTTTGAACGTGATGCGTGTGGCATCGGATTCGTTGCCAATATCAAAAGCAACAAGTCGCATCAGATCGTCTCCGACGCGCTTACGATCCTCGAGAACATGGAGCATCGGGGCGCCTGCGGCTGCGAGAACAACACCGGGGACGGTGCGGGTATTATGATCCAGATCCCGCACGAATTTTTCTTTGACGAGTGTATCCGGCTAGGGATCCATCTGCCCGCATATGGTAAATACGGCGTCGGAATGCTCTTTTTCCCCCGTGATATCCGGCTTAAGGAGGAATGCCGCGACATCTTTACGCGTTCAGCCGAAAAGCTTGGCCTGGAGATCCTCGGCTACCGGAAAGTGCCCGTCAACCCCGATGGCATCGGTCCTACAGCCTTGTCGGTGGAGCCGGAAATGGAACAGGTCTTTATTGCCTGTCCCGATCACATCAAAAAGCCGGACGATTTCGAACGGAAGCTGTTCCTGCTCCGCAATTATGCGAGCAACACCATCAACAACTCGATTAAAAAGGATGCCATCGGCTTCTACGTGGCTTCCCTCTCCTATAAAACCATCGTCTACAAAGGCCAGCTCACCAGCGGGCAGCTCCGGCATTATTTCCCGGACCTCGGCAACAAACGCGTCGTATCCGCCTTCGGTCTCATCCATTCCCGGTTCGCGACCAACACGTTTCCTTCCTGGAAGCTGGCCCAGCCCTTCCGTTATATTGCTCATAACGGTGAGATCAACACGCTCCAGGGCAATCTCAACTGGCTTCGCACCAGCGAAAAAGGATTTACTACCCCCTATTTCACCAAAGAGGAAATGGACATGCTCCTCCCCATCATTGCCGAAGGAGCTTCCGACAGCGCTTGCCTCGACAACGTGATCGAGCTGCTTACCCTCTGCGGCCGTTCTCTGCCGCACGTGATGATGATGCTCATCCCGGAGGCCTGGGATGGCAACGACCAGATGGATCCCGTGAAAAAAGCATTTTATGAATTTCACGCCTCCATCATGGAGCCCTGGGATGGACCCGCTTCGATCTCGTTCACCGACGGTCGGATCATCGGCGCTACACTCGACCGTAACGGTCTTCGCCCTTCCCGCTATTGCGTGACAACCGACGATCGGGTCATCATGGCTTCGGAGACCGGTGTTTTGCCCGTCGATCCCCGGTTGATAAAGGAAAAGGGCCGGTTGCAACCCGGCAGGATGTTCATCGTGGACCTTGAACAGGAGCGGATCATCAGCGACGACGAACTGAAAGCGAAGATCTGTTCGCAGCAACCGTATGCCGAATGGCTCAACAAATACAAGATCCGGATGGAGGAGTTGCCCGAGCCGCGGGTCCTTTTTACGCATCTCGAACACGACCAGATCTTCAAATATCAAAAAGCCTTTGGTTATTCCACGGAAGACCTCGAAAACCTGATCGCGCCGATGTGTCTCGATGGCAAAGAGCCCGTTGGTTCGATGGGCACCGACGTTCCGCTCGCCGTCCTGAGCGACCAGCCTCAGCATCTGAGCAGCTATTTCAAACAATTGTTCGCGCAGGTTACCAATCCGCCCATCGACCCCATCCGGGAAAGACTGGTCATGTCCCTCGCCAGCTTTGTCGGCGGCAACGCCAATCTGCTGGCGGAAGACCCGCTGGCCTGTCACTCGGTGGCGTTGAAACATCCCGTTCTCAGTAACCACGAGCTCGAAAAGATCCGCAGCATCGATACGGGCGTCTTCCAGGCGAAGACGCTTCAAACCTATTTTCGCGCCGACGGTAAACCGGGCTCTATGCAGGCAGGTCTCGACCGGCTCTGCCGCTATGCCGTGGATGCCGTCGAAGACGGGTTTGAAGTGCTCATCCTTACCGACAGGGCAATCGACTCCGATCATGCCCCCATCCCTTCACTGCTCGCATGTTCCGCCGTTCATCACCATCTGATCCGCAAGGGGTATCGCGGCCAGGTTGGCATCATCGTGGAAGCAGGCGACGTCTGGGAAGTCCATCATTTCGCCTGTCTCATCGGGTTCGGTGCGACCGCCATCAACCCCTATCTTGCCCTGTCGACGATCCGCGACCTGAAGCTCAGCGACAAGATCAAGACCGATCTGGATGCGGAAGAGCTGAAGAAGAACTATATAAAAGCCGTCTGCGAAGGGCTCCTGAAGGTCTTTTCGAAGATGGGTATCTCTACGCTGCAGTCCTATCAGGGCGCACAGATCTTCGAGATCATCGGACTGAACCGGTCCGTCGTTGACAAATATTTCACCGGCGCCACTTCCCGGATCGAAGGCATGGGTCTCGACGAGATCGCAAAGGAAGTGCTCGCCAAACACTATTTCGCCTTTAGCCGAAAAAATATTCCGGTCGACCGGCTTCCCGTCGGCGGCATCTACCAATGGAAACGCAAGGGCGAATTTCATTTATTCAACCCCGGAACTGTTCATTTACTTCAATACTCGACGCGGACGAACGACTACGACGCCTTTAAAAAATATTCCAAGCTGGTCAACGATCAAAGCGAGAAAGCGGCTACGCTGAGAAGCTTGCTGACCTTTAAGCGTAACCGTCCGGCTATTCCCATCGATGATGTGGAACCGGCTGAAAACATCTATCGCCGTTTTGCCACCGGCGCGATGTCCTTTGGCTCCATTTCGCACGAGGCGCATTCCACGCTAGCCATCGCGATGAACCGTCTCGGCGGAAAAAGCAACACGGGTGAAGGCGGTGAGGACGAACTGCGCTACGAGCCCCTGCCAAACGGCGACTCGATGCGCTCCGCCATCAAGCAGGTAGCTTCTGCCCGCTTTGGTGTCACCAGCTACTATCTTACCATGGCCGACGAGCTCCAGATCAAAATGGCACAGGGGGCCAAGCCCGGAGAAGGCGGCCAGCTTCCCGGCCATAAAGTGGACGAGTGGATCGGCAGGGTTCGGCATTCCACGCCCGGGGTCGGACTGATCTCGCCGCCTCCGCACCATGATATCTATTCGATCGAAGACCTGGCACAACTGATCTTCGACCTGAAGAACGCCAACCGCCGGGCGCGGATCAGCGTCAAGCTGGTTTCCAAAGCCGGCGTTGGAACGATTGCCGCGGGAGTCGCCAAGGCCAAGTCCGATGTTATCCTCATTTCGGGACATGATGGCGGTACGGGCGCCTCTCCGCTTAGCTCGATACGCCATGCGGGTCTGCCGTGGGAGCTGGGTTTGGCTGAGTCACATCAGACCCTTGTGCGCAACAAACTCCGGAGCAGGGTCGTGTTGCAGGCAGACGGACAAATGAAGACAGGCAGGGACATTGCCATTGCGACGCTATTGGGCGCTGAAGAGTGGGGTCTGGCCACGACCGCCCTTGTCGTGGAAGGGTGTATCCTGATGCGCAAATGCCATCTCAATACCTGCCCTGTGGGTGTCGCCACGCAGGATCCGGAGCTGCGGAAACGTTTTGCCGGCAACGCGGATCATGTCGTCAACTTTTTCAAATTCATCACGCAGGAGCTTCGGGAGGTGATGGCCGAGCTTGGATTCCACACCGTAGACGAAATGGTCGGCCAGGTGGACAGCCTGCAGCTCCGCGAGAATGTCGACCATTGGAAATATGGCAAGCTCGATCTCTCGCCGATCCTTTATAAGGAACCGGCTTCCATGTATACCGGTCTTTATCACCAGGAGGAGCAGGACCACGGCCTGGCGGATGTCCTCGACTGGAAGCTGCTGGAGGCCGCGCAACCCGCGCTCGACCACCGCCAAAAAGTCTATGCGGCATTTCCGATCCGCAATACGGACCGCACCGTGGGCACCATCCTCTCCAACGAGATCTCGAAACGGTATAAGGGGCACGGCCTACCCGAAGATACCTTGCATTTCAAGCTGAATGGCACCGCGGGCCAAAGTTTCGGCGCCTTCAATACCCGCGGCGTAACGCTCGAGTTGGAGGGCGATGCCAACGACTATTTCGGAAAAGGGCTCTCGGGGGCGAGGCTGATCGTCTACCCCCCACAAAGTGCCGGGTTTGTGCCGGAAGAGAACAGTATCATCGGCAACGTAGCCTTTTATGGCGCCACCTCGGGTGAATCCTTTATCCGCGGAAAGGCGGGCGAACGTTTTGCCGTCCGCAATTCCGGCGTCCGTGCCGTCGTGGAAGGCGTCGGCGACCACGGGTGCGAGTATATGACCGGAGGGCGCATCGTCATCCTCGGCGATACCGGACGAAATTTCGCTGCGGGGATGAGCGGTGGTATTGCGTACGTCTATGACGTCCGCGGTAAGTTCCCCATCCAGTGCAATCGCGAAATGGTTGAGCTGGATCCGGTGGAAGCCGAAGACATCCTGGAGCTCAGAGACATGATCCAACGACACTACGCCTATACCGCCAGTACGGTTGCCAAATTCGTGCTGGATGATTTTGACAATCAGCTGCAGCATTTCATCAAGGTCTTTCCGACCGATTATAAAAAGGCCCTCCGCGCTGCCGCGCCGGTGCCGGTCGCCAACCGTCAAAACAGTTAAACAAGCCAAATTATCGACATGGGCAAACCAACAGGATTTCTGGAATACACCCGGCACCTCCCCTCCAAACGCCCCGTTCAGGAGCGTAGGAACGACTATAACGAATTCGTACACTCGTATTCACCGCAGGAGCTCAACCAGCAGTCCGCGCGGTGTATGAACTGCGGCATTCCCTTTTGCCATCACGGCTGCCCGCTCGGCAATGTGATCCCGGAGTTCAACGATGCAGTCTACCGGCAGCAATGGAATGAAGCCTATGAGATCCTCCGGTCTACGAATAATTTCCCGGAATTCACAGGCCGCATCTGCCCCGCCCCCTGCGAAAGCAGTTGCGTTCTGGGCATCAACCAGCCGCCCGTGGCGATCGAAGAAATCGAAAAGCATATTATCGAGATCGCGTTTGAGAACGGTTTTGTAAAGCCCAATCATCCGCCGTTGAGGACCGGAAAAAAAGTAGCCATCGTGGGCTCCGGCCCGGCCGGCCTGGCAGCCGCCGATCAGCTAAACGCGGCCGGGCATTCCGTTACGGTTTTCGAACGCGATGACGAGCCCGGTGGCCTCCTGCGTTACGGGATCCCCGACTTCAAACTGGAGAAGTGGGTTGTCGGCCGCCGCATCAAGCTGATGGAAGAAGCCGGGATCACCTTCCGGTGCAATGCCGAAGTCGGCGCCAATATCAGCATCAACGACCTGCTGCGGGAATTTCATGCTATCGTCCTGGCGGGTGGGTCCACCATCCCGCGCGACCTTCCGATCCCCGGACGCAGCCTGAAAGGCGTCCACTTCGCGATGGAATTCCTGAAGCAACAAAACAAGCGCGTCAGCCATCTCCCGATCGATGGCGATCCCATCTTCGCCACGAACAAAAATGTCGTCGTCATCGGCGGCGGCGATACGGGCAGCGACTGCGTAGGAACGTCCAACCGCCACAAAGCGCTTTCGGTAACCCAGTTCGAATTGTTGCCAAAACCGCCCCATACCCGCACTCCCCATATGCCCTGGCCAACCTATCCGATGGTCCTGAAGACCTCCTCTTCCCATGAAGAAGGCGCCGAACGGCACTGGGCGATCTCAACCAAAGAATTTATCGGCGATGACCATGGCAACCTGAAGGCACTTCGGACGGTGACGCTGGAATGGTCGTTCACCGACGACGGCAAGGCTACACGCTTTACCGAAGTCCCGGGCAGCGAGCGCGAGCTGCCCTGTGAACTGGCGCTGCTTGCCCTGGGCTTTGTCTCGCCGCAACACCACGGATTGCTGGAGGAACTTGGTGTTGAACTCGATCCCCGCGGCAACGTTCAGGCATCCGATAAGAACTATCAGACGAATATCGCCAAGGTCTTCACCGCCGGGGATATGCGGCGGGGCCAGTCGCTTGTCGTCTGGGCGATTAGCGAGGGGCGGGAATGCGCGCGGAAAGTGGATGAGTATCTTGTCGGGGCGTCGACATCAAGGCTTGAACGAAAGGACCAGTCACTGATCCAGCTTTAGGCGCACGCCGCTTACAATACCTGCCGGTTCCCCAGGAGCCGGTTTTTTTTTAATAGTGTCGAAATTCTATAAAATTGTCTTATCTTCTGTTTCCAATCCCACAGCCGGCACCCGATACCGCGCCCGCTATATCAATTGTCCTCCCGCTGGAAAAGTATCCTGCCGCAAGCGGCCGATTCTGCAACCTTCTAATACTCCTCCCATGCGTAACCCGACATTTATTCCTGTGCTATTGCTGGCCGGGCTGTCCCTTCCCATCGCCACTCGCTCCCAGATCAGCCAGAATTGGGCCCGCAGCTTCGCCACCCTGTCAGGCAACTATGTCCGAATCGCGACGGATGGATCCGGCAATGTATTTACCGTCGGGAATTCCGGCATCTCATATGTCTTGGTCAAATACAATTCGGCCGGCACGCTGCAATGGGCCGTACCGGGTCCGGCCGGCGGTTCACCGGTAGTGGTCGGCATCGGCACCGATAATGCGGGAAACGCTTACGTTGTCACCAACACCAGCTCCGGCGCAACCGCGGCGGCTTTCAGCCCCCTCGGGACGTTACTATGGAATACTACGGTACTCTACAACGGTGGCTCGACCACCGCCACAGTCATGACGACGGATGGCGCCGGGAACGTATACATCGGAGGCGAGATCACGACGGCTAGCCAGGTCTTTATGTTCATGACCGCAAAGATCACCGGTGGCGTCGAGCAGTGGATCTCCTCTTTCCGGGGAGTAATCAACGCCTTTTGCTATGCGACCGGCATCGTGGCCGATGCGTCCGGCAACGCCTATGTCACCGGGATCGCTGAGTACGCCCATACCTATGTTATCCACAATCTCTTTTTTACCATTACCGAGCATGACACGTCCTATGACATCGCTACGATCAAATACGATCCTTCCGGCAATGCCCTTTGGACCAACACCTACAATGGCGGCATCGGCTCATCGGACTTCTCCACCGGTATAGCGTTAAACCGTTCCTCCGGCAGTGTATACGTCATGGGCCAGACTACCAAAAGCGGCACACTCGGTGTCATCCTCGCCTATTCCTCCACCGGCGCCCAGCTGTGGGTGGACGCCGGAAGTACCATATCCCCTAATACATCGATCGCAGTCGACCCGACCGGCAACATCCTTACCGGGCGTGTTATCTATGACGAAAGCGGTTTCTCCGTTTCAAAATACGACACGACCGGCGCCCTCACCTGGTTCTATTACAACAATACATTTCCGATCCAATTCAACTCCATGGGATACCTGATCATGGCCCTGGACAAACAGGGAAATTGTTACGTAACCGGGCGGCAAAACAGTAGCGGGAACTATGCCATTGCGGAGGTAACCGCTTCCGGAAGCCTCGGCTGGTCGACCGTTTATTCGACGGGCGGAGCCGGCGGATCCTCCGGGATAGCGATATATACGCCCGCAGGCCGTCCGGGCCAGATCGTTTATCCCGAGATCAACATCGCCGGCACGTCCGCCGGCGGCGCCGATTTCACCACGGTCCAATACGCTTATCATCCTGAAAACGCCGGCTTCAGCCCCGATCCCGTGGCCGGTCCCGACAATGCCCTTGCTGTCTCACCGGATATACGGCTCTTTAACTATCCCAACCCGTTCCGCGGACAGACGACCATTGCCTATACCCTGGCCAATAACAGCCATGTGGACATCGTGGCATTCGATCAGGCCGGGCATCCCATAGCGACAATCTTCAGCGGCCATCAAAGCGCAGGGTCCTACACGCTGCCCTTTGCCGCAAGCCGCCTCGCCCCGGGTATCTATCACTATCGCATCATCGCCACTTCCCCAAAGGGGAATTTTGTTCAAACGAAACAGATGCTGGTGCTGTAGACGCGTGTATTCGTTCCCAAACCGCACCGGTATCGCCAGCACGAACCCGGTGTCCGGCTTTGCGAGATCCGGCATCCCCCCGCCCCACCTGCATTAGCAAAATGCAAAAGCATTACCATGCCGAAACGGAAAGGGTATGCTTCCCTCCGTGCCGCAGTTGCGAATCCCCTGCAACGTTCGTTATCATGGGCTCCCACAGCATCGCCGTGCAAAAGCAGCGCTGCCTGCCTTGTGATTCCAGGATTCCATGATTCACGCAATTCCGGCACTGAGTCCAGAACTTTTCATCCCGCGTGACTTCCAGGTAAGGAACTGGCCGGAAGCCGAATTCATGATTCAGTTTCATGACGGCCGCGCCGGTCGTAATACTGAATATCTTCGCCCGGGGATATTTGCTGCGGCTCAGCGAAAAAATCTTTTTTTTGATGGCTCTCGCCACCCCCGACCCGCGATAGGCAGGGTTCACGATCAGGCCGCTGTTGGAGACGAACTCGCCGTTACTCCAGCATTCAATATAAGAGAAGCCGGCCCAATCCCCGTTTTCGGCCAGCGCAATAACAGCTTTGCCCTCGTAGATCTTCTGACACAGCGACTGGGGTGACCGTTTTGCAATACCCGTACCTCTGACCCGGGCAGATTCTTCCATCTCTTTCAAAATAGAGTACACATATTTGATATCGGCAGGTCCGGCGATCCTGGGACGGATCCGCCCATCGGGTTCTTCTTTCATGATCTTTGGCGTTGATGCCTGGTGTTTATAGACCAAAGAACATTCCAGACGCCTGACAGAAACCACAAATCACTGATTATCATTGACGATTGGAATTTATATCCTCCATCCGCCCTGCTGTTTTGAAAAAATCCTTTCATTCCGGAGTACAAATGAGAACCCGCCCCTTTCCCCCGCCGCCACGTCTTCTGGTCTTAGACCCTTTGCCATCGCGTGTTTCGGCGATTCCGGCACGGGCAGGCTTCGATCAGGCATTGCGTTTGGCATAAACAGAACTTAAATGCACCGCTATGATCGATCAATATGAAGTCCCCACCCTGATCGCCGGCCAGTTTCCCCAGATAAAAGGCGACCTTTCCGACGAGGCCGTTGGTTCCTCCGTTTACCGTTCCATTCAGGCGCTTACCGATTATACCAAGCGGATGGCCCTGGAACACGATTTCAGCATGGTGCAAAAATGCATGGCGCTGGTTGAAAACATGTATGAAAAGGGTAATCTTATCGTAAGGAACGCCGTAGAGAACATCTTTGTCTTCTCTTTTTCCACCCTGCTTTGCCGCTGTAATATTGTGGAGTGGAAGATTGTCCAGTCGTACATGCCCTTGGACCTGTATTCGTTGTATGTTCAACAGGTACTGAAATCGAAGTGCTGAGCCGCTAAGTATTTTTTGCCCGATAAAAACCGTAAGCTCGCGGATGCAATCGCCTTAGGCGCTGTTCCGCGCCGCGTTGATGATCCCGAAGGAGCTTCGCATGATCAGTTTCTCATACACCTCTTTCATGGCCTTATTGTCGCCGCTCTTCTCGATCGCCCGGAATTTGGTCAGCGCATACTGCTGGATGGTGCTCAACGGCAATACGATCCGCTCGCGCATCTGGATGGACAAGGACTCCACGGGATAGTCAGCCATCAATTCGCTTTTACCGGAAAGGCGAAGGATATATTTCTTCGTCAATTCAAATTCATCATAGATCATCCGCCAGATCTCACCGTATACGGAGTGTTGTGAGAAATGCTCCGTCAGGGGGAAGAAGCACTTTTTCATCGCCATCTCGCAGTTATCCAGCAAGGTCCGGAAGAACAATGAATTCTCATACAAATGTCGTACAGCCGCCCATTTGCCGCGTTTTTCCATGGCCTGCAGCGCAATCCCGACACCGTAATACCCCGTTACATTTTGTTTAAGCTGGCTCCAGGCGCCGACAAACGGGATCGCACGGAGGTCGCTCAACTCTAACCGCCCGCCCTTGCGGCGGGTAGGCCGGCTGGCAATGTTGGTCTCATGATAGAAACGCAGCGGGCTCACTTCATTGAGGTACTGCAAAAAATAGGGATGTTCTTTCAACGCGGTGTAGGCCTTGTAACTCTCCGCCGCCAGCGCCGCGAGCAACGCTTCTTCGTCCGTCTGCAAGGTCACCTCCCTGGAAGAGAACAGATCGTTGGAGATACCCGCATGCAGCAGTTGCTCGATATTGTATTGGGCGGTATCCACCGTCCCGAAATTCGAGCTTACCGTCTGCCCCTGGATCGTCAGCTGGATCTCTTTGTTTGCGATATTTCTCCCCATCGATGCATAAAAACGATGCGTTTTGCCACCGCCTCTTGCCGGAGGTCCGCCGCGGCCGTCGAAAAACACCGCATCGACGTGATATTTCCTCGAGATCGCCGTCAATTCCTCCTTTGCTTTGTAGATACCCCAATTGGCCATCAGGTAACCCCCATCCTTTGTGCCGTCGGAAAAACCCAGCATAATGGTTTGTTGGTCCCCGCGCTGCCCGAGATGCTTGCGGTATACTTTATCGGCGTACAACTCCTCCATCACGGAGGCGGCCGCCTCCAAATCTTCGACTGTTTCGAATAACGGGACAATGTCGACCGGCAGTTTCGCCGCATCCCAACCGCCGAGAAGGAACAGTTCGAAGACATCCAGGACATTCTGCGCGCTGCTACAGTGGCTGATCACGTAGCGGTTACAGCCTGCCTCGCCATTCATCTGCTGGATGGCCCGTACCGTCGCGATCACTTCCAGCGTATCTTTTACCAACGGGTCTTCATACAATGCCGGATCGGTCTTGCCGCCCTGTTTTGCCATGGCGGCCAGGACCATAGAATGAACGGAGCTATCCTGCCGGATATCCAGCGTGGCGAAATGAAGCCCGAAGATCGATACCTTACCGATCAGGTTGTCCACCAGGTGAAGGAACAAGCTGTTGTGTTGATAGATGATGATCTCCCGGATCTCCGCCAGGTCCGACAGGATCTCCTCCTTCGACAGATCGGTCCGCTGGTTGGGGATAAAAATATTGTTGTACAGCTTTACTTCCAGATCGGCGATCAGCGTATCGACGCCTTTGAACGTAAGCCGCCGCTTCAGTCGCCGGACATCCAGGTAATAACATTTGATGATCGCGCCCCGCAACGCCTCGGCCACCCGCAACGTGGTCTCCGCTTTGACAAAAGGATTGCCATCCCGATCCCCTCCGGGCCAGAATCCCATCCGGATCACCGGATTTTTGTTGTCCAGCACGTCCGGGAACTGATCGCGCAAGGTCGCCATGATCTTTCCGCATGCGGAATAAAAAACATTTTCCAGATACCAGATCAGGCTGATCGCCTCATCATACGGCGTCGGTTTCTGTTTCTTCAGGAACGGGGTCTTCCCCAACTGCTGCATGTACAGGTTGATCTCCGCGGCATTGTTCTCGATCACCGCCCTCGACAGGTCATTGATGATCCCCAATACGGTCCCGGGGTAGAACTGCGTCGGGTGAGCCGTAAGTACCAGCCGGACGGAATAGTCTTTCAGTTTTTCCGTCATCTCCTCCTCCTTGTCGGTCTGCGCCACCTCCGAGAGCAAATGCTTCAGCGTTCCCTGGCCGCCCATATCGTTGACATAACGGAAAGCCGCATCCTCCAGGGCATCGAACAACACGATCTGCCGCTCCACATACTGCACAAAGCGGAAAAGGATGTCGGCACGTTCCCGCTCCCCCGCCAGCGCCGTCTGCTTGCGAAAAAACTCCTCGAGGATCTCTTCCGGGCTTTGCTTCTTCAAGTACCCTTCCTCACAGACCGTAAGCAGCAAGGACAGCAGAATACCCGTTTTCTCGATCCGGTGAAACGGCAGCGACGTGAACAAACTATTATATAGCTGGAACTTGATCCCGACCAGGTTCTTGAATTGCGGCAAGCCCTGGGATGGCTGATAGTTCATATCAAGATTTTAATGCTATTCTAAAGAATATGGTCAGACTGCAGAATACATTCAATGGGGGACCAAATTTACTCTATTTTCATTAAAGAAATGCGTTGTTTTTTGTTTTTACATTCAATTCCCCTACCTTAGTGCCCGGTTTGACACCACGTGATCTACCACAACGTACATATCGCCTCTAGCCGCCGAAGCTTTAGCGAAGGCGGCCCCGCTTCGCAAATTACGACGATTATCTCCATTACAACCCGTTAAGGGTTGCCACATTCCATATAAGTATTCCGCGTCATCCCATTGGGCCTATTATCATAAATTCCTTTCCTTATGCAGGTTTTAAAATTCGGCGGCTCTTCCGTAGCCAATGCAGACAATATCTCGAAAGTCATCCACCTCGTTCGCCACGCCCTCACAAAAGACAGAACCATCCTCGTCGTCTCCGCGCTCGGCGGTATTACCGATATGCTGATCCAGGCCGCCTCGGCCGCGGCCGCCGGTGATGAATCCTACAAAGAAAAGCTACAGGAGATCGAGCACCGGCATCTGGAAACCGTCCGCACGCTGCTCCCCATTACGCGCCAATCCGCCGTCCTCAGCGCCGTAAAGACCCGCTGCAACGAGATCGAAGACATTTGTAGCGGCGTCTTCCTGCTGAGCGAGCTTTCCCCCCGCACCCAGGACAAGATCGTCAGCTACGGCGAGTTGCTTTCTTCCTATATCATTGCCGCCCGGTTCGGTTCGCTCGACCTCGACCATGCGTGGAAGGATTCGCGTGAACTGATCGTCACCGACTCCCGTTTTGGTCACGCCGCCGTCGACTTTGCCCGGACGAACCGGAATATCCGCGAATATATCGACAGTGCCACCGCTCCCCTCATTGTTTTACCCGGTTTTATTGCCGCGGATGATAAAGGAATTACCACTACACTTGGTCGCGGTGGGTCCGATTATACCGCCGCGATCCTGGCCGCCGCGGTCGACGCCCGCGTTCTCGAGATCTGGACAGATGTTTCCGGCATGATGACGGCCGATCCCCGTCTCGTATCCAATGTCAGGCTGATACCCCGCATCTCCTATCAGGAGGCGATGGAACTTTCCCATTTCGGCGCCAAAGTGATCTATCCACCCACAATCCAGCCCGTCATGCGAAAAAACATTCCCGTTCGGATCAAGAATACCTTCGCGCCGGAAGACCCCGGCACCGTCATCGAACTGGACACTTTTCACAACGGTGACAGCATTTGCGGCATTTCCAGCATCCCACGGATCGCCCTCATCAGCCTGGAAGGCAGCGGCATGGTTGGCATCCCGGGGTTCTCCAAACGTCTTTTTGAGGCCCTTTCGAGTCATCAGATCAACGTCATCCTGATCACGCAGGGATCGTCAGAACACTCCATTTGCGTCGGCATCGACGAGTCCAGTGTCGCTAGCGCCAGGAATGCCATCGACCATTCATTTCAACCCGAGATTGCCGCCGGTACGGTCGACCCCCTGAACGTCGAAACAGGTCTGTCCGTAATCGCGCTGGTTGGCGATCACATGAAGAGCCACCCCGGCATCAGCGGAAAGATGTTCGGAGCGCTCGGCCGCAACGGCGTCAACGTCCGGGCCATTGCACAAGGCTCATCCGAGCGAAACATCTCGGCGGTGATCGCCGCCGGCGATGTCAGGAAAGCCATCAATGTCCTGCACGAAGAATTTTTTGAGACGTCCTACCGCCAGCTCAACCTGTTCATCACCGGCACCGGAAATGTGGGCCGCCGCCTTATCGAGCAACTCCGGCAGCAACAGGGCTGGCTCCTGCAACAGTTGCGCATCCAGCTCCGGGTGGTCGGGCTGGCCAATAGCCGTAAAATGATCTTCGACAATGAAGGTATCGATCTGGATACCTGGCGTGAGCGGCTCGAAGAAGGAGAGCCGATGGCCCTTGACAAATGGATAACAGGCATCACGTCCCGTAACCTCCGGAACTCCGTGTTCGCCGATGTTACTGCCAACGGAGAAGTGGCCTCCTCCTATGCCGCTCTTTTGCAAAAAAGCATCTCGGTGGTCGCCTGCAACAAGATTGCCTGTTCTTCGCCGTATAAGAATTACCGCCACCTGAAAGACCTTGCCCGCGAATACAACGCCCGCTTTCTTTTCGAGACCAATGTCGGCGCCGGTCTCCCGGTGATCGGAACGTTAAACGACCTGTTGCGCAGCGGCGATACCATCCGACGCATCGAGGCCGTACTAAGCGGGACCCTCAACTTCGTATTCAATCATTATGACGGTAAGCGGCCTTTTGCGGAGGTCGTCCGTCAGGCCCAGGACGAAGGTTACACCGAGCCCGACCCCCGTCTCGACCTCAGTGGTACCGACGTCATGCGAAAGATCATGATCCTCACCCGCGAAACGGGGGAGCGCACCGAAATGGACGATATCGAAAACCATTCGTTCCTCCCGTCCTCGTGCATGCGGGGAAGCGTGGAGGACTTTTATGGCGAAATGAGAAAGGAAGAGGAACACTTTCGTCAACTCTACGAGGCCGCCGCCGGTAAGGGAAAAAAACTGAAATTCGTTGCCCGGTACGATAATGGCAAGGCCAGCGTCGGCCTGCAGCATATCGGGGCGGAACAAGACCTGTATCACCTGTATGGAAAAGACAATGTCGTCTTGTTCTATACCGACCGCTATAGCGAACAACCGCTGGTAGTCAAGGGCGCGGGTGCGGGCGCCGAAGTTACCGCCTCCGGCGTTTTCGCGGATATTTTGCGTATCATCAATTCGTAACAATGAGCCATGTCACCGTCCACTGCCCCGGCACTGTCGCCAACCTCGTTTGCGGATTCGATATCCTCGGCATGGCCTTGCAGGAGCCTTTTGACATCATGCAGGTTGGTCTCCGCGATGAACCGGGGGTAATCGTAACCAGCCGCGACGGTTTCCCCCTTCCCACGGACCCCGCACAGAACACCGCCGGCGCTCCGCTCATCGAAATGTTGGCGGAGTGGCCCCAACCGGTCGGATTTGAAGTAATTGTCGACAAAAAGATAAAACCCGGCAGCGGTATCGGTTCCAGCGCGGCCAGCGCAGCAGGCGCCGTAATTGCCGCCAACCACCTGCTTGGCAATCCCTTCTCAAAGGAGGATCTCGTCCGCTTCGCCCTGTTCGGCGAAAAGGTGGCATCCGGCGTCAAACATGCCGACAACATCGCTCCGGGAATCTATGGAGGGATCACGCTCATCCGCTCCATATTTCCATTGGATATCGTGTCTATCCCGGCGCCGCACTTGCATGTAACGGTCGTTCACCCGCAGATCGAGGTCCGAACCTCGGATGCGCGCCAGATCCTTCGCAAACAGGTGCTGCTGAAAGATGCGATTCGCCAGTGGGGCAATATTGCCGGGCTCGTCGCCGGGTTTATAAAAAGCGACTACGACCTGATCGGGCGGTCGCTCGAAGATGTGATCATCGAGCCCGTTCGAAGTATGCTCATCCCGGGGTTTGATGACATCAAGCGCACCTGTAAGGCGGCCGGCGCCCTCGGCGGCGGCATCTCCGGCTCGGGTCCCTCCATTTTTATGCTTAGCAGGGATGCATCCACCGCCCGCGGTCTCGAGACGATCATGCACGAGATTTATGAACGCATCGGGCTTGACCACCACACCTACGTCACGACCATCAATCAGCAAGGAGTAAGAATCGTATGAACTATTACAGTCTCAACAATCCAAAGGTCGTTGTCGACTTCCGGGAAGCCACTATCCGCGGTCAGGCCCCGGACAAAGGCCTTTATTTTCCCGAACATATCCCTCGGATCCCAAATGATTGGCTTGTCAACCTGCGAAGCCTCTCCCGCGAGGAGATCGCTTTTCGGATCATACGGCCCTACGTCGGTAGCACCCTGCCCGAATCCGGGTTGTACCGCATTGTAACGGAAACGATAAATTTTGATTTCCCGCTCGTCCCGGTGGCACCCGACATCTGGTCACTCGAGCTTTTTCACGGCCCCACGCTTGCATTCAAAGACGTCGGCGCACGGTTCATGAGCCGCTGTCTGGGGTATTTCGTTCGCAATAACGATCGGGCCGTCACCGTACTTGTCGCGACCTCCGGTGATACCGGCGGCGCTGTCGCCAACGGCTTCTATGACGTACCCGGCATCCGCGTCGTCATCCTCTACCCCTCCGGCAAGGTCAGTACGGTTCAGGAACTCCAACTCACCACCCTCGGAAAGAATATCACCGCCCTCGAGGTCGACGGCAGTTTCGATGACTGTCAACGGATGGTAAAGGCAGCATTTGCCGACCCCACGCTACGAGAACGCCTTTTTCTCACTTCAGCCAACTCGATCAACGTTGCGCGATGGCTGCCCCAGCAGTTTTACTACTTTTTTGCCCTGCAACAATGGCCTGAAGACAGCCAACCGCCCGTGATCAGCGTCCCCAGCGGAAATTTCGGCAACATCTGCGCCGGGCTGCTGGCCTATCGATCCGGTCTTCCCGTCCGTCATTTCATCGCCGCCTGCAATGCAAACGACATTGTCCCGGCCTATTTGGAGACAGGCGAATACCGCCCCAAACCCGCGCTGGCGACGCTCTCCAATGCCATGGACGTCGGCGATCCCAGTAATTTCGTCCGGATACTCGAGCTCTTTCACCGGCAGCTCCCCAACCTGCGGCAAACGCTCTCCGCCGTCAGCATCTCCGATCAGGAAACGATCGATACGATCCGGGACGTTTATACTCATGACCACTATCTGCCCGATCCTCACGGCGCGGTGGGGTTCCTCGCGCTCCGGCGATACCTGGCCGACCACCCGGGTGAAAAAGGCTTTTTCCTCGAGACCGCCCATCCCGTAAAGTTCTATGATACCGTCGAGCCGATCATCGGCGGAAAGGTGCCGCTCCCGGCTTCCGTCGCCGCGCTGCTGGAAATAAAAAAACGGAGCCAAAAAATGGCCCCGCAATATGATGAATTGAAAGACTTTTTGTTAGCCTGATTTTTCCAGGCGGAAATCGGGTCGCTTCACCATGTCTTCTCGAGGTCAGGTTTTGAAAACAGATGCTCGCGGGGAACAAAATTGCTTGTCGCGGTTGGATCGAACCGGGTGAGCCTATCCTTTCCGGATAGCCGCCGAAAAAAAGCCACCGGCGTTACGATGATCAGGAACACCACCGACAGCAGCAGGCCGTTGGTAATCCGGCCCAGCACCCTGGACAGCGCCGTCCAGATCCGGGCAACAGATGCGCTCATGGAACGGGAAAAAATCCCGATCCCGCCGGCAATAAAACTCAGGTACAGCCCGGCTTTCCAATGGAAAAGAACGTTGGCGGCCAGAAAGGCCATCGCCAGCACCAACATGGTCTCTACTGGATTTTCTTTTTTATTCATATTAAAACAGAGTATATATGAAGGGGGCGAGCGCTGAACTTCCGCCCAGCACGACCAGCAGCGCGATCAGAACGATCACAATGACCAGCGGCACCAGCCACCATTTCTTTCTTTCCTTCAGGAACAACCAGAGGTCTTTTAAGAACTCCATATGATCATATTATTGCCGGATTTTTTCAATCCAGCGCCACCGCGCCCGTCGATTCCCAATTCACCGCTCCCGCCTGACCGGTTTTAAAAATAACGATATTCTCCAACACCAATACGTCCATTCCTGTACCCATAAAACAGGCAGCCGCCTCCTCCGGAGTGCAAACGATCGGTTCGCCGCGGACATTCATACTGGTATTGATCAGTATCCCGTCGCCGGTCAACGCCTCAAATGCGCGCAACAGGCCCCACAAGTTCGGATTGGATGTTTGCGACACCGTTTGCCAGCGGGCCGATCCGTCAACGTGGGTAATCGCCGGAAATCGGCTACGCATAACCGCCAGTTTCTCGGTAAGCCCCAGCTGCGCATAGCCGTCCGGCAATGGGCAATACCACTTATCCGCCAGCCTCGCGGTGATCAGCATATAAGGTGAAACCATGCCCCCCGCGATGTATTCGGCGGCCTTTTCCTCGCGGCATACCGGTGCGAATGGCCGGAAATCCTCGCGGAATTTGGTCGATAGGTTCAGTCGCCGCTGCATGCCCTCCTTACGGGGATCTGCCAGGATACTCCGGTTACCCAACGCCCTTGGCCCGAATTCCATGCGGCCGCGGAACCAGCCGACAATAAGGCCTTCCGCCAGCGAACCTGCCACCGTTTGCGCCAATTGCTCTTCCGAACTAAAACGAACCCCCGTCAGTCCCAGTTGGCTGCAGACCTTTTGTATCCGTTCTTCCGGGTAAGCCGGTCCCAGATATGCGTGCTCCATTCCCTGCCCCACCCGCTCCCTGCCAAAATAGATATGATAGGCCGCCATAGCGGCGCCCAGGGCGCCACCTGCATCCCCCGCCGCCGGCTGGATAAAGATATCCTTAAAAATTCCCGACTTTCCCAGTTTTCCATTGGCGACACAATTCAGCGCTACTCCGCCAGCCAGTACGATCCGCGGCGAGTCCGTAAGCGTCCGCGCGGTTGCCGCCAACCGAAGAACGATCTCCTCCGTAACCCGCTGGATGGCCAGGGCGAGGTCGCAATAGGATTGTCGTATTGCCGCTTCCGGGGCGCGCCGGGGAAGTCCAAAGAGTTGTTCCCATTTACGATCGCGGGTCATCCGTAATCCCGGCAGATAATCAAAGTACTCCTGGTGCAGAAAGAAGCTGCCGTCCGCATAGACGCGCACGAGTTTGTCCAGGATCTTGTCCCGGAAGGCACGAAATTGCGCGGACCCCTCATCCCCGTATGGCGCGAGACCCATCAGCTTGTATTCCCCGGAATTGACTTTAAAACCGCAGTAGTATGTAAAGGCTGAATACAGCAGGCCCAGCGAATGGGGATACCGGATCTCGCGAAGAAAGCGGATATCCTTGCCCTGGCCATACCCGATCGAGGTAGTCGCCCATTCCCCGACGCCGTCGATCGTCAGGATCGCCGCATCCGACCAGGGGGAAAGGTAAAAGGCGCTGGCAGCATGACTCAGGTGATGTTCGCTGAACAACAGTTTCAGTTTGTGCCTGTCGAATGGCCCGAAAACGCCAAGCGCATCGCGGATCTTTTTTTTCAGCATCATCTTTTCCTTCATCCAGCCCGGCATCCACCGGAGAAAAGACCCCCAGCCTCTCGGCGCCTTTGAATGGTAGGATTCGAGGATCCGCTCGAGCTTCAACATCGGTTTGTCATAGAAGACAATGGCATCCAGGTCGTCAATCGCGGCGCCCGCAGCCTCGAGGCAGTAGCCGATGGCCTGCACGGGGAATCCGGGATCGTGTCTAAGCCGGCTGAACCGTTCTTCCTGGGCAGCAGCCACCACCCTGCCGTCCAGGACGATGGCGGCGGCAGAGTCATGGAAGAAGGCCGATATGCCGAGGATTAACATACACTATGACTTAAAAAAGCCACCCCGGTTTCCCGAAGTGGCTTTGCGTATTTATTCATCAGTTAGCGGAGCCGAGTTTACACTAATCGAATTTCAGATCCAGTCCCAATCCCCTCAGCTCGTGCACCAGGACATTGAACGATTCCGGGATACCTGCTCTGGGGATATTGTCGCCCTTGACGATCGACTCGTAGGTCTTTGCCCGGCCGATGATATCATCCGACTTAAGCGTTAGCAGCTCTTGCAGGATATTCGACGCCCCATAGGCTTCAAGCGCCCAAACTTCCATTTCCCCGAACCGCTGGCCGCCGAACTGGGCCTTGCCTCCCAATGGTTGTTGCGTGATAAGACTGTACGGTCCGATGCTCCGGGCATGCATCTTATCATCAACCATATGATGCAATTTAATGATATAAATAATACCAACCGTTGCTTTCTGGTCAAAGCGCTCGCCGGTCTCCCCATCATACAGGTGGGTATGCCCAAAACTGGGCAATCCGGCCTTGCTGATATGATCGGCAATCTCTTCGACCGTAGCTCCGTCAAAGATGGGGGTGGCAAACTTCACGCCCAGTTTTTCCCCGGCCCAGCCCAGAACAGTCTCATAGATCTGGCCGAGGTTCATCCGCGAAGGCACACCCAACGGGTTAAGTACCACGTCGACAGGCGTACCGTCAGCCAGGAAGGGCATGTCTTCCGCCCGCACGATCTTTGCGACGATGCCTTTGTTGCCATGCCGGCCGGCCATCTTGTCGCCTACTTTCAGTTTCCGTTTTACAGCCAGATAAACCTTCGCCAGCTTTAGCACACCCGCGGGCAATTCATCCCCGATCGAGATATTGAATTTTTCCCGCTTGTAACGGCCAAGTTCCTCGTTGTACTTGATACTGTAGTTGTGCAGCAGTACATTGATCGAATCGTCGGTCTTTGCGTCACCGGTCCAGCCCAGCGGATTGACATTCAGGTAATCGATGCTCGCCAGGTTCTTGCCCGTGAACTTCGCACCCTTGCCGATCTGCACCTCACCGAAATTATTGTTGACCCCTGCGGATACATGATCCTTTAACAGGGTAGTCAATTTGCCCAAGAGCACATCCATGAGGTCGGACGTATTTTTCTCGTGTACCTTTTCTATCTTCTCGAGCGCCGCCTTTTCGCGAACCTTGGCATTCTTATCCTTTTTGGCGCGCTGGAACAGTTTCTTGGATATCACCACCCCTTCAGTACCGCTCGGCGCTTTCAGCGACGCGTCCTTGGCGTCTCCGGCCTTGTCGCCGAAAATGGCGCGCAACAGTTTCTCTTCCGGAGTAGGATCGCTCTCTCCTTTCGGCGTGATCTTGCCGATCAGGATGTCGCCTTCCTTTATCTGGGCGCCCACCCGGATGATCCCATTTTCGTCAAGGTCCTTGGTGGCCTCTTCGGATACGTTTGGAATATCGGGAGTCAGCTCTTCCTCGCCCAGTTTGGTATCGCGAACCTCCAGTTCATATTCGGAAATATGCACCGAGGTGAACAAATCCTCTTTTACCACCTTTTCGCTGATTACGATAGCATCCTCAAAGTTGTATCCTTTCCAGGGCATGAACGCCACCTTCAGGTTGCGTCCAAGCGCCAGTTCACCATCCTGCACGGCATATCCTTCCGTAAGGAAGTCTCCTTCCCTGACCTTTTGGCCTTTCTTTACGGCCGGTTTCAGGTTGATACAGGTCTCCTGGTTGGTCTTTATAAACTTGGTCAGCTTGTAGATCTTCAGATCGTCTTCAAATGAAACCAGTTTTTGCTGTTCGCTGCGGTCATACCGGACATGGATCTCGTTGGCGTCGACGAACTCGACCACGCCTTCTCCTTCGGAGTGGATCTGGATCCGCGCATCCCGGGCAGCCTTTGCTTCCAGTCCGGTACCGACGATCGGCATTTCCGGGCGGATCAGGGGAACCGCCTGACGCTGCATGTTCGATCCCATCAGCGCGCGGTTGGCGTCGTCATGTTCCAGGAAGGGGATCAGCGATGCGCTGAGACCCACGATCTGGTTGGGCGCGACGTCCATAAATTCCACCTCGCTCTTATCCAGGATCGGGAAGTCACCCGTTTGACGGGAAACGATCTTTTCTTCTACAAAGTTCCCCTTCTCATCCAGCGGAATATTCGCCTGGGCGATCTTGGCCACGTCTTCTTCTTCGGCGCTCAGGTAGGTCAGCTTTTTCAAATCGACCTTGCCTTCCTGCACCTTGCGATACGGCGTCTCGATAAAGCCCATCTCATTGATCTTTGCGTGCACGCACAGCGTCGAGATCAAACCGATATTGGGACCTTCCGGCGTCTCGATCGTACAGAGACGGCCATAGTGGGAATAGTGTACGTCACGAACTTCAAAACCGGCTCGCTCGCGGCTGAGACCGCCGGGTCCCAGGGCGGAGATCCTTCTTTTATGCGTGATTTCGCTGAGGGGGTTCGTCTGATCGAGGAACTGCGACAGCTGGGATGTTCCGAAAAAGCTGTTGATCACCGAGGAAAGCGTCCGGGCATTGATCAGGTCGACCGGTGTGAAGACTTCATTGTCCCGCACGTTCATCCGCTCGCGGATCGTACGGGCCATACGCGCGAGGCCAACGCCGAACTGCGCATACAATTGCTCGCCCACTGTCCGGACCCGGCGATTGCTCAGGTGATCGATATCGTCGATCTCCGCCTTGGCATTTGTCAGCCTGACGAGGTACTTGATGATCTCGATCATATCTTCCTTTGTCAGGGTCTTCTGGTCCAGCGGCTGGTTCAGGTTCAGTTTGCGGTTGATCTTGTAACGGCCGACTTCGCCGAGATCGTACCGCTTGTCGCTGAAGAACAGCTTATCGATGATGCCGCGCGCCGTTTCGTCATCCGGTGCGTCGGCGCCCCGCAGCTGCCGATAGATATGCTGAACAGCTTCCAGCTCCGAGTTGGAGGTATCTTTATTCAGGGTGTTATAAATAATGGCATAGTCGCCGCCGACATCTTCCTTCTGGATAAAAACGCTCTTCACATCCATCTCGACCACCATGTCGATGGCTTCTTCATCCAGGACGGTGTCCCGCTCCAGCACGACCTCGTTCCGCTCGATGCTCACGACCTCACCGGTATCCTCATCCACGAAATCTTCCACCCAGGTCCGAAGGACGCGGGCAGCGAGCTTCTTGCCGAGATATTTCTGTAATGTTTTCTTGTCGGCTTTTACTTCATCCGCCATGCCGAACAGTTCGAGGATGTCCTTGTCTGTCTCATAGCCGATGGAGCGCAGCAGCGTAGTCACCGGAAATTTCTTCTTCCGATCGATATACGCATACATGACATTGTTGATATCGGTCGCGAATTCCATCCACGCACCCTTGAAAGGAATGACACGCGCGGAATAGATCTTTGTTCCGTTTGGATGGATCGACTGCCCGAAGAATACGCCGGGCGAACGGTGAAGCTGGGATACGACGACCCGCTCCGCCCCGTTGATCACGAATGTCCCGCGGGGTGTCATATAGGGGATATTGCCGAGGAAGACATCCTGAACGATCGTCTGAAAGTCCACGTGTTCTTCATCGTTACAACTCAACCGTAATTTAGCTTTCAGGGGAACGGCATAGGTCAGCCCGCGCTCCATACATTCTTCGATGGTATAGCGGGGCGGATCGATAAAATAATCCAGAAATTCCAGCATGAAGATGTTCCGCGTATCCGTGATCGGGAAATTCTCCTTGAACACTTTGAACAAACCTTCGATGTTGCGTTTGTCCGGCGTAGTCTCTAGCTGAAAAAATTCTTTAAAAGATTGGATTTGCACTTCCAGAAGATCAGGAGTTTCGGCTAGATGCTTGATTTTACCGAAGTTGATCCTGTTTTGCAATTTTGTTGAAGACATATTGTTTAAAACCGGTTTTTTAAAGTCTAATCGTCTATTGATAATCAACCACTTACAAACAGGGGCAGGCGTCAACAACCCCACCGAAATAGGGAAACGGACCGCAAATGTAGGACTTATTTGCGAACCAAACAAAAAAAGGACCCCGGCGCCTGCCGGGGTCAACAATGTCTAAAAAGACCGCAAATTACTGAATTTCAACTTCAGCGCCGGCTTCCTTCAGCTTGGCAACAAGGGTGTCGGCGTCAGCCTTGCTTACGCCTTCCTTGACCGGCTTGGGAGCGCCGTCAACCAGGTCCTTGGCTTCCTTCAGACCGAGACCGGTCAGGTCCTTCACGATCTTCACCACATTCAGCTTGTTAGCGCCTGCGGCTTTCAGGATCACATTGAAAGAAGTCTTCTCCTCGGCGGCAGCAGCGGCGCCACCACCAGCGGCCGGACCGGCGGCAACAGCTACCGCAGCAGCTGCAGGCTCGATACCATACTCTTCTTTCAGGATCTTTGCTAGTTCGTTTACTTCTTTTACAGTCAGTCCTACCAACTGTTCAGCAATTACTTTTACGTCTGCCATGTTTGTAAATTTTTCCCGCCTTCACAGCTTTTATTTGCTCCGGCGGAGGTTTAAAAAAATTGATCGGATCATCGCCCCCGATCCTGGGCTAAAGAGGGCGGAGCCCTCTTCAAATCATATCCGTCACCGGAGGGCATAACCCTCCGTGATGTATTTAGTTCTGGCTCGCCGCAGCAGCCCTGTCCTCCAGTGCCTTGACCAGGCCCGCCAGCTTGCCGCCGGCATTCAGGCCGCCCATAACGTTCTTTATCGGCGACTGCAACAGGCCAATGACCTCGCCGATCAGGTCGTGCTTGCTCTTCAGGGTAGTAAGGGTTTTCAGCTGCTTGTCCCCTTCAAAAACATCGCCGTCAATAAAGGCGGCCTTCAGCACAGGTTTCTCTCCATTCGTATCCTTACGGAATGAGCTGATGATCAGCGCCGGCTCCTTGGGGTTTTCAGAGAAAAGAAGTGCCGTAACGCCGTTCAGCGACTGGTACACCCCGGTGTAACGGGTGGCATCCAAACCCTCCAACGCCTTCCTGATCAGCGTGTTTTTCGCCACCTTCATCTCGACTTTCTTGGAAAAGCAGATCCGGCGGAGTTTGCCTACCTGCTCGACCGTCAGCGACTCGGTGTTGGTGACGTAGAAGTTGTTATATTCCTTGAACTTGTCTTTCAACAGCTCAATGACTTCGTTTTTTTGCTCTTTGTTCATAACATTTACTTTGGTGGCCCGGGCGCCCCGCCCGATAGCCGATGAATCATTGTTTTACTGCACGAAGGCTTTAGCGTCCAATTCGATTCCGGGGCTCATCGAGCTTGCCATGAACACGCTTTTAACATATGTGCCCTTGGCCGTTGCCGGCTTCGCTCTAATGATCGCGTGGATCAATTCCTGGCTGTTTTCCGCCAGTTTTTCCGGCGTAAAGCTGACCCGGCCGATCGAGGCGTGGATGATCCCTGCCTTATCGACCTTGAATGCGATCTTACCGCCTTTTACTTCGTTGACGGCAGCGGCTACGTCGTTGGTCACCGTGCCTGTTTTTGGATTCGGCATCAGGTTACGCGGACCGAGCACCTTACCCAGCTTGCCGATCTTCGGCATTACGGAGGGAGTAGCAACGATAACGTCGACGTCAACCCATCCGCCTTCGATCTTTTGAATGTATTCATCAAGGCCTACATAGTCAGCCCCGGCCGCCCTGGCATCAGCTTCCTTGTCGGGAGTGCACAATACCAATACCCGCTTGGTCTTGCCCGTACCGTGGGGAAGATTCACCGTCCCCCGGATCGATTGATCGGCCTTTTTAGGGTCAACGCCCAGCCGGACGTGCAGGTCGACAGACGCGTCGAATTTCGTTAAATTGACCTCCTTTACCAGCGCGGAGGCCTCCTTCAGCGTGTAGAGCTTATTTTTGTCCACCTTTGCGATGGCAGCTTTTCTTTTTTTCGTGATAGCCATTTCGTAATGTTTTTGAGGTTAATTCACCGAATTAATTGGCCCAGGGAGCTTTTCCCTCTACCGTAATACCCATACTGCGGGCAGTACCGGCCACCATCCGCATTGCGCTCTCGACAGTAAAGCAATTCAGGTCAGGCATTTTATCCTTCGCGATTGCTTCTACCTGCGCCCAGGTGACTTTACCGACTTTGGTACGATTTGGCTCTTTGGATCCGCTCTGCAGTTTGCTCGCTTCCAGCAGCTGAACGGCGGCGGGGGGAGTTTTGATGATGAACTCGAACGATTTGTCTGTATAGACAGTGAGGACAACGGGCAGGGTCTTACCCATCTTATCCTGGGTCCGCGCATTGAATTGCTTGCAGAACTCCATGATATTCACACCCTTAGAACCTAACGCCGGTCCGATAGGCGGTGCAGGATTGGCTTGACCGCCTTTGACCTGCAACTTGACATAACCGGAAATCTCTTTTGCCATGTTACTTTTTTTTGGTGTTAACGTCCCCGTACAGCATCCGTCGAATCGATGAGCGCCGGACAGGAACTCCCAAACCATCCATGTTATAAGAACTATCTATTTGGGGACGCAAAGTTAGGAAAAAAAGGATGACATCACCTAGTTTTCCGGCAACTTTTTATCGGCCGGGCCGTGACCGGGCCCGGATATCCCGATTCTAAATATGGCGAATTCGCCACAATTAACTTTACACCGGCATCCGCCCGACCGTCTCCTGCCCGTTCCGGTCTTCGCCGGATCAGCGTCCGATTACCGCCGGGTGAGCATCCGATCTTCGCCGGATCAGCGTCCGATTACCGCCGGATCAGTATCCCCGGTCATGCGCCAAACTCTGTCATTCCCGACTTCCTAAACCTAACACGCACCCCCACCCTCATTCCAAACCAATCTTTTGTGAAGAAATTTTCCGGGCTTTTTTTTGTATTTGGATTTTTCTGACTAACTTTTCCTTTAATAACCTATTATAATTCTTACTAACAACTTAAAACGCTCAACAAACTATGTCAAAGTCTAAGAAAAAGTCGGCCAAAAAAGCTGCGCCTAAAAAAGCGGCAAAGAAAGCTGCCAAGAAAAAAGCGGCTCCGAAAAAGGCTGCTAAAAAGAAAGCTGCTAAGAAAGCCGCCAAGAAAAAGGCCGCTCCTAAAAAGAAGGCTGCCCCCAAGAAGAAAGCCGCTAAAAAGGCGCCGGCAAAGAAGGCTGCTCCCAAGAAAAAAGCTGCAAAGAAGAAGGCTGCTCCAAAGAAGGCTGCTCCCAAGCCAAAGCCTGCTGCCGCAGCTCCCGCCCCTTCCATGCCGGCCCCCATGTCGTCTCCCTCCTCTTTCGGCGACCCGACCCCCCATTTCGATCATGACAATGACAATGGCAATTAATTAACAATAGGCGCAACGCTAAAAAACCTTCCGGCCGGAAGGTTTTTTTTATCGCTGCAATTCGGTGCAACCCGCATCCACGCGGCATCCTGAGGCTGACGATATCTTATGCGATCTTCTCCACCTGCATGTAGTTGAGCTCTACCGGTGTCGAGCGACCGAATATTTTCACGGTCACCTTTAACTTCTTCTTTTCGTCATTGACCTCTTCGATGATCCCGTTAAAATCGTTGAAGGGGCCTTCGATGATCTTTATCGTTTCGCCGATAATGAACGGCTCGCTCATGCTCATGCTGCCTGACTCCGCCATTTCATCCATTTTGCCGAGCATCTTGTTGACCTCCGCCTTCCGGAGCGCGATCGGGTTTTCCTTCCCGAGGAAGTGAATGACGCTGTTTGTATTCTTGATCACCTCGCGCAGATCATCCCCCAGCTTTCCTTCCGTCACTTCGACCATTACATAGCCGGGATAATAATTGCGTTCCCGCATCACCTTCTTCCCGTTCTGCACTTTATATACTTTCTCCACCGGCAGAAATACCTGTTTGACGATCTCTCCCCATCCGCCACGGGAAATCTCCTTGTCCAGGTACTCCTTCACTTTGCGTTCCTTCCCGCTAACGACCCGAAGGACATACCACTTGGTTTCCGGCGCCGGTTTGGCTTCCGGCGGGGTCTTGGCTTCCTGTTGATTCACTGTCTCCGTCATAAAAGGATTTTTTATAACAATACACGCTCCCGGGGGCACGTCAGGCGCCCTACCCTATGAGCCGAAAAAGGAATAGATCACATGCATTAATGTACTGGCGATAACGTCCATTAGCCATACCAACAGCGTGATCACCAACGTCGCTACCAGTACGATCACGGTCGACTGCTGCAACTCGGTCCATGATGGCCAACTCACTTTTTCCAGCAACTCCCTGTACGACTCACGGAAATATGTCGTGATTTTGTTCATAATAATAAAAATAATCGCACGGGTACTAGGATTCGAACCCAGACTGAAGGTTTTGGAGACCTCTGTACTACCGTTATACTATACCCGTATGTTAAAGAAAGCTAAGAGCTATCCCGATCGATGCCGGAACAGCTCTTAGTATGACAAAGATATAAAAAAACGACTTACTTGACAATGTCCGTCACCTGGCCGGCGCCCACGGTACGACCACCCTCGCGGATGGCGAACTTGAGACCCTTTTCCATGGCGATAGGCTGGATCAGATGAACCGACAGCGAGGTATTGTCACCCGGCATAACCATCTCCGTTCCGGTTGGCAGGGTTACTTCACCCGTGACGTCCGTGGTGCGGAAATAGAATTGAGGACGGTATTTGTTAAAGAACGGCGTATGACGGCCACCCTCTTCCTTGCTCAACACGTACACTTCCCCCTTGAACTCGGTGTGCGGCGTGATCGAGCCCGGTTTGCAAAGCACCATTCCGCGGCGAACCTGGTTCTTTTCAATGCCGCGAAGCAGCAGACCGGCGTTGTCACCAGCTTCGCCCTGATCCAGCAACTTGCGGAACATTTCGACACCGGTAACCGTCGAAGCCAGCGGAGCATCTTGAAGACCAACGATCTCGATCGCTTCACCGACCTTGATCCGGCCACGCTCGATACGACCCGTTGCCACCGTACCGCGGCCCGTGATCGAGAAAACGTCTTCCACGGACATCAGGAACGGCTGATCCACCGGGCGGGGAGGCAGCGGGATATAGCTGTCCACCGCTGCCATCAGGTCGTCGATGGCCTTTACCCACTTGGCTTCGCCGGCCAGCGCGCCGGTAGCGGAACCCTGGATGATCGGGGTGTTGTCGCCGTCAAAACCATAGGAGGTCAGCAGTTCGCGGATCTCCATTTCGACCAGCTCCAGCAGCTCGGGGTCATCCACCAGATCTACCTTGTTCATAAACACTACGATACGGGGGACACCTACCTGGCGGGCCAGGAGGATGTGCTCCTTCGTTTGCGGCATCGGGCCATCCGTGGCCGCTACCACCAGGATCGCGCCATCCATCTGGGCGGCGCCGGTGATCATATTCTTGACATAGTCAGCGTGACCAGGGCAGTCCACGTGGGCATAGTGACGGTTTGCCGTCGCGTATTCAACGTGTGCTGTATTGATGGTAATACCCCTTTCCTTTTCTTCCGGAGCCGCATCGATCTCGTCGTATTTTTTTGCCTGCGCCAACCCTCTTGAAGACAAGATGGTAGTAATGGCAGCGGTTAAGGTGGTCTTACCATGGTCTACGTGACCAATAGTCCCAACATTAACGTGGGGTTTGTCCCTCTTAAAGGTCTCTTTTGACATTTTTATCTTTTTTAAATATTAACTACTGAGCCGTTGAAGAGAATTGAACTCTCGACCTCTTCCTTACCAAGGAAGTGCTCTACCCCTGAGCTACAACGGCTGGTCAAGTCCAGGGACTTACCGTACACTTCGCAGAGCGGAAGACGAGGTTCGAACCCGCGACCTACAGCTTGGAAGGCTGTCGCTCTACCAACTGAGCTACTTCCGCTTTTCAACCCGGCTTCGGCCCGCAGGCCAAAGCTTTCAAGAACTTACCCGGTCCCGGCTCAAACCGAAGGTCCGGGATTTAAAACTCGTGGGCAAGGATGGATTCGAACCACCGAACTCCGAAGAGGACAGATTTACAGTCTGTTGCCGTTGGCCACTTGGCTACTTGCCCATTTCCCGGAGGGGACCGAACCTCCCCCACAGAGCCAGAGAAGGGATTCGAACCCCCGACCAGCTGATTACAAATCAGCTGCTCTACCAACTGAGCTACTCTGGCTTTTGCGAACTTAGGCTCGCGCCACCGGCGCCACCCCCGTTCCTAACCTTCGCTCGGTTACCAAAACTCCCGACATAGCACACTGATCCACTGCTTTTTTTGGGAAGGCAAAGGTAGGTTAAAATGTTAAATTCAAAAATTTTAAACCCCAATATTTTCGCAGCCCCCTCTCCCGACCGGAATCGACCCGATCCATTGCTCGCAAAATGCGAATTTTTACTGCGTCCGCGTACTCGCCTGGCCGGCATAACCCGCACCCGACCTGCGCTATACAAATCAGGCGGTGCGGACCCATTGCACCGTGATCCCGCGGGGAAAACCCGCGCCGGCCCCGGGATAAGCTCCAATAAAAAAGGGGCGTCCCGTTTGTGCCGGAACACCCCTGATGAAATAAATTTTTTAAGCTACCTGCTTTTGTTTTTGTCTTTTTACCTGATTGACCAGCGACTCAAACGCGCTGTCAAAAGATTCTTCGAATGATTTGGAGGAACACTTTACGAAGAAATGATGTTTGGGGACATGAACTCTGATCTCCGCGATCTTGTCTTTAATGTTATGAACGACATTGTCCAGTTTGAGGAAAACATCTACTTTGATAATTCTGTCATGGAATGTGTTTAGTTTGCCCATTTTTTTGATTACGTAATTAACCAGTTTACCGTCTGCATCAAAGTGCACAGTTTGAATATTTACGTTCATAGTAATCCCATTTTTTTATCAGTGAACAATAAATGAAAGAGCTGTTGTCTACAAATAGTACGCGCGGATTTACCAGGACTAAGTAGGACAATGAAGTTAATCTTTAAGACGATTTTTTCCAAATAAAATTGCGTTAAATGCAGCTATACAAGACAAAATTTGTCTTGACCAATTTCAATCTGCGGGATGGGCCCTTGCTCATTCGGAGGATGGATTTGCCAACGTTTTATGATGCCCTTTCTATGCCTTTGGGTGCGCTTTTTTATAGATTTCCTTCAATTTTTCGATGCTGTTATGCGTATAAACCTGGGTAGCTGCCAGGCTGGCATGTCCCAGCAATTCTTTCACCGAATTAAGCTCGGCTCCCTCGTTCATCAAATGGGTGGCAAACGTGTGCCGCAGCACGTGCGGGCTTTTCTGATCGATCGTCGTGACCTGCGCTAAATATTTGTGTACGACCCGATGCACATATTTCGGATAGAGCCTTTTACCTTTCGGCGTCACGAGCAGCAATTCCTTATCCGGCCTCTCGAACTCGCTTCGCTTTTTCTCCCGGTATCGCGCGATCTCGTCGATCAATACCTTATTGATCGGAATAACCCGTTCCTTGTTGCCCTTACCGAGGACTTTGATGGCCTTATTGGCAGGGTCGACCTGCCCTTCCTTCAACCCGACCAATTCGGCGCGCCGGATGCCGGTGTAATACAGGATCATGAGCAATAACCGGTCGGTCCTTCCTTCCCAATTATCCGGAAACTCCACCTTATCGAACAGATCCGCCATATCCTTTTGCTCGACATAGACCGGCAGCCGCTTTCCGGCCTTTGGGGACAGGACCGCCGCCATCGGGCTTTGCGCCACCGCTTCCGAACGGATCAGGAATTTGAACCAGGATTTTAACGCCGAGATCTTCCGGTTGACCGACCTCGAGCTTAATCCGACATCTTTCAGGCTGGCCAGCCAACTGCGGACCATGGCCGGGGATATCTCCCTGACAGCCGTCCCGTCAAATTCCCGCCTGATAAAGGTGGAAAAACCCTCCAGATCGTCCGTATACGAACGGATCGTATGCGCCGAATAGCGCTTTTCAAACTTCAGATGGTCGATGAAGGCCTGAATCGGATCTTGCAAAAAAGATGGTTTTTCAGGCCCAATAATACAAAAAAGGCCGCCATTGGCGACCTTATACTCTAATTAATTATATTACAATAACTTATTGTTCGAATTTGCCGCTGGCGACCTGCTGCTTGTAGACAGCCTTTAACACCTCGCCCCTCCGCTTTACAGAAGGCTTGGTATAAGACTGACGCTCCCGTAACTGTACCAGCACCTTCGCTTTTTCGAATTTCTTCTTGTACTTCTTGAGCGCCTTGTCTATGTTCTCGCAATCTTTGGAATCGATGATCAGCATGTTTAAATAAATTTATCGGAAGGCAAAACTACGATATTTTTCTTTATTCGCATAAACTCTACGCCAATTTTTACGAATTTCGGCCTCATGTTCACCGGTATCATCGAAGCACTCGGCACGGTAAAATCCATGGAATCCAAAGGCTCCAACCGGATTTTCTGGGTCCAGTCCCCCCTCTCCGCCGGGTTGAAAATCGACCAGAGCATCTCCCATAACGGCGTCTGCCTGACGGTAGAGGAGGTCCGGGAGGATATGCACCGCGTAACCGCTGTTGAAGAAACGCTCGAAAAGACCAATCTCAACGCCTGGCGGCCGGGCGATCTTGTCAATATCGAACGGTGTATGCCGCTGAACGGACGACTGGACGGCCATATAGTCCAGGGGCATGTGGACGCCACCGCCATCTGTACCAAACGCCGCGAACTCGACGGCAGCTGGGAATATCGTTTCGAATTCCCGAAGAAATTCAGCCACCTGGTCATCGAGAAGGGCTCGATTTCCCTCAACGGAACCAGCTTAACGATCTTCAATGTAAAAAAGGACCATTTCGACGTGGCTATCATCCCATATACCTTCCGGCACACCAATATCCAATCCGTCGTACCCGGATCCACGGTTAACCTGGAATTCGATCTGATCGGAAAATATGTGTCCCGCCTCCTGTCCATCAAACATCCGTCCCCCTGACATGAATACCCCTTCCGTAGCACTGGTCATCCTAAACTGGAATACCTCTTTCTATCTCGAAAGATTTCTTCCCTACCTCCTTCAGACTACATATCCAAACAAAGAGATATACGTAATTGACAACAACTCCAGCGATGGTTCGCTGGAAATGCTGGGCGACCGTTTTCCGATGGTCCATGTGCTTCCCATGGCCGACAATAAAGGATTTGCCGGCGGCTACAATTTTGGGTTGAACCAGATCGAAGCCGACTACTACCTTATCGTCAACTCGGACATCGAGGTCACGCCCGGCTTTATCGAACCGCTTATCTCGCTGCTGGTCAACAACCCCGCGATCGGAATCTGCCAACCCAAACTGCTTGCCCTCGACCGCCGCGACCACTTCGAATACGCCGGCGCGGCCGGCGGCTGGATCGACCGCTTATGCCTGCCCTTCACCCGGGGCCGCGTACTCACCACCATTGAAAAGGATTCCGGCCAGTACGACACAACCGAAGAGATCTTCTGGGCTACCGGCGCATGTATGTGCTTTTCCTCAAAACTTTTCCGCCAAACCGGCGGCTTTTACGAGTATTACTACATGCACCAGGAGGATATCGACCTTTGCTGGCGCGTCCGCAACATGGGTTACACCATTTATGCCTGCCCCGCTTCCGTCGTCTACCACAAAGGCGGTGGCACGCTTTCCTGGGAGAACTACCTGAAGACCTTCCTGACCTTTCGCAATAACTACATCCTGATCTCCCGCAACCTTCCGTTTCTGCACGCCGCGGGGATTGTGAGCGTCCGGCTTGCCTCCGACTTCGCGGGCTGTTTCTACTTCCTCCTGCGGCGTGAGCCGGGTGTAAGCAAAGCGATGCTAAAAGCCGCCCTGGCCTATCTCTGGTGGCTGATCGCCTGGCGCGACAAACACAACCCCCACCCCCAGCCCAAAGGCTGGAAAAAGAACACCTGCATCTACCCCGGTACGATCCTTATCCCTTATTTTCTAAGAAAGAAAAGAAAATTTGCAGAACTTGTCTCTGTAAAACACCCCATTCATGCTGGACGCGCTCTTGAAAAAATATAATCGCCGCAGAAAACAACAATACTTTCAGTCCCCTCTTTTTCATGCCCGGAAATCCTATGCGTTTGTGGGTGTCGGCATGCACAGCCTGAATAACTACTATCCCCTCCTTCGCTATTTTAATGTCCCGGTAAAATATATCTGTACCCGTCAGTCCGATTGGAGCAACCAACTTTCTCCGCTTTTTCCGGCGGCTGTATTCACGCATAATATTTCGCAGGTCATCAACGACCCGGCCGTAGCCGGCGTTTTCGTCTCCGCCGATCCCGATGAACATAACCGCCTCGCAACGGCGGTGCTCCAAAGCGGCAAGGCGCTCTTTATCGAAAAGCCCCCCTGCCGCCAATTAGACGAGCTCCGACAGCTCGCCGGCAGCCACCCGCAGGCCATCTGCAAAGTCGGCCTTCAGCGCCGTCACTGGCCGGCCAACCCGGGTATCAAAAAAAAATGCAGCCGCGCGCTTAGTTATATCTATCGCTTCCAAACCGGTTCCTACCCGCAAGGCGATCCGCTCACGGAACTTTTCATCCACCCGCTGGACTATTGTCACTATTTGTTTGGCGACAGCTTCCTCCAATCGCTGACCGTTCGCCGCGATAGCGCGGGGGTCACCGCTCAGCTTCACGTTGGCCACGCGAACGATCTTTCCGGTCTGATCGAACTGTCCACCCACTACACCTGGAACGACCCGGTCGAACAATTGTCCGTCAACACCGGTGCCGAAAGCCTCCTGATCGAATACCCCGGTTCGGTCCAGGGGAGCCCGAAACCCGCCCGGGTACTGCATCTGCCGACCGAACGGCTGTTCCGGCAGCCAAGGGTCACCCGACAATATTATAACGGCGGGCCGTCGCTTATCCCGGCCATGGAATACCAAACGCTCATCACCCAGGGATTCTATGGAGGGGTGGAATCGTTTGTCCGGCTCGTGGAAGGAGGCGACCACCGCGAATCCCGCAGCGACTTGCCTTCCCTTATCACAACCTATGAATTACTGGAAAAAATAAATAACGCCTAACCCTGCTTCATCACCTGCCGGTAGGTCAACCGGTCATCTTCATCCCATTTGTAGTATCCCATGAGCTTCGTCGTCGCCCACCGGCCGAAATAGCGTTCCATCGTCCGGTATAAAATAATATCGTATTTCCGGTGATAACTTACCCAGCATTGGTTACAGTGCTTCACATGATGTCGCTGAACCACCTGGCTCGCGGAAGAATTAAAGATCTCATCCAGTCCATGCTCATGCACATTCCCGAGCGCCGTGCTCAGGTGCTGGCAGATCGGCACCTTTCCGTCCGGCAATACGATCGCGCTGTCGAGTATGCTGTTACAGGATAAACGCAGCTTCCCCGTTCGCCATTTCTCATAGAGCCTGACATAATCATCGTTCTCTTCAAAGTCCTTCAATTCGTCCGGGATGTCCACCGGCTCGAGCCGGCTGGCGGCGGCAACCGGCCGTCCTTTCTCCTGCAACTCTTTCGCCTTCCGGTACGTCAGCACCTCTTCCTCTTTGTATTGTCCGAATTCCGACTCCTCCGCGTTATCGATGGTGTCAAAAAACGGAATGTTGTTGTATATGCCGACCCGCAGAAATACCCCATACTCCTTACAAACTGCCGACACATGCCGGAGATCGGAAAAGTCGTTGTATGGTGACAACGTGAACATTACGAAGATGGGTACCACTCCCCGCAGCTCCCTGATCACCCGGATGACCTGTTCATATCCGTCTTTCCCGCGCATGTGCAGATACGTCTGTTGATTTCCGTCGAGCGAAATATAGAGCCGGTGCGGTTTGTACCGCCTGACGGCGTCGATCAGCCGGTCCGGCTGCAGGCAATTCGAGAAAAGGTCGTAGTTGCGGTGATTCCGGGAAAACCAGTCCAGTATCCGGTCCGCCTCCGGATGCAGCAGGAACTCCCCGCCTTCCAGCCCAACCATCGTCGACGGATGAACGCAGTCGCTTTTCATGATCCGCACGATCGTTTCCGGCGAAAGCATCGTCACCGGCCGCTTGGCCCAGATCAGGCAATGCTTGCAGCCTGAGTCACACAGGTCGGTCGCATAGATCATCAACGACGATAGCCGCTTTCGCGCCGGCCGGGCCCGGTTGCGGATGAAGTTGAATCCCCGTAAAACATATTCCCGCCAGTCGAACATTCTACAAAGCTATTTTTTTCACCCGGGATTTGTCCCAATAATATATCCGTGTACCCACATAAGGCAATATCCGGCGCATGCCGGTACCCGCATTGTGCACTTCGATCACGTCACCCTTGCGCACGATCGTGGTTACCGGGCTTATAAAGGTGCTGTCACCCCGTTTCGAATCCTCAAAGAACCGCATCTTCAAATACTCCGGGCGCATCACTTTGTTGTTCACGACCACACCCGCGGTATCGATCCCATTGATCACCATCGACTGCTCGACATTATTCCGGAAGATATATGCGCCCTCCCATTCATCCGGCAGGTTGACCAGAACCACCGGGCCACCGCCGCGTGTCGAGTCGATGATCGCTGTCGCCGTCCCGGAAGCCGTCACCCAATGACTATTATTCGCCTCGATCAGCAGGACGCCTGCGATCCCGAAAAACCCGCTCACCGCCCACCATACCATCCGCCTCCGGGTAAGCTGAAGCAACGCGGCAGCACCCAATATGCAAAGGAATACCGAGGGGAAATACAGCAGCCGGTCGCCCTCGGATGTCCTCGTGCTAACCCCGATCAGCGCGGGCACCGCCAGCGCGGTCAAAAATGCGACTGCCAGTTTCCCGTAGGCGACGGCAAACGCCCGCGCCGGTTTCCGCAGCCATAAAACGATGTTCACCGCCAGTACCACCACGCCAACTCCCGCGAATGCTTTTGTCATCCAGTCCGGCCGGTCGAGCGGCGGCAAAAAGCACCGCCCCAGCACCTTTAGCGACTGTGTCCATAAACCCCCGCCATCCTGTTTTGCGAGGCTGTTCCGGCCATAGTCCGGCAGCATGGATCCCGCCAGCCCGTAGTGGATAAGCGCCCACACGACAGCTATACCAACCCAGACAGACGCCTCCCGCAAAAACCGTCGCCTGTCCGAATAGCGCAACACCAGGATGATCATCGGCAGACCGATAATGGATTCGTAGGCGAACAAACCGGTAATCCACAACAACGCCGGTCCGATCCAGTAACGGGACCCCTTATGTGACAGCGACAAGTAAATCGCCCATAACCCTGCCACCGCGGCTAACGAGGACAGCCGGCCGGATAGCCAAACTACCGGTTCGTTATGAAACGGGTATATTGCAAACGCCAGGCCGGACAATACGGCAAAATATCGCTGACGACGGTCTTCAAAAAGGACAATCCGCGACGCTACCAGGTAGACGAGATAACAGTTCGCCGCATGGACGAGGAAATTGAAGATATAGTAACCGAGGGGGTGAAGCCCCGAGATCAGGTAGTTGAAATAAAAGGAAATGTCGATCATCGGGCGCAGCATATCGCGGTACAATATCCGCTTCTCCACCAGGATGCGGTACAACGCCGCATAGTCATCCGTCAGGAACCCGTTCCCCAACACCGGCAGATACAGCAGAAAGACCAGCGCCAATGCGATCAATATGACAACGCGTTTATTCACGATACCGGGTCTTAAAAAAACTATCTATTGCCGGCGCCAGCAACCCGGCTACCACTTCCGCCCCCTGATTGGTGAAATGCGACATGTCGTAATAGTACAAGCTGTTCCTGGGCATCCGCCGCGCCAGATCGATGATCGGCAAATGCCGTTCCGCGCACATCGATCGCACCACATCGTTATATCGTTCGAGCATTGCCCACAACAACCGGCCATTGACGCCACGTTCCACCGGGAATGCCGCCAGATCGGCTCCCGTCACCGAATCCCGGCCGAAGCCGAACAGATCCGGTTGCGTGACAAAGACCGGTATGATATCCCAGGCCAGGCAGGTATCCGCCAGGTCGGAAAGTCGTTTGCGATAACCTTCCAGGTAGGGATTCTGTGCTTCCAGGCGCACCCGCATCACCGAATCCGGTAAAACCAGGCGTTGTGTCGAATCCAGCGCCATCATCCCGTTTGTCGTATTGTTGAACCGGCGGGCCTGCATCGACCGCCAGCAATTTAACCCCAGGTTCAACACCTCGCTGTTGTTAAAAAGCCAGTGTGAAAAGTCAGGATACGCTCCCCGTTCATATAGTTTGTCATGAAAGGATGGGCCGTCCGTTTCCATATCGTTGACACCGGTCAGGAATATGACCATCGAAGGCCGAAGTTGCTTGACATGATCGTTCAACATCACGGAGTGCCCGAATGTCGACTGGCCATCCAGGCCTGCGTTGTTGAGCCAGCATGCCGGACACGAATCTGTCAGCCTTCGGCCCAACAAATACGGCCAGGTCAGGGAATCGCTCAGGAAATGGCACTCGGTCGTGCTCCCCCCGATCGTGATGACGGTTAGCGCCCGCTTCCAGTCCTTTGGCGGTTCGGGTCCGCGGAAACCCAGGCTGTTTCGCGTGTTGATGATAACCGGGTCGAGTTTTGGATTGATGCGGTTGATGATGGTTTCGCGCTGGTTGACTGGCAGCAGGATCTTGTCTCCCTTCAACCGGAAATGAAACGGATTGTAAATGCGAAGAGCAACTTCCAGCAGCAACAGCGTCGCGAACAGCAAATAGACCCCATAGATGACGCGCCGCCGCCAGCGGCCACGCTTCCGTCCGGTATTCGTCTTATTGTCGCCTGGCGTCATCGCATGAGGTACATCTTGCCGTATCCGTTGTTGAAGAACCTGTCCGTATTTGTCCCCTGGGCATTGTACTTGCTCAGCGACTGGCCGTTCAGATTCGTGACCACATGATACAAATATACGCCATTTGCCAGCCGGTTACCGTACATATCGGTCCCGTTCCATTTGTATTCGGTGATATTGGTACCCACATGCAGGGAGCCGAGTTCTTCCTTTGTGATCTCCCGCACTACCTTCCCGGTGATGGTCAGGATCTGGATCTTGATATTCTGCGGCACCTGGCTGCCCGTGATCGTAAAGACAAACGCAGTGGAGGTGCTGAACGGGTTCGGATAGTTGAACACATTCGAGATCATCGGCTTATTGATGACCGTGAATCCGACGCGGTAAGGTCCTGTGCCGGCCTGTGTGCCCAGTTCATCTTTCCCGGTGACGATCAGTTGATAGACGTCGCCCTGCGGACTTATCTGTGTCGGGAAGGCAGGAGTGAAATCAACGGTGGCCACATTGTTATTCGAACTCGTCGCGGGCGTAAATCGTAGCGTATCGGTATTGAAATAGAACGGATGGAGCGTACCGTTCGGATACATGACCTGCACCGTGATCAGCGAGGTGTCCTTCAACAGGAGATAGGGCGACTGGCTTTGCAGCTTAACCGTAATGTGTGGTTTTGCGGAAACGATATCGTTATTCAAAATATGCACGTTGTCGAAGGTCACGTCCAATATCGGCGCCCGGCTGTCCCCCTTTACAAAGACCGATTTATACAGGAAGTTGTTGAACAGGTATTGCTCCGGCTGCACGTTGGGATTGAAGTCGACGTAGATCGTATTGGCGCCCGGATAAAGAGACGAGGAGAATGTATAGTCAAGGATAAGCGTATCGCCGCTGACGATCGGCCGCTTCTTCGGCAATGGGATCGTATGCGTCACGTTGTGCGCATCCAGGATATACATCTTTAACGTCATGCTGTCAAAGGCATACGGGCTGACATTCTTGAACGCGACCTCGAATTCAACCGGCTGTCCCAGGACCACCGTGTCCGGCACCTTTAGCAGGATATTCGGCGCCAGCGCCCCTTCCGGTACAGGGGTATAGTTTAATCGCCAGTAATCCAATTGATAGGGCAGCGCATTGACGCTGTCCATCGTCGCCAGCCGTAATTGTACGTTGGGATATTGTTTGGCATTGATCGCCGAAATATCGAAATCCTGCACCGTGCGTGGCAGGCGGTACAGGGTGGTTGAATTCCCTAGCGTATCCACGCCGACCACCTGGACCCCGACCGTATCCGTCACCGGGCTGCTCAGGTCATGGCCGCGCCAGTGCAGCATACCCCATTTTGCGGCCGGGCCAAAAATGGGTGAGAGAATATTACCGCTATAAAACGTATTATAGAAGTAGATATACTGCGTGATCTGATCGAATATCCCGTTCGACAGTTTGGCTACCGGGGTGAAGGTGTTGTCGTTCTTCTTAAAGACAAAGAACCAGTCCCGCGGAAAATTCAGGGAGTCGATCGATGAAAATCCGGCGTTTTTCAGCCGGTTGTAAATCGATTGCCCCGCTCCGTAGATGGATTCATCCGAATGCCAGGTGGCCGCATAGGAATTCTGCCCCGAGCTGTCGCAGTCAAAGCTTCGGACCACTACAAAATACCCGTTCGGTATGCTGTCCATAAAGCTTTTTGCCAGATTGCGGCTCGCAGGGGTCATATAGGAAAACTCAAAATCCCATGCGTTGTATGGCGCACAGTTTGCCGATCCGCTCCCATACCGGTAAAGATTGTTACCGCTCCCGTCCACGTTCAGCCAGGCCGCCAGTGTTACGGGGTTGAAGACATTGAACATAAAGGAATGGCCAACGCACGCACTCTGGATAAAGTTGTTCCCGTCCACACCTACTTCAAAATCTTCCGAGAAGGAGTAGTAGGGATACATTGCGTTGGTCACATAAAAGCTATGTTGCGCCGCGCCAAATTGCCATTGCCTGTTCGTTGCCATCACGATGCTGTCCCCGGTGGAGTTCAGATGCTGGAAATAATGCGACTGATTCATCCCTACCGTACTGTGCGCCGGGTCGATATAGATAAATGAGGCGTTCGCCCAGGCGGCCGACTGGCCCTGCGCCGGCGTCGAAGCCACCCGCCAGTAGTATACCACGCTGTCGAGGTAGCTGACCCCGGGATCGAATTCCAGTTCTCCTCCGACAGATGTCAGCGTTTTTGTGACGAGCAGCGGCGAATTGAAATTCTGGGTCGTATCCATTTGCATCGTATACTGAGCGCTTGGGATCAGCGGGTTATTGGTCGATGCCACCAGTTTTGAGGTCGGGGTATTGATAATGGCATAGTTGTACGGGTAGACCGGTGTCGCGCCATTTTGATAGACATATGCCTCCACGGTAACCGTATTGTTGGAATAGGTGACTTCCGGGATCAGGTTGCCCGGATCGATGGTCACCGTGATCTTGTTGTCGCCGATGTCGCGGGTCGGCACGATCGGAACCTGCAACTGGATGGAATCCGCATAGCGGATACCGCGGATCTTCTTGTTGAATACGGTTGCCGTCGTTCCGTTCGGATAGGTGCGCTGGACCAGTACACCGACCGAATCCGGGATGGCGCGGCCCAGGTTATAGAATTTCGCGTTGACCGTAAAGAACGTATTGCTGGTCGAAATAAAGCTCGGATTGACCGATACCGTTGACGATTCGACATCATAGTCCGTCGGCATCTGATTAAGCCTGAGCGCCGGATCGCCGTTCATGCAGAACTGCTCCACGTGCTGCCGCGCAAAATAGTCGCCGGGTGCGGCATTCAGCAGATAGGCCAGCCCATCGTTTTCCAATATCCCAATCGTCTTGCCGTAGTCGGGGCCATCCATTAGATTGTACACCCCCGTAAGATAGATATTCACGTAGTTGACGATCTGAAAGCTCGATGCAGCAATAAATATGCTCGAGCCCCGCTCGTTGGCCAATTCATAGGTCTCCGACAAGGTCATGCTGTTACCCGATGGCCGCAGGGGATCGTAAATGAAGTAATCGCCCGCATCGCAACCATTGACCAGGAAGATCGGGTATTTGCCGGCGTTATTGTAATCGTTCGGTTTGTCGAGGCCGTAGTCCAGCACCGTGTTGGACGAGTGGCCGAAATAATTCAGCAGACTGAAGCCGGTGGAAAACAGGCCGGCGATGAGACTGGGCGGCACCGTGGTCCCGGTGGTGGCGTTCCCGTCACAAAAAAGACTCACGCTCGCCCCGCAAAGTGTATCGGTGATCAGCTGCTGATAGGCGACCATGTAGTTACAAAGGATCGTCCCGAGGTATGGTTCACTGACACCGGTAAGCTGTACGACATTTTTCATCCACAGCCGGCCCTGGATATTATTCGCCGCGGTCGCCTGCGTCGATTCGTATTCTTTTACCTTCGTCAGATAGGTCTCCACCTCGGTTCCGGTGCATACCGACAGCCGGCCGATCGGCGTCAGGGGCAGGGTGCTGCCTCCGTTCGCTGCTGCCAGCATGTTGTCCGAGGCCGGATAACCCCATGTCGGTACCATATCCAGCGAGTTGACCAGCGGGTCGTGATATTGCTCGCTGTACAGGTTGAACTGGTCGTAGCTCATCGCATGTCCCATCAACAGGACATATTGGGGCTTGTTGGCCCACACGGTTCTGGCGTACCGAAGGAAGTTCTGGATCGACAGCGGATGGGTCTTGATGCCAAATGCAAACTGATCGATCAGATCGCTGATATCCACTGCCAGGGCGTTGAAGCTGCCGCCCGCCGCTGAACTTCGGTATGCCTTGTATTCCTGGACCGGGTTACCCGATGCGCCCGTATATAGCAGTGAATTGGCGATGATGATGTAGTTACCCTGGTTGGCGCCGACCGAGTAGTTGGTAAATGTCTTTGTCGTGAGCCCGGTAACGGTCTGGACCTGCGACGGGTCCTCATTAACCAGGACGAATTGCGTGGTGGCAGCTGAACCGCTGAGCACAAAGGACAACGAGTTGTCCGGATTCACCACCGCCGTATACCGCAAGCCATTTGTCATGTCGTATAACACCGGCGTGTATCCGCCGACAAGCGGAACATCCGTGATCTTTAGCAGGTATCCGGCCGCTTTGGCGGGAAGCTGAAAGGTGAAATTGGACTGGCCTCCGAAGTCATATGTCCGCGGATAGGTCAGCTCATAAAAGCTTGCTGCCATCCGGTCGGAGCCCACTCCGCTGTTATTCGAATAGGTGATCACCGCAGAATTCGGGCTCAAGAGATTTATCGGAACCGCCTCCGTAGATAACCAGTCGTTATAGCTGTTCATGACCGTATCCCCGACTGTCGTCCCGTTTACAGAGATCGATACCGTCCGGGTGTTGTCCGCATCCCCGACCATCCCGAACCGGATACTGGCATTTGGTCCGCCCGAATAAACATACAGGTTGGGCTTACTATCCTGGAACGGCGAACCCGGCGTGATATAGTTTGTGCTCCAGAACTCACCCATATCATAAGCCGATGAATACAGCGCCTCGCCGACGATCTGGGCATAACCGGGATTTATAACCGACCTGAAATAGCTGCCCGTCGTATACATAAAATAATTCTCCACCGGCAGAAGGGACCCGCCGGGGTTATTTGGCGCATTCAGATAATGAAATGTGCTGCCCGATCCATTTACGGTAAGAAAATAAACGGCGGTGTCCGTCTCCAGGCTGGTATGCTGGGTATGCTGATAAGCGGGATTCCGGTAAAGGCCGGCGTCCGGAACGCCGTCGTTCATCTGACCCCAAAATTCGATATAGTCGCTGCCGCCAAACGTTCCGCTTGGCACGGATGTATAAACAGGTACTTCTTTGCCGTTCCGGAACAGCTGGAAATTTTGCACGGGTACACTCCCCAATCCGGCGCCGGCGAGTACCGACTGAGGTATGCGGTAAACCCCGTTCGAGCCAACTTTGAATTTGTAGTATGTATTGCTGAAATTGATCCACTCGTTGTTGTACAACTGAGCGGATGCGCCCAGGCCAAACAGTAAGAAGACAATGGTAAAAAAGTTTTTCATACGCTGTTGTTTTATTCGGATCACCGCGCCGGCACCCCCTTCTTCTCCTTCTTCCTCAGGTCGACCCTCAATGAAAAAACATTTGTATATAAGGGATAGGACTGATTTGCCAAATTGGTGAATGCATAGTCGATCTGCACATCCCCGACCTTGAATCCGGCGCCGATGCCCGGTTGGTAGATCCATATCTTCCGCGAATTGGTTGTGTCGCGGTCATCCAGCACCCGCTGGAAATTGTCGATACCGGCCCGCACAAAAAAAACGTTCCGGAAGGATAGTTCAAGGCCCACCCGCGGATCGAGGCTGACCGGGTTGCTGCTTACCACGGTATTCCGCCGGCCGTCAAACGTCGCATCGATATCCGCCTCTACCATGAGGCTTAATTTTTTGTCAAAGGGTATACTGTACGAACCGCCGAATATCAGTTGCGGCGCCGTCAATTCGATCGACTTACCCGGGATCATATTCTCCGTTGCATAAAAAACCTCCTGCACCGCCTGATCGAGAGTAAACGACCAGGCATTGAAGGTCGTGGTGATATCCTTGCCAACGACGCCAACCTTCCATCGGTTGCCGATGACCTGAATCGCGGCATCAAAACCAAATCCCCATGAATGCGCGAAATCGCCCGCCTGCTGGTAGATGATCTTGGCGTTCCCGCCGAAATTCAACAGGTTCCCGTTATGTAGTTTGTTTTGTTGGGCCAGTGAAAGGATCAATGCATAGTCCGCAGAGGAGAAGGTAGTGATGTTAGAAAAATTCACCGATCCATCGGGCTGGACCAGGAATATGGTGTTGGGAATATCGTCAACGGCAAACCGCAGTAGGGTAATGCCCAGCGTCCGGTGATTGTCTTTGAGCGGCAACACCAGGTTTCCGAAATCGTACTTACCGACACCCGCAAAATATTCGGCATGCATCAGGCTGAGTTGCGGTAAATCGCGGACATTTGCCAATGCAGCCGGATTCCAGTAACCCGCCGTTCCGTCCGTGACAGATGCAACCTGGGCATTACCCATGGCCATCCCCCGCGCACCGGCGCCGATGTTTAGGAATTCATTCGAATACTGCGTGAATTGAGCAAAACCTGATAGCTGAAGTAAGCACCCGGCGACGATCATCAACAAGCATGTCTTACCCCGCATTCTTTTCAACATAAGCCAACGGTTATGGGTTTTTTGGCGGATATCCTGATATAACGGGCTTTTCATCAGATTATTGCGATCAAAAAACCCCTAATTTCCCGTGTAAATTCGGGCTTGTTTCCATAGCCCAAAATGCCCTAATTTGCGCCCAAAATCTACCCGTCGAACATGAAGCTGATCGAAGAATTAACCTGGCGCGGCATGATCCAGGATATCATGCCCGGAACGGAAGAACAACTGGCAAAGGAAATGACCGCCGGGTATATCGGGTTTGACCCCACCGCGGATAGCCTTCACATTGGCAGCCTAGTACCAATCCTCTTGCTGGTACATCTGCAAAGAGCTGGTCATAAACCATTTGCGCTTGTTGGCGGCGCCACCGGAATGGTCGGCGATCCCAGTGGGAAGAGCGAAGAGCGCAATCTGCTCAGCGAAGAAGTGCTTAACCATAATCTTGCGTGCGTAAAAAAACAACTCGAAAAATACCTCGATTTCAATCCGTCTCTTCCAAATTCCGCTGAGGTGGTTAACAACTACGACTGGTTCCGCGAGATGCGATTCCTTGATTTTATCCGTGACATCGGTAAACACATTACGGTAAATTATATGTCGGCCAAGGATAGCGTGAAGAAGCGATTGGAAGGAGAGAACGGGATGAGTTTTACTGAATTTACCTATCAACTCGTGCAGGGATACGATTTTTACTGGTTATATTCCAATAAAAACTGTAAGCTGCAAATGGGTGGAAGCGACCAGTGGGGCAATATCACCACCGGGACCGAGCTGATCCGCCGCAAGGCCGGCGGCGAGGCCTTTGCTTTCACTTGTCCTTTGCTGACAAAGGCCGATGGCGGCAAATTCGGAAAGACCGAAAAGGGCAATATCTGGCTCGATCCGGAGAAAACATCGCCGTATGACTTTTATCAGTTTTGGGTAAACGCTTCAGACGTCGACGCCTTGAAGTGGATAAAGGTCTTCACCTTCATACCCCCGGCGGAGATCGACGCGCTTATCTCCGAACATTTGTCGGACCCCAGCCGATATTTGTTGCAAAAGCGATTGGCGAAGGAAGCCACCGCCTTTGTTCACGGGCCGGAATCGCTCGACAAGATCCTGAATGCCTCGCGCGGATTCTATGGCGGAGATCCGCTCAACTATATCGAGGTCACGGAGCCCGCCGTGCTGGAAAACAGCGGCGTCCCGCTGACGGTTTCCGGGAGTGCGCTTCCGGTCGACGTCGTAACGTTTCTTCACGACAGCAGCAGTTTTTTTGCGAGTAAAGGGGAGGCACGCAAGATGATCATGCAAGGGGGGATCAATATCAATGAACAAAAGATCACCGATCCGAAAACGGTTATCGACTACTCTTACATTTTAAAGGACAGATATATCCTCGTGCGTAAGGGGAAGCAGTTTAACCTGGTTAAGATAAGGAAGGACTAACTCAGCAGTGCCGGGCTCTGCCGGTAAGTCTTTAGCACCAGTTCTCCAAACAACGTATTCGCCCACGCAAACCACTTGCGCGTATATTTCGATACGTCATCCTTGTGAAAAGATTCATGCATGAACCCCGTGCCGGCATGGCAATGCTGCAACTGTTTCAGGCAGGCCGCAATCTCCTGTGAATCGTGGCTTGTCAACGCCCGGACAATGATGCTGATCGGCCAGATCATGTCGAGCCCGGCATGCGGGCCGCCGATCCCTTCGCCGGCTTTACCGCGGAAAAAGAACGGATTCGTCTCGCTCCACAACATGCGCCGCGTATTCTGATACACGGCATATCCCCGTTTATCATTGTTCAATACCGACAGGTCGCCGGTGAAAAGCGCGGACTGCAGGTAGGGCAGCGCCAGCAGGCTTGGCACATTCGCATCATCCATCAGGGTATGGTTGCCGAATCCGTCTGTTTCGTATGCGAATACGTCGCCGAATACGGGGTGCGTGACGACGGCGTGGTCGTTCAGTGCATTCACGAGATCGGTCTCCAGCGCGAATGCCGGGCCGTCCAGCTCTTTTCCAATTCCGAGTGTTTGAAGCAGCGTGCGGAGATTTCGAAGGCTGCTCAAGGCGAAGAGATTCGAAGGGATCAGAAAGGGAAAGATAGTGGCGTCGTCGCTTGGCCGGAACATCGAGTGGATCAGGCCGACTTTTTTTGTCGGATAGCCATATCCGCCCAACGGCACTCCGTCAGTAGCCCAGCTGGTGGTGCGCTGGAACGTATACGGTCCCGGTCCATCTTTCCGCTGCTGCTCGCGGAACGTCTGAAGCACTTTGCCCATCGCCGTCAGCCACCCGGCATCGAATGGGGATTTGTCTCCTGTCACCTCCCAGTAGCCGTGCGATAACCGGATCGGGTAGCAAAGGCTGTCGATCTCCCATTTGCGTTCGTGAATACCGGGCTTCATGTCGGTGATGTCTGTTTTCTTCCATTCGCTCACGCGACTCGCGTCCTTATAAAACGCATTCGCGTAAGGGTCGCGGAGGATACAGGTCACCTGCCGGTGGATCACGCCCCTGATCAGCTGTTGCAAGTCCTTATCTTCCCTGCACAGGGTCAGGTAGGGCCAGACCTGTGCGCTGCTGTCCCGAAGCCACATGGCGTCGATATCCCCCGTGATCACATAGGTGTCGGGACGGCCTGATGTCACCGAGAAATCGACCGTCGTATCGAGCGTGTTTGGAAAACAATTCCCGAAGAGCCAACCGAGTTCCTTATTGCCAATATTCTCCCGGACTTCCCGGATGAGTTTTTCCACTGCCTGGCTTTTGAACTTCCTCCCGGCTTCCGGGACCCGGACTACCGGGAAATCCGCTGCGGTCCGCGCCGGGCGGTGCATCGCCGATAACCGGGTTGCCGTCATCAGGCCGGCCCCCGCTAAAACGCTTTGTTGAAGAAATTTTCTTCTCCGCATCATCTTATCCTATTTTAAAAGTTTTTCTCTGGCGTCAGATCCCGTCTTCTCCCGCACCCACCGATCCCGGGCCACAAAAAATACCGCCACCCCACATGCCGCAAGGAATAACCCCAGCAGCGCCGCAAGCCCCGTCGAAAACCAAACAAAAAGCCAAATCCCCACGGACAAGATGACCGGCAGAGGATACAACCACATCTTAAACGGAAGATCAGCCGTCCCCTTTCTGCGACGCAATAAAACAACTCCCACCGCCTGAGCAACAAACTGCGTAAGGATCCGCATTGCCAGGATAGCGTTGATCGCATCCTGAATTCTCAGGATCAGCGAGAAACAAAAACCCAGCCCTGCAACAAACAACAGGGAAACATAAGGAAAATCTTTACGCGGATGCAGCCGGGCAAAGACGGGAAAAAAATTGCCATCGGCCGCCGCGGCGTAGGGCACCCGCGAGTACCCGAGTACCACCGCAAATAGCGATGCGAACGCGATCCAAAGCACAAGCAGCGTCGCGAGGTTCGCCGTGTGGGGCCCATAGATACGTTCCATCAGCAGACTAACGACGAATTTGGAATGCATGGCTTCCTGCCAGGGGATAACACCCACCACGCTCCAGTTCATGAGCAGGTATAGGATGGCAATGCAGAATATCGAAATAAAAATGCTCCGCGGAATGTTCCGACCGGGATTCCTGATCTCGCCACCGAGATGACAAACGTTGTAATACCCCAGATAGCTATAGATCGATTTTACCGAAGCCTGACCTAATAGCAATGCAAAGGCTCCCGAAAACCAAGAATCCCCTTTTGCCGGCAGGGGGGAGTAAGCGATGTGACGATGTGTAAGGCCGCTAACGATGATCCAACCTATCGTGATGATAACACCCACCCATAAAAAAACGGAGATTTTGCCGATCGTGCGGATATTCCGGTATAATAACGCGGTAACCAGGATAACGATGATTCCCGAAACCGCCTTTTCCTCCCACCAGCTAAGATGTACCAGATAGCTGAAATACTGCGAGAAACCGATCGCTCCGGATGCCACCACCAGGGAGGATTGGAGACAGGTTTGCCAAACAAAAAGAAATGACATCAGCGGGCCGCCTCTGTCCCCATATGCTTCCTTTAAGAAATTGTAGCTCCCGCCTGCCAGCGGATACGCCGCCCCCAATTCGCTCCAGATCATCCCGTCGACAAGCGCGGTGACCGCGCCGCCTACCCAGGCCCAGATGAACAAATTACTTTGCACGAGACTGATGACAACCGACAGCGTGACAAACGGTCCGATCCCCACCATGTCGATCATATTGATCGACGTTGCTTGTAATAAGCTGATTTCCCTCTTCATGTGCAGGTCAGGCCTTGGCGAACTCCGTGATCCCGGCGATCAGCTTGTCAAGGTCCTTTGTGGTCGTGTAAACATTGGGCGTTATCCGCACTCCTTCTACTTTTTCCCAGGTAAGGTTGGTGGCGTGTATCCGGTAGTTTTCAAAAAGGAAATTATCCAGCTGGGCTGCTGTTTTGCCTTCTACTTTAACTACCCCGATACCGCATCCGAATCCGGGTTTCATCGAGGTATAGAACTTAACCTTGGGGAGGTCCTTTACCGCCGTCATCCAATAATTCTTCAAGTAAAAAAGCCGCTTTTCTTTCCGCGCCGCTCCTATCATGTCATAAAAGCCGATCGCCTTGCCTGTCGCCTGTTCGATAAAGAATGGCCGGGTACCGAGGTTCTCAAACTTCCGGATGTCCGGCGACCGGGGATCACCTGCGGCAAAAAGCGGGTAAATTCCTGCGATCTTGTCCTTTTTTATGTAGGTCATTCCCGTGCCGATACAGGCGGCCAGCCACTTGTGAAGGCTGGTGCCGAAATAATCCGCCCCCAATGACGGGATCGTATATTCAAAATGCGCGAAACTATGCGCTCCGTCGACCAGCACTTCGATACCTTTTGCGTGCGCCGCATCGGCAATCATTCGCACCGGAACGATCTGTCCGGTCCAGTTATATACATGCGTCACATGGACGACCTTGGTCCGCGAGGTAAAGGCCTTGGTATATTGCGAGCTCATGTATTCGTTGTCCTCGCTTGGAAGATCCATGTCAATCCAAACCAGCTTGATCCCGTCCCGCTGCTCCCGCTGCTTCCACGCATTGATGCAATTGGGATAGTCATACTTGCAAACCACTACCTCGTCGCCTGCCTTCAGGTTAAGACCGAATATCACCGTCTCCAGCGCCTCCGACGCGTTGCGGTTGATAGCGATTTCCTCCGGGTTACATCCGGATATCCGCGCCAGATCCTTACGGAGCGGCTCGCGGCCCTGATCGAGGATCCGCCACATGTAGTAGCTTGGGGCTTCGTTGGAAAAGTCGAGGTATCGTTTCATCGCATCCTGAACGATCTTTGGTGACGGCGATACGCCGCCGTTATTGAGATTGATCAGCTCAGGGCTAACGGTAAATGACTGTTGAACATAATACCAGAAATCCTCATCCTCGGTTAGCTCGTGCGCGGGTCGCCGATCTGCCGCCGCCAGGGCCTTGTTCAGGTTACGGCTCCATGCCGGCTGGGTAAGGGAAGACAAAACGGTCGTGGCGGAGAAAGCGCCCAGAACATCCAGGAAGGCGCGCCGGTTGTAAGCAGCCATGTGTGTAGCATTTATATGTACTGGGAATGCGCGACCGGAAAATTTAGCGCATTCCCAGTAACGCGCTAAAGTCTGCCCTTACGGGCAAGCTGCCTCCGGCAGCTTTAAGTATACAAGATAAGCAAAAAAGCGGCGTATCTTCGCCGCGGCATGAAGTATTATATCATCGCCGGCGAAGCGTCCGGCGACCTTCACGGCAGCAACCTCATAAAAGAGCTGAGGCGACAGGACCCGTCCACCACCGTCCGCTGCTGGGGCGGCGACCTGATGCAGCAGGCCGGCGGCGAGCTGGTCAGGCATTACCGGGACCTTGCCTTTATGGGTTTTGCCGAAATCCTCATGAACCTCCGGACCATTCTCCGTAATCTCGACTTCTGCAAACAGGACATTCTGCGGTACCGGCCCGATGCGTTGATACTGATCGACTATCCGGGTTTCAACATGCGAATCGCCAAATGGGCGCGGAAAGAAGGGCTTCGGATCATCTACTATATTTCCCCGCAGGTCTGGGCCTGGAAGGAAGGCCGTGTGCGCCAGATCCGCGAGACGGTTGACAAGATGCTCGTCATCCTGCCCTTTGAAAAAGCGTTTTACAAGAAATGGAACTATGAGGTGGAATATGTCGGCCATCCGCTGGTCGAAGAGATCGACGGCTTTTGTGCCGATCCGCCTGTCGCCCGCGCTCCGGCGCTTCAGTCCGCACAACCGATCATTGCCCTGTTGCCCGGAAGCCGCAAACAGGAAATATTGAAGAAGCTCCCCATTATGCTGGAGGCCAGCCGATATTTTCCGGATTATCAATTTGTCGTGGCCCAGGCGCCGGGCCTGGAACCTTCCTTCTATGACAGCCTGCTTTCGGCTTATCCCAACGTCGCCTCGGTCCGCAATGCGACGTATGCCCTTCTCTTAAAGGCCGACGCAGCCTGTGTCACTTCCGGGACCGCCACGCTGGAAACGGCTCTTTTCGGCGTACCCGAGATCGTATGTTATAAAGGCAGCCCGGTGTCCTACCAGATCGCCCGCCGCCTGATCAGGGTTAAGTACATCTCCCTCGTCAATCTGATCATGGACAGACCGGTAGTTAAGGAGCTGATCCAGGACGAGCTTACCCCCGAAAATCTTCGCCGGGAGCTCGAAGATCTGCTTCACAACGACAGCCGGCGGCATCAGCTCAACGCAGACTATCGCAGCCTGAAGGAGTTGCTTAGCCAGGGCGGTCACGCATCTGCCCATGCTGCGGCAAGCATACTGCGGTTTATGAATGCGACCGGTTAATGGCGTTTGAAAACGAAAAGCTTCAGCAGGAGAATGATGATCCCCGCGAGGAACATAAAGATAGAGATCCGGTTGATCCCGTGCATATATCGCATCCATTGCGTGTTCGGCGCATTCGGATCCCGCTTTTTCAGATAGAAGTATTCGGCGATCTGTCTTCCGATTCCCATAGCGCAAAATTACTCCAAAATCCCCTATATTTGCACCCCGCCCCTAAATCGGGCGAACGTATGGGGAATTAGCTCAGTTGGCTAGAGCGCTTGCATGGCATGCAAGAGGTCGTCGGTTCGACTCCGATATTCTCCACTCTTCTTCCCGCTCCGCCCCGACGACGCAGTTTTTTGTAACTTTGTTTCGGCCGCCCGGTGATCCGGCGGTAAAATCGGGCATATGAAAACATATTTTATTTCCGGCATCGGCGCCGACTACCGGCTTTTCACCCACATCCGGCTGCCAGAAGGATTTGATACCGGTTATGTGCATTGGATCGCTCCCGAACCGGAAGAAACGCTCCCCTCCTACGCCCGGCGGCTGGCGGCACAGATCGACACCGGCGAACCTTATGTTCTCGTCGGCTTTTCCCTTGGCGGCATGATGGCCGTAGAGATCGCAAAACAATTCCCGCCCGTTTGTACGATCCTCATCAGCAGCATTCCGGTCTCTTCCAATCTTCCGCCTTATTACCGTCGCGCTCACCGCCTCCAGTTGCAGAAACTGGCATCTCCCACCTTAATTAAAGTACTTGCCTCGCTCAAACATCTGCTTACCATGCGCTCGCGCGACAACTACAAACTCATCCGGGACGTGATCTGGGCCGGCGACGATCGTTTTATTGCCTGGGCCATGGATGCCGTGGTCGACTGGCAAAACGACACAGTCCCCCAACCGCTCTTCCATATCCACGGGACCTGGGATGAGGTCCTCCCGATCAGGTTCACGAAGCCCACTCATATTATCCCCCGCGGCGGACACAACCTGGTCCTCAGCCATGCCCCTATTATAAATAACCACCTTCGGGAAATTCTCTCCTTCCAACCTCAATTTTCGCCTCTCGGCTGAAAGCGGACAGCCAGTGCAGCGAAACCGGACGGTTCGCTTGGCCCGGTTGTTTGTAAACAAGTGATTATCAAATAATTGATTTTGTGGCACCGCGCTGGCATTCCACTAAATACCCGAAGGGAATAACAAAATGCCCCTGCCGGCCATCGACATGAAACCCATTTTACAGCCAATTCGTCAAATAATTCCCGGTGGGATCACGCACTCATCCGGTGATTTTAACCGCTTATCACAGTATTTGGCCATTGACAGTACTATGTATTGTAAAGTACCTTCTTTAAACATTATCTTTGTATTGTAAACAAGCAGTAAACAAGTTCTCTCAACAACAAAAAACTAAGTATATGTCACTCCTTAACAACAAACTCAGCACGGCCCTCGCAAATGGGACCAGGACTTTAGCCGTAACGGCCGCTCTTCTTTTGACCGTAGGTATCGGCAGCAGCTTCGCATCCCCCGCCGGCAACGGCAACGACGTCGTCATCGCATCCTTCCATAAGGAATTCCGCTCCGCAAATGTGATCAGTGTCCAAACCGCAAAGGAATACACAAAAGTCACGTTCAACCTGAACAGCGTCGTCATGTTTGCTTACTATTCTTCAAATGGTGAGCTGATGGCCGTCGTCCGTAACATCCTCTCCACTCAGCTGCCTATCCGGCTGCTTATGGACCTGAAACAAAACCACGCCGACAGCTGGATCACCGATCTCTTCGAGATCGACAGCAACGGACAAACCGTATACTATGCTACATTGGAAAACAGCGAGATGAAAGTTACCCTGCGGTCGGATAACACCTCGAGCTGGACGACCTATCACAAAGAAAACAAAGAGAATAGCCACCTGTAATCGACGACACAATTATATACCAGCGCAGTTTACCGTATCCAGGCGGGCCCCGATTCTTCGGGGCCTTTATTTTTTAGTACAAGGACCTGCCCCCGCGCTCCCGCCAGAGATCGAAAACCTCTTCAGCCTCCTTCTCCGGCAGCTGCTCAAAGATGATCTTCCGTTCCCTCTCCGGCACATCAAGCTCCCGATAAATAAACGCATCGTCAAAGCCGGCTGCCGCGGCCTGCTGTCGCGTCGCCGCATACACAACCCGTTTTGGTCTTGCCCAGTAGATCGCGCCCAGACACATCGGGCACGGCTCGCATGATGCATACACGACGCAGTCCGTAAGCTGGAAATGACCCAACCGCTTGCACGCGTCCCGGATCGCCACGATTTCCGCGTGGGCCGTGGGATCATTCGTCGAGGTCACTCCATTGCAGCCCATTCCGACCACTTCCCCATCCCGTACGATTACGCAGCCGAAAGGTCCGCCCCGGCCGGCTTCTACCCCTTGTCTGGCCAGCTCGATCGCCTGCCGCAGATATTCGCTGTCCTTTTCTGTAATCATGTGGCAAATTTACTCGCCTGCGAAAAAAATTCCACAGAATTCCTCAATCCGGTGGCAAAAACCGGGGTATTCCCCCTTCAAATCCAATTGGACCATTGTTTGCATTGGTATCATGGCTTTTAATAGGATATTGGATTTTAGCAACGGCCTGGATTTCAATCTGGGCTTCTTCTTTTGTATATCCTGTCCCCGGCAAGAGAAGATCTGCCCTGTGCAACGTGTATGGTCAGACCTTGAAAAATTTATCGATCAGGAGATTGATCACTTCCAGCGCGACCAATATAATAATGATCCATTCCAGGAAAGTACTGTTACGATATTGCAGCAGGTCTTTAAATAGCTCGAGATTCTCCCGGACGATCTCGAGGCCCTCCCGGATATCCCGGTAGCGGTCCTGCAGGTCAAAGGTCTTCTTCAATCCCTGATCGATCCGGTTCAGGTTTTCATCTTCCCAGGTTTCCGGCGGCGAGTCAAAAATATACAGGTTCTCCGAGATCCGGTTTTTAAGATGAAGGGTCTTGCCGATATATCGCTTCAGATTGGCGCCGGAGATATTGAGCCGGCCGCGTCGTTCGAGGTTCAACGTATTCGAATTGGTCTCCTCCTGCAGCAGGTTCGTTTGCTCGGAAAAATAGTCCAGCGCCACCGACTGGCTGACATTCAGCATGATCAGCCGCAATACTTCGATATCCGGCTTCGTAATCTCTATTTTGTTGTACCCGAACTTATTTTCCTGCGCATTGGTCTCCACTTCAAATTCCTCGCTAAGCCGTTCTTCGAAGATATTTTTGCAGAACGGCCCGATCCGCTCCATAAAAGCCTTCGCGTCCGACTCACTGTAACCCATGAAACATACCACCCCATATTTGAAAACATATACATAACACCCCTCGCCCGTCATATAGAAAAGCTCATCCGCGTCATAATGATAGATACCTTCCTTATAAGCCGTGCGAAAGCCTTTTACATCGATGCTGTCAGCGATCTGATACGATACAACCAGTGGCATACCCCGCAAGTTACGGCCAATAACCGGCCTCGCCGGCCGCCCTGTTTCGGGTTGGAAAAAATAATTTTTCCTGCTAATTTTTTTAGTATATTTGAGCAAACATTATCACATGGACTCCCTTTCTCCCAACCTCTTCGTAAAAGATATTCGGGCCAACATCGAATTCTACAAACTCCTCGGATTTAATCTGGTGATGTCCGTTCCGGCGGAGGCCGACGGCAATCTGGTCTGGGCTATGGTCACCAGCGGCAATGTTACGTTTATGTTCCAGACCTTTCAAAGTCTCGGCGATACCCTGCCGATGATCAGCCGCAAGGAGGGAGGCTCGCTGCTATTCTATATCCGGATCCGGAAGATCCGTTCCTTCTTTGATTCGATCAAAGAAAAAGTCAACGTCGTTCACGGGCTTCAAAAAACGTTTTACGGCGCCACCGAATTCTCCATTACCGACCCGAACAACTACTTGCTTACCTTTGCCGAGGATGAGGCTGATTAAGCACCACTATATATACCGCAATTGCTCCTTCACCTGTCCGGCTGGTATACCGACCGCGTCACCCATATCCACCTCGAGATTTTTGTGAATCCGGTGCTGAAGCTCACCACGCAGCTGGCCTATCCCAACGCCGTCCCGACAGCAGTTTACAGCAATTCGGTGTCGGTCCTCTCTATTTAATTTTTCAGGGAATATTAAGCACAAATTTCTTCCTAACCTTACCATCGTACCACGTAGCCGCATTTTGATAAATTGCGCGCTTGAATTCTTTGTAACAGAAGTCCCCCAGGATTATATATTCAAGAATTATTCGCCTGGGGCGCAAATACTCAGAGAACAAGATACGAAATTTGATAGATTGCTGCGGCAATATAGGCTCGGCATTGTAATTTGGGTTTGGATAGTTGTCGTCGATGACAGTGTCTTCTTCCACCCACCCGAAATTGAAAATATCAAAGGAGTCGGCGGTATTGAAAAGTGCCAGGCGCAACGGCGCGGCGCCAGACTGCAAAAAGCCATGAGCGGAGTGCATGATGCAAATAGGATCTGAGCGAAGATTGGTAATAGACATTTCGTAGTATCTATGCGCTTTCTCTTCGGGCTTTAGCCGCTTCATGGCGACATTAACACTGTCTCGCCAGAAGGAAAGATCAGCAGTGTCCCGTTCTCCTTGCGCATGCCCCGAAACCGGTCCAACGGTCAATAAGGTCGCGAGGAATGATACGCATATTCCGAAAAAATACTGTCGTCCGGGCAACCTATTTTTCATGATGTTCATTTTCGATTTGAATATACCGCATCTCAATTCAAGTTCCTCCCATCAATTTCACAAATGGGACATCCTATGGAACATTTCCACGAAGGGATCCCGGCCCACAACCGTATAGTAGAAAATCCCCCCGAGCCACCCATGAAAAAGACCGAGCACGTAGATGTTTTTCACCCGTAAATAAATAAACCCATAAAATACCGATAAAAAAAAGGTCCCTGTCATTAACCAGACAAAGGGATAATGCACACAGGAAAACAAGATGGCTGCAAGGAGAACGATAGTCCATTGATTCAAGCGTATTCCGGTAAGGTCCTTCAGGTTACCTACTATAAGCGCTATCAGGAGAAACTGCTGGATCACGCCCCAGATGGGATACAAGATCAAAATCGGAATAATATGCCAGGTAATATTTATCGTATGCCGATAAAACCCAATGACAAAAAAAACAATGATTGCCAACGCTCCGACGGGTAAAATTGTCCTCGCTACCGACCCAAAGTTATCCGTTCTGAACCCCCAGTATGCAAGGATATCTGCGCCGTTTCTAAATCGGTAAATTACATATATTGACCAGCAAAGAGTGGCTGCTGCAGCAAAGGCAAAACGCCAGTTCATCCAGTCCATAAACACAAATTTCCCCGCCGCCGTCAGGATTACTGCCGACATTTCCAAAAACCGTCTTTTATTTGAGATTGATGGCGAATTCATATGGTGCGTTCAAAACCTCTCCTTCGCCTTTTCCAATTCGTCCGGTTTCATTTTTTCCTTCTCCATCAGATCGATCTCCCGATTGATCATGAGCATATCCCCCGACGTGAGCTCTTCCGCCGCACTGTCGAGGTCGGAATGATAGGACTTGCGGATCGTCAGCTTCCCCTCCAGCAAGTCCACTTCCTCACCGGGTCTGCTGCGGAACGCATCCACGCGGAACCTGGTCCCGGGCCCGACAATCAGCAGATTCTTTGTCGTAACGACGAACATCTTTGCACCCATCGGACGGATCACGAACATTCCTTCCCCATCGATATCCACTACCCGGTTGCCAAGGGCAAACCGGTTACCCAATTCAACCGCCGTCCCGCTGCTGAGCCCAACCCGGCTATTATCCGGCAAGGTGACCCACTGCGTACTTTGGGAATGGTTTACATACCGGGTTCCGGCACCCAACCGGATATTAGACTGCCCGCCGCCGTGACAGGCCAGCAGCCCCGCTACACACAAAGAAACAAAAGCCCTCCTCATCCGGCGAATCTACACAACTTTTCGACGATCCGTTCCCGCGCTCCCGGCTTTCCACACCCGCCGGGCGGGGTTCCGTCCATAATCGTACCTTTGCCGGATGGTCCGGGTAGGCGAATACAATACGCTGGTCGTCAAACGACAGCTTGCTATGGGTCTCATCCTCGATGACGGCGGCGACGGCATCCTGCTACCAAAACGGTTCGCCCCCCCCACCGCCAAACCGGGCGACAAACTTCGGGTATTTCTCTATCATGACAGTGAGGACAGGCTGATCGCCACGACGCAACATCCCAAGGGGATCCTGGGTGATATCGTCCTGCTCCGGGTTGTCGGCGTGACCCCGCAAGGCGCCTTCCTTGACTGGGGCCTGATGAAGGACCTGTTCGTTCCGAAGTCTAAACAGCTTACGGGCATGCGCCCTGGCGGCGACTACCTCGTAAAGATCTACCTCGACGAACAGACCGGCCGCCTGGCGGCAACCGAAAAGATCGAGCCCTATCTGAGCAACGACCGGCTGTCGGTGAAAGACAACGATCTGGTCAACCTTACCGTTTATCGCCGCACCGATATCGGCTACGTCGTCATCATCAACAATCTTCATACCGGCGTCCTCCATTTCAACGAGATATACCGCGATATAAAAGTCGGCGACCGGTTCTCCGGCTTTATCAAAAATATCCTGCCCGCCTCCCAATCACCGTCCGGCGAAACCCAGATCGACGTGGCGGCCGGCCGCCCCGGGTATGCCCGGGTAGAAGACGCCGCTGCCAAAGTCCTGCGTCTTCTCGAAGAAAACAAGGGCCGCCTCCCCTATCACGACAAGTCCGACCCCGAAGCAATCTACTCCTTCTTCGGGATGAGCAAAAAGACATTCAAAATGACGACCGGAAAACTCTACAAAGAACAAAAGATCAAACTCACCGCCGATGGAATCGAACTCGCCCCGTGAAAACCGGACGTTCACCGTATCAAAACCGTGCAGGCCGGCTGTAATGAAACTCACCTAATCCGCTGATTCTTACCTTTTAACAAACCTGGCATTTTCTTAGTGTGCTAACCGTCACCAACCATCTCTATGCTTAAGAACTATCTCAAAGTCGCCTGGCGCAACATGCAGCGAAACAAGATGAACAGCCTGATCAACGTGTCCGGTCTTTCGATCGGCATGGCTTGTGTAATCCTGATCGTCCTTTATGTCCGGGATGAACTGAGCTATGACCGGTTTCTGCGGGGAGCCGACCACATCTTCCAGGTGAACATGACGACGATGGATAACGGCGTGCTAAATACAACCGGCGGCAACACGGCGCCAGCCGTAGGCCCCGCTCTGGTCAGCACGTATCCTGAAATAGAAAGTTATATCCGGATCTATCGACCCGGTGACGTCACAGTCCGGTATGAGCAAAATACCAGAACGGCCAATTATTTCACCGAAAGCCAGGTCCTGGCTGTCGATTCCAACTTTCTGCAGGTATTCAACTTTCCCATCGCAGCAGGCGATGCCGCGTCATGTCTCCAACAGCCAAATTCGATCGTTATTTCGGAATCTACGGCAAAAAAATACTTTGGCGATACCCACGCCATCGGAAAAATATTGTTGTACGATACCGACAAAAAGCCGTTTATCGTAACAGCCGTCGTAAAAAATGTACCCGGACAATCCACTTTTCAATTTGACATGCTCGTCCCCATCCGGACTTATCCGGAAGTCAAACGACGCAGTTGGAACTGGGGTTGGCTGCAAGTCAATACCTATGTAAAACTGCGCGATAATACCCCCATCGATAAACCGGCCATCACTGCACTCGAAGCAAAGTTCCCGATCATGGTGAAAGAACATGCTTTCCTTCATCAGGATCAGACATACGAAGAATTTATAAAAAAAGGCGGCCGCATGGACTATAGCCTGATGCCCTTCCTCAAGGTCCACCTGTATGCCAATTCCATGAATGTGCCGGCCCGCCTGACCAATCTCGGCGATATAAAATACATCTACATTTTTTCAGCCATCGCCCTGTTCGTGATCATCCTTGCCTGCGTCAATTTTATCAACCTATCGACCGCTCAATCGGCTACAAGAGCGAAAGAAATAGGCATCCGAAAAGTAATGGGTTCGGGCAGAGCCCAGCTTCGACTACAATTTCTGATCGAAGCCCTTTTATACAGTTCCCTCGCGACGCTGCTGGCGCTCGTGCTCGTATCCCTTGCCTTACCGCCTTTTAATGCGATCGCGGGAAAAACATTGACTTTTTCCTCGATCTTCACCAACCGGACATGGACGCTTGTCGCTGCGCTGGGAATGCTGACAGGAATGCTGGCCGGCGTCTATCCGGCATTTTACCTGACATCCTTTAATCCTGTCACAGCCATAAAAGGAATGAAGCTATTTAAAACGAATATCGGGGCGCTGTTTATCCGCAATGGATTAGTGGTCCTTCAATTTGGCATCGCCATTACACTCATTATTTGCACCCTTATTGTTTTTAGACAGCTGAAGTATATCCAGGAAAAGAACCTGGGTTTAAATAAAGAAAATGTGGTAGTGCTCTCCTATACCAAACGGCTCGGCAACCATGAAGAAGCATTCCGGCAGGAACTGGCCAAACAACGCTTTGTCGTCGACGCATCCATTTCCAGCAGCATCCCGACTAAAGTCAATTTCGGCGATGGCTATGCCCCCGAACAAACGGAAACGGATAAACCACTGATCAAAGATATCGGCCTCTCGTCCTTTTTGGTCGATGACGATTTTATCCCTACGCTCGGGTTGCAAATCGTGCAGGGAAGAGGCTTTTCCAGGGACTTTTCCGACTCCACGTCGGTCATCCTGAATCAAACGGCAGCAGAAATGATCGGTTGGAAAAATGCGATAGGCAAGTACCTCGACTACCCCGGCAACAGCCAGCGTTTCAAAGTCATAGGGATAGTAAAGGATTTCAACTTGACCTCGTTACGCGAATCGATCGAACCATTCGCCCTGTTCCACGCCTCCTCAAAGACATACGGGCTGAAAACCTCCTATATCTCTGCAAGACTGGCCCCGGGCAACGTGAAGGATCAATTACACCGGATGGAAGCGCTCTGGAAAAGTTTCGCTCCCGATACCCCTTTCGATTATGCGTTCCTGGACGCCGAATTCAATGCTTTATACCGATCGGAACAACGCATGGGCTCAGTCTTCGGCATTTTTACCTTTCTATCCATATTCGTGGCGTGCCTCGGCCTGTTTGGCCTCTCTGTCTTTACATCGGAACGCCGTAAAAAAGAAATCGGAGTAAGAAAAGTCCTCGGCGCTTCCAACGGGAGCATCGTTGCCCTCCTTTCGGTCGACTTCCTGCGACTGGTAGTACTTTCCGTCGTCTTCGCCTTTCCGGTGGCATGGATCAGCATGAACGAATGGTTAAAAGACTTTGTCTACCGGGCCGCCATTGGTTGGTCCGTTTTCCTGGTCGCCGGTTCGTCGGCAATCATGATCGCCTTGCTGACGATCGGTTTCCAGGCTATAAAAGCGGCCATAGCAAACCCGGCAAACAGCTTGCGGACAGAGTGAATCGCCCGGCTAGCCGGTGGCTGCTACCTTCTTGACTCTTCCGGTCACCTCCTCATACGCTTGGTCATAGTCCCCACGGATCGTCCCCATCCACCGATCCCACCATAAAAAATAAAGCCCGTAATTCCCCTTGAAATAGTGATGGTGCTGGTTGTGCGACACCGAGGTATTGACCCATCTCCCCACCAAACTCCGGTGAAACCCTTCGGGATACAACTCGAATCCCAAATGGCCATAAACATTATAGACAATGCTCAGCAAAAAGAAGACAAAGACATGCCAGACCGTGACCGGGATCGTGAACAGAAAGATCGGAAAGATCAGTGCTTCCATAAGCGCCTCGATCGGCCCGAAGGCATAAGCCGCCCAGGGCGATGGGTTGACCGATCGATGATGTTCAAGGTGGATCAGCTTGAACAAGGTAGGATGATGGATGATCCGGTGCATCCAATAGAAGTAAGCATCATGGACCACAAACAGGACCGGGAAGATCAGGAAAAAGTACCACCATCCCCGCTGCGCGATCGGCCCGTACAACTGCGTGTGCACCCGGATCGCCGGCACCCGTAGGATGATCACCGGCATAAGCGCAAAAATAAAGATCGAAATGGTGGAATCGACGATCTCGCGGCGGTAGTCCTTTTCTGAAGGAAAACGAGCCTGGATTTTCCGCCACCCGATCCGATTACGCAGCACCACATATACCAGCAAAAAAGCGATTCCCGCCACCACATAATACTTGTCGGCCACATCTACCAGGTCTATGAGGACGGTTCGCCAGTTCATACCCGCAAATTTAGCTAAATAAATAGTCGACATCCTCTTTTGTGAGCTGCTTTACAAAACCGGTCTCATCCGATATCAGGTCACTGGCGAGGTTCTTTTTCCGCTCCTGTAGCTGGAGGATTTTTTCCTCCACCGTATCCCGGCAGATCATCCGGTAGGCAAATACCTTCTTATCCTGACCGATCCGATGGCTTCGGTCAATCGCCTGCTGCTCCGCCGCAGGGTTCCACCATGGATCGACCAGGTAAACATAATCCGCCGCCGTCAGCGTCAACCCCACCCCGCCCGCTTTCAGGCTGATCAGAAAGATGCGGGTGTCCTCTTCCTCCTGGAATTGCGCCACCGCCCGCTTCCGATCCTCTGCCGGCACACTTCCGTCGAGATACAGATAAGGTATTCCTTTCTCTTCCAATGCAGTCCGGATCAATTGCAGCATCGAGGTGAATTGGGAGAAGACCAACGCCTTATGGTGCCCGGTATTTTCTTCGATCTCCCGGATCAACTCCTCCAGTTTTGCACTCGGCCCTTCCTCCTTCGCCAGGATCGGACTGTCGCAGATCTGCCGCAGCTTCGTCAGCCCTTCCAAAATATAGATCGAGCTCTTCCCCAACCCTTCCTCGCCGATCCGGTCGAGCAACGCCGCCCGGTACGATTCTTTAAACCGGTCATATATCTTCCGCTGATCCTCACCCATCTCACACCAGAGGATCATCTCCGTTCTGTCAGGCAGGTCACGCGCTACCTGCTCCTTCGTCCGCCGCAACACAAACGGGTAGACCAGTTTCCGCAGCCGCGCCGCGGCCTCTTTATCTCCATTCCGGTCTACCGGTGTTGCAAACTGCGTCCGAAAGAATTCCTGCGAACCCAACATCCCCGGATTGAGGAAGTCCATTTGCGCATACAGGTCGAACGTGCTGTTCTGGACCGGTGTGCCGCTCAATGCCATGCGGTTCCGCGATTGCAGCCGCTGTACCGCCTTGCGCGCCTGCGACGACGGATTTTTGATCGCCTGGCTTTCATCCAGGATAACATACCCCCACCGGAACGCGGCCAATTCCTCCACGTCACTGCGCAGTGTCCCATAGCTCGTCAATACCACGCTCACCTGGCGGACAATCTCCGCGGTCAGTGCGCGCGAAGGACCATAATAAAGGTATCCTTCGAGGTCGGGGACAAATTTTTTCATTTCCGATTCCCAGTTGTATAACAGCGAGGTGGGACAGACCACCAGGTGGGTCTCATCCGGATAGCGGGCCACGACGTGGCGCAGGAAACTGAGTGTCTGTAACGTCTTCCCCAATCCCATATCGTCCGCCAGACAGCCGCCCCATCCCAACTCGTCCAGCAGACACATCCACTGGAACCCACCCAGTTGATAGTCGCGAAGGCATGCCCGGACGGCAGATGGCACCGCCCAATCCCGTTGCGTATCCAACGCCTCCCATCGTTGTCGCCGCTCCGCCAGTTCCCCGCGCAATTCGGCGGAGCCCAATCCAGTGTCCGCCAGGACGGCCCAATGCAAAGCCGGCAACCGGAGACCACCCCCTTGCTCCTGGCCGATGCGTAACAACAACCCATATTTTTCCGCCCAATCCTTGGGCACCATTCCAAGACTCCCGTCGGCCAGTAAGATAAAGTCCTGCTTGCCGAGTATCGCCTTACGCAATTCCGACAGCGACACTGCCTGATCGCCGTAACTCACGCGAATGGTCAGGTCAAACCAGTCGATCCCTCGGCCCGCTTTGACTTCAAAAACCGGGACGTTGGTATTGTATCTGAACTTCCGGAGTTTGTTCATCCCCAGCACGGGGATATCCATCTCCTGCATCCGGCGATAAAATTTAAGAAACCAGCTTTTTTCCAGGGCCTCTTTAAAATTCAGATAAAAATATCCGTTATCCTGACCGCTGAATTTCGGATGCAGTTCCCGCAATACAGCCTTTAGCGCCGCCTCGATCTCCTTCTTCCGCGAGATCACCCAGACTTTTCCCTCCGATTCGATCCGTGTCTCCGCTTCCGTCCCATCCTCTACCTCATGATCCGCATAAAGCCACTTTGGTTTGATGAGCAAAAAATTCTCGTTTAATTCGCTCACATATACCCTGCCGAGGGGCAGTTCGTTGACCCGCTCCGTTTTAATAACCGCGGAAAGATCGACTTTGTATTTCTCCGCCAGCGGTTGTAACACGGTAGTCATGAATCGCGGCAAGCCCTCTTCCCGAACCTGGAATTCACCTTCCCTCAACCGGCCGAGCACCAACGTGTCTTCCTGCCGCAGGATAAAGAATTCGTTCCCGCTTTTGAGGAACCACGGCGTCTGCTGAAAATCCTCCAGCGGAAAAACACCCCGGTCCACTTCTACCGAGCACCGCAACGCCAGCCGGATACCGGACCGCTCAAGTCGGAAAAATAGCCTCGGTGTAGCCGCACTGACTGCCGCCGGCCGCACGCTATAGCTAAAGAACGCCTCCCCTGCCGGCAGATAATATAAATGCCGGATCGCCGGCGCCAGCGGCTTTAGTTCCTGCAACACCTGCCCGGTCCATTCCCGCAGCAAACCGAAATGACGCTCATCAAGGCGTTCGAACGGCCGCTCGGCATCTTGCAGCCAGGCATAACCACCCCGCACCAGGCAGCCGATCAGGGCTTCATCCGTCAATTGCCGCAGCACCGAAGCAAGCGCGGATGGCATCGACTGCAAATAAGATTTGTAATGATGACCCGACAGCGGGATCCGCTGATAGCTCCGGCTCTCATTCTTCTCAGTCACTAACAAGATCTCCACGGCCAGTCCGCCCCGTCGTTCCTGGTTGAAGTTCAATAGTATCCCTACCACGAACGGACTTTCCTTTTTCGCGGCCGGACCGGTAGGCACGATGATCGTTTTCTTCGGTGTGGTCATTCTGTTCAAGCTCCCAAAAGGTGCACAAAATAGGCCATATAAATATCAAAAAAACAGACCCGTAAATGATTTGTTAATGTATTGTAAACGACCTGCATTAGTCCAATAAAATAGCAACATTGCCACTTATGGATTGTACTATGGAATACGGGAGGTTTGGAGTATATTTGCTGTCTCCAGCGGCCGCATGCGGCTGCCACATCCTGCTCCGATTGACCTGCCATTGAAAGAACCTCTTTCAATTTATTGATTATGAACACGCTTATTGACAAGTCGTCCATTGCGGCTAAAGTAAAGACAATTTTCCATGAAAAGCTGGGTGTCGATGAAGCCAATCTGACATCCAATGCATCACTCTACAACGACCTCGGTCTGGACTCCCTCGACGTTCTCGAGACGCTTATGGCCATCGAAAAAGAATTCGGGATCAAGATCGGTGACGAAGATGCCGAGAAACTGACTACCTTCGGGGCTGTTGTAGATTATGTCCTCAACCATGCCCACTAGAACGTTTACTTTCGGCGGTTTTTTATTGCGGATACTAAAGGCCATCTTTATCCGGAAAAAGGATTGTTGCAAATAGCCGCGCAGCAATGGCGCGTGCACCCGGGTCCATTTTGGCTCTGCCGTTCTACCCACCCACCCGCAGAACCGGCCCCATTTATCTTGCTAAATTTCCGTTGATCCATATTTTAGCACCACCCTTCCTTCATCTTTACATATTTGCATGAATCAATTTCGCACACCATGAGATCCCATCGCCTCCTGGCCGGTATGCTGGCCCTTTCCATCGTTGCCTGCAAAAACGAACAGCAGCAAAATCCGGCGGACTTTCTTGTCCTGAACCTGGATACCACCGTCAGCCCCACGACAGATTTTTTTGAATACGCCAACGGCGGCTGGATAAAAAGAACTCCAATTCCTGCCGCGGAAAGCGGCTGGGGTGTTGGCAATCTCGTTCAGGAAGATATTTACGATCGGCTTCGCAAAATCAGCGAAAAGGCGTCGAAAAGCGATACCGCCAAAGCGGGCAGTGTAACGCAAAAGATCGGCGACCTGTGGACCAGCGGCATGGACTCGACGGATATCGACAAACAAGGGCTCGCGCCGCTTAGGCCGGAGATCGACTCCATCCGCGCCGTCTACAATGTAGCGGATGTTCTTCGTACCGCAGCCCGGCTCCAGGAGTTGGGGGTCGGCTGTTTGTTCGGCGATTTTGTCGGGCAGGACGACAAGAATAGTAATCTGATGGCCTTCCAGCTCTTCCAGGGTGGGCTGGGTCTTCCCAACCGCGATTATTATTTCAAAACCGATGAAAAGTCGACCAAAGTCCGGAACGCATATAAAGAATATCTCCAGCTCAATTTCCGCGAGCTCGGCGCAGACAAGACCATCGCAGCCAAAAAAACCGCCGCGGTATTTGCCCTCGAAACCCGGCTTGCCACTGCCTCGCGCAAGCTTGCCGATCTGCGTGATCCGAACAAGAACTATAACAAATTGAGCTGGCCGCAATTGAGACAGCTTACCCCGGCGATCTCGTGGGAGGAATGGTTCGCCACCTGCGGGATCAAACCGGTCGATTCCGTGATCGTAGGCCAGCCGGAATTCTATACCGCCCTTGACAAAGCCCTGACCAGCACGCCGATCGACACCTGGAAAGACTATCTCGAATCACACCTCGTCCAGTCTTCTGCGTCCTATCTCGACAGTACTACTTTTAATAACTTCTTTACGTTCCGGAGCACCATGACCGGCGCCACTGCTCCACGTCCCCGTTGGAAGCGAGCGCTCGATGCGGAAGAGCGTGCCATGGGCGAAGCCCTTGGCCAACTGTTCGTGCAGGAATATTTCCCGCCGGCTGCCAAACAACGCTATAGTGACCTCGTAGAGAATATGCGGGCCGCCTATAAAGAACGCATCACCAAACTCTCCTGGATGAGCGACAGCACAAAAAAATTGGCGTTGGACAAACTTTCCCGGATGACGAAGAAAGTGGGCTACCCCGACCATTGGAAGGATTTCAGCGCCCTTAGCATCGATCGCGGCCCGTGGGTGCTCAATATGCAGCGCGCGTCCGCCTGGTGGCGGCACTATGACTTCGCCAAGCTGGGCAAGCCCGTCGATCGGACCGAATGGGGTATGTCGCCGCAGACATACAACGCCTATTACAATCCAAGCAATAACGAGATTGTCTTACCGGCCGGCCAATTTGCCGTCCCCGGTAAAAGAGACGACGAACTCGACGACGCTTTCGCGTATGGTTATGCCGCCGCATCCACCATCGGCCACGAAATGACCCATGGATTTGACGACGAAGGCCGGCAATACGATGCCAACGGCAATCTGCACGAGTGGTGGCAACCCGCGGACAGCGCTCACTTCGTCCAGCACGCTGCCTACATCATCCGCCAGTTCAATGAGTTCAACCCGGTGGATACGCTGCACGTCAATGGAGATGCCACCCAGGGCGAGAATATTGCGGATCTCGGCGGTTTGGTCATCGGGCTGGATGCCTTCAAAAAAAGCGCGGCCTATCAGAAGGGCGAAAAAATTGGCGGGTTTACTCCGCTACAACGGTATTTCCTGGGCTATGCGTACAGTTGGCTGTACCAGGAAAGAAAGGAAGCACTGGCCTCCCAGCTGATGACCGATGTCCATGCTCCCGCAAAGGAGCGGGTCAACGGACCGCTGGCGAATATTCCCGAATTCTATGAGGCTTTCGGTGTCAAGCCCGGGGATAAGATGTATCGCCCGGACAGCTTAAGAGTGGTTATCTGGTAGTCGTCGCCCCACCGGAGGTAGCGGCGGCCCCGGCCCCGACCGGTCTTTTCTTCCACAAGCCCTCGATCTGTTCGAGCGTCTTGCCCTTGGTCTCCGGAACCAGTTTCCAGATAAAGACTGCGGAAAGAACGCCCATGATCCCATATATCCAATAGGCAAACCCATTGTGGAACTGATCTTTTAACGCCTGGTTGTCATTCATCATGGGGAAGGTCAGGGAGACCACCCAGTTGGCGATCCATTGTGCCGCCACGGCGATCGATAATGCACCCCGGATGCTGTTTGGGAAAATCTCTGCCAGCAAGACCCAGCACACCGGCCCCCAGCTCATCGCAAAGGCCGCCGTATAGGTCAGCATAAAGATCAATGCGAGAAGACCAACATGCTGAGAATAGAAGGCAAATCCAAGACCGGCCATACTAATCGCCATTCCGATCGAACCGATGATCATCAGTGGTTTCCGCCCAAACTTATCCACGGTCAGGATTGCGACCACCGTAAATACCCCGTTGACGATACCCACAATGATCGTCTGAAGCAGGGAGCTGTCCGTCGAGGCTCCCATGTCCCGGAAAATATTGGCGGCATAGTACAGGACGACATTGATCCCCACGAACTGCTGAAATACCGAAAGCATGATCCCGATAAAGATGACAAAAAAACCGTACGATAGCCATGGCGCGTTCCTCTCGTGCAACGTCCCTTTGATCTCCTGCAAAGTCGCCTCCGCCTGAGCATGTCCGGCAATCTTTTCCAACACCCGCAAAGCCTTATCATCCCGTCCTTTCATCGCCAGATAACGCGGGGTCTCCGGGACAAAAAATAGCAGCACAAAAAATAGTCCCGCGGGGATCACGCCGCTAAAGAACATCCACCGCCAGCCATCCGTTATCAACCATTGCTCGTCCCCATGCCGCGCGATAAAATAATTCACGAAATAGATGATCAGCATCCCTGAAATGATCGCAAGCTGGTTGAACGACACCAGTTTGCCGCGGACCCCCGCCGGAGCGATCTCGGCAATATACATCGGTGAGATCATCGAAGCGATCCCCACTCCGATTCCACCGATGATTCGGTAAACGACAAATGAATACACATCGAGCGTCCCGAAAAAATTGAAACTCTCCGGCCGCCAGGCGCCGATCGCCGAGACAAAAAAACAGACCGCCGACAGGACAAGTCCGTTCTTCCGGCCGATCGATTTGGAGAGGAAGCCCGCCGACGCCCCGCCGATCACACAACCGATGAGGGCGCTGGCAATAACGAACCCCTTGATCGCATTGGCTGTCTCCTGTAGATCCGCCGCAGCCGTGGGGATCGGATGCCCGACGAACGAGACCGCCCAGATCGCCAGCGCCGCCAATAAGATCATCGTGACCAGCCCGCCTTTGGCTGTTCCCCACAACTTCAGGATCTGCCCGCTGATGACCAGCACCACGATAAAAAGCACGATGATCAACAGGCTCTTATACTGTGTGATCATGACCCCCGCATAGTCCGCGTGTGCCGCCTGCGTGATCGGCGTGATATACAGCGCCGTCAGCGATTTCTCCGCCCCGTTGACCACGGCGGTGTCATATCCGAACAGCAATCCACCGAGCGCGGCCACTAGGGTAAGCAACGTCAGATAGACCCGATTGACCTTTGTATAAGAAGTCGTGGCCGTCCTGGCCGTTGTATCGATCATTACCATATAGCAAGCGAATTTTTAGATGTAATGGTTGATCAGATTCTCGAGATATTCCTGCCTTCCGCTGGTAACCGCGGGCTCGCCATGCGCCACAGCGTAGTCGCGAAGCTTCTCCAGACTCATACCCCCTTTTTCAAATGCCGCGCCTTCCCCACGGTCATATGATTTGTACCGGTCCGCCCGGATCTTCTTATATTCCGATTTCGACAGGATCGTATCGGCGATCACCAATGCCCGGGCGAACGTGTCGATCCCGCCGATATGCGCATGGAACAGGTCTTCCGGATCAGTGGAGTTTCGCCGCCGTTTCGCATCGAAATTGATCCCGCCTCCTTTGAATCCACCCGCCTCCAGGATAATCAGCATGGCCTCCACCAGCTCGTTGATGTTCGTAGGGAACTGGTCCGTATCCCACCCGTTCTGATAATCCCCGCGATTGGCATCCATCGATCCCAGCAAACCCGCGTCCGCGGCTACCTGCAGCTCATGGGTAAAGGTATGCCCCGCGAGGGTGGCATGGTTGACTTCGATATTCAATTTGAAATCATTTACCAGATCGTATTGCCGGAGGAAGCCGATCACCGTCGCACAATCATAGTCATATTGATGCTTGGTGGGTTCGCAGGGTTTCGGTTCGATAAAGAAGGTGCCCTTGAATCCCTGCTTCCGCGCATAATCTTTCGCCGTATGCAGGAAGCGGGCCAGGTGCTCCTGCTCCCGTTTCATGTTCGTATTCAGCAGGGTCATATAACCTTCCCGCCCGCCCCAGAAGACATAGTTCTCTCCATCCAGCGCAATCGTCGCATCCAGTGCCGCCTTCACCTGTGCAGCGGCATGGGCCAGCACATGAAAATCGGGATTTGTCGCAGCCCCGTTCATATATCGGCGATGGCTGAAGAGGTTGGCCGTTCCCCACAGTAGCTTTACTCCGCTCGCCTTCTGCTTCTCCTTTGCATATTCCGTCATCGTCTGCAGTCGCTTGTCATTGCCGGCGATATCATTCGTATAGTCCACGACGTCTACATCGTGGAAACAATAATAAGGCAAGCCCAGTTTTGTAATGAACTCAAACGCCGCATCCATCTTGTCCTTTGCCCGTCCTATCGCATCTGCCTTCTCGTTCCAGGGATAAAGATGTGTCGGCTCGCCAAACGGGTCGGCGCCGTTGCCGACAAAAGAATGCCAATACGCGACGGCCATCCGCAAGTGGTCCTTCATTGGCTTTCCACCGATGACTTTATCCGCATCATACCAACGATACGCCAGCGGATTGCTCGTGCCCGGCCCCTCATATTTGATCTGGCCTATTGCTTTAAAAAATTCCTTCTGTCCCGTGATAACTGGCATAGCATATTTTTTTCGTGATAAATTTTAATATGGCGAATTCGCCGCAATTAGAGAAACTCTTCCAGCCGCGCCCTCCATCGGTTATACACATCCCCGTATTCCGCCGTCCGCTCGGGCTCGATCCGCTCGAGCGGCTTCAACCCTTCGAACGCCGCCGTCATATCGCGGAATATCCCGGCGCCGATACCCGCACCCAGCGCCGCCCCCACGCTTCCATCGGAATTATACAATTCCACCGGCACCCCGGTAGCATTTACGAATGCCTCCCGGAAAACCGGACTGTGGAACATATTGGCCTTGCCCGCACGGATTACAGCCGGGTTCATTCCGTTCTCCCGCATAATATCGAGCCCATAGCGGAACGCCATCGCAATACCCTCCTGACCCGCCCGATAGACGTGCGCCGCGCCGTGAATATTCAAATCGATATCGAGCAATTGCGCCCCCACAATACGGTTGCCAAAGATCCGCTCCGCCCCGTTTCCAAAAGGCAAAACGGTCAACCCCGCGCTTCCGGGTTCGATCGCCATCGCGGCCGAATTCAGCGTACCATAGTCCTTCGCGCCCGTCAGGTCCCTGATCCACCGGTTCAGGATACCGGTTCCGTTGATGCAAAGTAATACGCCGATGCGTCGCTTACCCTGCGTCGCCTTCGCCGAGCCTCCCTCCTTAGCTGAAGCTGCGGCGGGCAAGACGGCGACCGAAGGCGCATAGTTGACGTGCGCAAAACTATTCACGCGTGAACCCTTGTCATAGGTCAACCGGTCGCTCACCCCATAAATCACACCCGAGGTGCCTGCCGTCGCCGCCACTTCCCCCGGTTCCATCACATTCAACGACAAGGCATTATTGGGCTGGTCACCTGCTTTGTAGGTCACCGGTATCCCGGGCTTCAACCGCAGCGAAGCCGCTATGTCCGGTTTTACAAAACCGTGTGTCGCAAAGACCGGCCGCACGGCAGGGATCAAGGCACGATCAAATCCAAAGACCGAGAATACATCGTCCGATAATCCATCCGCGATAAAATCCCAAAAGATACCCTCCGATAATGCCGAAATGCTCGTCGTCATCTCGCCCGTCAATCGCATCGCCACAAAGTCGCCCGGCAACATCACCTTATCGGTCTGTCGGTAGATCGCAGGCTCATGCTCCTTTACCCAGGCCAACTTTGCCGCAGTAAAATTCCCCGGGGAATTCAACAAATGCTGCAGGCTTCTTGCGGCCCCGATCTGGAAAAACGCTTTGTCGCCATAGGGCACCGCCCTGCTGTCGCACCAGATGATACTGTCCCGTAAGATCCGCTGACTTTTGTCCACGACAACCAGGCCGTGCATCTGGTAAGCAATTCCGATCGCAGCGATCCGGGCGGGATCATAGGTCCCGGTTGAATGCGCCTTGAGGATCGCCAGCCGGATATTTTCCCACCAGACTTCCGGCGATTGCTCCGCCCATCCGGGTTGTCGAGCCAGAATGGGAGTTTCAGATTCCGGAAAAGTGGCGGAAACAAGCACGTTAGCGGTGGCAGCATCCACGATGGACACTTTGACCGAAGAAGTGCCCAAATCAATGCCCAATAACAACATGCGGTAAATATAGTATCGTTTTGCGTATATTGTAACCGATTGCAGGATTATTCTTAAAATTCTTGTTTTTCGCCATATGAGCTTACTTTTAACTGCCGAAATCCGAAAACAGCAATGACCGGGAAAAAAGATATTACCATATACGATATCGCAAAGGAACTTAGCCTTTCACCCGCTACCGTCAGCAGGGGGCTGAAGGACCATCCGGCCATCAATATCAAAACACGCAAGCGGATCATGGATACCGCCAAGGAGATGGGCTACCGGTCCAACTCTTTTGCGAGCAACCTGCGGATGCAAAAAACAAATACCATCGGCATCATTGTCCATGAGCTCAAAAGTCAGTTTATCAGTTCCGTGCTCGCCGGTATTGAAAAAGTTGCGACCGAAGCCGGCTATGACCTGATCATCGGCCATTCTTCCGAAACGTACCGGAAGGAGGCCGCCAACGCCCATAACCTTTTTCACAAACGTGTCGACGGCCTGATCGCTTCCCTTGCTTTCGACACCCGGGACATGGATCATTTCGACCCTTTCGTACAAAAAGGCATACCGATCGTCTTCTTCGATCGGGTGGAAGAGTTCTCGTACGGGACCCGGGTGATCATTGATAATGTAAAGGCAGGTTATGAAGCTACCGCCCACCTGGCGGCACAAGGCTGTCGGCGGATTGCTCATATAACCGCCAACCTGGGACGAAATGTCTATGCCGGACGGCTAAAAGGATACAAACAGGCACTCGCGGACTATGGACTGCCCCTTGACAATACCCTGCTCATTGTCAACGACCTTAGCGAATCTGCGGCAATCCGTACCGCCCGCCAGGTCCTTACGATGAAGAACCGTCCCGACGGAGTTTTTATCACCAATGATTTTTTTGCCGCGATGTTCCTTCAAACGTTAAAGGAGGGCGGTCTTCGCATCCCGGAAGATATCGCGATCGTCGGGTTTAACAACGACGCCATCTCTCGCATTATTCAACCGAAGTTGACTACGATCAATTATCCCGGCGAAGAAGTGGGTGAGCAGGCGGCCCGCTGTCTCCTCGACCATCTTACCGGCCTTTCATCCGCCCGATCGACCGACACGATCATCATCCGCTCGGAGCTGATCATCCGCGACTCATCGTTGCACCGCAAGATCTAGCGACCTTCGCGGCCTAAATTACCTGTCTTTTCCCGGCTGCCCATTTTTCCAACAATTGCATCAGTTCATCGAGGCGTACGGGTTTGCAGATATAATCGTCCATTCCCGCCGCCAGACATTCTTCCCGGTCTCCCCGCATGGCATTTGCGGTCAGCGCGATCACCACCGGCTGCCGGTACCCATTCCGGCGGATCACTCTCGTCGCCTCCAATCCATCCATCTCGGGCATCTGCACATCCATCAGGATCAGGTCATAGCTTAGGGCTTCCGCGGCCATCACCGCCTCGGAACCGTTCTCGACACAATCCGGCTCATACCCCAGGTTCCCGAGGATATGCAGGATCAGCTGCCGGTTGATCACATTGTCTTCCGCAACGAGAATACGGAACGGGAACGTTTCGGCAAATGCCTTGTTCATCGCGCGTTGTTTCGGCACTAACAGCGAGGGGGTCAATACACCTGCCCGCGTCCGGATCGTAAACGTAAATATCGTCCCTTCGCCCTCCCTGCTTTGCACGGTGATCGCCCCGCCCATGAGTACCACCAGTTTTTCGCTGATGGCGAGCCCCAAACCCGTGCCACCATATTTCCGGGTCGTCGACGAATCAACCTGTGAGAACGACTTGAACAGCATATCGATCTTTTGCGCCGGAATACCGATGCCCGTATCCCGGACTTCGAATGCCAGCTCGATCTCGCCGGTAAGCCTGTCTTTCCGTAACTGAACCACACCGACCCGGATTTCTCCCCGCTCGGTGAACTTGACTGCGTTGCTGACCAGGTTGATCAGCACTTGCCGTAATCGCAATGCATCCCCAACCACTACTTCCGGTACCCCTTCCTCGATCCAGCAGGAAAGTCGCAGGCCCGATTGATTTGCTTTCTTATAAAACAGATCGAGTACCCCGTCAATGCACTGACGCAAAACAAAATCCTGCTGCTCGATCTCCATCTTTCCCGAATCGATCTTGGAAAAATCCAAAATATCGTTTAGTACGCTCAACAGGCTTTCTCCGCAACTGAGGATCGTTTCATTGTAACTCCGCTGCTGCTCGGTAAGCGACGTCTCCGCCAGCAAACTGGCCATCCCGATCACCCCGTTCATCGGCGTGCGGATCTCGTGGCTCATCGTGGCCAGGAATACGCTTTTTGCCTTGTTGGCCTTCTCCGCCTCCTCCCTGGCCATACGCTCTTCCTGGCTGAGGATCACGAGCCGTTCCGTTCGTTCCTGCACCTGCCGTTCCAATTCTCTTTTCTGCGTATTGATCGTCCGGATCCGCAAGCGGTAAAGCGTGACCGCTCCACCCGCCACGCACAGCACGGCCAGGGTCCGGAACCACCACGTCATCCAGAACGGCGGCAGAATGTCCAGTTCCAGCGCCAGCATCTTGCTCGACCACTCGCCGTCATTGTTGTACCCTTTGACCCGCAACGTGTAATGTGCCGGGTCAAGGTTGGTATAGGTCACCGATCTCCTCAGCCGCACATAATTCCAGTCCTTGTCGAAACCTTCCAGCTTATACGCATACCTCTTTTTTACGGCGTCGGTATAGTTGAGGGAAGCAAATGTGAAGGAGATGACGGTGCTTTTATATGGAATGCTTATTTGCTTCGTTTCCGAAATATCGGCGCTTAGCGGCGACGACCCGTTCTCCCCGGACCCGATCGGCACTTCCTGGTTAAAGATCTGGAAGTTGGTCATCACCAGTGGCGGGTCAAACGATTCCGACAGGACATGTCCCGGCGATACGACATTGAACCCGTTGATCCCGCCAAAATACATCAGTCCCGAACGGCTCTGGCAAAACGCCTGCTCTTTGAATTCATTGGCCTGAAGACCGTCAGCCACCGTAAATACCCGGGCATGCTGATGGACGTAGTCCAGTTCGCAAAGGCCTTTGTTCGTACTGATCCACAGATGACTTGCCGAATCCTCCAGTACCCCGAAGATCTGATTGTCCGGCAGACCGTCCTTTGTTGTGTACGTCGTCCAGCGGTTCGCGTTGATCTCATAACGACATAACCCCTGGGTCGTGCTGACCCAAAGGTCGCCGCTTCGTGCCTGGCAGATATTGAGGATATAATCGCAGCAGAGACTATTGGTATTCTCGCGGTGCCTGTAGTGCGCGAACGAATGGGTCAGCGGATTATACAGGTCCATACCGCCGCCGTCCGTCCCGATCCACATCCTTCCGTCCCGGTCCATCGTGATCGTATGCACTTTGTCGTTAGCCAGGCTCCCGGGGTCGGCCGCGTTGTGGCGGTAGTGCGCGAATCCACCACGGACCGGATCGTATACGTTCAACCCGCCGCCATACGTGCCCACCCATATCCGGTGTTCCCTGTCTTCGCAGAGTGTCCAGACATTATCGTAACTCAGACTTGCGCTGTCCTTCGGCTTATGCAGGAAATGCCGGTAGGAATTTGTACGGGGGTTGTAGACCGTTACCCCGTCCGCCCACATCCCCATCCATAGGTTGCCGCTGTGATCTTCGATCACCCTTAGCACATAGTCGCCGCCGATCGAGTTCGGATTGCCGGGGATATGACGAAAGTGCCGGAATCGGCCTGTTTTCCGGTCCATCAGGTTCAGCCCGCCCCCGTCCGTACCGACCCAGATATTCTGACGGGAGTCTTCCAGAAAACACAATACCTGGTTGCTGCTCAGGCTGTACGGGGAAGAGTTATGGGTGTAACGAATGAATTTGCGGGCATCCCGGTTTACAAATTCAAGTCCGCCATTGAATGACCCGATCCACATGTTCTTTTTTGAATCCATATAGACCGACCAAAGCGAGTTGGTCGACAAACTCGCCGGGTCCACATCGTCGTGCCGGTAGTGATAGAACGTATTGGTCTCCGGATTCAGAACGATCAGCCCGTCATTCTCCGTGCATGTCCAGATATTTCCCTCTCCGTCTTCTGTAATGGAAGTGACATTTGTGCTCGTCATTCCGGAATCCGGATTGCGGTCATCCCCCGGGTAGTGGATAAAATTCCCTTTCACCCGGTCAAACCGGTCGACGCCGGATTCCGTGCCGATCCAGATCCGTTGATGACAGTCCCCGTAAACATAAGTAACATAATTGCTTCGGATAGATCCGGGCTGGTTGTCATTGTGTTGATACCGGGTAAAGACGCCCTTCGACTGATCCAGCACATTCAGGCCGCCATTCACCGTCGCCACCCAGATCCGATGATCCAGATCCTCATAGATATGCTTTACCTGGTTATCGGAAAGACTCGTCGCATCTCCCGGCCGGTTACGAAAGTGGGTGAAATGACCTGCGGGATCCATCCGGTCCAGCCCTCCGTCCTCCGTACCTATCCACAATGCCCCTTTGCTGTCTTTCATCAATGCCAGCAACAGGTTACTGGAAATGCTACCCGCATCTCCCGGCTTGTGCCGGAAATGGGTAAACTGATCGGTTTTGCGGTCAAACCGGTCCAACCCCCCACCCCATGTGGCTATCCATAGATTGCCCTGGCTGTCCTCGACAAGGTCATTGATCAGATTGTTGGATAAACTGCGGTCGTCTCCGATCTCGTTCTTATAGACCGTAAAGGAATACCCATTGTATTTGTTGAGGCCCTCCCGTGTCCCAAACCACATAAAACCACGGCTGTCCTGCAGTGAACAAATCACGTTGCTCTGCGACAACCCTTGTGCCGTTCCCAAGTGCTCGAAAGATAGATGTTCCGTCTGGGGGTAGGCAAAGGTGGTGGTCAGAACTAAGAACAAAAAACCTAAGTAGCGGTTTATCACCATGGTTATTGGGTATCCGAAGCACCAAAACGCCCCTCCAACCCGATTTATTTCATCCCACCCCCTAAAAGTCCCCGGCGGGTCCTTTTATTTCTTGTAGCGGAACAACAACACATTCGCCCTCCCTTCGCCACCTCCATTGGAAACATACATATTGCCATCCCGGTCGAACGCCAATCCGTCCGGCTGTTTAAAGAGTGTAGCGTCCAAAGCATACAGGTCCCGGACCTTCCAGTGATCATCAAATACGATCATTGCCTTATTCTCGGCGGAGACCACGTACCAGTCCCCGGTCAGGGGGTGCCGGGCCAGGCATGACGGATGGAATTTTATGTGGTTGTGGAAACCGGTCGGTTTTTCTCGCGGCACGATGATTTTGAAATGATCCCGGATACCCAGCGAGTGGCTCGCATCATATCGGAGGACGTACGCGGAAACCTCCTTGCTTTGATCGTCTATCCCGCAGTTCCTGCACATCGCGATCAGCTGCCCGTCCTTATCCCCAAAAAGCCCCTCGTATTCTCCCGCGGGCAGAATATGTTGGTATGCCCGAACCGATTTCCGGCTTGCCCGGCCCACGGGAAAAACGAAAAGGCTCCCGTCACTACGGAGAACCGCAAATTCCTTATCCCCCAAAACCGCGATGTCTTTATAGTCGCCGTGGCCACCAAAATGCCAGGAATGCAGCCCACCACCCAGGCGAAAGAAATACAATCTGCCCGTTTCATCTTCTATCGCATACATGGTATCCGGGTTTCCCCGAAGGAACGTGATACCGGAAATTTTTCTTAGTGTCTCGCCCAGAACGTATTTAACGGGCGTTCCCAGGTCATACCCGGGCGGCGAATAAACGGCTGCCGCGGCTTTTTCCTTTTCGGGCTCCGGCCGGTCATGCTTGCCGGCGCAGCCTGCCATGGACGACGCGATAACGCCGAAGAAGAGCGGCATCATCCGCAATGTGAATGGTCTCATCCGGTCTCTGATCACCCCGCCAAGTTACGGAAGTTACTTAGAACATGCCGATCCGGGCTATCCGGCCTTTAGCTTGAATGCCCGTGAACCGGCCGATCCGCGATATTTCGCCAGATTTATCAGCAGCACACTGCACAGGATGACCATCAGACCCAAAACCTGAAGCCAGCTCAGCCGCTCCCCGATAAAGATGACCCCCAGCAATACGGCAACGACCGGGTTTACATAGGCATGCGTACTCACTTGCGCCGCCGGGCGCACCTGCAACAGCCAGGTGAACGCGCTGTATGCTACCAGCGAGCCCATGACGACGAGGTAGGCGATCGATATCCAGGACAACATCGGAACTTCCCCGGGCCGGAAGTCACGCCATTCGCCGGCCACTCCACTGCAGGCGAGAAACGCGATCCCCGCGGCCATCATCTGCCAGCCCGCATTCACCGCATTGGAATTCCCCGCCGCCTTGTATTTGGAATACAAAGACCCGGCAGCCCAAGAAATGCTGGCCACCACCAACGCCGCCAATGCGATCATTCCCTTGCTGCTCCCGCTTTTGCCTGCCAGGTCTCCGGTCTCGCTCACCAATTTTTCGCCAAACAATAACAGCACGCCGATCGATCCGACGATCAGACCCGAGACGGTCGCCTTATTTTGAAAATTCTCGCGCCACTTGCCTTTGTCCAGCACCACAAACCAGATCGGCCCCGACGCGAGCAGGATGGCCGCCAGCGAGCTGGGAATGTATTGCTCCGACCAGATCAACAGGCCGTTTCCGCCGACCAGCAGCAACAGCCCGCTGATCACCGCCGGCCGGATCGCGCGCAGCGAAAATATCCGCTCTCCGGTGACAACACACCACAGGAGCATCAGCAGCCCCGCGGGAAAATAGCGAAAGGCTCCCACCAGCATCGGCGGGACATGTTCGACGGACAACCGGATAAAGAAATAGGTGGAACCCCAGACAAGATAGACCGTGGTAAATGCAGCCGCCACCTTCATCGCTGAAGGAGCCTGCCTTGTAGCGGATGACATACGAATTATTTTTTGGTGATTGGAATAGTCAGTTTCTGTTCTTCTTTGACCGTCTCCAAAACGATCGTTGTTTTCGTAGACTGGATGCTGCCGATCTTTGCGAATTTATTCCGCATCAACCCCATCAGCGACGCGGAGTCGGCTGTCCGCACCTTGACCAGGTAACAATCGTCTCCGGCGATGTTATGCACCTCCTGTACTTCCTCGATCTTCGCCAGCTCCGCTCCCGTCTCCCCTGTCCCGAAACCGTCCCTTGTCCGGATAAAAATGAACGCCAGCAGCTTCTGTCCTACTGCCGCCGGATTTATACCGGTCGTATAGTGCAGGATGACCTGTTTTTGCTCCAGCTTTTTTACGCGCTCCAGCACCGCCGAAGGCGCCATTTCCAATTGCTTTGCCATATCCACATTCGGGATCCGGGCATTTTCCTGCATCAGTTGCAGGATCCGCAAATCGATGTTATCTAATACGAACTCCATTATTTGATACTACAAAAGTAACGCTATTTCGAATATAATTCAAAAAAACAAAAAAATTTCAGAATTTAATTCTCAAGACTTATTTCCGCCGAAGGCGCTCCGGGCTGCCGGGGAAGAGGTCGTTTCAGCCGTTTCCGGTGGCTGAGATAGTGAATGACCTTATGCTCCGACCAGTGGTGCAGCGGGAGAAGGACCGCCGCCAGCGCGATCTTGATCAGCAACACTTTCCAGGGCTCATCATGGGTCACTGCGGCAATCTGCTTATCTGTCAGCAGGATGATGAATTCAAACAGGAAAATAAAGGAAAGGAAACCCAGCCCCCGGATTACGGAGGTCGGGACCGCCAGCCAACCCATCATTACAAGAGCGATGAACAATACCGCCAGCCCCACCGTGAACCCCATGTATTGTACGTTATGCCGCCGCTCCCGGTCCTGCTCTTCTTCCCTGACTTGCCGCTCCCTTCGCCGGTTGTCGTTGTCGACCTCCAGCTTCAGCAGATCCGTGGCTTTGCTCAGCTCACGGAGACTGTCGGAATATTGCTCATATTGCTTGTGGTAGGCATACGCTTTTGAAAGATCGTGTGCCCGCCAACACAGGCTGTCGAGGTTCTTGTCGGCATGTTCGAGGATATTCAGGTCACCGGTCGCTTTTCCGATCGCCTCTTCATTCAGGTAATAACCGATCGCCTTTTCCCACATTCCCCTGCGCTTGTAGAATTCGCCGATCTCCTCATAGAAATCCGCCTTGGCCGGCGCGTTGGCCTTGGCCTCCACCTCCGGGCTTTCCCGGTCGAAATAATATGCTGCGGAATCGTACTTGCCCATGTCCATGTAGGCATCGGCATAGATCCCGTCCGTTACGTATTTCATTCCGGCCCGGAACAGGTAGTCGGAGACAACCGGGTGCAGCCGGAAATATTCCATCCCCTTTTGATATTGGCCGCTTTTGAAATAGGTATCGAAAATACCGAAGTAGGAATCGATCTTCACGAGGTCGAAACGAATGCTGTCAGCCAACCGGATCGCGTGTTCATACGACTCCAACGCGATGTCGTATTCCTTCTTTTTGCAAAAGAACTGCGCCAGCGTATTGTAGTCACCCCGCAGCTCAAAGAGATGCCTCATCTTCCTGTCCGTAGGGATAACAATGTTCAACTCATAGTCGATCGCCTTGTCTTCTTCACGAATGCCCTGATAGAAATAGGCTAAATAGGCGGAAGCATCCCGGATCAGCAGATCATTTTTCCCCCGCTCCGCCACATCCAGCGCCTTCAAATAATTTCGAAAAGCAAGCAACTTCTCATTCCTCGCCTCATAACTCTCGCCCAAAGAGGTATACGCCGTCACCTGGACCGTGTCATTGTCGAGGTCCCCGGCTGTCGTCACCGCCTGATTGCTGTATGCCAATGCCTGAACATTATCCCCCAGCATCCGGTATACCTTTGCAAAGGCAACATCCGTATATACCAGCCCTGCGTCCAATTTGTCTGCCTTCGCCACCTGTTCCGCCCGGCGGATATACTCCATCGCCATATCCAGATTCCCCTTCAATCCAACCCCTTGCTCAAAACGATTGCCATCATTCAAATATGCCCTGATCATCAGCATCCGATCCCTGCTCATTTCCGCCGCTTCAATCGCCTGGCGGCCATAGTCGTCCGACGCGCCCCGGTTCAGACCAAAATAGTACAGGGCCAGGTTTTCCGCGAGTTGCGCCTTCTTCGGCCACTCCACCGCCCTGGCCAATTCGCGCCTCAGGCTGTCCGGCCAATAATCCGAATCTTGCGTCCGTCGCGCGGTGTCCTGTCCAAGCGTACATGGACCGCAGGAAATAAAAACCAGGAAATACACAGAATAATACATCAGGTGCCGGCCATCCCGGAAAGATCGTTGGGTCATAGAAAACCAGTTTAACGAAACCGGCTAAAGATACTAAAACTCAGCCCCCTGTGCGGGTGGGGATCAATAATTCGCGGATATCGACATCCAGGGCCAGGGCCATTTCCCGCAACAGCCTCAACGTGGGTTGAAATTCGTTGTTGCAGATGCGCGTCACGCTGTTCGGTGCGATGCCTACCCTGATCGCCAATTCCTTGTGCGAAACATCCCGTTCAGCCAGGACGGCTTTGATCCGATTGATTTTGATCTTTTTTTCCATTTTTCTTTCGGCGGTTTGAGGGGGTCGGGACAATTTAGGTTATTTATGCGTAACCTATACGCAAAAAAACGAAGATAAACTTCTAGGAATCAACGAATTCCGGCTTTTATAGATACGTTATTGATATCATTGCATCCAAATAAGGTATTATAAAATAATTGTTACGTATTTCTAAGCCGTTACCCTCACTGCGGTATGACTGCAAAAAAAAGGCCCGGGTCGCCCTGCCGCATAAAGTTTTTTTTACGAACCGGTAAAATAAATGTTAATTTGACAGGAATTCCTACTTCGCGCCATATGGGAAAAGACAATTTTGTTATCGGACTTGATTACGGCACCGACTCGGTCCGTTCGCTTCTGATCAACGCCGCCAATGGCGCGGAGATCGCATCGGCCGTTTTCCATTATCCCCGCTGGGAAGACGGTCTGTACTGCAACGCAGGGGAGAATCGTTTTCGCCAGCACCCCCTCGACTATATCGAGGGTCTCGAGCAAACGATCCGCAGTTGTCTCTCACAGGCCGGCCCGTCTGCCGCGGGGCTCGTACGGGCTATCTCGGTCGATACGACCGGCTCCACACCGATTGCCGTCGACGAAAGCGGCACCCCCCTTGGTCTGCTGCCGGCATTCCGCGACAACCCGAACGCCCAGTTCGTGCTCTGGAAAGACCATACCGCCGTCAGGGAGGCCGCGGAGATCAATATCCACGCCGCGCGATCCCCGGTCAACTATCTGCGGTTCGTCGGCGGCATTTATTCCTCGGAGTGGTTTTGGGCCAAATTACTGCATATCCTTCGGGTGGACGAAGGCGTTAGAAATGCCTGCCATTCCTGGGTGGAGCATTGCGACTGGATACCCTTCCTGCTGACCGGCGGCCGCAAGGCGGCGGACATCCGGCGCGGGGTCTGCGCGGCCGGTCACAAGGCCCTCTGGGCAAAGGAGTTTGGTCCCGGCGGACTTCCGCCTGACGAGTTCTTCGCCACCCTCGACCCGTTGCTAAAGGGCTTTACCGCCCGTCTCTTTACGGAAACGTTCACTTCCGACCGCCCGGCCGGCGCCCTCAGCCCGGAATGGTCTGAGCGGCTGGGCCTCTCCACATCTGTTGTGGTCGGCATCGGCGCGTTTGACGCCCACATGGGAGCCGTCGGCGGCCAGATCGAACCCTATCACCTCAGCAAGGTAATGGGCACCTCCACGTGCGACATGCTCGTCGCACCGATCGGGGAAGTAAAGGATCGGTTGGTTAAGGGCATATGCGGGCAGGTACCCGGCTCCATTATACCCGGTATGATGGGTATGGAAGCCGGCCAATCCGCCTTCGGCGACGCATATGCGTGGTTCCGTAACCTGCTGGCCTGGCCTTTGGAACAGCTCCTTCCCGATCAGCCCGGGCTCGTCGACAAGATCATTCCCGTTCTGAGCGGGCATGCCGCGGACCTCAAGCCCGATCCCAACGGTCCGCTCGCCCTCGACTGGCTGAACGGACGCCGCACTCCGGATGCCAATCAATTATTAAAAGGCGCCATTACCGGTCTTAACCTCGGGACCGACGCGCCGCAGGTTTTCCATGCCATCGCCGAATCCACCTGCTTCGGCGCAAAATCGATCGTCGATCGCTTTATCAGCGAAGGCATTCCGGTAAAAGGCCTCATCGGCCTCGGCGGCGTCGCCAAAAAGTCGCCATTTATCATGCAAATGATGGCCGACGTGATGGACCGACCGATCCGCATCCACGCTTCCGAACAAACCTGCGCCCTCGGCGCCGCCATGTTTGCCGCCACGGCCGCCGGCCTTTATCCGAAAGTGGAAGACGCGATGTCCGCCATCGGCCGGGGTTTTGATGCGACCTACCGGCCAAACCCCGAGCGAACTCCTATCTACGCCGAACGGTACCGTCAGTACAGGACCCTCGGTCAATTCGTCGAATCGACAACCAACGAATTATGAGCAAATACAACCATATACAGGAAGCGGCCTTCGAGGCCAACTGCCAGCTGCCGAAACTCGGGCTGGTCCTTTTCACGTTCGGCAATGTCAGTGCCGCCGACCGCGACCTGGGCGTCTTTGCGATCAAACCCAGCGGCGTCCCATATGAGGACCTGTCGCCGGAGAAAATGGTGATCGTCGACTTCGACGGAAATACCGTCAAAGGCAACCTACGCCCATCCTCCGATACGCTGACCCATGCCTTGCTGTACAAGACATGGGACAAGATCGGCGGTATCGCCCATACGCATTCCACTTACGCGACCGCATGGGCCCAGTCACAACGGGACATCCCCATCCTCGGCACCACGCACGCCGACCACAATACGGCGGATATTCCCTGCGCGCCGCCGATGCACGACGATATGATCCGCGGCGATTATGAATATCAGACCGGATTTCAGATCATCAACTGCTTTCGCGACCGCGGCCTTCACTATGAAGAACTGGAAATGGTCCTTGTCGGTAACCACGCCCCCTTCACCTGGGGAAAGACCGCGGAAAAAGCCGTGTACAACAGCGCCGTCCTGGAGTCCATCGCCCAAATGGCTTATATTACTCTTCAGATCGACGCCGCCGCGCCAAGATTAAAAGACACGCTGATAAAAAAACATTTCGAACGCAAACACGGGCCCAACTCTTACTACGGGCAATAATCATTGCATAATCACCGAACATGGATCTAAAAAGTCTCGAAGTCTGGTTTGTCACCGGCAGCCAGCATTTATACGGCGAAGCAACACTCAACCAGGTAGCCGGGCATTCGCAGATCATTGCAAAAGCGCTCAACGACGCCCCGGAGATCCCCGTAAGGGTCATCTTCAAACCAACGGTCAAAACACCCGAAGAGATCTACCACATTTGCCAGGAGGCCAATACGACGCGCGGCTGCATCGGAATGATCGCGTGGATGCACACCTTCTCTCCCGCCAAAATGTGGATCGGCGGGCTCAAAATCCTGCAAAAACCCATCGCGCATCTCCATACCCAGTTCAACCGCGACATTCCGTGGGGCACGATCGATATGGACTTCATGAACCTCAACCAAAGCGCCCATGGTGACCGCGAATTCGGGTTTATAATGACCCGGATGCGGCTCAACCGCAAAGTCATCACGGGCCATTGGCAGCAACCCGACGTACTGCAACAGCTGAACGCCTGGACAAGGGCCGCGGCCGGATGGCACGACTGGCAGGGCGCCCGGTTCGTTCGTTTTGGGGACAACATGCGCCAGGTAGCCGTCACCGAGGGCGACAAGGTGGAAGCTGAAATGACGTTCGGCTACTCGGTAAATACCCATGGTATCGGCGACCTGGCGGCGGTGGTCGATGATATTTCCGACGGCGACACAGACCGGCTTGTCAAAGAATATGAAGACCGGTATACCATCGCGGCTTCGTTGCGAAAAGACGGCGCCGGAAGGCAATCCTTAAAAGACGCGGCACGGATCGAGCTCGGTCTTCGCCGGTTCCTCGAGCAGGGTAACTTCAAAGGCTTTACGGATACGTTCGAGGACCTGCATGGCCTGACCCAGCTTCCCGGTATCGCCGCGCAGCGGCTCATGAATTACGGCTATGGATTCGCAGCCGAAGGCGACTGGAAAACAGCCGCCCTGGTCCGTGCGATGAAAACCATGGGCAGCGGTCTTGCCGGCGGCAATTCCTTTATGGAAGACTATACCTATCACTTTGAACCCGGCAACAACCTCGTCCTTGGCGCGCATATGCTGGAGATCTGCGAATCCATCGCCGACGGCAAACCTTCCTGCGAGATCCACCCGCTGGGCATCGGCGGAAAGGCCGATCCGGTGCGGCTAGTCTTCAATTCCGCGGCGGGCCCCGCCATCAACGCCTCCATCGTCGATATGGGTAACCGCTTCCGTCTCCTCGTTAACGAAGTGCAGGCCGTCGCGCCGGCGTACCCGCTGCCCAATCTCCCGGTGGCCAGGGTCCTCTGGAAACCCCTGCCCGACATGGCTACCGGTTGTTCCGCCTGGATCATGGCCGGCGGGGCGCATCACACCTGCTATAGTCAGAGCCTGACCGCCGGGCATATGCGCGATTTCGCCGACATTGCCGGTATTGAATACGCCCTGATCGGAAAAAATACCGATCTCTGGCAATTCCGCAACGAACTTCGATGGAATGAAGTATTTTACCGCTGAGTTTATCACCGGCACCCAAAATCTAACGCTTTAACATGAACAAGCTTGCAAGCATCGACGCCGTCATCTTTATCATCTATTTCCTGATCGTATCCTGCTATGGCTATTGGATCTATCGCCGGAAGAAGAAACAGGTGACCAATACACACGACTTTTTCCTGGCCGAAGGCTCCCTTACGTGGTGGGCGATCGGCGCCTCCCTGATCGCGTCGAATATATCCGCGGAACAGTTTATCGGCATGAGCGGTAACGGATACGACATCGGTATCGCCGTAGCTGCCTATGAGTGGATCGCCGCCATCGCGCTGATCATCGTTGCCGTCTGGTTCATGCCGGTGTATCTCAAGAACAAGATCTTTACCATGCCGCAGTTCCTCAAGGAACGGTACAACGAGACCGTTGCGCTCATCATGGCGATCTTTTGGCTATTTCTGTATGTATTTGTCAACCTGACTTCCATCCTTTACCTGGGCGCCATCGCCATCAACAGCCTGGTTGGCGGGACCGACAACCAATTTCATATTATCATCATCGCCCTCTCGGTATTTGCCGTTTTCATCACTCTCGGCGGGATGAAGGTGATCGGGTTCACCGATGTCATCCAGGTCAGCGTCCTTATCATCGGCGGCCTGGCCACTACCTATGTGGCTCTCACGGTCGTCAGCAAAGCGTTTGGCATGGGTGAAAACGCCCTCGCCGGTTTCAACCAGCTGCTGAAAAGTGCACCGGATCATTTTCACATGATCTTCGCCAAACCCGACTCGAACTCCTCTCCCCACGAGATCAGCAATTATCTCACGATCCCCGGCCTCCTTTCCTATGTCGCCGGCATCTGGATCGTCAACCTGAACTACTGGGGCTGTAATCAATATATCACCCAACGCGCACTCGGCGCCAATCTGCCGACTGCCCGCAAAGGCATCCTCTTCGCCGGATTCCTCAAGCTGCTCATGCCGCTCATCGTCATGCTGCCCGGGATAGCCGCGTACGTCCTCCACCAAAAAGGGATGGTCCAGGCGGAGATGCTCGTCCATAGTAAACACGGCGAAGTCGTCCCCGACAATGCCTATTCCGCCATTCTCGGCTACCTACCCAACGGCCTCATCGGTCTTTCGCTTGCCGCGCTCACCGCGGCGATCGTTGCCTCGCTCGCCGGAAAAGCCAACAGCATCTCTACCATCTTCACACTCGACGTCTACAAAAAATATATCAATAAGGAAGCCGGTGAGACGAAAATGGTGTGGATCGGCCGGATCACCATCCTTGCCGCCCTTTTCCTTTCTATTCTCCTCACCTGGAAGGATGCCCTCAACATCGGCGGCACGGGCGGGTTTACCTATATTCAGAAATATACGGGCTTTATCAGCCCCGGAGTATTTGCGATGTTCCTGCTGGGTATGTTCTGGCGCCGCACAACCGGAGCCGCAGCTGTCGTCGGGGTGATCGTAGGATTCGGCCTATCTGTGGTCTTCAATGTACTCGCGCCGGCCTGGTTCGGTCACGACACGTGGTTCTACACCGCTTATCTTAACAGCGAAGGGAAATACGAAATCCCTTTCCACATCTGTATGGGCCTTTCCTTTATGTTCACCATGATCATCATGATCCTGATCAGCCTGGCTGGACCGAAGATCAATCCAAAAGCCTTCGTACTCGATAAAAGCATGTTCAAAGTATCACCGGGCATACTGGCCATGATCGTTATCACCCTGCTGATCATCTCCGCATTATATATCCGGTTCTGGTAACACCCAAAAGCGACACACATGAATAGATACCCCGGTGAAACCGCCCTGCTCGTTGCCGTTGATTGCATCATCTTCGGATTCGACGGCGCAGATATAAAACTCCTGTTGATCCAGCGCGGTATTCAGCCGGAGAAAGGGAACTGGAGCCTCATGGGCGGTTTCCTTCAACCCGATGAAAGCCTGGACCAGGCGGCAAACCGGATCCTCAAAAAGCTCACCGGCCTGGAAGGCGTTTACCTGGAACAAATGAAGGCTTTCGGCGAACCAAACCGCGACCCGGTCGAACGAACCGTCAGCGTCGCCTATTTCGCCCTCATCGACATCCATCAATATGCCCGGCAGCTGACAACCGAATACCACGCCGAATGGTTCCATTTGAATAAAATGCCCGAGCTCATCTTCGATCACCGACGGATGGTGGACATCGCCAAACGTCAGCTGCGATACAAGGCCGCCCTTCACCCGATCCTCTTCGAATTGCTTCCTCCGCGCTTTACGATCCCGCAACTTCAGATCCTCTACGAAAGTATCTACGATACCACCTTCGACAACCGCAACTTCAGCCGTAAAGTCCTTTCGACGGAATTGCTTGTCAAACAAAAAGAAAAAGACAAAACAGGATCCAAAAAAGGTGCGTTCTACTACCGGCTCGACAAACGGAAATACAAGGCCAACTTTCACGCCTTCCTCAACTTCATACCCAATCCGGACAAACTCCTGACCTGAAAAGAAACCGCCGCCAACCAATCAACACATCCGGCAAACGATCCGCCGATTGACGCCGACGGCTCAAACGAATTACTTTCTTTCGCCGAATAGATGTTAATTCGCTCTTAAAGACGGTGAATTCGCATACTAAGCCGGTAATTAGTGCTCGGACAATTTGGGTTATTCCATAAGAATCGTAAATTTGACGGTTATTTAGCTGCGCTGCCATATTTCACCCTATTATTAATTCTTTAGTTTTGAATGGTCACAAAGTCGTGACGCGAGGGCAATTTCTATTGCCCTCTTATTTTTGTTCATCCCGTCTCACCGGGTATTCGTTTCGTTCCATAAAGAAAACGCCCCCTGTCGGGGGCATTTTTATTTTAGCGCAATCCGCATCCGGACCATCAGGAACCCTTACGAAAGAATATATCGCCGCTGATCGTTTCCAGATCGATCGCCTTGCCGCCGCTGCCATTCAAATGCGCATCCACGCTGCCACCTCCCAGCCGTCTGGCGCCGCGATCGTTTCCGCCCAGGTCGAAGTTCGAATACATGGTACCCGAGATCGTCCGCATCCGAAGCGCCACCGCCTTCTCCGGCGCCATGGTAAGATCGATATACCCGCTGATGGTGTGCGCGCGGATCTCGGCCGTATTCCCGGCAATGACAATATTCCCGTTGATCGTCTCCACGGAGAAGTCCGTATTCTCGGGTATGTAGATCTCGTGCGTAATATAGGTCTCGCATCCGCAGTTGCAGCAGCAATCGCTGTCGTCGCCTGCCGGTCGGCGGCTGCTGTCGGCAGACTTTCTGCGGGAGTGGAAGTTATTACAATGGCTCACCAGTTTGCCGGTGATGTCGACCGTATTGGCAGACCCTGAAAAGGTCTCCTTGTAATCATCGTTGTCCTTATTGTCATTGACATCTATCGTGCTTTTGACATAGACCTCATTCTTCTTCCAGGTAATGATCCGGATGGAATCGGAGATCTGGAAATTCATCGACACAAAGCCGTCAGCAGACAGGTCGAAATGCTTCTCGATGATTTTTTGGGCCCGTACCGGGATGGCGGCCGCCAGCCACAGCACGATAAACAGACTGTATTTCATGATTTGGTGGTTTGTCCTTTCCTGAGATAGATATTCCCGCTGATAGAATTGATCTTAACAGCCGTCCCTCCGCCATTGAGCGTCGCGCGGATGTTACCGCCGCCCACCCTTTTCATATTCTTGTTGTCCTGGCTCAGATCGAAGTCGGAATACATATTGCCGCTCATATTCGACATTTCCAGGTCTACTGCGGCCGTTGCCGGGAGGGTCACATCCACTTCGCCGCTGATCGCAGCGATGGAAATGGGTTTTTCCTTGCTGATCTCGCTGAAGACCACGCTGACCCCCCCGCTGATCGTGGAAATAACAAGCGGGCCGGTCACATTCCTGAGGTTGACCTCATGACAGCCGTCGAAATCCACTTCGTTCTTCATATTTGAAATCGTAGTCTCACCGCCTTTTTCACAGGACCGGTGGATTTTCAGGGCCAGGTTTTCCGGCACACGGATTTTGTAATCGGCGTCCTTCCCGATACCCAGCAAACAGCGGAAGCTGACCTTATTCCCGCTCTTTTCCATATACAGCGCGATCCCGGTGTTGTCGGTCCCGCCTCCGTAGACAGGCTTTAACCCCCTGGCGCGCTCCGGCACTTCGAACCGGTCCCCTTCATGCGAAATGACGATCTCGTTGCCGTTATATCCTTCGATCGGGAGATCGCCGGGAAAATCTTCCAGCGTCAGCTGGCCATCTTTTGTGTTCTCTACGGTTACCTTGTACTCCTGGGCGTTCAGCTTTCCGACCATACATACGGCCAGGAGGAATGGAATGACATACTTCATGGTATTCATGTTGTTTTATTTGCAAACTTGATGATGGATGCCTGTCGCGTTCGTTGTGCTACATCGTCCTCAGGCTTCGCTGGGCGGCATCTTTTACTGCCGGCAGCGTGTTCTTGTTGGAAATAATATCCCTGATCGGCCCGATCGCCCGGTTATCTTTCTTCTCGGCCAGCAAGTTGATCAGCATCACCTGAATCAGCGGTTCTGCCTGCTTCGGAAGAGATGTAACAAGTGAATCCCTGACCGACGGGTTATCCGCAAAACTGGCCAGCGAATATAAAGCGGCCAGCCGGACATTTACATTCTTATCGTGATTCAGCGTACCTACCAGCACCTGGATGACCTTCTGATCCGGGTTCGGGATCTTCTCGGCATAGCCAACGGCTTTGATCCGCTGGCTGGCCGACTCATTGTCGATGAGAGAGAACAACAAAGACTCTTTCATTTGCTTTATCTCCTGTTGCATGGCGTCCAGTTTGTCCGGCATGTCGGATGCCTTTCGCGATCCGATCGCCGCCCCGATCCATATCCCGCCGAAGAGAAGGATACAGGCCGCAGCGGTCATCCATCCGATCTTCGCCCTAACCCCGAACTTCTCCTCTTTGCCTTCCCGCGGCCCTCTTACCAGGCCGTCCGCCGTCTCCATATTGAGTTCCGACTGAAGCATCACCTGAAAATTCTCCCGGAGGCCCTGGCCGGGTTGCTGCATCTCCTGATCGCTCATCGCGAGCATTAGCTCCCGCAATTCTTCCACCTCCGTTCTGCATTGCGCGCACCCGATCAAATGCGCCCGAACCGTAGCCGCCTTTTCGGCGCCCAGCGCCCGGTCCAGATAATCGATCATCACCGCTTGTATATCTTTGCAATCCATATTCATTGTTTGAAATAAAGATGTCGGAGCTGCCGCAGGGCTCTATAGACCTGAACCTTTATCGCGGGGACCGAGATATCTTTTATTTTCGAGATCTCATCATATTTCAATCCCTGGTACCGGCTTAGCACCAATATTTCCCGCTGATCCGGCGCCAGCTTTGCCATCGCCGCATCCAGCCGTTCGAATTGTTCTTCCGAGTACGGGACATCCGCATCCGCCACCCGATCCAATCCACCGTCAACGCCACCCGGTACCTTCTGCTCCTGCCGGAAATGATCGGCATGGACGTTGCGCGCCATCCGGTAAACCCAGGACCGGAAGCTGCCGCTGGCGGGCTCAAAACTTTGCCTGTATCGTAGAATGCGATAAAACAGGTTTTGTGTCAGGTCCTCGCTTAGCGCTTTGTCCAGGGTGAGCCGCAGAAAAAAGTTGAACAGCGGAACATGGTACCGCTCGAACAGTTCCGTCAGCTCGGACAGTTGTCCCTCCCGCACCCGCAGCATTATTTTTTCGTCAGAAAGTTCCGGCACTGGCAGATCTGTTAAGCGTTTTGCGTTCCTGTTTAGATTACTCCGGAAAACCCCGATGGTTACAAAAAAAAGGAAGATTATTTTCGCCCGCCTTAAGCCCGCGCCACTGCCCCGCATTGTTTTTCTCCTATCCCCTTATATGATAAGCCTTTGGCTGTACAAATGCCCTGATTCCCTGATAGGAAAGGGTCGACCCCAGTCCCGAATGCTTACGCCCCGACCAGGGCAACGTGGCGCTTACCCGGTCGCAACAGTTCCAATAAACCGTTCCCGTATTCAATTGTCGCATGACCCGCTCCGCCCGCTCGTAGCTCTTTGAATAAACGGCGGCCGTCAAACCGTATTCGGTATCCCCCATAAGCCGGACGGCTTCCGCATCGTCTTTCACCCGCTGGATCCCCACCACCGGGCCAAACGACTCCTCCGTCATCAGCTTCATCCCATGGTTCACGTCCACCAATACGGCAGGCTGGATAAAATAGCCCTTCCCGCCTCGCGGCGCCCCGCCATACAGCAACCTGGCCCCTTTGTTCACCGCATCTCCGATCTGTTGCACCAGGAATTCCAATTGCCCCGGACGACTTAATGGCCCGATATCGGTCGACGGATCCCGGGGATCGCCCACTACCATCTTTCGGAGCTGCGCGACATACGACTCCACAAACGCATCGTAGATCGGCTCCTGCACGTATATCCGTTCAACCGCGCAACAACTCTGACCGTTATTGTAGACCACGCCTTCTAAAGCCGCACCGGCCACCTTATCGATGTCTTCCACATCATCCATGACATACAACGGATCCTTGCCCCCCAGCTCGAGCTGACAGGGCACGAGTTTTCCCGCCACTTTTTCCGCGATCGTCCGACCCGTCCGGTAACTTCCGGTGAAGAAATAGCCATTCAATGGCAACCCCAGCAGCCACTCACCCGCTTTCCCTTTACCGGTCACCACCTGGAAAACGTCCTCCGGGACCCCCGACAAGTACAACAACCGGCGAATATGCAGTCCGGTTAGTGTCGAGTATTCCGACGGTTTGTACAGCACCGCGTTCCCACCGATCAACGCCGGGATGAAAACGTTGACCCCTACAAGGTAGGGGTAGTTCCAGGCCGAAATATTCGCGATAATGCCCAATGGCTCATAAACGATCTTTTCGCGTGTAGCCCCCTCCGTTACCACCCATTCCTCGTTGAGCCAGGCGGCCGAATGGTCGATGAAATACTGTATCCGGCCGCGGGCCCCATTCAATTCATTGAACGACTGCTGCAACGGCTTGCCTGTTTCGCCGGTCAGCGTATCGGAAAGGACCGGCGCTTCTCTGTCCAGCAACTCCCGGAACCTGGCAATACAGCCGATCCTGTCGCCCACCGGCAGCGCCGCCCAGCGCGGCTGTCCTTCCTGCAATAGGCGGTACTTTTCCCGAACGCTGGCCTCCGTATCTTCCGGAACCTCTGCAATGACTTCTTCCGTAGCCGGATCGATGATCTGCATTATTCCTGCATTGTTTTTTTAACTTCTTCGATAAACCGTTCGCATATCGACCGGTAAAGAAACGTATCCTCGAAATTATTCGCCAGCATCCGTTCCGGATGCCACTGCACCGCCAGCAGGAACGGCCGCCCTCCGGGTTCCGCCCACTCGATGCCCTCTATCGTCCCATCCGCGGCGCGACAATTGACCCTCAACCCCTCTCCCAGCCGCCCCACCGCCTGATGATGCGCGCTATTCACTTCGCCGTGTTCATGACCCGTCACTTCGGCCAGCAGGCTTCCCGCTTCGACCCGGACCGGATGCTCCTTATCAATCCCCGCATTCGCCTCGTGCACCGCATCGCCGGCGATGCCAAGGTCCTGCACGAGGGTGCCCTTCAGGGTTATATTGATCAGTTGCAGACCACGGCAGACACCCAGGACCGGCAATTCCAGATCCCATGCGAGACGCAATACCGACTGCTCGAACAGGTCGCGTTCCTTTTCCCACCCGGCGGCCGGCGACCGCTTGTATTCAGCGGCACCGCCGTACAGCGAAGGGTGGATATCGACGCCACCCGACAAGACGAGTCCGTGGCATCCTGCCGCTTCATTTAAATTGCCCAACGCCGCCGACAGTCGCACCACACCGACCCGACGGTTTTCGGAAATCCACCGCACATAATTCTGGTGCTTCCATTCTGTCCCCGTGTCTGTCAACCCTATTCTTATCATAACGCCTCCAGGTACAATTTTTTAAAATCCTCGCGGCTCACCGGCCTGGGATTGTTCGGATGCGCAAAGTCCGCAAACGCCAGATCGGCAAGGGGCTCGATGTGTTCCTCCCTGACGCCGATCTCCCGGAGCCGTGTGGGCAGACCCAGGTCGCGGTTGAAATCGGACAAACGTTCAACCACCGCCCCGCCGTCATGGTTCTTCAACCCCATCACCTGCGCGATCCGCGCAAACTTCCCTTCACTGCCACTGATATTGAACCGCATCCCATAGGGAAGATTGACCGCATTGGCCAACCCATGGTGGGTATCCAGCAACGACGACAACGGGTGCGCCAGGGAATGCACCACGCCAAGCCCTTTTTGGAATGCCACTGCACCCATCAGCGAGCCTAGCAGCATCCGGCTTCTTGAATCCAGGTCGGGCTTGTGCGTCGCCCGCGCCAGAGCCCCATCGATAAGCGCCACTCCCTCCAGGGCGATCCCTTCACACATGGGGTGGTACATCTTTGCCAGGTAGGCTTCGAGGTTGTGCGTCAACGCATCCATCCCCGTGGCAGCCGTTACAAACGGCGGAAGTTCCATGGTCAGCATGGGATCGGCGAAGACAATCCTCGCCAGCAGCTTTGGTGAAAAAAGTATCCGCTTGCGATGGGTGTCGTCCTCGGAAATAATGGCGCTTCTTCCCACCTCACTGCCGGTACCCGCCGTGGTGGGGACCGTGATAAAATAAGGGACGTCTTCCGTTACAAACCGATCGCCGCCGATCAGGTCGTCGTAGTCGAAAAGATCCCGGCGATGATGAATGCGCAAAACCACGGCCCGCGCGACATCCATCGCCGCACCGCCGCCAATTCCCACCACGCTGTCCCGATCTGCAGCCCTGAATGCATCGCCTCCTTTCAGGACGTCCGTTTTCACCGGGTTCTTGTGTATGTCCGAGAATACTTCGACGGAAATCCCCTTTGTTTCCAGCGACCGCCTGATCTCCCTGAAAAATCCCAGCTGCGCCACCATCGGGTCGGTCACCAGTAAAGGCCGTAGCAACCCATTCGCTGCCAAATGATCTGGCAGCTCTGCGATGGCACCAGACCCGAATCGGATAATGGTAGGAAAATTATACTGCCTGATCGTCGAAAAGTCTGTCATATGATCTCAAAATATCGTTTTAACTCCCAATCCGTCACCGCCTGGCCAAACTGCCGCCACTCCCATTCGCGGGTGCGGACAAAATGATCGGTGAATTCCTGCCCGAACAATTCGCGCGAAAGATGGGACTCTTTCATCGCCTGTGTCGCCTCCCACAGGTTGCGCGGCAAGATCCCATTACGCTTGTCCGCATACCCGCTGCCTTTTGTCGCCGGCACCTCCAGCTTCAGCTGTTGCCGCACTCCATAGAGACCGGCAGCCAGGCAAGCCGCCATCGCCAGGTAAGGGTTGGCATCCGAACCCACCACCCGGGTCTCCAGCCGTGTCGACGAAGCGCTCCCCGGCAATGCCCGCAAGGCCGTCGTACGGTTGTCTATCGCCCACGTCACCGTCGTCGGCGCCCACGCGCCCTCCACCAGGCGTTTATAGCTGTTGACGGTCGGCGCCACCATGGGCAGGATATACGGCAGACAATGCAACTGTCCCGCCATATAACTTTCCATCAGCCGGCTCATCCCGGAAGCAGCGGAGGGATCATGGAACAAATTCACGCCGTCCCGCCACAAACTTTGATGGACATGGCCGCTGCAACCCGGCAACGTCTCACTCACCTTCGCCATAAATGTAGGTAAGACCCCATGGCGGCAACCCAGTTCTTTTACGCTCGTTTTGAACAACACGGCCCGATCCGCCGCCTCTAGCACATCCGAATAAAGTATCGCCGCCTCATAAACGCCGGGACCCGTCTCGGTATGCAATCCTTCCAGCGGCACGCCAAATTTTTTCAACTCGTCAAACAGCGCATGGAAAAAATCACTTCGTTGGGAGGCCCGGAGAATGGAATACCCGAACATCCCCTGTGTGATGGGTTTGAGGATGTCAAACGATCGCCGCGGCGGATCATCCGATCCCGCGATGAAATTGAACCATTCGAATTCCTGTGAAAAACAGGCCGCATATCCTTCTTCCGCCGCCTGTCGCACCACTTTCTTCAATAACCCCCGCGGACAAACCGGCGCCCCGAAATCAGCCAGGAAAAAGGGGAGCCCGCCCTCCCACGGGACCCGCCGCATCGTATCCACATCCACGACCGCCAGGGCATCCGGATACCCCGTGTGCCAGCCGGTAAATTCCGCGTTGTCATACGCCCGGTCGCCGGAATCCCAGCCAAAGACGACATCGCAAAAACCAAAGCCCTTCTCCACGATGGACTTGAATTTGTCGAAGGCGATCATCTTCCCCCGTAAAACCCCATCGATATCCGTGATCGCCAGCTTTACCTTTTCCGTCCCCGCCAGCTCGAGCTCATGCAGCAGGTCGTCAATTGCGATTTGATTGCCCATAGGCTAATGTTGGTTTGAAGGTTTCACTGCAAAGCGAAACCAAATATAGGCCAGCCCAAGAATTGAAAAATAAATGACGGATAAAATAATATTCAGCCATATCAGCACCACCAGGAAGCCCACCCCCATCACCAACGCGATAACCGGGAATACGGGATAGAACGGCGCCCTGTATGGCCGCTCCAGCGCTGGCTCCCGTCGCCGTAACGCCAGCACCGTGATCATCCCGAACACATACAATGTCACCGCCCCAAGCACCGAAACCGTTACGATCTGGTCTGTTTTTCCCGTCATTAATGCCGCGATCCCGATCACCATATTTACCAGTAACGCATTCACCGGGGTGTGTCGCCGGGCGTTGACCCTGCCCAGGGCCCGCGGCAGATACCCTACACGCCCGAATTCTAGGGTTGCCCGCCCTGCCGCCAGGATGATGCCGTGAAAACTCGCGATCAACCCCATGAGGCCGATCGTGACCAGCAAATGATAATACAGCCCCCCTGTTCCGGTGATTTTTGAAAGCGCCAGCGGCAATGGCTTGTCCGAAGGATCTCCTCCTGGCGAAGGATATACGATGGCCTCCCAACCGGCTACTCCGATGGACGAAACGTACACCACCACGCAGAGTATGATCAACGTCGCCAATGCCGACCCAAATCCGATCGGGATATTCCGCCGGGGGTTTACCGTCTCCTCTGCAACATTCGCTATACCCTCCAGTCCGAGAAAGAACCAGATTGCAAATGGAATGGCCGCCCCAACACCGAGCCATCCATGCGGAAATGCATTGTGTGCGAAATTCCCCCACGAAAAGTGCGGCAGCGTCACCCCGCTGAACAGCAACAGCTCGAACACGGCCACCAGGGTAACCGCCAGCTCGAAACCCGCCGCCGCCCGGACCCCGTACATATTGAGGGCAGTGAACAATACATAAGCAACTACCCCGATCTCCCTGGCGCCGTACTGCGGAAAGAATAAATTGAAATAGGCGCCGATCGCCGCTGCGATCGCCGGCGGGGCAAAGAGGAATTCGATCAGCTGCGCCATGCCCGCGACAAAGCCCCAGTCTTTGTTCAAGCCCCGGGTCGCATAGTCAAAGACGCCGCCTGCTTTCGGAATGGCGCATGCCAGTTCCGCATAGGAGAATGTGAAGGTGATGTACAGGATGATCGCCCCGGCGGTGGCAATCGCCATTCCGAGCGTTCCACCTTCCGGCAGTCCCAGGTTCCAGCCAAAATACATCCCTGAAATGACATAGCCGACGCCGAGACCCCACAGCATCCAGGGCCCAAGGCTGCGCGAAAGAGTAGTCATTGCCCAATTTAATAAAAATAACGACGCCGCCCCTTCGGGGCGGCGTCATAAGCTATCCGCACGCATCATCTATCTCACCGGTCAAACAGCCACATAAACGTCGCCGAATTGCCGCTTACGATCAGGTTTTGACCGCCGCCGGCAGATGCACTCACGATCGCCAACGGCAACGCGTATTGATGATGTAACGGAAATTTGCTAAAGTTAAGAGTCACCGCCACCCGTCCAACCCGGTAACCGGGCTGAACCGTAGCCGAAGTAGTCAGGGCAAACAGGCTGTCGGGCAAAACGGTAAACGACGTGCCGTTCGCCGAATTAAAGCTCTGTACCTGTGTCGGATCGACCTGGATCGTGGCGGTCACCGTACTGTTCAATACCTGGGGCGAAGCCACGACCACCGCCACGGCGGTATCGATATCCGAAGCCGGCGCTCCGATGGTGTCTCCCGCGAATGCGAAGGGCCCAAACTGTCCGTTGGCCGGGCTTAATCCGAACTCGATGATCGGCTGTGAGTTTGACACATCGATATATGGCGTATCCTTCAGACAGCCACTGAGCATTATTCCCGCCAACAGACAAGGGATGATCAAATATTTTATCTTCATAATCCTGATTTTAATGGTTACTGCGCCCAGAATATTTTTTTATTCAGATCCGAGGGCTGCTGATTTTGCGCATTCACATTGACCGTATTTTGCGTGTACTCCGTCTGCGGATACAAGATCCGCTTCGGCATCGGCTGCCCCGGCGCCGCCGCGGAAACCTGGCCGATCACCGGATAGCCGGTGCGCCGGTAATCGCAATAGGCCTCCAGACCGTCGAGTTCGCACTCGGCAACCCACTTCTGGTATAATATCGTCTGAAGGGGATTGGCGCTGGTGTTGATATTCACGAAATCACTTCCCGAACCGGAAATAAATGCGTCGGCCGCCGCGGTTGCATTGGGAACGCCCAGGTACCGGAACGACTCCTCCACACCTTGCTGAAACAGAGTCTGATAATTCCCGGTCATCAATCCCCGCTGCACGGCCTCCGCCTGCATAAAGAAGGATTGGCTGGCAGAGAACAACAACGCCGGCATCGATGGGCTTTGCAGGATGCCCGGCCCGATCGGGCTGAGTTGCGCGCTGGGTGTCAGACTGCTTCCGAAGAAATTACCGCCATAGCCGCCCGCCGGGTTCTTTGCATAGAAATAACCAAGCCGCGGATCGGCGGTGGTGGTCAGAAAATTCACCATCAGGCTGTTCGCGATAAAGAAATTATTGTTTTGCGTGGACCCGCCGCCATTCGGAAGAAACCCATAGGCGCCCCAGAAGGGGCTCTGCGTCTGCGAAGTGGCATCCGAATATCCCGGCTGAACCGCCGCGTCCTGCCCCGCCCCCAGGAAACCGTTGCCCTGTTGCATCATCGCGCTGATCTCGGAACTGACATATGCCTGGTCCCCGTTCGGCACCTGCCTGAGAAGGATCCTCAGCTTGATCGTGTTGGCGAACTCCAGCCAGAGTGGCTTTGATCCTTTGAACATGATGTCCGATGCATCATCGGTAGTCGATTGGGACGCCTGGATCTCCGCGATCGCGGAATCCAGCTGCACGACCAGGTCCTTGTAAATAACCGCTGCGGAATCGTATGCCGGCGTGATGGAGACATTCGGCTGAGCCGCCTGGGCGTAAGGGATGTTCCCAAACTGATCCACCAGGTCCTGGAACAGCATCGTCCGCATGACACGCGACGCACCGGGCAGGATCGAATTCGGCGCGCTGTTCCCGATCACAAAATTGTAGTCGTAGATATTGTGATAGAGCGACGCCCAGTTGCCGTCCGAAAAACTGTTTGTTAACCCAAATGTCTCCATTTGTTCCTGCGCTCCCGACGGCGCAAAGGAGGTGGTCCGGGCCAGATAACCCATCCACTGCGTAGCATAGTCGTAATTGTCCGTGGCCGTACTGATATTCAGCCCGAGGTTGTCGGTAACGGTCGAATTCAATGCCTGCGCAAATACATCCTTACCGCCAAGCTGAACGATGCCCAACCCGTTCGGATCGTCCTGGTTCTTGTTCAACAATTTTTTGCATCCACCCAGCCCGATGGCCGTAGCGGCAAGCAAAACAAAAAATATCCGATGTTGTGTACCCATATAGATTGTTTGATGGATCTGTCAAAAAATATTAGCCGTAAGGGAAAAACTGATTACCCTGGTGGGCGGCGTCTGGAATTCGGTCGTATAGCCTACCGCATTCCCCGTCCCGTTCGTGCTGAATTCCGGATCGGACCAGATATTCGTTTTCGGCCTCCACATAAAGAGGTTACGGCCGATCGCAGAAAGGTTCAGCCCCTTGATCACCTTTTGCGAACCGAGCATCTTCCGGGGAAAATCATAGCTAAGCGATACTTCTCTCAGTTTTATAAAAGCCGCGCTCACGACATACGGCATACCCAGCTGATTCATATAATTCGCCCACCAGAAGATGCTGTTCGGCAAACCCGGAAAGCCTGAGGTGATCGGAATATTCGTATTCGGCGTGAATTTGCCGGGGGAAGTCTCGATCACGGAATTGGGAATGATAAAGGCCTGCCTGTCCTGGGCGTCGAACACCGATATCCCCGAAAAATCCATGGCATTCCCTTCCTCGTTCAGGATCTTGGCTCCGCCGCGATAGTCGAACACCGCCCGTAATGAAAAACCTTTGTACTGGAAGCCTGGCGTGATGCCGAGGAAATACTTGTAATTCGTATTGCCCGCATCCCGTAAGTTGGGGTTGAAGCCAGGCAGGCCGGTCGTACCGTCTACAATGATGTGTCCTTGCGGATCCCGGTTGAAATCCGTCACTTTCAGCTGGGCATAATCCTTCCCCGGTACGGCAAATACGCCGCCCAGGATCTGCGTTCCATAATTGATCTGGTCCAGCTCCGCCTGTCCTCCCGCAATGCTCACGACCTTTGAATTCTGGTAGCTGAAGTTCGCCGCCAGGTTGAACCGGAAGTCATTGATGCGGATCAGCGGCGTCAGGTTAAGATCGACCTCGATCCCGCTGTTATTGATCTCGCCGGCGTTTGTGAGATAGGAATTGATCCCCGCCGCCGTAGAGGTTTGCAGCGGGATGGTCTGGTTCTTCGCCCGCTGATCGTAGTAGTTCGCCTCCAGGTTGATCCGGTTTGACAAAAGACCCAGTTGGAATCCCAACTCCACCGACTGGGTCAGCTCCGGCTTGAGCCCCACCTGAACCGAATTGGGGTTCTGGGAGAACCCGTTGACGGCGCCGAACGGGAAGCCCGGTCCCACCGTCGTGATCGGATAGATCGCATAGGCGCCGAAATTCGGCAGGGCTACGGAGAAACCGCCCAGGTTCTTGCCACCCGCTACATTACCCATCACGCCAAGTTCGTTATAGCCCTCCAGGCTGACATTACCCGTGCCGGCGTAGCCGAGCCGCAACTTGAGGAAGGAGATCGTATTGCTGCTGTGCAGCGCAGTGATCTTATCGCTCAGCACGGCCGACAGATCCACCGAAGGATAGCTAAAGCTCCGGTGCTGGGGATCGAGGATCGAGGTCCAGTCGTTACGGATAGACCCGTGCAGGAATAACCAGTCTGCATAGCCGATGGTAAGATCGCCGTATGCCGACTGATCGTACCGCTTGTAACTGAAGATCGCATCGGCGCTGCCATCGGCATGGTTCACCTTGGTATAGAAGTTCGGGATGAGATTCTGCCCGACAACCGGTCCCGAATTCACCTGGTTGGAATACCAGTCGCCATAGCTCGTCCGCTGGCGGTAGTTGCCGCCCGCGATCAACGTAAATTTGAACTCCCCGTAGGTCTTTGTAGCGGTTCCAAACAGGTCGCCGCTGAAGTCGTCGTAATGCGCCTTTATATCTTCCCGCTGGAAGCCGACGTTCCCGGGAAAGACAGCCAGGTTGCTGAATCCCCATGGTCCTTCGTTGGCCGAAAGCCAGGATGGGAATGAAATGCTGTCGATATAGGAAGGCGCATCGATCATCGTCCGGCTATAGCCACCTCTTGCCGTGATCGTCAACCAGGGGAGGGCCTTATAGTTGACCAGCAGGTTTGACAAAAGCTGACCGGTACTCTTCTTCGAACGCGAATCGAATACCTGCACCCAGGGGTTCGGATAGTAGGCGTCGACAAATCCCTGATTGTACGCAAAATTGTTGATGTCCTTTATGGACTTCAGATCGACACTCGGCAGCATATTCATTACATCCCAGTACACGGGTCTGTTCTGGAAATAGGAATTACCCGCAATATTCGTATTCACATTGTTGTAGCTCACACCCGCGCTGAGGTCGAATTTTCCCAACCGATAATTTCCGTTCGCCCGGAAACCGGCGCGGTGATAAACATCCATAGGGACCACCCCCTGCTTGCTTGTATATTCGCCCGAGAAGAAAACGCCCCCATGCTCGTTACCAAACGAACCCGACAACTTGTTTTGATCCCCCAATCCGGTTTGAAAGAAGTCTTTCCTGCCGTTGGGATTCCCTTTGTAGGGAATAAATTTCCAGGTCTGATCGGCATTTTCTCCTATCGGGATCGAATCCAGGTGAAAATCCTTGCTGTTATAGGCTTCGCCGTAGCTTTCATTTTCGAACGGTACCGTCTGTGCCAGCCCGGTCCAGGGGTTGATAAATTGAATGGAGCCCCCGGTAGCCGGGTTAAAGAAGGTGCCGGGCGGCTCGCCTCCCCAGCCGCTATACTCGTTTTGCAGCTTCGGGAAATACGAAATCGACTCCATACTAAAGGTGTTCTGATAGGTAAGCGTGAATTTGCCTTTTCCTTTTTTTGTGGAGATCGCCATCACGCCATTCGATGCCGCCATGCCGTACAGTGCGGCGGCATTGGACCCCTTGAGGACGGTTACGTCCTCGATATCGCCGGGGTTGAGGTTGGCCAGGTAGGTCTGGTCGACGGGTATCCCGTCTACCACGATCAGCGCGGCATTGCTGCCCTCGATCGACCGGCTTCCCCGGAAGGTGACCTTTACCTGTGGATCGACGCCGTTATCGGCCAGCCGGATGTCGACGCCCGACACCTTGGCTGCCAGACCGGTCGCAGGGTTGATCACTGCAGCCTGGTTCAGTTGTCTGGTGTTGATGGACGTCGTCGCATAGCCCAGCTCCCTTGCCTGCCGCTTGATCCCCAGCGCGGTGGTCACGACGACTTCCGATAAATTCTGTGAGGTCCTTGTAACGACAATATTACCCAGGCTGCCGGAGGCCTGCACGGTGGCTTCCTTTCGGGCCACACCGGAGGATGTGATTACCAAAATGTCCCCTGGCGAGGCCTTGATGGTAAAATTCCCTTCCGCGTCGGCGATCGACGTAACTTTCGTACCCTTGATCTGAACGGTGGCGTAGGGAACAGCCGCTCCGGCATTGTCTGTGATCTTGCCGGTGACCTGCCTGGTCTGGGCGTTGGCCGCAAACAGGCCACCCAGCCAAATACTCAATAGCAGCAACAATTTTCGCATGTTTCTCAGTTTATGTTGACAGTGTAAAAAATGACAATGAAAAAACAGCCGCGCATCCGGCGCAGTCTTTTCAGAACCCTCGTGTGAGTAGAGATAGAGGCATTTGACGTACAATCAGGAGACAAAAAAATTAGGAAAATATATGCTTGCCGACCGGCAGTTTGTAACCGAAGCTGGAAATTTCATACCTGAAGAAGGAAAAACCGCATCCCGCGATTTACGCGACGACCGGCACAAAAAAAAGCAGGTGGTAGAAACCACCTGCGAGTCACATGAGAAAACTTCCGGAGACAACTGTTCAAAACCGGGGAAGTTGCCTCCAAGAAACTTTTTTTCCCCCGGGGGAAATATCTTGACGTAAACAGTCGTCGCAAAATAAATACATTTTTTATTTCGGTGACGGACAAACTAACTCAAGCGGGAAAATAAACTTCCCAAAGGTCGAAACGAAAGGACGAAAGGTTTCGTTCATCTGACCGTTCACCCCAGACGTGCGCGCTTTTGCAATAAATTAACTTTTCTATTACAGCACATTTGAATTACTTTCCGTTATTCCCATTCTACTACTACATCCACGAGATTTCCCGCTTCTTAAAACAACTTAACCGGTCAGCCCCAAAAGGCCTGAACGAACGCTGCTATGAACAATAAAACGGTGCTCCGCGACAGGACAGTCCGAATGATCGGCATTCCCATCCTGGGCATAGTTATCCCGAACCTGACCGGGTTGATCACCAATCGGCTTTATCGGTCTATCGAATTAGTAGGCAATTATTTATACTTCATCGTCGTCTTCGTGCTCGTATGGGAGGGAAATATCCGACTGATGTATTTCATCCGGCAAAAATACCCCTGGACCCGGGGTTCCTATTATAAGATCATCCTTGCCCTCTTCCTTGTCAATGTCGTCTATTCGGGGCTCATCTCGTATCTGCTGCTCAAATCATGGAAACTGTGGTCCCGTGAGCCCGCATATGACAATACCCCGCTGGCAAACTGTGTATTTGTGATCGTCATTACGGCATGTTTTATTGCCAACATCTACGAGATCCTGTTTCTCAACCTCGAAAAAGAGCTCAATGAGTCCCGCGTGGAACAACTCAACGTCGCCAAAGTCCAGGCCGAACTCGAGGCCTTGAAAAACCAGATCGACCCCCACTTCATTTTCAACTCCCTTAATACCCTCTCCTTCCTGATCACCCGGGATCCCAAAAGCGCACGCCGGTACAACGATACCCTTGCCCTTGTCTACCGGTATATCCTTGGCAACCGGGAGAAAGACCTCGTTTTGCTGCGGGAAGAAATCGATTTTATCGGCAACTATTTCTATCTGCTGAAGATCCGCTTCGCGGAGGCCATCAGCATGGTCATCGAGATCACGGACCTTTCCGCCGAGAATTTTCTCATTCCCCCGATCTCCATGCAAACCCTTGTTGAAAATGCCATCAAACACAACGAATTCAGCGAAGCCACCCCCCTCAACATCGCCGTATCCATCTCATCAGACTATGTCATCGTCAGCAATGCCATGAAACGCGTCAGCGAGCCCCAGCCGAGCTCCAAAATCGGCCTCCGCAACCTCGACAACCGCTACAAATTGATAACAAAACGAAATATCATTATCGAAAACAACTTTGAACGTTTTATCGTCAAGCTACCGATCATCCGATTTTGAAACCACTACCGGATTAAAATGCAACATTCGGGTTATGCGTGCGTCCTATTATTCTAACGGTAAACAGAACGTGAACAAACAAATTAATTTTGAACAAAACTAAGTCCCATGAAAGTGCTGATAGTCGAAGATGAAATGCCCGCCTTTTGCAATATGACGGAGGAGTTGCATGTCATCGACGAAAAGATTGACGTGGTCGCCGGTTGCAGCACCGTCGAGGAAACCGTGCGGTGGCTCCATGAAAACCCGCAACCGGATTTGATCCTGATGGATGTCCAGCTTTCCGATGGACTATCCTTTTCGGTCTTCAAAAACTGCAAGATCACCTGCCCGGTGATCTTTACCACCGCCTATAATAAATATCTGACCGAAGCATTTCAATTTAGTAGCATCGACTATTTGCTAAAACCTATTAGCCAGGATCGTCTTAGCAATGCCATCCAAAAATACAAGACCCTGCAGGCACATTTCGTCGGCGCCCCCCTGCCCGATTTTATCAGCCGGGCCGACCGGAAACGTTCCCGCATCCTCGTCCGTAAAGGCGCCGAATTTCAAACTGTTCGCATTGAAGATGCCGGGTACTTCTTCACTGAACACAAACTTATCTTCCTGGTGGATAAAGAAAACCGGAAATATATGGCCGAAAAGAGCAACCTGAGCGAGCTGGAGGAAGAACTGGACCGGAACCTCTTTTATCGCGCCAACCGGAAGTACATTATAAACGCCAACTATATAAAACGCTTCAAACCGCTCGAGAAAAGCAAGATCAGCGTGGAACTGACCCTCCCCGTAAATGAAGAGATCATCATCAGCCAGGAGAACTCGGCTTCCTTCAAAAAATGGATCGGCGAAAGCTGAATCGATCGGTGAAACCTGAATCGATCGGCAACGTTAAAAATGGAGGTAGAACGCGGTACCAACGCCTTCGACCGACTGCACCTGGATATTTCCTTTATGAAGCAATAGGATCTGTTTGCAGAGGCTCAAGCCGATCCCACTCCCATTTTTCTTTGTACTGAAGAAGGGAATAAAAATATTTTCCATTACCTCCGGTGACATCCCCATGCCATTGTCCGCGACTTTTATCACGGGACGTCCATCCTTAGCCGCATTTCCCGATAACGTGATCAGGGGTTGATCCCGGTCCTTTACCGCCTCGATCGCATTCACCACCAAATTGATCAGCACCTGCTCGATCAGATTGGTATCCGCCTCGAGCGAAAGGTCAGGGTCGATCAGCAGGATCTCCAGCTCGATATGCTTCTGGTCCAGCGTCGGCTGCATCAGGTGATGCAGGTTCTCGAACAGATCGCGGGCGAAAATCCGTTTCAGATTCAGCGTCGTGATCTTGTTCAAGTTCCGATAGGTCTCCGCAAACTTCAGCAGTCCTTCACTGCGGCGCCGGATGGTTCCGATCCCCAGCTCCAGGTCCTCGAGCGCGCCATCATGCTGACCCTCCAGCACCCTCGACGTCTCCTGCAGCCGGTGCAGCATCGTTTCCGCCAAGGAGGAGATCGGCGCCACCGAATTCATGATCTCATGGGTCATCACGCTCAACAGCTTTTGCCACGCCTTTGCCTCCGTCTCATCCAGCGCTTCATTTACATCCTGGAAGGCAATGAGCTTATAGACCCTGCTGTCGGTTTGGAATGCGGTCGCCGCCATGAGCGTCTTGAAGACATTCTTGTCCTTAGACAAGGTAATGATCTTGCTGTCTCCCGGCCGCAAATTCAGGATCTCCTGGTATAAGGCCGGGTCCCGGCGGTCCAGGCTCGCGATCGTTTTCAGGTAGGGCACACCCAGCATGTTCTTGAACGACTCATTCATCCAGCCGATCTCCCCGCTGCGGTGCTCGTATGACAATATCCCGGTGTTCACCAGCTCGAGAATCTTCTGCAGGTACTGATACTGGGTCTCTTTCTCGCGGCTGATCAGCTTGAACGTGGAATTGATCTCGTTGAAGCCCTGCCGTAAAGACTGTAATTCCAGCGGCGCCTCCTTCACATCGAAATAGCGGGAAAAATCGCGGTAGTGTATCGACTCGACGAACTGCTCCACTTCCAGCTGCGCCTTGCGATGAAAATTGTAGAAATCGATCAGCTGCAGACTGATGAAAAGCAGCAGAAAGACCAGATAGGGATACTCGCCTTTGACCAACAACCATGACGCCCCCGACAAGGTGGCAAAAAGGGCCAATACCCGGATCAATATCCGCTCCTGGTAACGTTTGAATACCATAATAATTCAGCTTAACAATCCACTAAGCGAGATCAAATATCGTATTTACTTAGTCTCCGATAAAGCGCGGTCCGTGTTAATCCCAGCTCTTTTGCCGCCTTGGAGATATTGCCGTTGTGTTTTTCTATCACTTTTAAGATCGCATTCTTCTCTATCGTGCTCAATTTAAGCTCCTGCGGCTCATCCGACTGGACCGGCGCCGATTCGATGGGCGAAAAGATCAGGTCCTTGGCCTGTAAAACATCCCCCTCCGCCATGATCACCGCCCGCTCGATCGTGTACTGTAATTCCCGGACATTTCCCGGAAAATGGTAAGACTTCAGCTTTTCTACCGCCCGCAAATCGAAGTCATGCTGGGGCTTCATGTACTTGTTCGTATAGATCTTGTCGAAATGGCGTGCCAGCAGCAGGATATCGTCGTCCCGCTTCCGGAGCGGCGGCACCATGATCTCCACCGTATTGATCCGGTAGATCAGGTCTTTCCGGAACCGGCTTTCATTTGCCAGCTCCGTCAAAGGTACGTTTGTTGCACAGATCAGGCGGATATCGATGGGCACCGGCTGATTCGATCCCAGCCGGGTAACCTGCCGGTTTTGTAAAACAGACAACAACTTCGCCTGCTGATGAAGCGAAATATTCCCGATCTCATCGAGGAACAGGGTACCGCCGTTTCCCGACTCGAACCGGCCTACCCGGTCTTCCCGTGCATCCGTAAACGCCCCTTTTTTGTGACCAAAAAGCTCACTTTCGAACAGCGTCTCCGTCAGCGCCCCCACATCCACTTTGATATACGGCTTTTCCGCCCGCAAGGAGTATTGATGGATTGCTTTGGCAATCAAGTCTTTACCTGTTCCGTTCTCCCCCAGGATCAGGATATTGGCGTCGGTCGGCGCGATCTTTTCCACCTTGAAGAAGATATCCCGCATGACTTCTGATTCTCCCAGCAGCTCCGATCCGATCACCGAATCGGCCAGGTCGGGCCCCGATTTTTTCGGATCGTTCCGTTTGAGGGCTTCCTTTATTGTGGCGATCAGCCGTTCGTTGTGCCATGGCTTTACGACAAAATCGCTTGCCCCCTCCTTTAACGACCTCACCGCCAAATCGATATCCCCATAGGCCGTGATCATGATCACTGCGGCCGCGGACCCGAATTCCTTGATCTTCCGTAGCCAGAACAGTCCCTCATTCCCGGTATTGATCGAGCTGTTAAAATTCATGTCCAGCAGGATCAGGTCAAAGGTCCGTTTGGACAGGATGGACCGCATGTTCTCGGGGTTCTTTTCCGTGACGACATCCGCCGCTTCCGTTTTTAACAATAGTCTGACTGCCGTGAGAACATCCGGATCATCGTCGATTACCAGTATTGATGCATTCTTAAGATTCATAAAAAATTAAGCTATTTATATGCAACATTCGATAACTACAAGCATACCTTAAATGTAAACTTATGGCAATTAGATTTTTACGCAAAATAGGGGAAAACGGCAAGTGTATCAAAAGCGAACACTTCTTGTATCGAAAGTGAACTATGAAGCCGGCATTTCGCGTCTAATAAATTGTAAATCATTAGTTTCCTATTCTGGCATGTCTTTGATTACAATACGATTGGAATTTTCTCATGTGTGTAAATCTCCCGGTATCTTTATATTGGGAGATTCTTTAAAAAACGCCAACCGGGACAGCCGGTTAATATTGAAAAAACAACTTAAAAATTCTTAATCGTGGTAGACATTGTACGCAAAAAGAAGAAATGGGGGGCCAAGAGATTGATGACGATCGGGGGGATACTGGCCCTTGTGCTGCTGATCTTTTCAGCCTTTTATTTTACCCGTGGCGGCAATAAGCTGAATGTCGACTTGGATCGCATAACCATCAGCGAGATCAAAAGAGATAAGTTCAAGGAGTCCATTCCCGAGAACGGTACGGTAATGCCCCTCAATACGTTTTATATCAACACGACAGATGGTGGGCGGGTAACTGCTAAATATGTGGAGGATGGAGCCATTCTGAAAGCAGGGGACCCGATCCTGAAACTGGTCAACCCCGACGTGGAAATGGCGATGGCCAACACCGCCAACACGGTATCCAGTACATTGTCGGCGATCCAGCTGGCCAAGGTTAATGCGGATGAAAATACCGTAACAAAGCTGACTGCCATGGAAGACGTGCAGCTGCAATTCAAAGAAGCCGCCCGGGTTTTCAAGCTCGACACCGTGCTGTATGCCCGTCACGTCATCGGTCTGCAGGAGTATACAACGGCCCTGAACAACTACTATGCCCTCAAACAAAAGGTCGCTCTCCAGCAGGAGATCCTTCGCAACGATACGGTCAGCCGTGCCGCGCAGGCCCAACAGGACAAGGAGTCCTATGACCGGGCCCAGCAAACGCTCCGGGTCATGCAGCAGAAGGTGGACCTGCTGACCGTCCGCGCCCCGATCGCCGGCCAGCTGACCTCCCTTGACGCAGAGATCGGCCAGACCAAGACGGCCGGGTATCCCCTCGCCCAGATCGACGCGCTGGACGGTTTCAAGGTGAGACTGAACGACGTCGACGAGCACTATCTCAACCGGGTATTCACCGGCCAGACCGGAACGTTCACGTTCAACGACACGACCTATACCTTGCGCATTTCGCAGGTCTTCACCGCGGTCACCAACGGCCGGTTTATGGTGGATATGAAATTCGTCGGCAAAGTGCCGCACGGCATTCGCAAAGGCCAAACGCTCCAGGTTACCCTGGACCTTAGCGATGAGCGTATGGCCGTTCTGGTACCGAAAGGCGGTTTTTATCAGCAGACCGGCGGCAACTGGATCTTTAAAGTCAGCGAAGACGGTAAAACAGCCTACCGCGTTGACATCCAGCTGGGACAAATGAACCCGGATTATTACGAGGTACTTTCCGGTTTGAAACCCGGGGACAAGGTGGTAACTTCCAGCTATGAAAACTATGGAAATATGCAGGAATTGGTTATAAAGAAATAATGTAACATTTGGCGATATTTCGCCGTCAATAGTCAGTAAAACTGCTTTTTATGAAACGCAAATCCTTGTTCGCCGTGGCACTTCTGCTCGTCCTGAGCACCGTCGCTTTCTCCAATGAGCGCACCCGGTACCGCTGCTGTGCGTCGGGGAATTTGCCCTGCCCCGCAGCCGCGGCTGTCGCGCAAAAGGCGGCTGTCGCGCAAAAGGCGGCTGCAGCGCAAAAGGCGGCTGCAGCGCAAAAAACAAATGGGGAGGAGGGCGCCGCCGGTTCGGCCAGCCATATGCTTCTGCATACAATTATCAAGTTGCTATACATCTAAAAACAAACGCATCACTTAAACAGCTCCAATTATGATCAAGATTACGGAACTCCAAAAAACCTACCGCACAGAAGAGGTGGAAACGATAGCCCTGAATAAGCTCAGCTTTGAGGTGAAAGAAGGGGAATTCGTTTCCGTTATGGGCCCGTCAGGTTGCGGCAAATCGACGCTCCTGAACATCCTCGGCCTGCTCGACGATCCCGATGGCGGTAGCTTTTTGTTCAACGGCACCGAGGTGGCACATTTCAACGAACGCAAACGCGCCGACCTCCGCAAACGGAATATTGGTTTCGTGTTCCAGAGTTTTAACCTGATCGACGAGCTGACCGTATTTGAAAATGTCGAACTTCCCCTCATCTATCTTGGCGTAAAAGGACCGGAAAGGAAACAACGCGTCGAAGTCGTTCTCGACAAAATGCAGATCATGCACCGTCGAAACCACTACCCGCAACAGCTGTCCGGCGGTCAGCAACAGCGTGTCGCCGTCGCCCGGGCCGTGGTCAATAACCCGAAGCTGATCCTTGCGGACGAACCGACCGGTAACCTCGACTCGTCAAACGGTAACGAAGTTATGCAACTGCTTACCGACCTGAACGAGCAGGGAACCACGATTATCATGGTAACCCACTCCGAACACGATTCGCGATACAGTCATCGCATCATCCGTATGCTGGACGGCCAGACGGTCACGGAGAACATATTGGTCTAAGGGGGTCGGTTCCAGCAGCATCCGGGAGTAACCACAAGTCACGACAGATTTTTTCATCTGACCATAAAGGTCAAAACATCTGCTATGCTTAAAAATTATCTCAGGATTGCTGTGCGCAACCTGACCAAATACAAGTTCATATCGTTCATCAACATCTTCGGTCTCACCGTCGGCCTCGCCTGCTGTCTGCTGATCCTTACCTATATCCTGCACGAGACCAGCTATGACCGCTACAACAGCAAAGCCGACCGCATCTGGCGTGTCACCCGGAGTTGGAACGATCCGGACGGGACCGTTTCACTGCACCTGGGAACGGTCGCGCCGCCATTCGGGCCGCTGCTGCGCAACGATTTCCCGGACATTCAAAAGATGACCCGGCTGCTGGAGCTCGATAACCAGCCGATGCGTTACGAGGAAAAGATCTTCAACGAACAAAACCTGTTCTTCGCCGACACGAATTTCTTTGACATCTTTGACGTTACGCTCATTGAGGGGAACCCCGCCACCGCCCTGGCCGAACCCAATTCCATCCTTTTTACGCCGGAAGTGGCTCGTAAATATTTCGGGGACGCCGACCCGATGAATAAGGTCGTTCGCCTCGACAACCAGATCAATTTCAAAGTCACCGGAATTTACAAGCCTTTCCCGTCAGCGGCCCACCTCCACCCAAAACTGCTGCTCTCCTTTTCTACGCTGAACGACTCCACCATTTACGGCGCAGAGCGGCTGCGGACCAACTATGGCAACAACTCCTTTTTCACTTATATTCTTCTGCCAAAAGATTATCCCGTCCAAAGCATGGTTGCCCAATTCCCGGCCTTCCTGGACCGGCATATCCCGGTCAAAGGCGCACCGCCGGGTTTCAAACCCCATCAGGGAACCAAACTCGACCTGCAGCCGTTAACGGATATCCACCTCCGCTCACATTTGGACAGCGAAGCGGAAGAGAACGGGGACGCCGGCCGGGTCAGGACATTTGCCGCCATCGCCCTTTTTGTGCTGCTGATCGCCTGCATCAATTATATGAACCTCTCCACCGCCCGATCTTCGCTTCGAGCCAGGGAGATCGGCATCCGCAAGGTTTCCGGTGCGCTCAGACAGGAGATCATCGTCCAATTCCTCGGCGAGTCCGTTCTCATTTCCTATATCGCGCTCGTCCTCGCGGCCGGCCTGACCTGGCTTACCCTACCGGGTCTTAACGGTATCACCGGTCTTAGCCTATCCGTCAACACGCTCCTCAAACCGGCGGTCCTGATCCCGCTCTGTCTCACGCCGTTGCTGGTCGGCATCCTCTCCGGGATCTATCCTGCCCTCTTCCTCTCCTCCTTCCAGCCTTCGAGAGTGCTGAAAGGCTTGTTCAAAGCCGCCAGCGGCAGCATCTCCTTCCGTAAAGTGCTTGTGGTCCTGCAATTCGCGATTTCGATCGTCCTGCTGATCTGCACAACCGTTGTTTTCCGGCAACTGCATTTCATGCAAAACACCTCACTTGGTTTTAACAAGGACCATGTCGTCGTCATGCGATATAATGGCGCACTGGATAAAAGCTATGAAAGTTTCCGTTCGCGCCTGCTTCAAAACCCGCATATCCACGAGATGAGCCGCTCCAGCCGGATCCCCGGCGGCCGGCTGCTTGACTCGCAGGGGGCCTCCGCCGAGAGCGGCGACTCCCTCAAGCCGGTCACCACGACGATCAAGCTCCTGACCGTCGACCAGGATTTTCTGTCCACGTTCGGTATCGGCATGGCCGCGGGCCGCGACTTCTCCCGCCTGTATGCCACCGACAGCACCAATTTTATCCTGAATGTGGCGGCGGTCAGGTCCCTGGGTGTCCACAACCCCCGGGAGATGATCGGAAGGAACTTCAGCTATGGCGGCGTCAAAGGCAAGGTCGTCGGGGTTATGAACGATTTCAATTTCGAATCCCTGCATCAATCGATCGTTCCCCTGATCCTTACCCTCCCTCCGCCCAGTCAGCCCGGCGGCAACTACTTCGGGAATATCTCCTTCAAACTCTCCGGCAATAAAGACAATATCAGCGAGGCGCTTAACACGCTGCAATCGGCCTGGAAGACCTGGCTTCCCGAGGTTCCGTTCGAATACAGCTTCCTGGACGAACGGTTCAGCCAGTTGTACCAATCCGAAGAAAGACAGGGGCAGCTCTTTACGGTGTTCTCCGGTATCGCCATTTTTATCGCCTGCCTGGGTTTGCTTGGGCTTTCCGCGTTCTCGATCTCACAGCGCGTAAAGGAAATCGGCATCCGGAAAGTGCTTGGCGCGAGCGCCGGCAGGATCGTTTGGTTGCTGTCCGCCGAATTCCTGGTACTCGTCGCGTTGGCCGCGTTGATCGCTTCGGCGACCGCGGGTATAGTCATGTATAAATGGCTGGAAAGTTTTGCCTATCGCATTTCCCTTTCGGCACAGGCATGGGTTTTCGTGGTCGCGGCGATCCTGGCCGGCGTCATTGCCCTTGTCACCATCAGCTTCCAGGCGGTGAAGGCCGCCTGGGCCAACCCGGTCAACAGTCTTCGCTCCGAATAAACAAAACCGACACTGTCATGTTCACCAACTACCTGAAAGCCTATCTGCGAAATCTTTGGAAAAACAGGACCTATACCTTCCTCAATATCATCGGTCTCGCGGTGGGCATCACCTGCTCCACCCTCATCTTTCTGTGGATCGAAGATGAATTCAACTGGGACCATCAGTTTGCAAAAAAGAAGGTTCTCTACGAAGTCGAGGACAACCAAACCTACGACGGCACCACCTACACCTTTTCCGCTACTCCCGGCCCGCTCGCAGCCGGCATCAAAGCCGATATCGCCGGCATCGCGAATGCGTCCCGCCTGACCTGGACAGGCGAGGATCTTTTCAGCCGGGAGGACAAACCCATTTATCAACCGGGAAATTACTGCGACCCCTCCTTCCTGTCCATGTTCAACCTGGATTTCACCGAGGGTAACCCGGCCACCGCCCTCAACGATATCCATGCCCTCGTCATCAGCCGCGAAATGGCCACCGCCTTCTTTGGCGCCGCCGACCCGCTGGGCAAAACCTTAAGGATGAACAACGCGGAGAATTATACGATCACCGGCGTCTTTAATGACCTGCCAAAGAATACCAGCTTCCGATTTCACTGGCTCGCTAACTATCAAGCCTATCTGCAGCGCAACCAGTGGCTGTTGAATTGGGGCAGCAACGGCACCATGACCTTTGTCGAACTGAAACCCAATGCCGACCTGTCCGCGGTCAATAAGGTGCTTTACAACTACGTTCAGGAGAAATCCCCGGGCGCAGCCATGAGAGGCTTCCTCTTTCCGATGAGCGACTGGCGGCTTTATTCGTCCTTTAAGAACGGCAAACAAGACCCTTCCAACGGAAGGATCCAATACGTGCGCATCTTTACCCTGATCGCCTGGATCATCCTGGTCATCGCCTGCATCAACTTTATGAACCTCGCCACCGCCAGCTCGGAACGACGGGCCCGCGAAGTGGGCGTAAGAAAAGTGCTCGGCGCCGGCAAGAGTAAGCTGGTCGGCCAGTTCGTCGGCGAATCGCTGTTAATGGCCTTCCTAGCCGTCATCGTGTCGGTGGGTCTTACCGCATTGCTGCTTCCGGCCTTCAACTCCCTGGTGGAAAAGCAACTGGTATTCGGTCTGCTAAATCCCGTCCATCTTGCCGGTCTGCTGGCCATCGGCCTGCTTTGCGGCCTCCTTGCCGGCTCCTACCCTTCTTTTTATCTTTCATCCTTTAACCCGGTCAGCGTCCTGAAAGGTCTGAAACTAAAAGACGCCAATGGCGCGGTTTATATCCGGCGAGGCCTTGTTATTCTGCAATTCGCGACGTCCATCGTCTTTATCATCACGACCATTATTATCTATCAGCAGCTGCAATACGTTCAGCACCGGGATCTTGGATACCAAAAACAAGGCCTGATGTACATGCGTCTCCAGGGCAAAATGAACGAGCACTTCGACGCCATCCGCAACGATCTTGTCCACACAGGATTCATCAGCGACGCCACGGTGAGCAGCAATCCGGTTCTGCAACTGGGAAGCAACACCGGCGATTTCGACTGGGCGGGAAAAGATCCGAAAAAACAGGTATTGATCACCGTGGAAAGCGCCGGCCCGCACTATCTTACCACTATGGGGATGACCCTCGCCGCCGGGCGCGACTTCCATGAGATCGTCTCCCAGGATAGCACCAACATTATAATCAATGAAACCCTCGCCCATATTGTCAGCAAAGGCAATGCCGTCGGCAGCCTGATCACCCGCAACGGTGGCAAGGAGAAATACCGGATCGTCGGCGTCATAAAGGACTTTGTCTATAACGACATGTACCAGAGTGCGGCGCCGCTGATCCTGTTCAGTGACACCTCCAATACCTTCGTCATGTCGGTCCGGCTCAAGGCGAATGCCGATATCCCCAAAACGCTGGCTGCAACCGAAAAGGTCCTTAAGACGCATAACCCCGGCTATCCCTTCGAATATAAGTTCGTAAACGAAGAATTCGAGAACCAGTTCAAGACCGAAACACTCACCGGCAAACTCTCGGGTGTCTTCGCCGCTCTCGCGGTATTCATCTCCTGTCTTGGGCTTTTCGGCCTCGCCGGTTTTGCCGCGGAACGAAGGACAAAGGAGATCGGCGTCCGCAAGGTGCTCGGCGCCTCGATCGGCGGCCTGACCGGCCTCCTTTCAAGGGATTTTCTGCTGCTTGTTCTGCTCTCTTGTCTGATCGCATTCCCCGTCGCCTGGTGGATCATGCATAACTGGCTGAACGGCTACGCCTATCGAACCGGCATCCACTGGGTCATCTTTGTTCTGGCCGGCGCTGGAGCAATGGTGATCGCCTTGCTGACCGTCAGCTTTATTACCATAAGGGCTGCATCGGCCAACCCCATTAAAAGTCTCCGAACCGAATGACATTAATCATGGCATATGTTCAAAAATCATCTTAAGCTCGCCTGGCGGGGCCTGATCAAAAGACCGGGTTATTCCGCCCTGAATATCTTCGGCCTTACGGTCGGGATCACCTGCTGTCTGTTGATCTTCCACTATGTCGGGTACGAACGGAGCTACGACCGCTTCCAGCCAAATGCCGGACGGATCGTCAGGCTTCGGCTTGACGACTATCAGCAGGGACGCCTTGCCTGGCAATCCGCAACGGTCTATCCGGCGATTGCGCCGACGATGAAAAAGGAATTCCCGGAAGTCGAACAATTCGGCCGGCTTATCGACGCGAACATCCTGATGACCAATGTGGAGAAAAATATCAAATTCAACGAAGACAAGGGATACTATGCCGACCCCTCCATGTTGCAGATGCTCGACATCCGCCTGACCGAAGGCAACCCGGCCACCGCCCTCGACGGACCGGACAAACTCCTCCTCTCCGCCACCACGGCCCGGAAATATTTCGGTAATGAAGACCCGCTCGGCAAACACCTGAAAGGGCTCGAACGAGGCTCCATCCAGGATTACCAGGTCACCGGAGTGTTCCGTGATTATCCGGGCAACTCCCACCTGGTGATCAACCACCTCGTATCTTACTCAACCCTGGCTAAGATCGCCCGCACCGAATGGCACGACTCCACCGATATCACGGAGACCTCCTGGGGCTGGTATGACTACTATGGCTACCTGCAGTTGAAACCGGGTGTCGACTGGCGTGAGCTGGAAGCCAAATTGCCGGCCTTCTGCGACCGGCACATGAATAACCGCGAATGGGAAAAAAAGCACAACATCCGTGCGGAAGTTCACCTTATCCCCATGCCGGACATCCACCTCTATTCGAACTATAACCAGGAAGCGGAAGTCAACGGAAATGGCAAGGCAGTTGGTTTTCTTTTCCTGATCGCCTTCCTGATCATCGGTATCGCTTGGGTCAACTACACCAACCTGGCTACGGCCCGGTCGCTGGAAAGGGCCAAAGAAGTAGGTTTGAGAAAAGTGCTCGGCGCCGTCCGCATCGACCTGGTATTGCAATTCCTGACTGAAAGTTTTCTGTTGAACACGCTGGCCCTTGCCCTCGCAACCGGTGCGGCTTTCCTGCTGGCGCCTTCGTTCTCCACACTCGTCGGTAGCGATGCCGGAAACTTCAACCTGCCGCTGCCCTACCTGCTGGGCTTCCTGGGTATCTTTTTTCTCGGCTCTTTCCTGTCCGGCATCTACCCCGCCTTCATCCTGTCGGGCTATCATCCGATCACCGTATTGAAAGGCATGTTCCGCAACAGCACCCGCGGCCAGGTCCTCCGCAAAAGCCTGATCATCGGTCAATTCGCGGTTTCGGTCATCCTGATCACGGGAACCATTCTGATCTATCAGCAGGTACAATACATGCGCCGTCAACAGCTGGGCGCCAATATCGATCAAACCCTTGTCATCGGCGGAGCGGTCTCGGTACAGGATTCCAGTTTCCAAAATATCTTCCAGCCCTTCAAGACCGCAGTCCTCCGGCAGCCCGGCGTACAATCCATTACGGCATCCTCCAATGTCATGGGCCAGGAAATCTATTGGACAAACAGCATCGCCCGGCTTGACGATCCCGGCAAACCGAATACCATGTATATATTGGGGGTAGACTATGACTTCCTCCCGGCTTATGGCCTTCGCCTTGCCGCGGGCCGAAATTTCTCCCAACAATTCGGGACCGATAAAAAGGCCGTCCTGCTCAACGAAACCGCGGCGACGCTATACGGCTTCAAGAGCCCCGCGGAAGCGATCGGGAAAAAATTGCTCGTTAACGACACCTCGACCATTATCGGCGTTATCGCCGACTACCATCATCAGGGACTCCGCCAGGCCATCAATCCGATGCTGATCCGCCTGATTCCGAATTTCAATAACTTTTATTCGGTGAAATTCACGACGCAGGATCCTCACGCTACGATCGCCGCGATCAAGTTGGCCTGGGACCGCTATTTCCCACGGGACCCCTTTAGCTATTTCTTCCTCGACGAATCGTTCGGCCAGCAATACAAATCGGACACCCGTTTTGGTGAGACGTTCGGGCTGTTCGCCACCCTGGCGATCCTCATTGCCTGCTTCGGCCTGCTGGGTCTCTCCGCGTACAACGTACTCCAGCGCACCAAAGAGATCGGCATCCGGAAGGTTCTCGGTGCCACCGAGCGGAGCCTGGTATTCCTGCTATCGCGGGAATTTCTCGTCCTGATCCTTCTTGCGCTGGTCATCGCCATCCCCGTTTGCTGGACCGTCATGCACAGCTGGCTGGAAGACTATGCCTATCGTATCTCGATCGAATGGTGGGTATTCCTGATGGGCGGGATGCTGGCCCTGCTTATTGCATTGGGCACGGTCGGTTTCCAGGCGCTGCGGGCCGCATCGGCCAACCCCGTAAAAAGCCTGCGGACCGAATGACGAGCCGTTAAGAACCCATCCATGAAAAAGGACCTGACCACGCTCGAAGATCTACTGACCGATGAGGACTTTCTTGCTGCCTACGACGGACGGAACGGGCCGCTGAAAACGGCGTGGCTGGAATGGATCGAGTGGTCGGAAGCCGATCCCGCCCGTACCGTGCTCATGACACAGGCTGTCCGGCTCCTCAACGTGATCCGCCTTGCGGAGGCGCCCATTCCCCGGTATCAGACCGGGATCGCCGCTCAACGGCTGATGCAGCGTATAACCCGCAGCGAAGAAGAGAGCCGGCTGCCTCCCGTACGTCCACAACGCCTGCTTCGCAATTTCCTGACGGCCGCCTTTCGCAATCTCACCCGCGAAAAGGCCTTTGCGGCCATCAATATCCTCGGCCTGGCCCTTGGCCTGGCCGTCTGCCTGTTGATCACGATGTATGTCCGGGAGGAACTGGGTTTTGACCGGTTTAATACAAAGGCGGGCCGCATCTACCGGATTCACTCCGACCTGAGCTACAACGGCAACAAAAGTCGTGGGATCGGCACCCCCGCGCCCATGGGTCCCTCGCTTGTCAAAGATTATCCGATCGTCCGGCAATTCGTTCGTTTTTACGGCCTCCATGATATCCTCGTCAAAAAAGGAGAGACCACAATCGACGAATCGGGATTTACGATCGCAGACTCCAGCATCTTCGACGTATTCACGTTGCCCTTTGTTGCGGGAAATCCGCACACCGCGTTAGCCATGCCCGCGTCTCTCGTAATCAGCAGGGAAGTGGCCATGAAATATTTCGGTACGGTCGACTGCCTGGGAAAATCGATGTACCTCAACAACGAGAGAGAAGCCATCATAACAGGAGTCATGGAGGACATGCCGGCACAATCCCATTTTCGCGCCCGCTTTATCCAGCCGATTTCCGACTACGCCGAGAGCCGCTCCACCAATTGGCTTGACAACAGTTGCGCCACCTATGTACTGCTCCGGCCCGGCGCCACCCAGGCCGACCTGGATACCTGCCTGAGCAAATTAACCAACACCAGGATATTGTCGGCGATCCTTTCCTTCTTCAATGGTTCGATGGGGAAATTGTTTGACAACCCGGACAATTATTACCGGTTCTATTCCATGCCCCTGACCCGGATTCACCTCGATTCCCACGAGCGCCAGGAAATGGGGACCAACGGGAGCCGGCAATATATTTACATCTTTACCACGATAGCGGTCCTTATCCTGCTGATGGCATGCGTCAACTTTATGAATCTCTCGACGGCGCGCTCCGCGCGCCGCGCCAGGGAGGTTGGAATCCGTAAAGTGCTGGGCTCCCTTCGCACCGAATTGATTGCCCAATTCCTCACCGAATCGATGGTGACGGCCTTTGTCGCGATGCTGATCGCGCTTCTGTTGGCCGGCGCGGGCCTGCCGTGGCTCAACCACCTCGCAGGCGTCGAGATCCCGATCACCGTATTCACCGGCGGCTGGCTTCCCTTGTGGTCGATCGCTACCGTTGTCATCGTGGGCCTCCTCGCGGGTCTTTACCCAGCGTTCTATCTTTCTGCATTCCGGCCGGTGCTGGTATTAAAGGGGAAGCTGACCGCCGGATTCCGCAGTGGCTGGCTCCGGAACGTACTCGTGGTATTCCAGTTTACGATTGCCATCCTCCTGATCGTTGGCACCGCCGTCATCTATCGCCAACTTAGCTACATCCGCCACAAGGACCTGGGGTACGACCGCGAACAGGTGCTTGTCATTCGGAACGTCGCCTCCCTCTGGATCCATGCGCGGCACTTCAAGGAGGAAGTACGGAAAATGCCCGGCGTTCTTGGCGTTACCATGACCTATTCCCTTCCCAACGAGGCCGATGTCGGTGCGAACACCTTTTTTAGGGACCAGGCGATGACATCCGCCCAGGCTGTCATCCTGACCAACTGGGGTATCGACGCGGACTACGTCCCCACGCTTGGCATGGAGATAAAAAAAGGCCGCAACTTTTCCCCCGACCTGTCCGCCGACAGCTCGGGCATACTCATCAACGAGACGGCGGCACAACTGCTGGATTACGACGACCCTATCGGGAAGACCATATACGCGCCCTGGGATGCGGTCCAGTCCCACGGCCAATCCACACCCCTTCATATCATCGGCGTGATCAAAGACTTTCAACCGGGCTCGATGCACAGCAAGATCCCGCCTATGATCTTTCAGCTGCAGGAACAAAGGGGCGCCCTGGCGGTGCGGGTTAAGACAGACGAAATCCCGCTGTTGATCGAGCGGATCCGGAAGGCCTTCTACTCCTGGGACAAGATGATCGGGCAGCCTTTTCCCTATTATTTCATGGACGAGGCATTCGACCGCCTATACCGGGATGACCAGCGTACCGGCGTCCTTTTCATGACCTTTGCCGGGCTCGCCATTCTGATCGGTATCCTTGGCCTTTTCGGTCTCATCACCTATGCCGCGGAGCAACGCACCCGCGAGATCGGCATCCGCAAAGCGCTCGGAGCCTCGCCCGCCAGTATCGTCCGATTACTGTCGAAGGAATTTCTGATCCTCACCAGCGTATCCGCCCTCATCGCCTTCCCGCTCGGCGGCTGGGCGATGCAAAGTTGGCTGAACAGCTTCGCCTACCGCACCGACATGACCTGGTGGATCTTTGCCGCCGCCGGCGGCCTGGCCATCGCCATCACCCTGACCACGATCAGTTTCCGCGCCCTCGGCGCAGCGCGCACCGACCCGGTGAAGGCCTTACGTCATATGGGATAACAAACTTTCAACGCAACGATATGTTCAAAAACTATTTCCTCACCGCCTGGCGTTCGCTCCGCAAGAATGGCACCGCCAGCCTTCTGAACATGTTCGGCCTCGCCGCCGGCATGACGGCTGCCATCCTTATCTTCATCTGGGTAGACAACGAACGGTCGTTCGATCGCTATCACCCCGACTCCAAACACATCTATCGCATTACTTCCTACATCGGCGTCGCAAAATGGACCTGGGAAACCGCCCCGCTCGCCCTTGTCGACCCGATCCGGAAACAGATCCCCGAGGTCCAAACCGTTTCCTGCATCCGCGCCGGCTACGATAGGACGACCGTCCGGCTTGGCAACGAACTCTTCACCGAGTCGCACCTCTGCTATATTGACAGCGCCTGGTTCTCGCTGTTTCATTACGACTTTGTCCGCGGCGATCCCGCCGGATTCTTCAGCCATCCCTTTAACCTGCTGCTGACCGAATCAAAAGCAAAAAAATATTTCGCCGCCAGGGACCCGATCGGCCAAACCCTCCGCATCGACAGCATAACCTACCGGGTCGCCGCCATCGTCAAAGACAACCCGGCCAACTCGAGTTTCCAATTCGATATGCTGATCCCCAACGATGCCTGGCTGTCCGATCCCGGCAACCGCGCATACGCCACCCAGCCGGGCAATTTTGAATACCAGGTCTTCCTGAAACTACGGCCCGATGGCCGGCCCGGCAAGGTCGCCACCAGCCTCGCCAATCTCCTTCGCAACGGCGACCCGAACAACAAAGACGATGTCTCCCTCACCCCGCTCAAAGACATCCACTTCGAAACCGGCCTGAACGCCAGCGGCGGGAACGGGACCGAACACGCCAGCCGCAAAACCGCCAACATCTTTACCATTCTCGGCGTCCTTATTCTTTTTATCGCCTGCGTCAACTATGTCAACCTCACGACGGCGCGAGCAAGCACCCGGGCAAAGGAAGTGGGCGTGCGAAAGATCATCGGCGCCGGCAGAAGCGGCCTCTTCGCGCAATTCACCTTCGAGAGTGCCCTCGTCAGCGTGGCCTCCCTGATGATTTCCGCCCTGCTCGTTCAATCGCTCATGCCCTGGTTCAGACAATTGACGGGGAGGAATTTTACCGATCCCCTGCTCGCCGGCACGACATGGAGCATCTTTGGCGTCACCTTATTCACCGCAACTTTACTAAATAGCGTTTATCCTTCGCTGGTGCTCTCCTCCTTCCGCCCACTCAACGCGCTGAAAGGCGCTACCATGCTCCGGTTCAAGGACGTCTCTCTACGCCGCGGCCTGGTCGTGATCCAGTTTGTCTTCTCGATCATTCTTATCGCCGGGACGATCATCATGCACCGACAACTGAACTATGTCCACCAGATCAACCCCGGTTATGACCGCACCCAGGTATTTGAATTTAACATGTCCTGGCGGCATGGAGACAAGGCGCAGGCGATGAAACATGACCTGCAGGCACTTAACGGCATTGCCGGCGTGACGACCGCAAACGAATCGATCGTAAATGCGGCAAGCTATAACTCAGGCTCCATCGACTGGGACGGCCGCGACACCAGCTACAGACCTACGGTCTACAAATTCTCCCCGGATCACGATTTCGCCAGGGTCATGGGGATCCACCTCGCCCAGGGCCGGTGGTTCGATCCAAACCGCCCCGGTGACAGAAATAATTTTATCCTGAACGAAACCGCCGCGGGTGAATTCAATATCCACAAACCGGTCATCGGACAGCGCCTGATGTACCAGGGCGACACCGGCGTCATCATCGGCATCGTCAAAGATTTCCACTTCGCCAGCCTCCATGAAAAGATCCGGCCCTTTGTCTTCCGTCATCCGACCGAGGCAGCCACCAACTTTTACATAAAGACTAAACCCGGCAAGATCGCGGCCGCCCTGGCCAACGCCCGGGCGATCTGGAGCCGTTACATTACCGACGCCCCCTTTGACTACAACTTCCTCGACGACGAATTCAATAACCTCTACAAAGCCGACATGAAAACCTCCACGCTGATCCTTCTCTTTTCGCTGGTCGCCATCATGATCGCCTGCCTGGGCCTCGTCGGCCTCGCGTCCTTCACCGCCCGCCAGCGGCTCAAAGAGATCGGGATCCGGAAAGTCCTCGGCGCGTCGACGGCCAATATCACCGTTCTTCTCTCAACCGATTTCATTCGCCTGGTCTTTCTTGCGGTGCTGATCGCTACCCCTATCTCCTGGTGGGCTATGCGCCAATGGCTGCAAGACTTCGCCTACCATATCCCATTAAGCGCCTGGACGTTCACCCTGGCCGGCGGTCTCGCAGTCCTCGTCGCCCTGCTGACCGTCAGCAGCCAGTCGGTCAAAGCCGCCACCGCCAACCCCGTCGATAATTTACGCTCAGAATAGTTAGCTTTATGACCATGAACACGCTCAAACCAGCCCTTCGCCAACTCCGGAAATACCCGGCCTTTTCCCTCATCAACCTCGGCGGACTTTCCATCGGCATCGCCGCCTCCTTCGTACTCCTCGTCTATACTCAACGGGAGCTGGGCACCGACCGGCATTTTCGTGACGCGGGCCGCATCGTGCGCATAGGTACCGACTTCTATCAAATGGGACCTTTCGCCGTCAGCCAGCCTATGCTCAGAGACCTGACGCTGGCCGCCTGCAAAGACGTTCAGGACGCCACAGCAATAGAATCGGACGGCGAAACCCTTATCCGCACCAGCACCGCCGACCGCGCCTTTACCGGCATTACCCCATATTACATCGATAGCTCTTTTTTTCACGTCTTCTCATTCGATGCCGTGACGGGCTTCCTCCCCGCAAACGGTCCCGCCCCCGGCGAGGCCATCCTCTCCTCCGTCCTGGCCGCCAAATTTTTCGGTAAGGCAGATCCCATCGGCAAGACCATCTACGTCGGGCGACAAATGTCGCCGGCAAGAGTGATTGCTGTCCTGAGAGCAGGTTTTGCAAAATCGCATCTGGACCCGCAAGTGCTGCTCCACCGCGACCCGAGCCCGGATGCCGGGTCTGCCGTCTGGACGTCATGCAGCCTTTATAATTATGTCAAGCTTCGCCCCCAGGGCTCCATCGCCGGCCTTAACACCTGGCTCGAACGGGTCCGCGAAAAGATCATCTACCCGTCCGTCGGAACCACCAAGTCGTACAGCCAGTGGAAAACCAGCGGCGAGGCGGTCACCTTTATTACCCAGCCGCTTACCGGGATCTACTTCCATTCCGACCTTAAGTTCGACCTCAGCCCGGGCGGCAACCTGACACAGGTCAAACTCCTGAGCGTTATAAGCCTCCTGCTGATCGCCCTTGCCGTGATCAATTATGTCAACCTGGTTACCGCCCGGGCGTCCATCCGCGCCAAGGAAGTCGGCTTGAAGAAAACCTTCGGCGCACCCCGGCTGCGGCTGATGGCCCAGATGCTTAAGGAATCCGTCGGATTCAGCTTCCTGGCAATGATCGTCGCCTGCGGGCTTATCCAGGTCATCCTCTTCGGCTATAGCTCCCTGACAGGCTCCGCTCTGACCGGCCCGATCCCCTTCCTTTCAGCCAATTATCTTTGGCTGATCCTGTTTTCCGTCTGTGTCGGGCTCTTGGCCGGCATCTACCCTGCCGTCTATCTGACCGGTTTCCGCCCCGGCCTGATCGTCCGTTCCACTTCCGGCACCGGCCGCAACCGCCCTGTCCTTCGCAACATCCTCGTAACCCTGCAGTTTGCGATCGCTATCGGATTGCTCTTCGTTTCCTTTGTCGTCTATGGTCAACTGAACTATATGAAGACGAAAGACAAAGGTTTCCGCTCGGATGGCGTCGTCGTCATCGAGAACGCCGGTGAATTAAAGGACCGGGTCGATGCGTTTCGCCAGATGATCGATCAGCAGTCGCAGGTAGCCTCCACCAGCATATGCAGCCGTGTACCGGCGGGCAACAGCATCGTCATGGGATCGTATAAGACCGCCGAAATGAAACAGCCGATGTTCATCCAGGAATTCCCCGCTGACGAACGGTATATTTCCACCCTTGGTCTTCATCTGGAGGAAGGCCGCAACTTTAACAAGAACCTCTTGTCCGATACCAACTCACTTATCCTGAATGAATCGGCCGTGGCGGAACTGGGTCTTTTTCATCCGCTCGGAGCTGTCATCAACGGAAGCCAGCATGTTATCGGCGTGGTCAAAAATTTCAACTTTGCCTCGCTCCATGAGAAGGTGCACCCGGCCTTGCTAAAACTCTACCGCAAAGGAAGTACGATCACCGATATCGCCATCCGCCTGCAAGGCGGCCACCCCGCCGACTTTCTCGTGTGGCTGAATCGCGCCGGCCGGGAATTTCTACCCGCCACGCCGCTGAACATCAGCTTCATCGATGATAATTTCGGGCGGCTGGCTGAAAAGGAAAGGCTTCTCGGCCAGGCCATCGATTTTTTTACCACCCTGGCCATCCTGCTTGCAACACTCGGCCTTATCGGGCTGACCTTATTTACGATCGAACGCCGGACAAAAGAGATCGGTATCCGAAAGGTCCTTGGCGCGGGTAAACTAAGCATACTGAAGTTGGTTTCCGGCGACTTTTTCCGGCTGGCCACCATCGCCTCCGTCGCGGCGCTGCCGGTCGCCTGGTGGCTGGTCAGCCGTTGGCTGGATGATTTTGCCTACCGGATCAGCATCGGCTTCGCAACCATCGTCCTGACCGAAGCGCTGATCGGGGGGATTGCGCTGCTCGTCATCGCGCTGCTTACGCTTCGGGCCCTGATCGCCAATCCCGTGCGCAATCTGCGCATGGAATAGGCCGCAGTTGTATCAAAAGCGGACAGTTTTTGTATCGAAAACGGACTGCCACTCGCGCAATTGGCGTATAAGATATTTAAATTCAACACATTAAATGCTGGCATGTGATTGAAAGAAAGAAGACGACCAGCATTAACTCTAATAAAGACATATGATAGATTTGAAACGCATCTCGAAATGGGTCAACGTGGGCGGAAAACCGAATTTTATTCTGAAGGATATCAACCTCCAGATCAATGAAGGGGAGTTTGTCTCGATCATGGGTCCTTCAGGTTCGGGTAAATCCAGCCTGCTTAACATTATCGGCATGCTTGACGACTCCTCCGAAGGTGAATATCATTTTCTGGGTCAGGCCGTCCATTCCCTGAAAGAGAAACAACGCTCGCAGCTCTACAAGCAATATATCGGTTTTGTTTTTCAGGCTTACCACCTGATCGACGAGCTGACCGTATACGAGAACATCGAAACGCCGCTCATATACCAGAATATCAAGGGGTCCGAGCGGCAGGCAATGGTCGCGGACATCCTCGACCGTTTCCAGATCGTTGGAAAAAAGGACCTCTTCCCAACACAGCTCTCCGGCGGCCAGCAACAGCTCGTGGGCATCGCCCGCGCCCTCATCGGAAAACCCAAACTGCTGCTTGCCGACGAACCAACCGGGAACCTCAACTCGCGCCAGGGCGAAGAGATTATGGAATTATTCAAACAACTCAATAACGAAGGCGTCACCATCATCCAGGTCACTCACTCCGAAAAAAACGCCGCATACGGCTCACGGATCATCAATCTGCTGGATGGACGAGTGGAAATGGCCTACCATTAACTATCGCAGCACAAAATGAACAAGATCATGCAACGACGAAAGATATGGGCGGCAGCGGCCTCGGGTCTCCTGCTGTTCTTTCAACATTCCGCTACCGCGCAGACCCAAAACGCCGACTCGCTCATCAGCCAGATCAGCTCCGGCCCCGCCGTCACGTACACCATCCAGCAATGTATCGACAGTGCGCTGAAGAACAACTCGAGCGTTCAACTGGCGGAATTCACCGCCCGCACGGCGCAAAATACCTACATTCAGTCGCTCGGCAGTATGCTTCCGAGTGCCACCGCTTCCGGCTTCTTTTATAATAACGGCGGTAAGAGCGTTAACCCGGTTACCTACACGTATATCAATGAAAATTTTAACCAGGCAGGGGCCCAGGTGCAAGGTTCCTGGACCCTCTTCAACGGGTTCTCGCTTCGCAATTTTGCAAAACAATACTCGCTGGCATACGAAGCCGACAAAAAGGACTGGCAATACCAAAAGGATTTGATTACCATTACGGTTATCCAGGACTACCTGGCTATCCTGGGAACCGAGGAACAACTGAGTCTTGCAACACAACAGGCGACCGACATCCGTCACCGCGTTAACCTGATGACGATCCAGGACAGCCTGGGCTCCATTGCCCACAGTTTGCTGACCGATGCGCTGGCTTCGTTGAACAGTGCCGAACTGACCATCGTCACGGCGAAGAATAGCCTGGAGCAGCTGAAATTGAGACTGTCGCAGGACATGAATATCCCCTATTCACCCAACATGGATGTCGCCAAACTGACTATCGACACCAATCCTATTCTCTACAACGCCTCCGTGGACCAGGTATATCAGAATGCTACCCACCACATCGCGTCCGTCCAGGCGGCTGCATTACACCTGGAGTCGGCACAGCGGGGCGTAGCGGCCGCCAGGGGAGCCTTGACACCGAGTCTTTATTTGTTCTACGGCCTGTACACCAACTATTCCTCCGCGGCCAGTACCACGACCTCGCTTGGCACCACCACCTACCAGGATGGGTCTTATGTAGACGTGAACGGTGTCCAGACGCCGGTCAATTATCCGACGTCTATTCCGGGCGTTACAAAAGGTGTTCCGCTCAGTACGCAATTTAAGAACAACCTCCAAAAACAGATCGGGTTGCAATTGAACGTTCCGATTTTGAACGGCCTCCGCTATAGAGTCGCCTACCGGAATTCGCAAATTTCGCTCGACCAGGCCAGGTTCAATCAAAAAATGATCAATAACAACCTGCGCCAGGCCGTCGAAGCGAACTATGTGGCGATGGTGCAAAATTTCCGGACTTACAATGTCACCTACCACCAGGTCCAGAATTACGAAGAATCTTTCCGGGAAGCACAGATCAAATACGATAACGGTGCCCTTTCGTCCCTCGACTTTGTCATCTATAACACCAACAAGAACAACGCCGAGCTTAACCTTATTTCCGCCAAATACAGCTACCTTCTGGCGACGAAAGTTCTGGACTACTACCAGGGGCAGCTAACCTGGTAAGCCTGAACCGCGAACCTGCGGGTCGCATATTCAACGATTGAGCCACTCTCCGAGCAGAGTGGCTATTTTTTCGCCTTCCACCATAAAACCGTCATGCCCATACGCCGAATCGATCTCCACCAGCTCGACATCCGGCAGATGCGCCGCCATGAATAGCTGTTCCTCCACCGGGCAAAGGATATCGCTCGTCACTCCAACCAGCAACGTTGACTGCCCGATCTCCTGCAAGACCGCCTCCAGCCGGCCACCCCGGCCGCGCGCCAATTGATGACTGTCCATCGCCTTTGTCAACAGCCAATACGAGTAGGCATGGAACCGGTTGATCAGCTTCTCACCCTGGTATTGAACATAGGAAGACGCCCGGTACCCATCCAGTTTCTCCGGGTCGCTGTCCGTCTGCGTCTTCACCATGATCCCGTAATTGCGGTACGTCAGGATTCCGATCGCCCGGGCCGCTTTTAGCCCGCCGCGACCCGCCTCCGGCATGGGTGAATTCCAGCTCGGATCCGCCTCGATCGCCAGCCGCTGTGCCGTATGCACGGCGATCCCCCATGCACTCTCCGCCGGCGAAGTGGCGATGAGAAACAGCCGTCCGATCACATCTTTTTCCATCACCGCCCATTCCAATACCTGATATCCGCCCATGCTCCCGCCCATCAGCAGGGCGATCCTGCCGATCCCCAGATGTCTGCGTAACAACATGTGCGCCCGAACCATATCCCGGATCGTCACCATCGGAAACTGCTCGTAGTACGGCTTGCCCGTCCGGGGGTCTACACTCAGCGGCCCGGAGCTGCCATAACAGGATCCGAGGATATTGGCGCAAACGATAAAGTATTCGGCCGGCCGGATAACGCCCTTCTCCCCCACCACTCCCGGCCACCACTGCGCCACATCCGAATTGGCGGTCAATGCATGACAGACCCATACGACATTGCTTCCATCCGCATTTAAATGGCCGTAAGTATGGTATGCGATCGTTATACCGGGCAATACGGCCCCCCCTTCCAGCTCGAACGGATGATCATATTGAAAATACTTCATGGATCTAATTCTCTGTCTTTTCGATGCAAAATAAGGGCTTACGAGTCGTAAATTTGCAAAAAAGTTGACTATGGTCAGGATTGAACTGAACCGGGTAGAAGGAGATTTCGGCTTTGAAGCCAGGGATGCCTTTGGACACACGGCCCGCATGGACACCAGCGCCGAAACTGGAGGTCAGGATTTCGGCATCCGCCCGATGCAAATGCTGCTCATGGGACTTGGAGGTTGCAGCGGGATCGATATCGTCTCCATCCTCAAGAAGCAACGCCAGCCTGTCGACGGCTTTCGCATGATCATTGACGGTGAACGTGAAAAGGGAAAAGATCCCACCCTCTGGGAAAAAGTCCACATCGTTTTTGAACTGAAGGGGCACATCGACCCCGATAAGGCAAAAAAAGCCTGCGAATTGTCTATGGACAAATATTGCTCCGTCGCGGCCACCCTGCGCGAAGCAGGCTGCAAGATCACCTGGGAAGTTCGCGTACATCATTAAAATCATCCCGCCAAATGTCTTCACAAAGAATTACCAAAGCCATTCGTATCCGCGCCGCCCAAACCCCTGAAAAGGAACATTCCTCACCCCTCTTCCTCACCAGCAGCTTCTGCTATGACGACGCCGAAGAAATGCGCGCCGTCTTCGCCGATGAAAAGGAAGCGTTTGTCTATAGCCGTTTCAGCAATCCCAATGTCCAGGAATTCACCGACCGGCTTTGCGCACTCGAAGGGGCGGAGGCCGGTTTTGCAACCGCATCCGGGATGGCGGCCATCTTCGCTTCCTTCCTGAGCCTGCTCAAAAAGGGCGATCACCTGCTGTCATGCAATGCGGTATTTGGCAGTACACACACCGTCATCACCAGGTACCTTCCCAAATATGGGATCGAATACACCTATGTCGACGCCGCCGATCCGAAACGCTGGGAGGCAGCCATCCGGCCCAACACAAAAATGATCTATCTCGAAACGCCCACCAACCCTGGTCTTGACATCATCGACCTCGAAGCCGCCGGTGCGCTCGCCCGAAAACATAACCTGATCCTCAACGTCGACAACTGTTTTGCCACACCCATCGGCCAAACTCCCATTCAATATGGCGCGGACCTCGTCGTCCACTCCGCCACCAAATGGCTTGACGGGCAGGGGCGGGTTCTCGGGGGCGCCGTCGTGGGGAAAAAGGAATTGATCAGGGAGATTTACCTGTTTTGCCGCGCCACCGGCCCGGCGCTTTCCCCGTTTAACGCCTGGGTACTCAGCAGAAGCCTGGAGACCCTCGACGTCCGCATGGAACGGCATTCATCCAATGCACTGCACATCGCCACCGCGCTCGAATCGCACCCCGCTATCGCCAACCTGAAATATCCTTTCCTCGCCAGCCATCCCCAGTACGGCATCGCCAAACGTCAAATGACAAACGGCGGAGGCATCGTCTGTTTCGAGCTGAAAGGCGGTCTTCGGGCCGGACGCGACTTTCTGGATAAATTAAAGATGTTGACGCTCACCGCCAACCTCGGCGACACGCGGAGCATTGCTTCCCATCCCGCCAGCACGACGCACGCCAAGCTGACGCCGGAAGAACGCGCCGCCACGGGGATTACCGATGGCCTGATCCGCATTTCGGTCGGACTGGAACATCGCGACGATATCCTAAGCGATATCTTGCAGGCGCTTTAAATAAAAGGAAAAACTTCACTCCCCCCAGATCTCACCCTGACCTTTCAGCCAATCCTTTACCAGCTCCGTGGTCACCGACTTCGGCCGCTCGATCGGGAATCCAAGCGCCCGATCCCAACAAAGGCTGGCCAGCACGCCAAGCGCCCGGCTCACGCCGAACAACACCGTATAGAACTCATATTCCACCAGTCCATAGTGAACCAGCAGGGCCCCGCTGTGCGCATCCACATTGGGCCACGGGTTCTTGATCTTGCCCAAGGACTGCAGGATTGGCGGAACCGTATCATATATGTTCCAGACCGTTTGTACCAGCGGGTCGTCGGACAAGTGCTGCTTTGCAAATTCCATCTGTGCCGAGAACCGCGGATCGGTCTTTCTTAACACCGCATGTCCATAACCCGGCACTACCTTGCCACCCTCCAGCGTCTTCTTTACATATGCCTCGATCTGATCTTTGCCGGGTAACTCAACGCCAAGTTCCTCGCGCATCTCCAGGATCCATTTGATCACCTCCTGGTTGGCCAACCCATGCAGCGGCCCCGCCAGGCCGTTCATCCCGGCAGCCAGACACAAATACGGATCGCTAAGCGCCGACCCGACCAGATGCGTCGTGTGCGCGCTCACATTCCCGCCTTCATGGTCGGCATGGATCGTCATGTATAACCGCATCAGTTCGCGAAAGGTCTCATCCTCATAACCGAGCATATGCGCGAAGTTGCCGGCCCAGTCCAGCAAACCGTTCGGATGGATGTGGTCTTCATTTTTATATTTTCTCCGATAGATATATGCCGCAACCCGGGGTAACCGCGCGATCAGGTCCATCGAATCATCGAAAATCGCATCCCAATAATCTTTCTTCGCCAAACCCTTGGCATATTTCGCCGCAAACTTGCTTTCCGTTTGCAACGCCATGATCGCAACCACAAACTGCGTCATCGGATGTGAATCCTTCGGCAACGCTTCGATTGCCGCAAAAACATGATTCGGCACATGACTGCGCCGCTGCCAATTGGCCGTTATCTCATGCACGTCATCGTCCGTTGGCAGCTCGCCAAGCAGCATCAGGTGAAACAATCCCTCCGGCAGCGGCTCCGTACCCCCCTGCGCTTTTGGTAATTTCTGCTGCAGTTCGGGTATCGAATATCCCCGGAACCGGATCCCCTCCTGCGCATCCAGCAAGGAGGTTTCGGTCACCAAACCCGTAATCCCGCGCATCCCCTGGTAGATCTGTGCCAGCGTCACTTCCCCGATCTTATCGTTCCCGTGATCTTTTAGTAAATCCTTGATCTCGGCGGCCAATGCGTCTGCTTTTGTTTTGAACCTCTCTTTTGTAGATGCCATGTACGCGGTTTTTTTTGTTCGATCCCCTGAATTTGTTCGATCCCCTAAATTAGGTCATTTGGGCGTTTTCACATAAAAGACCCAGGCAACACCGGTAAAAATAATATTCGGCAGCCAGGCCGCCAGCATCGGCGGAAGATTGCCCTTGGTCGAAAACGTTACGGCAAACTTGTCCATCACCACGAAGATCGCCGCCATCACGATCCCGACGGCGAGATGCAACCCGCTCCCCCCCCTGATCTTTCGCGATGCAATGATCGCCCCGATCATCGCCATGATGATGACGGAAAAGGGCGTCGCATCCCGGTGATAAAGCTCCACTTTGAACGTATTGAGGCCCTCCGACCCGCGCACCTCCTCCATATGGATAAACTGGTGAAGCTCGGGCGTGGTCAGCTTGTCCTTCAGATAGTCATCCCGCCGCAATTCCTTTGGCAGAACATTCAGGTTGATGTGGAGCGTATCGAGGCGTTTCATGGTCTCAACGGCCCCGTTGATCGTTCGTTCGACCACCGAATTGAGCTTCCAGTCCTTTTTATTGGGATCCCAGCGGATCACATCCGCCTTGATCGTATAATAGACCGTGTTACCCCTTAGCTTCTGGAGAAAAAAACTGCTCGCCGTCTTGGTGGCGGTGTCATAAAAACGAAAATCGACAAACGTATGCGGGTCGACCCGAAGATAGTAGTTGTGGGTATTTTTTGTCGGGTCGCCGTTATAGGAGCTGTTGCGATCCACATACACCGCCTGGAAATCCGTCCGGATCTCATTCGCCCGCGGTACCCAATACTGACTGGCCAGCCAGAAGATAACCGACAATAAGATCCCGCCGATCAGGTAAGGTCTCAGCATCCGGTTATAGCGCACCCCTCCCGCCAGGATCGCAATGAACTCGGAACGAACGGCCATCCTCGAGCTGAAGTAAATGACGGCGATAAAAACCATCAGCGGGAAGATCATGGACATGATAAACGGAATAAACCCGATAAAGTAATGGGTGATCAACTGCCAGAAGCTTAGCCCCGATCGTACAAAATCATCCGCCTTCTCGCTGGTATCGATCACCACCGCGATAATGGTGATCACCAGCATGGTGAAAACGAAGGTCCCAAGGAATTTTTTTAATATGTAGAAGTCGAGGAGCTTGAACATGATCGGCCTTTGGCCGCCGCAAAGGTAAGTCTCTATAACTCCTGCATTGCTGGCAAATTGCAAAAAAATGGCGCATTCTTACCAGCGGTTTGAGCAACCTATTCATTATCAACAAGCTAAAAATCCCCCGTCAAGCCGGCTCGCCCCGGCCGACCGGCGCGCGTCATGCTATAACCTTGTTTTGAGAATTTCCCCTTGCTCCCGCTTCCAGCCCGGGAAATCACCCCGCAGTATATGCGCCCGCGCCTCCCGCACCAGGTGAAGATAAAAGGCCAGATTATGTACGCTGGCGATCGTGAGCCCAAGTATTTCTTTGGATTTGATCAGGTGCCGCAGATAGGCTTTACTATAAAAATTACTGGGAACGCTGTCGATACCGTCATCTATCGGCGAAAAATCGGTCTCCCATTTCTTATTGTCGATATTGATCACCCCTTTTGACGTGAACAGCATCGCATTCCGGCCGTTGCGCGTTGGCAGGACGCAGTCGAACATATCCACGCCGCGACCGATACACTCCAAAATATTCCATGGCGTACCTACGCCCATCAGGTATCTCGGCTTCGCCGCGGGCAAAGCCTCACAACAGGCGGCGCAGATGTCGTACATCTCCTCCTCCGGTTCCCCGACACTCAACCCGCCGATCGCATTGCCCACCGCCTCCTTTTCCGCTACGTACGCACAACTGGCGCGCCGCAGGTCGGACCAGGTGCTGCCCTGAACGATCGGGAACAGATTCTGCGTATAGCCATATTTATCGGGGGTTTGGCGGAACCGTTCCCAGCACCGGTCAAGCCAGCGATGTGTCAGCTGCATGGATGTGGTGGCGTAGCCCCGATCGCTTGGATACGGCGGGCACTCGTCAAACGCCATGACGATATCGCCGCCGATACTGCGCTGGATATCCATTACTTTCTCCGGCGTGAACAAATGTCTCGACCCGTCAATGTGCGACTGAAACTCGACCCCTTCTTCCCTGATCTTTCGTGTGCCCGCCAGCGAGAAGACCTGATAGCCCCCGCTGTCCGTGAGTATCGGCCGGTCCCAACCCGTAAACCGGTGCAACCCGCCGGCCTGTTCCAGCACATCCAGACCCGGACGAAGGTAAAGATGGTAAGTATTTCCCAGTATGATCCGGGCTCCGATATCCGTCTTGAGTTGTTGCTGCGATACGGCCTTCACGCTACCGGCCGTCCCGACGGGCATAAAAATGGGCGTAAGAATTTCGCCATGATCCGTAGTGATCTTTCCCGCACGGGCCGCGGTGTCCGGACAAGTCTTCTCCAGCTCAAATTGTAGTCTCGCCATATTCCGCCGCAATTTACGCCTTTCGCCTTGCCAGCTTGCGATTTAAATTTGTACTTTCGCCCCGGCGGTTCCCGGCCCCGGCCGCGCCCCCCATTGATCGCTTATGACTAAACTGTATCAGAGTATCCCCTGGCTCGAACTGATTTTTATTGTTTTTTGCCTGATCACCCTGGTGCAACTGGTGTACTACCTGTGGTTCTTCAGAAGGCTGGCTTTCTATGTTCCCCCGACAAAAGACCAATCCCAGCAACATCCCGTCAGCATCATTATCTGTGCCCGGGATGAGGCCGCCCGCCTCGTCACCCATCTGCCCGGCGCGCTTGTCCAGACTTATCCGACCACGCATGAGGTCATCGTCGTGAATCACAACAGCCAGGACGACACCCGTTTCCTCCTCGACGAGTTTAAGAAGACCTTTAAGGGACTTCATATCGTAAACCTGGAACACGAGGCGATCGGCATCACCGGTAAGAAATACCCGTTGAGCATGGGCATAAAGGAATCCCGCTATGAGATCGTGCTCCTTACCGATGCCGACTGTATGCCGGCCAGCGAATTCTGGATGCAAAAAATGCAGGATGGATACCGCGACGGTATAGAAGTGGTACTGGGATACAGCCCCTACAAAAAAGCCCCCGGGATACTGAACAAAATTATCCGGTTCGATACCTTCCATACGGCACTGCAATATTTCTCCTATGCCCTCGCCGGCACACCCTATATGGGCGTGGGCCGCAATCTCTCGTATAAGAAGGACGTATTTCTTCGGAACAAAGGATTCTCCGCCATCAACCACGTCCCCGGCGGGGACGATGACCTGTTCATCAACAAAGTGGCTACCGGGAGCAACACCGCCATAGTCATAGACCCCGACACATTCATGATCTCGGAACCGAAAAAGACCTTCGGCGAATGGTTCCGGCAAAAGACCCGGCATTACAGCACCGCCAAATTTTACAAGCCGCAGCACAAGGCTCTCCTCAGCCTCTATGCGGTCACGTACTTCCTGTTCTATCCGCTCCTGATCGTAAGCCTGTTCTTCGATTGGCGGCTGGCACTCGCCGCTTTCGGCCTGCGCCTGATCGTGCAGGGGATCGTCTTCCAAAAGACCATGAGCCGCCTTGGGGAAGAAGACCTCTTCCCGTGGTGGTGGCTGCTGGATATCTGGATGTTCCCCTATTATATCATCTTTTCTTCCATCATATGGAAAAAACCCCGGGCGAGCTGGAAATAATCCGGCAGTACTTTGACGAATTCTCACCGGGTGAGATCCGGCAGCTGGCCGCATTGGGCGACTTGTATACAGAGTGGAATGCAAAGATCAATGTCATTTCGCGGAAAGATATCGACAGCCTGTACGAGCGGCACGTCCTGCATTCTCTCGCCATCGCCGCGGTCTTCGACTTCCGGCCCGGTATGGAGGTGATCGACATCGGGACGGGCGGCGGCTTCCCGGGCATTCCGCTTGCCATTTTTTACCCGCAAACCAAATTCCATCTGGTCGACAGCATCGGCAAGAAGCTAAAAGTAGTCGATGCCGTGGCGTCGGCCGTCGGCCTGACCAACGTGACTACCGCTCATACCCGGGCCGAAGAGATAAAAGGCCGGAAATTTGACGTGGCGGTCTCGCGCGCCGTCGCCCCGTTAAAAGAACTTTGGACCTGGGCACGACCCCTTCTGCGGAAACCGGGGTCAGCCGTTTCGGGCCATTCAAAGGCCGCCCCTTCGGGCCTCATCTGCCTAAAAGGCGGCGATCTTGCCGCAGAGATCTCCGCCTCCGGCCTTCGACCGCGGATTATTGAGATTAGTCAACTCTTCGACCGGGAGTATTTCCGGGAGAAATACCTCCTCCAAGTGCCCTTTTGACCCCCGCCGCCACCCAAAACCACCTGGAAACCCCAAAAACTACCACAAAATGGTATTTCCAATTTGCCAAAGCATCGGACCTTTGCATCATGACTATCTCTGTATGCATCGTTGACGACAACAAGGATATTCGCTCGGCCCTCGAGCAGATCATTATGATGGCCGAGGGATATACGCTTGCGGGCTCCTTCGCCGACGCAGAAACCGCCCTCCAAAAGATACCCGCGCTCCAGCCCAATGTCGTTCTCATGGACATCAACCTGGGTGACGGCGAAAGCGGGATCGACTGCGTACGCCAGCTAAAACCACAATTCCCTGAAATTCTCTTTATGATGTGCACCATCTATGAAGAGGACGAGAAGATCTTCGAAGCCCTCAAAGCCGGAGCGAACGGCTATATCCTCAAAAAGACCGCCCCCGGCAAGCTCCTCGACGCGCTGCGTGAGCTATACGAAGGCGGCGCCCCCATGAGCAGCCAGATCGCGCGAAAGGTGGTCAACGCGTTCCAGTCAAAATCCGCAGACACACCCGACACCAATACCGCCGTCCGGACAATCAACATCCTTTCCAACCGCGAAAACGAAATCCTCGAGCTGCTCTCCCGTGGAATGCTGTACAAGGAAATTGCAGGGAAGTTGTTCATCAGCCAGGAGACCGTCCGCAAGCACGTGTATCACATCTATGAAAAGATGCATGTCAACAACCGGGTTGAAGCGATCAATAAATTCTACGGCCGCTGATCAATTCGCCGCACCGGGTTGCGGAACATCCGGAATGACGAGCTTGTTGTTCTTCCGTTCCACGTCTGCCATGCGCTGCGTCGGGTCGATCTCGATCGTCTTTATGTCGAGCAACCGGTGATTTAACTCAAATGTATACGTCGGGCTTGTCCACTTCCAGGCCGGATAGACCGTTCTGGGCAGCGTCGGATCCTCCACCGGTTTCACCCCGAACTGGAAATACTGCGGGATATATGCGAGTTCCTTCCGGCCATCCTTATACGTAATCTCCACGTCGAGGGGCATCGGCATATACCCGATGGCTTTTAACCGGATCTCCGACTTCCCGCTCTGTTCCCAGAGACTATCGATGCCGTAATCGATCGTTTTTGTCGTATTCACCCAGTATTCCTTATACCAGTCCAGCTGCATGCCGCTTACCTTCTGCGCCACAACCATAAAGTCGTTCGCGTTCGGATGCCTGAACCGCCACAACCGGTAGTATTCCAGCAGGACCCTGTCCCTGACCTGCGCTCCGCAAATGTAACCCAGCTGCTCGAGGAACATTTCCCCCTTCGAATAGCTGGCGATGCTGTAGGCAAAATTTGTGTTGAAGTGGTCGGCATGTGTCGTCAGCGGCTCCTCCAGTCCGCTCTTCACCAGATTAAAATACGCGCCGTACGCCGAAGCATGGTACATCGGTAATTGCGTCTTTTCCCGATCGACGATTTGTTGCAAATTGGCATTCCCCGGATCGCGGCGAAGCCGTTCATGGTAATAATAGCTCTGCACCCTCGCCGCCGCATAGCTGGTGAATCCCTCATCCATCCATGCATATTCCGATTCATTCGTTCCCAGCATCCCCTGGTACCAGCTGTGCATCCATTCATGAAAGGCGGTCCCGACGCCCGGATTGTTGATCAGCGTGCTCATCGGATATTCCATGCCGCCGTCTCCCCCATGCACAAACGAATATTGTTTGTACGGATAGGGTCCAAAGGTCTTTTCGATAAATGGCAGCACGATAACCGCCGCATCGGCCAGGCTGTTCCAGGCCGTATCCACATGAGGGTCATGATCCTTGTTCTTATAGATCACGTTGATCACACGCCCTTCCGATACCCGGCGGACAAGATGCGTGAACCCGGGATCGGCTGCCCACATGAAATCGTGGACATTGGGCGCCACAAAGTGCCAGACCAGCCGGTCTCCCGCCGGACGCTCTACTTTCGTTCCGGGCGTTTCATACCCGTATCCCACCTGTTCCGCGTTGACGAGATAACCCGTTCCCCCGAGGAGATAGCTTTTATCGATCGAGATCGTTACATCGTAGTCTCCCCACACGCCATAAAACTCTCTTGCCACATATGGCGTCGGATGCCAGCCTTCGTAGTCGTACTCGCACATCTTCGGGTACCATTGACTCATCGAATACCGGACACCCGTCTGCGGATTGTCGCGGCCGCTTCGCCGGATCTGCAGCGGGACCTGTGCCTCGAATTTCATCTGGAAGACCACCGTGGAATGCGGCAGGATCGGCCTGGTAAGATTGACCTCGAGGATCGTCTCGTCGACCGTATAGGCCTGCGGCACACCGTTCATCGTAAGGGACAACACCTTCTGGTACCCGATCTCCTCCGGCTTCAGATTCAATATCCGGTCCTTCACGCGCGAGTCCCAGTCTTGCTGCTCGCCGCCGCGGCGACCGGTGTTGAAGGTGATCTTGCCTAATTCCCGGCTGCGCGTATCCATCATACTGCCGGGCTGAAAGGCATTCCAGTACAGGTGATAGAAAACACGTCCCAGCGTGTCCGGGGAATTGTTGGTGTAAGCAAGGGTTTGCGTACCGGTAAACCGGTTCGTCTGGACATCCATCGACACATTCATCGTGTATTTGACCCGCTGCTGCCACCGATCCGGTTGCGCGGTTGCCTGTACCCGGACCAGGCACGCCGCCAGTCCGAAAAAAACGATCTTGGTTATCATAACGCTGCCGAAATTTTATAACGCCGCATTTTCCTTGATCAGCCGACCTTTGCTGTTGAACAATAAGTTCTTTTTTTGAAAGGAACTCTTTTCGACCTGTACCGCATATTGCGTCACATCCCCGGGCAGATAAAGCACCTGCACCGTGGACACCGTCCACTCGCCGTCGGCATACAAACTCTTCGAAAAACCGTCCTGCACGTCAGCCGGCAGGCTGGTCTGCGCGATCTTCTTCATGGACGATATCCATTCTCCCGTGCTCTTGAATTTTGCCGTCAGCGCATCCGCGTCCAAATAAAAGCTGACTTGCCAATAGCTGAGCTTATCCGACCAGCTCACCTGCCTGGCATTGGGATAATGTGTCTTAAAGGAATCAGTAACCGCGGACGGCAGGGTCCTCAGCTGCGCCCGAACCGGCGTAAATGTCACGGACAATCCGCATAACAAAATGCAAAAAAATACGACCTTCTTCATATTGATGTGTTTTAAGGTTATGACCCTTTATTCGGCGTACCCTCCACTACCAGCACGACCTCCCCCTTCACCCCCTTCTCCCGGAAATGTTCGCAAACTGCCCTCAACGTACCCCGCCGGTTTTCCTCGAACACCTTCGTTAGTTCCCGGCTGACACTGCATTGCCGATCCTCGCCAAAATGCTCCATCATTTCCGTCAGCGTCTTTATCAACCGCAGCGGCGACTCATAAAAGACCATCGTTCGCTCTTCTGCAGCCAGCTGCTTTAAAACGGTCTGACGCCCTTTTTTCGGCGGAAGAAACCCCTCGAAAGTAAACCGGTTCATCGGTAGCCCGCTGTTGACAAGCGCCGGAACAAAGGCTGTCGCCCCCGGAAGACATTCTACACCGATCCCGATCCGGATACATTCCCGCACCAGCAGGAACGCCGGATCCGAAACGCCCGGGGTCCCCGCATCCGTTATCAATGCCATCGTCTTTCCCTGTAGCAGCTGATCGGCCAAATGATGCAGGATCTTGTGTTCATTGTGCTGATGATACGGCGAAAGCGGTTTGATGATCTGATAATGATTCAACAGCCGGGATGAATTCCGGGTATCCTCCGCCAGGACCAGATCGACCTTCTTCAGCACCTCCAAAGCTCTAAGCGTTATATCCTGCAGATTACCGATGGGAGAAGGAACAATATAGAGCAAAACAAGAAATTAATTTACACTGATCTCAAAATACTCCATGACCGGGTTGGCCAGCAGCTTGCGCCCCGCCTCCTCTGCTATCTGCCGCGCTTCATCCGCCGAATTCGCCTCGATCTGCAGGAAAATATTCTTGCCGATCCGCACATCCTGGACGTTCCGGAGACCTAAACTCTGCAAACCGCCCATGACGGCCTTCCCTTGCGGATCCAGCAACTCCTTCAACGGCATAACTTTTACCTGAACAGAAAAATTCATGTAGTTCTATTTTTGGTTTGGGCCCTCGGGCCACGATAAAAAATGCCCGTCGGTCCCAAACATCTAATGATGGGCCTTCGGCCGACGGTCCTCCGGACCGTGAAAGGCCAAAGATACAATAATGTATACAACGAACATGACGGGCACCGCCAGCCACCGAAGGAAAATGGCCGCGATCGCCGCCAGCACGATCAGGAGCAGCGCCGGCATATTGTTCTTCATGGAAGAATTGTTAAATTTTAACGCCATCAACGGAAGATTGCTGATCATCAGCCAGGCGACGACCAATACCAACCCATACAATACCCACTTGTTCTCCAACGCGGCCCTCACCACCTCACTGTGCGTATACCAGGCGATCAGCGGGAGCGATGCGATCAGCAAACCGACCGCGGGAGTCGGAACCCCCTTGAATCCGTATTGTTGCGAGTCGTCGATATTGAAACGCGCCAACCGGTACGCCGCCGCACACGGGATCAGCAAAGCCGGCAAAAGCCAACCCACCGACACATCCAACCCGTTCACCTGCCCCGCCCAACTCAAACGCAGCAACTGATACACGATCATCCCCGGCGCGACACCAAAGCTGACAACGTCCGCCAACGAATCCAATTGCTTGCCCAACGGGCTTGTCGCCTTGAACAACCGCGCCACCAACCCGTCCAGGAAATCCACCAGCGCCGCCAGCCCGATAAAAATGGATGCTAACTGCGTCTTCTCCGGCATGCCGATGAATTGCAGTCCGCTTCCGTCCGGGTTATCCAGCGCCACGATGCCGTTTTGCAAAATGAGGATCACCGCGACACAGCCAAAGAACAGATTCAGTAAGGTGAACAGGTTAGGTATGAATTTCATTCCCGAAAATTAGCATTTTATTAATTGATTAGCGCTTATTCATCATTCCTTCGATCTCTTCTGTCGTGATCGGCGCCTTGTCCATCAGATCGACATTTCCGCCGGTCTTGATCCAGACGTCGTTCTCGATGCGGATCCCCATCTGTTCCTCCGCAATATAAACCCCCGGCTCGATCGTCAGCACCATCCCCTCCTGTAACGGTTCCGTCCGCGGTCCGAGGTCATGCACGTCAATCCCCAAATGATGCGACACCCCATGATACATATATTTAAAATAGGCCGGATTATCCGGTGCCTGATCCCTGACTTCCGCCGCCGTGAGCAACCCGATACCGACAAAGACCTCCGCCGCCACGTCGCCCATCTTTTTGTGATAATCGGCGAGGGTGAGCCCGGGCTTCAACAGCTCTTTTGCATGCCGGTGCAGGAACAGCACGGCATCATATACTTCTTTCTGGCGGGCTGAAAACCGGCCGTTCACCGGCACCGTTCGGGTCATGTCGGCATTGTATCCTCCATAGGATGCACCGAAATCCATCAGCACCAGTTCACCGCCCCTGCATTCGCCATTGTTCGAAATATAATGCAGCGTCCTGGCGCGGTCGCCCGACGCGACAATAGTCTCATAAGCAGGGCCCGTCGACCGCCGTGACAAAAAACCCCGCCAGATTTCCGCTTCGATCTCATATTCCATGACGCCGGGCCGGATAAATGACAGCAAATGGGCAAAGGTCGCATTCGTAATGTTTGCCGCTTCCTGCATCAAAGCCACTTCGCGCGCGGTCTTCACAGCGCGGAGGACCCGCAGGATCCGGGCCGCACGCCGGTACGAATGCAAGGGGAACCGCTCTTTTATTTCCTGGATGTACCGGTATTGCCGCGTGATCAGCGGTCCGCTTCGCCGGTCATTCTCATTTGTCCCGAGGTAAATATGATCCGAAAGCAATATCCACTGCTGTAACAGGGAGTCGAGGTTGTCCAGCCACAGCACGGTGCCGATCCCCGATATTTTCTTCGCCTCCTCCGCACGCAGCCGTCGCCCGTCCCATTTCTCCTTCATTTCGTTTGGCCTGACCAGCGCTAATACCTCCCGGTATTTCGGATCGGGATGGTCCGGGAAAAGAATGACCATGCTGTCTTCCTGAACGATCCCGGATAGCCAGAACAGATCGCTGTTCTGCCGGAAAGGATAATAAGCGTCCCCATTGGAAGGCATTTCGTCATTGCTGACAAAGATGGCAATCGAACCAGGCTCCAGCGCAGCGGCAAACCTCGCCCTGTTCTCTGTGAATAGCTCAGGAACTTCCGGATAAAATTTCATTTCAACGTGTTAGAGGACCGGTCAGCAGGAGACCAAATTTATTGAATGATTACGAAATGGGCATTATATTCCGACAGCCTCAAACTAACGTTTGTTAGCCATTAGTCATATTTTAACCAACCTGCCTCTAATTTTGATAATATCAAATTCAGGACCCTGTCCAAGGCTTGCTAATGAAAAAATTTATTTTAGCTTTGCGGCAAACAAACGATTGTTATGCCAGCGCCTGTCATTGCCCTCCCGACGGACGGTCTTCGTCGTCTCGGTTTGCGTACCTCCGATACCATTCACTACCAACTGCCACCGGACGAACTTGTCCGCCACTGTCTCCGCCGTAAAGAAGGCATGCTGAGCGATAGCGGCGCATTGGTGATCCGGACCGGGGCGTTCACGGGTCGCAGTCCAAAAGACCGCTTTGTCGTGCGGGACGAGATCACTTCCGGATCCGTCCATTGGAACGACTTCAACCAACCCATCGACCCGGCACATTTCCATCGGGTCTTTACCGCGGTCACCAGCTGGCTGAACAATGCCCCCGAGATTTTCGTCCGCGATTGTTACGTATGCGCCGACGCGCGCCACCGCCTGAACATCCGCGTCATTAACGAAACACCCGCCGCCAACCTATTCGCCCATAATATGTTCCTTCGGCCAACGGAAGCGGAGTTGGACGATTTCCGGCCGGACTGGCAGATCCTCTCCGCCCCGGGGCTCTCTCTCAACGCCGCAGAATGCGGCACCCGTTCTCAAAACGCCGTTGTCATCTCCTTCCGGCACCGGTTGATCGTACTGGCGGGCACGGCCTATACCGGGGAGATAAAAAAGGCGGTTTTTACCATCCTCAACTTTATCCTGCCCAGGGATCACGATGTGCTTAGCATGCACTGCTCGGCCAACCGGGGCGCCAAAGGCGACACGGCCATATTCTTTGGCCTGAGCGGCACGGGGAAAACAACACTGAGCGCCGACCCCGCCCGGCGCCTGATCGGCGATGACGAACATGGCTGGGCGGAAGACAATATCTTCAATTTTGAAGGCGGTTGCTATGCCAAGTGTATAAATCTTCGGGAGGAAAAGGAACCGGCCATCTATCGCGCGATCCGTCCCGGGGCCCTCGTGGAGAATGTCAAATTCTTTCCCGGAACCAATCTTATCAACTTTGACGATGGCTCCGTCACAGAAAATACCCGGGTTTCTTATCCGCTTTCCTATATCAGCAACGCGCTTCAACCGTCTATCGGCGCCCTCCCTGCCAATATTTTCTTTTTGACTTGCGACGCCTATGGCGTCCTCCCGCCGATCTCCCGGCTAAGCCCGGCCCAGGCCATGTATCAGTTCATTTCGGGCTATACGGCAAAGGTTGCGGGGACCGAAACCGGGATCACCGAACCCAAGCCGACCTTCAGCGCCTGTTTTGGCGCTCCCTTCCTCCCCCTTCACCCCGGCTGCTATGCTGAATTGCTGGGCAAAAAGATCCGTGAACACGGGGTCAAGGTCTGGATGATCAACACCGGATGGTCGGGCGGACCTTATGGGCAGGGCTCGCGCATCCAGCTCGCCTATACCCGGGCCATGATCACCGCGGCCCTCGACGGCGCACTCGATCTTGTCGAATATCACCCCCATCCCGTCTTTGGCATGGCGATCCCCACGAGCTGCCCCGGCGTACCGGACGACCTGCTAAACCCGAGAAATACCTGGCCCTCGCCGGCGGCATACGATGAGATGGCAGGCCACCTCGCGGACTGGTTTACAACGAATTTTGCCAAGTATGGGCGAGACATCACTTCAAGGGAGATCCATGCGGTGGCGCCGGTACGTCCGCGCCGATAGCGGATTCGTCCCGGGCACCGGCCCCCGGGGAAAGGAAAAAATAAAAAAAAGTTAAAGGAAAAAGTTAATTTTTAAAATAAAATACAGAACTTGGCGCACACAATTTGACAGTTAGGTCTACGATTGTTTGCCAAAACTAACTCCATCAAAGGCTTGATGGGGTTTTTTATTTTACCCGCCGAAGCCTTGGCGAAGGCGGGTGGAAGCCTTAGCGAAAGCCGACGGAAGCCTTAGCGAAAGCCTTAGCGAATGCAGGCCCGCCTAAAACAGCCCATACAACTGCGAATCGATCCGCGTGATGATCTCGCCCAAATGCTCCTCGTTCTCCGGAAACTTGTTCTTGTCGATATCCACGATCAATAGCGGCCCCTCCTTATATCCCTCGATCCACTTGTTGTAGAAATCGTTCAGGCGCTTCAGGTAGTCCAGCCGGATATTCTCCTCGTATTCCCGGCCGCGCTTCTGGATCTGCGCAACCAGAGTCGGTACGCTCCCCTGCAAATAGATCAGCAGGTCGGGCGGTTGCACCATCCGCTTCAACGTCTGGAAGAACTGGAAATAATTGTTGTAGTCCCGCTTGCTCATCAGCCCCATCTCATGCAGGTTGGGGGCAAAAATATGCGCGTCCTCATAGATCGTCCGGTCCTGGATCACGGTCTCCGTGCCCGAGTGGATCTCCAGCAGCTGGTTCAACCGCGTGTTCAGAAAGAATATCTGGAGGTTGAAGCTCCAGCGCGGCATGTCTTCATAAAAATCGTTCAAATAGGGGTTGTGGTCGACATCCTCGAACTGGGGGATCCACCGGTAATGCTTGCTTAGCATCTCCGTCAGCGTCGTTTTACCTGCGCCGATATTTCCGGCCACGGCGATGTGCTTTATTTTCTTGTTCTTTAGCATAATAGTCTCCATTCATGCAAACCGTTCTCCGCCGGGTTTTAGTAGTATTTCAACCCCATTGCCCCGCGGACGAGTGTTAACGTCTGCTGTGCGCTCGCGCGTGCCTTATCTGCCCCCTGTTCCATCACCTGCCGCAAATAGGGCTCATTGTGCCGGATCGTCTCCGCCTTTTCCCGGATAGGCGCAATAAAGGCGACCATCCCCTCCGCCAGTTCCTTCTTCATATCGCCGTAACGGATCGTGCCCGCTGCATAATCCGCTTCGAATTTACTGACAACATCCGAACCTGCCACCAACTTCAGAAGCAAAAACAAATTGGCTACCGGCTCGGGCATTAGCGGGTGCGACGGCCCATCTTCGCTCGTTTCCCATACGGGGACGCCGGTCGTAGTTTCCGTTTTCGCCTTCATGATCTTGCGCCGGATCGTCTCGTCGCTGTCTGACAGGTATAGCGTTGCATTCTGATTCTCGCTCTTGCTCATTTTCCCGGCGCCATCCAGGCTGGGCACCCTGGCCAGCTCCTCGCCGAAATTAAAGGCGTATGGCTCCGGCAATACCTCACCATACCGCTGGTTAAACCGGTTAACATAGTTTCGCGCCGCCTCCAGGTGCTGTTCCTGGTCCTTCCCTACGGGCACAAGCGTGGCCCGGTGCAACAGGATATCTGCCGCCTGCAATACCGGGTACGTCAAAAGCCCGGCATTTACGTTCTGCGGCTGAAGCCGCACCTTTTCCTTGAAGGTAGGCGTCTTTTCCAGCTCCCCGACATATGCCAGCATATTTAAAAGAAGATATAACTCCGCCGTCTCCGGCACGTGGCTCTGACAATAAAATGCCGCCTTATCCGGGTCGAGCCCGCAAGCGAGATTCTCGGCGATCACCCTTCGCACATGTCCCTTTAGCTCTCCGGTATCCGTCAGGGTCGTCAGCGCATGCCAGTCCGCCACCATAAAAAAACAGGTATAGCTTTCCTGCATCCGGACATAGTTGCGAACGGCCCCGAAATAGTTGCCCAGATGCAGAAACCCCGTGGGACGGATGCCGCTCATAACAATATTTCTGTTTTTTTCCATCGGACCGCGAAGATAGCTATTTTTGTCCCAAAGCAACCGCATGGAAGTCACCGACGAACTGATCGACAACCTGTCCAATCTTGCCCGGCTGGAATTCAGCGCCGCAGAGAAGGAAGAGATCCGAAAAGATCTGCAGCGAATGATCCAATTCGTGGAGAAGCTGGGCGAATTGGACACGACCGGCGTCGAGCCGCTGCTGCATATGAGCCCGGAAACCAATGTTCTGCGGGACGATATCCCCGTTGGCTCCGTCAGCCGTTCCGCCGCACTTTCGAATGCCCCTGCCACCGACGGCACTTATTTTAAAGTACCGAAAGTCATACGCAAATCATGAGTCTTCCCATCATCCAATTAGAGGATATTCAAAAAAGCTATTTTATGGGCAAACAAGCCCTGCCCGTCCTCAAAGGCGTCTCCCTCACTATATTTAAAAATGAATATGTGGCGCTGATGGGCCCCTCCGGCTCGGGCAAAAGCACGCTCATGAATATTCTCGGATGCCTCGATACGCCAACTGACGGTACGTATATCCTTAACGGTCAGGACGTGAGTAAAATGGCGGACGACGACCTTGCCGACGTGCGTAACATGGAGATAGGCTTTGTTTTTCAGCAATTTAACTTGCTGCCGCGGCTGACGGCCGCGGAAAATGTCGCCTTGCCACTCGTCTATGCCGGCGTTCCGCGCCGCGAACGGCATGAAAGAGCGATGGCGGTTCTTGAAAAAGTGAGCCTCGCCGACCGGAGCCACCATAAGCCAAACGAACTGTCCGGCGGCCAGGCCCAGCGTGTTGCAATCGCCCGCGCCCTGATCAACAACCCCTCCCTGATCCTGGCCGATGAGCCGACCGGCAACCTCGATACAAAAACATCTATAGAGATCATGGACATCTTCACCGCCATCCAGGCCGGCGGCAATACCGTTGTCCTCGTCACCCACGAAGAAGATATTGCCAATTACGCGCATCGGATCGTGCGCCTCCGGGACGGCCTGATCGAAAGCGACCGGCAACACACCGCGCAAACCGCGCTGGTATAACTACAAGCCATGTCCGCGAAAATCTATACGAAAACAGGGGACAAAGGCAGCACCGGTCTTATCGGCGGCACCAGGGTTCCCAAGAGCCACCTCCGCATCGACGCTTACGGAACGGTGGATGAACTGAACTCCTTTATCGGATTGTTGACCGACCATCTCAATGCAGCCGGCACGGCGACGCCATTGTTGAAAGAGATCCAGGATCGTTTGTTCACCATCGGTGCATCCCTTGCCTGCGATCCCGACAAAGAACCGCGGCTGAAGATCCCCGACCTGAAAGAGGAAGATATAGCGACGCTGGAAAACGAGATCGACCGCATGACGGCCGAACTTCCACCTATGAAATCCTTTCTGATCCCCGGCGGCCACGTTGCAGTTTCTACCGCCCACATTACCCGTTGCGTCTGCCGCCGCGCCGAACGTGCCTGCGTCCGGCTGCTGGATCAGCAACTCTTTGTCGAGCCCCTGGTGCTTCGCTATCTCAACCGGCTCAGCGATTATCTTTTTGTCCTGGCGCGCTATACCGGGCAGGTTCTTTTCGTCCCCGAGATCCCGTGGAAACCCCGAACCTGATGCTACCGCCCCCGGTCAGGCCTGCACGATTTTCCCGTCTTTCATATGCAGCACGCGATCGCTCATCGTCGCCAATTCCTCATTGTGCGTAACGATCAGAAAAGTTTGTCTGAATTGCGCGCGCAGATCGAAGAAAAGCTGATGCAGTTCTTTTGCGTTGGCTGTATCCAGGTTGCCTGTCGGCTCATCCGCGAACACAATGTCCGGATTGTTGATCAATGCTCTTGCCACCGCCACCCGCTGCTGCTCCCCACCCGACAACTCCATCGGTTTGTTGCCGGTCCGGTGCCCCACTCCAAGTCCCTGCAACAATTCCATCGCCCGCCGCTCTACCTCCTTTTTTCGGAAGCCGGCGATCCATCCGGGGATGCACACATTCTCCAACGCACTGAATTCCGGCAGCAAATGATGGAACTGGAATACGAACCCGATATGCCGGTTACGAAAGACCGCCAGCGGTTCCCCCTTCAGTGTATGGATCTCCCGGTCACGTAAAACAATCCTCCCTTCCATTGCCTCGTCCAGCGTCCCGAGAATATGCAGCAACGTACTTTTTCCGCATCCGGAAGGCCCCACAATACTCACGATCTCACCCCTTGCGATATCCACATCCACCCCTTTCAGGACCCATAGGTTACCGTAATATTTTTGTATCCCCCTGGCGCTTAGCATATCAAAATCGAGTTAAATTTTAACTGTTATTTGGTGGTTTCGTTTTAAAAATTACTTTTGCGGAAAATTGACAGATGTTCTGGACCCTCGAATTAGCCAGCTACCTGGAAGATGCCCCCTGGCCGGCGACAAAGGATGAACTGATCGACTATGCTATTCGCTCCGGCGCGCCGATCGAAGTGGTGGAGAACCTGCAGGAACTCGAAGACGAAGGCGAGATCTACGAGGGTATCGATGACATCTGGCCCGACTACCCTTCGCAGGAGGACTTTTTCTTTAACGAAGACGAATACTAATCAGATACTTACACATTAAACAATTTCGCTCCGTTCGTACCCGTTGCCCGATACCCGACACGCACTCTTCGCCCCGCTCCAACCGCTTCATCTCTCCATCTGTTCGATCACGGCCTCCGTCACACCGGTAAAAGAGAAACCGCCATCATGGAATAAGTTCTGCATCGTCACCATCTTTGTCAGATCGCTGAACATCACTGCACAAAAGCCTGCACATTCATCCGCCGATGCATTCCCCAACGGACTCATCTTTTCGGCATAGGAAATAAACCCATCGAAACCCTTTACCCCGCTGCCCGCGGTCGTCCGCGTAGGCGACTGCGAAACCGTATTCACCCGTACCTTCTTCTTCACACCATAATAATATCCGAAGCTCCGCGTGACGCTTTCGAGCAATGCCTTGGCGTCCGCCATCTCATTATAATCCGGAAAGACACGCTGCGCGGCAATATACGTCAGCGCTACCACACTCGCCCATTCATTCAACGCGTCCAGATCCCAGGCCGTCCGCAATACCCGGTGAAGGGACATGGCTGAAATATCAAGGGTCTTTTTGTTCCATTCGTAATCGATCTCCGTATAACTTTTCCCTTTGCGCACGTTCAGGCTCATTCCGACCGAGTGAAGGATGAAATCGATCTTGCCGCCGAAATGTTTTATCGACTCATCGAACAACTTTTTCAGATCATCCATGTTCGTTACATCCGCACCGATCACCGGGGCATCCACCGCCTCCGCGAGTTTGTTGATCTCCCCCATCCGCAACGCCACCGGCGCATTCGTCAACACCAGCTGCGCACCTTCTTCATGGCATCTGATCGCCGTTCGCCATGCGATCGACCGTTCATCCAGTGCGCCAAAAATGATCCCCTTTTTCCCTTTTAGCAGGTTGTATGCCATAGATTGAATTTTCGCAAATATAGGCCAATGAAGCCACACCGCACCCGACGCGCTGCTCATCGCAACGGAAAAATCCTGAAGATCACCCCCACCACGAATACCGTATACACGAGGATCAACACAAAATTAGCGATCAAATAAAGAAAAAACCTTCCGGCGCTCTCGCGGGGCCTCATGACCTGTCGCATCCAGCGCCTAAAATAATACACCGGCACCATTGCCGCCACCAGCACCAGCAATATCAATAACGAACGCAGCTTCATGAGGTCACCATTTCCCGCGCATTCTCCAGCGCCGCCGCAGTCGGCTTTTCACCGCCGAGCATCCGGGCGATCGCCGTGATCCGCTCTTCCTGGTCCAATTGCCGGATCCTGGTCTTGATCGCCCCCGCTTTCATTTCTTTAAAGACGAAATAATGCGCGTCCGCCTTGCCCGCAATCTGAGGTTGATGCGTGATGCAAATGACCTGCCTTTTCTTCGCCAGCCCTTTCAGGATAATCCCGACCTGCCTGGCCGCTTCGCCGGAAATGCCCGTATCGATCTCGTCGAAGATCAGCGTTGCCAGATCGATCGTCTCCGCCACGAGCGATTTGATGCACAACATCAGCCGGCTGAGCTCGCCACCGGAAGCGACTTTCCGAATAGGCTCGAACCGGTTGTTCTTATTGGCATCAAAAAGGAAATCAATCGTGTCCGCGCCAAACTCACCAATTTCGCCGGGCTCAACGATCACCCGTAACCGCGCATTGGGCATCCCTACCTGTTTGAGCAGTTTGTTCACCCGCTCCTCCAACCCCGGCGCCTGCCCAACCCGTCCCGCAGACAAAACCGCCGCCTTCTTCTTTACCTCCTGTAGCGACCGCCCTACCTCCCGCTCCCACGCTGCAATGTTTTCGCCCAGCTGAAGTGAATCCTGCATTCCGAGCTCAAGCTTGCGCTGCAGCTCCAATAGGTCTGCCGTCGTCCGAAGACCATGTTTCTTCAATAACTTGTACCCCGCCGATAGCCGCTCGTTGATCTCTTCGATCCGGCGCGGATCGTAATTTACCGTATCGTTGATATGGTCGACTTCTGCCGCCATATCCTGCAGCTCGATCTGCGCAGATGACATCCGGTCCGCCAACGCACTCAACCCGGGATGGTATGCCGAAAAGGAAGCCAGCGATTGCTGGAGCGAACGCAGTTGTTGCAGGATCGGCTGCTCCCCTTCCTTCAGGTCGTTGTAGACCCGGGACAACATGGTTTTTATCGCTTCCGAATGGCTCAACAACCTGAGCTCCTGGTCGAGCTCCTCGAGCTCCTGCTCGCGGAAACCCGCTTCCGCGAGCTCATCCAGCAAAAATTTATTGTAATCGAATGCCGCATTGAACTGTGCCTGCCTCACCTGCAAAGCAGCCAGCTCCTTCACTGCCGCCTGCCAGCCGCGCCAGGCGGCGCGGTATTCGGTCAGCAACGTGGCCTGCCCCGCCAGCGCGTCCAGCACCTCCCGCTGAAAATCGGACTCCCCCAGCTCCAGCGTATCGAACTGCCGGTGCAGGTCCACCAATAGAGCACCCAGCTTCCGCAGTTGTTCGAGGTTTACCGGCGTGTCATTCACAAACGCCCTCGACTTTCCGCTTGGCGCTATTTCCCGCCGGATCACGGCTTCCTCTTCCGCGTCGAGGTCATGGTCGCGAAAAAAACCCGCCACACCCGGGCGGTCCCCAACAGAAAATATGCCCTCCACGACACATTTTTTGTTATCCGCCAAAAGCACCGACGTATCCGCGCGGTCTCCAAGGATCAGCGACAAAGCCCCCATCAGGATCGACTTGCCGGCCCCCGTCTCCCCCGTGATCACATTCATCCCCGCCGCGAACTCAATGCTGAGCTCATCGATGATGGCATAATTCTGAATTTGGATCCGCTGTAACATGGGACCAATTTAAGATTTCGGCAAAAAATAGCCGGAAAAATAATTTTTCGGTTATTCGCCCCGGCAACGGGCGATACCGGATTTCGCCCGTTGATCCAACGAGTTTTTGTAGTCATGATCCTTTAACGACAAACACTTTTGAAAGAATTCCATTGCCCGCTCACAATCCCCGCGCTCCTCATAAATATACCCCGCCTGCAGCGCCGCCCGCGCGGCATAATATTCCCGCAACCCCGCGCCCGTTTTTATCGTGGTCAGATACGCGGAGATCGCATCGTCCTTTCTGCCCAACCCGTCATAAATACGTCCGAGCCGGTAAGCCAGCTCGCAGCGTTCGTCCGGCCGGGAATAGGCGGATGTGCTGACCCCTTGCAGCGACCGGAGCGCCTCGGTAAAATATCCCCCGTCGGTCAGCAACCTGGCCTGCAATAAAACCTTATCCGGCCACACCGCTTTCCGGGCCGCGGCCATCGCCTGCCGGTCCGCATCCGCCTCCGCCGAACCCCGCCTGATCACTTCCCGCCTTAGCGAATCCGCCGCCACCTGGTTCCCTTTCAGATAATAGTACCAACTGAGCTTTTCGAGGGCATCCTTTACATAGAACCGGCCTTTGAACCGCCGGAGGAATCGTTCGAGATAGACCGGCGTGGCATCCTCCAGATGATTCAATGCGGCATAACCCATCTCCAGATCCCAGACCGGCATGTCAAGGTATCCCGCCGCCTTGCTCCTGCCTTCTATGATTTGAGCGGCTAATGCCGACTGCTGATCATTGATGCAAAGATTGGCATACAGATAAGCATAGAGATAATTGTTGCGGACGTCCAGGTTGTGCCGGCGGATATAAGCGAAGACCTGCTCGTGCTGATTGAGGATGTAAAACTGTAAATAGAGAAAATAAAAATTGGCCTCGTCCCGGAATAATACCGACCATTCATCCTCCATGCCGAGGAATTGACCAAGCTCCCCCATCCCCTCTTTCACACTCCCGCGAATTCCCAAAAGATTGCTTAGCCACTTATACCCATCCGGAATCGTGCTTGCCACTACTTTCATCGCCCCGCTCAACATCAGCGCCGGCCCAAAGGATGGAAATTTTTGCCGGCATGCCTGGCTCTCCAGGAACGATCGCCGGAACTCCAGCCCCGCGTCGAGGTTACTGCCGAGTTTGACCTTGATCGCGGCCCACTGGAAATGGATCACGCTGCGTGTAAAGAGGATGAAGGGCGAAATCTCCGGTCCCTCTCCCATCCGTTCAAGCCGCCGCTCGAACCGGGTTTTCACTGCGGGATAGTCGGCCGAATTCTCATTAAAAAAAAGTTGAAAAAAATCGATGTAGTTGGCCAGGAAATCCGGAATAAGATTGTCCGGATCGCGCTTTCGTTCGGCCGCCAGCAACTGCTCACCTTCTTCCAACCGCAGTTGCACGATTGCGCGGTATGCCTGACGACAGCCTGGATTGAAATCGAAATGTTGCTGTCCGTAACCCGGAACCGCAAACAGTAAAGCAGCCAGAAGCGTCCAACGGACCATCACGGACCTTACTTGACTTCGATGGAGTCATTCAGTTCATTGTCAACCAGGATCCGGCCGCAGTTCTCACAAACAATGATCTTCTTGCGCTGACGGATCTCGCTTTGCCGTTGGGGCGGAATGGCGTTAAAACATCCGCCGCAGGCGTCCCGCAACACCGGCACAACCGCCAGACCGTTCCGGTAATTGCCCCGGATGCGGTCATAGGAGTGCAGCAACCGCGGCTCTACCTTCTCCCGCGCGTCCGTCGACAATTTGACAAAATGCTTTTCTTCCTTTTCCGTCGTGGCGATGATCTTGTCGAGCTCGTCCTTCTTGTTCTTTAGCACCGACTCCTTCGTCGCAATATTTTTCTTTGCTTTCTCCAGCAGCTGCACCTTCTCCGCAATCTCCTCATTGGCATCCTTGATGTGCTTCTCCGCCAGCTTCACTTCCAGCTGCTGCATCTCGATCTCCTTGTTGATGGCCTCGAATTCGCGGCTGTTCTTCACATTCTGGCTTTGCTTGTCGTATTTCTTGATCAGCGCATCGGCTTCCTTGATCGCTTCCTTCTTCTGATTGATGAATTCCTGTATCCCGTTGATCTCTTCCTCAACCCGCGTTTGACGCGAATGCAGACCCTGGATCTCATCCTCGAGGTCACTTACCTCCATGGGCAGTTCCCCCTTCAGGATTTTGTACTCGTCCAACTTCGATTCTATTTTTTGGAGGGTCACGAGTGAGGCGAGTTTTTCCTCGACAGAGAATTCTTTTACGTTTGACATAATTTAATTTATATGATTCGGTTCCCGGGCGAAAGGTGATAATGTACCGGATTCGTTCGGACACCCGATTTAAGGACGGCAAAATTACTGAATTTTTCCTGCAAAACCTGCACTAATAGATCGATCGTGAATTGCTCGCTCTCAAAATGCCCGATGTCCGCGATCACCAGGCGGTCATTCGCATCAAAAAACTCATGATATTTAACATCGGAGGTAAGATAAAAAGTTGCCCCCGATGATAATGCGTTGGAAATGAATGAACTGCCAGCACCGCCGCAGACGGCCACCGTTTTCACCGGCTTTCCTGTCAGCCGCGTATGCCGGACGACCGGCACCCGGAAGATCGAAGTCAGCCGGTCCAGAAAGGCCTCCTCCTCCGTCGGCGAGGGCAGCTCTCCGACCAATCCGGCCCCGATCCCGCCATGCGGATTGATCAGCGGCACCAGGTCGTATGCCACCTCCTCATAGGGGTGCGCCGCCACCATCGCCGCCACCACCTGCCGCTGTAACATGACCGGCAGGATCACCTCCAGCCGCGCCTCTTTCTCTTCATGCCGCCGCCCGACCGCTCCTACAAAAGGCTGCGTTCCCTCTCCCGCTTTGAATGTCCCCATCCCCTCCACGCTGTAGCTGCACTCGCTGTAATTGCCGATATGCCCGGCACCCGCCGCAAACATGGCCGACCGCACCGCCTCCAGCTGGCCGATGGGTACGAAACAATACAATTTGCACAGCGTCGACTCTTTCGCCGCCAGCACCCGCCTGGCGACCAGCCCCAGCATATCCGCGATCCTTCCGTTCACTCCCTTTGTCACCATATTGTCGAGATTGGTGTGGATCGCATAGATCGCGATATCGTTTTTTATGGCCGCGATAACCGCCTTTTCGACATAGTTCCGGCCGGTGATCTTCTTCAGACCGCCGAAAACGATCGGGTGATGCGCGACGACCAGGTTGCATCCGCTCGCCGCCGCTTCCATCACCACCTCCTCCGTCGCATCCAGCGCGACCAGCGCTCCCGGGCATTCCCAGCCGGCATGGCCGGTCAGCAACCCGGCATTATCATAATGCTCCTGGACGGCCGGCGGCGCCAGCACTTCCAGATGACCGATGATCTCCGCTATACGCATGGCTTATTGAATGATCGTTTCGATATGCGCGAGTTTACCGTCCTCATCGATCCCCTCGAGAACTACCCGCAGCTTTTTCGAAATGTCGTTGTTGAAAAAGTCTACCGTGACCCGTCTCGTCTCCTTGTCCGTCATCACATAAGGCTTCCAATATAAAGTAGTCCGCAGATCCTCCTGCGCATTGGCGGCATTATTCTCGAGATAGTTCGGCGAGTAGAATTCCCGCGGCATCGAATAACCGGCCAAAATGGCCCTTGGCAATCCCTTGATATTGTCATCGTTTATCCGGCTATCGCCTCCCTTCTTCGTATATACCGCAATGGTACCACCCGAACCGCCGCCAAAACCTACACCCGACCCCGGCCGGAATACTTTAACCATCGCGATATCCGGAACGGATATGTTTTGAAGCTGCTGGGCATCTACCTGCATCTCATTAAGGTAAAGTGACGGCCTGCCGCCGCGCCAGCTCAACGACGGCGTCCCGCCGGGTCCGGAACCGGTGGTGATCTGGAGACCCGCCACTTTTCCCTGTAAAAACGTGAAGATATCCGGATAGGCATTTGCGAACGCATCGTTGATCAGATCGAAGACCTGTGCATCTCCACCGGCAAACAAACCCGAAGCATATCGTTCATCCAGCTTTTCCTTCTCCGTTTTTTGATGGCCGATGACAACCGCCTCCTGCAACGTCTTCACCCGTGCGTCCTCGATCGGCTGGACCCGGATCTCTTCCTTCCGGATATAACGGTTGCGCGCCAGGTACAGCGAATCTTCCGCCGTCCATCCGTCGAAACCGGCATACGGGGGCTTCGCGGCCTTCGGCCCCCGCACCAGGCCGTTGTTGAAGGTGACCGCCGCCTGATCGGCGAGCGCCCGGTTGGTATTGAAGGAATAAAACGCCTTTACCGTGTCGAAAAATACCAGCCCCGACACCCCGAACCTCGACCCGGAGAGGTGTGGCACGGACAACAGCTGCTTGCTGGAGTCCTTGCGGGCCAGGATCACATTGATCGATTCATCTTTCGGGATCTTATAGGGATCCACGCCAAGGACATCTATTTTCATCGCCAGATACTCCTGTTCCGGGTTTTTGATCACCGGCAACTGGCCTTTTGCCAACGCTTCCCATTTGATCCGGCGCCAACCATGCGTCATCATCACCAGGTCGAGCATCCCCGCCAGACTGTCGGCCGTACCGGAAAAATAAAAATACGGATCGTGCACCTGTCCCCGGATCTCACCGGTCAGCAATAGCCGCGAAATGATATTCTCGTCGTTCGGAAATTCACCGTCAGCCGTGGCATCGGTCACCGCCATCGACAGATTGGATTTCACCGTATCCGGCACATCGATGATCAGCGTATTCTTGCCGCGCTTGTTCACCCCTTTTATTTGAACTGAAATCTCGGGGCTGAACCGGTATTCATGATTGTTGACGAAAACAGCCCGTTCCGCCACGGGCGCCATGTTCGCATTGAACAGCGTCAGCACCATCACCCCGCTTGGTAGCTGGCCGGTCGGGATCGTACCTCCGCTCATAAAATTATCATCCAGGTTTATCCTGGCCATATAAATCAAATGCTGATGCATATGTCCGATGATCGTCAGCCGTTTTAACTCCGGACCGCCGTCCGCCGATCGCGCCACCGAGAACAGGACTTTCTGGTTCGCCGTGATTGCCCGCAACACCGCTCCGGTGGCTCTTGGCGCCGGCAATCCCGTTCGGTGTACGACCCCTTGTTCGTCCTTCCAAACGGCCGTCAGTGAATCCCCCTTGTCGGGTGTCAGCAGGAATTTACCCATCCCATCATGGACCGATTCCCACGACGACACTTCCTTGCCCGTACGGTCCACGATTACTCCCTTCGCCTTAACCGGAAGGCCGAACTGGTCATTCGCTTTGAAGGCTACCATCGTCTCGACCCCGGCGATCAGCTCCCCGCCTTCCGGAAATAGCTGCAATTTCGCCTCCCGCGGTACGATGGTGACCGTCCCCGCGGAATCCAGTTTGTCGTCATAAATATGGATATCCCTTTCGTAATAAAACGCGGTGTCAAAATTGGTCATCCACGTCGTATAGGCCCGCAGATGCAAGTGCCGGCCTTCGATCTTTTTCGGCAGGTCGAAGTTGCCCGCCGTACTCGATTCGGTAACGGGGTAGATCTTGCGCTCCAGGATCTTACCGGAAGGGTCCGACAGCTCCGCATAGAAATTCCTGCTTAGCAGCGACGGATCGGCGCCCGAAAAGATATACGCCTTGAACCATACCGTCTCCCCCGGCCGATAAATCTTTTTGTCCAGCTGCAGGTGGATCTTCTCCTGTGGATATCTGGTCGCATATATATTCAGCATCGAATCGATCTTCTGACCACGGAGAAAATGCGGAAAAAAGAAAATGGCGGCAAGGAAAAATCGATATTTGTTCATTCAGCTAAATTATCGCGTTTTCCATTCCACTTTCAGAAAAAATGTTAAAATGACTTTAACAAGACCGACGCCTGAGCTTTATGGCACATATGTCGACCGGATGCAGAAAATAGCGGATGTCAAATATTCCGCGGCCGTGCTCGAATGGGATCAGGAAACCTACTTGCCGCCAAAAGGCGCGGCTGCGCGCAGCAGACAACTGGCAAGCCTTTCCGAGATCGCCCACGAATGGCAAACCGCTCCGGCACTCGGCGACCTGATGCACGAGCTGCAACAACGGGGAGATCTGGCCGACGATCAACGGCGCAACGTCGAGCTGAGCCTCGAAGATTTTAACAAACAAAAGAAGTTCAGCCCAGCCTTCGTCAGTCGGTTGAGCGAGACGAGTTCCCGCGCCTTCCATAGCTGGCTGCAGGCGCGCGCCGCAAACTCCTTCGCCATCTTTAAAGAAGACTTGCAACAGCTCGTCGACCTGAAAAAAGAAGAGGCCGGGCTTGCCGGCTACGAACAGCATCCATATAACGCGCTTCTCGATAATTTTGAAAAAGGTTGCACCACCTCCCTCCTCGATCACGTCTTCCACTCGGTCCGCAGCCCACTCAAGGATCTTCTGGATCGCATCGCGAACCGCCCCCAGGTCGACGACAGCTTTCTCCACCGTCACTATCCCCGTAATCTCCAATGGGAATTCGGTCTCGGCATCATCCGGCAGCTGGGATTCGACTTTGAAGCCGGTCGTCAGGACCTCTCCGAACATCCATTCACGACCAGCTTTAGCGCCCGCGATGTACGGATCACGACACGCATCGACGAGAATAACTTCAACCACATGACGTGGAGCTGCATCCATGAGACGGGTCATGCACTCTATGAACAGGGTCTGCCACCGCAATACTATGGGCTGCCGCTGGGCGAATTCGCCTCGCTGGGTATCGAACATTTCTACAAAGCGATCAACAAGGTCACCCCATCGCTGATCCGTACCGAAGCCGATGAGGTCTCCTATCATTTTCACGTGATGATCCGGTATGAGCTCGAAAAACGGCTCATCGAAGGCTCCCTGGCGGTCTCCGACATTCCCGGCTGGTGGAAAGAGAACTATGCTTCCTGGCTGGGAGTAAACGTCCCCGACGACAAAAACGGCTGCCTGCAGGATGTACACTGGAGCCATGGCAGCTTTGGCTATTTCCCTACCTATAGCCTGGGCAGTTTTTATGCGGCCCAATTCTTCGAATACGCTGCAAGTCAAGATAATATAGGCAAATCGCTGGAGCGGGGCGAGACGGCCCCGCTCCTGGAGTGGCTTCGCGAACACATCCACCGCCATGGACGCCGGTTTACCAGTGAACAGCTCTGCCAAAATGCCACCGGCAAGGGCCTCGATATCCGGTTTTTTTTAGACTATTTGCGCAATAAATACGTTATTATTTATGACTTTTCCGGCTAAAGTCTCGTATATTTTAGTGTAAAGCTGATACTATGAAGTACCTCTATTTTCTCCTTTTATCCGGCATCCTTCTTGCATCTTGTAAAAAGCTTATTCAGAATAAGGTACAAAAGCAAGTAATTTCAGATGTAACGAACGGGCTTTGGTATGTGACTGTGTATGAGCAAAATGACAGCAATATCACGGCCGCTTTTACCGGTTATGTCTTTAAATTTGATGCGAACAATACCGTAACAGGGATTCTCAATACGGATTCCGTGCCCGGGGAATGGTTGGTCAATGTCGACGCCCGGACGATCACTTCCGACTTTCCGGGCGCCGGATATCCGCTCAACCAGCTGAACGAGACCTGGTACATCGACGATAGCTATACCGACAGTGTATCCGCGCAATGCAACGATACGGTCAACCATACGATGAATTATCTGCAGCTGAAAAAACAATAATCCACCTTCTTAGCAAAGACCGTCCTGTTTCCTATCTTGAGCTGGCAGTCGCCTGACGGGCTACGCCACCATTTATATCGAAATACCTAAAGACCCTTTCGTTGAACGGAAAACTATTCATTCTAACCGGCCTCCTTTGTCTGCTCGGAAACCGTATACGCGCGCAAGCACCCGTAGCCCAATTCACGGCAAGCGTCACCTCGGGCTGCGCTCCCCTGTCCGTCCAATTCAGGGACCAGTCCAGCAATAAACCCACCTTCTGGGAATGGGACTTTGGCAACGGCCAAACCGCCTCCGGTTCACCAACTCCGACGGTCACCTACTCAAAACCCGGCACCTATACCGTAACGCTGATCGTTAAGAATGCCAGCGGCGCGGGCGCCACCCGCGACAGCAACTATATCACCGTTTACGCTTCCCCAATCGTCTCCTTTGGTCTCGACCTTCATCTGGCCTGCGCCCCCGCGATCATCTCTTTCCAGCAATTCTCCCAGCCGGGCCAGGGAACCATAACCAATTACTTATGGAACTTTGGGGACGGTACTACGGGCAACGGGCCGACGCCCCAGCACCAGTATACGCAAACCGGCTATTATACGATCTCGCTCGACGTTACCAACTCCGGCGGCTGCTCCAATTCGGCGACCTATGGCCGGACATTGCGCCTCGTTTCCGGCGTGCAGACCAATTTCACCTGGTCGGAGACCGGTAACTCCTGCACCGCACCTTTTTCTCTGGATTTTCTCAATCAGACCGCCGGTCCGGGCAATCTGACCTATACCTGGAACTTTGGCGCCGGGGCCGCCCCGGCCAGCTCCACCGCAGCCAGCCCCGCGGGTATTTCCTATCCCGCGGCGGGCAGCTATCCGGTAACCCTGATCGCCCAAAGCAGCCTTGGCTGCGCCGATACGATCACCCAAACCGTACCGCTGTCTTCAAATACCCCGGTGATCACGGCCCCCGCCGCCGGCTGTATCAATACCCCCGTCAGCTTTTCCAACGGCACCAGCCCCGCTCCTGTCTCTTCAACCTGGAACTTCGGTGACGGAACGTCCGGATCCAATCAGCCGAATACCACCCATACCTATACCGCAGCCGGCGTGTATACCGTCACCCTGACGAACACCTACGCCAACTGTACCACAACCGCTACCAGCACGATCAACATCGGCGGCAACCTCGTTCCCGCCTTCACCGCCGCTCCGGTCGCCGCCTGTCAGGCCCCCCTCGCGGTCCAGTTCAACGATCAGACCGCACCCGTTCCCACGCAATGGACCTGGAACTTTGGTGATGGCACCCCCAATTCCAACCAGCAAAACCCACTGCACACCTATACGAGTACCGGCACCTTCGACGTGACCCTTACCGCCACCACCGCCGCCGGATGCACCGGCTCGACCACCATGACCAAGGAGGTGAACATCACCCCTCCAACCATCAACTTTGCGAGCCAGGGGGCTTGCGAAGGTCAGGCCTTCACTCCGAGCTATTCGGTCACGAGCAGCGAGCCTGTAACAAGCTACTCCTGGAGCGCTCCCGGCGCCAATCCATCCACGGCCACCGGCGCCAATCCAACCTTTACCTACCCCGCAACCGGCTTCTATACGATCTCCCTGACCATCCAAACGGCCAGCGGCTGTTCCGCCAGTCAAACCTTTACCAACGCTATCCAGGTCGGCACCCCGGTAATGCCCACCTTCTCGTATAGCCCAATTTCCCCAATCTGCGGCACCGCCAGTGTCACCTTCACGACGCCAACTCTGGCCGATCAATGGTACTGGACCTTTGGCGACGGCACCGCAACCGACAGCGGTCAATCGGCAATGCATGTCTTTACCAAATTTGGCGGCAGGGAGGTTGTCCTTACCGTCAACGTCGGCGGCTGCCTGTCCTCGGCAAACCAACTGGTGACCATTAACCCGCCAATCCCTAAATTCGGCTTTGTCGTCAACTGCGCCGCCAACAACCCGCTAATCAAGAATAATCTGGTGGTCTCGTTCCTCGATTCCACCCTTCCGGTAACTCCCGTAGGTCCTATTACTTACATCTGGTATTATGGTGATGGAACAAATTCCGGCCCAATTACAGCTGCCCCCTACACTCCACCCCCATACCCCTATGCTGGCCCCGGCACCTATCCAGTCACTCTCGAGGTTACTTACCAGGGTTGCACCGCCTATGCCTATAAAACGCTCGTTCTGGACAACATAAACGCGTCCTTCACCGTCTCGCAAAACCCCGTGTGCAACCAACACAACTTTACGTTGACATCGACTTCTACCGCGGTTCCGGCGGGCGCTCCCATTACCGGATATGTCTGGTCTTTCGGCCCGGGTTTTAATGACCCCGGCGACTCCATGTTTACCACGCATATCAATGGTGTCGGGATCTACAATACAACCCTGACCGTGACCGACCAGAACGGCTGCCAGTATACCTCAAACCCGACCGCGATCACTATAACGGCCCCGACCGTCAAATTCGCCATGCCACCCGGCGGCTGCGTGAACAGCGCCATCCCCTTTACGGACAATTCGACGCCTTCTGCCCTTGGCACGAAGATCACCGGATATGTCTGGTATTTCGGCGATAGCACGGTAAGCACCTACAGCAGCCCGCCGTTCGCCCATCAATACGCCGATACCGGGTCATATACCGTGATCGAGGTCGTAACCGACGATGGCGGGTGCAGTGGCTCCGGGACCGTCAAGAATGCGGTGCAGATCACCTCGCCCCACGCATTGTTCCTCGCGCCCGATAGCTTCTATTGTCCAAATACTGCACTGACGTTCACCGACCTTTCGGAAGGATATGGCCTCACCGAATCCTGGAACTTCGGCGACGGCACGATCTCCTCCACGCCCACCCACACTTTCCCTGCGGCAAGCAATGTCACCTATCCCGTCACCCTCACCATCACCGACAAATACGGCTGCACCGCCGACACCCTGGAAAATCTGCGGATCGAGTCGCCGATCGCAGCTTTTACCATCGCAGATACCACCGGGATCTGCGTTCCGCTGCAAGCCATATTCACCGCAACCGGGCAGTATTATGACTCGCTTTACTGGGAGTTCGGCGACGGCACCACATCGACGCTGGCAAATACTTCGCATTTCTATAACAGCCTGGATACCTTTACCGCAACGCTCGTCGTCCAGGGTCCCGGCGGCTGCCTCGATTCCACCAGCCGGAAGGTCTACCTCGCCAACCCGAACACCACGGTCTTCACCTTTACCCCGCAGTCAGCATGCGATTCCGTCGTCGCCCGGTTTGACATCGTCCCGCCGCCCTACACCGTGTTTACCCTGAATTTCGGCGACAATACCGCCGATTCCTCTCAGAATGGCGCCCCTGTCCATACGTACCGAAGTCCCACTACTTTTACTCCGATCCTCTACCTTACCGACGCCACCGGTTGCATCGTCCCAATCGTTTATACGCCATTGACCGTGCTCGGCGCCGTTCCGTTCTTTACGGCGACGCCCGCCGCCTTTTGCGATACCGGTGTCGTGGCCTTTAACGATTTTACCATTTCCAACAACGGGGTCCTGACCAAGACCTTTAGCTGGGGCGACGGCACAAGCACATCCGAGCAGCCGCCGCAAACCAACCCGTTCGACACGACCCATTACTACAGCACCCCGGGCTTCCAACTGGCTACCCTGACGGTTGTCACCCTCGCCAATTGCACCGCGAGCTATACCGATACGATCCGCATCTACCAGACACCTCAGCCCGTCATCTCCGACACCGGGAATATGTGCGCCGGCCTTGTGCAGTTCCTGGGCAAACTTGCCGTTCCCGACCCCGACACCATTTTCTGGCACTGGGATTTTGGCGACGGCCAGACCTCCAACGTCCAGGATCCACTGGTGCAGGCGGGCGCAGGGACTTACAACGTTACCCTGAGGGCGTACGTCTCCCTGGGCTGCGCCGACACCACCACCTCGGCCATCACCGTCAATCCGAACCCCGTCATCCAGGGTCCCAAAGCGATCTCGACGCCGGTGGGCGTCCCCGTGACCATCCCCTTCACCTATAGTCCCAACGTTTCCGCATGGGCCTGGACCCCCGCCGCAAATCTCAATTGCACCGACTGTCCCAACCCGGCAGCCACGCTGATCTTTGCCCAGACCTATTCGGTGCTGGTTACCGATTCCAACCATTGCACCGATACCGCCTCCATCCTGATCAATACCATTTGCAACGAGGAGAACTATTTCCTTCCCAACACCTTCTCGCCAAATGGTGACGGGGTCAACGATTATTTCTATCCGCGGGGCACCGGTCTTTACAATATCCAGTCGATGACGATATTCAATCGCTGGGGACAAATCGTCTTCCAGCGCAAGAACTTCCCGGCTAACTCGGAGACCATGGGCTGGGACGGAACGTTTAACGGTAAACCCGCCCCGATGGATGCCTATGTCTACATGGTGGAAGTGATTTGCAATAACGCCCAGGTCGTTCCGCTTCACGGAAATGTGACGCTGATCCGGTAAATGCCCGGAAAACGAAAAAACGAATATGAACTGACGACATGAATGTGAAAAAAGGCTTACCGCTTCTTGTGCTCCTCGGGGTCCTGCTGCTCCCGACAGTCCGTATCCGGGCCCAGGATATCCATTTCTCGCAGTTCTATGAAGCGCCCCTTCTCCGCAATCCCGCGCTGGCGGGCATCTTCACCGGCGACTATCGCATCCAGACCTTATTCCGCGACCAGTGGAACAGTTTCAACAACGCCTATCGGACGGGCTCCCTCAGCGGTGAATATAAATGGAACATCGGCAAGGCAAACGACTATCTGACCACCGGCATTGAAATTCTCTACGACAAAGCCGGCACGGCGGCACTTACCACCACGGAAGCCATGCCTGCCCTCAACTACCATAAATCCCTGAGCAATATCAAGCCTATGTACCTCTCCGTTGGCTTCATGGGCGGCATCGTGCAAAAGACACTCGACATGTCCAAGGTGACCACCAATAGCCAGTACAACGGGACCGCCTACGACCCGGCGCTACCAAACGGCGAAACCATTTTAACTCCCAGTACCCATTATATCGACGGCGCATTGGGCATGAGTTTCAATACCGCCTTTGGCGCCGATTATAAGAACACGCTGTATCTCGGCGCCGCATATTTTCATCTGAACCGGCCAAAGAATTCGTTTTACCAGAATCCGACCATCGAACTCGATCCGAAGATCGTCTTCTCCGCGGGCATTCACACCATTATCAATGATTATCTCGGCTTTACCATCGAAGCCGATCACTCCCGGCAGGGCTCCTTCCGGGAGACCATCGGTGGCGTTATGGTTTCCTACCGGCTGGGGGAGGAAGGAGACAATGGGACCTATGTCTTTAATCTCGGCTCCTATCTTCGCTGGGGCGACGCCATCGTTCCGGTGATCCGGCTGGAATCAAACGCCTTTACCGTAGGGCTGAGCTACGATGTCAATATCTCGTCCCTGCAGACGGTAAGTGAAGGTCGTGGGGGATTCGAGCTTTCCCTTGCCTATATCGGGTTTCTCCAACATGAAAACCCGCGATACCTCTGCCCGAAATTCTAAAAACGATTACTTTTGCCATCTAAAAACGCAACATGAGCAGCACACCGATAAAGCTCGGCCAGACCGCGCCAGACTTTACCCTGTACAATTCGGACAAACAGAAAGTATCCCTTAGCGACTTCGCGGGAAAAAACGTTCTCCTGCTTTTTTTTCCACAGGCGTTCACGGGCACCTGTACCAAAGAACTTTGCAGCACGCGCGACAATATTGCGTTGTATGAGGGTGCAAATGCGCAGGTCCTGGGGATCAGCGTGGATTCGGTCTTTACCCTGGCCAGATATAAAGAGGATCAACATCTCAATTTCCCGCTCCTCAGCGACTTTAATAAAACGACCTCCGCCGCATACGGCGCCCTCTACGATAATTTCGTATTCGACATGCACGGGGTGTCAAAACGATCCGCATTTGTGGTGGACAAACAGGGGATTATCCGCTACGCCGAAGTGCTGGAAACAGCGACCGAACTTCCCGACTTCGACGCCATTCGGAAGACGCTTGAAGAAATTAAATAATTGATAATCAATGCAATAATTTTACAATTATTAACGTTTATCGATATTTAGCATTTTCTTAGGCATCTTTTTTGTATATTTAAAGGAAACTGATTATTTGGAAACACATGTAAAAAATACCCAGGCATGAGGATTCTTTACATCCTGGTATCCATCATCTTACTGACAGCCACCCGGGCTAAAAGCCAGGTACGGGGTCCTTTATCCGACCCGGAACATAAAGTGGTCAAGAAATTCTACCCGAACCCGGCCGTTTCCTACATCACATTCGAAATCGACAAGGAACCCAATACCTCTTATAAGTTAGAGATTTTCAGCTTTTTAGGTAAGCTGGTCAAAGACATCCCGGAAATGGTGGACCACTATACGGTCAACCTCAGCGATCTTACCCGCGGGCTCTACACCTTTCAGCTCCGCGATCAATCCAACCGCATCATCGATTCCGGTATTTTCCAGTTGAACAAATAATCACATTACCTGGACGATCAGAAATTTCAGGTAATTCGTATTCTCCCATCCCGCAATGATGGGATGGTCGCTCGCCTGTGCCCGGAACGTCACCTGCCGGAGCCGGCGCCGCGCATCCTTCGCCGCCATTTGTATCGTCTCCAGGAACAGCTCGGGGCTGACCAGGTTCGTACAGGAGGATGTAACCAGGAACCCGCCACGCCTTACCAGCTTCATGCCACGTAAATTGATCTCCTTATATCCCGTAATCGCCTTCTCGATCGTCTCACGGCTCTTCGTAAACGCCGGCGGGTCGAGCATCACCACGTCATACTGCCTTCCGTCCTTACTCCATTGTTTGAGGACATCAAACGCATTCACCGCCTCATACCGGCAAACTGCACTCAACCCGTTGAGCGCTGCGTTGCGCCGTGCCTGGGCCACCGCGGCCTCCGAAATATCCAGCCCCAGGACCGACTTCGCACCATAGTATCCGGCATGCGTCTCGAAGCTTCCGGTATAACAAAATGCCCCGAGCACATCCGCACCTTTCACGATATGCCGGATCGCCCGCCGGTTGTCATGCTGGTCGAGGAAATAACCCGTCTTTTGCCCGTTCTCGAGGTCAACCTCCATCTCCAATCCGTTCTCCCGGATCACGATCCGGGGATCAAACGGCGCAGAAAGGAATCCTTTGACCTGCGCCAGACCTTCGAGTTCCCGGACCGGGACATCGTTTCGCTCGTAAATGCCTTTTGGCCGGAAGATCTTTTCCAGCGCCCCGGCAATAGCCGGTTTCCACCGGTCCATGCCCAGCGCCAACGTCTGAATCACGAAATAGTCATTGAATTTGTCGATGACCAGCGCCGGCAGGTCGTCCGCCTCGCCAAATACCAACCGGCAATTTTCAGTGTAACCAATTCGCTGGCGGTACGCCCATGCTTGCTGCAGCCGGCCCAGGAAGAATGCCTCATCGATCGCCTGCGAACGGTCCCGCGTCAGCAATCGCACCAGGATCTGCGATTTTGGGTTGATATATCCGCGTCCGATAAATTTCCTGTCATGGGTAAAGACGTCGACCGTGTCTCCTCCGTTCACTTCCCCTTCGACCAGCCCGGCCTCATTGGCAAAGATCCAGGGATGTCCGCTCTCCACCCGCCGGCTGACCTTCTTCTTCAAATATACTTTTGTCATGGCCGCAAAGGTACCACGCGGCTGCCAAATACCACCCCGTCACCAAATAAACGTTCCCACGGCATATCCCTCCAGACTCACCGAAAAACTCTGCCCGTTGAATTGCACACCGAAGGTCTGCGAATTTGCCTGATCGTTTAGCACGATCAATACTTTTTTTCCATCCGGCCGCAAAAACGCAACATTCAATAGATTCCCGTTGTTGTCGGACCCTACCCGCACCGATCCCGGCAGGACAAACTTGCTTGCATGCGCGATAATATAGTAGGAGGTATTCCTGGTGACGGAGGTTCCGTTGACCGTATAGGCCCCGAGGCACGTGCTGCAGCCCCCGACCGTATGCGGCCCCAGATTCTGGTCCGCCGCCAGGTTCCACTCCAGTACATTCCTGCTCCAATTCCTTGGCGCGGCGATGATGAGGTTCCGGACCGCCCATTCCATGTCGCCCTGGAAATTGCTCGGAGCGCCTACATATTGCTCGGTGAAATACAGGTTCTTGTCCGGAAATAACGTATGCACTCCCGATAAGGCGGAAATACTGCCCGCATACAGATGAAAGGCCGAGCCATCCACATATTGCGCCGCCGCCGCGTCAGCGAGTATATACTCCGGATAGCCGGGCTGATCGCAATTGTGATCATAGACAATGATCTTGGTGGTCAGTCTGGCCGACTGAAAGGCCGGCCCCAGATAGTTCCTGATAAAAATATCCTCCGCCGTGTCGGGCATCACACACGCCGGATTATTGTTGGCATTCAGCGGCTCATTCTGCGGGGTGATCGCATCGATATGAATGCCGGCTGCCTGCATCGCCTGGATATACCTGACAAAATACTGCGCATACACCCCGTAGTACTGCGGCAACAACGAACCGCCGGATGATTTGTCATTGTCCTTCATCCAAGCCGGCGGCGACCACGGCGTCGCCAGCAGTTTTATATTCGGCCTTATCGCCAGGATCTCCTTTAGCAAGGGAACGAGGCTGACACTATCATCCGACAAGGAGAAATTCGCCAACGTCGTGTCCGGTTGGGAAGGACTGGCATTGTCGTCATACGAGAAAACCCTCGCGCTCATATCCGACGCACCCATCGTAAGCCGCAGATAGCTGACCCCGATATAGGTGCTGTCCGTTGTGAACAGCTCGTTCTCCAGGGCATGCCGTTGCTCCGCCGGCAATCCGTAGATCAGTTGGGCGCTCCCTCCCGTCAACGTGTAACCGAAGCCGTCCATCGTCTGATAGGTCGTGGTCGTGTCCACTGTGATCGTGGGTTGCACCGGCGTCCCGGCGGAAAAATTCAATACCGTACTTTGCTTTTTCAGTAACGCGCTCTTATCGGGGTTGGTCAGCCAAAACGCAACCTGCGAAGTCGCCGGCGTTCCGGTCGTAGTGTCGGGCGGAGTGGTCTTACCCGACCCGCCATTGCTCTTGCCACAGGAGCACGCACTCGCTATCATCACCGCCGAACCGAAAAGCCAACTGCTGAATTTCGTTTTCATATTTTCCGTCTTTATTCGATCCTATCGCTGAAACACCCGTACATAGTCCACGAACATCCGTTGGGGAAAGACCGTTGTATTGTCCGGCGGACCCGGCCAACTGCCGCCAACCGCCACATTGAAGATAAAGAAGAACGGCAGGTTGAATGGATATGCCCCGCTCGTCACATTATTGATGCCGCCATTGACATACAGACTGTCATCCACAAAGAACTGAACGGTATCGTGTTGCCACAACAGGCTGTATACATGAAATCGCTGCGAGAAATCGCCGGTGGGAAGGTAGTAATTATTATTATACGTGCCCTCCGAGCCATCCGAATTCTGCCAGTGCATCGAACCGGTAACCCTGTTCGGATTGCTCCCGATCAATTCCATGATATCGGTCTCCCCGCAACCCGGCCACGACAAGGTCGTGATATCGGATCCCAACATCCACAACGCCGGCCACATACCATGCCCCACCGGCAGCCTGGCCCGGATATCGATCCGCCCATAGGTAAATTGTTGAATACCTTCCGTTTTCAGCCTCGCCGAACTATAGCCGGATCCGTTGATGGATTCCTTTCGCGCTTCGATGACCAGATTGCCCGAAGACACAAAAGCGTTGTTCGTACTGGACGTATAATACTCGAGCTCCTGGTTGCCCCACCCATTGTTGTTCCCGATATCAAATGTCCAGTTTTGCCGATCCAGCACATTGCCGCTGAATTCATCGCTCCACGCCAGATGATATCCGGCATAGCTGGCAGGTGTCGAATAACCGGTGGTGTCGGTTGGCAGGTACGGCAGATTGGAATTGACGATCGTCGCGGTTGCCTGCGAACTGTCCAGCGTGCAATTGACCGGCGAACTAAGTTGCAAATAGAACGTTTGATCCGGCCGCCGCAGGCTGTCCCCCGTCACCGGCACATCGAGATAGGCCTGGGTCTGCCCCGCGGGGATGTTCGCCGTCCCGTTGACCGGGGTATAGTCTACCCCCGCCTTTGCCGTGCCATCCGTTGTTGCATATTGCACCGACGCCGCCCGCGTGCTGGTCGCATCCAGAACAAAATAAAAGCGCAGCGAGCCGGTTTGTGCCGGCCGGGTGGCGGCAACACTCGCCACCTTTATCACGGGCTGCGAACCCGTTGAAATGGCCCGATGCGCGCCCTTTGAGCAGGCAGCCGTCGCCCAAAGCGCCGTTCCGCCATACATGATTGATATCCAATTCATTACTTATTCGATATTCCTATTGATTTGGTACCGCTAATTTAGCGTTAAACTCGAACTGAACCACCTTATTTTATCCGCCGGTCTGCCAGCCGCGGGGATTTTACAGGACATTTTGTCTCATCGGGAGGGTTGGCAAGAATATTGACTTGCTTATATTTACGCTAATTTTTATGTCTATGTCAGAGATGAACAGGAAAGATAATGGACCCGATACGTCAGACGATCTGAATACCGATGAAAATATTGCCGGTACCACTCATCTCAGCGAAATGAGTGCAACCGACGAAGAGCTGGATCGGCTTCGCGAAGAGCTCCAGGAGCAGAAAGACAAATACCTTCGGCTTTTTGCCGAATTTGATAATTTCCGGAAGCGCAGCGCCCGCGAAAGCCTTGAACTGCGCCAGACGGCCGGAAAAGAGGTGATCCTTGCCCTGCTTGATGTCCTCGACGACTGCGACCGTGCGGAGAAACAACTTTGGTCCGCCGCGAATATCGACCAGGTGCGCGAGGGCGTTCAGCTTGTCTTCTCCAAACTGCGTGCGACGTTGCTGGCGAGAGGTCTTAAAGCGATGGATAGCATCGACACTGACTTCGATGTCGAAAAGCATGAGGCCATAACCGAGGTGCCCGTACCCGACCCGTCGCTGAAAGGAAAAGTGATCGACGAAATCCAAAAGGGTTATTACCTGAACGACAAACTCATCCGCCACGCGAAGGTGGTGGTGGGCAAATAAAAGCCATCGGAATCATCCCATGTCCAAAAGAGACTACTACGAAGTGCTGGGCCTTTCAAAAGGCGCGTCGGCCGACGAGATTAAGAAGAGTTATCGTAAAGTGGCCATGCAATACCACCCCGACCGGAACCCCGGCGATAAGGTTGCGGAAGACAAATTCAAAGAGGCCGCAGAAGCATACGAAGTCCTCAGCGATACCGACAAACGGGCTCAATATGACCGATACGGGCACGCAGGCCTTAGCAATAACGGCCGTGGGCCCGGCGGCGGCATGAATATGGACGACATCTTCAGCCAGTTCGGTGATATCTTCGGCGACGACCTCTTTGGCAGCTTTTTCGGTGGCCGTCGTGGCGGCGGAGGCCCCCGTTCCCGTGGTGTAAAAGGCAGCAACCTGCGCGTGAAGATCAAACTCAATTACGAGGAGATCGCCAAGGGCGTCACCAAGAATATCAAGGTTAAGAAATACGTTTCCTGCACCACGTGCAGCGGAACCGGCGCAAAAGACCGGAGCAGCATCCAGACTTGTTCGACTTGCGGCGGCAGCGGTCAGGTGCGTCGCGTAAGCAATACGTTCCTGGGTCAAATGCAGACGGTCACCACCTGCCCAACCTGCAACGGCGAAGGCTCTATCGTTACCGCCAAATGCGCCGTTTGTAAGGGCGAAGGCCGCGTCTACGGCGAAGAGACCGTAACCCTCGACATCCCCGCGGGCGTACAGGAAGGCATGCAGCTTAGCGTCGGCGGCAGAGGGAACGCCGGCGAAAGAGGTGGCAGTCCCGGGGACCTGATCATCCTGATTGAAGAAGAACAACATCCCGAGCTCCATCGCGACGGCCTCAATGTCGCATACGAGCTTCACATCTCCTTTATGGATGCGGTCTTCGGCCTGCAGGCGGAAGTTCCCACCATCGACGGCAAAGCCAAGATCAAGATCCCCGCCGGCACGCAAAGCGGCAAGATCTTCCGCCTGAAAGGCAAAGGCTTCCCCGGCGTCAATTCCTATGAGAAGGGTGACCAGCTGATCCATGTCAACGTGTGGACACCGCAGCACCTGACACCCGAGGAAAAAGACCTGCTGGAGAAATTAGCCGACTCACCGAATTTTCAGCCAAAGCCGGATAAAAATGAGCGTAGCTTTTTTGATAAAGTGAGGGAGATGTTTTCCTAAACGCGGCTCCGGCTTTAGTCCTGAATTTTCGGCCGCTTGCTCCTTTTATAGATCCGCTGCGCCTTTTCAATCAGCCCGATAAACTCCTGCTGCATCCCATCATCGGGGTCCCGGGACTCCTGCGCAATCTCGATTACCTCCTTCCAATCCCCCTGCTTCATGAACGGCGATTTTTTCAGTAACCCGCCGAAGAGAGCAATCGAAGAGGCGAATCGATAGCAAGGTTGCAGATCGTGGAACGCGATCAGACGGTTCGGACAAGTATAGCAGGTCACCCGTTCCACGGAATCATGCGGCAGCTTATAGTTAAGTACAACCTTCGCTAACCGGTCGGTTGCCCCGCCCGGCGTACTATCCGCGCTCACCGGCGTCAGCTCGAACAAGGCCAGCAACGAATGACCGGAACCGACTTCCCCGCCCTGGATCCCGCTGGTCGAATCCGACAGCATCTTCGCCTTGTTGTCAAAGCCGATCAGCCGATAGTCTTTTATCACGGCGGGATTAAAAACAATATTCAGGTAGGCATCGTCGGCCACCGCATACATCGTCTGTGTAAACTCCCTCACCAACACCTTTTCCGCCTCCTGCTCGTCATCCAGGTAGGCAAAATTCCCGTTCCCTTTCTTCGCCAGCGTTTCGAGCTTGGAATCCTTGTAGTTGCCCATCCCTACCCCCAGGCACGTCAGATACACCCCCCAATCCTTATACTGCGTCACCAGTTTCTCCAACTCCTCTTCCGATGTTTCCCCCTCATTGAAATCTCCATCCGTAGCCAGGATCACCCGGTTATTTCCACCTTTTATCAGCTGACTTTTGGCAACCCGGTACGCCGCGCGGATCCCCGCTTCACCGGGCGTTGCCCCGCCGGGTGTCAGATCTTCGATCGATTGCAGGATCTTCTTCTTTTCATTCCCGGCCGTCGGCGGCAACCACACGCCGACCATATTCCCGTAGGTGACGATGGTCACCGTATCGATTTCACGTAAGTTATTGACTAACAGGTTAAAAGCGGATTTGATCAGGGGGAGTTTATTGGGTAGGTCCATCGACCCCGATACATCGATGAGAAACACCAGGTTGGCGGGTGGAATTCGCGCGGGGTCAAGCTTCCGTGCACAAACCTGGAGAAACAGGAGTCTATCTTCCTGGTTCCAGGGACATTCCGAAAGATGGGAATTCAGCGTAAAGCAGCTATCCGTGGGCGGGGCCGTATAACCAAAATTGAAGTAGTTCAGCAACTCCTCGATCCGGACGGCATCCGGCGGAATCGTGCTGCCCATGTTGAGGAAACGCCGGATATTGCTGTAAGAAGCTTTGTCGATCCGGACCGCAAACCCGGTTTCCGGATATTTTATGGCGGGAATAAAAGCATTTTCAACCAGCGAACTATACGTCTCCCCGGCCACGGTCCAGTCCCGCCTGCTCAACGGTCGCCAATCCTTGGTCAGCGACATCAGTCCTTTCGAAGACGGCCCGGCCGTGCTATTCCGAAAGATCGGCTTCAACCGGATCGTTTGATATTCGCTCGCATCTACCCGAACCGTCCTGTCCTCATAGCCGTCCGCCGTCAAAGTAAGTGAATCGATCGGCTGCGCGATCGGTATTCCGAACGCTCCGGTGTTGCCGGAATAATAGAGGTATCCGCTGGAGAGGAGCCGTATCTTCACATTTGGCATGAGGCTATTGTTCTCATCCCGTATCTCGCCGCGCAAGTAGTATTGTCCACGGGCAACCGAGAATAGCAGAGAACCCAGCAGCAGCAAAAGTGCACTTTTCAATCGGATATTTTGATTAAAATTAATGCGTTCTTTACTCTTTGTCAAGCCCTATCTGAAAAATCCCCCCAACATACCGGAAAATCCCCTACTCCACCAGGTGATAGATGGACGGAATGTTCCTCCCAAGTCCATCGTAATCAAGTCCATACCCAAGCAGGAACTTGTTTGGCACGGAAAATCCCAGGTAATCCACCTCGATTGGGTAGACCGTCGCCTCCGGCTTGTGTAGCAACGCAGCGATCTTCATCGAAGCCGGCTGCTGATGCTCCAGCTGTGGCAGAAACTCACTTAGCGTCTTCCCCGTATCCACAATGTCCTCGATGATCACCACATGCCGGCCGATCAGATCCATATCCAGCCCGATCGCCGTGATCACATGCCCGGAGGACTTGGTGCCTTTATAGGATGCCAGTTTGATGAAACTGATCTCGGCTTCAATGCGGATCTCCTTGAACAGATCACTGGCAAACATAAAAGCCCCGTTCAGAATGGCGATGAACAAGGGCCGCTTTTCCGCATAGTCCTCGTTCAACCGGGCCGCCACCTCCCGGATCTTCTCCGCTATCCGCTCCGCTGACAAATAAGGCTCAAAATTCTTGTCGTGTACCCGTATTCTCGTCATAACGCTTAATTCGAAACCAGCTTGGGCCTGACCGGCGCCGAACGCTGCAAATAGATCCGTTCCCCGGCAGCCGGTTGCTCGCCAATCGACAACTGATTCATTTCCAATAGATCCTGCAACCGTACTCCTTCGGCCTGCGCAATATCGTATATCCCTTCCCCCTCCCGGACCATGTGATATTCTGTCGACCCGGCCCTTCGCTTCCGCTGTAAAAACATCAACTGCCCCCGGGCGAGCACGTCCTGTTCTTTCAGCTCATTAAACTCCAGCAACCGCCCCAGGGCGACATCATACCGGGTCGCGATCGACAGCAGCGACACCCCGGCATGCACAAACACCACCCGCGTGCGGTTGATCATGAACTCCCCCTCGGGATAGGCATTCTCCGGTGCTGCCGCCGGGGAATCGGATCTGCTGACCACGACCAAAGACGTGTCAGAACTTGCGGCGGACAGGTTGGGAACTTTTGCGCTGTTCGTTTCCCCCGGAACCGTCAACACGGCCTCATCCGATGCCTGCATCTTCCCTACCGCGATCAGCGTATATTGCTGCAACCGGTAGTCTTTTATCAATTTGATCAGGATCTGCGAATACCGGATATTCGTCGCATACCCCGCCTTCTTTAATCCATACGCCCACCCTTCAAAATCCGTTGGGTCCAGCTGGAACAAAAATGCATACCGTGTGCTCCGGCGCAAAAAATCGGAATGATCCCGGTATGAATCCGCCGCGGTGGCGTAACTGCGAAAACACTCCTGGCGGCTATCATCATCATGGTAAAAAACCGCACCTTTCCAATCTTCCTTACACTTGATCCCAAAATGGTTGTTGGAGTTTTTGGCCAGTTCGCTCGTCCCGGCTTCCGATTCATGAAGCCCCTGCGCCAGGGTGATCGACGCCGGGACCCCCGATCGCTGCTCCTCGGCAATGGCCAGCGCCTTGTATGTATTGACATAATTTACTCCGTTCGCGCTGACCTGGGCCGATGCCCGGTGACCAACCGCCATCCATCCAACTCCGACCAACAGCCACTTCCCGATCATCGCCCGGTTCATTTTGATCATTACCCGGTTTATTTTGGTCATTACCCCGGTTTATTTCTTTTGAATAACAAATAAGCCATCCCGAACGGTGAGCATCACCTTTTCAACCGTCTTATCCGCGGCGACCATTTCATTAAATGCCTGGATCGCCCTGGCGCTCTTTCCCTCGACGTTCGGCTGTAGAACCTGCCCGTGGAATAAAACATTGTCAGCCAGCACTAACCCTCCGCTCCTTACCCTGGGCATCACCATCTTATAGTAGTCGGTATACCCAACCTTGTCGGCATCGATAAATACCAGGTCCCAGATCTCGTCGAGGGTCGGAATGATCGCTAACGCATTTCCCCGATGCAATATTATCCGATCCTGCCATTTTGCCCGGCGAAAATTGCCCGCCGCCAGATCAGCGTCCTCATCCCGCAATTCGATCGTGTGGAGCTTCCCGTCCTCCTCCAGACCCGCCGCCAAACACAGTGCACTATACCCCATAAAGGTGCCGATCTCAAGGATCCGTCGCGGCCGCATCAGCCTGCTGACGATCTGGAGGAACTTACCCTGCAACGGGCCGCTTAACATATGCGCGTCCGGGTGATTCGCCTCGGTATACGCCGCGATTTCCTCCAGCAGGGCTCCGGTAGGCGATGAGTATCTTTGTGCATAGGCCTGGGCTAAAGGTTCGATCAAATCCATAAGATCTTTTTGCAAATATACCTAAACCGCGTTGCCGGCCGTAGCCTTGGCGGAGGTGGGTCGCCGGGACATTGCCGCCAATCCGGCAAAAGTCAAAATCCCATTGAGCAGCAATAACTCGATCCCGATCTGGTAGCCCCCTAACCATTTCGCCGCGTTTTGACTGACCACCCAGCAAACCGCCGGCGCCAACAGGCACCATGCCGTCACCAGCCAGCTATTCGGCAACTCCCGCCGGGTAAAGATCCCGAACGAGAACAATCCCAGCAACGGGCCATAGGTATAACCCGCCAGATCCAGGATGACGCCGATCGTCGACGGATTGTTTACCGCCTTGAACACAAGGATACATAGCAAAAAAACAATCGCAAACCCCAGATGTACGCCCATCCGCACTTTCCGTTTCTGCCGCTCGTCCATCCCCTGCCGGTTGCGCAGGTCCAGCATATCGATACAAAAAGAAGAGGTCAGCGCGGTCAACGCCCCATCCGCACTGGGAAATAAAGCCGAGATCAGCGCAATGATAAAGATGATCGCCACGGCCCTGGGCAGATAATGCAACGCCATGGTCGGAAACAAGCCGTCCCCGACGACCTTGACCCCCTGGTTCATAGCGAATAAATACAACAATCCGCCCAGCAAAAGAAAGAGAAAACTCACCAGCGCAAATACAAAGGTGAACACCACCATATTCTTTTTGGAATCGCGCACATTCCTGACGCTGATATTCTTTTGCATCATCTCCTGGTCCAGGCCCGTCATGGCGATAGCAATGAACATCCCGCCGACTATTTGCTTGGGGAAAAAATTCTTGCTGTTTATGTCCGTGTGAAATATCCGGGTGAGCCCCTTTGCCTCCAACGCACTCCAGGCGGCGCCAACCGTAAGTCCCAGATGTTGCAGAATGTACACGATACAAACGACAAGCCCGAGCAACATACACGTCGTCTGCAGGGTGTCCGTATACACGATGGTCTTGACCCCGCCTTCAAACGTATACAGCAGGATCATCAGCAGGATCACTCCGGTCGTCAGGCCAAACGAAACTCCCAGATCTTTCAAAATAAATATATAGAGGATATTGATGACGAGGTATAACCTCGCGGTTGCACCCACCGTCCGCGATAAAATAAAAAAGAGTGCACCTGTCCGGTACGCCACCGTCCCAAAACGGCCGTTCAAATAACGGTAAATAGAGGTTAGGTTGAACCGGTAGTATAACGGCAGCAAAACGAACGCTACCAGCAGGAAACCCAGCCAATTACCGATAACCACCTGGAAATAGCCGAATGCCTTTAATCCGTCATCCCCGATGGCGCCCACCGTCCCGGGTACTGAAACGAACGTAACCCCGGAAAGCGACGTCCCGATCATCCCAAACGCCACCAGCATCCAGTTCGAATTCCGGTTACCGATAAAAAAGGAATCATTGTTGGCGTGCCGCGAGGTCCGCCACGCAACAAACAGCAACAACAGGAAGTAGCCGATGACAAAGGAAAACAACAACGATGGGGCCATAGGCCAATTTAGGAAATACCACGAAAATCACTGAATTTTAATTTTAATATGCATATCCGCTCCGTCGCCGTCTTCTGCGGCTCAAAAAATGGCAACAACCCCCTCTTCTCGCGACACACGGTCGAGCTGGCGAAATATATCGGCATCCTGAAACTGAAACTCATCTACGGCGGCGGGAGCAGGGGACTGATGGGGTTGATGGCCGACACCGCCCTGGCCGAAGGCGTCGACGTCATGGGTATCATCCCGGAGATGCTTACCGACAGGGAACACCACCACAGAGGCCTCACCCAGCTGGCGATCGTACCGGATATGCATACCCGCAAAAAAATGATGTACGACCGGTGTGACGCCGCCATTATCCTCCCCGGCGGCTTCGGAACGCTTGATGAGTTCTTTGAGCTGCTGACCTGGAACCAACTCCGGATCCACAACAAAAAGATCTATATCCTCAACTCGGCCGGCTTTTACAACCACCTGCTGCACCACCTTCACCAACTGGAAAAAGAGGGATTTTTGCACGACAGGATCGAAGAGCGGATGATCGTTTGCGAGACACCCGTGGAGATCTTCAACCGCCTGGGCTGACTTACCTAACGTTTGTGCGGAAAAAGGTCGAATCCCGCGCGTATCACCGGCAACGGATGTCCATATACGTCATTGTAGGGTGAATTCGTATTGCCCAGCACATCGAACATCAACGCAAGATAAAAAGTCCCTTCCCCGATCATCCGATGCCCGTACCCGATGCCGACCAGCAGACTCGGCGCATTTACATTGAGCACATAGGACGGCCCGCTGGTCCCCCCATACTTCTGCGTATCGTGCGTCCAGTTGATCTCCGGCTGCGCCGTCAGGAAAAGAAATGGCAATACATATGCGCGCGCAAACAGTCCGCCGCCATAGATAAACTCCTTCTCGCCGAGATCCGGATTATAATAACCATAGGGGTCGGGACTGACCGAATTATAGGTGAAATTGACGATCACCCCCGCGTCGAGCCACCGGTTGAGGGAATAGCCGACCTCCGGGTTGACGCCGACGGTGAATTGGTCTGACGCGAATCCAAGCCCCAGGCTGCCGCCGATAAAAAGATTCTGTTTTCGAAATCCGGTGCCGTCGCCTTCGTCGGTATAGGTATTGACCCGATTGGGCATATGATCCTGTGCGACAACCGCGACCGCCATCATCGACATGCCAAGCAATAGAAACAGGTATTTTCTTTTCATAATACAAAAATGCAATAAATCGGTGATTATTGTGATTTGACCCATCATTGTTTGAAAGAAGGACACAGCGATTGCCGGCGATTTCCATTGTATTGACTGTAGAATCCCTGGCTCTCCAGTGCGAACTCGAAGGCCCCATAGCCGTTATTATAGTTCTTCAGCGACGAAGTGGTCGCATCGTATGTAAACGAGATTTTGAGATTGTGGTAAACGAAGCCGATCATTGGAATGACCGCATCACCGGCCCGGTAATACAGGCCGCCGATGACCTGCTGATCGCCATTATCCATGAGGTCATACTGCGCATTTAACCCAAGGGAAACTTCCTGTGCTCCCGCGTCGACCGAATAATATCCTCCGGGGTTGAGGATTACCTGGTCGTTTACCTTGATGCTCGCATTCACAAACGCGATATAACGCTCCGGAATGCGGCTGTCGAAACCCGTCGGTTGTGTCGTAAAGAATGACTCGTGTGCCCGGTTGATATGCTGAATGGAGAAGCCTCCGTTCAGGTACAGATTGCTCGTCGGGAACCAGGCATAGTTCATCCCGATCTGCAGGTCAAAGAAATTAACGTCCGGCTGGTTGATCTGTACACTCGTCGGCAATGAATTGTCGAAGAACTTTCCGTCGAACTGATCCGGAAACTTCAGCCCCGTCGTATTGATCCGCTTATTGATATACCCTGCGTTGAATCCAAGCGTGATCAGGCTCGCATACCCGACCATCTGGTGATAGGCCACCGAGCCATAAACTTCCGTCGACGTCAGCGTCCCCGAACCCGCATCATCTTTCAATATGGCGCCACCCAACCCCATCCAGCCATTTTCAATCCGGTTGCGGAAAACCTGCGCGTCCCCCCAGATACTCATCGTCTGATACGGGACCGACATGACGCTGGACCATTGATTTCGGTAATTGGCTCCCAGGCGATAGTCCGCATCCGGAATAAACCCGGTATTGGCAGGATTCGTCACCAGCGGAGAATTGAACCACTGGGAAAAGTGAAGGTCCTGCCCCGCGACCTTTACTATGCTCCCGATGATACAGCAGCCGGTAATCAATATGTGTCTGAATCCCCTCATTTTTTTAGTAACGTCGATTACTTGAATTTGGTTGTCACCGGATCAAAGTTATATCTCCTTTTTTAGTTACGTGCTTTCCATTCGAGAAATCCGCCTCCAGGGTATAGGCATAGACATCCATCGGCTGGATCTGCCCCTGATAATATCCATCCCACCCGATATTTGGATCGGTCGACTGGAAGACGAGCCTTCCCCAACGGTTGTATATGCGGAAATCCATATGCGTAATGCCAAATCCCATCACCCGGACGACCGAATTGGCTCCAAACCGACCCGGCGTAAAGGCATTCGGTACATCCAGCAACGGGTTGATGAGTGCGGCTATCGGGTGGCAAGCCGTATCCGTACACCCCGCCGAATTGGTCGCCAGGAGACAGACATTGAACGTATCCGTCTTGTTGTATATATGCTCGACGGTATCCATCGTATTCCGGACGGCCGAGTCTCCATCGCCGAAAAGCCACTTGTACGTGATCGCCCCAACCGACCCGTTGATAAAGACAAAGGGCGTATTGGCAACCGGAGTTTCCGGCGTATAGGTGAATCCCGAGGTGGGCTTGCCGCTGATAACGATGGTGAATGTGGTCGAATCCCGCTGATTACAAGTAGTCGAATCCAATTCCAGCAGGCTGACGGTATATGTTCCCGGATCCTTATAAAGGTGGATCGGGTTGATTTCGGTGTCCGGCGCAGAACCATCGCCGAAATTCCAGGTGAACGAAAGTCCGCCAAGCGATGTGTTGTTAAATGCGGCCGAATCGGGCGCACAGCCCGTGGCCGGCGTCACGAATTGCGCCTTCGCCAGCGGCGACACCCGGAGGGTCTTGTTCGCGGTATCCGGGTAATTGCAGTAGGACGTATCGTCCATGATCAGGTTGATGATATAGGTTCCCGGAGTCTGGAAAGCATGCGTTACCGGCCCGGACCCGTCGGTCAACTGCGGTGTACCGTCCCCGAAATCCCAGATAAAGGACGCCGGGCCGAAAGGCTTCCCCTGCGGCGCGACAGACAGGTTCGTGAAGTCATACGAGAGTGAAGTGCAGGGCTGGCTTTGATCTTTCACGTAGGCGAAATCCACCGGCGCCTTATCCGTTCGCGCAATCACGTGCCGGTAAGTCGTGTCCGCCACATTGCAGCTGTTGGAATCTATCGCAATCAGCATAATGGTATATACTCCCGGTCTGTTATACGTATGCTGCACCTCGTAGCCCGTCGTCGCCGTATCTCCGCCGCCATCACCAAAATTCCAGATATAGGATTTGGCGTTGCGGACCGTATCGCGGAAGTCCGCCAGCAACGGGACGCAGCCCGACGTATCCCACAGCCGCCCGTTCGCGCTGACCTGCAGGCCTGCCGCCACTCCCGCAAAATTGAAGGCGATCTTTACCGCCGCTTCATTGCAGCCATTCCCGCCCGCGCCATTGGCCGGCGCCCAGACCCCCACCGTCGTCGGGAAAGGACTGCTGGCCCCCCCGTTGCAATTGGCACAAATTCCCTGATAGATGACCCCGTTCTGATCGTACCGGCTGGTCCCGCCATCCACATGCTCGCTGATACTCTTGCTGTTATCGGTTTGCCCGAAAAAGGTCCCGTACAACAGGCTCGCCGAGTTCTTTTGAATGACGATAAAATAGAAGTCCCGGTTGTCGCTTACCCCCTTGATCGCATCCGGCGTCACCGGCATCCCCGACGTTCCCGCCAACCCGTACGGATCGGTCTCACCCCCGATGATCCAGCCTCCCCACCCGCTGACGTAGATGTTCTCACAGCGATCGACCAGGAAGGCAACCGGTGAAATATTCGGCAGCCCATGCGCTGCACCCGATGATGTCCCAAAGGTCGTCGAATACACAAATCCTGAAAGATCCGGTTTCAGCTTGCTGACAAACTGCCGGGCGCCGGCGACCGAGTACGGAGCATTGACCACCGGCCACTGCCCATTCGTTGTTCCCATCACATATGGAAATCCATGTTTGTCGAATTGGATACCGTAAATCGACTCGCCATCGGTGGTTCCCAGGTAGGTCGATCTTATCAACCTTGTCCCGTCAGCGGAGATCTCCGCGACAAAGCCATCGCAAATACCGCCGGTGAAGACAGGCTGGATGACACCCGTCTTGTCGCCAGGCAGATCGGTACTCGCAGTCGCGCCGGCAATAAAAATGTCGCCCGTCAGCGGATCCTGCCGTAACACAAACGCTCCATCGGGTCCCGTTCCCCCGAAAAAACTGCTCCAGATCAGATTTGAACAGCCCGGATCTATCTTCATGACCACCGCATCCTGCGCACCGCCGCCATATGTGGGCTGGAAGACCGGGCCAACGATCGGGAATGAGCCCTGGGCAACCGTCGGCGCCCCGGACTTCGTACTGGCCGCTACCAGGATGTTGCCACCCCCATCCAGGATAACCTCGCTTCGGGAGTCATCCCCATAATTCCGGATCAGGCTGTTTGCCCGCTCATTGTGATTCCTGAGCTGATCTTCCACGTTGACGCCGTCATCCTGGGAGCCGCCTATCCGCATACAACCGATCAGGCCGGTACCCGCCGCATTGATCTTTGCCACGAAAATGTCCGCCCCGCCACCCATGCCCGCGGTGCTCTTGAACGGGAAGTCGGTGGAATAGGTCCGCCCCATAACGACCAGGTTACCTTGCGCATCGGCGATCATGCTGTGCGGCGTTTCGGAGTTGCTGCCACCCAGATAGGCCGCATACACTTTGTTGCCACCGTTCGGCGAGAACTTGATGATGCCCACATCGAACGGATCCCCGCCATAGTGCGGCTGCAATTGACCGGTATTGTACGGATAGGCGTTGCCGAAAACGATCCCGCCGGCGAAGAAGCTGCCGTCCGGTCCGGGCGTTGCCGTAAAACCCCAGTTGCTGACCTTGCTTCCGGTAAACGTACAGAAAACCAGCGTAGGATCGATGATAAGCGTCGCCCCCGGGTCGTGGTCCTGCACGTCGAAAGTGACCGTATTGTTGTCTTTGATTATATAACGGCAACGTATATCCGTCTTGCCCCGTTGGGGATCGAAGGTATAACTGTATGGCTCCAGCGAAGTGATATCGCCAACAGAGGTTGACGCAACCAGCCGCTCCTTTTTCCTGACGAGCCGGTCGACGCCCACGTACCGCATGCGGATCCGGCTTACATCCGCCCCGGGATGAATGATCAGGTCGTATTTGAGCTGCCCGTTGTTCGTGTAGTACCGGATATCGATGCCGGGATAGAGGTCGTGATAGGTGACGCCCTGGTAGACCTTGCACTGCGAAGCCCACCTGGCGGGATCGTTCCCGATAAAATAACTGTTGTACCCCGGCAATGGTTTATCCGGAGTGATCGTCGCATCCTCATTGGCGCCGACGAACTGGACCCGGTAGGCATGCGAGCGGAGCATATCGTTCGCGCCTTCGCGCCGGCCCATCCCGGCTTTTCCCGCCACCGTGACTTCCGCAGACCCCTTCCCCGCCACGCCCTCTTTTCCCGGGCCGGGAGCCGGCATCCCATGCCGCTCCGATGTCAGTCGCGCCAGGTCGTCCGGATGATATAACAACGTCGTGAATCCGCTCTTTTCGAGGTACAGATTCCCGATGCCGATCTCTCCCATAAACCTGACACGGGGATCCCACTGCCCCTTGTTCTCGACAAATTCAATATTGGAAAAGCCCTGCTGGCCCAGCCCGCGCAGACAGACCAGCACTAATATGATGAAAATATGGTATCCTCTTTTCAAAATCGTGTTTTTATTTCATCTACCGGATCAGCGTGATATCTCCCTTCTTGGTTGCATGCGTCCCGTCGGAGAATTCCACCTCCAGCGTATACGCATACACATCCATTGGTTGCAACACCCCGCGGTAATACCCGTCCCAGCCAATATTCGGGTCATCACTTTGGAAGACGGCCTGGCCCCAGCGATTGTATATCCGCCAGGTCATATGCACGATGCCGAATCCCACCACCTTGACGATCGCATTGGTACCGAACCTGCCCGGCGTGAACGCATTGGGCACGTCCAGCAACGGATTGATCAGCGCCGCTACGGGATGACAAACCGTGTCGGTACAGCCCTCGGCATTCGTCACCAGCAGACAAACATTGAACGTGTCGGTCCGGACATATTGGTGGACAACCGTGTCCGGCGCGGTCTTTACCTCCGACGTCCCGTCCCCGAACAGCCACAGAAACTGGACGGCGGGGGAAGAAGTCGGCGCAAATACCGTTGGCGTGTTGACCTGGGACGGTAGCGGCTGGTATGTGAAGTCGGCCGCAGGCTTGGTATACAACGTAATCGTCGTGCTGGTCGTATCCCGGACATTACAGGTGTTCGGATTAACCGCGATCAGGGTGATCGTGTAAGGTCCCGGATCGGGATAGTAGTGCACCGGCGAGATGTCCGTTGAATCGATCCCGCTCCCATCCCCGAAATTCCAATAGTATGTCTCACCGCCGATTGACGTGTTGTTGAACATCGCCGAATCCGGCGCACAACCGATGGCCGGCGTAACAAACTGTGCTTTGACATTCTGGGCCACATTCACCAACCGCGTGGTATCGAGCGGATAATTACAGTAGTTGGTGTCGATCAGCGATAATGTCACATTGTAGGCGCCCGGTGACGCAAAAGAGTGCGTGATGGGCGTCGGTCCGTCCGGCGCCGGCGATGTGCCGTCGCCGAAATTCCAGAGGAACGAAGAGTCCCCGAACGGCAATCCCGGCGGAGATGTGGACAGATTGGTGAAGACATAGCTCAGCGACGTACAAGGCGGGATCTTGGTAAAATCGAAATTCAATGTTGCCGGGTTGTTCTTGACGACGATCTCGCGATACGCCGTGTCCGCCACATTACAACTATTGGAGTCGATCGCGATCAGCGTCACCAGGAATGTACCGGTGATATTGTACGTGTGGTTCATCTGGTAGTTGGTGGTTGGGATATTACCCGAACCGTCCCCAAAATTCCAGATATAGCTTTTGGCATTGCGGATCGTATCGGAGAGCGACACCGAAAGCGGGATACAACCCACGCTGTCTCCCCTGCCGTGCGTGACCGTCTTGAGACCCGCGGCCACCCCGGCAAAATTGAAGGCGATCTTGACGCCGGCCTCATTACACCCTGTCGTTTGCCGGCCGTTGCTGGTCCCGTTGGTCGGCGCAAATACGCCGATCGTCGTGGGGAACTGCGCTCCGCCGTAACAATTGGCGCATATCGCCTCATAGATCACGCCCTGTGCGTCATACCGGCTCGTTCCCCCATCCACATGGTCGCCATATACCCCGCCTACCTGGCCGAAAAACGATCCGTACAGCTGGCTCGCCGCATTCTTCTGCAGCACGAAGAAATAAAAGTCATTGTTATCCGTCGTGCCGCGCAGCGCATCGCCCGTCGCGGTGAGCCCGTTCGTACCGACTCCGTTGCTGCCGTCGTTCCCGGTATACCGTTCATAGATATTCGGACCTCCGCCCCATCCGGATACATATACATTCTCACAACGGTCAACCAGAAAAGCCGTCGGCGAGATAGATGGATACGGCTGTCCCGCCGGCCCGAAATTGGCCGAATATACGATCCCCGACAAGTCGCGTTGGAATTTGGTGATGAACTGTTTTCCCGAGGCCTGGTTGCCGCCCGCATTGAACGGCGAATTTACCGCCGGGATCAACCCGCTGGTCGTCCCCATCACATACGGGTACCCCTTTTTGTCAAAGTCGATACCATAGATCATATCGGTCAGGTTGCTCCCATAATAGCTTGCCCTGATCAGTGTACTGCCGTCATTGCTAACCTGCGCGATGAAGCCGTCGATCCCGCCTGCACTGGAAGCCTGCACGACCGGCGCATTGCCGGTACCCGGAAACTGTGTACTCAATGTGCCACCGGCCACCCAGATCGTATTGTCAGCCGGGCTCAACGCCAGCACCGTAGCCACATCCAGGTTCTCCCCGCCGATATACGAACTGAACAACACGTTGTTGAGATCCGGGCTCAATTTCAGCAGCACCCCGTCCTGCCCCCCGCCGCCATTGACCGGCGCCGGCTGGAATACACCCGGCGTCACCGGGAAATCGGTGGACTGCGTGCACGCCGCCAGGTAGATATTTCCCGCGCCATCCAGGATCACTTCGCTGCGGCCATCGTCCCCGTAGTTGAGCCGCAGGTCATGCGCACCCTCCACCACGTATTTTGGCTCATAGTTGACCCCGTCATTGGCTGTCCCGCCGATCCGGCGGCTGCCAATCAACCCGGTCCCGTCGGGTGTGAACTTGGTGACGAAAATGTCAAAACCTCCGCCCGGCCCATACAACGTGGGATTCGCACCCTTCGAGTTAAGCGGGAAGTTTGGCGAACTGGTGCGGCCCGTCACGATCAGGTCCCCGTTGTTGTCGACGATCATGCTATGGGGTTGCTCATCTCCCGAGCCGCCGAGATAGGTGGCGAATATCCGGTTCGCACCGCTGGTGTTCAATTTCATGATCCCCACATCATACTGATATCCGCCGCCCGAAGGGCCGCCTTCGCTCCCGTCACCGCCCTGAAACGTCGTTTGAAAGGCGCCCGGGCTCACGAGATACCCGCTTCCGTTGGTACCAGAAATATCGCTCTCATCCAGCACAATGCCCCCGAGGTAAAGATTGCCCGATCCGTCGTAGGTCGCCGTATACCCCCAATTGTCGGATCTGCTGCCGGTGAACGAACAGAAAGACTCCGTCGGGTCGATCACAAGCGTTGCGTCCGGCGAATAACCGGCGACCGAAAACCGGATGCGGTTGCCCGGCAAGAGCGTGTATTTACACTGGACCTCCGACCTTCCCGATGCGTTCACCTGATAGGAGTGCGGCTCGAGCTCCTGGACGGTCCCGACCGACGTCTGGATATACACCCGGTTCTTCCGCACACTCAGCTTCGTTTGCCCCTCATATTGAAGAACGACCTGATTGGGATCGGCTCCCGGATGCACGACGATATCATATTTCAACGTACCCACATCCGTGTGGTAGTGAATGTCGATGCCGGGATACATATCCTTGTAAAGAAGACCCTGGTAGATCCGGCACCGGGCCGCCCAGTTCTTTCTGTCGCCGATAAAATAGTTGTTATAGCCCGCCACCGCCTTATCCGGCATGACCCGTACGCTGTCATTCGCTCCCACAAAACTTACCCGGTAGCTATGCAAATGGAGCAGAAAAGGATCGTTTGACGCACCGCGGGCGCCACCCCCCTGACCGGGAGGAAGTATTTGCCGGGATATCGGCACCGTGGTCGCAGCGGGCGAAATCGAATTTGCGGCCACAGCCCCTTTGGCGGATCCGGCGGAAGGGTTGCCGCCGATCGCCCACCCACCCCCCGGATGGCTCGGATAAGTCGGTGAAGGCACCCTGGCCCGCTCAAAATCTCCATGGAGCAGCTCGCCGATCCGCAGCAGGTCGGACGTGTCCTCCAGCAATACCGTAAACCCCTTATGTTG